>ENA-ORBV01000040-ORBV01000040.1-microbial-mat-metagenome-genome-assembly--contig:-NODE-40-length-215617-cov-23.903308_pt1 | contig 215617 bp, 197 predicted proteins | sample MGYA00237777_ERZ505514 | MGnify/ENA primary metagenome ERZ505514 (study PRJEB26160, sample SAMN06269048) | microbial mat metagenome | isolation source: Oligotrophic lake microbial mat | place...
TTTTCAAGCAGAAGACGGCATACGAGATTCGCCTTAGTCTCGTGGGCTCGGAGATGTGTATAAGAGACAGGCAGCCACCTTTTAAAGATAGCGTAACAGCTCACTGGTCAAGTTTCTTTGCGCCGAAAATATACCGGGGCTAAAATCATGTACCGAAGCTGAGGATTTCGCACTTTGAGTGCGGAGTGGTAAGGGAGCATTTCCATCGCGCAGAAGTCGAACCGTGAGGTTTGGTGGAGCGTTGGGAAGAGAGAATGTTGGCATGAGTAGCATAAAGACAGGTGAGAATCCTGTCCGCCGAAAATCTAAGGTTTCCACAGCAACGAGAATCGACTGTGGGTTAGTCGGGAGCTAAGGCGAGGCCGAGAGGCGTAGTCGATGCACAGCTGGTTAATATTCCAGCACCCGGTAGTATTTCCGAAGGAGTGACGTTTGTGTGAGATTCCCGCGTCCTATGGCTATGACGTTGTGGGTTTGGGGTGGTCTGATTGGTAAATCCGTCAGACATTAACACCCTGGATCACCGCAACCTCTGGGCAACCAGGGGGAGGGGGACGTAACATGAACCAAGAAAAACTTCTAGGGCTAAGTACTATCGGCCCGTACCGTAAACCGACACAGGTAGATGGGTGTGATTACACTCAGGCGTACGAGAGAAACATTGTTCAGGAACTAGGCAAAAAAGTGGCCGTAACTTCGGGATAAGGCCTGGTTTCTCCCGGGAGGGAGAGACCCGCAGCGAAAGACGTCAAGCGACTGTTTATCAAAAACACAGGCCTCTGCTAAATCGCAAGATGATGTATAGGGGCTGATGCCTGGCCAGTGTCCGAACGTTAAAGAAGGGGGTCATGGAGCAATCCAGAAGCCTTCGACTGAAGCGCGGATGAACGCCGGCCGTAACTATAACGGTCCTAAGGTAGCGAAATTCCTTGTCGGGTGAGTTCCGACCTGCACGAATGGCGTAACGATGGCCCTACTGTCTCCTCCTGGGACTCAGCGAAGTTGAAATGTTTGTGATGATGCAATCTACCCGCGGCTAGACGGAAAGACCCCGTGCACCTTTACTGTAGCTTTGCATTGGACTGTGAACCGATCTGTGTAGGATAGCTGGGAGGCTTTGAAGTGGGGGCGCTAGCTCTCATGGAGCCAACGTTGAAATACCAGCCTGATTTGTTTGCGGTTCTAACCCAGGTCCATTATCTGGATCGGGGACCGTGCATGGTAGGCAGTTTGACTGGGGCGGTCTCCTCCCAAAGAGTAACGGAGGAGTACGAAGGTACGCTTGGCACGGTCGGAAATCGTGCTTTAAAGTGCAATGGCAAAAGCGTGCTTGACTGCGAGACTGACAAGTCGAGCAGGTGCGAAAGCAGGTCATAGTGATCCGGTGGTTCTGTATGGAAGGGCCATCGCTCAACGGATAAAAGGTACGCCGGGGATAACAGGCTGATTCCTCCCAAGAGTTCATATCGACGGGGGAGTTTGGCACCTCGATGTCGGCTCATCACATCCTGGGGCTGTAGCCGGTCCCAAGGGTATGGCTGTTCGCCATTTAAAGTGGTACGTGAGCTGGGTTTAAAACGTCGTGAGACAGTTTGGTCCCTATCTGCCGTGGGCGCTGGAAATTTGAGAGGGCCTGCTCCTAGTACGAGAGGACCGGAGTGGACGCACCCCTGGTGTACCTGTTGTCACGCCAGTGGCATTGCAGGGTAGCTATGTGCGGAAGAGATAAACGCTGAAAGCATCTAAGCGTGAAACTCGCCTCAAGATGAGATTTCCCGGGGACTTGATCCCCCTAAAGGGTCGTTCTAGACCAGGACGTTGATAGGTCGGGTGTGGAAGCGTGGTAACACGTTAAGCTAACCGATACTAATTGCCCGTGCGGCTTGATCCTATAACCTTGAGTGCTTCAATGCATTCGGTGGTTTGGGTGATTCGCGCAAAAGAAACGATACGCCTTCATGCATGCGTCGTGCATGATATTGCAACCCATACTTCTTCTGAATTGGCTTTGTCTGTTGTGTGCTTTTCATGGCGCAACGCGCAAGGCGACAAGTCAAGCTTGGTGGCCATAGCGAGTTGGTCCCACTCCTTCCCATCCCGAACAGGACAGTGAAACGACTCTGCGCCGATGATAGTGTGCACTCCGCATGCGAAAGTAGGTCACTACCAGGCTGTTTATTCGAAGCAAAAGGCTCGGTGAACTCACCGGGCCTTTTGTCTTTCGGCGTTTGTCTTTTGTCTTTCGGCGTCTGACTACGTCAAACCTTGCGGGCGCGTACTCATGTGGTACGTTTGAGGAGCTGCACATATTCGCGCGCGAGATTTTCTGGCGATGCACCGCCTGTTCGATACCAGACCGGAGTCCAGTTCAGTGCGCCCAGCAGCAACATGCGCATTGTCTTGCGATCGGCTCTCGCAGGTAGCGGCAATGCGGCAAGGAGCGCCACGAATTTTTGTTCGTAGCTATCGCGCAGCGCAGTCAACGCCTTAGCGACCGCGCTTGCGTCGCTCGGGTGCACGCTGACAACAACGTTCGCGTATGCGCTTTGGTCCAGAAGGGATTCAAGATGTGCCACGCAAGCGGCCTCGAGCCTTGCCCATGGGTCATTTTCTCTTGACAGCGCCTGCGCGACAGCAAAATCAATCCTGCGCACGCCTTCGGCGTACACTGCGACCAGCAATTCGTCCTTGTTCGCGAAGTGATAGTAAAGCGATCCAGGCAGCATTCCCACGGCACGGACGATGCTGCGGATTGATGTTCCCTGGAAACCCTTCGCCGCAAACTGCGTCGCCGCCGCATCGAGCAATCCAGCCAGTCGGTTGTCGACATGCGGCGCCCGGCTACGGGTACTTGGTACAGTCGACCGCACTGCCCTTACCGCGATCCTGGTCGCAGGGGGGAAGGGCCAATGCGAAGCCGCGGCGTCATGGCACTCGCGCTGCAGAAAATCATCGCCGCACCGTTAGATTCAACGCTTTCATGCCGCGAAAGACCAGCGAGTTGATCCAGTCGGGCGCGGGCCCGACAGTCTCGATCGACCGGAAGTGGCTGAGCAGAGCGGGAAAAGCAACCTGCCCCTCCAGTCGCGCCAAAGGAAACCCGAGGCAGATATGCATGCCGAAGCCAAACGCCAGATGCGGTACGCCATCGCGATCAAGGTCCAGTCGGTCAGGATCGGGAAACGCCTCCGGATCGCGGTTGGCCGCATTGAGCATCACGAAAATCCGGTCCCCTTCATTGATCTGCTTCCCGCGTAATTCATGCGACCGGTTAACAACCCGAACCTGCGCACCCGACGGACCCTCAAACCGCAATAGCTCCTCAACTGCGGCCGCAGCCATTGCAGGGTTGGCGCGAAGTTTCGCGGTCTCTGCAGCGAATTGCGTCAGCGAAAGCAAGCCATTGGCCAGATGATTGGTGGTCGTCTCGTGCCCGGCAAACAGCAACAGAATCAGTGTCGCGATAAGCTCATCCTCGCTCAAGCGGTCACCGTTGTCTTCTAGATGGACCAATTCGCTCAACAAATCATCAACGGGATGGACTCGGCGCTGCGCGATGTGATGCCGGAAGTACTCGGCCATCTCATGCGTCGCCGCCTCGGCAGTGTCGTACTTCTCGGAAGACGTCCGCGAAGAACCGATGAACAATGCCATTTCGTCGGAAAGACGCTTCAACCGCGCCAGATCCGCTTTGGGCACACCCAGCATCGCCATGATGACCAGGCAAGGCAGCGGACCGGCGAAATCGGCAACAAAATCAAACGCGGTCTTGTCGCCAATTTCGCCAAGCAGCCAAGCCGTGATGGTCTCGATCTGCGGGCGCATCGCCTGCATCGACTTGTTGTGAAACACCTTCGATGTCAATCGCCGTAGACGCGTATGTTCCGGTGCATCCTTGAACACCATCCATAGCGACAAATAGCGCATGATGTCCCCGATCTTCTTGGCTTCATCACTGGGAATCGATGCGAAAAACGGGCGCAGCCGGTCCGAGGACATGCGTTCCGGTTCCAGGCATACACGCTTGACGTCGTCGTAGCGCGTCAGTATCCAGCTCTTGAGCCGAGGACTCCAGTGGACGGGATCCTCGGCGCGCATGCGCGCGAACAAAGGGTAGGGGTTGGCAAGAGTAGCCGGATCCTCGGGCCGATAGTCGATGATGGTCATTCGCATTTCTCCAAAACGGTGATGGCGCAGGCGGCTTCGTCAAAACCCATCACACCGCCGCCGTTTTCGATGATTCCAAGGCAGGCGCCCTTGACCTGCCGAAGCCCTGCCTCGCCGCGCAACTGGGCGCTGACTTCGTGGATCATTGACAGCCCGGTGGCGCCAATCGGATGGCCTTTTGAGACCAGTCCCCCCGAAACATTGACCGGAATCCGCCCTCCCAGGCGTGTCGCGCCCGACTCGATGAAACGGCCGCCCTCGCCTAGCGGGCAAAAGCCCATCATTTCCAATTGATAGATTTCGCAAAACGAGGTGGCGTCGTGGACCTCGGCCAAATCGAAATCCGCTGGCACAAGCCCGGTCCTGGCATACGCCTTGTCGGCGGCCACTTTTGACAAGCCCGGCTCGTCGAGCTTGCGATACTTGCCTCCGGATAAAGTGCTGGCACGAATCTTCACCGCGCGCGCCTGCGCCGCGCGCGGGAAGTTCGCCAGCGCATCCGCCGAACACAGAATCGCGGCAGCGGCGCCATCGCCCAATGGCGAACACATCGCCCGGGTCAGCGGAAAACTGATGGCGCGATCCGCCAGCACCTCATCGACCGATAGCTCGAACCGATACTGCGCCTTCGGATTCAAGCTGCCATGAAAGTGATTCTTCGAAGCGCCTGCGGCGATCTGCCTTTGCGTCGTGCCGTAGCGCTTCATATGCCACGCTGCCTGCATCGCATAAGTATCCATGAATACCGTGCGGCCTGGCCCGGTCTCGAAAGGCTTGCCCGCATCGATACCGGCCTGGGTGTAGTAGGCGTGCCATTTTTCCGGATCGAGCTGATCGATTCCGGTCGCGAAAATCTCTGCCACCCGTTCCGGACGATCCGGACTGACCAGTTTTTCGACACCGACCGCCAGGCTGACTTCGCTCTCGCCCGAGGCGATGTCCTTCCAGGCCCCATGAAACGCGAACGAAGCCGTGGCGCAGCCCCCTTCGACGTTGATCATGGGTACCCGCTCGGGAAACAAGCCATCTTCAACCAGCGGTGTAAACGCCACCTGCCCGCGGATGCCGCCCTGTCCCCATTGGCCCATGCCGCAATTGCCGAACCATGCCTGTTCAATCAATTCACCGTGTGCAAGGCCGGCGTCGGAGAGCGCGTCCGTGTAGGCCGCGCGTGTCAGATCCTTGAATGTCTTGTCGGCATGTTTGCCGAACGCTGTGCAGGATGTGGCAACGATGTAAACGTCACGCATGCTGGGCACCTTCAGGTTGGAGTTGTCGAGTCATCGCTGTCGGGAGGAAATGGGGGGCTCGAAGTTGATGTCTGCATTTGCGTTCACGACACTGCCCGGCCCGCGTACATTGCCTCTATCGCATCAGAGTACTTGTTGGTGATACTGCGGCGCTTGACCTTCATGGTGGCGGTGACCTCACCGTCGTCATGATCGAGTTCCTTGACCAGCAAATGGAACTTGCGCACCTGCTGCACTTGCGGCATGTGCGCATTGACGCGGTCCACTTCGGACTGGATCAGTTCACGCACCTGGCCTGATTCCGCCAGGCTGCGGAAATGCGTATACGCGAGTCCGGTTTCTTCTGCCCACTTGCCGACGGTGTCGAAATCGATCTGGATTAACGCTGCGACGAAATTGCGTTTGTCGGCCACCACGATGACCTCCTTGACATAGGCTGAAAACTTGAGCGAGTTCTCAATTTCGGAAGGGGTGATGTTCTTCCCGCCGGCAGTGATCATGATGTCCTTCTTGCGGTCGATGATCCGCAACTCGCGGCCCACCATCTGCGCCACGTCACCTGTGTGCAACCAGCCTTCCTCGTCGATCGCCTCGCGGGTGGCTGCCGCGTTGCGGTAATAGCCCTTGAAAATGGTCGGGCCGCGCAGCAACAATTCACCATCCGTAGCCAGGCGCGCCTCCAGGCCGGGTATCGGTTCACCCACGGTGCCGACCGGTGAGGCGGCCGAGCGTTGCACCGTCGCTACGCCGGCGGTTTCGGTCATGCCGAAACCTTCACGGATCGGCACCCCTATGACGCGAAAGAAGTTCAGCATCTCCGGGGCGATCGGTGCAGCGCCCGACAATGCCAGCCTGCATTCGCGCAAGCCGATGAAGTTGTTGAGGGCGCGCAGCACCACCCAATACCAGAACCGGAAGCGCAACCATTGGCTGACACTCCAGGCGTCGCGCGGTTTCGCCGCGAACGGCGCAACCGCCGCGAATGCCCGCGTGTAGAGGGACCGACGCACGCCGCCAGCTTCGCGAATCTTGATTTCGATCGAGGCATGCAGTTTTTCCCAGATGCGCGGCACGCCCAAGAACAGCGTCGGCGCGATCTCGCGCAAGTCAGTCTGGATGGTGCGCAAGCTTTCGGCGAAATTCACCACCGCGCCGGATAGCAAGGGCAGGTAAACCGAATAGATCTGCTCGGCCACATGGCAAAGCGGCAGGTACGAGACAGTCGAGTCCGCGGGCGTGCAGCGGTAAATGGTGTCGGTGCCAATCGCCATCGCGTTGACGTTACCGTAGGAAATCATGGCTGCCTTGGGGCGACCGGTGGACCCGGAGGTGAAAATCATCAGCGCGATATCGTCTTCGCTCTGTCTTGCCAGGCGTTCCCCGATCAGGGCGGGGTGTGCGGCTTCATATGCGGCGCCCTTCTGAGTGACCGCTTCAAACGTGGTCAGAATGTCCACCGCATAGCGGCGCAATCCTCGCGGGTCCATGACCACCAGATGGCGCAGCAGCGGCAGTTGCCCACGCACCTCCAGTACCTTGTCGAGTTGCTCCTGATCCTCGCACACGACGACACTGGCGTCGGAAGTCTGCAACAGGTATTCGATCTCGGCAGCAGGTGAGGTCGGATAGATGCCAACGGTCACCGCCCCGAGCATGCCTGCACCAATCTGGGCGAAAACCCATTCCTTGCGGTTCTCGCTGATGATGGCCATGTGGCCCTTTTCGGGCAATCCCAGTGCTGCCAGACCGAGTGCGAAGTGTCGCGCATGGCGCTCGTAATCGCTCCACGAAACGGGCTCCCATACGCCGAAGTCCTTTTGCCGCAAGGCGACAGCATTGGGCTTCTGTCCGGCCCAGAAGCGCAGCTTTCCAGGCAGGGTGGCGTGCGGGTCGATCTGTGCGCTCATGACAGCCAGCGTTTCCGGCGCTTGTAGTGCTTGACATCGCGAAAGCTCGCTACCGCATCCGACTTTTCACCATAACCCAGGTAGAAGCGCTGTACGTCCGCATCCTTGACCAGTTGCGAGGCCGCGCCGTCGATCACCACCTTGCCGTTTTCCATGATGTAGCCGTAGTCGGCGATGCCGAACGCGGCCATCGCGTTCTGCTCGACCAACAGCATCGCCACGCCCTGCTCGCGATTGATGCGCGCGATGATTTCGAATATCTGCTCCACTACCATCGGCGCAAGACCAAGCGACGGCTCGTCCAGCAGCATCAGCGAAGGCTTGCCAAGCAGGGCGCGGCCAATCGCCAGCATTTGCTGCTCGCCACCCGAAAGGTAGCCGGCAAGCTGCCCGCGCCGGTCCTTCAGGCGCGGGAAATACTCATAAATCAGATCAGGCTCGGGCTTGATGGCCCTGCCGATCAGTGCATTGCCGGCCGCGATCAGGTTCTCGTCGACGCTAAGTTCCTCGAACACGTGGCGACCCTCCCGCACATGTGCGATGCCGCGGCGCGCCAGCAAGTGCGGCGCGACATCGTTGATGCGCAGGCCCTGGTAGCGCACGTGGCCGGCACGGATCGCGCCGACCTCCAGCGGCAGCAGGCCGGATATCGCCTTGAGCGTGGTCGTCTTGCCGGCACCATTCGAGCCCAGCAAGGCGACGATGCGTCCCGCAGGAACCGCAAGCGACAAACCGCGCAGCACCTGCACGGTATGCTGGTACACCACTTCGAGATTCTCCACCGCAAGCGCGATGGCAGGCTCGACTGCCGCTGTGGGTGCCACTGCGTTCATGTGGGCCGATTCACGCCGTCTTGATCCAGCCGCTTGCCGGTTCAAGCAGCTTCGTCCTGGCGTCATACGCATAGATCCGGCCTGACGCGATCTGATGGCTCTTGAGTGAAGCCAGCAGGCCGGTCACGCCACCTGTATCCCAGTCGTTGATCGACTCCAGCGCGGACTTCATGTTTGGTCCGGACAGCGGCTTGCCCGCCTTGAGGCAACGCTCGATCACCTCCGCAAAGATCATTCCCACCAGCCAGCCGTGGGTATAGAACAAGGGCACATACTGCATCTGCGGGCGCGCCTTGGCGGCAAAGTCCTTGATTGTCTGCATCATGGGTGCGTCTTTGGTGTCGTAGCTGTAGCGGTAGGGCATCACCCCCATCCAGCCATCGCCGGTGGCGCCCATCGCGTCCACCGTGGTCTTGTCCATGCTCCAGATCGTGCCCATCGGCGTGGCTGCCATCCCCGATTCGCGCATCTGCTTGATGAATTCCGGGATCGGCGCCAACACATAACCGTGAAAGATCACGAAGTCCGGCTTGGCACGGCGCAGTTTGGCCACCTCCGCCGACACATCCACGCTACCGGGCTTGGTGACGATCTCAGCCACCAGCGGGATGCCCAGCTTCTGCGCCTTGGCCTTGGCGGCGGGTATCGGATCGCGGCCAAATTCGGTGTCGCTGTAGACGATCGCCAACGCCGGCTTGGTGGCGCCTTTGGAGGTGCGCGAAATGTATTCAAGCAGGATTTCGCACATGGCCGCGTAGGTGGGGCCGGCCATGAAATAGTAGGGCGCGGTCTTGGCGTCGGCCAGGTCGGACGAGAACGACGGGCTCGAGGTCAGTACGCTACCCATCTGGCTCACTTCCTTGGCTGAAGCCTTGGCCCACGCGGTCGAATCACCGTAGAACACCGGCGGCTTGTGGGCACCCATGATCTTCTTGAACACACTCATGGCCTGGTCCATCTTGTAGGCCGAGTCTTCACCGATGTACCTTATCTTGCGGCCGGCTATGCCGCCCTTCGTACTGCGCCATTCGCAATAGTCGCCCAGGCCCTGGTGCAAGCCAACGCCGGCGAAGGCGAATACGCCGGTGATCGGTGGCGCCGCACCAAATACGATTTCGCCGGATTGCGCGATTGCCGGCATCCATGGCATTGCGGCAGCAGCGGCAGCGCCGGCTAAGAGGTGGCGGCGCGAAAGATCGATCTTGGGCTGGTGCATGACGTATCTCCTTTGGGGTGGGGTAAAGCAGCTATGCGCGGAACGGCCAGAGGTGGAAAAAACGCCGCACGCGTCGCCAGGCTTCGTTGAGACCGTGCGGTTCAAAAATCAGGAAGCCGACAATCAGGGCGCCAAACACGATTTCACGGATCGGCGACAGGATTTCAGTGGCGCGCGGCGCCCATTGCGCCACGAAGGACACGCCGGCGCGCAGCACCTCCGGCACCAGGGTCATGAAAACGGCGCCGAAAATCGTGCCCAGCATGCTGCCCAGTCCGCCCACGATGATGGCCGCCAGGTAGAACACCGACAGCCCGAGGGTGAAATACTCGGGGGTCATCGCGCGGTAAAAATAGCCGAGCAGGGCGCCAGCCACGCCGGCATAGAACGAGCCGATGGCGAACGACAGCAGCTTGTAGCGAAACAGGTCGATGCCCAGCACCTCGGCGGAAATGTCACGATCGCGAATGGCAATGAAGGCGCGCCCCACGCGCGTGCGAAACAGGTTGCGTGCTGCCAACAGCAGCAATGCCGCGCACGGCAAGATCACGTAGTACATGCGGTAGTCGTTGTCGAGTTCGAAACCGAACAATGAAGCATCGGGTACGGTGACGCCGCGCACGCCGCCGGTGACGCTTTCCCACTCGCGAAAGACAAAGATCAGGATGAACTGCATGGCCAGTGTCGCCACCGCCAGATAAAGACCCTTGATGCGCAATGACGGTATGCCAACCACCAATCCGAGCAGTGCCGACATGAGCCCTGCTGCCGGCAAGGTCAGATAGAACGGAATGCCGCGTTGCGCCAGCCAGGCGGCGGTATAGCAACCCACGCCCATGTAGGCGGCGTGACCCAGGGAGATCAGCCCGGTGTAACCGGTCATGATGTTGAGTCCGGCCGCAGCGATGATGTTGATGCCCAGCACGCAGGCCAGGCCGACGATGTAGCCGTTGGCCGTGAAAGGAAACAGCAACAGCACCAGCAGCAGGGCGGCAAGCCAGGCGCGCGCGGTCGGCGTGGCCCAGATCGCCTCGTCGTGCGCGTAGCTCTGCCGATAGTCGCCGATCCGCATGACGCTAGAGCCTCTCGATCTGGCGTGTGCCAAACAGGCCATAGGGCCTGATCATCAGGATCGCCAGCACGGTGACGTAAGGCACGATATCGCGCACCTTGCCGCCCAGATAGCCTGCGGTCAGGCTTTCGATCACGCCGATGATGAGACCGGCGACAATCGCGCCGGCAATGCTGTCGAGCCCGCCCAGAATGATGACCGCCAGCACGCCCAGGGCGGCACCGCCCAAGGCCGGTGACAGGCTGGTCATGGCGCCAACGACGATTCCCGCCACCGCGCCCACGATGCCGGCGAACATCCAGGTCAGGCGTTGCGTGCGACGCACATCGATGCCCAGCACGTAAGCGGTGACCGGGTCGCTGGCGGCGGCACGCATGGCGATGCCGGTGCGCGAGTAGCGGAAGTACAGCGTGAATCCGGCGATGATCAAAGCCGCCAGCACAAAGCTCCAGACCACTTGGCCGGGAATCAGGATATCACCCAGGATGAAGGGCTTGCGCGGCAGCAACTGCGGCATTTCGTAGTTCTTGCCCCCCCATACCGCGTCGACGACCCCATGCAAAGCACTGCCCAGGCCGATCGTGGCCATCAGCACTGCGATCACCGGTTGCCCCGACAGCGGGCGCAGAATCGAGCGCTCGATCAGGGCCGCGACCAGCGCCACCGCGGCCAGCGTCAAGAGCAGCGCCGGTAGCACCGCAAGGTTCCACATCACATTGGCGGTATAGAAGAAATACGCCCCCAGCATCATGAACTCGCCCATGGCGAAATTGATCACACCGGTGCCCTTGTAGATCAGCACAAAGCCCAGCGCAATCAGCGCCATCAAGCCGCCGGAGAAGAGCCCGATCAGCGCGAACTCGGCCAAGGCGGTCCAGTCGAAGCCCGCACTCATCGAGCTACCTTTCCGACCCTGCACGACATGCTTCCCGAGGGCGCAAGAGCGCTCCTTTCGGACGGCCGGGCGGGAGCACTCATGCGGCGGCCTTGGCGGCGTTGCCACCCAGATAGGCGCGGATCACCTCGGGGTGGGCACGCACTTCGTCCGGCGTCCCGCGGGCGATGACTTCGCCGAAGTTGAGCACCACCACCTTGCTTGAAATATCCATCACCATGCCCATGTCGTGCTCGATCAGCAATACCGTGATGCCGCGCTCTTCCTGGATATCCAGGATGAAACGCGCCATATCCTCGGTCTCTTCGCGGTTCATGCCGGCAACCGGTTCGTCGAGCATCAGCAGCTTGGGCTGCATGGCCAGCGCGCGCGCCAACTCCACACGCTTTTGCAATCCGTACGGCAGGCCTGCAACGGACAAATTTCGGATATGGTCGATCTCCAGGAAATCGATCACCTCGCGCTCGATCTCGCGTCGCAACCCCATTTCCTCTGCGCGCGCCGCCCCGATATACCACATGGCCGATAGCGCATTGGACTTCAGGCGGCCGTGCCCGCCCAACTTGATGTTGTCCAGTACCGACATGCCGCGAAACAGGGCGACATTCTGGAACGTGCGTGCAAGGCCGAGTCCGGCGCGCTTGTGCGCCGGCAGTTTCGAAATGTCGTTGCCGTCGAAAATGACCTGGCCGGATGAGGGCTTGTAGAAACCGGAAATCGAATTGAAAAGGCTGGTCTTGCCGGCGCCGTTCGGACCGATGACCGCGGTGATCTCGCCCTTGTTGGCGGTGAACGAAACGCGGTTGAGCGCGCGAATCCCGCCAAAGGAAAGGCCTAATTCAGCGACTTCAAGGAGGGGAGACATGGCTGCAATCCAGGCGCCGCAAGGCGGTCCCATTAACCAAACGATCGTTTGCTAAAGCTTACGCCGCGCAATATACTTCAAGCTCCCGGATTGTGCCAGTCCAAGCTTTTTGTTCCGCGCATCCTGGAAAACCAAGGGAGCGGCCATGCCTTTTTCTGACGTTGTTCTCGCCGGTGGCGCACGCACCGCGTTCGGCGACTTCGGAAAATCCCTGAAGGATGTTCCTCTTTCGGCCTTGGGCACCCATGTTGTCAAGGCCAGCCTGGCACGCGCCGGAATCATGGCTGCAGAGGTCGATCATCTGGTGTTTGGCGTCACCGCTCCGGTCGACCATGACGGTTTGTTCGTCAGTCGCAAGATCGCGCTCGACGCCGGCTTGCCGGTCGAGAGCGCCGCCATGGGCGTGGTGCGGGCCTGCGGTACCGGATCGCAGGCAATCCTGTCGGCGGCGCAGCAGATTCTTACCGGCCACAGCAGCGTGGCGATCGCCGCAGGTGGCGAAAACTACAGCCGTGTGCCCTATCTCTCGCACGACATGCGCTGGGGTGCCGGCCGCGGCCCGATGCAATTGGTCGATGGCCTCGACTACATCTATCGCTGCCCGTTTTCGCGCGAGTTGATGGGCGACACGGCCGAGAACCTGACCTCCCTCCACGATTACCGGCGGGTCGACATGGATGACTGGGGGTTCATGAGCCAGATGCGCGCCAAGGCGGGCATCGAATCGGGCTTTCTGGCGCGCCAGATCGTGCCGCTGGAACTGCAGGAGAAAAAGGGCGTGCGGCTTTTCGATATCGACGAGTTTCCGCGCACCACCATCACCCGCGAGAAACTGTCAACCTTGAAGCCGGCGTTTCGCAACGATGGTCGCGGCTCGGTCACCGCGGGCAACTCCAGTGGCGTCACCGATGGTGCGGCTGCGCTGGTGGTGGCCGCGCGCGCAGCCGCCGAGAAGCTCGGCATCGCGCCTGAAGCACGCATCATTGACTACGCGGTCGCGGGCGTGCCACCGGAAATCATGGGTGCCGGTCCGGTGCCGGCGATCGCCAAGCTGCTGGAGCGCACCGGTCTGAAGATTGCCGACATCGATTATTTTGAGATCAACGAGGCTTTCGCCGTGGTCAACCTGCATGCCGAGAAACAGTTGGGCATTCCGCGCAGCATCACCAATCTCTATGGCGGTGGCATTTCCATCGGCCACCCGCCGGGCGCCACCGGGATTCGCATGACCATTACCGCGATGCATCACCTGGCCGACACGCGAGGGCGCTACGCCATCATCAGCATGTGTCTGGGCAGCGGCATGGGCATGGCAACCCTGATCGAAAACCTTCTGCGTTAGAACTCGTTCAGCGCGCTTCGCGATCAACGTCGGCGTCAAAGTCGGCGGCGTGATTGGCGGCCATGTCGGCCATCATCGCCGGATAAGTCTCAGCGAAGCCCGCCACGATCAGGTCAAGCGGCATGTCATCGAACGCGCCGCGCATGTTTACATATTCCATGTGCCGGTTGCCGGCGCGGTCGAACGGGTGGTAGATCGAATCGCTGCGACCGTCGAATTCCAGCGGCAGCAGGCCGAAGCGATCGCACAGGCCGATGTTGAATGCGGGCGTTGCCTTCTGCCACGCGCCGTCGAGCAGGATGTCGGTGTACCCGTGCCAGACAAACATGTCGGTCTTGAGCGTGGCGCGCAGCCGCTCGGTGCTCAGATGGTTGCGCACATCCGCGTAGCCCACGCGCGCCGGAATGCCGGCTGCGCGGCATGCTGCCGCCAGCAACGCGGCCTTGGTCACGCACCAGCCGAATCCGCGTGCCAGCACGCCACTGGCACACATGCCTGCCGGTGAAAGGTCGATGCGGTAGGGGTCGTAGCGAAACTTGTCGCGTACCGCGTAGTAGAGCGCCACCGCCCGTTCACGATTGTCAGGCCCTACCGCATGCTGCCGCGCGAATGCAACAACCTCGGGGTGATCGCGGTCGATCAGGCGCGTGGCCGCAAGGCAGGCTTGTTGGGTCGTCATGTTCAATCCGATAGCGAGTCAGCGGCTCTTGAACATGCCACGCCCGATAATCTCCTTCATGATCTCGGTGGTGCCGCCATAAATGCGCTGCACACGCGCATCCGCCCACAGGCGCGAGATCGGATACTCCTTCATGTAGCCGTAACCGCCGAACAGTTGCAGGCAGGTGTCGGCGACGCGAAACTGCATTTCGGTACACCAGAACTTCGCCATCGATGCCTCGGTGGTGTCTAGCTCACCCAACAAATGCCTGGCGATGCACTGCTCCAGAAAAGCCCGGCCCACCGCCGCTTCGGTCTTGCACTCGGCCAGCTTGAAGCGCGTGTTTTGCAGCGCCGCGATCGGCTTGCCGAAGGCGTGGCGTTGTTCGACGTATTCGACCGCCAGCCGCACTGCCTCCTCGGCGGCGGCGACCGCCGTGATCGCCACTATCAGGCGCTCCTGCGGCAGCTCGGTCATCAGGTAGCGAAAGCCCTGGCCCTCCTCGCCCAGAAGGTTTCCCGCGGGAATGCGCACGTCGTCAAAAAACAGTTCCGAGGTGTCCTGCGCACTCATGCCGGCCTTTTCCAGGTTGCGCCCGCGGGCGAACCCGGGGCGATCCGCTTCAACCAGGAACAGCGAGATGCCGTGCGCACCCTTGCCGGCAGCGGTCTTGGCGACCACGATGAACAAGTCGGCGATCTGGCCGTTGGAGATAAAAATCTTCTGGCCGCGGATCACATAATGGTCGCCGTCACGGCGGGCACTGGTTTGTACGCCGGCCAGATCGCTGCCGGTGCCGGGTTCGGTCATGCCGATGCCGGTGATGGTCTCGCCCGCGGCCATGCGTGGCAGCCAGGTGCGCTTCAGCTCTTCGCTGCCGTTGTGCAGGATGTAGGGCGCGACGATGTCGGAATGCAGGCCGAACTGCGGTCCGGTGGCGCCGGCGAAACCGAGTTCCTCGTTGACGATGTGCGCAAACAGGAAATCGCCGCCGCCACCGCCGTATTCCTCGGGGATCGTGGTCAAAAGCAATCCCAGTTCGCCGGCCTTGCGATACAGCGCTTTCGGCACCTGACCATCCTTCTCCCATTGCGTGTAGTGCGGTTTGACTTCACGCTCGATGAATCGTCGTGCCGTTTCGCGCAAGGCGTGGTGTTCGTCGGTATAAGGCAGGAAGGTGCTCATTGTGCGGACATTCTAAAGGCTGGCCAACATGCCACCGTCGACATACAGCACATGGCCGTTGACAAAATCGGACGCTGCGGAGGCCAGAAAGATGGCGGCGCCTTCAAGCTCCCTCACATTGCCCCAGCGCTGCGCCGGCGTTCGATTCGTAAGCCAGGCGGTGAATTCCTGGTTTTCCACCAGCGGGCGTGTCAGCTCGGTGTCAAAGTAGCCCGGCCCCAGGCCGTTGACCTGTATGTTGTGACGCGCCCAGTCGACGCACATGCCACGCGTCAGGTTCTTGATCGCGCCTTTTGTGGCGGTGTATGGCGCAATCGAATAGCGTGCGGCTTCGCTGTTGACCGAGCAGATGTTGATGATCTTGCCGCGGCGGCGCGCGATCATGTGCCGAACCGCGGCGCGACTCACATAGAACACCGAGTTCAAGTTGGTATTGATCAGGCGGTGCCAGTCGGCCGTGTCGAAATCTTCGAGCGGGCCGCGGATCTGCATGCCGGTGTTGTTGACCAGGATATCGATGGGTCCGAGATCGGCTTCGATCGCGTCGATCGCCCGGGTTACGGCTGCTTCATCGGTGACATCGAAGGCGCGGCAATCAACCTGGGTTTCGGCTGCGAACACAGCGCGCGCGTGCGCCAGCTTGGCGGCATCGCGGCCATTGAGGATGATGCGCGCGCCGGCGCTGGCAAGGCCCCTGGCCAGCGCCAGGCCGATACCTTGTGAGGATCCGGTGATGAGCGCCTGCTTGCCGCTCAAGTCGAACAGGTTGGTGGTCATGAAAGCGCAGTCGAATGGTCGAGCGCGCAATGATAAGCGAGCCTGCCGTCACACCGCCGGGCCTCGCGGGTAGCGTCAGGCCGCGCGGCGTGAAGGGTCCGGCAGATGGCACAACAGGAGAAAATGTGTGCGGCACCCGGCACGCGGCGCGCCGGCCAGCACGATTTCATGCGCTCAGTGCCGCGCGACGCCCGCGGCCGGGAGGTCTTGCTTGTCGCAGCGCTCTCTGGCGTGGCTGACCGCGACCGCTCAGTCTCAGGGCGCCATGGCGATCAACACACTGCAGGGCGCGTTGTCGATCAGGGTCTTGCCCAGTGAGCCGCGCCACCAGCGTTGCGCCCAGGTACTGGCCCGGCGATGCCCCACGCAGACCAGATCGGCCTTCAGTTCCTTGGCGCGACTGCAGATCTCGTCAATCGGCTCGCCATGCGCCACCTGACCTTCCACCTTGTAGCCGCGGGCGCGCAAGGCGGCCAGCCCTTCATCGAGCACCGCCTGGTAGCGCTTGCGCTCCTGGTCATAGTTGTCTTCGATGATCATGCCCTCGGCCACCATGATGCCGGCATACGAGGGGATCACCGCCAGCAGATCGACCTGTGCATTGAGCAGCACCGCCAGATCGCCACATTCGAACAAGGCTCTCCGGCCCTCGGCTGAGCCGTCATAAGCGAGCAATATGCGCTTGTACATGTCTGTCTCTCCTGTCGGGCTCGGAATATGCCCTCGATTCAAGTGTAACGCCCTTCGCCGAGCACCGGCATCAGTTTTCGTCGATTCGCAATACACCGGCCGAAATTGCGTCATCGTAGAAACGGGTGTCGCCGATGGCGCGTTGCAACACGTAACCCGCGCTGCTGCTCGCGGCCAACCAGCGCAGGGTGATGGCGGCGAGCAATACGCCAGCGCCCCAGGCGATATGACCGCGTAAGCCAAGCGCAATCGCGCTACCGAACAGCGCCAGCAAGAACCAGGGCAGCAGCATGCGCGACGAGACAAAGCGGGCTGCGGCCTTGGGGTCTATGCGTGCCTGCAAGCGACCGCTTTGCAAGCCGGCGACGAATTCGGCGTGCGTCATGCCTGCCGCGCGGCCTTGAACCGAGCCAGGGTGTGCTGCCGCGCCAGCGCATGGTCAACCACAGGCGCCGGGTAGTTGCCGCCGATGCGCACGCCTGCCGCCGCAAGCTCCAGCGGGCGTGCCAGCCAGGGTGCATGGATGGCGCGATCGGGAAGCCCGCTCAAGGCGGGCAGGTAACGGCGAATGAACTTGCCGTGCGGGTCGAAGCGCTCGGACTGGGTAACCGGGTTGAAAATCCGGAAGTAAGGCTGGGCGTCGCAGCCGGTCGAAGCGGCCCATTGCCAGCCGCCGCAGTTGGCCGACAGGTCGAAATCGTTGAGATGATCGGCAAAGTAACGTTCGCCGCGCCGCCAGTCGATCCCCAGGTCCTTGGTCAGGAACGAGGCCACGACCATGCGCAGGCGATTATGCATGTAGCCGGTCTGGTTCAGTTGGTGCATCGCAGCGTCCACCAGCGGGTAGCCGGTGCGCCCCTCGCACCAGGCGGCGAACAGCGCATCCGCGTGGGCACCGGTTTCCCAGGATATTGCTTCGTATTCCGGCTTGAAGGCGTGGTCGGCGACGTGCGGATTGTGGTGCAGGATATGAAAATAGAAATCACGCCAGACCAGCTCGGCAAGCCAGATTTCGGCGCCATGGCCGCCGGGGTAGCCGGCGCTGCCTTGCCAGGCCTTGAATGCTTCGCGCGCCAATGTACGGATCGAAATAGTGCCAAAGCGCAGGTGAACCGAAAGATACGATGGTCCCTTGACGGCCGGGAAATTGCGGGTATCGGCGTAGGCCAACATGCGCCCTTTGAAGTCCTCGAACAATTGCGCCGCACTACGCGCCCCTGGCGTGATCTGCAAGGCCTGCAGGTTGGTAGGCTTGAAGCCGAGTTGTCCCAGTTCCGGTACCAGCTGGATGTCCGGCGGTGGTTTCAAGGCGTGGGCGTGGCGGCGCACCGGGTAGGCTTGCAGATAAAAGGCGTCCACTTTCCTGAGCCAGGCATTTTTGTAGGGTGTGAAGACCGAGAAGAACTTGCCCGCGCCGGTCAGAACCTCGTCTTTCTCGAAAACGACCTGGTCCTTGAAGCCGTGCCAGGCGATGCCGTGTTGCTTCAGTTCGGCTTCGACGGCGGCATCGCGCGCCACCGCCAGCGGCTCATAGTCATGATTGACGAAAACCGCATCGACACTCAGCTCGCGGGCTAACGCGGGAATCAACTCGCGCGCATGGGCGTGCCGCACGATCAGGCCGCCGCCGGCGTTTTCCAGTTCCGCCTTCAGTTCAACGACCGACTCGCGGATGAACTCGACACGCCGGTCCTGCTTCGACGGCAAGGCGTCGAGGATATCCCGATCGAACACGAACACGCAGTACACCCGCCTGCCGGCCTTGAGTGCGCGATAGAGGGCGGCGTGATCGTCAACCCGCAAATCGCGGCGAAACCAGACCAGGACGCAATCGTAGGGCATGTCGGATTATTGGCGGTTGGCAAAAAAATGGCGGCCTTGGCAAAGGCGTGATCTTGGCATCATTCTCGCAAGTTTCAACGAGTTCGCGCGCATGATGTTTCCCAGCGCAGCCGACGGGCGCTTGAAAATCGACAAAATTGTACTTTGCGCCAATCGGGGCGTTACAATCGAATCATGGCCATTCACGCAGCGGGCAAGACAGGCAAGGTGCCGTTCAAGGCCGAGCTGCCCAATTTCACCAACCATTTCCTGATTGCCATGCCTTCGCTTGGCGAGTCGGTATTTGGCAAGACGGTCACTTATGTGTGCGAACACAATGACCAGGGCGCCCTGGGGATCGTGGTCAACCGGCCGCTTGACATCAAGCTGGAAACCCTTTTTTCGCAGGTCGATATCAAGCTCGAGATCGAGGTGATGAAGGCGGCGCCGGTTTTTTTCGGCGGCCCGGTGCAGACCGATCGCGGCTTCGTGCTGCATCGTCCGCTTGGCGGCTGGTCATCGACGCTCAAGGTCACCGAAGAAATCGGGCTCACAACCTCCAAGGACATTCTTCAGGCCGTCGGTACCGGCGCCGGCCCGGATGACATCCTGATGACGCTGGGCTACGCCGGCTGGTCCGCAGGCCAGCTGGAAAGCGAAGTCGCGCAAAACGCCTGGCTCACGGTGGCCGCAGACCCCTGCATCATGTTCGAGATGCCGATCGAGCGCCGGCTGGAAGCTGCGATGGGCCTGATCGGCGCGAATTTTGCCAACCTGATGGATGTTGCCGGCCACGCCTGAGGTCTTGTTCCGCGGTCGTGGCTCGATTGATCCGTGGGCGTTGGCAGGTGCACTTCGCCGGCGATATTCTGCATGAGTACGCCGGCACAAACGATTCTTGCCTTCGACTTCGGTCTCAAGCGCACCGGCGTGGCTCTCGGCAATACGCTGACTGGCGGCGCGCGGCCGCTTCTCACCATAGAAGCAGCCGAGAATGCCCGACGATTCGAGCGCATCGCAGCGATCCTGGCGGAGTGGAAGCCGGATCTCCTCATAGTCGGCTTGCCCTTCGACGAGGCGGGCGGCGATACGCCCATGGTCAGGCGAGCGCGTCGTTTTGGCCATCAACTGGGTGGTCGCTTCGGTTTGCCGGTAAAATTCGTTGATGAGCGGTATTCGTCGGCCGTGGTTGAAGATGCGATACGGCCGGGAAAAACCGACAAGGCTGCGGTGGATAGCGCCGCAGCTGCGGTAATCCTGCAGGCCTGGCTGGATCAGCGAACGTGAACCCCAACGAAATCCCCGATGCGGAGACCCTGTGCACTGCGCTGTTGGCGCAGATCCAGCCATTGGTCACACCCGAAACAGTATTGATCGGGGTGCACACCGGTGGCGCATGGATCGCCGAAAAGCTGCACGGTGCGTTGGGCCTGAAGAGCCCGCTGGGGTTTCTCGACATCTCGTTTTATCGTGATGATTTCGCGCGCGTGGGCTTGAATCCCCAGGTCAAGAAGTCCGTCATTCCGCTCGATATTGAAGATGCCTCGATCATCCTGGTGGACGATGTGTTGTACACCGGGCGCACGGTGCGCGCGGCGATGAACGAGTTGTTTGACTACGGCCGTCCGCAGCGCATCGATCTGGCGGTGCTGGCCGACCGCGACGGTCGCGAGTTGCCGGTGGCGGCGCGCTTTGTCGGCGCCCATGTCAGTCTGGCGGAAAACCAGAGTCTCAACCTGGCCCGTGACTCTGCCGGCCGCCTGTCATTCGCCCTGGTCGAAAAGAAGAATGCGGCCTGAACGACTTTCACGCCGCGACGCGCTCAAGCGGTCGGCGCGCCAGCAGCGTTAGGCTTTTTGCCAGTGGCGCGCAACCCGCAACTCAATTCCAACGGCGAGCTCACGCACCTGCTCTCCATCGAAGGACTGCCCAAGGCGGTGATCGAAAATATTCTCTCGACCGCCGATGCTTTCGCCAGCGTCGGTGATCGTGAAGTCAAGAAGGTGCCGTTGTTGCGCGGCAAGTCGGTGTTCAACCTGTTTTTCGAGAATTCGACGCGCACCCGTACTACTTTCGAGATTGCCGCCAAGCGCCTCTCGGCCGACGTCATCAATCTCAACATCAATGCGTCTTCGACCGCCAAGGGTGAATCCCTGCTCGACACGGTCGACAATCTCGCGGCCATGCAGGCCGACATGTTTGTGGTGCGCCACGCGTCGTCAGGCGCGCCTTACCTGATTGCGCAGCATTTGAATCGTACCGGAGCTGCGCATATCCATGTGGTCAATGCCGGCGACGGGCGCCACGCGCACCCGACGCAGGGCCTGCTCGACATGTACACCATCCGCCACTACAAGAAGGATTTCACCAAGCTTACGGTAGCGATCGTAGGCGACATCCTGCATTCGCGCGTGGCGCGCTCCGACATTCATGCACTGACCACCCTGGGCGTGCCGGAGGTGCGGGTGATCGCGCCGCGCACACTGCTGCCCTGTTTCGTCGAAAGCATGGGCGTGCGGGTGTTCACCGACATGGCCGCAGGCCTCAAGGATGTCGATGTGGTGATCATGCTGCGCCTGCAGAGCGAACGCATGCGCGGCGCCTTGCTGCCATCCGCCCACGAGTTCTACAAGACCTATGGACTGACCCCGGACAAGCTGGCGCGCGCCAGGCCGGAGGCGATTGTGATGCATCCTGGGCCGATGAACCGCGGCGTGGAGATCGATTCCGCGGTGGCCGATGGCGGCCAGGCGGTGATCCTGCCGCAGGTCACCTTCGGCATTGCCGTGCGCATGGCCGTGATGAGCATCGTGGCCGGAAACTGAGGCAGGCCAAGCCCGTGAAAACCGCAATCATCAACGGCCGGGTGATCGATCCGGCAAGCGGCCTGGATGGCCTTTGCGGTGTATTCGTCGACGGCGAAAAGATCGCGGCGCTCGGTCATGCGCCACCGGGATTCGTCGCCGACCGCACCATTGACGCCAGTGGCCTGGTGGTAGCGCCAGGATTCGTTGACCTGTGCGCACGCCTGCGCGAGCCCGGTGCCGAATTCAAGAACGCGCTGGCCTCCGAAATGCAGGCGGCCGTTGCCGGTGGCGTCACCAGCCTGGTGTGCTCACCCGATACCGATCCGGTGCTCGATGAGCCGGGTTTGGTGGAAATGCTGCGCTACCGGGCCAAGAACCTGCGCGGACCGCGCGTGCTTCCGGCCGGTGCGCTGACCGAAGGCCTCAAGGGGCTGCACCTGACCGAAATGGCGGAATTGCGGGCCCACGGTTGTGTCGCCTTTTCGCAGGCCGATGCGCCACTGGATGATACCCAGGTGATGCTGCGCGCCATGCAGTACGCAGCAACGCATGGCTTTGTGGTGATTCTGCGCCCTGAAGACTCGTGGCTGGCACGCGACGGCGTGGCGCATGAGGGCCAAGTGGCGGCGCGACTCGGTTTGTCGCCGATTCCGGTGGAGGCCGAGACCATCGGGTTGTCGCGCATTCTGGAACTGGCGCGGGTGGCCGGCGCCCGGGTGCACGTGGCGCGGCTGTCGACCGCGCGTGCGCTTGATCAGATTCGTGTGGCCAAGGCGGCGGGCCTGAACGTGACCTGCGACATCGCGGTACATCACGCGCACCTGACCGAGATGGACATCGGTTATTTCGACGCCCAGTGCCGCGTGGTGCCGCCATTTCGATCGCAGCGCGATCGCGACGGCTTGCGCGCCGCGTTGAAGGACGGCACCATCGATGCCATCTGTTCCGACCACGCGCCGGTGGACGAGGACGACAAGGCATTGCCGTTTGGCGAAGCCCTGCCCGGCGTGACTGCGGTCGAACTGCTGCTGCCCCTGGCGCTCAAGTGGGCCTCCGAGGATGGGGTTGCCCTCAAGGATGCCCTGCGCCTGATCACCTGCGGCGCCGCCAGTTCGCTCGACATGCCCTACGGCAGGCTGGCGCCTGGTGGCCCAGCCGATATCGCCATCTTCGCAGCGGAACAGTACTGGACCGTCAGTGCGCGCTCGCTTGTGTCGCAGGGGAAGAACACGCCCTTTATAGGCTACGAGCTCAAGGGACGGGTCAGAAAAACCCTGGTAGCCGGGGTAGTCGTGCATTCAGAGTGAATGCGCGATTGCGTCGGCGAGTGACAGGCCAAACCTCGATCCTTACCCGCTGGTGGCGCCTGTCCGCCATGGTCGCGCATATCGCGCGCGGCATGCTGACCTTGGCCCTGGTTTTTCCGCGTTCCAAGCCAGCGCGGCGCGATCAATTGATACGCGCCTGGGGGCGGCGGGTGCTGCAGATCTTTTCGTTGCGCCAGGTGGTTGACGCGCCACCGGGTTTCGACATGCGTGCGCCCAAGCGCCTGTACATCGGCAATCACGTGTCGTGGCTGGACATCTACGTGGTGCAGTCGGTGACCGCGGCGCGCTTTGTCGCCAAGGCCGAGCTGGCAACCTGGCCGGTTCTGGGGCGCCTGGTGCGCCAGTCGGGCACGGTATTCATCGAGCGCGGCAAGCGTTCCGACACGCGACGCATCAACCATACCCTGCGCGCGCACCTGGAAGCCGGCGAGGTGATCGCGGTGTTTCCCGAAGGCACCACCAGCGACGGGCGTGACGTAATGAAATTTCACGCCAACCTGCTGCAATCGGCCATCGATGCGGGTGCGGAGATCGTGCCGTTTTGTGTGCGCTATCTGGATACCCGCGGCAACTATTCCGAGGTGCCGGCGTTTATCGGCGAGCAGACATTCTGGCAATCGATCATGCGCGTGCTGCGCGAAAAGCGCCTGGTTTGCGAGCTGACGTTTTTTCCGCCCCTGAGCATCGAGGGGCGCAGCCGGCGTGAACTGGCGCTGGCCGCCGAGCAGTTGGTGCGCGAGCGGGTTCGCGGGTATTCGCGGCAGGATCGCTAGGAAAACACTGTATAAGCCCCGGTATCACGGACTCGCGAACGGCAGTCCGCAATCAATTGGACACGATGCGAAGGCGGCTATAGTTCCCTGGGTCCTGGTTCAGTGTTTCCCCGGCGACGGTTTACCCGGCGACGGCCTCCTGCGAGTGTGCGCAGGGTAGAATTCTTTCAACCAAAGATAACGCCATGCGATGCTTTCGCACGCTGTGACTCGCTGGTAGCGGCGGATGGCCGTGCCGGACCAAGGTTGATCATTGCCGGAAATTTGATTACTTTCCTGGTGCTTGTCGCATGTTGAACGAGCTTGAGTCGGAATCCATAGAAATCATCCGCGAGGCGGTGGCAACCGCCGCCTCGCCGGTCATGTTGTATTCGATCGGCAAGGATTCGTCGGTCATGCTGCGCCTGGCGCAAAAAGCTTTCTGGCCTGCCCCGCTGCCGTTTCCTTTACTTCACATCGACACGACGTGGAAGTTCCGCGAAATGATTTCCTTTCGCGACTCGGTAGCCCGAAGCCAGGACATCAAGCTTCTGGTCCACAGCAATCGGGAAGCTCTGGCGGAAGGCATCAATTGCCTTGAGCATGGCTCTGAGCGGCACACTGACCGGCTCAAAACCGAAGCACTCAAGCAGGCGCTGGACCTGCACGACTTTGATCTTGCTTTTGGCGGCGCGCGCCGTGACGAGGAAAAATCCCGCGCCAAGGAACGCATATTTTCGTTTCGCGCATCCGGCCACCGCTGGGAGCCCCGGGCGCAACGGCCCGAGCTATGGAATCTATACAACACCCGTATCGGACCGGGGCAGACGATTCGCGTGTTCCCGCTGTCGAACTGGACTGAAACCGATATCTGGCAATACATCCTTGAGCAGGACATTCCTGTGGTTCCACTATATTTCGCCAAGTCCCGTCCGGTCGTCAAGCGCAGTGGCCAATGGATCATGCTGGACGATGAACGGCTGAAACTTGCCCCCGGTGAAGTGCCGGAAATGCGCATGGTGCGATTTCGAACGCTGGGCTGCTATCCGCTGACTGCAGCCATCGAAAGCCCCGCCTTGTCGGTCGCGCAGATTCTTGAAGAAACCAGATCGGCTCCCAACTCCGAGCGCCAGGGTCGGCTGATTGATCACGACGGCGCGGGCTCGATGGAACGCAAGAAGCAGGAAGGTTACTTCTGATGCTGCCAACCCTGCGATTCATCACCTGTGGCAGCGTCGACGATGGCAAGTCGACCCTGGTCGGGCGCCTGCTTTATGAGACCGGGCAGGTATTCGACGACCAGTTGAGCGCGTTGCGCAAGGATTCTTCGCGTTACGGGACGCAAGGCGAAAACCTCGACTTCGCATTGCTGGTCGACGGCCTTAAGGCGGAGCGGGAACAGGGCATTACCATTGATGTGGCCTACCGTTACTTTTCAACCGCTGTGCGCCGCTTCATCGTGGCTGACTCTCCCGGCCATGAAGAGTACACGCGCAACATGGCCACAGCCGCATCGACGGCAGAGGTCGCGGTTTTGTTGATCGATGCGCGCAAGGGGGTTCTGGTTCAAACCTGCCGCCACAGCCGCATCATCGCCATGCTTGGAGTCAAGCATTTGGTTCTGGCGATAAACAAGATGGACATGGTGGCCTGGGACCGCGGTGTGTTCGAATCCATCGTCCGGCAATATTCCGACTTCGCTTCAGATATGGGGTTTCTGGGATTGCAGGCGATTCCCCTGTGTGCCTTGGATGGCGATAACGTTACGCGGGCTGGCGATCATTCGGGGTGGTATCAGGGGCCAAATCTCCTGCAGCATCTTGAGGAGGTACAGGTAGTCGAACCAGCCGAAGCGCGAGGGTTCCGTTTTCCGGTTCAGTGGGTCAATCGGCCGAATCAGGAATTCCGCGGCTTTTGTGGCCGGGTTGCCGATGGCAGCGTCCATCCGGGGGATCTCGTCCGGCTCTCGCCCAGCGGCGCGCAAGCGCGCATCAAGGCCATAGTGGTGCATGGCGGCGAGGTACAAAGTGCGCGACCCGGTGATTCCGTGACGCTCACGCTGACCGACCATGTGGACGCGAGTCGCGGCGATGTCATCGCGGCGGCGACCCATCCGGTCGAAACGGCCGACCAGTTCGAGGCGCGCGTGATCTGGATGTCCGACCACTCCTTGCTGCAGGGGAGGACCTATCTGCTGAAGATCCACTGCCTGGAGGTCGGAGCTTCGGTGACCGCGATCAAGCACCTCATCGATGTCAATTCGGGCGCCCGCCTGGCGGCACGGGAGGTTCCCAAGAACGGCATCGCGACAGTCAACATCAGTACCGACCGACCGATCCCGTTCGACAGCTACCGGAACAGCCGGCGCCTCGGCGCCTTCATCCTGATCGACCGTACCAGCTATGAAACTGCCGGGGCCGGCATGATCGATTTCGCGCTGCGGCGGGCGGCGAACATACACTGGCAAGCGCTTTCCGTAGGTAAACGGGATAGGGCTACGCGAAAGCTGCAACGCCCCCGCTGCCTGTGGCTGACCGGACTCTCCGGCTCGGGCAAGTCGACCATTGCGAATTTGCTGGAGGCCAGACTGCATGAAATGGGGCGACATACCTTCGTTCTGGACGGCGACAATGTCCGGCATGGCTTGAACCGCGATCTGGGGTTTACTGAAGCGGCCCGGGTGGAGAACATTCGGCGCGTCGCCGAGGTCGCCAGGCTGATGGTCGAGGCTGGCTTGATCGTTATCGTTTCTTTCATTTCGCCCTTCCGTTCGGAGCGTGAGTTTGCGCGCTCTTTGTTCGATGCGAACGAGTTCTCCGAGATCTTCATCGACGCACCGCTGGCCGAATGCGAGCGGCGCGACCCGAAAGGCTTGTATGCAAAGGCCAGGCGCGGAGAGTTGGTGAACTTCACTGGCCTGGACAGCCCGTACGAAGCGCCGGAACACCCTGACTTGCGGCTCGATACGGCGGGCCGTAGCGCGCAAGAATGTGTCGATTGCTTGGTGGCTGAGCTGTCCGTCTAACCCAGTCAGGGCGCCACGTCGCTATAACCCCGTGGTCCCGCCAGGCATTCGACCTGGAAAATCTTGCGATCCTCGATGCGCATGGCGGTCAGCTGCCTGCCCCAGACACAGCCGCTGTCCAGACCGCTGAGATTGCCTCGCAGCACCAGCCCGCGCGAAGCCCAGTGGCCAAAGATCACGTGCACCCCTGCACTGGCCCGCTGTGCGACCTGATCCCAAGCCACATAACCTTCGGGTGGCCTATCGGTCTTGGTCTTGAATTCCATCTGCCCGGCCGGTGTGATGAAGCGCACGCGTGCGAGCGCGTTGATGATCACGCGCAGGCGCTCGTAACCGTTGAGGCTCTCGTCCCACGCGTCCGGCTGGTTGCCGCGCATCGCCGCGAAAAGGCCGGCGTCGTACTGGATCGCGTGTTCGACTTCGGTGGCCAGCTCGAGCACTCGAAGTGCGTCCCACGCCGGCAAAACGCCCGCGTGCACCAGCAAGGTGCCATGTTCGAAATAAGCCAGCTTGCGGGTTGCGAGCCAGGCCAGCAACTCGCGCGCATCCGGCGCAACCAGCACTTCCTGCATGGTGTCGCCCGCATGCAGCTTGCCATGGCCGGCTGCCAGTGAGAGCAGAAACAAGTCATGGTTGCCCAGCACGACTGTCGCGCAATCGCCCAGCGATTTGATCAGGCGCAGGCTTTGGGCCGACTTCGGGCCCCGGTTGACCAGGTCACCGGTGAACCACAGACGGTCCTTGCGTGCATCGAAATTGATTCGGTCGAGCAGCAGCACGAGTTCGTCGTGGCAGCCCTGCACGTCGCCAATCGCATAGGTGGCCATGCCTCAGCCCTGGAGCGGCTGCCGCAGCAACCAGTTGACGCGCTCGAATACTTGTTCATCCGAAATTTCGGCCACCGTCTTGCGCGCTTCCAGATAGCAGGACCGAGGCGCATACGGGCGCCAGTTGTCGGGGTGCGGGGAAACATCGGTTTCGGCGAACAGCGCGAGCACACCTCCCGGCGCGGCCGACGCCAGGTGGGCGATGCCGCCGTCCGGAAAGATCGAGGTGGCCGCATGCCGGATAACCGCCAGCGCGGCACGCACGTCCTGGGGATTGCCAAACGGCTTGAGCCAGGGCGGGCACTGCCGCATGAAGGGGCCGACAATCGCGTCGTCTCCCGGATAGACCCGGTTATCGGCCGGTCCGGGTTGCCAGATCAGCACACTATCGAGGCCCAGGACCTCCTTGAAATGCCTCGACCAGCGCAGAATCTGCTCGGTTGTAGGTTTGCGCTTGGCGCGCCGCGCATTCAAGCCGATGACGATGAATTTTCCGGGCGCAAGCCCTTGCGCGGCGACCCAGGCGGTGCCGGACGAGAGCCACTCGGGCGCCAGCAGCAAGCTTGGGTAAATCGGCGCGGCAGGCATCGGCACGCCAAGCGGTGCCAGCAGGCGCAGATTCGACTCGACCTCATGCAGCGCGCGATCGTAGGGCAGCGGATCGGTGAGACGGGCGAAAACCGGGTCTCCCGCATCCGGCCCGGCCCCTGCGTAGGCGATGCTGCGGCGCGCGCCGAGTCTGGTGATGCGCGCCACCGCGCGCGGGCTGACAACGCCGCCGGCGGCGATGGCGAAATCGAATTTTTCGCGCCGCAGCGCCACGATCTGCCATAGCTGTTCGATCAGCGCCAACGGTCGCACGCTGGCGCCGTGACGCACGCGCGGGTAGATCCAGCAGCGATCGATATTGCGATTACCCTCGATCACCCAGGCGTTGTAGTCGGTGGCGAGCAGATGGATCTGCGCCTGCGGCAGGCTCTTGCGCAGGTGCTCCAGCATGGGTGTGACAAGCAGCATGTCGCCGACCTTGTCACGCTTCAAGATCACGATTTTCATGCCGGGCTGCAGTCGCGGAGTTCCTGCAGCGCGGCTGCGGGCAAGGCCCGCAGCGGGCACGCCTGCGGTGTTTCTTCGAGCCCGGTGGCGGTTAGCGCATGGCTCCACACCGCAACGCCTGCATGCAGGCACAGCGGTCGCGTGCAGGCTTTCTCCTCGCAGTGTGTATCACCGAGCGCTGCCAAGCGAAACACTTGCACATTCTTTTGTGCCGGCATCACGATCTTGTGCGGCTGGGTGGGGCCGAAGAACACCGTGGCGCGGATGCCGATCGCGGCGGCCAGATGGTACAAGCCGGTGTCGGTGCCGATCCATGCCGCCAGGTGCATGTATTCCGACACCAGAGCACCGAGGTCACGGAAGGTGCGCAGCTCGCAGCCTGCCGGCAATGGCATCGCAATGAGCGCATCGGAACCCGCATTGCCGGGGTTGACGAACACGCGAATTGGCGCATTGGCGTGCTGTCGGCGCAGTTCGGTGATCAGTTGAAGGAGTGTCGGCGGGTCGAGATTGCGGCGCGCTTCGTCAGCGATCGGCACGATGCCGATCGCCGTGTTGCCGCGCTGGCTGCGATAGCGTGCACCAAGACTGGGGATGGAAAGGGCTTCGGGCGTAGCGAAATCCGGTGCGAATACCCGGATCACGCTCGCAGCGGGATCAATCAACAGATGATCTTGCGGCAATCGCCCTTCTTCGAATATGTCGGGTGCGAACTTGCGGCTCCAGGCGACTTTGCGGTTGGCCTTGGCAAGCCGCCCGATCAGCCGGATCGGCGGTCCGGAACCCCACAGCACCGCCAGCACATCGAAGGCCGGTTCGGACAAGCGCAACCAAAGCAGCCGCAGCACCATCTCGATGCGGCTACCGAAGCCGATCACTCGAATCCCGGCTTCGGCACGCAGCAAACTGGCGTAGGCGGATCGCGTCAGAAGAGTGACCTGTGAATCGGGAAACGCATCCGCAAACGCGCGTGCACACTGGAAACTGATCAGCGTATCCCCGAGCTTGCTGCGAATGGCGAAAAGAATGCGGCGCGGCAAGGCGTGGGTCCTGGTTCGGGGAGCGGTCTGCACCGGTCGATGCCGACCGGGCCCAGGCACTCGTTTGCGTTGGCGCACAACCCGGTTGGAACGAACTCGACAAATTGTGCTTCGCGGGTACGAAAAACAGCGGCCCGTATAATAACCGAGCATTCACTGGCGCCCCCTTTATGACCTCGTTTTCCTGGCGCGATTGGCGATTTCCAGTCGAATTCGCCCTCTTGCTTGCACTCGCTTTCGTGCTTCCCTTGCGTGAAGCGCCGAAGAATATCCTGTGGCTCGCGTATTTGATCGCCTGGTTGATCAATCGCATCGGCGCGCGCAACTTTGGCGGCCGGCTCGATGTGTGGGATCTGCTGATGGCGGGCTTGTTGGCGGGCGGTTATCTGGCAGCACAGTTTGGCGGCATTCATCGCGCCGATGGCAACCAATGGCTGGCGGTCAACGATATCCTGCGTTACGCGCTCTTGTTCACCTGCGTGCGCCGTGCCGGTTACTCCGACGCACAGAAACTCGCGGTCCTGGCCATGTTGGTGGGCTCATGTGTGCTGGCGGAGATTGAGGCCATCTGGAACTGGAAGGTCATCGGCAAGCGCCGCGCACTCGAACTGATATCGGTCGGTCATGTGAACCACAGCGCGATCTACATGGCCATCTGCCTGGGGGTAGCTGCCGGCTTGCTCGCCACCATGTGGCGTGCGCTGCGGGTTCCGCTGCGGGTCGCGCTCGGCGTGGCGATTCTGGCATTGATGAGCGGCCTGTTTCTGGGCGGCAGCCGCGCCGCTGGCGCCACTGGTGTGCTGCTGCTGCTTGCAGCCGCGCTCGTCGCCGCACGGGCGGCGCACATCGGGCGGCGCGCCTGGATCGCGGTGGGTGCGGTAATTGCAGTGGCTGCGCTGATGGGCGGCACCAGCGCGCTTGATCGTCAGCTTGAATGGGGCGCCCGCAACTATTCGCTGGCGCAGCGCGACCTGATCTGGAATCGCGGCCTCGCCGGCTGGCGTGAGCACCCGGTTTTCGGTCTTGGCATGGAAAACTACGGCCACTTCAAGGAAGATGTTCTCAAGGGCTGGGTGACTGCGCAAGGGCGCCCCTATGTAGCTGCCGAGTATGCCGGGGCGCCGCATGGGCATAGCCTGTACATCAACACCCTGGTCGAGCGCGGGCTTGTCGGATTGGCCGGCGTGCTGGCACTGCTGGGCGTATGGGGCTGGTGGCTGTTGCGCCACCGGCCAAAGCCGGGCGAACCCGAGGCGCGGACGGCGCTGTGGTTCGCCAGCGGCTCGGCCTGGCTGGTGACGCTTGTGATCGGGTTCGCCAATACCACCCTGCACCATGAGCATGCGATGCTGGCGCTGCTGGCGCTGGCGCTGGCGGTGAATTCGCGCGGTACGCGCGGTGAGTCTTCCCGGCAGGCTGGTGCAGACCCGCAGTCGAATCATGCGCGCGCCTGAATTCGAGTTGATGTGGGCATCGGCCTTGCTACCCATGCTGCGCTGCGGCATGGCTGAAGCGCCGATTGCGCGCCTGCTGCGCGGATGAGATTGCCTGCCGTTCCACAGCGCATTCTGGTGATTCGCCGTGACAACATCGGCGATCTGGTCTTGACCACGCCGCTGATTCACGGCCTGCGCATACACTTTCCGAATGCGTGGATTGGCGTACTGGGCAACACCTACAACACACCTGTCTTGGGCGCGCATCCGGATGTCGATGGCCTGTTCGCTTATGACAAGGCCAAGCATCAGCCGCAACGCCAGCGGCTGGCGGTGTATGTCGATACCGCGCGCCTGCTGCTGCGCCTGCGGGCGATGCGCATTGACATTGCGATTCTGGCTGGGCCCGGTGTGCAGCGTCAGGCGGCGCGGCTGGCCGGGTGGATCAAGCCGCGTGCGATTCTGGGGTTTGTGGTCGCAGGTGCGCCAGCGCAGGTGACGATGCCGATGATCTACGGCGGCGGCGCCAGCCTGCACGAGGCGGAAGATGTATTTCGGCTGGGCACCGCGCTTGGCCTTGAAGGTGTGCCCGGTCCGTGCATGCTGGCTGCCGACGCCGCCGAATCCGCGCGCTTGCGGCAAGCCTTGCCCGCAGCGGCCCGCGGACGCCGTCTGGTGGCGCTGCACATCAGCGCGCGCCGCCCGCGCCAACGCTGGCCGGCGGCATCATTCGCCGCACTGATACGCCAACTGATGGCCCGCGCGGACGTGTTTCCCGTGCTGCTGTGGGCGCCCGGTTTGGCCGGCGACCCGCGCCATCCAGGTGATGACGAGAAGGCCGCAGCGATTCTGGCCCTGCTGGGCGCTGATGCGCAGTGCCTGGCGTGGCCCACGCATTCACTGGCTTCCTTGAGCGGTGCGCTGGTTTCGTGCGCACTGATGGTGTGCGCCGATGGCGGCGCCATGCATGTTGCAAGCGGGCTCGGCATCCCGGTGGTGGCGTTGTTCGGCGATTCACCGGCGCAGCGCTGGCGGCCCTGGGGCGTGCGGCACGAAGTGCTGCAGGCACCGGCGGGCGACTTGGCCGAAATCGCGGTGTCCTGCGTGCACGCCGCCTGTGAGCGGCTGCTCGCCGGCTCACAGCGGGAGCAATCCGTATAAGCCCAGGCCCTCAGGCGGCTTTTCTCGCTTGTTCGGGCCGATACTCGGGAAGGCGCCGCTGCAGCTCAAGCTTGATGGATTGCGGGTTGTCGCCGGGGTTTGCCAGCCAGGCCAGCAGATCGCTGCGCCAGGCTGCGTCGGGCACCTCGCTGGGCTTGGCGATGCGCAGCTTGGCATGCGGCGTGGGCCGTGTGGATTCGGAATCGGCCAGCAGTTCCTCGAACAGTTTTTCGCCCGGCCGTAGCCCGGTGAACTCGATGCGGATTTCGTCGTCGGCGAAGCCGGACAGGCGAATCATGTCGCGCGCGAGGTCGGTGATCTTGACCGGCTCGCCCATGTCGAGCACGAAAATCTCGCCGCCGCGCCCCATGGTGCCGGCCTGCAGCACCAGTTGCGCGGCTTCAGGGATAGACATGAAGTAGCGCACGATATCGGGATGGGTCACCGTGATCGGCCCGCCTGCGGCGATTTGCTCCTTGAACTTCGGGATCACGCTGCCGGTGGAGCCCAGCACGTTGCCGAAGCGAACTATCACGAAGCGCGTGCCGGCAGGTGCATCCAGGCTCTGGCACAGCAGTTCGGCCAGGCGCTTGGAGGCGCCCATCACATTGGTCGGGTTGACCGCCTTGTCGGTCGAGATCAGGACGAACCTGGCAACACCGGCGGCGATCGCCGCAGCGCCCAGTGTCGCGGTGCCCAGGACGTTGTTGGCCAATGCCTCGCCGGCGTTCTCGTCTTCCATCATCGGCACATGCTTGTAGGCGGCGGCGTGAAACAGCACCGACGGCCGGTAGTGCGCCAACACCTGCCGCATGCGATGCGCGTCGCGCACATCGCCGATCACGCAGGAAAAGGCCTGACCGGGTGCAACGCGACCCAGCTCCTGCTCCATGTTGTAGAGCGCGAACTCGCCGTTCTCGACCAGCACCAGCCGGGCGGGCGAATAGCGCACGATCTGGCGCACCAGTTCGGCACCGATCGAGCCGCCGGCGCCGGTGATCATCACGGTCTGATTGGTCAGCAGGCCCTTGAGGCCAACGCTGTCGAGCACCACCGGATCGCGCCCCAGCAGATCATCGAGTTCGACCTGGCGAATCGCGGTCACCTGCACCTTGCCGCTCATCAAATCGTCGAATGACGGGATGGTGAGCACCTTGAGATTGGCTTCGCGGCACAGATCGACAATGCGGCGCCGCTCGCGATGCGTGGCCTCAGGCAGGGCGATGATCACGTGGGTCGCTTCCAGTTGCGCCGCGTTTTGCGCCAGCGTGTCGAGCCCGCCGACCACGGTGGCGCTCTGCAGCACGCGCCCGGAAAGTCGCGGATCGTCGTCGATCAGGCCGACCACGCGCCAGTCGGCCGAACGGGTCAGTTCCTTGGTCAGCGTGATGGCGGCGTCACCGGTGCCGATGACCAATACCGGTGCGCCCTGGCTGCGGGTGGCGCCGAACAGGCGATACTCCTTCCAGGAACGGTAGGCAACACGGTTGCCGCCCATGATGAGCAACAGCAGGATCGGCTCGAGCAGGAAAACCGAGCGCGGAATGCCGACGTTCAGGCCCAGCATCATGAGGACGAACGGGCCGACCAGGGCGCCGGTGGCGACGGCGAAGACGATGCGGCGCAGGTCGGGTAGCGAGGCATAGCGCCAGACGCCGCGGTACAGGCCGAAGGCCTGGTAGGCATAGGCTTGCAGCGGGACGCACACCAGCATGGCCTTGAACATGCCGGGGTGGTATTCGGGCGGGATCGAGAGGTTGAGGCGCAGCCAGTAGGCAAGGAGCCAGGCACAGCCAGCGGCCAGCAAGTCATGTGTGAACGCGAGCAGCGAAAGCGGGTTGACCCCGAACAGGGGGCGCATGGGTTTCATGTGTTTGGTGCTTGCGCCGCCAGAAAGCGTCGCCAGCGCAAGTCGATGACAAGTGCCGCGACGGCCAACAAGGCCGCGATTGTCGCAAAAGCGGCCCATCGCGCCTGTTCGTCCCCGCTGCGCGCTGCCAGTGCGGTGCCGGCGCAAACGAGCATCAAGGCATATTCGGCCGTCGCGAGGCGGGCGTGGCTCCAGCCTGAGCGTACCAGCCGCTGGTAGTAGTGCTCGCGATGGGCCAGCCAGAAGCGCTCGCGGCGCGCCATGCGTTTCGCCAGCGTGATCACGGCATCGACCACGAAGGGCGCGAAGGCCAGCGGTGCGAACCAGATGGGCCACAGGCCGCGCATCCAGCCGTCGATGCCCAGCGCGGCTGCCAGGAACCCTAGCGGTACGGAGCCACCGTCACCCATGAAGATGCGGCCCTGGAGATTGAAGCAAAGAAACCCCGCGGCGGCGGCGGCAATTGCGAAGCACAGAGCGGCGAAGCCGGGTGCGGCTGTCATTCCGGCCAGGCCGTAGCAGCCGAACCCAGCCACTGCCATACCGCCGGCAAGGCCATTGGCACCATCCATAAAATTGTAGAAATTGGTCATCGCAGCCATGGTCAGGATTGCGGCGCACATCCACCACCAGGGTGCGCCGTTGTCCGTGAGGTAGGCGGCGAAAAGCCCTGCGGCCAACAGATGGGTGCCGAGACGCGCGAAAATCGGCAGCCCGCCGCGATCATCCGCCAGCGATATGCCGGCCAGCGCGACAGCCAGGCCGAGTGCTGCAAGCGGCAAGCGATCGACCATGAAATTGCCGACCAGCGCCGCGGCGACGATGCCGGCCATCACCGCCACCCCGCCGCTGCGCGGCGTCGGATCGGAATGCAGCGATCGATCGTTCGGGTGGTCGAGTGCCCAATGCCAGCGCTGCCTGAGCATCAGCGCGACGATCAGGAACGAGACCGAAAACGCGACCAGGGCGCAGATCAGGAAAACGTTCATGCGCGCTCGCGCAATCCGGCCGGCAGTCGTGCGCGGATCTCGGCGATCTGGCGCGCGACGATTTTCGATTCGTCGAACAAGGCCAGCGCGCGCGCGCGGCCGGCTTCGCCCATGCGACGGCGCGCTGCCGGGTCATCGGTGAGTTTCAGCAGCGCATCTGCCAGCGCAACTTCGTCGCGCACCGGCACCAAGAGCCCGGTTTCGCCGTCAACCACTTCCTCGCGTGATCCGCGAATGTCGGTCGCCACCACCGGAAGGGCCATCATCATCGCTTCGATGATGGTGCGTGGCATGCCTTCGCGGTAGGAGGGCAGGGTGAAGATGTCGAGTGCAGACAGAAGATCGGGAATGTCATCGCGCAGGCCGGTGAGGATCAGGCGCGGGCCGAGCGCTTCGCGGGCGCTTTCCAGTTCGGCGTCGATCGAGCCTGCGTGGTCGCTGGGCAGGCGGTCGCCGATGGCGACGAAATACACGTCGCGATGGGTTCCGGCGATGCGCGCAGCGGCTGCGAAGAACTCGCCGTAGCCCTTTTCGGACACCATCCGGCCGATCATGCCAATGGCAATTGCCTGAGCGGGAATTCCGAGTGCCGTCCGGATGCGCATGCGGACAGCGACATCGCCCGGCATGAACGTATCCGGATCCACGCCATTGCCGATGGCGACCACACGATCGGCGGGCAGGAAGCGTTGATCCACCGCAGTAGCGGCATCCTCCGCGCTTTGCGTGAAAAGCAGGTCGGTCATGGCGCCGCCGAGCCGTTCGAGGAATACGAAAAATGCCTTCGGCAAGGGGCGCATCTGGTCATGGAAGTAGAAGCCGTGCGCTGTATAGACCACCATGGGAATGCCAGCTAACCGGGCCGCAATGCGGCCGAGCAATGCGGCGATCGGGGTGTGGGCATGCAGGATGTCGAAGCGCTCGCGGCGAAACAGTTGCACGAGTCGTATCAGGGATGCGGCATGTTTGAATGGATTGACGCTGCGGGCGATCGGCAGTGTCTGGATGCGGTAGCCGCGGGCGGCAAGGTCAGGGACGAATATGCCATCGGAGCACAGACCGGTAACGCGCCAGCCCTGCCTTTGCATGCCGTCGACAACCGGAGTCAGGAAATGCTTGAACGTGAAGTCGACAGCACAGAGCTGGCATACGGACAGTGGCATTCGTTGCAGCTCGTTCGAAGGACACCGGGCGATATCACCACCCGAATCTACAATTATAGCGGTAGCGAAATTCCAGGCGCACCGCGAGAAAATGCTGCCTGCGCTCCTGCGGTATCAGTTGCAAACTGCCCTCCTATGCCCCCGACGCCTAAATTTTAATCGAATCTGATGGTTGCCCAGTGCCTGTGCGGCGTGGCTGCGGGGCTGGTAGTGCTCTATCACGCTTTAGGTGCTTTAGGCCTGAAGTTTCCGGGAGAGTGGCGTGTATTGAGCGGATTTTTCTATCTGCGCGATTTTGGAGTTGTGGGGGGCGACCTCTTTTTCGCTGTCAGCGGTTTCATCATGTTCTACGTTTATTCAGGGGAATTTGGCAGGCCCGGCGCTTCAAGAGACTTTCTGGTGCGCCGATTTATCCGGATTGCACCGCTCTACTGGTTTCTGACAGCTTGCCTCGCAACCGCGTTGCTATTCTTCCCAGGTGCATTCAGCGTCCTGAGTTTTGACGTCCGGCACGTGCTTGAGTCGTTCCTTTTCTTGCCCACCGTGAATTCCGCCGGGGAACCCTTTCCGGTTCTGAACTCAGGCTGGACACTGACCTATTAGATGTATTTTTACGGACTATTTGCACTGTGCCTCGGACGTACTCCGAGATTCGCGCTGTGCAAGGTGACGACGATTTTTTTGGGCAGCACTTTGGCAGGATTGCTGTTGGCACCCGGCGTGCCCGCGCCCGTTGGTTGACATGCTGGTCAATCCTATTCTTGTGGAGTTCGTGCTCGGAGGCTGGCTCGGGTTCCAAGCTTCGCGCGGCAGACTCCTGTCCGGGTTTTGGATATATTTGGTCGGCGCAATCGGTGTGGCGACACTTGCGGCGCAGATTTTTGCAGGGTTGTGGGATGTTGGCCGTGCACTAGCTAGGCCGTGGCATGCCGTTCTTTTGCATAGTCGCTGCATTGGTATCTATCGAGATGCGAAGGCCCGTGAAGGTTCCCCACTGCTGGCCCGCCAGGCTGGGAGATGAGTCGTACTCGCTTTACTCGACACATGTTTCCACGGGGGCAATTTTTTCAAACTGTGTGCCGGGCTCGGGTTGGCGCGATGGGTCGCAGTGGACCTGCTCGTTCCGGCGTACATATTTTGTGCAGTGATGGTGGGAAGACTGATGTACTTGTTCGTTGAGAAACCGGCTTTGGTAACCATGAACAAGGTTTGGTCTGAACGGCAACGCCGCAGGGTTGCTGCAAACGCGCGGTAGCCCGTGTTGTCCTGCACGACTCACTATTTGGTGTATTGGTGGTTTCTTGGGCCATGGGCCGACGCTATAATCAGCAGATAGGTCCATGCGCTGCTCGGCGCATGCATCCGCCCCGGCGGAACGCGACGGCCAACCTTCAGGATTAGCGCCAGGAAACCGCATAGATGTTCGACGGCAAGGCAATACTGATCACTGGTGGTACCGGGTCTTTTGGGCAGCGCTTCGTCGCCAGATTGCTCGCCGACTACAAGCCCCGCAAGGTGGCGGTTTATTCGCGCGACGAACTCAAGCAGTACGAGATGCAACAGGAATTGAACGCGCCTGCCATGCGTTACTTTCTGGGTGACGTGCGGGACGGCCCGCGCCTGGTGCAGGCTATGCAGGGGATGGACTACGTGATCCACGCCGCGGCGCTCAAGCAGGTGCCGGCCGCCGAATACAACCCGATGGAATGCATCAAGACCAACATCCACGGCGCCGAAAACGTGATTCATGCCGCGCTTGCGTGCAACGTCGAGAAGGTGATCGCCTTGTCCACCGACAAGGCGGCGAATCCGATCAACCTGTACGGCGCCACCAAACTGGCGTCCGACAAGCTTTTCGTGGCGGCCAACAACACCGCCGGCGGGCATCGCACCCGTTTTTCGGTCGTGCGCTATGGCAACGTCGTCGGCTCGCGCGGATCGGTGGTGCCGTTTTTCCGCAAGTTGCTGGCCACTGGGGCGGGCAAACTTCCGGTGACCGACAAGCGCATGACGCGCTTTTGGATCACCCTAGATCAGGGCGTCGACTTCGTGATCCGCAATTTCAGGCGCATGCATGGCGGCGAGATTTTCGTGCCGAAGATCCCCTCGATGCGCATCACCGACCTGGTCGAAGCTATGGCGCCCGGCATCGCCATCGACGTGATCGGCATCCGTCCCGGCGAGAAACTGCACGAAATCATGTGCCCTACCGACGATTCGCACCTGACGCTGGAGTTTGGCGATCATTTCGTGATCCGGCCTACCATCCAGTTCAATCATCCGAGCGATTTCTCGGTCAATGGGCTCGGCGAAAAAGGCGTGCTGGTGCCGGAAGGCTTCGAGTACAACTCAGGCACCAATCCGCATTTTCTGGCAGTCAATCAATTGAAGGATTTGAACGCCGTCTAGCGTCGCGCTTTCCATCACCCGCATGGACCCGATTCCCTATGGCCGGCAAAGCATCAGCGACGAGGACATCGCCGCGGTGGAGGCCGTGTTGCGCTCCGACTGGCTGACCCAGGGGCCGACGGTCGAGCGCTTCGAGGCGGCGGTGGCAGGATATGCGGTAGTGGAATTCGCCAGCGCCGTCAACAGCGCCACGTCCGCTTTGCACCTGGCCTGCCGCGCCTTGGGGTTGGGTGCCGGCGACACGTTGTGGACGGTGCCCAACACGTTCGTGGCGTCCTCGAACGCAGCGCTATATTGCGGCGCCGCGGTCGATTTCGTGGACATCGATCCGCTTACCTACAACCTCTCGGTGGCGGCCCTGGCAGCGAAGCTGGAGGGCGCTACGCGCGCTGGGCGCTTGCCCAAGATCGTCATGCCGGTGCATTTCGGCGGGCAGTCGTGCGACATGCGCGAGATCGCGGCATTGGCGCGACGTTACGGGTTTCGAGTCGTCGAGGACGCGTCCCATGCCATCGGCGGGGATTATCTTGGCCGCAAGGTCGGATGCTGCGCGTATTCCGACATCACAGTCTTCAGCTTCCATCCGGTCAAGATCGTCACTACCGGCGAGGGCGGCTTGTTGGTGACGAAAGACGCCGACCTGCATCGCTCGATTTCGTTGCTGCGCAGCCATGGGGTCACGCGCGATGCGAGCCTGATGGATCAGGAACCCGATGGCGCCTGGTACTACCAGCAGGTCGATCTGGGTTTCAACTATCGCTTGACCGACATGCAGGCCGCGCTTGGATTGAGCCAGATGGGGCGGATCAAGGCCTTCGTCGAGCGCCGTCGTATCATCGCGCGACGTTATGACGCGGCTTTTTCGTCCCTCCCGATCGGTTTACCGGGACGCAGTCCGGAGGCCGCCTCCGCGTGGCACCTGTATGTGATCCAGGTCGACCAAGCGCTTGCCGGAAAGTCGCGCAAGGACGTGTTCGACGCGATGCGGGCCGCCGGCATCCAGGTCAACGTTCACTACATACCGGTCCACCTTCATCCCTATTACCGGCGCATGGGCTTCGCGCCAGGGCAGTTTCCCGCCGCCGAACGGTACTACACGCAGGCGATCAGCGTGCCGGTCTATGCAGGCATGAGCGATGCGCAGCAAGAACGGGTGATCGACGAGATGGCCAATGCGTTGCGTTGAGCCCGACCGATCGCGTTGCAAGGGCGGTGGCGCACCGTGAACGCCGCTACGGTGCGGGTTATCGTGCAGTGCCGCATGTCGTCCGCACGCTTGCCCGGCAAGGCACTGCTTCGCGTCGGCGGGTTTCCGGCCGTGGTGCTTGCCGCGCTGCGCGCTGCCAATGCCGGCCGGCAAGTCGTGGTTGCCACCTCCGACCAGCTGGCTGACGATTTGCTTGCGCAAACCGTGGTTGCCGCGGGCATCGCCTGTGTTCGCGGCAGCCTTGATGACGTGCTCGACCGCTTCGTACAGGCGTGCGGCGATCTGCCCGCTGACGCCGTGGTGGTCAGACTCACTGCGGACAACGTGTTTCCGGACGGAGAATTCATCGAGCGCGCGCTTGCCGTGTTCGCACGATCCGGCACTACCTACTGGTCGGTACGCCATCCGGACGACGGTTTGCCCTACGGATTGAGCGTCGAGGTCACCACTGCGGCGATGTTGCGCGCCGCCCGTCGCGCCACCCGTGATCCGCACGATCGCGAGCATGTCACGCCCTGGATACGCCGCGCAAGCGCAAACGCCGGCGCTGCCGGCTGGCTGGATGGCCATGCGCATTTGCGCTGCACGCTCGACGATGCGCGCGACTACCAGCGGCTCGAGCGATTGTTCGATGGCGTTGACGCGCCGTGCCTGGTGTCCTGGCAAGCGTTGTGTGCAAGCCTGGCGTCGATTAACGATGTGCAAGCGCCACAAGCCGCCGCGCTGCGCCCGCCCGTACTACTCAGGTTCTGCTTGGGGACGGTGCAATTGGGCACCGAATACGGAGTGGCTAACCGAACCGGCCAGCCATCGACCTTGGCAGCGGTGGGGATTGTGCAGACCGCGCTCGATGCCGGCGTGCTCTGCCTGGACACCGCTCGAGCCTATGGTGCGGCTGAATCCGTGGTGGGTGCAGCGCTGCGGGCCGCCACGCTGCCTGCGGTGAAAGTGGTGACCAAACTCGACCCGCTGGCGACGCTCGCGGACGACGCGACCGATGTCGCGCTGCACGCCGCGGTGAATGCCAGCATCGATGCATCCTGCCTTGCGTTCGGGGTCGATGCGCTGGACACGCTGCTGCTGCATCGCTGGGCGCACTTCCGGGCGTTCGGCGGCCGTCTTTGGCACCATCTTGAGGCGTTACAGGCGCGCGGCAGGGTGCGGCACCTGGGTGCGTCCGTCAACGGCGTGGCCGAGGCCATGGACGCATTGCGGGTACCCGCGGTCGAACACCTTCAGGTGCCGTTCAACCTGATAGATACCCGCCTCGTCGCCGCCGGCATCGAAGCCGCGCTGGCGCGCCGCCCGGATGTCACGCTGCATGCGCGCAGCGTCTTTCTTCAAGGACTGCTGGTCTCGGATGCGGAGTTATGGCCGGATGTCTCCGGCGTGGATGCCCATGTGCTGGTTCGCCTGCTCCATAATCTTGCCTATGAAGCCGGATTCGCGTCACGTGCGCAACTCTGTGTCTCCTATGTGTTGTCGCATCCTTGGGTGCAGCGACTGGTGGTCGGCTGCGAGACGCAGGCGCAGTTGCGCGAAAACCTGGACTTTTTGGGTGGCCGGATGCTGAGCCCGGGCGAATGCGAGCGTATTCGCGCCCGTCTCCCCGACCTGCCCGATGCACTGCTTGACCCGTTGCGCTGGAAGTTGAAAACGCGAGGCACTCCATGACGCAAATCCGGTCGGCCGACGAGAGTGTCGGAATCGAACAATTCAGTCTGGCCGGGGATGTCGCGCTGGTCACCGGCGCCACCGGCCACCTAGGCGGCATGATGGTCGAAGCCCTTGCCGCGGCCGGCGCGCACGTGCTGGTCAACTCGCGCCGACCGCACGCCGCCGCCGACCTTGCCAACGCGCTCTGCCGACGCGGCTTGCAAGCCAGCGCGACCGTTTTCGACATCACCGACGCCGCCGCGACGACGGCCGCGGTGGAGCAACTGGCAACGCGGCACGGGCATCTCGATATCCTGGTCAACAACGCCCATGCCGGCCGACCGGCCACCATCGCAGCGACCTTACCCGCGGATTTCACCGGTGCGTTTTCGGTCGCGGTTGATGCACCGTTCTTCCTGATCAGGCAGTTGCTTCCGCTGATGGAGGCGGCTGCCGGCAGGCGGCGTGGCGGCGCCTCGGTGATCAACATCTCGTCGATGTACGGCACCGTCAGCCCGGATCCTTCGATCTATGGCGACTCTGGACAAAACAGCGCCGCGTACTACGGCGCCGCCAAGGGGGCGCTCAACCAGTTGAGCCGCTATCTGGCCGTGCACCTCGCGCCGCGCGCGATTCGCGTCAACACCATTTCTCCCGGACCGTTCCCCGGAGCCGCGGCGCCCGCGGATTTCGTGACGCGACTGGCCGCCAAGGTGCCGCTGGGGCGGGTCGGTGAAGCGCGTGAAATCGGCGGGCCGCTGCTGTTTCTTGCGTCCTCGGCGTCTGCCTTCGTGACCGGCGCCAATCTTGCAGTCGATGGCGGTTGGACTGCCTGGTGACGACGTTTTCGATGCAACACCGCGTTGCCGAACGCTGTGGGCTGCTTGCCTCGCCGGCCCGGAAATGCTGATCGCCTTTCGCACCGACGCATCTGCCGCGACAGGGTCGGGGCACCTGATGCGTTGCCTGGCCCTGGCGGAATCGCTGCGCGATCGGGGCGCGGAGATTTTCTTCATCTGCCGGCACATACAGCCGGACCTGGCCGACCGGATTGAAAGCACGCGATATCGGCTTTTCAGGTTGACCCGTCCGGCCCAACCAGTCGATACGGATCGCCCCATGACGCATGCGGGATGGCTGGGCACCAGTTGGCAGGCCGATGCCGAAGAGACCCGAGAGCTGCTGGCCGAAACAGGCACTTCCCCTGACTGGCTGGTGGTCGATCACTATGCACTTGATGCCCGCTGGGAGCGGGCGGTCCGCCCCGGTGTCCAGCATCTCCTCGCCATCGACGATCTCGGCGACCGGGAGCACGACTGCGATCTGCTGCTCGACCAGAACCTGCATGCCGTGCCGCATGCGCGCTATGAAGGCAAGGTTGCACCTGCTTGCCGCTTGCTGCTTGGGCCGCGCTACGCCCTGATGCGGCGCGAGTTCGCCGCGGCGCGCCAAGCGCTTGTACGGGACTCTGGCGGAACCGGGCGCGTTCTGGTGTTTATGGGTGGCGTCGATGCCGGCAACATGACGCGGACCGTCTTGCAGGGCGCCTTGGCACTGCGCCGCCCGGATCTGTTTTTGGAGGTCGTGATCGCAGCATCCAACCCCAACGCGGTGTCCATGGAATCCGAATTCCGCGGATTGCCCAACGTCGCCATCCATGTCGCCGTGCAGGACATGGCGCAGCGCCTGGCGCGGGTGGATATTGCCATCGGCGCCGGCGGCGGCGCCATGCTTGAGCGTGCTTGTCTCGGCTTGCCGAGCCTGACGATCGCCCTCGCGGAGAACCAGGAGCCGGGGGCGCGTTCCCTCGGTTTGCGGGGGGCCACGCTCTATCTTGGCCGCGCCGCGGAAGTCGATTCCACCATCATCGGCCATGCCTTGGCGGCCATGTTGCATTCGGAAACCCTGCGGCTTTCAATGGCCGAACGCGCGGCGGCGGTGGTCGACGGCAAGGGAGCGGAGAGGGTCGCCCGCTGCATGCTCGGCAGCACCCTGCGATTGCGCATGGCAAATGCTGGTGACTGCGAGAGCATTTTCAACTGGCGCAACGACTTGCGGACGCGGCGTTTTTCCGGCGATGGCCGGCCTCTCGAAAGGTCTGCGCACGAGCGCTGGTTCGCAGCATTGCTTGCGAATCCCGCCCGCAGAATGCTCATTGCCGAGGACGCCGGCGCACCGGTCGGCGTGCTGCGGTACGATATCGACCGTGAGAAGGCGGAAGTCTCGATTTATCTGGTGCAAGGCAACCTTGGCAGAGGGCTCGGAGAGGCGATTCTCGTCGCGGGTGAGCAATGGTTGTCCCGGGCTTGCCCCGACGTGCGGGAACTTGGAGCCGTGGTGCTACGGGAAAACGTGGCGTCGCTGGGCGTTTTCGCGGCGGCCGGATTTGAAGACCATAGCGCGTTCTTGCGCAAGAGAGTGAGTGCGAATGCCTGAATCCTTTCGCATTGCCGATCGGGTGATCGGCGCGACCGGCCCGCCGTTCGTGATCGCGGAGATGTCGGGCAACCACAATCAGTCGCTGGAGCGCGCGCTCGCCATTGTCGACGCGGCCGGCGCAGCCGGCGCGCATGCCCTCAAGATCCAGACCTACACGGCCGACACGATGACGCTCGATGTCGATCGACCAGAATTCGCCATTGATGATCCGGGCAGTCTTTGGCACGGGCAGACGCTCTACCAGCTGTACGAACAGGCGCATACGCCGTGGGCATGGCACAAGCCGATCTTCGATCGTTGCCGGCGACTCGGGATGGTCGGCTTTTCCACGCCATTCGATGAGACTGCGGTGGACTTCCTGGAGTCGCTGGAAGTGCCTGTCTACAAGATCGCCTCGTTCGAAAACACCGATCTGCCGTTGATCCGCAAGGTCGCAGCAACCGGCAAGCCGATGTTAATTTCCACCGGCATGGCGAGCGTCGCGGAACTCGACATGTCGGTTCGCGCGGCTCGCGAAGCAGGCTGCCGGCACCTTGTGTTGCTCAAGTGCACCAGCACCTATCCGGCCACGCCGGAAAACACCAATATCCGGACCATTCCGCACCTGCGTCAGTTGTTTGGCTGCGAGGTTGGGCTGTCCGACCACACCATGGGCATCGGTGTCGCGGTGGCCGGGGTGGCGCTCGGCGCCACGGTTATCGAGAAGCACTTCACCCTGGCACGTGCCGACGGCGGCGTCGATTCGGCATTTTCCCTGGAACCCGCGGAGTTTGCCGCGCTGGTGGTCGAAAGCGGGCGCGCCCGCCAGGCCTTGGGCGAGGTTTCCTATGGTGTGACCGAAGCGGAGAAAGGTTCGCTCAAGTTCCGGCGATCCCTTTATGCGGTCCGTGACATTGCCGCCGGGGAGGTCGTCACGACCGCGAACGTGCGTGGCATTCGGCCCGGCTACGGATTGCCGCCGCGCCACCTTGAAAGCGTGCTCGGCAAGGCGGTCAAGCGCGACATCAGGCGTGGTACACCGCTCGGCTGGGACATATTCTGAAACGATGAAAATACTGTTCTTCGCCCCGCACGCGGCGATCTGGATCCACGCCTTTCCGGAGGCGCTTGTCGCCGAAGCCCTGCGCGACAGCGGCCACGAAATAGTCTACGTGACCTGCGGCAGGCAACTCGTGGCCGGGTGTATCGCGATGAGCGCGTTCGGCGTCACGGCGAGTGCGACTGCCGAGCGCAAGGCGGAGATCTGCCGCCAATGCGACAACAATAAACGTCTGCTGCGTGAGGGTTTCGGTTTTGGCGGCGATGATTTGTCGGCACTCTTGTCGCCGGAAGACCGCACGGAGATACGGTGTTTGCTGGCCGGGGTTACGCGAGAGAACTTTCTCGATCTGCGGGTCGCCGGCGTCGACGTGGGGCGCGCCGCGCTCTACGAATTCCTGGTTGATCATAAAAAATCGGCACTTGAGTTCTCCGACGACGCGGAATGGAGTGATTATCTCGCGGCGCTTGAAAACACGCTCTATGCCACTTTCGGAGGCCGGCGGGTGATCGAGCGCGAGGCGCCGGACGCGGTGGTGGCCTACAACGGCCTGTATTCGGTCAATCGCGCGGTGAGCATGGTGGCGGCGGCGCGCGGCATACCGCACTATTTCCTGCATGCGGGAGGCAACCTCGCGGGCCGTCTTCAGACCCTGATGCTGGCCAAGGGCGACATCTTCGACATGTTGCGCAATGTCGGCGCCGCCTGGCCGGCGCTGCGCGAAAAGCCGGTCGAGGCTGCGTACGCGCGTGCCGTCACTGACCATTTTCTCGAACTGATGCGCGGCCGAAGCGGGTTCGCCTACTCGCAGCCTCAAACTGGCGACGGTGGGGGCCTGCGCCGGAAATTCGGCGTTGCCGACGACCAGAAGGTATTGTGCGCGACACTGTCGAGTTACGACGAGCGATTCGCTGCCGAAGCCTGCGGCGCACTGGCACCCGCCACCGGCCTCCTATTTCCCCTGCAGGTCGACTGGGTCAACGCCCTGATCGACTATGTTCGCGACCGTCCCGAACTTTTCCTGGTCGTGCGCGTACATCCTCGCGAATTCCCGAACAAGCGCGACGGGGTCAAATCCGCACATGCGAAAAGTCTTGAACGGGCGTTCGACGCACTGCCTTCGAACGTCTTGATCAATTGGCCGGCCGATATGCTTTCGCTGTATGACTTGGCGGAGATCACGGACGTTTTTCTCAACTCGATGTCGGGCGTCGGCAAGGAAATGGGCGTACTCGGCATTCCCGTGGTGCTGTACTCGAAAATGCTGGCGTGGTACCCGTCGGATATCAACTACGTGGGCGAAACCCTGCCCAACTACTTCAAGGCCGTCGAACAGGCATTGGCGGATGGCTGGCGTTACGAGAACCTGGTGCTCGCCTATCGCTGGCTGGCGGTCGAATATGGCCACATGCTGATCGATATTTCGGACGCGTTCGGCGCCAGCGAGTATCAGGCCACGGGCCTATTGCCGCGTGCGGTTGCCAAGTTGCAGCGCACGCTGCGTCCGCATGCGCGGCAGAGCCGTGACCTTGGGCGCCGTCCGCGGCCGATGCAGGCCCGACGGGAAATCGCGTCGCTGTTTGAAACCGGTGCCGCCACGGTGCTCGATCCACGCGTCGAACGGCTACCGCGGGCAACATCGGGCCGCAGCGAAGCCGCCGTGCTGGGGGCCGAGGTTGCCCGGCTGGTGCAAGCCATGTATCCGCGCGGCAATGCATCCGCCTCCAAACTAGGCCGCCGCCTCGAAAGCCTGAAGGACTCGCGCCGTGCTGCGTAAGTTGAAATCATCGATCCGGGTGTGCATGGATTTGGTCTGGTTGTGCGCCGGCTGGCTGGCATACGCGGCCACCGGCCGCACGCCCCATTGGGCCGGCATGAGCCTGATCCGGGTGTTTTGCGCAAGCGGGGGGCGCAGCAACGACCTGATGGCGCGCATGATTTCGTGGCGTCACCCGCCGCGACAAGTCAGCCTGGCGCAAGGCGCATTACCCGCGTTCGTCGCCCGCGAACTTGAAATGGCGGTTGGCGAGATCAGACAGCGCGGCTATCACGTCCTCAAGAATCGGGTTCCGGCCGACATGTGTGAGCGCCTCCTGCAGTTCGCCCTGACGCAACCGGCCAAGCTACGCGCGACCGAGGGCCAGACCAGTGCGCCAGCCACGGCGGTCTACGACCCGCGCAATCCGCAGGCGGTGCGTTACGAATACGCGCAGCAGGAGCTGATAGACCATCCGGACATCCAGCAGTTGATGGCCGACCCGGCGCTGATCGGCCTGGCGCAGTCCTACCTGGAGGCCGAACCCGTGGCCGACGTGATGGGCTTGTGGTGGCACACCGCCTTTTCAGACCAGCCGGACGCCGAAGCCGCGCAGTTCTATCATTTCGACATGGACCGTATCAAGTGGGTCAAGTTCTTCATCTGTCTTACCGATGTCGCGCCGGAAAACGGGCCGCATTTTTTCATTGCCGGCTCGCATCGCACTGACGGCATTCCTCGCGACCTGCTTGCAAAAGGCTATGCACGACTCACCGATGAAGAGGTGGGCCGCCACTACGCGGCTGAAGATTTCATCGAGTTCGCGGCACCCCGCGGCACCATCATCGCGGAAGATACGCGTGGGCTGCACAAGGGCCAGCATGTGCACATGGGACATCGGCTGATGCTGCAGATCCAGTTCAGCAACAGCCTGTTCGGGCCTGCCTATCCGAAAATCTCGTTCAGCCGCGCCGCGGTTCCCGCGTTGGCGGAAGCGGCACGACAGCATCCGCGCGTTTTTTCGGCGTTTCTGCCGGTGCAGGGATGAGCCCGGTTTCGGTTACTGACCTGACCGGGCTGTGTCCGTGGCAGCCGGGCGGTTCGCGCATGCGGTTCGCGTCTGCGTATATCACCGTGCTCTCGCGTGGCGACTGTATCGTTCCTGTTGCCGGGGCGGGTGAATGCGGGTTCGGTTCGAGTCTTGCGGATCAAGGCATTTTTATTTTTTTGCGCGTTTGCGCATTTTCCGACCGCGTTGCGTAGCGGTTTCATTCAGAGGGTTTCATGCAAGCCATCAACAAGTGCGAGGTGTGCGGCGGCACCGATCTCGAGCCGGTGCTGGATCTGGGATTGCACCCGCTTTGCGACGATCTGGTACCTTTTGAAGGCACCCGCAAGTGCAAGGAATACCCGATCGAAATCCTGTTTTGCCGCACCTGCAACACGGCGCATCAGCGCTATCAGGTGCCCAAGCGGGAATTGTTCACCAAGGATTACCACTACCGGGCCCGGATGACCGGCAGTGTTCTGGTCGGCATGTCGGATCTGGTCGACTCCTGCGAAAGGCTGTTTGGTTATATTGGCGGCAAGACAGTGCTCGACGTCGGTTGCAACGATGGCAGCCTTCTCAACTATTTTGAGGACAAGGCGTGCAAGACGATCGGCGTCGAGCCTACCGGCGCCGCTGCCGATTCCCGGCACAGGACGCTAAACACATTTTTCGACCGGCAGGCAGCGGAAACGATTCGCGGCGAGATCGGGTCGCCCGACTTCATCACTTTCACCAATGTGTTCGCGCACATCGAGCATCTGGAGGAGCTTCTCGAGAGCCTCAAGTTGCTGATCGGCAAGGACACGGTGATCGTGATCGAGAACCACTATATGGGCGATATTTTCAAGCGCGGGCAGTTCGACACCTTCTATCACGAGCATCCGCGCACCTACAGCCTGAAGTCGTTCGAATACATCGCCGCTACCCTGGGCCTCAATATCCTTGCAGCTCAGTTCGTGAGTCGCTACGGCGGAAACATCCGCGTGTTCCTTGGCAAAGGGGCGCCGGCCAAGATCGATGTCGACGAGAGTCATTTCGGCGAGGCGTTCGCAATGATGCGCGCGGACCTGGAACACTGGAAGAAAACAGCCCGTGACATGATCGATCGCCATGTCAGGGAGAACGGCAAACTGAGGGCCAAGGCTTTTCCGGGCAGGGCTGCGATCCTGATCCGCCTGCTCGGCCTGAACGAGAGCCAGATTTCCGCCGTCTACGAGATCAAGGGTTCTATCAAGGTGGGCCACTATGTGCCCGGAACGCGCATCCCCATCCTTCCGGAAGCGGAGCTTTTCAGGCTGGACAAGAGCAAGCCGATCCTGAACCTCGCGTGGCACATTCCGTCGGAAGTCAGAGCCAACCTCGAAAGCCACGGCTATATCGGCGAAGTTATTGACATCAAGTCCATTTGAACCGCGGCTGCGAGAGAAACAAACTCCATGATTCCCTTCCTTGACCTGAAGAACATCAACCTAGCCGGTGTCGACGAGTTGACGGCGGCGTTCAACCGGGTGATTCAGTCCGGCTCCTATATTCTCGGAATCGAGGTGAGGGCGTTCGAGGAGGAGTTCGCGGCGTACTGCGGCGTGGCGCATTGCGTCGGCGTCGGCAATTGCCTGGATGGGCTTCACCTGATCCTGCGCGCCTACGGTATCGGGGCTGGTGATGAGGTGATCGTTCCATCCAACACCTATATTGCAACTTGGCTCGCGGTCAGCTATGCCGGCGCGACGCCGGTGCCCGTCGAGCCAGTGTTGAACACCTACAACATCGATCCCGACCTAATCGAAGCAAAGATCACCAGAAACACCAAGGCGATCATGGCGGTTCATCTGTATGGGCAGACCGCCGACATGGACGGGATCAACGCGATCGCGTCGCGGCATGGCCTCAAGGTGATCGAGGATGCGGCACAGTCGCATGGCGCGACGTATCGCCGCAGGCGCGCGGGGAGCCTGGGTGATGCTGCCGCGTTCAGCTTTTATCCGGGTAAGAATCTAGGCGCCCTTGGGGATGCCGGCGCTGTCACGACTGATGATGCTGAACTGGCCGAGCAGATTCGTCTGCTCCGCAATTACGGGTCCAGGGTCAAGTACCACAATGAGGTCAAGGGATTCAATTCCCGACTGGATGAACTGCAGGCTGCATTTCTGCGTGAAAAGCTGAAGGTCCTGGACGCTCAAAACGCGGAGCGGTGTGCGGTGGCGCGGCAATACCTGCATGCGCTGGAACGGGTGCCGGGCATCACGCTACCCGTGGTGCCCGACTGGGCCGAAGCTGTATGGCACCTGTTCGTTATTCGCCATCCGCACCGGGACCGGCTGATCGAGCAGCTGTCCGCCAGGGGCATCGGCAGCTTGATTCACTACCCGATGCCACCGCATCTCCAACCGGCGTACACGGATCTGGGATTGCAGGCCGGCGCACTGCCGATCTCCGAAAAGGTCCATCAAGAGGTTGTGAGCCTACCTATGTGGCCTGGCATGTCGCAGTCGCATGTCGACGCCGTGGTTGGAGCCCTTCTGGACGGGCCGGGCTGAGCTGGACCGGCGCCGCCGGCGAATCCCCGGCCGGGCTGTGCGATACCTTCCGTCGATCAACCAGAGTTTCGAATCACGTCCATGAAAAAAAAGAAAATCTCGATCATCCTGCCCGTGTACTTCAATGAGATGAACATTGAGGACACCGTCAATAGCCTCATGCTCCTGCCGCCGCAGCGCCCCGACCTGGATTTTGAGTTCATGTTCGTCGATGACGGGTCCGGCGATGCTTCGTATTCGCTGCTCAAGTCGTTCCAGGCCCGGCATCCGGAGCTGATTCGGGTGCTCAAGCTCACGCGCAACTTCGGGTCGATGGCGGCGATTCAGGCCGGCTTCTCCAAATGCACTGGCGACTTCGCCGGTTTCATCGCCGCGGACCTGCAGGATCCACCGGAATTGTTTCTGGATATGCTGAAAATCCTGGAAACCGGCAAGAAGGTCTGTCTGGCGGTACGGTCGGACCGGAAGGACTCGTTTGTGCAGAAGAGTTTCGCGAACGCCTTCTACTACCTGTTGCGCAAGTTCGCACTGCGCGACTATCCGCCCGGAGGCTTCGACTTCCTGCTGGTCAGACGGGAGGTGGTGGAATGTATCAACCAGATCAACGAGAAGAATGCGAACGTCATGAATCTCATTTTCTGGATGGGGTTTCCGTATGTGACCATTCCTTACGTGCGACGCGCGCGGGAAAAAGGCATCTCGAGATGGACCTTCGGCAAGCGATTCAAGCTTTTCATTGATTCGTTCGTCGGCTATTCCTACTTTCCAGTGCGTTTCATATCGATCTGCGGCATCGTGTTCGCGCTCAGTTCTTTCGTTTACTTGATGGTCATCCTGGTCAACTGGATGAATGGCAATGTCCCGATCCGCGGCTGGACCGCGATGATGATGTTTCTGGCGTTCGTCTCCGGCACCCAGATGTTGATGCTGGGGATCCTGGGCGAATATTTGTGGCGATCACTCGATGAGAGCAGGAAGCGCCCGAGTTTCATCATCGACGAGGCTTCGTAGCGAGCTGTTCCGCAAACAGACGCGCAGGGAAAATCGATGGATTGTGATCGAGCGCAAGGCGCAGTTCCACCTGCAGTTGTTTGCGCGACAGGCCTTCGCCCGATTTTCCGGGATCGCGAACTACCCGGGCCGCGCTTCGTGCGGCCCACGACGCAAGTTGACATTTACGAGAAGGCCGCAACATGAGCAGCGAAAACAGCCCGTCGCCCCTAACCTCCGGCTATTTCGTTCATCCCCAGGCCATTTGCGAGACAGCCACGGTTGGCGCAGGCACCCGCATCTGGGCCTTTGCGCATATCCTGCCGGGCGCAAAAGTCGGCAAGGAATGCAACATCTGCGACGGCGTTTTCATCGAAAACGATGTTGTGCTCGGTGACAACGTCACGATCAAGTGCGGGGTCCAGTTGTGGGATGGACTGACACTCGAGGACAACGCGTTTGTCGGACCCAACGCGACATTTACCAACACCATGTACCCGCGCAGCAAGGAATATCAGAAGGCGTTCTTGCGCACGGTCGTGCGCAAGAACGCCTCGGTCGGCGCCAATGCCACCATCCTGCCCGGCATCACCATCGGTGAGAACGCGATGGTCGGCGCAGGTTCTGTAGTGACGCAGTCGGTGCCCGCGAACGCAATCGTTTTCGGTAATCCGGCGCGCATTGTGGGATATGTGGATGCGCACGGCCGGCCAATCGAAAGCGACACGGAACGCGCCAATGAAGAGCTGGCGCCCACCGAGGGTCAGATGGTCATCGAAACCGGGGTCAGGGGGGTGACCCTGCATCGATTCAACCAGACCGGCGTGCCATCGGGCACCCAGTCGTATGCAGGTTTCGTGAAGGAATTGCCGTTTCCGCCCAGTCACTATTCCCTTCTGTCCGGCGTGCCAGGCGACAAGGCGCGCGGGCAATTCGCATATCGGCTCTGTCGGCAGTTCCTGGTGTGCGTCAAGGGGGCGTGCTCGGTCGTGGTCGACGACGGCCTCAACCGTCGGGAGATCGAATTGCGCGACGCCGAATGCGGCTTGTTACTGCCGGCCATGGTTTGGGCCACGCAGTACAAGTTCACCGCGGACGCGATGCTGCTGGTGTTCGTTTCCGCAGCTGCTGCCAGCAGCGACCGGATTGAAGACTACAGCCAGTTCTTGGGTGAAGTCGGGCATTGAAGTGCGCAACGCAGGCGGTCAGGTGAGTCGCGCGCGCGAAGTTCTGCGCTTCCTGGTGGCCGGAGGCATCAACACCGCAATCACCTACCTGCTCTATCTGCTTGCCACGAGGTTCGTCGGCTACCAGGCGGCCTACGCAATCGCATTTGCGGCTGGGGTGGCGCTTTCATACGTGCTCAGCCTCCGGTTCGTATTTCGGCAGACTGGCAACTGGAAAAAATTCGCACGTTATCCCCTGGTCTACCTGGCCCAGTACGTGGTCGGCGCGATCATGCTCGAAGTCCTGGTGCGGGCGCTAGCGGTACCGGTCTGGATCGCGCCGTTGATCGTCGTTGTCTTGACCCTCCCTTTGACCTTTCTACTTAGCAGGGGAATTCTCGCGGACCGGTATTGACCAACCGGTTCCGCGCCCTCATCAACCGCCGGCCGACCTGGCGTCGCAACGAACGATGCGATTGGCGTCAAGGGCGGATATCGAATTGAGGACGTATACCGATTGCACACCGCGCGAGCGCGCGACCTCGCAGAGACTCGGGTCCGACATGTCGCGGGTGCGATGCAAGTCCTGATATTTGCCGAAACCGTAGATTCCGGGGATCGGCGAGCAACCACCTTCGAACTTCAATGGCGGAATGCCCAGGATCATCGGCGTTCCTGATTGCCCCGGGATCATCAGGTGTGCCTGCATGCACCAATAGGGGTTGGCGGCGCCAAGCCGGAGTCTGGTCCAGAATTCCTCGTTCGCCGGCGGCACGAAAATCTGCAAACTGTTGCCCGCCTTTGCGGCCTCGATGTGCGCGATCAGTGCGGTCCACTGCGTGTGCCCGATCTGGTTTCTCAAGTGTCCGAACAGCGTGCCCGTCTCGCGCCAGGATCTGGCGAGGACCCGCGTGCCGAGTCCGGCACTATTGTTCGCGTCGCGCAATTCGGCGCTGGTCTGATGCTGCGCCGCGCGGGTCAGTGTGGATACGCCGGTCGCAAGGTTGAAGCCGAAGGCGATGGCCAGGTACAGGACACCGAATGTTCCGGCTGCGATCGCGAGGCGACGCACCTCGGGTGCGGCTGCAAAGCCCGCATGCAGCCAGACCGGTGTCGCTACGGCAGGCAGGAACAAGAGCAGGTAGGAGAAGTAGGCCATGCCGTTGCCGATTGGCAGGCAGATCAAAAGCAGACTGCAGGCGGCCAGACAAAGTACTTGCAGTTGAATCAGTCCCGGACTTTCCAGCAGGCGCCGGTAGAGGTCCGGCCCTGCATGTGTGCGAGAAAACTGCAGCGTCACGCGGGTTCGTGCGTTCTCCGGCAGCTCCGGTGGTCCGGCGGAAAGGCGCAGTTCATGAAACCAGGCCCATACGACGATGCTCGGTAGTAAATAGCTTAGCAAAGTGATCGACGAGGCATATTGGGCATAGGAGCCCAGCAGAATGCCTATGCCGGAGGCAAGGAGCGATTGCTCGAAAGGTGTCACAAACAACACCGTGAAGGCGGCGAGGCCGGCCAATGCAGCGACCAGCAACAGGGCCTGCCAGCGCCGCGCTCGGCCGCGCCACGCCAGCCAGAACAGCGCGACGGCGCAAAAATAGCCGATGGACACCTTGGCGGCGGCGCACACGAAAGCTGCTGCGACCAGCAGCCATACGCCGAAGATGTATGACAGGGAACTGCGCTCTTCGGTGGTGAACAGATGGCATATCAGCGGCGTGATTCCGGCGAATACGGCCATTGCCAGCATGAAGCTTTCACTTTCGAGCGGCCCCAAGAGCAGAAAAATCGAGGGGTAGCCGAATAGCAGATAAAGCGAACCGGTGCGTTGCCCGGGGCCGGCCAGCATCAGGCTGGCCCAGACCAAGGCCCACAGCAGTTGCGCCTTAAGCAGTATCAGGCCCCAGTAGGCATACACGAGCGAGGCGCGCGAACCAGCGGCCTCGGCCAATCCGGCGGCGACGACATGGGAGCCGAAGTGGTAGTGCTGCAGCGCCAGCCCGCCGCCGCCCGTCGAAGGCACCTTGAAGGCTGCGAAGATCTGGGCGATGGCGACGTGAAAATAGCTGTCGGCCTGGCCGATGCCGAGCACCAGCGCCTCCGGTAGGTAGACGCGCCAGGACGCGCCAGACACGACCAGGAATACGCCCACCAGAAGCGGGAAGCCGAGCAGCGTCGACCAGCCGGACTCGCCGGCCACTGCAGCTGCGATGAGACGCCGGTTGCGGGCCAGAATGAAAAGGACCAACGCCGCCACCAGCACGGTGGCTGGGGTGCCCAGCGCCAAGCCGAGCACCGGCAGGATAGGGCCCAGCAGCATCGCGAGCGCCGCGGCCGCTGGCGGCGGGGTTGCATTTCCGACGTGTGCCGGAAATGCGAGCAGTGGCAGCCAGATTGCAGCCAGGCCAAAAGCGGCGACCGAAAGCAGGAACAGGCCGCCGTCCGCCAGCCCGGACCGCAGCAACGCGATGGCGATGATCGACCACAACAGGGCGAGTGACAGCGCGATCGCGGCCCGGTGGGCAATTTGCTCTTTCGTGCGAGGCTGCTTGGGTGTCTGTGCTGACGTCATGGCGGCGGGGCGAGGTGGTTCCGTTGGTTCCGGATCGAGGGTGAAAGGCTCGCGCATTGTTGGCGTTGGCGGCATGCCAGTGGCCATATGCTCCCGGGGCGATTCCACCGGTCATTTATACTTATAAGCCTGTTAGCCCAATACATCGCAATAAGGTCATTCCGGCGCCCGGGCGAATGATACGCAACTGTCCCGATGCCTGCGAAGGCTTCGCAATCAAGGCGGGCCAGACGCAAAAGGACCAGATGCTCAAGCAGATCGATATCGTCAACGCCTATTCGGAGATCGGTGTGGGGACGGGCGACACGCTGGTGGTGCAAAGTTCCTACAAGGGCACCGGCGGCGTCGAAGGCGGTGTGCCGGGGCTGATCGAAGCGCTAAAGGCAGTGGTGGGCAACAGCGGCACTCTCATCATGCCGGCTTACAACTTCACCAGCTGGACCGAGAAGCATTATTTCGATTCGCGCGAGACGCCCTCCGGAATCGGCGCGGCGACCGAGGTATTCCGCCTGAGGAGCGGCGTGCGGCGCAGCCGGCATCCGATCCATTCTCTGTGCATCCATGGCAACCTGCGCGACGAACTCTGCACGATGGACTATGTCGATTCTTTCGGCCCGGATTCGGTCTTCGCCCGACTGCTCGAGATGAACGTGATGTATTCGACGCTAGGCACCGGCACTGAAATGCCATTCCTTCCCTGCCATTATCCCGAGACCCTTCTGAAAGTGCCTTATCGGCGCCAGAAGCTGTTCTCCGGCATCTATGTCGATGAAGCGGGCCGGCCTTCCTTGCAAACCTATGGATTTCATGTGCGCAGCGTGCCGGACCAGCCTTCACCAGTCTATCCCGCGCATGTTACGCAGTTCGAGCGTGGCTACGTGCGGGAGCATGTGCACAAGGGCATGAGAATGCTGTTTTCGCGTGCGCGTGAATATCATGACAGCATGGTCGACCTGATTGTCGAGAATCCCGCCATGTTCGAACGGCGTTGAGAGCGGGGCGCGAGTGGGGCATTCAAACCGGTTCAAACGGCAGATTGCCGAGCAACTACCTACCGAATCCGAGGTGGAGGCGCTGTTCGACCGGCTCTGGCCGATCTGCCGCAGCATCACCGGCAACGGCGTGCGCGAGTCGTTCGCGATCCTGAGCGAGGTGGCGCCGTACGAACTGTCCGAGGTGCCCAGCGGGGAAAAGGTGCTCGACTGGACCGTTCCCAAGGAATGGAATATCGAAGATGCCTTCGTGGAGGACGAATCTGGCCATCGCGTCATCGATTTCCGGCGCAACAACCTGCATGTTCTGGGCTATTCGGTACCGGTTGACCAGTGGTTCTCGCTGGACGAATTGCAGCCGCATTTGTATTCGCTGCCGGAGCAGCCGGATGCGATTCCGTATTTCACCACCTACTACAAAGAGCGCTGGGGCTTCTGTCTCGAAGACCGCCGGCGCAAGGCCCTGGCGCCCGGCCGCTACCGCGCCGTGATCCGTTCGGTCCTGGCGCCGGGTTCGCTGACCTACGGCCACCGGTTGTTGCCTGCCACCCATGGCGGCGCTGACGAGGTGCTTATTTCCAGCTACTTGTGCCATCCCTCGATGGCCAACAACGAGCTATCCGGCCCACTTGTGACCACGTACCTGTACCGCGCCTTGTCGCGCATGCCGGAACGTCGATTCAACTACCGGTTCGTCCTGGTGCCGGAGACGATCGGTGCGATTGCCTATCTGGCCCGCCACGGCGCTCACCTCAAACACCATTGCAAGGCGGGGCTCGTGGCAACCTGCTGCGGCGACGGCCGGGCCATCACGTACAAGCGCAGCCGCCGCGCCGATGCGTTGATCGATCGCTGCGTGCTCGACGCACTGGGCGACTACCGGCGCGAGTCCGGCAAGGAATTCACGGTGCTGGATTTCTTCCCGTCCGGATCCGACGAACGGCAATATTGCTCGCCCGGGTTCAACCTTCCGGTTGGTTCACTGATGCGCTCCATGTACACGGCGTATCCCGAATACCATACCTCGCTGGACAACAAGTCGATGATTTCATTCGCGGCGATGGTCGAGTCGATCGAGTTGTATCTGCGGGTCTGCCTGTCGCTGGAAATGAACGAGACGCTGTATTCGACGGTGCCTTACGGCGAGCCCATGCTGGGGCCGCGCGGGCTGTACCCGACACTTGGCGGCGCGCGCGATACTAAGGACGTGGTCAAAGACATCATGTATCTGTTCAACTACGCCGACGGCAAGCATGACCTGTGCGACATCGCGGGCAAGGCGGGTTCTTCCATTCTCGATCTCGCCGCGGCGGCCGAACCCTGCAAGGCCGCGGACCTGCTGGTGGCGGCTGGCGAACACGACAAAAGGAAAGGGTGGACGATATGAGTCTGGATGAAGAGCGCAAGGCCAGGTTGATGAAGAGCCTCAGCGATTTCGGCTACGGGGTGCTGGAAAATGTGCTGGCCACCGCTGAATGCGCGAAGCTGTGCGCGCATCTCGATGCGATCGAGGCGGAACGCCGCGAGAAGAAAGACATTTATATCGACCCGCAACGGGTGATACTGTGGAACATTCACCAGAGCCACCCGGACATCTTTCTGGACAAGATCTGCAATCCGGATGTGATGTCGGTGGTGAATTCGGTATTGAAGGAAACGGTGGTGCTCGGCAGCTTCTCCGGTATTCGCAACCAGGAACGCCACGTGAAGATCAACACGCACATCGATTCGCGCGTGCCGATTCGTGACTTCGAGCATACCGTCCAGATGGTGGCGATGTATTGCGTGACCGATTTCACCGTCGAGAACGGTTCCACCTATCTGTGGCCGTTGAGCCATCGCTCGGGCCTCAATCCGAAGGAGGCGTATCCGCCGGGGACGCCATTGCCGGGCAACGTGCAGGTCGAGGCCAAAGCGGGCGACGTACTGTTTTTCCTTGGTCAGACCTGGCACGACGTGGCCCCCAACATCTCCAACGAAAAGCGCTGGGGTCTGCTGACTTACTACGCGCGCTGGTGGATCAAGCCGAGTTTCGACTACACCGCCTGCGGCGCGGAGTTGTTCAATCGGCTCACGCCGGAGCAGAAGGTCCTGTTCGGATTCAACAGTCGGCCGCCCATGAATGCCGGCTCCCGTCTCAACACGGTGATGCCGATCGAGAACGTGCCGGACAATTACGAAGCCGCGCTGAAATCGTAAAGCGCGCGAAACCCGCCCGCTGTCAACGGACGTTGCACATCGTTCGCGGTCAACGGTCCGCCAGTGCCCGAAACGCCGGGTTGCGCGCGTAAAGCTCGTCGTAGCTGCCGCGGTCGATGATTTCGCCGCGTTCGAGCATGATGATCGCGTCGCACGCCCGTATGGTGCTCAGCCGATGCGCGACGATCAGCATTGTGACGCTGTGCGAAAGCGACTGGATCGCCTCGACGATGGCAGCTTCGGTCTGATTGTCCAGCGCGCTGGTGGCTTCATCGAAAATCAGGAACTGCGGCTGGTGGTACAGCGCTCGCGCGATGCCGATGCGCTGGCGCTGGCCACCGGAGAGGCGAACCCCGCGCTCCCCAACCACGGTTTGGTAGCGCTGCGGCAATTCGGCGTCGATGAAATCGTGGATGCGCGCCAGGCGGGCGGCCGATTCCAGTCGTGTCGCATCGATGGCACTGTCGGCGACACCGAACGCGATGTTGGCGGCGATGGTCGTGTCGGCGAGGTAGATGGCCTGCGGCACATAGCCGATACCTGCGCGCCAGTGGCGCTGGTTGCCGGCGAACACATCCTGGCCATCTACCAGCACCTTGCCGGCGGAGGGTTCCAGCAATGCCATCGCGAGGTCGATGATCGTGGTCTTGCCGGCTCCGGTGGTACCGACCACGCCCAGCGAGGAATTTTTCGGGATTGAAAAATCGACGCTTCGCAGCACCGGGGTGGCGGTATCGGGGTAACTGAATTGAACCGCGCTGAAAGTGACTTCCCGCTTGAACGACAGCGGCTCCATGGGGGCCACTAGCATCGGCTGCGAATTCGCCTGGGGATTGTCCAAGCGCAGGGCAGTTTCGTGCAGAGTCGCGACGGATGATGCGCTGAAACGGATCAGCGCGGCGCCCTGGAAAATCTGCTGGATCGCCGGCAAAAGTCGGTACGCCGCGAGCGCGTACAACCCCAGCACGGGGAGGATGCCGGTCAGACTGGCGCCCTGGAGCAACAGAAACAGGATCGCGCCGACCATTCCGCCTAGCGCAAGCACTTCCAGCACGTAGCGCGGCACGATGGCGACAAAGCCGTTGTCGATGCACGCCTGGGTGTAGCGCGCCGAAGCGTGCACGTATCTTGTGGCAAAAAATCCTTCGCGGCCGGCCGCCTTGATTTCCTTTATGCCGTTGAAGGCCTCGTTGCCGAATCTGCCGCGCTGTTCGTTGGCCAGGTTGGCTTCCCCCCCGTATCGCTTGAGCCGCTCGCGCAATAACAGGTAGGCACCCACATAGCCACCTCCCACCAGGGCACCGATAGCCAGGGATAGCAAGGGATTGACCGCCAGCAGCAACGCGAAAATGAAGCCGGCGAGGACTGATTTCGAAATGACCTGCAGCGCAGGCGTAAGCACGCCATGCACCAGGTCGTATACCCGCCCGACCACGTCGACCATAATCTTCGACGAATTCTCGTTGAGGAAGAACACGTAGGGCTGCGCGAGGTAGGCGTTGAGCATGCGCGCCGAGAGCTGGTGCCCGACACCAAGCGAGAAGGCGAGGCATCGGCGCGCGGTCCATGCGTTCAGAACATTGGTCGCGACGATCACGAGCAGGACCGACGTGCCCAGAAAAACCATGAACTGTCTGGTATCGACGAAACCCAGCCCGACATAGATCGCGTGCAGATAACGATTGGAGGTCACCAATTCAGGGTTCGCGAGCACGGCCAGCAACGGCAAAACAGGGGTCAGGCCGATCGTATCGATCAGCCCGGTGAGAATGATGAAACCCAACAGCCGGAACGCTTGCCCCTTTTCCTTTGGTGCGAGCAGGTCTGCGGCCTGCAGCAGTGTTTGCTTCAGCGACATGCGGTTCGCCCGTTCAGTGCGCGCCGGGATTCAAGCGGCACCGACCAACATCGGGCGGCCGTACATTGAAATGGCTCCGGGGCGTCGAATGCTTCATCGATGTGCGGACTGAAGCGCATCGCGACGAACGAAGTTTGCTTGTGAGTGCATCAGCGAGCGCATTGTTCGCGTATCGATGTGATGTTTCGCGGCCAATGCATCCGGTGCCAGCGTCGACAGCACGAGTTTCAACGCCATCGCGACCTTGTCGCTGAACGTGAGGCCCACCACGGCTTGATCCGGTTCCGCCCAATCCGGCGGCCGCCACTGTGTGAGATACAAATCAACATACACCGCCGCGAGTTCCTGCGTGAGGCTCTCGGATTCCGCCAACGCCGCAACCAGGGCCGGCCGCATGTGCTCGACATCCGCTTTGGCGAGATAGGTTTCGGGATCATCGCGCATCGGTTCCCGCGTCGCCGGACAACTATAGTCCCGCAGGCCGAATACCAACGGAAGGACGGATACTTTGCCACGAATGAACGCGAACGAGTTGGAAAGCAATTCCATTGAACTGTATTTCATGCCGGCGTTCATGTGACTGAACGCTTCGCGTGTCACGCTCGTGCGTCGCAACCCATAGTAGAGGGGAGGCGTACCCAGATAGGAATAGGCGCAGAAGTACAGGGCCCGCTGCAGGAACTTCGCATGCGCCGAGTAACCGACAAAACGAAAGGGATCACCTAGCAAAACGCCATTCCGCAGCAGGAACTTGTCCTTGAGGTAGCTGAGGGACAGAACGTTGCCAATGACCGAACTGTGGTCTGGATACGCGTCAAGGAAGCGCGCGCATGCCGCCAGAGCCTCGGGAAACACGAAATCATCGTCGGCGCAGAAGACCATGTAGGCCGTTGCAACGCTACCCACCCCTTGCGCGCAGCGCATGCCGAGGTGGGAATCCGGCGTGTGTGCCTGGTGTTCCACGAAGCTGAATGTCGCGGCCGTGCGCGCGTTGGCCACTTGTACTTCCGCCGCGCTGCCATCAAGGATCAGGACGGGAAACCGGTTGCCCTCGTAGGAGAGGAACTCGAGCAGGCGTGCCAGTTCATTGGGGCGATTGCGCGTCGGGACGACGATGGTCACGTTGTCAGCTTGCATGTGTTGGGCGCGACCCGCCTGGCCTGTTGGCATGTCCATCATGGGCGTAGCAGGTAGCCTTCGGGCGCGACCGACAACATGAGCTTGTGTTCCAGGGCATGGTCGATCTTCAGGAACAGCCTTTGCCCGTCCGCGGCATTCTTGTGTTGGTGGTCGAGCGAGTGCAGGTATTCGCGTACCGCGGTTTTCGGATTGTTTCCCGGCTTCCATGGCCGATCCGGAAATGCGTCGGCGGGAAGGTCTTCGACAATGGTGTCGAACACGACGCAATAGCTTCCGGCACTGGTAAGAGGCGCGTAGGCATCGAGCTCGGCCAGGACATGCGCATGAGTGTGGTTGGAATCAAGGCAGACGAGCACCCGCTTGTAACCGCGGGCCAGCGCGTGAACCTGGGCGATGATCTCGGCCGACACCGACGAGCCCTGGATCATCCTGATGTGATGCGCCATGGGATGTGCCTGGATCGCCGCGAGATTGTGCTGGCGAATATCGATGTCGACCCCCAGCACATGGCGCCTTGTGGCCTTGGGATCAAGCGGGCGGCCTTGCTCCACCGCATCGCAGTAGTCGAGCTGGGCGAGCATCGATGCGTTCATGATCAGCGAGCCGCCGTGCGCGATTCCGGTTTCGATGATCAGGTCAGGCTTGACCTGCCAGATCAATTCCTGCATTGCCACCATATCGACCGGGGTCTGGATGATGGGACGACCCATCCAGGAGAAGTTGTACATGTACTTGCGCGCGAAGGCCCGCTCAAGCCATGCCGCCGACAAGCGCCTCCATTCCTGGTCAAGGCCATAGTCTTGCACCCGGTCGGTCTTCTCCGACTCGAACGCGGCTATTGGGTCACGATTGTCCTGGGTCATTTTTCTGGGTCCTGGTTTGCTCATGAGGTCGGACCGCTGCGATCATGCGGTCCAGTACCACGTGGAAAGGGGATGGCGTGAAGCCGAATTCTTGGCTGATACGGGCGATATCGACGCGCGCAAACGTGCGCTTTGGCGCATCGGCGGCGAATTCCACGCGGGCACCGAGTTTTTGGCGCAACTGGTCCGCGAGGGACGCATGCGAAATGTTGGTTCCGCTTGCGACGTTGTAGATCCGGCTTTTGCCGCGCAGCGCGATTGCCTCGATCAGTCGCAACACGTCGTCGATATCGATATAGTCTTTCGCTGACGCCGGGTCTTCGCGTACCACGACCGCATTGTCGCGGAAGACATCCTCGAGTATCGAGGCCAGGAACGTAGTGCGATCCTGGCCCGCCCCGCAAACATTCGAAAGGCGGACCACGCGCGCCGTCGGCGCCGGGTGCGCAAAGGTAAGCGCTTCGCCGACCAGTTTGCTGCCGTCGTAGAGGCCATCCCGGCCGGGGCGCATCGGCAATGCATGATCCTCGGTAGCAAGTTCTGAAGACCTCAAGCCGCCGTAGAGCCTGGTGCTTGAGAGGGTCAGCCACGAGTCGAACTGCATCGTGCGCATCAGGCGCGCCGGGGTACACACGTGCGCGTCGACGGCCTCATACGGGCGGGTGCGAAAGTCGCTGGTCAGACCTATGCAGCAGACGACGTGCCCCGCGGTTCCGGAGCTGATCTCGGTCGCGTCGCGCGACGCAACCTGCACGATGTGACCACATGTTTCGAGGTGCTTGACAAGCCGACTGCCGATGAATCCCGACCCGCCCAAGACCGTGAACTTCATTGACGCTGCCCCAGGGTGCGCAGCGGATTGCCCGCATGGATACTGTAGGGTTGCAGTTCCCCGCGAACAAGCGACATGGCGCCGACGACACAGCCACGGCGCAGGAATGTGCCATCCAAAAGGACGCAGCCAGCTCCGATCCAGACGTCGTCTTCGATGACGATGCCGCCACGGCTTGGTTGAAAACGCTGGTCGGTGATCAACCTGGCCTTGTCCCTGAATTCGTGGTTGACCGGGGCAAACACGCAGTTTGCCGCGACGGATACGTGATTGCCGATGGTCAGGCCATTTCCGGTGTAGATCACGCAACCGGAGTTGATCACCGTGCTGTGTCCGATGATCACGTCGCCCTTACCACCCGCCGGCTTGATCTTGACGAAGCTGTCGATGACGGAATGCGCGCCGATGACGATTCGGGTCCCGTAAACGGAGTCTTCGATGTCGGCCATCGGCGAAACCTTGGCTGTCGGATCGATCTGGATCGTCATTTTCGACTTGAAAGAGTGCGGGCGCAAAGCGCAACCTATAATTATCCCCTACAAGCGGAGACGGCGCACGCGCGCAACCAGGCATCCGCGGGCCTTTTCAGCCGCCTTCACTGTAAAGTACCGCCTTGAGGTGCGCCGCAATCGATCGGCGGTGCGCGCAATGATTGGAAATGAAATATGGTCAGCAAGGCGGTCATCCTCGCCGGTGGTCTCGGTACACGACTGGGTGAAGAAACCCAGACCATGCCCAAGCCGATGGTATCGATCGGCGACAGCCCGATCCTATGGCACATCATGAAGCTTTATTCGGCCTACGGCATCAACGAATTCGTGATTTGCCTCGGGTACAAGGGCTACACCATCAAGGAGTATTTCGCCAACTATTTTCTGCACCGGGCCGACGTCACGTTCGACATCGCGGGGAACTCGCTCGAAGTGTTGGGTGGCAAAGTAGAGCCGTGGAAGGTGACGCTGATCGAGACCGGTCCCGATACCATGACTGGCGGTCGTCTCAGGCGGGTGCGCGACCATGTTGGCGAAGGCACATTCTGCATGACTTACGGTGACGGGCTTGCGAATATCGATATTGGGAGGCTGCTGGCGTTCCATCATGCGCAGGGTAAGGCTGCAACCGTCACCGCGGTACGGCCTCCCGGTCGGTTTGGTGTGCTCGACATCGCCGGTGATGCCGTCAATGGTTTCCGCGAAAAGCCTCTGGGCGATGGTGCCTGGATCAACGGTGGTTTCTTCGTACTGGAACCGAGTGTCATCGATTTGATCGCCGGCGATTCGACCAGTTGGGAACTTGAACCGATGGAGACGCTCGCCCGCCAAGGCGAATTGGCCGCCTATCGTCACGAGGGTTTCTGGCAGCCGATGGATACCTTGCGCGAGCGCAATCTGTTGCAAGCGCACTGGGACAGCGGCCGGGCGCCATGGAAAGTATGGTGAATCCGTCGCCACAGTTCTGGCGCGGCAAGCGTGTGTTGCTGACCGGGCATACCGGTTTCAAGGGCGCGTGGCTGTCGGTCTGGCTTACCCGAATGGGGGCGAAGGTGCACGGATTCGCGCTGGCCCCCGAAACCGAACCCAGCCTGTTTCGCCTGACGGGGCTGGCCGGCATGCTCGACCATGCCGAAGGCGATGTGCGCGATGTGGCGGCGATCCGGTCTGCGGTCGAAGCTGCGCGTCCGCAGGTGGTGCTGCATCTGGCAGCGCAGTCCCTGGTACGTCGTTCCTATGCGGAACCGCTGGAAACGCTGGCCAGCAACGTGATGGGCACGGCGAATCTATTGCAGGCCTTGCGCGCGGCCGCCGATCTGAAAGCAGTAGTGGTGGTCACTACCGACAAGTGCTACGAGAACCGCGAGTGGGAATGGTCGTATCGCGAGAACGACCCGCTTGGCGGCCGCGATCCGTACAGTGCCAGCAAGGCCTGCGCGGAAATTGTCACTGCGGCCTTCCGCGATTCTTATCTTGGTGCGAACGGTGTCGCGGTAGGCACTGCGCGCGCCGGCAATGTCGTGGGCGGCGGCGACTGGGCGAACGACCGTCTGTTGCCCGACTGCGTGCGTGCGTTCTCGCGCGGCGCAAAGCTGCGGGTACGCAATCCGGCGGCAGTGCGTCCCTGGCAGCACGTGCTCGAGCCGCTGGCCGGGTACCTGCTGCTGGCCGAACGTTTGTACAATGCTTCGCCTGTCGACGCAGGCCACGCGACCGCCTTCAACTTCGGCCCTTCTGTCGATGACGTTCGGACGGTCGGCTGGGTAGTGGCGGAGACGGCGCGGCTATGGGGGCCGGCGGCGGGTTGGGAAATCGACGATGGCGCGAACCCGAAAGAAGCACTGATCCTGGCGCTGGATGCGGCACGGGCGCGGGCGATGCTGGGCTGGCGTCCGCGCTTGACGCTGGGGCAATGCCTGGAGTGGACCGTACATTGGTATCGGGTCACCGCCGAGGGTGAACCCGCCTTGGCCGTCACCGAGTCGCAGATCGACCGTTATCTTGCACTTGAGCACGCGTCTTGAAGGCCGACAGCCCTTGCCGTTTTTGCGGCGCGCCATTGACCGAGTCCTTCGCAGACCTCGGCATGTCTCCATTGTCAAACGCGTACGTAAGCGCGGAACAGCGCAATCGGGCGGAACTCACTTATCCGCTGCACGCGTGGGTTTGCGGTGAGTGCAAGCTGGTGCAGCTGGAGGAGTTCGAGAGTCGCGAAAGAATTTTCTCCGACTATCTGTACTTTTCCTCTTATTCCGATTCCTGGCTCGAGCATTGCAAGGCCTACGCGCAGAGCGTGATTGCACGCTTTGGTCTGCGCTGCGACTCCAGGGTAATCGAGGTCGCCAGCAACGATGGTTATCTCCTGCAGTACTTCAAGGCCGCCGGCATCCCGGTACTGGGCGTGGAACCGGCGGCCAACGTCGCCGCGGCAGCGGTCGCGCGGGGCATTCCCAGCGAAGTGGCGTTCTTCGGTGCCGATACGGCGTCCCGGCTGGCCGCCCGCGGCTGCGCCGCGGACCTGATGGCGGCCAACAACGTGCTTGCGCATGTGCCCGACATCAACGATTTTGTGGCTGGCTTCGCAATTCTTCTCAAGCCCGCCGGGGTGGCGACGTTCGAGTTTCCGTCATTGCATCGCTTGATGGCTGACAGCCAATTCGACACCATCTACCACGAGCACTTTTCCTACCTGTCTTTATTGCTGGTCGAGCAATTGATGGCGCGGCATGGCTTGCGGGTATTCGATGTCGAAGAGCTGTGGACACATGGCGGATCACTGCGCGTCTACGCCTGCCATCACGCCGCTTCGCATGACATGGCCGATGGCGTCGAAGCGCAGCGGCGCCGCGAGCGTGAATTCGGATTGCGCGACCCCACTACCTACCGTTCGTTTGCGCACAAGTTGGTCGAGATCAAGGCCCAGGTGCTGGAGTTTTTCCTGACCGCCCGGCGCCAAGGCAAACGCATTGCCGGTTACGGCGCGCCCGCCAAAGGCAATACTTTGCTCAACTACTGCGGCATCGGCCCGGAGTTCCTGCCTTTCACGGTCGATCGTAGCCCGTACAAACAGGGCATGTTGTTGCCCGGCAGTCGAATTCCGGTACTGCATCCGGACGCCATTTTCGAGGCCAAGCCCGACTACATCCTGATCCTGCCATGGAACCTGCGCGATGAGATCGCCGCGCAAATGGCCGCGGTGCGGGGATGGGGCGGGCGTTTCGTCGTTCCCATTCCGGCAGTCGATATTTTCTGATGCGATTCATTCCGACGCCGCTGGCGGGCGCCTATGTGATCGAAAGCGATGCGCAGGAGGATGAACGCGGCTCGTTTTATCGCACCTTCTGCAAGGAGGAGTTCGAGACGCACGGGCTGAAGGGAGACTTCGTCCAAGCCAGCCTATCGCGCAATCACGCATGCGGCACGCTGCGTGGCATGCACTACCAGAAGCAGCCGCGCCCCGAATGCAAGCTGGTGCGCTGCCTGCGGGGACGCGCCTACGACGTCATCATCGATCTGCGCCCCGGTTCGCCGACGTTGTGCGGATGGTTCGGCACCGAGTTGTCGGAAGAAAATCACAAGGCAATGTATGTGCCGGCCGGATTCGCGCACGGCTTTCTGTGCCTGGTGGATGGCATCGACATCCTGTACCAGATGACCGAACTCTATGTGCCCGAACTTGCTGCGGGCGTACGCTGGAACGACCCGGCCTTTGGCATTGCCTGGCCGTTCGAGCCCCTGACGATGTCGGAGCGTGATCGGTGCTATGCGGATTGTCGGGCCGACGGTGACGCAGACTCGTGCTGAACTTACTCAAGCAATTGCATCGCCGTGCGCTCGACCAGGATGGCGAGTCGGACAAGCTGCTGTCGCTGATGCAGGCCGCCGGCGCCGCGGCGGGTGCGCGCATTCTCGACGTTGGCTGCGGCTTCGGACGCAATATGCGGTCGCTGGTGGCCGCCGGCTTGATAGTCACCGGCGTGGAGGTCAATCCGGACATCGTGGCGGCCAATCGCAGCGACGGCCTTGATTGCCTGTCAGTTGACGAATTCGAACGCACGACCGGGAAGTACGACGTTATTTTGATGGCGCACGTGATCGAACATTTCGCGCCGGCGGACCTGCTAGTGTTCATGGACGGATATCTCGATCGCCTGCGGCCTGGCGGTCGCCTTGTCATAGCGACCCCGCTGATGAGCAACTACTTCTACGATGACTTCGATCACGTCAAACCGTACCAGCCGGCGGGTATCCTGATGGTATTCGGATCAAATGCGCAAGTGCAGTATTACTCGCGCAACAAGTTGGCCCTGCGGGATTTAATTTATAGGCGCAGCCCATTGAGAATTAGTCATGCGCGCAGCCGGTTTATACGGTCACCCTGGCGCTTCGCGCTAATGGCAAGCGATGTTGTCAGTGGCGCAGCATTTCTCGCCAGTCGCCGCTTGATTGGCAAAACGGATGGCTGGATAGGGGTGTTTGAAAAGTTGGATGGTGGCCGATGATGCTGGCACCGATCGCACTGTTCGCCTATAACCGACCGAATCACCTGGCGCGTTCCATCGCGGCGCTGGCGGCGAACCCTGAGGCGATCCGCAGCGCGCTGACCATTTTTTGCGACGGCCCAGTAGACGGACAGACGGCGGCGGTCGAGGCCACGCGCGCGGTGGCACGCGGTGCGTCGGGCTTCGCTACGGTCGATGTAGTCTTACGGCCGGTCAATCTGGGTTTGGCGGCCTCGGTCTCTTCCGGGGTGAGTGCGATCGTCGAGCGCTATGGATCGATCATCGTCTTCGAGGACGACATACTGGCGTCGCAACATTGCCTCAACTATCTCAATCGCGCACTCAAGCACTATCACGATGACCAACGCGTCGCATCGATCGGCTGTTACGTGTTTCCGGTCGCGCTGCCGCTGGGGCGGCCTTTTTTCCTGCGCGTGACCGACTGTTTTGGATGGGCGACCTGGCGTGACCGTTGGTCAAGCTATAGTGCCGATGCGACACATTTGGCTGCCGAGATCAAGAGGCGGTCGCTGGGATGGAGTTTTGACCTGGAGGGGAGTTATCCGTACATGCGCATGCTCGATGACTGTGCCGCCGGGCGTAATTCCTCCTGGGCAGTGAGATGGTATGCGTCTCAATTTCTGCAGGGACGCCTGTGTCTCTACCCGGGCCAGACGATGAGCGCGAACATCGGGATGGACGGAACAGGCGTGCATAGCGGGGTCACGGATGCATACAATAATGTGCTTGCCGCGGAACCGGCAGGTGATTTTCCGAAAGATGTTCTGGAGGATGCGGCGTCTTTTGAGGCGACTGCGGCTTTCCTTGCCAAGGTGGTGTCGGATAACGCGCGGCTCGGCGAACGGATACGCCGTCGCTTGCGCGGCCTTTATCGGAGAACTTTTGCAGATGCCTGAAACGCGTGTGGAGATTCGCGACATTTCACGCGCAGGCAGTGCAGTCAAATGCTGATAGCCAAGGCGCGTCGCCTTATCGACCTGGTACACGAAATCCGCGCGCGCCTCGAACGTGTACAGGAGGCACTTGGCCGGATCGAGTTGCGACAGAGCGCAGCGCAAGGCGGTACCGATCTCGAGAGTGCCGAGTTCCGCGTCTTTTCGCAATGGGGTGAAGATGGCATCATCCAGCGCTTATTGCGCGAGGTTCCAGTGGAGCGCAAGGTATTCGTCGAGTTCGGGGTTCAGGACTACAGTGAGGCCAATACACGTTTCTTGCTGAGCAACGACAACTGGTCGGGTCTGATTATGGATGGAGATCGTGCGCATATCGCCAAAGTGCGTCGCGACCCGCTTTACTGGCGATTCAACCTCAAGGCGGAATGCGCTTTCGTTGATCGTGACAATATCAATGAATTGATCCGCGACAATGGTATTGAGGGCGACATCGGGCTACTCTCCATCGACATCGATGGGAACGATTATTGGGTGTGGCAAGCGGTCACTTGTGTTCAACCGCGCGTTCTCGTGCTCGAATACAACGCTCTGTTCGGGCCGAGGGCCGCCGTAACCGTACCCTATGATCCGGGCTTCGTTCGCACCCGTGCTCACTATTCGAACCTTTTCTGGGGCGCGTCGCTCGAGGCGCTGACACGGCTTTCGCGCGAAAAAGGCTATGCACTTGTCGGCTGCAACAGCGCCGGCAACAATGCGTTCTATGTACGCGCCGATTTGCGCGGGCGTCTCGCGGAAAAAGCGGTTGAATCTGCCTTCGTGCAGGCTCAGTTTCGTGAATCGCGCGACGCTGCGGGACTTCCGACATACCTCGATTTGCACGAAAGCAGGTTGCTGATCGGCGAGATGAATCTTTGGGACGTTGACGCTCAGGCGCTCGTGCCGGCGCGCGCCGCGCTTGCCGCGGACTAGCGACATGCGGCCAGGGGCGTGATCCGTGGGTGCTGTCCTGCAACGCCTAAAGTCCGTTGTACGCATGGTTTGTCCGCCGATCCTGCTTCCCATGATCACCAGTGCGTATCACGGCGCTACTGGACGGGCCGGATTTTCGGATTTCTTGCCATCGTGGCAGCGGGCAATCGAGGTCGCCGGTTCGGCCGGTGGTGGGTACGATCAGGCCCGCATACTTGAGCGGGTCGAACATTCGACGCGCGAAGTGCTCTCGGGCAACGCCGTATTTGAACGGGACTCCGTGCTTTTCGCTGCAGCCGACTATCAGTTCCCTTTGCTTGCCTGTCTCCTGCGGGTCGCCGCGTCGAACAACGGTCGCCTTGCTGTGCTCGATTTTGGCGGCGCGCTCGGCAGCACCTTCCACCAGTGTCGGCCGTTCTTGTACGGTCTGAACGCGGTCGACTGGCGGGTGGTGGAGCAGTCTCACTTTGTGGCAAGCGGGAAGCGCGAGTTCACGACACCTGAGTTGCGCTTTTTCGACTCGATTGCCGAGTGTTGTGCCGACGGTGCGCCGAACGTCGCACTCTTTTCGGGCGTGCTGCAGTATCTTGAAGACCCGGCGGGCCAAGTTGCCGAAGCCTGCTTGCGCGGCGTAGGCGTTATCATTGTCGACCGCACGCCCGTGCATGAGGGTTTGGACGACAGGTATTCTGTGCAGACGGTTCCGCCATCGATATATGCAGCGAGTTTGCCGATTCGCGTATTCGGACGCGCTGCCATAGCCGGTTTGGTCGATCCGAGTTTTCGGCAGATCGCGAGCTTCTCGGCCGTTGACGAGACTGCAATGATCGACGGGGTTGCCGTGGCATTCAAGGGCTATTTTTTCGAAAGGCAGAAGAGCAAATGAGTCTCGAATCCATTGAGTACAACGGTGTGCGCTACGCCGAGATCATCCGCGCGGACGTGACGGTGCGGACCACCACATTCTTCTCGCCTGCGGAATCGTCTTTCCAGTTCGGGTTGTTGGCGCATGACGCCGGATTCGTGGAAGGGCCCCACTATCACCGGCCTTTCAAGCGGGAAATCAACGACCTGCAGCAAATGTTCGTTGTTCAGCGTGGCGTCGTCGCGGTTGACCTTTACGACGACGATGGCGGACGCCTGTGCGAAGTCGTACTCCACGCCGGAGACGCCATTGTGCTGATCCATGGGGTGCATGCGGTCCGGGTGCTCGAGGACATGCAGTGCATCAGCGTCAAGCAAGGGCCGTTCCTCGGGACCGCCTACGACAAGGTCATCGTGGACGTTCGATAATGATCCCGGTATTTGAGCCCGAGATAGGCGAAGAGGAAATCGCTGCCGTGGTTGCCGCGCTAAGGCGCGGAGAGATTTCCGGATCATTCGGCGAGACCATACCCGCATTTGAGGGCGAGTTCGCCGCCTATGTCGGTTGCGCTCACGGCGTGGCGGTTACCAGCGGCACATCCGCGTTACATCTGGCGGTGGCGGCACTGGACCTACCTGCCGGTTCCGAGATTCTGATTAGCGCATCTACCAACATCGCGACAGCGCTTGCCTGCTATCACAATGGATGCGTCGCGGTGCCGGTGGATTCCGAACTTGAAACCTGGAACCTGGATCTGGACCTGATCGAATCGCTTATCACCCCCCTCACGCGCGCCGTGATTCCAGTGCATCTTTTCGGCCATCCGGTTGCCATGGACCGTCTGATGGAAATCGCGGCGCGCCACAATCTGGTCGTGATCGAGGACTGTGCCGAATCGCACGGGGCCAGTTGGCGAGGGCGCATGACCGGCTCATTCGGGCACATGGCTTGCTTCAGTTTTTACGCCAACAAGATCATTACCACGGGCGAAGGCGGGATGGTCACCACCAATGACCCGGTGTTGGCGGAGAAATTGCGCCTGCTGCGCAACCTGGCATTCGGCAAACCCCGATTCCTCCATCAGGTCGCCGGTTTCCAGTTCAGGATGACTGGTTTTCAGGCCGCTCTGGGGCGCGCGCAGTTCGCCAAGATCGAGCGATTCATCGAGCAAAGGCGCTGGGTAGCACGAACCTACAACCGACTACTGGCCGACGTGGCGGGCATTCGGACGCCGCCGGAGCTGGAAGGTGCAAGGAACGTTTACTGGATGTACGCGATCACCGCCGACCCGACGCACGGAATCGGCCGCGATGAACTCGCGCGATATTTGTCCGACAACGGCGTCGAGACACGTACATTCTTCTGTCCGATGAATATGCAGCCGTTCCTGCGGCGTCAGACGGGTTTCCGCGATGTTGCATGTCCGGTCGCCTGGCAATTGTGGGAGCAGGGCTTCTATCTGCCCTCCGCAGGCAGCCTGGACGAACCGACGATTGCAAAAATAGCCGGGCTGATTCGAAGCGCCCCGCGCTGAGTCGCATAGGTGAGGTTCGGCGCGCGGACGGCGGTGTTCTGCGGCGTTGACGAATCGGATCGCCGCTTATACGGTGCACGGACTTGACCAAGGCATGGTGGTGCACTTGGCGATGGTAAGCATCGCCGGCGAGCCTGTTTCTTGGAAATTTGCGCTTCGGTCGCGCGGCTTCTCCTGATCGCGCGGCGAAGGTACCGCGGGCTGGCTCTCCGGCAAAGGGCGGGTCGCGGACCGGTGACGAGACTGTACAGACGATGCTGTCACGTAAAATGCTCGCATGAGAGTGGGGGTCTACCTTGGCGGGCAAGGGCCGGATAGTGGTGGGGGTTACACCTTCCAATCCGACATATTCGCCGCTTTCGCGTCATCGGCAACCACAAGCCGCCACAATTTCGTGGTTTTCGTCGACGAGGATCTGGCCGGAGCGGCACGAGATCTTCTCGTCGATACGGACGTCAAAGTGGTGCCAATGCGTCGCGTCGGATTTTTTGATCGTATTGCCGCCATGCTTCAGCGGGATTTTGCCTTCGTGCGTGTCAATTGGTCTCGTGCCGGACGACTGCAGAAACTGGCAAGGCGGCATGGGATCGAATACATGTGGTTTCTGTCGAGCGATTGTCACCTGCTCGACATGCCCTACATGGCCGTGGTATGGGACCTGCAGCACCGTACGCTGCCCTGGTTTCCCGAGCTGACGGCGAACGGCGAATACGACGCGCGCGAGGCCTCGAATAGCTGGTTCCTGCGCCGTGCGTCCGCCGTGGTGACAGGTACGCGGGTGGGCGCAGCGGAACTCGAACGTTATTACCAGATTACGCCGGAATGTATCAAGATTCTCCCGCACCCCACACCAAGTTACGCACTGAAAGCGAGCGGAGTGCCTGCGGATAATGAATCGATCGCACGAGTTCTGCGTGCTTACGGAATTGGTGGAGACTATCTCGTCTATCCGGCCCAGTTCTGGGCCCACAAGAACCACGCGAACCTGCTGAAAGCGATGGCGCTCGTTCATCGCGAACTGCAGCGGCCGATCGAGCTCGCGATGGTCGGAGGCGACAAGGGCAATCGTGGGTATTGTGAAAAGCTCGTCGCAAGCCTCGGGTTGTCCGGCACCTGCCATTTCTTGGGGTTTGTCCCGCGCGACGATCTCATTGACTTGTATCGAGGTGCGGTTGCGCTCGTGTACCCCTCGTTTGGTGGTCCCGAAAACCTGCCCCCACTTGAAGCTTTCGCGCTCGAGTGCCCGGTTCTTGCGGCCGATGTTCCCGGCGCGCGGGAGCAATTGGGTGACTGCGCCGCTTTCTTCGACCCGAGGAATCCCTCTCAGATCGCTGAGGCAATCAACGCGTTGTCCGGCGACGCCGACGCGCGTGCGCCGATGGTTGCGCGCGGCAAGGTAAGAGCCGCTGGATGGGACGGAAGGGATTTCGTCAAGGGCGTATTCGACTTGCTAGATGAATTCGAATCTGTCAGGTGCGCGTGGGGGGCGGAATGACCACGCCCGATTACGTCGCGCGTCCCGAACTTACGGTCATTACCGTGGTTTTCAATGGCCGCGCCTTTGCGGCCGAGACTATTGAAAGTGTACTCGCGCAGGAGAGCGTTTCATTCGAATACTGGGTGATCGACGGGGGCTCGACCGACGGCACAATCGACCTCGTTCGTACGTTCGAGTCGCGCCTGACCGGCTGGATCAGCGAACCTGACGGTGGCATCGCCGACGCCTTCAACAAGGGCCTTGCGCGCGCGCGCGGTGAATACATCATGTTCCTCAACGCCGACGATGCGCTTGCGCACCCGCGGGCGCTCGCACAGTTATTGTCGTTTGCGCGCGATCATGGGTATCCCGATGTGATATATGGTGACTGCGACCTTTACGATCAGGCCGGCGCCCAGTTTCTTTATCGTGCTGTAATCACTTATGATCGCGAGCGCTTTTTAAATCTCGAAACGCTGCCGCATCCGGGCCTTTTGATGCACCGGCGCTATTTTGAGCGCCACGGTAACTTCGACACCTCGTATAAGGTGGCGATGGATTACGAGTTGTTCCTGCGCGGAGTGCCCACCAGCGGTGCGTTGCGCGCGCCGATGCTGATTACGCGCGTGCGTGCTGGCGGCATCAGCACTCGCAATCGCGCATTGGTGGTGGAAGAAACGATTCGGGCCCTGAAGACACACGGTTACATGTCGCGGCTTGGCGAGGCGCGGATGCGGGTGATTTACGCGTTGCGCGGCGCGGCGCGGAATGCGTTGGAACTGATCGGCCTGTATCGTGCATTCGATGCCGTACGCCGCCGTTGCAGGCGCTGCTCAAGTCGTGGCCATGCTTGAGTTGCGCTCGATGCGAGCCGCGCTCAGTCGCTGGCGCTACAAATATCGTCAAGGCAGCCGCGAGTCGTACGCCCAGTGCGGCGAAGACCTCATCGTCGCCTATGTGTTCAACGCGCTGGGCCGAAAGAAGATCACGTATCTTGACATCGGCGCGCATCATCCGAGCTACTTGAGCAACACATACTATTTTTACCTGCGCGGCCATCGCGGCGTCTGCGTCGAGCCCGACGCGACCCTGCTCAAAGCATTCGGGCGAGAGCGAGGCGGCGATGCGCTGCTCAACATAGGCATCGCCCCGGAGGAGGGCGAGGCGGATTTCTATGTCCTGACCACACCGACGCTCAATACTTTTTCCCGGACCGAGGCCGAACGCTTCGCCTCCTATGGCGCGCAGCGCATCGAGCGCGTCGAAAAGGTTGCGATCCGCAACGTCAATGCGGTGATCCGGGAGCATTTTCCGGTGCGGCCCGACTTCCTGTCCCTGGACGTCGAGGGGTTTGATCTGCCGATATTGCGCAGCCTGGACTTCGATAATTGCGCGCCCGACGTGTGCTGCGTCGAGACGCTTTCCTATACCGAGGACAGATCGGAACGCAAGCTCGACGACATCATCGATTTCATGCTGTCGAAAGACTACTTTGTCTACGCCGATACGTTCGTCAATTCGATCTTCGTGCGTCGCCCGGCCTGGCGCGCGCGGTCCGGGGCGCGATGAGCCTCTTGAAGCGCTGGTTGCTGGCCTTTGTTGCGCCCAAGCCGTTGATCGGCGCACTCTACCTGCCCCGCTATGCTCGCGACCTTCTCGCCTACCGCAGGATGGCGACCGGACAGGGGAGGCCCGCCTTGGGCGACACGTATCCGTGCCTGACAGACTGGACACCTTCAACACAGTTCGATGCGCACTACTTTCATCAGGGCGCGTGGCTAGCCGGGTGCTTGCGCGACACCGCACCTGACCTGCATGTCGATATCGGGTCCAGTGTCATGATGGTGGGCGTCCTGTGCGCGCAAGTGCCGGTTCTATTTGTCGACTACCGACCGCTCAATGTGTGCATCCCGGGCTTGTTGTCTGTGGCGGGCGATATCAAGCGCTTGCCGTTTGCAGACGGATCGGTGGCGTCGATTTCGTCGCTGCATGTGCTCGAGCACATCGGCCTGGGGCGCTACGGTGATCCGCTGGATTCGCAAGGCAGCGTTCGTGGCGCCGCGGAACTGGCGCGCGTCCTCGCGCCCGGTGGCCGCCTGTACGTTTCGGTGCCGACCGGTCGTGACCAGACATGCTTCAATGCGCATCGGGTGTTTTCGCCACCCGCACTGCGCTCGTTGTTTCCCGACCTTCTCCTGCAGGGGTTTGCATTGGTGGACGATGAGGGAAAATTCGATCCGGATGCGCGGTTTGAGAGCGGACAACATCTGGAGTACGGCTGCGGCATGTACATCTTCTCCAAGCGCTGACCAATGACTTTAGGAACCAAGCTTGACCCCTGGGTGCGGGCCTTGCTGGTCGATCCGTTCGGCAAGGGTGCGCTCACCGCAAACCCGCGCGGGCTGGAATCGGCATTTGGAATGGTCTATCCACTGGTCGACGGCGTGCCAGATTTTCGCCGCCGCCAGGCGGGTGAATCCGGCGATGCCGAAGTCTGGCGCGCCGGGCAGGAGCAGTACGAGGCGTGGTCCACGCGACTGGTCGAGGAAGACGCCAGGCAAGACTATGCGGCCGAAATCGAAGGTGTGCGCGCCGTCTATGCCGATATTCCCATTCTCGGCCGGGTACTCGACGTCGGCGGGCACCAAGGCCGCCTGCGCGAGTTCCTGCGGCCCGACCAGGAGTACTTGTCCTGCGACCCCTATCTCGAGGTGTTCGCGCCGTTGGATAGACAGGCCAAGCTTCTAAAGGCCTATCGATGCCTTTCCGAGCCCTGCAATTTCGTTGCCGCACATGCCGAGCACCTGCCGCTTGCGGAGGAAAGCTTCGATACCGTGCATATGCGCTCGGTGATCGATCACTTTCGCGACCCCGCCGTGGCGCTGATCGAGGCATTTCGCGTATTGCGACGCGGCGGCTCATTGATCGTCGGCCTGTACGTCGAAGGTGGGAGAAATGGGCGCAGGACCCCGAAAGAGGCGGCCAAGGATGTGATCCGGGCCGCGCTGCCTGTGGTCGGCATCACGCGCTATTCCGATCACCATGTGTGGCGCCCGGCCTATGCTGAACTACGAGCATTGATCGAATCGTCCGGATTCGAGGTCGACAAGGTGCACTGGCAGGCCGGCTGGAACGACAGGGTCTGCTACCTACGGGCGCAAAAGCCGGTGCAGTGAGTCGATGCGGATTCTTTGCGTTTTCGGCCGCCACAACTACGGCGACCCCGCGCGCGGCGAGGGTGTCGAATATTCCCAATTCATTCCGGCGCTTGAGGCGCTCGGGCACCAGGTCGTCTTTTTCGAATCCTTTTCCCGCGCCGGTTACCGCGGTTTCGACGAACTCAATCGTGCGCTGTTAAAGCGGGTCGAGGTCGAACGCCCGGACGTGGTTCTTACGGTGCTGATGATGGCCGAGGTCTGGCTCGAGACGATCGCGCTCATGCGCGAGACGGGCGTGAAGGTGGCCAACTGGTCTACCGACGATTCATGGAAGTACGCCCAGTTCGCACGCCTGATCGCGAAAGACTTCGACGCTTTCGCGACGACCTGCCCGGATGCGCCCGCCTGGTACGCGCGCGACGGCATCTCGCACTGCATCGCCACCCAGTGGGCGGCGGCGGCGCGCGATCTGGCGGCACCACTGCCGGCAGCGCAATGCTCGCTCGACGTGTCATTTGTCGGCAGTTGCTATGGCAAGCGAGCGGCCAGGATCGACTCTTTGCGCGCGGCCGGCATCGCGGTGGAGTGCTTCGGCCACGGCTGGCCCAATGGCCCGGTCGACGCCAGTCGCATGCGCAGCATCATGCGCGACTCCAGGGTGAGCCTCAATTTCAGCGAAGGCGGCGGCGGCACGGGCCTGCAGATCAAGGCACGCGTTTTCGAAGTGCCAGGGGCCGGCGGCTTGCTGGTGACCGAGTCGGCGCCGCACCTCGAGCGTTACTTCGAACCGGGACGCGAAATCGCCGCGTTTGGCGACGACCGGCAATTGATCGATATTGTGCGCAGCCTTCTTCTCGATCCCGGTCGGCGCGATGCGATGGCACGTGCGGGTCACGCCCGCGTGCAACGCGAACACACCTATGAGCATCGCCTGGCCGCGCTCCTCGACGCGCTGCCTTCCACGCCCGTGTCGCAGGACCATCGCGACGTGGAGTGGCAGCGATTCGAAGCGGCCGTCCGGCGGCATCAGTGCACTGCCTGGCTGCGTGCGCTGCGTGCGGTCCTGGTCGGCGCCGCGTCCTTGATCTGGGGGCGTTCGCGCGGCCCGCGGGCGGCGCGCCGCATGTTGTTTGAACTATGCTGGCGCGTGTCCGGGCGCCGTACCTATACCGCCGCCGGTCTGCCCGGCCGCCTGTTCTACCGGGAAAGTTGAGTTGGCCGGCCCGCCCATTTCGGTATCCATCGCGATGCCGGTTCGCAACGCGCGCACGACGGTAGGGGCGGCGATTCGCTCCATCCTTGCCCAGACCTATCCGCATTTCGAGTTCCTGATCATCGACGATGGGTCGACTGACGGCACTGCCGAGGTCGTGTCCGGTTTCCGTGATCCGCGCATCCGGTTGATTCGGCACCACGTGAGCCTGGGACTTGCCGTAAGGCTCAATGAGGCGATCAGCATGTCTGGTTCCCCGCTTTTCGCGCGGATGGACGCTGACGATGTCGCCTATCCTATGCGTCTTGAGGCTCAGGTAGAATTCCTTGAAAGGCGGCCGGAATGTGATCTGGTGGGGTGCGGGGTCTTGTTTTTCGACGACGCCGGCAGGGTTACGGGCCGTTATCCGCTGCGACGCACGCATGGCGAAATATGCCTGGAGCCCTGGCGCGGATTTTTCCTGCCGCATCCGACGTGGATGGGCAGGCGCGCATGGTTCGCGCGGTTCGGTTACCACGATTCGTACAGGAAAACGCAGGATCAGGACCTTTTGTTGCGTTCCTTCGATTCGAGCTGTTTCGCCTGTCTTGACCGCACGCTTCTCGGCTACAGGCGCGCGCGCCGCACTCTGTGGAAATCACTCGTGGGGCGCGCGTATTTTTCCCGCTCGATTGCCCGGGAATCCTGGCGTCGGCGTGCCTGGCTGGCTGGGTGCGCGGGTTTGGTTGCGCAGGGCGCCAAGTCGCTAGCGGACCTCTTGACGGTGCCGTTCGGTATGGATGGTTGGTTGCGCGGTAGGAGCGGTGCGGCAATGTCGGCAAATGAACTCGAAGAGTGGGAAATGATTTGGAAAGCGTGCAACATGGACCTGGAAACATGAAAATCCTCGTAACTGGAAGCGCCGGCTTCATCGGCATGCATGCATCCATCCGACTCCTTGATGCGGGGCACGAGGTCGTAGGCGTGGACAATCTCAACGACTACTATGACGTTCGCTTGAAGGAAAGCCGGCTTGCCCAGTTGAAGCGCCGGGGAGTGTTTTCCTTCGAGCGCTTCGACCTCGCCGACAAGCCGCGCCTGAACGACCTGTTCGCGCGCCATCGCTTCGACCGCGTGCTCAACCTGGCCGCGCAGGCCGGGGTACGTTACTCGCTCACCAATCCGGATGCCTACATCACCAGCAACCTGGTGGCGTTCATGAATATCCTTGAGTGCTGCCGGCACCAGAAAGTCGCGCACCTCACCTACGCCAGCAGCTCCAGCGTCTATGGCGCTAACGCGAAGCTGCCGTTTTCCACCAGCGATCCGGTTGATCACCCGGTCAGCCTGTATGCGGCAACCAAGCGCGCCAACGAACTGATGGCGCATACGTACAGTCACCTGTTCGGCTTGCCAACCACTGGCTTGCGGTTTTTCACCGTTTACGGCCCCTGGGGGCGGCCCGACATGTCGATGGCGTTGTTCACCTCGGCGATTGTCGAAGGCCGTCCGATCAACGTGTTCAACCATGGCAACATGCGGCGCGATTTCACTTTCGTCGGAGATATCGTCGAAGGCGTGGTGCGCGTGCTTGACGCGATTCCGCAGGCCAGCGTCCCGGGCCCCGGCAGTTATGACGATCCGGCACGCAGCGCTGCGCCGTTTCGCGTTTTCAACATCGGCAACAGCAATCCGGTGCCGCTGATGGACATGATCGGCCTGATAGAAGCCGCGGTTGGCAAGAAGGCGATTCTCAATCACATGCCGATGCAGGCGGGCGACGTGGCCGAAACCAGTGCGGATACCGCGGACCTGTTTGCCGCAGTCGGCTTCAAGCCCAGTACCCCCTTGGCCGACGGCATCAAGCGGTATGTGGAATGGCATCGCGGGTATCACAAGGTTTAGGCAGCGCGGCCTGGCGCCGGGACGGATGCTGATGATGGCGGGTGGCCTTCAGCGACGTAAGTTCGGAAGGGGAGTTTGATGAGTGATTTCAAGACAATCGGGGTGATCGGCCTGGGCTATGTTGGCTTGCCCCTGGCGATTGCTTTCGGTAAAAAGCGCCGCGTGATCGGCTTCGACATGGCGAGCGCCAAGATCGCCAGCTATCGGGCGGGCGTGGATCCGACAGGTGAGGTCGATGAAGCCGAAATGCGCGCGGCGGTGCATCTTGAATACACCGCTGATGGTGCGCGGCTCGCCGAGGCCGACGTGATCATCGTCGCGGTGCCTACGCCGGTAGACGAGGCGCATCAGCCGGATTTCACGCCCCTGATAGGCGCCAGCCAGACGGCCGGCAAATTCATGAAACGCGGCACCACGGTGATTTTCGAATCCACCGTCTATCCGGGCGCTACCGAAGAGGTGTGCGTACCGGTGATCGAAAAGTATTCGGGGATGAAGTGGAAAAGCGACTTCAATGTCGGGTACTCGCCCGAGCGTATCAATCCGGGCGACAAGGAGCACACGTTCACCAAGATTCTCAAGGTGGTCTCGGGCGACACACCCGAAACACTCGAGCGCGTGGCCGCCCTGTACAGCAGCGTCGTCATAGCCGGCGTGCACAAGGCATCATCGATCAAGGTGGCGGAGGCCGCCAAGGTGATCGAGAACAGCCAGCGCGATATCAACATCGCCTTCATGAACGAATTGGCGATCATCTTCGATCGCATCGGCATCGACACTTCCGAGGTGTTGCAGGCGGCGGGCACCAAATGGAACTTCCTGCCCTTCCGCCCCGGCTTGGTAGGCGGGCATTGCATCGGCGTCGATCCCTACTATCTGACCCACAAGGCGGAGACCACCGGCTATCACCCCGAGGTGATCCTGGCCGGGCGGCGCATCAACGACGGCATGGGCAAGTTCATCGCCGAGAAAACCATCAAGCTGATGATCGCCTCCGGCAGTTCCATCAAGGGCGCGCGCGTCAATGTGCTGGGGTTGACCTTCAAGGAGGACTGTCCCGACCTGCGCAATTCGCGGGTGATCGACATCATCTCGGAGCTCAAGAGCTATGGGGTGGAAGTTTTCGTTCATGATCCATCGGCGGATTCCGATGAGGCTCAGCACGAATATGGTATCGGCCTGACCGATTGGGAGCACCTGCCCGAGGCCGATGCCGTGGTGCTGGCAGTGGCGCACAAGGAGTATCGCAAGCTCAAGCCGACCGATTTCGCGCGGCAGTTGAGGCCCGGCGGCGGCGTAGTGGATGTGAAGTCCGTGCTCAGCCCGGACGAGGTGCGATCGGCCGGGTACGCTTTCTGGCGGCTTTGATCATCCGTCGTAGTGGGCACAGCCAGCGCGCCTGCGCTTGATCCCGCCTGACCTCCGGCCAATCGAATGTGCGGCATTGTCGCGGTTCTGACGTTCACGCCACATCTCGCGTCAGGCGAATTGGTCCGGCGCGCCACTGTGATGGCGGAGGCGATTCGCCATCGCGGGCCGGATGGCGGCGACACCTGGGTCGATGCCGTGACCGGCGTGGCGTTGGCCCATCGCCGGCTCTCGATCGTCGATCTGTCGCCGGCCGGGGCGCAGCCGATGAAGAGCGCAAGCGGGCGCTACACCATTACCTTCAATGGTGAAATCTACAATTATCGCGACCTGCGCCGGCAATTGCCGGCCTGCGACTGGCGCGGTCATTCGGATACCGAAGTGCTGCTGGCGGCGATCGAAACATGGGGCATCGAAACCGCACTTGAGCGCTGCGTTGGCATGTTCGCTTTCGCTCTGTGGGACGCGCACGAGCGAGAGCTGGTCTTGGCGCGTGATCGCATGGGGGAGAAACCCCTTTACTACGGCCTGTCGCAGGGCGCGCTGCTCGTTGCTTCCGAACTGAAGGCTTTTGAAGCGTGGCCGGGCTGGGCCGGTGAAATCGACCGGGCAGCCCTGGAGGACTTCTTGCGCCACTCCTGTGTGCATGCGCCTGGATCAATTTATCGGCAAGTGCGAAAGCTGCCGCCGGCTTGTCTGTTGCGGGTACCGCTTGCACATGCCGGGCGTGCGCTTGAACTGCCTGTCCAACGCTATTGGTCTCTTGAACAACACACGAGGTTCCAAGCAACCACCTTCACGGAAGCGGATGCCTGCGATAGCCTGGAGCAGGCGCTCATGCGCGCGATTGGCGACCAAATGGTGGCCGATGTTCCGGTCGGCGCCTTTCTTTCGGGGGGCGTTGACTCATCGCTCATCGTTGCGTTGATGCGGCGCCAGGCCGGTGCGGCGGTAAAGACTTTCTCGATCGGTTTTCATGACGACGCCTACAACGAGGCGCACCACGCCAAGGCGGTGGCGGCGCATCTGGGCACCGACCATACCGAGTTGTATGTCAGTGCCGAAGAAGCGCGCCGGGTGATTCCGGCGTTGCCTTCGATGTACGACGAGCCGTTTGGTGACTCGTCGCAAATCCCGACTTTCCTGGTCGCGCAAATGGCGCGCAAGGCGGTAACGGTCAGTTTGTCCGGCGACGGCGGGGACGAGCTTTTCGGTGGTTACAACCGCTATGTGTGGGCCGATCGTGTATGGCGCCGGATGTCGCGCATGCCTGCGCCGCTGCGGCGTGCTGGCGGTGCGATGGTTCAGTCGGTGTCGCCGGCCGCATGGGATCAGTTGTGGAAATGGATGCCGGCGCGCCTGCAGGCGGCGCAGCCCGGCGACAAATTGCACAAACTCGCCGGTTTGGTTTCAGTAGCGGACGGGCGCGCGGCCTATGCGTGGCTGGTGGCCCTTCATAGAGGCGCAGAACCGCTGGTCGTCGGAGGTGAGGCGGCTGCAGGCTTGTCTGACCATGGTTTGTGGAACCAGCCGGCACGCACGCTCGCCGACAATATGATGCTGGCTGACGCGCTGGGCTACCTGCCCGATGACATCCTGGCCAAGGTCGATCGCGCAACCATGGCAGTCAGCCTGGAATCGCGTGCGCCTTTCCTCGACCACCGCGTAGTGGAACTGGCTTTCGCGCTGCCCTTGAGTGCGAAATTGCGTGGCGGCACGACCAAGTGGTTGTTGCGACAACTGCTTTATCGCCATGTGCCGCAGCATCTGATCGAGCGACCCAAGATGGGGTTCGGGGTGCCGATTGATGCGTGGTTGCGTGGCCCGCTAAAGGCCTGGGCCGAAGCATTGCTCGCGCCGGAACGCCTGCGCAAGGAAGGTTTCGTGGCAGCGCGCCCGGTGACCCACGCCTGGCAGGAGCACCAGTCCGGGCGCCGTAATCACCAGCATTTCCTCTGGAACGTGCTGATGTTTCAGGCCTGGCATGAGAGCCGGCCCGGGTTGCGGGCGAGCGTTGCGTGATCTTCCCGGCGCGCTTTCAGCCTTCGGCAATCTCGAAGTCATGCGTAATTGCGGCAGTTGATTGCAGCATGGCCGTCGCCGAACAGTATTTGTCGTGGCTGCGCTTGATGGCGTGCTCCACCAACTGGGCGCGCAACCCCTTGCCGCGCACCTTGAAGTGGAAATGGATGCGTGTGAACACCTTCGGGTCGGCCTCGGCACGTTCCGCTGCCAGTTCCACGTCGCATCCGGTGATCTGTTGGCCGCTTTTGCGCAGGATCAGGACTACGTCGTAGGCGGTACATCCACCGGTGCCGAGCAGCACCATTTCCATCGGCCGCGGCCCGAGATTACGCCCGCCGCCTTCAGGCGCACCGTCCATCACAACTACGTGGCCGCTGCCGGTTTCGGCCTGGAACGTCATACCTTCGTGGCCGTATCCGGTCCATCGCACAACGCTTTGCATGGTGAGGCCTCCGCCGACCCGCTAATTGGAAGGGCTGCATTCTAATCCGGCCGGCCATGGTACTTGTTTGCCCTTTGGCCGGTCGCGGGTGCGATTCAAGCTGGATGTGTCGTACGGTTGGAGCCTGGATCAATGTTGCGCAAGCGATTCGAATGTCGCGCCACTTGAACGTCCCCACATCAGTTTGAATCGCGCTCTGCCTGGTCTCTGATAGCTGCCGCCGGCAACGCAGCGCGCGCCAGTGCGTTCGGCCAGTTCCGGTCCCATACTCGCCGGCCGCACGTTCCGAAGTGGGCCCGCGCGTGCTGGCTGTGCGGGCGGTTGCCAGTTCTTCGCCGTTCGCCCCGCCAAATTCATTGACGCGCTGCGTCATTATTTCTACCAATCAGGTAAACAAATACTTAAATGTTTGGACGTATGTGTCGATCAATGCGTTTTTATGTTGTATAACATATTGATTATTATAAATTTGTTTGTTTTATTCGCCGTATTGAATTTTTGAGGATTCTCTCTAATCTAAAAGGCCTGGCCTCTTGCAATGCACCATTCTCTCAGGTAATATCGAAACCGTAGCGAGGTTGGTTCAAGTCGTGGCGCGTTTATGTGGTCAGCGTAATTGTGGAACTCGCCAACCTCCAACCAGTTTGTCTCCTCCACCCTCCTCCTTTGGTGGATTAAGCCCAAGCCTTCGCGGCTTGGGCTTTTTTTTGGCGTTTTTTCGGCTGCGCAACGGCGTCCGAACCTGCGCTTTTGCGGCATCAGGGAAGGCATTGACCTGCCATCTCGCTTATCGTTATAATTGCGGGCTCCGCACATTTATCATCTCATCGCCCTCACAAGGTGTGGTCGTTTCCCGTGCGGTGCCCGTATTTCCCACTCGGTAAAGCGTGGGTGCACCGAATAGAATTTCTTTGAGGTTGAAATGAAAACCTTTTCCGCCAAGGCGCACGAAGTCAAGCGCGACTGGTTCGTGATCGATGCCGATGACAAAGTCCTCGGCCGCATCGCCGTGGAAGTCGCGCGCCGTTTGCGCGGCAAGCACAAGCCGGAATTCACCCCGCATGTGGACACCGGCGATTACATTATTGTGGTCAATGCAGGCAAATTGCGCGTCACCGGCAACAAGGCGACCGACAAGAAGTATTTCCGGCACAGCGGCTATCCGGGCGGCATTCACGAAACCACCTTCGGAAAAATGCAGGAACGCGCCCCCGGGCGTGCGCTTGAAAAGGCGGTCAAGGGCATGCTGCCCAAAGGCCCGCTGGGTTACGCGATGTACAAGAAGCTCAAGGTCTATGCGGAAGCCTCACACCCGCATGTGGCGCAGCAACCGCAGCCGCTGGCGTTGCAGTAACCATTCATTGTCGAGGTCATCATGATTGATAACAAGAATTACGGAACCGGGCGCCGCAAGAGAGCGGTGGCGCGGGTTTTCATGAAATCGGGCAAGGGTGCCATCGTCGTCAACGGCAAACCCGTGGACGAGTTTTTTGCACGCGAAACCGGGCGCATGATCGTGCGCCAGCCGCTCGAACTGACCAATCATCTCGAAACCTTCGACATCATGGTCAATGTGCACGGCGGCGGCGAGTCCGGCCAGGCCGGTGCGGCGCGCCACGGCATCACTCGTGCGCTGATCGATTATGATGCGACCCTGAAACCGGCATTGTCCAAAGCCGGTCTGGTCACCCGCGATGCGCGCGAAGTCGAGCGCAAGAAGGTCGGATTGCACAAGGCGCGCCGCAGGAAGCAGTTCTCGAAACGCTGATCGCGGTACGGTTCAGCGCCTTGCGAAGAAGGGCTGCCCGCAGGGCGGCCCTTTTCTTTGGTTCGAAATTTTTCCGGCAAATCAACATTTAGCCCGGGGCTTCGGGCTCTTGCAGGAGGCGGCAATGGTAGATATCGGCATCGTTGGCGGCACCGGCTATACCGGCGTCGAACTGCTGCGCCTGCTCGCGCGGCATCCACAGGCGCGCATCAAGGCGATCACCTCGCGCAAGGAGGCTGGAACCAAGGTAGCCGACATGTTTCCTTCGTTGCGCCGTATCCTCGATATCGCGTTTTCGACGCCGCAAGAGGCGGGCCTTGATCAGTGTGATGTGGTCTTCTTCGCCACCCCGCATGGTGTGGCAATGGATATGGGCCCGGCGCTGGTGGCCAAGGGTGTTCGCATCATCGATCTGGCGGCTGATTTCCGGCTGCGCGACACGGCGCTCTTCGAGAAATGGTACAAGATGCCGCATGCGGCGCTTTCACTGTTGGCCGAGTCTGTTTATGGCCTGCCCGAAGTCAACCGTGAAGCCATCCGCAAGGCCCGCGTCATCGGGCTTCCCGGTTGTTATCCGACCTCGGTGCAACTGGGTTTCAAACCGGCGCTGGAGGCAGGGCTGATTGACGCTTCACACCTGATCGCCGATTGCAAATCAGGCGTGTCGGGCGCAGGGCGCAAGGCCGAAGTGGGCATCCTGCACGCGGAGGCTGCCGACAATTTCAAGGCATATGGCGTAGGCGGGCATCGCCATCATCCTGAAATCGTCCAGGGCCTGACGCACATGGCAGGTGGCCCGGTCGGCTTGATTTTTACCCCGCACCTGACACCCATGATCCGTGGCATCCACTCAACCCTGTACGCCAGGATCAAGCACGATGCGGACTTTCAAGAAGTCTACGAAAAAGCCTATGCCGGTGAGCCCTTTGTTGACGTGATGCCGGCTGGTTCGACGCCCGACACACGCTCCGTGCGCGGCGCCAATACCTGCCGACTCGCCGTTCATCGGGTAGGGTCCGGAGATACGCTGATGGTGCTTTCGGTGATCGACAACCTGACCAAGGGCGCGGCGGGGCAGGCGGTGCAGGTGATGAACCTGATGTTCGGCTTGTCGGAAACCGCCGGCCTCGAAGGCATTGGCCTGGTTCCATAGTTGGTGCCCACTACTGTTTCTAGAGCCAACTGATGCCGAATTTCCGGCTTTTCAGGTTCCTCAGGCGACGCATGACCATTGCGGCGCCGAAGATGGCGGTGCGCACCCACATACCATGGTACCTGCGCGCGCTGTTCCTGATCGTTGTTTTGTCGATCTCGATAGCATTTGCAACCTGGATTTACGATGCTGGTCGCCGCTTTGCCGGTTTTGATCGCGATGAAGTGCAGCAGGAACTGACCGACCTGCGTACAAAGACCCAGAGCCTGACACAAGAAAGCGAGCGTTTGCGTGCCGAGCAAAACGCTGCCGGCAGCAAATTGGCGATCGAACAGACCACGCAAAGGAACCTCGCCCTGCAGGTCCACGGACTTGAGGCGGAAAATGCCCGCCTGAAGGAAGACTTGGCCATGTTCGAGGGCATGGTGTCGAGCGACCGTCCGGAAGGGTCATTCTCGATCGCCGGCTCCAAGCTCAGCGTCGAGGCGGGGCAACTCAAGTTCCGCTTGCTGCTTACGCGAGGTGCGCGGACCGGCAGCATCATGGGGCGGCAGCAGGAGCCTGAGTTTGCGGGCCACCTGGAGTTCCTTCTCGATCCGGAAAGGGGCACTGGTGCTATCATCCGCCTCCCCGCAAGCGAGGAAGCCGGAAGTGGCGCGACCCAGGTTCGCTTTCGTTATTTTCAACGGGTCGAGGGCAGCTTGGCCCTGCCGGCAGGCACCGTCCCGCGGCAGGTGCTGATCCGCTTGCTTGAAGGCGACCGTTTGCGTGCTTCACAGACTGTCATGGTCAGCGTCGTCGGCACAAGCGGGCCGGGAGCATCACGCTTGTGATCATGGTTCTTGGCTGCATTCCAGGAGAGAGAAATGTTCGGAATCAAACGCAGCAAACCACAGAGCACGATCGACAGCCTGATCGGAGCGACTACCGTTATCGAGGGTAATGTTATTTTTTCGGGCGGCCTGCGGATCGATGGCACGGTGCGCGGCAATGTGGTCGCAGCCAGCGGGACCGCCGAAACCAACAGCACTCTGGTTGTCAGTGAAAAAGCGCGGGTCGAGGGCGAAATCCGCGCAGCCCATGTCGTGGTCAATGGCGCGGTTGAAGGCCCGGTCTTTGTTTCCGAGTTTCTTGAGTTGCAGCCAAAAGCACGGGTCCGCGGCGATGTCCACTACAAGGCCCTGGAAATTCATCTGGGCGCCACGCTCGACGGCAAGCTCGAGCATAGCGGTATTGTGGGTGGTGCCGACGCCCAGCGCGCAAACCTTAAACTGGCGGCCAGCAACAGTTAGCAGGCTGTTGACAAAGGGGGTAGACCCCCTTTGAAGCCCCGAAGTTCGAGGCTGTCAAGTCGGTAGTGCGTTGCACCATTGGGTTCAATACGCTCATCGGGTGCGTATTTCAACAGCCTGTTGGGGCTTGGCCGGCAAGTCGGACGCCCGCCACAGCCACAGCCACAGCCACAGCCACAGCCACAGCCGTAGACGGCTGCGCTCCCCGACACGCTGTCGGCAGCGGGGCCGCGCTGGGCAATCGCCGGAGCCGGCCTGCAAAACCCTACTCAGAACGCGTTTGAACTTCCCTCGATGCGGCCCCATAATAGGCAAGTCAATTTCCATAGCCGAGGTGGCAATATGAATGCTCCTGCCGAAATGCCCGTTCCTTTTGTCTTCACCGACAGCGCCGCCAACAAGGTTGCGCTGCTGATCGACGAAGAAGGCAACCCCGATCTCAAGCTGCGCGTTTTTGTCACCGGTGGCGGATGCTCCGGTTTCCAGTATGGCTTCACGTTCGACGAAACCGTCAATGAAGACGACTCCATGCTGGAGAAAAACGGCGTCAAGCTGCTGATCGATTCGATGAGCTACCAGTATCTGCTCGGTGCCGAGATCGACTACAAGGAAGACCTGGAAGGTGCACAGTTCGTGATCAAGAATCCGACCGCGCAAACCACCTGCGGCTGCGGTTCGTCGTTTTCCGTATAACTTTTCCGGACCAACCGTGATCGGGGCGCATGGCGCCCCTTTTTTTTGGGCTATGCCGGGTAGTAGGCGCCTAACGGGCGCCTCCCCTTTGCCCCTGTGACCGCCGGTAGATTGGCTGGCACTTCTTCGACCAGACATTTCGCCAGCCAGCCGAAGGCGACTGCTTCAACCCAATCGGACGGTATGCCAAGCAGGCTGGTGTCGCCTACCTGCACCGGCGCGCGAATTTCTGCCAAGCGCTGCATCAGGCGGGTGTTGCGGGCGCCGCCGCCGCAGACGAAGACCACGCTCGCATCCGCTCCGGCGAGTGCTTCGCAAATTGTCACCGCAGTCAGTTCCAGCAGGGTCGCCTGCACATCCTGCGTCGATGTGGTCGCGGCCTGCGGCAACTGCGCCAGATGTCCGTCAAGCCACCCCGGGTTGAACAGGTCGCGGCCGGTGCTTTTGGGCGCGGGCATGGCGAAATAGGGTTCGCGCAGCATGCGCAGAAGCAACTGTGGCACGACCAGGCCACCGGCGGCCCAGGCGCCGCCGGCGTCGAATGCCTCGCCGCGATGCCGCGCGCACCAGGTATCCATCAATACGTTGCCCGGTCCGCTGTCGAAGCCCTTGACCGTTCCATCGGCGGCCAGTACGGTGGCGTTGGCGATGCCGCCTATATTGAGTACCACCCGCGTCTGACCAGGCTGTGCAAAAAACGCCTGATGGAAGGCCGGTGCAAGGGGGGCGCCCTGGCCACCGGCAGCGATGTCGCGGGAGCGAAAGTCGGCCACCACGGGAATACCTGTCAACTCAGCCAGCAAGGCTGGATTGTTGAGCTGAATGGTGAATCCTGCCTGCGGCCGGTGACGCACGGTTTGGCCGTGAGCGCCAACGGCGCGCACCGCCTCCACCGGTAGGCCTGCCGCACGCAGCACGGCCTGGACCCCGCGCGCGTACGCATGGGCCAGATCGGCCGCCGCCAGCGCGGCGCGTTCGAGTTCATTCTCACCGGCACTCTGCAGGGCCAGCAAGCTGGCACGCAGGTCGGCGTGGAATGGTGCAAAGTCAGTCGCCAGCACGCGCGGCTGTGCCGCGGAAAAGTCAACCAGGGCCGCATCGACTCCGTCCAGGCTGGTGCCGGACATGAGACCGATGAACAAAGCCATGTTCAAGCCGCCGTGTTCAATCCAGGGCGGCGAACTGGGCGGTATTGCGCATCATGGCGATGCGTGTCATCGAAGGCTGCGCCTTCAGGCGGAAATCCGCCAGATACTTGTCGCCCAGCGGTATCGCCGTTGGCAAAGCGATGGTCAGCGGATTGACAGCCTCGGCGGCCACGCGGAATTCATAATGCAGGTGCGGCCCGGTGGCCCAACCGGTCTGGCCCACGAAACCGATCGTGTCGCCCTGACCGATTCGTGCGCCGGTCTTGACACCCTGGCCGAAGCCGCTCATGTGTGCATACAGAGTGGAATACTGGCCCTGATGGCGGATCACCACCACATTGCCATAACCACCCTGCTTGCCGGAAAAATCAATCACGCCGTCGGCGACGGCGCGAATCCGCGTGCCCGAAGGCGCCGCGTAGTCGATCCCCTTGTGCTGTTTCCAGGTCTGGAAGATCGGGTGCATGCGCCCGCCGAAGCCGGAGGTGATGCGCGAAAACTCAAGCGGTGAGCGCAGGAAGGCTCGGCGCAAGTTCTTGCCATCGGGCGTGAAGTAACCTGCGCCGTCGCGGTCGTCTGGATGCTCGTACCAGACGGCGGCAAAGGTCTTGCCGTTATTGAGGAACTCAACCGCCAGAACCCGCCCGGCGCGCACGAACTCACCGTCGTTGTAGAGCATCTCGTAGACCACGCGAAAGCGGTCGCCGCGCCGCAGGTCCTTGTGGAAATCGATGTCGCCGGAGAAGATTTCGGCGATCTGGGTGGTCACGCTGTCCGGCAGGCCGATGTTGTCTGCCGCACCAAACAGCGAGTAACGGATTTCCGCGCCCTTCATGTGAACCCGGCGCTCCAGCTTGATTTCCGCTTTGGCTGTAGAAAATTGCGAGTCGTCGCGGCTGACCTTGAGTACTTCGGTCGCCGAAAGCGGGTACGACAAGGTGACCAATTCGCCATCGCTGCCGGTTTCGGCGCGAATCGTGCGGCCCGGGCGCAGGTTGCCCGCCAACGCACGGGCGTAAGGACTGCTGCGCAAATACTGAAATGCGGCGGGGTCATCCACCCCCAGGCGGCCGAGCACCGTAGCCAACGTGTCACCGCGTTGAATGCGCTCCTCGCGAAAAACACCGCGGTCTTCGGCATCAATGCTGGCCACTTCGGTTGCGGCAAGGTTGAGAGCTTCCGAAACCAGGGTCGTCGGCACGCTTTGCGGCCCCACCACACCCAGGGTTGCGAAAGTCGCGCTGGAAAATGCCAGCGCCAGAACGCCGAATCGCAACTGGCGTTTCTGTTTCGGACTCAAGCGGGATAGAATCTCGTTTTTCACGCGATAAGTCTTGTTTTTCAAGGGGTTTGTCGCGCCTCTTGCGATGCTCCGAAAAGAGCCTGAGCGCGTGACAGAAATCACATTATAACAAAAGTGTCACATCCGCGGCCGTGGTTGGCCGGATTGTTAAATTTCATGACCCAGAACGCTTTCGACACACTCAAACAGCGCGGTTTTGTAGCCCAGGTGACCGACGAGCCAGCGGTGCGCAATCTGTTTGCCGACCAGCAGGTCACCTTCTACATAGGGTTCGATCCTACCGCCAGCAGCCTGCACTGCGGTAGCCTGGTACCGATCATGGCCATGGCGCAACTGCAGCATGCCGGGCACAAGCCGTTGGGATTGATTGGCGGCGGCACGGCCATGGTGGGCGACCCTTCGGGCAAGACCGAGATGCGGCAAATGCTCTCATTTGAGGCGATTTGCGCGAATGGCGAAGGCATTCTCGGTCAACTTCGACGCTACCTGCGCTTGGAAGGCAGCGCCGGCATGGCCGCCAACAACGCCGATTGGCTGCTCAAACTCCATTACATCGAATTCTTGCGCGACATCGGCAAGCATTTTCGGGTCAATGAAATGGTTCGGGCGGACGCCTATCGGGCCCGTCTGGAGCGTGAAGAAGGGCTTTCCTTCATCGAATTCAACTACCAGTTGCTGCAGGCTTACGATTACCTGATGCTCCACGAGCGCCATGGCTGCCTGCTGCAGATGGGCGGCGATGACCAGTGGAGCAACATCCTGGCGGGAACCGATTTGATCCGCCGCAAGCATGGAAAGCAGGCTTTTTGCATCACGTTCCCGCTCCTGACGACGGCGCGCGGCGAGAAAATGGGCAAGACCGCCACCGGCGCGGTGTGGCTCGACGCCCAGCGCACCAGCCCCTACCAGTTTTACCAGTACTGGATCAATACCGACGATCGCGACGTGCGACGGTTCCTCGCACTGTTCACCTTTTTGCCCATGGACGAGGTTCTGCGCCTGGGCGCCGCCCAGGGCGTCGCGCTGAACGCAGCCAAAGAGGTGCTTGCATTCGAGGCGACCCGCCTGTGCCATGGCGAAACCGCTGCCAACGAGGCGCGTTCGGCATCGCGTGCCGCGTTCGGTGGCGGCGGCGACGCCAGTGCGATGCCATCGTCAGTGCTGCCAAGGCTGCGCCTTGCGGCCGGGATCGCGCTACTCGACCTGTTGGTCGAAACCGCCCTGGTGCCGTCCAAGGCCGAAGCGCGCCGCCTGGTGCAGCAAGGGGGCGCCTATGTGAATGACGTGGCCATTGGCGACATTCAGGCGCGAATTGGCGAATCCTCGATGCATGACGGCGCCCTGATTTTGCGCGCGGGCAAGAAGAAGATCCACCGCCTGGTGGTGGAAAACTAGCAACCAACTGGAACAATCATGACCAAGTTTTCGGCAACTGATGTGGAAAGCACCGCTCGCCGCGTCGGCTGGGCGCTATCGCCGGAACGCGCGGCGCAAATCGCGGCGACAGCAGCCCCGCGCATCGAGGCGTTTGAACGGGTGCGTTCGCGCCTGACTTTCGAAGACGAGGTGGCAGGCTTCGCCGCAGCGCTTGTCGAAACCATGCAAGCGGCCGAAAAATCGTGAGCGGCGTACTGGATATGAGCCTGGCCGCTGCGGCGCAGGCGGTTGCGGCCCGGCGCGTGTCGTCGCTCGAACTGACCCAGGCGGCGCTCGATCGCGCCGCGCAGTTGCAGCCGAAGTTCAATGCCTTTGTGCGTATCGACGCCGACCTTGCGCTGGCCGCAGCCCGCGCCTGCGACGCCGAAACCGCGCAGGGCAAGTCGCGCGGCCCCTTGCACGGTGTACCTCTGGCCCACAAGGACATGTTCTACCGGCGCGGCAAGGTGTCGACCTGCGGCTCGAAAATCCGCGCCGACTGGGTGGCCGATACCACTGCGGCGGTGCTGGAGCGGCTCGACGCTGCCGGCGCGATCCAGATCGGCACCCTCAACATGACCGAATTCGCCTATGGCCCGACCGGCCAGAACGCGTTTTTGGGCGATGCCCGCAATCCCTGGAATCCGGCGCATATCACTGGAGGTTCATCCGCAGGCTCGGCGGTATCGGTGGCATCCCGCATTGTGTTCGGCGCGCTCGGCTCCGATACCGCCGGGTCGGTACGCATGCCGGCGGCGCTGTGTGGTGTGACGGGCATGAAAACCACTTTTGGCCGCGTCTCGCGCGCCGGCTGCATGCCGCTTTCGCAATCGCTCGATACCGTAGGCCCTCTCACCCGCACCGTAGAGGACAACGCCTTGATGCTGTCGGTCATAGCCGGTGTCGATAGACGCGATGGTTCCACCCTGGCCGTGGCAGTGCCCGATTACCGGAAAATGGCTGTGGCCGGCTCCCTGGCAGGCTTCTCAATTGGCATTCCACGCGGTTTCTTCGATGTGGACCTCGACCCGCAGGTTGCGCAACTGATGGGCGCCGCGGCGGATGCCTTCAGGCAACTTGGCGCCAACGTGATCGATGTGCCGATGCCCGATCTGGACGCCATCAATGCCGCCGGCTTTCTGTTGACCTGGGGTGACGTGATCGGCGTGCATGGTGCCTGGATGCGCGAGCGGCCGTCCGATTACACCGCGCAGACGCGTGGGCGCATCGAGATCACCCTGGCCGCAGCCGCTGGCGACTATGTGGATGCAGAGCGCTCGCGAGCCCGCCTGCTGCGTGAATTCGTCGCCACCGTGTATTCGAAGTGCGACGCGCTGATCGCGCCGGTGCTGGCGTTTCCGGTACCCAAATTGACCGACGTCGACGTTTCCGGCGGGCCCGCCATGATGCGCATACTTGACGAAATCACCCGCCTGATGCGCCCGGTCAATGTGCTTGGGCTGCCGGCGCTGGCCCTGCCCTGCGGCTTTACCGCGGGCAGCCTGCCGTGCGGCATGCAGTTGATCGGGCGGCCGTTTGCCGAGGGACTCCTGTATCGCATCGGTGCGGCCTACCAGGGGGCGACGGACTGGCACAGCCGGAGTCCGGTCGGGGCGTGAGCGCAGGTGATCTGCTGCGCCTGGCGGTCCTGGCCGCCTGCTGGGGCCTTGCATTTGTATTCATTCGCGTTGCGGTGCAGCCGCTGGGCGCGTTCGCGTTGGTCGAATTGCGTGCACTGCTGGGTTGTCTTGTTTTGTTGCTTTACGCAAGCATGTCCGGCGTTGCCATCGAATGGCGCCGGAATTGGCGCAAGTTCGTGATTTTCGGCGCACTCGGTTCGGCATTTCCCTTTACCTTGATCGCCCTGGCGCAAACCGTGCTGTCGGCTTCCTTGGCCGTGGTTCTGGTGACCATGGCGCCATTGTTCTCGGCGCTGATCGCGGCCTTTTGGCTGGGTGATCGCATGACGGTTCGCAAAACCGGCGGATTGTTGCTGGGCTTGGTCGGGGTAGCGTTCCTGACCGGCTTCAAGCCCGATAGCGCCGGCGCGGCACCGCCATGGGCCGTCGCCCTGGCATTGGCGACGGCAGCGTTGTACGGTGTTGCCGGGGTCTATTCGAAGCGCAGCCTGGCAGGCATTGCGCCGCTCGCAGCGGCTGCCGGCAGCCAGTTGGGTGCTGCCCTGCTGCTGCTTCCCCTCGCACTGGTATTTCCGCCGAACGCGGCGCCATCGCTGGTTCAATGGCTCAACGTGGCCGCGCTGGCCGTTTTCTCCAGCGCCCTGGCCTTCATCCTGTATTTTCGCCTGATCGACAGCATCGGGCCGGTCAAGACCGCCAGCGTCAACTATCTGACGCCGCTGTTCGGTGTGGCAGGCGGCGTGCTGGTGCTGGGTGAACCGCTGAGCGCCAATCTGTTGATCGGCCTGGCCATGATATTGGCCGGTGTGACCCTGGTGCTTGGGCGCAGCCTGCGAGCGGCAAACTGACTTCGCGGCAGCTCTCATCCGCGCCTGCCAGGCCCGGTCAGTTGCGCGCACTGCGGCGCTGCCTGAGCGGGGCGGAACTTGCGCTCAGGTCGTCGCTTGCTGACCCCGATGCGCCCAGCCGGTCACACGTTTCTCCAGCCAGGCGAACACTTCATACATGGCCATCGCCATCACCGAGATCACGATCACGCCGGCGAACATCAGCGCGGTCTTGAGGCTCGATGAAGCAGACATCATCAGATAACCGATACCGGCGTTCGAGGCGCTGATTTCGGATACCACGGTGCCCACGAAGGCCAGCGTAATGGCGACCTTGAGCGAGGCGAAGAAAAAGGGCATCGAGCGCGGCAGGCCGACCTTGCGCAGGATCTCGACGCGCGAGGCGCCCAAAGCGCGCAATACGTCCTCGAGTTCCGGCTCCAGGGTCGCAAGCCCGGTGGCGACATTGACCACGATCGGAAAGAATGAGATCAGGAAGGCGGTGATGATCGCCGGGGTGGTACCGATGCCGAACCACACCACCAGAATCGGCACGAAGGCAGCCTTGGGAATCGAATTGAAGCCGACCAGGAGGGGATAGCAGGCGCGGTACACCAGGGCAGAAGAGCCGAGCGCACAGCCAAGGACGATGCCCACCAGCACCGCCACGGCGAAACCCACCATGGTGGTCCAGAAGGTCTGCAGGGCGTGGTCGAAAATCGGCTTCTTGTATTCGATCATGGCATCGAAGATCGCCGTCGGCATCGGCAGCACGAACGGATCGATCTTGAACCCGCGACAGATCATTTCCCACAGCAGCAGGAAGGCGATCACCAGCAGTGAAGGCGCGTGTTTTTCCACAAAGGTCTGGTACATGCTGTCTCCGGGTTCTAGGACTTGCGGATCGCGCCGATATGCTCGCGCAGTTCGTGCACGATTTTCGAGAACGGCTCGGTGTAGGTCACATCTATGTCGCGCGGGCGCTGCAGTTCGATGTCGCGTTTGGCCAGTATGCGCCCCGGGCGTTTGCTCATCACATAGACCGTGTCAGCCAGAAAGGTTGCCTCGCGCAGGTCATGGGTGACCAGTACCACGGTGAATGGATCGACCGCATGCAGGTCGCGCAGCACGCACCACAGTTCTTCACGGGTGAAGGCGTCGAGCGCGGCGAACGGCTCGTCGAGCATCAGAAGCTTGGGCTCATGCACCAGAGCGCGGCAGATCGACGCACGCTGCTGCATGCCGCCCGAGAGCTCCCAGGGAAACTTGTGCTCCCATCCGGCCAGGCCGACGGTGCTGATCAGCTTCATGGCGCGCTCGGCATATTCCTTGCGCTTGCTGCGGAAATTCGATTTGTAGGGCTCGACGATTTCCAGCGGCAGCAATACGTTGTCGAGCGTGGTACGCCACGGCAGCAGATTGGGGGCCTGGAATGCCATGCCGGTAATCTTCAGTGGCCCGCTCACTTCGCGGCCATCGACAATTACCGTGCCTTGTGTCGGCGGCTTCAAGCCGGTGCATAATTTCATGAAGGTCGACTTGCCGCAGCCCGAAGGACCTACGATGGCGACGAACTCGTGTTCCCTGATCGAGACGGTGATTTCCTCAATCACAAAATCGGCGGTCGGGTTGTACTTGAGCCAGACGCGATCAAATTCGATAAATTGATTGGGCATGAGGGCGATCAGGCGAGTACACGGTGGCGGGCGCAAGGCGGGTCCTGGAAGACCGCAGTGCGTGCGTCGATTAAAGGTGAGCGGCGCGGAAGTTGCATGTGCCGACATTGGGATTGATTGTATACAAGGTTCAGCATGAGCAAAGACGAAGTGAGTTTCCTGGTTAACGGGGCGCAGGTGAAATGCGCAGGTGCGCGCCCTACACAAACACTGTTGCAATATCTGCGCCAGGACTGTGCGTTGCCCGGCACCAAGGAAGGCTGTGCCGAAGGGGATTGCGGCGCATGCACCGTGATGGTGTCCGAAATCGATGCCGCGGGGCGGTTGGCACACCGCGCGGTAAATGCCTGTATCCAGTTTCTGCCGGTTATGCATGGCAAGGCGGTCACCAGCGTCGAGGGCCTTGCCCCCGCGGACGGCAAAGTCCATCCGGTGCAACAGGCAATGGTCGATTGCCACGCCTCGCAGTGTGGTTTTTGCACCCCGGGTTTCGTCATGTCGCTGGTGGCCGACTACAGCTCGCACCCGGCGCGGGCGGTCAGCCGCGCCGAAGTAGATCGGTTGCTGGCGGGAAATTTGTGTCGCTGCACCGGGTACCGGCCGATCGCGGATGCAGCGCAACAGGCACTGGCAGTGACGCGCAGTGCGGCGCAGCAGGCTGCTATGGAGGGGTTGCGCCGTAGCTTGCGCGCACTCACGCGAACCACCAATGCGCTGGTGCTTGACGGTCCCGCGGGCAAATGGTTCTCGCCACGCACCGAGTCCGCGCTTGGCCAGTGCCTGGCGGCTCACCCGGATGCGCGCATCGTTGCCGGCCTTACCGATGTCGGCCTGTGGTCCACCAAGCAGTTGAAGAGCTTCGACAAGCTGGTCTATGTGGGCGACATCCGCTCTTTGCGACAGATCAGGGCTTCCGCGCGTTCGGTTGTGATCGGCGCTGCCGTGACCTGGACTGAGGCGCTGCCTGCGCTGCTTGCGCATTGGCCGCAGATGGACGAATTGCTGACCCGTTTTGCGTCGCCGCCGGTACGCAACAGCGCCACCGTCGGCGGCAATCTCGCCAATGGCTCGCCGATTGGTGATGCGATGCCGGTGTTCATCGCGCTGGGCGCGACCATTTTGCTGCGCAGCGTATCCGGCGAACGATCCATGCCATTGGAAGATTTTTATCTGGCCTATCAGAAGACGGCGCTGGCGCCCGGGGAATATGTGGCCGCACTGCGTATCCCGCTGGCAAGCGTGGGACAACGTTTTCGCGCCTATAAACTCTCCAAACGCTTTGATCAGGATATCTCCGCGGTATGCGCCGGGCTTGCTCTCCAGATCGAGCAAGGGGTAGTGCGCCAGGCGCGCATCGCTTTTGGCGGCATGGCAGCCACGCCCAAGCGGGCGCTGGCCACCGAACGCGCGCTGGTCGGCAGGCGCCTGGACGCCGACGCATTGGCCGCCGCGCAGGCCGCACTGCAAAACGATTTTGTGCCGATTGGCGATATGCGCGCCAGCGCCGCCTACCGCACCTTGGCTGCCGGCAACCTGCTCAAGCGCTATTTTCTTGAATTAGACGAATCACCCACGCCAGCCATCGTGCGGCTGCAACAACTGGAGGTGACAACATGAAGCGCGATCTGCCCTTGACGGCCCTGCACGAAGACGCTGTCGGCGCCGCCATCGCGCACGACAGTGCGCACCTGCACGTAACCGGTGCTGCGACCTATGTCGATGACATTCCCGAGATCGCCGGCACCCTGCATGTGGCCGTCGGCATGAGCGCAATCGCGCGTGGGCGGATTGGCTCCATGCGCTTGACGAAGGTGCGCCACGCACCCGGCGTGGTCGCGGTGCTGACCCACGCCGATATACCCGGCGAGAAGCTGATCGGCCCGGTGTTGCATGACGAGCCGGTGTTTGCGATCGATCGCGTGGACTACGCGGGCCAGCCCCTTTTCGCGGTGGTGGCCGATTCGCTCGAGGCGGCACGGCGCGCGGCGCGGCTGGCCGAAGTCGATTATCGGGAAGAGACGCCGATCATCGACTATGACGACGCGATTCGCGCCAATTCGCACGTGTTGCCGGCGTTGACCCTGGCCGCCGGCGATGCGCGGGCGGCGATCGACGCTGCGCCGCATCGCCTGACCAACCGTCTGCATATCGGCGGTCAGGAGCAGTTCTATCTGGAGGGCCAGATCGCTTACGCCGTGCCCCGCGAGGACGGCCAGATGCTGGTCTATTCCTCGACCCAGCATCCCACCGAAACCCAGTTCACCGTGGCGCATGTGCTGGGCCAGGTACCTGCCAAGGTGGTGGTCGAATGCCGGCGCATGGGCGGCGCGTTCGGCGGCAAGGAGACCCAAGCCTCCTATTTCGCCGCCGTCGCCGCGTTGGGCGCCGCGATTCTCAAACGCCCGGTCAAGTTTCGCGCCGATCGCGACGACGACTTCATGCTGACCGGCAAGCGCCACGAGTTTCGCGCCGACTATGAAGTGGGCTTCGACGATGCCGGGCGCATCCTGGGGCTCGACATCACGCTGGCCTCGCGCTGTGGCTGGTCGGCTGACTTGTCGGGCTCGGTCAATGATCGCGCGGTAATGCACGTATCCAACGCCTACCATCTGGCCAATGTCACGGTGCGCTCCTTGAGGCTCAAGACCAACCAGCAGTCGGCCAACGCGTTCCGCGGATTTGGCGGCCCGCAAGGCATTCTGGCCGGTGAACATGTGATCGACGATATCGCCCGCTATCTCAAGTGCGACGCGCTGGCGGTGCGCAAGGCCAATTTCTACGCGGCCGATCCGTCCAGCCCGCGCGCCATGACGCATTACGGCATGCGGGTGGAAGACAACGTGGTTCACCAACTGGTGGCCGAGATAGAGCAGTCGAGCGGCTATGCCGAGCGCCGTTCCGCGATCAGCCAATGGAACGCACAGCAACCGATCATCAAGCGCGGCCTGGCACTCACACCTGTGATGTTCGGCATATCGTTCACCGCCTCGTTTCTCAACCAGGCAGGTGCGCTGTTGCATGTGTATCACGACGGCAGCGTGATGATCAACCACGCGGCAACCGAAATGGGCCAGGGCGTGTACATCAAGGTAGCCCAGGTGGTGGCGCAGGAATTCGGCCTGGCCGTCTCACAGGTGCGCATCACCGCTACCGACACCAGCAAGGTGCCCAATACCTCGCCGACGGCGGCCTCCAGTGGTGCCGATCTCAACGGCAAGGCGGCACAGGCGGCGGCGCGCGAAATCAAGGCGCGGCTGGCGGCGTTCTGCGCCACGACCTACGGCGTGGATGCGACCAAGCTTGTGTTTGCCGCAGCGATGGTCAGTGCGGGCTCCTGGAGCATGCCGTGGGCCGATCTGGTGCGCGCAGCGTATTTCGGCCGTGTATCTCTTTCCAGCACCGGTTATTACAAGGTGCCGAAGGTTGACTTTGATGCCAAGACGCTCAAGGGCCGTCCGTTCTACTACTTTTCCTACGGTGCCGCAGTGGCCGAGGTGGCCATCGACACGCTGACGGGCGAATCGAAACTGCTGCGCGTGGACATCCTGCAAGATGTCGGGCGCTCACTCAATCCAGCCATCGATCTGGGTCAGGTCGAGGGGGGCTTTGTGCAAGGCCTGGGCTGGCTTACTTCCGAGGAACTGGTGTGGGATGCCAAGGGCCGGCTACGCACGCATGCGCCATCGACCTACAAGATTCCGGTGTCGTCCGACGTGCCGCAGGCCTTTCACGTGAAGCTGTGGGAGCGCGGCGAAAACGTCGAGGACTCGATTTTTCGCAGCAAGGCCGTGGGCGAGCCGCCGGTGATGCTGGCAAGCGCAGTGTTTTTCGCGATTCGCGATGCGGTGGCTGCCGCAAGCGGGGCGCATCAAGGCCCAAACCTGGACGCGCCTGCCACCCCGGAGCGCATTCTGTTCGCCTGCGCGCCCGAGGGCGGCGCGTGATCGTGCGCTTGACGCGGGCTGCACGTGCTGCGCTCGCAATCGCCGGGCGCGACCGTCAGCATTGTGTGCTGGTCAGCGTCCTGCATATCGAGGGCTCGGCTCCGCGCGAGGCAGGTGCAGCCATGCAGGTCACACTCGAACAGGTGCACGGCACCATCGGCGGCGGCCACCTCGAACTGAAGTCGGTGGCGATCGCGCGCGAGCTGTTGCAGGCGGGGTTGTCCGGGTGCAACGCTGGTTCGGTGACACACCGCTTTCCGCTCGGACCCGCTTTGGGCCAGTGTTGCGGCGGTGTCGCCCATATTCGCTTCGATGTTTGTGCGGCAGGCTATGTGCCGCAAGCGCTACAAGTGCAGGCGCCGGAGAGCCTGTTCGAACTGCGCCTCTTCGGTGCCGGCCATGTCGGCCAGGCCTTGGTCAACGTGTTGGCCGAGGTCGACTGCGATATCACCTGGATCGACAGCCGGGAACAGCAGTTTCCAACCCTTGTGCCGGCCAATGCAAGCATCGAATTTTGCGAAGCGCCACAGGAAGAAGTAGCGGCGGCTGCGCCGGGGACGTTCTATCTTGTGATGACCCATAGCCATGCACTGGATCTGGCGATCGTCGAGCGCATCCTGGAGCGCGGCGATGCCGGACTGGTTGGTTTGATTGGCTCACATACCAAGCGCATCACGTTTGAACGGCGCCTGCGCGCCAAGGGCTTTTGCGAGCAGGCGATCGAAAGCCTGGTGTGCCCGATCGGTGTGCCTGGTGTTTCCGGCAAGGCGCCAGGCGTGGTCGCGATCGCGGTTGCAGCCCAATTGTTGGCGCAGGTGAGTTCACAGCGCGCCACGCGAAGCGCCAGCACCGCAGACAACGTATAGGCGTTTGCACCACATCCGTGCGATTGGTCAACTGACGCATTGATTTGGTGCTTCTTGTGTCCTTGAGGAAACGCGAGGTGGGTCATGCGCCGCGTTTTGATGGTACATGCGCGGACCATCCTCACTCAAGTATTGGCCAGCGGCATGTGTCTTGCATAGTGGTAGGAGTCGCCGCACCACCGGCCCACACCACGAGAACCGCACATGAAACTCGCACCCACGTCATGGATTGCCGCGATCGCAGCGACCGTCCTTTGCATTGCCGCCCATTCCGCATTCGCGCAGGTCGAAAAGGCATCCATCAAATTTTCGCAAGGCTGGCTGTTTCAGGCGACCCAGGCGCAGTTTCCGCTGGCTGCCGACAAGGGCTACTGGAAAGCGGAAGGCCTTGAAGTGACGGTGGATCGTGGATCCGGTTCCGCCACCTCGATCCAGCGCGTGATCTCGGGCACGCACGACATCGCGTACTCGGACGTGGGCACCATCGTCAAGTGGAATGCGGAGAACCCCGGTCGCGAATTGATGATGTTCTACATCGCCGAAGACGGCTTTCCGCTGGTGGCGGTGGCACTCAAGTCCAAGGGCATTGCCAAACCGAAGGATCTCGAAGGCAAGAAGCTTGGCGCGCCCAGCTTCGATGGCGGCCGGCAAATGTTCCCGGCCTTCGCCAAGGCCAACGGCATCGACCAGACCAAAGTCACCTGGTTCACCATGGATGCCAATTTGCGTGAGCAAATGCTGGCCAGGGGCGATGTCGACGTGATCACCGGCTTCATCACCTCCGCGGTGCCCACGCTCAACGGGTTGGGCATCAAGACCGCCGATCTGACCGTCATGCGTTACGACGACTTCAATCTCGACGGCTTCGGCAACGCCGTGTTTGCAACGCGCGATTTCGTCGAGAAGAATCCCAGGACCGTGACGGCCTTCGTCAAGGGCCTGAACCGCGCCATGAAGGACATCGTCTCCGATCCCAAGGCCGCGATCGCCGCCATCAAGGGGCGCGACCCGCTGGTCAATACCGACCTCGAGACCGAGCGACTCAAGCTTTACGTGAAGGAGTTGCTGTTGACCAGGAACGTCCGCGACAACGGATTTTCTTCGGCCGATACCAAGAAGATGGAACGCCAGATCGCATCGGTGATGGACGCGTTCAATGTCAAGGCCAATGTAACGGTGGCGAGTGTCTACACTGAAAAGTTCCTGCCGCCCAGGGCCGATCGCATGCCCCCGCCTTACAAGGAATAACCTCTCGCCACATGCCGCGCGCCAACGCACCTGCTACAAGGGCCAAGCCAAAACCAGGAGCCGTGACATCGCTTGCACTGGGCGCACGCGCCGGCGGGCAATGGCAGCTCACGCCCGGGCTTGCCGACATGACCCGGCCGCCGCGCGCGCTGCGGCCGGCACGGGTCGCGGCATACGGCAAGGACATCCTGGTCGACTGGAACAAGTCGGCCATGATCGTGATCGACATGCAGAACGATTTTTGCCATCCGCGCGGTTGGCTGGCCGGCATCGGTGTCGACGTAACCCCGGCAAGGGCGCCTATCCTGCCGCTCACAAGGCTGCTGCCGGCATTGCGCCAGGCGCAAGTGCCGCTGCTGTGGGTCAATTGGGGCAATCGTCCTGACCTGGCCAATCTGAGCCCGGCGCTGTTGCACGTCTACGACGGCAACGGCCGCGGTACCGGTTTGGGATCGCCGCTTGCCAATGCGCCGGTGCCTGGAGCGCGCGTGCTGCAGAAGGATTCGTGGGCCGCGGCGGTGGTCGAGGAACTGGCGCCGCATCCGGGCGATCTGTGCATCGACAAATACCGCATGAGCGGCTTCTGGGACACGCCGCTTGAAAGCATGTTGCGCAATCTGGGCATCACCACGGTGTTTTTCGGCGGCGTCAACGCCGATCAGTGCGTGTTGGCCACCTTGATGGATGCGAACTTCCTGGGCTACGACACGATACTGGTCGAAGACTGCTCGGCCACCACCTCTCCACGCTACTGCTGGGATGCGACGCTTTACAACGTGCGCCAGTGTTTCGGCTTTTCGACCAGCTCGAAGGCCATCCTCAAGACTCTTCCTGCCTGATCATGCGTAATCCTGTCGTCCATCGCGCTGCGCGTACGCATCGGGCCTACAAGATCGATCCGGCCGACGCGAATTACTTCGTGTTCACCGCCGACCCGCTGGCCGATCAGGTGGGATTCGTGCAGGTCATCGAGATTTTCGAGGTGGGCGGGGCCACACCTCCCAACCGGCATGCGCTTGCCGACGAATTGTTCTATGTGTTGGCCGGCGAAGGTGTCGCGATTTGCGATGGCGCACGCATCGCCGTGCGGCAGGGCGACAGTTTCCTGGTGCGTGCCGGGCACGAGCATGTCGCGATGAACACCGGCACCACGCGTCTTTACTGCCTGACGACCATGGTCCCGGATGAGAATTTCGCGGCCCTCATCAGGAATGGCGTGCCCTGGCAACTTGATGCGGCGGATCTGGCGGTGCTGAGCGGATCCGACTCTTGAGAGCCCGGTCGTTGGCGTCCATCCAGACCGCGGTTTTTGATACTCGACAGCGTCAATCGGAGTCAAGGCATGAAAGTAAGACTGGCAGCGGTGCAGCCGCGTAGTGGCGGGGGCAGTACGGAATCGCGCAACGCGCTGGAGGCGCTCGATTGGCTGGATCGCGCGGCCGCCGCCGGGGCCGATCTGGTCATGTTCCCGGAGGGCTATCCCGGCCCGGTCAATCCTGCCAACACATACGACGCGTTCGGGCCGCTGGCCGAACGTGCCGCGCACCACAAGCTGCATGTTCTGGCCAGCCGCGTGGCAGCCGTTGAGGGCGGCTTCGCGGTTGAACTGCACCTGATAGACGATCAGGGCAGGACCGCAGGCGTTTATCGACGCACCACGCCGCGCGGTCCGTATGTGTATCGCGATATCGATGCCTGGGATTTCAATTACATCGAATCCAGCCAACCACCCATGGTGGTCGAGACCCGCCTCGGACGCATCGGCATGCTGGTGTGTTCCGAGCTGTATACGCCCGAGTTGTCGCGCCTGCTTGCGATCCAGGGGGCCGACATCATTTTGTATCCGGCCGGTGGGGCGATCAACGAATTTCTGCCCGGTTGGCGCACCTTGGTATGGGCGCGCGCGATCGAAAACATCGCGTTCACCGCCGCCTGCCAGAACCTGTATGGCGACGAGGAAGGCGTGGCTACCATCGCCGCACCGGAAGGGGTTTTGGCGGCATCGACCGGCGAGGGACTGGTGATCGCCGATCTGGATTTCGATCGCTTGGCCTTTCTCAGGCGCGAAGACGAACGGATCGAGTTTCCCAAGCGCTATTCGACCATTCCGGGCGTGCTGCGCTGGCGCCGCCCCGAGTTGTACGGGGCGCTTGGCGCAAGCGCAAGCGGCAAGCCTGCAACATAATCAGGAGCAAGCCGGGCGGCCTGGGACCAGGCATGCCGGTTTTCGTAAGGCCAGCCCATGATGCACGGATTCATTCCACCGCAGCGCTATTTCGCCTACCTGAACTGGCAGCGCATCGCCACGCTGCCGGACAAGAAAAACACGGTTCTGTTGCTGCCGGTGGCCGCCATCGAGCAGCATGGTCCGCACCTGCCGGTTGCCGTCGACAGTGCGATTGTGCTCGGCGTTCTAGGGCGCGCCCTCGAAAAGCTCGATCCTGCCGTCCCTTGCTACGTGCTGCCGCCGCTCTACTACGGCAAGTCGAATGAGCACATCCGCTTTCCCGGCACGCTTACGCTGACTGCGCAAACCCTGCTGGCTGTCATGGCCGAGATAGCCGATTCGGTCGCGCGCGCGGGGTTTCGCAAACTGGCCCTGGTCAACAGCCACGGCGGGCAGCCGCAGGTGATCGAGATTGCCGCCCGCGAGGCGCGCCTGCGTCATCCTGACCTCAGCGTTTTCCCGACCTTCATCTGGTCGGTGCCGCACTGTGGCGCCGAGCTGGTGCCGCCGCGCGAGGCCACTTACGGCATTCACGCCGGGGCGCTGGAGACCGCGCTCTTGCTGGCACTGTTGCCTGACACCGTCGACATGACGCGTGCAGTAACCGAGTATCCGCATGGCGTGCCGGCGGACGGCATGATCAGCATGGAGGGCGAGCGCCCGGGAACCCAGGGGTTCGCCTGGCTGACGCACGATCTGACTGTGAGCGGGGTATTGGGTGACGCGACGCTGGCGACCGCGGCGATGGGCGAGCGGCTGCTCGATTCGCTGGGCCACGGCTGGGCCCGGCTGATCGGTGAGATGTACAGGTTTCGACAGCCGGCAGCCGGGCCAGGCCCGCTCGGGCCTTGAGCGGCGCTGCTGCGCCCACAAGGTGCGCCATACCGTGCGTCGCACTGGCTGAGTGCGAACTTTCAAGCGAACACCCGCTGCTGGCCCTGGCGCAGGAGCGCAAGGGCGGATTGCGCGAAATGGGCGGATTGGCATATGCTTTGCATGGTTTCATGTAGAGAGTAGAAGCGCTCAGTACCCGAGGTTCGGCGGCTGCCGGCAAACGTCGGGTGCGGGAGATTGCTCTTCCCCCAGTTCTCCCGTGGGTCAGGTAGCGCTTTGGTCAAATCTCATCCTCCTGCAAATCGTTCGCCTGCGCCGCTTGTTTGGCAAGCGCGAACGCCCGGCCACGCGCGGCTACGCCCGGCCACGCGCGGCTACGCCGAGGCTCGCATCTGCATGACTTGTCGCAGATCTTGCGCATCTCCGGCGCCGCCGTGATCGGCAAACAATTTCAGCAAACACTTTCCTGAAAGGAAACTCCCATGCTGCAAACCCGTCAGCCTGTGTTGCAACGTTACTGGAACCCGGTGATCCCGTCTGATCAGGTACGGGACAAACCGGTCGCTCTCGAATATTTCGGCCAGGATGTGGTTGTTTGGCGCGATTCGAAAGGCGGCATTCACGCGCAGGAAGATCGCTGCCAGCACCGCACCGCCAGGCTGTCCGCCGGCTGGATCAGCCATGATGAACACGCAGAAGGGCTGACCTGCCCGTATCACGGCTGGCGCTACGGTGCCGGTGGCGCATGTGTGCATATGCCGCAGCAGCCGGACTTGTCGCCCAAGATGTGCGCCGCACGGGCACGTGCCCGCGGCTTCCTGGCTGAAGACCGCTATGGTTTCGTCTGGGTTTGTCTATCCGGGCAGCCGCTGGCGGGCATTCCGGAATTCGATGAAGAGGCGCGCGGTCTGCGGCGCATCCCGCAGTTCTACGAGCGCTGGAAATGCGCAGGCCTGCGCCTGATGGAAAACTCTTTCGACAACGCCCACTTCGCCTTCACCCACAAGGCCAGTTTCGGCGACATGCACCATCCGCTGCCGGCCTCGTCGCAGTTGACGCCCACCGACTACGGCTTTTTGTTCGAGACCAAGGTGGAGGTGCGCAACCCCGAGGTGCAGAAAAAGGTGTTGCGCATGGAGTCGGACACCACCATTCGCCACATGCGCAACAGATGGTATGTGCCCTTCATTCGCAAGCTGCACATCACCTATCCCAACGGGCTGGAGCATGCCATCGTGACCTGTGCCACGCCGATCGACGACCAATCGATCCAGGTCTGCCAGTGGGCCTATCGCAGCGATACCGAGGCGGATGCGAAGGCGGCCGATATCGTCGCCTTCGACCGCCAGGTCACCGCTGAAGACAAGGGCGTGCTTGAATCGACCGATTTCGATGCGCCGCTGGATCTGGCCTCCGGCGAGGAAAAGCACATGACTTCCGATCAGCCCGGCATGGTCATGCGCAAACAGATCGTCGCCCTGCTGGCGACGCACGGCGAAACCGAGACGCGCCTGCCAGGTCGTGCTGGTGTGCGCATGGCGGCCGCGCAAGCTGCCTGACACTCGTTGACATGGTTCCCTACACCCCTCCTGCGGTAGTCCGCGCGATTCCGGTGATCGATCTGGGCCCCTCTTTCAGTCGTGTGCCGGAAGAGCGGCGCCGGGTCGCCTGGGAGATGCACAAGGCCTGCCGTGAAACCGGCTTCTTCCTGGTATCCAATCACGCCGTGCCGACGGTGCTTGTCGATTCGCAGTTCGAATTCAGCCGCCGGTTTTTCGCTCTGCCGCTGGTGGCGCGCCAGGCCCTGCACATGGCCAATTCGCCGACGCGTGCGGGCTACGAGCCGGTGGGCGGGCAAACGCTCGCAAGCGACACGCCGCCCGACCTGAAGGAAAGCTTTTACGTCAATCAGGATCTGCCGGACGATCACCCGTATGTCAAGGCGGCACTGCGTGCCTATGGCGGCAATCAATGGCCCGATCTGCCGGGCTTTTGCGCGCAGATGCTTGATTACTATGCGGCGATGGACCGGCTGGCGCGGCATCTGATGCGCCTCCTGGCTCTTTCGCTGGAGCTCGACGAAGCGCATTTCGAACAGTACTTCGCATGCCCTTCGGCGACGCTGCGCCTGATCAAGTATCCACCGCACCCCGCAGCGGCGAGTGCCAACCAGTTGGGGGCCGGCGCGCATACCGACTGGGGCGGCGTCACCATTCTGGCGCAGGACGACATCGGCGGGCTCGAGGTTGAGAACACCGCCGGCGAGTGGATCGATGCGCCGCCGGTGCCCGGTACGTTCGTGATCAATCTGGGCGACATGATCAAGCGCTGGACCAACGGCATCTACCGTTCCAACATGCACCGGGTGCTCAACAACAAGACGGCCGGGCGCGACCGTTACTCGATACCGTTTTTTTATAGTCCCGATCATGAGGCACGTATCGAATGTCTGCCTTCATGTACCGATGCCGACCGCCCCCCCAGGTTTCCGCCATGCACCGCCGGTGAACACCTGGACGAAATGTTTCGCCGCTCCTATGGCGATATGCGTGGCGGCAAGCCACCCAACCAGAAGGAGGCCGCGTGACTATTGATCGTTACCAAAAAGATGACCGCCTTGCCAGAGGCATGCTTTTGCCATGAACTCCGCCATTTTCAATAGCGCCGAGCCACAGGTACGGCTTGCCTATGTCAACCTGTTCGCGCGCGACATCGAAGCCTTGTCTGGTTTTTACATGGCCTTGTTCGGCTTCGCCGAGATCGTTGGCCACCGTTCGCCGATCTATCGGTGTATCGACGCCGGCGGCATCGAACTGGGCTTCAACGCCGGCAAGGCCTATGAATTGCTTGAGCTGACGCGGCGCAAGCCGCAAGCCGGCCCGGCACCGGTGACCGCGTACTTCACCTTTGAAGCATCCAGTCCGGCGGCGGTCGATGAACTGGCCCGGCGCGCCGTGGCATTGGGCGGGGCCGTCGTCAAGCCTGTCTACACGACCTACTACAACGCGCAGCAGGTTGTGCTCACCGATCCGGAGCAAAACGTGTTCCGCGTCAATCACCGCATGGGGGCCCGCGTGCCGGTGGCGGCCGATCACTTCGACTAGTCTTACTGTGTTAAATAATCAGCCGCCTTTTTCGTAGGCAGCAGGGACATCCGGGCAAGTGTTTCGCGTTTGGCGGAGTTTTTTCCCCCCGAGTAGGTCGGGTTAGGCGTAGCCGTTGCGCAAGCAAGAAGCCGTAGGCGGCAATGCTCAGGCTGGCGTGGTGACGGACCGCCGTTTTTGGTACCCTGCTCGACTTCCACAAGAAATTGTCGCCATGCTTCCGTTAGTTGAATCCAAGCGCCCGCAGATCGACGAACTATGCCGCCTGTTCCATGTCAAGCGACTGGAGTTGTTCGGATCGGCCGCACGCGGCGGATTCGATCCCGATTCGAGCGATCTGGATTTCCTGGTCGAGTTCGCCGCTGTGGCCCCAGGCGATTACGCGGACGCCTATTTTTCCCTCAAGGAAGCGCTGGAAACGCTTTTCGGCCGGGCGGTCGATTTGGTCACTGCGCCCTCGGTGGTCAATCCGTATCTGCGCGACAGCATCGAAGCTACGCGCCAACCCTTGTATGCGGCCTGAATCCCGCAAATTGTTGTGGGATGCGCTGCAGGCCGCAGAGCGGATTGGCCGGTTTATCGCGAACAAGGGCTTTGAAGACTACTGTGCGGACGAGCAATTGCGGTCCGCGGTTGAACGGCAATTCGAGATTGCCGGGGAAGCATTGGCGCAGTTGAGAAAGTTCGATGCGGAGACTGCCGCGCGCATTCCGGAATCGCCACGCATCATCGCGTTCCGAAATGTGCTCATCCATGGTTATGCCACCGTGGACAACCAGATCGTTTGGGGCATTGTTGAACGCAACTTGCCCCCGTTTCGAGCGGCGCTCGAAGGCCTACTTGGGTGATTTCTAGTGCTGGGCGGTGTCGCCGATGGCAAAGCGGTAAGTCACATGATCGAGAAATGGCAAGGCGGGCAGTGCCACGCCGGCTGCGCGATACCACTCGGCCACATGAAAAACCGCCTCGTAGACGCCGGCCTGCATCGCCGCGCTCATCAGGGCCGGGTGGTCCAGTACACCCTTGGCGTTGATGGCGCCGCTGCACACCCGTGTTCGATCCGCGCCGCAGGCAAACAACTCCACCCGCATGCCGCTGGCGATCACGCCGCGCGCAACGTCGACCACGTGGATCGATACGCCGCCGATTGCGTCACTCATGTGCTGTCCCGGATGTGACGAGCCGATCAGGCACGCACCGGCTCGAAGTGTTCGAAGAAATGCAACAGGGCGCGGGTTGCCGTTTCAGCGTCTTCCGCGCTCATGGTTTCATCCGGATGGTGGCTGATGCCGTTGTTGCCGCAGCGCACGAACAGCATCGCCGTTGGACACACTGGCGGGAACACCATCGCATCATGTCCGGCACCGGAGGGCAGGTGGCGCACGCGACAGCCCTGTGCAGCGATCGCGTTGGCCAGTTGCGCCTGCAGACCGGGGTGGCAGGGCGCCGCGTCGGCCGAATAAAACGCTGCAGTTTCGACCCTGACGCGGCGTCGCGTTGCGATGGCGGCGAATGTGCTTTCGAAGGCCGCCACCGCCGCATGGCGCGCAGCATCGTCACCGGAGCGCACGTCGACGCTGAAGCTCACGTCCTGCGGGATCACGTTGGCCGCGCCTGGCCGGGCTTCGAGAATGCCGACCGTGCCGACCAGGCCGCCCTGCGCACTGTGCGCTTCGCAATAGCGCTCGACTTCGAGCAGCATTTCGGCGGCCGCCGCCAGCGCGTCCTGGCGTTGGCCCATCGGCACGGTGCCGGCATGTCCGGCCAGGCCGGTCACGCTTGCCTTGAGGCGGGTGGCGCCGGCGATTGCCGTCACCACGCCCAGGGACAGGCCTTCGCTCAGCAATACCGGACCCTGCTCGATATGCGATTCGACAAAGGCGACGACGTTCGACAAGCGTCGATCCAGGCTCGTGACTGCGTCCGGGTCACCGCCGAAATCCCGCAGCGCCTGCGCCATGCTGATGCCGTCGGCATCGGTCTTGATAAGCCAGGCCGGATCGAATGTACCGGCCATTGCCTTGCTGCCGATCAGCGTGGCGGCGAAGCGCACGCCTTCCTCGTCGCCGAAACCGATCACTTCAAGCGTGAAAGGCAGGCGTTTGCCGCGTTGATGCAAATCCTTGACGCAGGCAATCGCACTCAGGATGCCGAACAGGCCGTCGTACTTGCCGGCATTGCGCACGCTGTCCTGGTGCGAGCCGGTCATCACGATCGGCGCGGCGGGATCGGCGGTGGCGTAGCGGCCGACGATGTTGCCCAATGCATCGAAGCCAGCCTGCATGCCGGCCTCAAGCATCAGGCCGATCAGGTATTCGCCCGCCGCCTTGTGCTCGCGCGACAGGTAGGTGCGGGTGATGCGTGGCGCGTCTGCGGTGAAGCGCGCCAGCGCCTCGGCTTGTGCCATGAGTGCCGGGCCGAACTTCACTGCGGCGGCCCGCACAGATCGTCCAGGCGCCAGCGGGTTATCTGCTCGATGTTGGCTAAGCAGCGCTCGAATTCGTCAGCCGCCGGCAGGTCGAGTCGCTGCGCAAACTTGCGCATGATGGTCGCGCGGTCGAGATGTTTGACCGCGAGGATGAATGGCCAGCCGAACTTGCGCTTGTAGGCGCTGTTGAGCTCCTGCAGGCGCGCGAATTCCGCAGGCGTGCACTGCGTCAGGCCGGAACGTGTCTGCTCGTTGGCCGATTCCGCAGTCAACGATTGATCGACCATTGCCTTGCCTGCCAGTTCCGGATGCGCACGCAGGAATGCCAACTGGCGCGCATGGGGTGCGACGCGTACCGCCGCGACCATCGCCGCATGCAGGCCGGCGACAGCGGCGAACGGGCGTGACTCGAAGGCGGCCTCGGCCACCCACGGCGAGTGTTCAAAAATGCCGCCTAGGAGCTGCACGAACTGTGCGCGTGAGCAGGCATTGATCTGTGCGATAGCGGTTTGCATGGGATCAGGTCAGGGCGGAACGCAGGTCGGCACCCGCCGGCGTTTCCTCGCGCAGCACCAGGCCACGCTCGACATTGCTCAGGTGCTGGTGCATCAGGCGTACTGCCGCAAGCGCATCGCGCTTTCTGATGGCTTCGAGCAATTGCCGGTGTTCGTCGAGCGAATCGGCGGCGCCACGGGTGTTCTGGTAAAAGAGCGTGATGAGCGAGGTTCGTGCCACCAGTTCGGAAAGAATTTCGGTCATGACCCCGTTGCCTGCGATCCTGGCGATGACCTCGTGAAAGTCGCCCAGCAGATGATTGCGCGATTGCGCGCTGCCGCCGGCGATCGCCTGCTCTTCGAGCGTGATGTGATCGGCCAGCGCATTGATATCGGCATCTGTTGCGACCTCCAGGTAGCGCGCCACGATGGCCGCCTCGATCACGCGGCGCGCTTCGAACACTTCGTGTGCTTCGCGTACCGAGGGCTGGGCCACAAAGGCACCGCGCCCGGGGATCAGGGTCACCAGCTTGTCGCCAGCCAATTGAAACAGCGCCTGGCGGATCTTGGTGCGCGAGACACCGAAGATTTCGCCCAGCGCTTCCTCTCCCAGTTTGGTGCCCGGCGGCAGGCGGTGCGCCGCGATCGCTTCGGCGATGCGTGTGTGGATCGCCTCGGTATCCAGTGCTGCCGCGGCGGGTGCGCGCAAGCTGCCGACTGCGCTCATGGTTCAGGTGCCCGCCGTTGCGGGATGCTCTTTGATCCAGTGGTTGGCAATGTCGATGCGCCGGCAGATCCATACATCGGCATGGCTTTGTACATGGTCGAGGAAGCGCTGCAGCCCAAGCAGTCGCGCCGGTTTGCCGAGAATCCGGCAATGCATGCCCACCGACATCATTTGCGGGCGATTCAGGCCGTTCGGATCACCCTCGCGGTACAGCACATCGAAGGCGTCGCGCAGGTAGGTTGAGAAGTGCTCGGCGGTGTTGAAACCCTGCGGCGCAACGAAGCGCATGTCGTTGGTGTCGAGCGTATAGGGCACGATCAGGCGCTGCATGTCGGTGCCGTCGCTCTTGGTGACGGTGGTCCAGAAAGGCAGATCGTCGCCATAGTAGTCGCTGTCATAGACGTAGCCGCCGTGGTCGGCAACCAGGCGCTTGGTATTGGGCGAGTCGCGCCCGGTATACCAGCCCAGCGGCCATTTGCCGCCGGTCATGTCGTGGATGATTTCGCTGCCGATCTTGATGTGCTGCCGCTCGCGCGCCTCGCTCATGAACTGGTGGTGAATCCAGCGCCAGCCGTGGCAGGCGATCTCGTAATCGTTTTCCATGAACGCCGCCACCAGTTCGGGGTTGCGATTGAGCGCCATCGACACGCCGAATACAGTCAGCGGCAGCTTGCGGCGCTCGAACTCGCGCAGGATGCGCCACACGCCTGAGCGCGAGCCGTACTCGTAGAGCGATTCCATCGAAAGATGGCGCGCCTCGAACGCCTGCGCAACGATCATTTCCGACAAAAACGTTTCCGATGCGGCGTCGCCGTGCAACACGCTGTTTTCCGAACCCTCCTCGTAATTGAGTACAAACTGCAGCGCGATGCGCGCCTTGTTCGGCCAGCGCGCATGCGGTGGATTGCGGCCGTAGCCGATCAGGTCGCGCGGATAGGCAAGTGTGGCCGGGGCGGCTTTTGCGTCGGATGGTGTCGGTACGTATGGCATGAGGCTTGCGATCAACGCAAATGACAGGGTGGATCAAAGTGTATACAATAACCAACAGATTGTACACAAAACGGTGATTTCGTGAGTACGAAACTTGAAGGCACAAGTGTAGCGCAGGCAGCTATCGCTGCTGCCGTAGCTGGCTGGCGCGACGAGCAAATCAGTTTCCTGGCCGAGCTGGTGCGGGCGCCTTCGGACAACCCGCCAGGAGACTGCGCGCCGCATGCCTTGCGTGCGGCGCAAATGCTCGAAGCCATGGGTTTCGCCGTCGAGCGCCACGCGGTGCCGGCGGATGTGGTTGCGGCGTGCGGCATGAAGAGCGCGATCAACCTGGTGATTCGCGAGCGTTTCGGATGCGGCGGCGGGCCTGTCATCGCGCTCAACGCGCATGGCGACGTGGTGCCGCCGGGCCTGGGCTGGACCAGTGACCCGTACGGCGCCGAGATTCGCGATGGCTGGATGATTGGACGTGGCGCGGCGGTGTCGAAATCGGATTTCGCCACCTACGCTTATGCGCTCAAGGCATTGAAGGAGAATCCGGCCGGGCTCACAGGCCAGGTCGAACTGCATTTCACCTATGACGAAGAAACCGGCGGGGCGATCGGGCCTGAATGGCTGCTGGCGCAAGGCATTTCAAGGCCGGATTTCGCCATCTCGGCCGGGTTTTCCTATGCGATCACCACCGCGCACAATGGCTGCCTGCACCTGGAAGTGGAATGCGTCGGCAAGTCCGCGCACGCGGCACGGCCCGAAACCGGCTACGACGCGCTGCACGCGGCAACCGATGTGATGGCGGCGCTCTACGAGTTGCGCAAGAGCTACGCCGGGCAGCGTTCGGCGATCGCCGGCATCGATCACCCGACCCTGGTCATCGGTCTGATCGAGGGCGGCATCAATACCAATGTGGTGCCCGACAACGTCAAGTTGCGCATCGATCGCCGCATCATTCCCGACGAGAACCCCGAGCAGGTCGAGCATGACCTGGTGGAATTCATTCGCAAGGCAGCGGAAGCGCACCCGACCATCCGCGTGCGTACCCGGCGCATCATCCTGGCGCGCCCGTTCGTGCCGCTGCCCGGCCAGGAAAAGCTGGTGGCGGCGATTCAAGTCGCCGCTGCCCGGGTGCTGGGAGAAACCATCGCGCCGCAAGGCTCGCCTCTGTACACCGATGCGCGTCACTACAGCGCCGCCGGCGTGCCCACAGTGCTGTATGGCGCCGGGCCGCGCTCGATGCTGGAAGCCAACGCGCATCGTGCCGACGAGAGAATCAAGCTTGACGATGTCCACAAGGCGACCGAAATCGTCGCGGCGGCCCTGCACCAGTTGTTGAGGGCCCATTGAGTCAAACACTGCGGCCACGCGAGTGCGGCCGCAGTGTCGGTCGCGTGCACGAATCCCGACCGCGAATCAGCTATTCTGCCTGCTGATTCATCGAACTTTCAGACAAGGCGCCAGGCATCATGGCAAGACTTTCCACCCACGTGCTAGATACGGTCAACGGCATCCCGGCGCCGAACGTCGCGATCACGCTGTATCGATTGACCGCCAGCGGGCGCTTGCAGATCATCCAGGCACGCACCAATGCGGATGGCCGCACCGATCAGCCGCTGTTGTCCGGTGACACCATTCCAACCGGCGTCTACGAGCTTGATTTCGAGGCGGGCGACTATTTTCGCGGGCTCGGGATCAAGCTGCCTGACCCGGCGTTCGTCGATCGCGTGACCCTGCGCTTCGGTATCGCCGAAGCTGGCGGACACTATCATGTGCCACTCCTGGCCAGCCCGTGGACCTATTCGACCTATCGGGGCAGCTGATGGACGCCTATATTCTTGAGTACCTGAATTTCGCGATTCGCTGGCTGCACATGATCGCCGGCATCGCCTGGATCGGCGCCTCGCTTTATTTCGTCTGGCTGGATTCCAGCCTCAAGCCGCCGCTGGACCAGCCGAGCCAGGACATCGGCATCGGCGGCGAGGTCTGGGCCCTGCATGGCGGCGGCTTTTATCGTGCGCAGAAATTCAAGGTGGCGCCGCCGGAGCTGCCCAACCCGCTGCACTGGTTCAAGTGGGAAGCCTATGTCACCTGGCTATCCGGCTTTTCCCTGCTGGTGCTGATGTATTACGTGCAGGCCGAGGTGTACCTGATCGACAGCAGCGTGATGGATCTGACACCGATGGCGGCGATCTCGGCGGGCATCGGATGCCTGGTGATTTCCTGGATTCTCTACGACCTGATGTGTCGTTCCAGCCTGGGGGACAACGAGCCGTTGCTGGCGGGCCTCATGTTCGTGCTGCTGACGCTCCTGGCCTACGGACTGACCAATATGTACAGCGGGCGCGGCGCCTTCATTCATTTCGGCGCCGTGATCGGCACCATCATGGTGGCCAATGTTTTTTTCGTGATCATCCCGGGCCAGAAGGAGATGGTGAAGGCCAAGCTGGAAGGGCGCGCCGTCGACCCGAAGTACGGCTTGTGGGGCAAGCAGCGCAGCCTGCACAACACATACTTCACGCTACCGGTGTTGTTTGTAATGGTCAGCAACCACTATGCGGGCTTCACCAACCACAAGCATGCGTGGGCGATCCTGATGGCGATCTCGATGGCTGGCGCCCTGATTCGCTTGTACTCGGTGATGAGCCATCGCGGCCAGAAGCGCCACATGCTGTGGGTCGCCGGTTACGGCATCCTGATCGGCTTGTTCGTTGCGCTGTTTCCCAAGCCGGTCGACACATCTGCCGCAGGCTTGGTCAAGTTCGCCGAAGTGCGGCAGGTGATCGACGCCCGATGTACCGGTTGTCATGCAGCAAACCCCAGTTTCGCCGGGTTTGCCGCGCCGCCCAAGAATGTGCTGCTCGAAACCCCCGAGCAGATCAAGACCCAGGCGCAGGCGATTCACCAGCAGACCGTGGTGGCCAAGGCCATGCCGATCGGCAACCTCACCAAGATCACCGATACGGAACGCGCGCTGATCGCAGCCTGGTTTGCGCAAGGGGCGAAGGTCAAGGATTGAGCATTGCGGCATGCGTCACGATGGCTCGTATCAGGCGCAGCCGTAGTATTGCCGCGAGTATTGTCGCGAGTATTGCCGCGCAAAGAACGCCAGCCTTCTGACACGACGGGGCGTGATTGGTGCCGCGCGAGGTGGCGCCGATCAAGCGGCGGGGGTGGAGCTAATCAAGCGACTTGGCTTGTCGCCGCCGTTGCTGTGCGCGCTTCGTCGACCATCCGGCGCACTCAGAGCGCGTCAGGCGCGCTTCAAGCAAGGCGGTTGAACCACAGCAGGGACAGCGCGCCTGCCAGCACTGCCAGCAGCGCTGCCCCCGCTGCCATCAGCGCGGTGATCTCGCTTTCCTTCTTTTCCAGCACGAACTTGGTACTCAGCGTGGAATACACCTTTGACAGGTCTTCACCGCTGGATGCCTTGAAATAATCGGCATGGGTCAGGCTGGCGATCGCCTTGAGGGTTTCCTCGTCGAACGCCATGTACATCGAATAGCCTTCCATGTTCACCGCACCGCCGGCCGCCGAGCCGAAGCCCACGGTGTGGATTTTCACGCCGCGATCGGCGGCCATGCGGGCGGAGGCGAGCGGGTCAGGCCCGGTGGTGCGCCGCCCGTCGGTCAGGAGAATGATGGAGGCCGAGGTGTAAGTGCCGGGTGCGACCGGTTTGAACTCCTTTTTCGCCTCCGGCTTGGGTGCGCGCGCGATCGGTGCGTTGCGCGGGGTTTCCTGTGCCGGTTGGCCCCAGCCACTGGTGTAGCCCTGCTCGACGATGATGCCTTCGTCCGGAAAAATCGTCGCCAGCGAAGCCATGATGCCGCTGCCGATCGCGGTGTGGCGTTGCAGGGTGAAGCGGTCGATCGCCGCAACCAGATCTTCGCGATTGTGCGTGGGCGCCTGCACCACCGCGGCGGTGCCGGCGAAGGTCACCAGGCCGATCTTGATGTTGGCCGGCACTTCCTGCATGAAGGCCTTGGCTGCATCCTTGGCGGCGCTGATGCGGTCTGGCTTGACGTCGGTGGCGAGCATGCTGCGCGAAACGTCCATCGCCAGGATGATCATCCGCCCTTCCGAGGGCAGAGTGACCATCGCGGTTGGGCGCGCGACAGCCAAGAGGATGATGATCATGGCCAGCAGAAATAGCGCGGGCGGAATGTGCCGGCGGTAGCGCGCACCGGGGCCGAGCGCCTCCTTGACGACGCGCAGGCTGGCGTAGGAGAGTGCTCGTTTCTTGCGTCGCAGCAATGCAACGTAAAGCCATGCCAGCGCTGGTGCCAGCAGCAGCAGCCAAAGATATTGCGGCCAAAGGAAGCTCATGCGATGTATCCCGGACGTTTGACCGCCGGGACCCACAAAAGTTGATGCGCGCACCCGCCGCCGGCCCTAAAACCTCTCCGGCTGCGACCTGTTGTTCCAGAGTTTCAACTTTAGCACCGCCAGTCGATTTTGTGCCAATCGTGGTGCGGGTTGCGACACGTCCGCCAGCGGGCTTACTTGAAGCACGTCTTCAAAGCACATCCTGAAAGCACGTCCCGTGCCGGATTGTGTGTTCGACGATCAAACAAGCGCGGGGCGCCACGCCTTCCCGCGACTTCGCAAAAAAACCAAGCGCATGCTTTCTTGTGCACTCTTGGTCACGTTCGGGATTGCTGGCGCGCGGACTATGAAAAGCTGCTGAACCAGAGCAGGGAGAGTGCGCCGGCCAGCACGGCAAGCAAGGCTGCCCCCGCTGCCATCAGCGCGGTGATCTCGCTTTCCTTCTTTTCCAGCACGAACTTGGTGTTCAACGTGGAATACACCTTGGACAGGTCTTCACCGCTCGATGCCTTGAAATAATCGGCATGGGTGAGACTTGCGATCCCCTTCAGGGTTTCTTCGTCGAACGCCATGTATATCGAATAGCCCTCGATGTTCACCGACGCGCCAGCGGCCGAACCGAAGCCCACGGTGTGGACCTTCACGCCGCGGTCGGCGGCCATGCGGGCGGAGGCGAGCGGGTCAGGCCCGGTGGTGCGGCGCCCGTCAGTGAGCAAAATGATCGACGCCGAGGTGTAACTGCCCGGCGCTGCCGGCTTGAACTCCTTCTTGGCCTCCGGTTTGGGCGCGCGCGCGATCGGTGCGTTGCGCGGGGCTTCCGGCACCGGCTGGCCCCAGCCGCTGGAATAGCCCTGCTCGACGATGATGCCCTCGTCGGGGAAAATCGCCGCCAGCGAGGCCATGATGCCGCTGCCGATCGCGGTGTGGCGCTGCAGGGTGAAGCGTTCGATCGCAGCAACCAGGTCTTCGCGATTGTGCGTGGGCGCCTGCACCACCGAGGCGGTACCGGCGAAGGTCACAATGCCGATCTTGATGTTGGCCGGCACTTCAAGCATGAAAGCCTTGGCGGCTTCCTTCGCCGCCGTTATGCGGTCGGGCTTGACGTCGGTGGCCCGCATGCTTAAAGACACGTCAACCGCCAGTATGATCATGCGCCCTTCCGAGGGCAGGGTCACCATGGCGATGGGCCGCGCCACGGCTAAGAGGAGGATGATCATCGCCAGCAGAAAAAGCGCCGGCGGTATGTGCCGGCGATAGCGCGTACCTGGTCCAAGCGCCTCCTTGACCAGGCGCAAGCTGGCGTAAGAGAGAGCGCGTTTCTTGCGCTTGAGCAACGCCACATAGAACCAACCCAGCAGCGGTGCCAGCAGCAGCAGCCAGAGGTATTGCGGCCATAGGAAGCTCATGCGATATATCCCGAACGTTGGCCCGTTGGGGCTCAAGTGTTGAACCGCCTGCCTGCTGTCGGAGCGCGGAGCGCAACGGTGACGGCCTGCCCGTCCAAGGAAACACTGAACAAGTCCGTAGGTCGACAAAGTCGCTCTTGCAGGACCTCGAGTCGAAATGACTCTTCGTTCGCGGATCCGAAATCCAGGGACTTGTTCAGCGTTTCCCCAAGCGTTTCAACTTTAGCACCGCTGGCCGGTTTGGTGCAGATTGCGGCTTGAGTGGCGAGCACTAGTCCGGCAGGCATTGCCGACGCATGTCGCATGCCGGATTACAATTCCCGCAGGCAAACAAGGGAGACTCGCCATGCATTCCGCCGTCATCGCAAAAGAGCTGCTGACCGCGCGCTTTCGGGTGCGCCAATTGCCACCGTTTTCCGAGGCCGCCGCCGATTTCAACGTGGCCCAGGCCTACGACGTGGCGGCCGAGATTCTGAAGGCGCGCCGAGCGTCGGGGGAAATGCCGGTTGGTCGCAAAATCGGTTTCACCAACCGCGGCATCTGGCAGGAGTACGGTGTGGACGCGCCGATCTGGGGCTATGTCTACGACACCACATTGCGCATGGCGCACGAGAATGCCGGCGTGCAGTCGCTCAAGGGCGCGATGGAGCCCAAGATCGAACCGGAGATCGTGCTGAAGCTGCGCAGCGCACCGCGCCCGGGCATGAGCGAGGAAGACCTGGCCGAGTGCATCGACTGGATTGCGCACGGTTTCGAAATCGTGCATTCGGTGCATCCAGGCTGGCGCTTTGGCGTCGCGGACACGATTGCCGCCTTCGGCATGCATGGCGTGCTGATTGTGGGCAGTCCGCGCCAGGTGCGCACCATTGCGGGGCTCAATCGCGACCTGGTGCGCGAATTGAAGTCGTTCAAGGTCTCGCTGTTTTGTGGTGCCGACTTGCGCGATTCAGGCAGCGGCGCCAATGTGCTGGACAGCCCCTTGCTGGCGCTCAAGCATCTGGTGGATCTGTTGGTGCACTTGCCGCAGCACAAGCCCCTGGCCGCAGGTGAAATCGTGACCACCGGCACCCTGACTTCCGCGCTTGCCATCAAGCCGGGTGAGACCTGGCGGACCGCGTTTACCGGCATCGATCTGCCGGGTCTCGCGGTGCGGTTCACCTGAGTTCGAAGGGATCGTCGTCGCCAGCGAAGCTTGTTGGGCAAAGCCGGCGCGAGCTTGCGAGTTGCGCCCGAGGGGTTCAGGCGTATTGAGCAAACTTCAGCATTCTCGTCTGGCACGTCTCGCGCACGGCGCGAGCAGCCGCGTCATGCAATGTTCGAGAGCAGCCAGAACGCCAGCGGCACCATCAGCGCGGTGATCGCACCGTTCAGCCCCATGGCAAGCCCGGCGAACGCACCTGCCTCTTCGCTTACCTGAAAAGCGCGCGCGGTACCGATGCCGTGGGCGGCGACGCCGACGGCGAAGCCGCGCACCGCGTGGTCGGCAATTCGCAGTGCATCCAGCACGTACTTGGCAAGCACCGCGCCGATGATGCCGGTGCACACCACCAGCACAGCGGTGAGCGAGGGCAGGCCGCCGATCTTTTCGGCGATGCCCATGGCGATCGGCGTGGTGACCGACTTCGGCGCCAGCGACAACAGCGTGGCTTTGTTCGCACCCAGTGCCCAGGCGATGGCCACGGCGCTGACTGTCGCAGTGAGCGAGCCTGCGACCAGGGCGATCAGCAAGGAGCGCCATTCGGCCTTGAGTCGCGCGAACTGGGCGTAGAGCGGCAAGGCCAGGGCCACAGTCGCCGGGCCCAGCAGGAAGTGGATGAACTGGGCGCCGGAAAAATAGGTCTGGTACGACGTTCCGGTAAGGGTCAAGAGGCCCGCCAGAAGCGCCACCGAAACCGCCACCGGATTGAGCAGTGGATGAAATTTCGCCCGTGCGTAAAGCCCATAAGCGATTTGATAGGCGATCAAGGTAACGGTGAGGCCCAGGAGCGGCGTGGCCGACAGGTAGACCCAGATGTCCTCGAAGCGGGCGTTCATGGTCTGCGCCGGCGCAGCCAGGCAAACAGCAACGCGGTGACCGCGATGGTGAGCGCCGTACTGAGAATCAGCGACACCAGGATCGGCAGCGCTTCGCCGCGAATCCGCTCGACGTGGATCATCACGCCCACACCGGCCGGAACAAACAACAGCGACAGGTGGGTCAGCATGCCATTGGCGGTGTCGCGCAGCTGTTCCGGCGCGCCGCCCCTGGCAACCAGGGTGGCAAACAGCATCAACATGCCGATCACCGGCCCCGGCACCGGCAGATCCAGCCCATGCGCGATGATTTCGCCTACGGTCTGGTAGATCAGCAACAGGGTGAAGGCGGGCAGCATCGCGGTGGTTGCGGCAAAAAAGCAGCCGGGCGCGCCCAACGACAACGCCGCGCTAAGGCGGCCCCGATGGTGTGTACGCGCCGTGCTTACTTGGCGTCGAGTACTTGCTGCAATTCGCCGGACTGGTACATCTCGGCCAGAATATCGGAGCCGCCGACGAACAGGCCGTTGACATACAGCTGGGGAATGGTCGGCCAGTTGGCGTATTCCTTGATGCCCTGGCGGATATCCGGATCTTCGAGCACGTTGAACGTGGCCGGCTTGTTCACGCCACAGGCCTTGAGGATCTGGATTGCCTTGGCCGAAAAGCCGCATTGCGGGAAGGTCGGCGTGCCTTTCATGAACAGCACGACGGGATTGGAGGTAACGGTCTGGCGAATGCGGTCTTGGGTATCCATGATGTCTTGTCGGGAATGGTCCAGAGGTTGAAATGGGGTCATGCTTGGCACGAGCGATTGAAACAATTTGATCAGCACATGATTACATACCCTCTGACCATGTGCCGGGCAAAAAAGTTTGCACTTGCTTGCCGCGTCGGCGCAATCACCATGCGCATCGCCCGGTCTTTATACGCCCACTGCGACTCTCAAGATCGGCGCGATTATCGCAATTGCAAGAGTACACAAACAGTCCGGATCATCTTACTGCAAATTTGCTCATCAAATGCTTGGCGAATACGCGTTGGTGCGGCCCTGCCTCTCAGACGGCCCGGCGCTTGCCGCCTGAAATGCGGTCCAGTCCGGCCAAGTCGCGCCAGGTCGCGATCGACTCGAAGCCGGCGGCGCCAAGGCATGCACGCACTTGCGCACCCTGGTCGAAGCCGTGCTCCAGCAGCAGCCAGCCGGCTGGCGCCAGGTGCGTGGGCGCGGCGGCCACGATTGCGTCGATGCACTGCATGCCGTCAAGCCCGCCGACCAGCGCTGCAAGCGGTTCGAAACGCAGATCGCCCTGGGGCAGATGCGGGTCGGCTGCCGGGATGTAGGGCGGGTTGGCGACAATGAGTTCGAATGCGCGACCGCCCAAGCCGGCGAGCCAGTCACTTTCGAGCCATTCGATGCGTCCGGGCGCCAGCGCGCTGCCGTTGACGGCGGCAATTTCAAGTGCGCTACCCGAGGCATCGGTTGCCGTGACCTGCGCCTGCGGCAACTCGCATGCAAGCGTGACCGCGATCGCGCCGCTGCCGGTGCCGAGGTCCAGGATGCGTGGTCGTTGCAGGCTTCGCGCGCATTCGATGGCGCGTTCGACCAGCAGTTCGGTTTCCGGTCGCGGAATCAGCACCGCCGGCGTGACCTTGAAGCTGCGTCCATAAAACTCGCGCCAGCCAATGATGTAGGCGAAGGGCTCGCCGTCGCGTCGCCGCCGCGCCCAATCGCGAAACCGTGTCGCCGCGGGCGCGTCGATCAGGCGCTCGGGGAATGCCGCAAGGCTGGCCGCGGGCACACCGCTTGCGTGCGCCAAAAGCATGCGCGCTTCACGGCGTTCGATGTCGGCCGCCCCCAGCAGGGCTTCGACGGCGCATTGCTCTTGCATGGCGAAGTGCGCTTACTGCTCGCCCAGAGCGGCCAGCAGTTCGGCCTGGTGTTCGGCGGCCAGTGCGTTGGTCAACTCGTCCAGATCGCCGTCCATGATGGCGGCGATCTTGTAGAGGGTCAGGTTGATGCGATGGTCGGTGACGCGCCCCTGCGGGAAGTTGTAGGTGCGGATGCGCTCCGAGCGATCGCCGGAGCCGATCAGGCTCTTGCGGGTTGCCGCTTCCTTGGCCTGGGCTTCGCGGGTTTCGCGGTCCTTGATGCGCGCGGCCAGCACCGCGAACGCGCGCTCCTTGTTCTGATGCTGCGAGCGGCCGTCCTGGCATTCCGCCACGATGCCGGTGGGCAGGTGCGTGATGCGCACCGCCGACTCGGTCTTGTTGACATGCTGGCCGCCGGCGCCGGAGGCACGGTAGACATCGATGCGAATGTCTTCCGGGCGTATCAGAACGTCGGCGACTGCGTCGGCTTCCGGCATCACCGCCACGGTGCAGGCCGAGGTGTGGATGCGCCCCTGGGCTTCGGTTTCCGGCACCCGTTGCACGCGGTGGCCGCCGGATTCGAATTTGAGCCGCGAGAAGGCACCGCTGCCGATCAGGCGCACGATCACCTCCTTGAAGCCGCCCAGATCCGACGGGCTTTCCGATACCAGTTCGACCTGCCAGCGCTTGCGTTCGGCGAAGCGCGTATACATGCGCAACAAGCTGCCGGCGAAAAGCGCCGATTCGTCGCCCCCGGTACCGGCACGGATCTCCAGAAAAATGTTTTTTTCGTCGTTGGGATCCTTGGGTAGCAAGGCCCGCTCCAGGTCTCGTTCGAGGGTGACTACGTCCGCGCGCGCGCTGCGCATCTCCTCCTCGGCGAAGGCTTTCATCTCGGCATCCGAAAGCATGTCCTGCGCGGCTACGATATCGTTTTCACGTGCCTGGTGGCGCCGATACAGTTCGACCACCGGCGTGATGTCGGCGTGTTCGCGCGTCAGCCTGCGGTAGGCTTCCATGTCGCGGGTTGCGCCTTCGGCAGACAACAGCGCATCGAGTTCGACAAGCCTTGTTCCAAGCTGGCTTAGCTTGGATGCCATGCTGGGTTTCATTGGGTACTCGGTTCAATCGGTAAGGTTCATGGGCGGCTGCGCAGCGCCGCCTTGTGGGCCAGGCTGCGGCCCAAAGCGCGGGCGCCGCGCCGTGTGACCACCTAAAGCTTGAACAGGGACTTCACCAGCGCACTGACCTGGGCCCGCTCATTGCCCGCCGCCTGCGCCAGTGCCGCAGTCGGGTTGTGCATCAGCTTGTTGGTCAAGGCCTGGCTCAGGTGCTCAACGATCTCGCGCGGATCGCGCCCCTGTTCGAGTGCCTTGACCGCGCGCTCGAGTTCGACCACACGCGCGGTTTCGGCTTGCGAGCGCAGGCGTTTGATCAGCGGGGTCGATTCACGGCTATCGAGCCACCGCATGAAGCCCTGCACGCGGGTTTCGATGATTGCTTCGGCTTGCAGTACCGCGCCACGGCGCGCATCCATGCCTTCGCGCACGGTCTCGGCCAGATCATCGATGGTGTACAGATAAACGTCGTCCAGGCGCGCAACCTCGGGCTCGATGTCGCGCGGCACCGCCAGATCCACCATGAACATCGGGCGCCGCTTGCGTGCCTTGAGTGCACGTTCGATCAGGCCCTTGCCGAGAATCGGCAGTGACGCTGCGGTGCATGAAACCACGATGTCGTAACGATGCAGCTCCGTGGGCAGGTCGCTCAAGCGCATGGCATTGCCCATCACACGCCGGGCCAGACCGTGCGCGCGTTCGACCGTGCGATTGGCAACGGTGATCGACTGCGGGCTTCGCGCGGCGAAATGGGTGGCGGTCAGTTCGATCATTTCGCCGGCACCGATCAACAGCACGTGGGTATCGGCGACTGCGGGAAAAATGCGTTCGGCCAGACGCACCGCGGCGGCGGCCATCGAAACCGACTGCGTGCCGATCGCGGTTTGCGAGCGCACTTCCTTGGCCACCGCAAACGAGCGCTGAAACAACTGGTGCAGGTAGGTGCCCATGGCGCCGGCGTTCTCGGCGCTGCGCGCAGCCTCCTTCATCTGTCCCAGGATTTGCGGCTCGCCGATCACCATCGAATCGAGCCCTGCGGCAACGCGGAACGCATGCCGCACGGCCTGCTCGTGCCCCAGCGTGTACAAGTGCGGTTTGAGGATGCCGGGGTCGACCCGGTGGTAGTCGGCCAGCCAGCGCGCCGCATCGGCGACGACTTCGATACCTTTTTCGGTGGCGCAATAAATCTCGGTGCGATTGCAGGTGGAAAGGATCGCCGCCTCGCGCGCGAAGCGGCGCGCCAGAAATTCGGTAAGCGCGGTATGCATGCGTTCGACGTGAAAAACCACCTGCTCGCGCAAATGCACGGGAGCAGTATGGTGATTCAGGCCAAAGGCGGCTAGATGCATGTGGGCAATCGGCAATGCGCGGGCAGGGCCGCAGCCGGGAGCCGGGAGCCGGGAGCAGGGTCTTGCTGCCGGCGACGCCCGTCAACCCACCTCGCAACCCCCGCAGATTGTTGAATTATAAGGTGGAATTTGCAGCGTTGGCGCTCACAAGTTTGTCCTCACAAGCAGGTCCGGCAGGAGCTACCGCACGCCACGCCAAGCGTCAACCGCTGACCGGTGGCAGGATCAGCGTAAATGTGCTGCCACGGCCGGGCTCGCTCTTCACGGCGATGCTGCCGCCATGCTTTTCCAGCACGGTCTTGACGAAAGCCATGCCGAGGCCGGCACCCTGCGCCTTGGGCTGGCCGGGTTCGGAAAAGCGTCGATAGCGCTCGAACAGGCGGGCCTGATTCTCCGCAGAAATGCCGTAGCCCTGGTCGGCAACCTCGCATACATGCATGGGTTTGCCGGCGATTTCGCGCTCCCCCACTGCAACGGTGACGACGGTACTTTCAGGGCTGTACTTGACCGCGTTGGTCAGCAGGTTGACGATGGCGCGCAACAACAGGGCGCGGTCCGCCAGCACCGGCAAGGGTTCGCCGTCCCATTTGAGGTCCAGGCGAATCGACTTCTGGCGGGCGACGGTCCAGACATCGTCGACGGCTTCCTCGGCGAGCGCACCGAGGTCTTCAACCACCGGTTCGTGCGCCTTGGTTTCAGCACGTGCGAGTTGCAGAAACTGCTCGGAAAGCGATAGCGTGCGCCGCGCGTAATGCTCGATGCGCTTGTGTACTTCCGCCTTCGGATTGTCGTCGGGGTCGAGTTCGTGCAATTCGAGCAGGGCGATGATCGAACTCTGCGGCGAGCGCATGTCGTGCGACAAGAAGGCCAGCACCTCCTCGCGCGCACGTTCGGCCTGTCGCAGTTCGCTGATGTCGGAGAAGCTGACGATCCAGCCGGCAGGGGTGGCGTCGTCCCCTTCGAGGCGGGCGCAGCGTGCCAGCAGGTTGCGCTCATGTCGGTTGACGCATTCAAGCGCCGGCCTGGGTGTATCGGCCACGCCTTCGCCGGCGCTGCCGTCCGGCTCGGCCAAGCGCTTGAGCGCATCCCAATCGGGCGCAGCGTCGTGCTCGCTGCGGCCGGCAAGCTGACCTGCAAGTTCGCTCATGTCGCGGCCGCGCAGATCGGACGATTGCGGCGCGTCGAAAAGTGCCGCCGCGGCACGGTTGGCGATCAGGACCCGGCCAGCGCGATCGGTCACCAGGGCCGCGTCCGGCAGGCTTTCCAGCGTCGTCGAGACAAAGCGTCGCAGTTGACGCAGGCGATCGGCGGCGCCGGCGAGAGCCAGCATGCGCGCCTCGACCATATCGCCGGCCTGGACCGCCAGCGCTGTCTCGGGCAGCACGCGCGGCTCGTCGGCCAGCCGTTTGAACTCCTCGCCCAGATAGCGCACGGTCGCCTCCAGCCGGCGCCAGCTCCACAGGGGATAAGCGGCGGCGATGCACAGAAAGCCGGCGGCAGGCGCAAACCAGAAGCCCAGTTTCAAGGCCACCGCGCTGGCCACCGGCAATGCGAGCAGCGCGGTCGCGGTCAGTGCCAGGGCTCGACGTGGCGAGGCGCGTGCGATACCCATCATCAGCACCAGCAGCGGCGCCAGATTGAACAACGCATTCGCCGGCGCGCTCGCCACGCTGATGGTCTTGCCGGCGAGAAGGGCGGCGAGCACGTAAGCGTTGATCTCGACGCCCGGGGTCAGGCGGCTGTGCCCGGAAATCGGCGTTGGATAAGCGTCGCCGAGGCCGGCGGCGGTGGCGCCGACCAACACATACTTGCCGTCGAAGGTGCTGGCGGGCACACGGCCCTCAAGAACATCGACATACGACACGCGCGCGACGCGTCCGCGCGCTGGCGGAAAGGGGATGCGGATCTCGTAATCGCGTGACCAGTCGCCCGCGACCGGGGCAACCGGGTTGCGGGCACCCGGCCACGCGGCCTCGCGCCAGGCCGGATCGCCCAGCGTCAACATGGCAAGCGCGAAATGCGACCAGGTGCGGGTGTCGGGCGGCGGCTGGTACAACCCCTCGCGCAGGAACACGCCGCGCGCGATGCCGTCGGCATCGACCGTGGTGTGGATATGGCCCAGTGCGCTCGCAGCGCTGGCCAGCACCGGCACCGGCAGTTTTGCCTGAAATTCGCGCTGCGCGCCGCGCATTGTCAAGTCCATCGTCAACGGCAATACCGACGGCACCCGCTTCAAGGCGCGCGCAAACATCGCGTCATTGGCCGCATCGGATTCCGACAGCACAAGGTCCAGGCCTATGGCCTTGGTACGGGCTTCGCCCAAGCGCTCCAGCAGGCGGGCGTGCGTGCTGCGCGGCCACGGCCAGCGCCCGAGCGCCTCCAGACTGCGCTCGTCGATCGCGATGATCAGGATGTCGGCGTGAGCCGCTCCACCGTCCGCAGTCAGCAGATAGTCATAGAGAGTCGCGTCCGGTCGCCCCAGGCCGTTCTGCAAGCCCAGGGCCAGGCACATGAGACTCAAGAGGACGGTCAGGGCTCTCCATTCGGTGCGCGCAGCGCGGCGCAGGAGAGGCGTTATGGCCATGCCAGTCGGCGGCGTACTGCCGATCCTTATTGCAGAAGTACCGGGTTGCCGTCGCCGCTGCTCAGGTTCGCGCCGCCGCTATCCCGGACCCGGTTGATCACCACAAAACGCTGTGGCGCGGTGAAGGGGCCGACGAAACCATCGGCGTCGGTTGCCCGCACCCGCACGTAGTAGACGCCTTGCGGCGGCCGGACGATGTTTGCCTTCGGTTCGGCCAGTTGCCGTGCTTCCACGATTTGCGAAAACAACGCATCGCGTGCCACCTGGAAAACGAAAGTCTGGCCAGGCTCACCCGTCCAATTGAAGCTCAGGCTGTCGCCTGTCTCCTCGGGCGGTTGCGGATTTTTGGGTGGGGGCCGCAAACTGAACTTGCGCATGTCACCCCAGGGGCCAGGGTCGGCGCCGCCGGCGGCCGCGCGGATGCTGCGCAAACGCCAGTAGTAGTCGCCAAACGGCAGATTGCGTGACTCGAATTCGGCGCCCGTCACCGCCTCCTCCTGGACCACCCGTTGAAACGCCTCGTCTTCGGCGATCTGGATCCGATAGGAAGCCGCCTGCGGATGGGTGGCCCAGGCGAATGAGGCGCTCGTCGCCCGCAGCTTGCCGTTGGGCGCGGGAAGCGAAGCCAGTGGTGGCTCCGGACGCGCCTTCAGGCGAAACTGGAACACCGCATCGCGGCCCTCCAGGCCCAAGGCGTCGATTGAGCGCGCGCGCAGGAAGTATTCGCCGTCGGGAAGATCCCCGAACTTGATTTCCGCAGTGGCGAACGCAGCGTCAGCAATGCCCTGGCGAAATTCGCCATCGGTGGCGACAACTGCGCGGTAGTTGCCAGCGCCTGCAACGGCGGGAAAGCGGAAGCGCGCCACCAGGCGTTCCTGCAAGGCATCGGCGGCATCTATTTGGGGTGCCGGCAACAGCTCTGTCGCCGGGCGTGGTTTGCCGTTGTCGTCGGTGACTGAGCCGTAGCCGGCGGCCACGCTGACGGGCGCTTCGCGCGGGCCCGCAGCGCTGGCCACGAAAGAAACCGCGCCTTCGACGACTTCGGTCTGGGCGCGCGCCGTGGCCTCGGCACTGGCAGCCGCGGCCGCCACCCTGAAACGGGTGCCGCGCACGCCGGCGATGGCCAGGTCGGTCTGTACTTCAAAGCGCGACTGGCCGTTCAACTTGTTCACCAGCGCCTCGACGCGGCCGCTAACGAGGCGTACGAAGGTGCTGAGAATGTCGGTATTGACAAACTTGCCCAGGCTTGCGATGCGCGCTTCGCTGCGCGGCTGCAGCGCTATCAGGGAGCCGTCGTGGGTGCGCAGCGTGGCATAGCCGTCCGCGCCGGTACGCACTACCGCTCCCGCGCTCAGACGCGAGCCGGCCGCCGCCGGCGCGGCGTCGACAGTAACGCTCGCACCTGCCACCGAAACCACTTCGGCCTTGTCCGCTTCTTCGCGCAGCCAGGCAAACGGAATGCGGATGGTCGAACCTGGGCGCAGGCGGCGCGGATTGGCGATTCTGTTCAAGCGTTGCAACTGCGGCCATTCTGCCGGCTTCGCCAGGTAGCGATCGGCAATGGCGATCAGGGTGTCACCGCCACGAACGGCGAGTTCCAGTTCGGGGCCCGATGATTCGGCGGCCTGCGCGGCCGTGGTCACGCACAGACCGAGCAACAGTGCGCCCAGTGGGCGCAGGCCCACGCCTGCAAAAACTTGCCAGGCGCTGGGTGGCCTACTCGCTCGGCTTGAGTTGCTCGAGCCGATACCCATAGTTGTAGACCGGCGTGAGCTTGAAGCCGTTTTCCGGGCGCAGGTTGAGTTTGGTCCGGATCCGCGATACATGGGTATCCATTGTACGAGAGGGAACATCGATCGCACGACCCCATACCGCTTCCAGGATGTGACCACGCGACAGCAGCCGTCCCAGGTTCTGGAACAGAAACAGCGCCAGATCGAACTCCTTCTGGGTCATTTCAATGACCTTGCCGGCCACGTCGAGCGACTGGTTGCGGATATCGAAATGATAGGGCGGAAACATCAACGAATCAGCCGCTTTCTGCGGATAGGCACGGCGCAGCAGGGCGCCGACGCGGGCCAGCAATTCGGCGCGGCCCACCGGCTTTTTCATGTAGTCGTCGGCGCCTTGCGAAAGCGCGGCAACGATGTCGGTCTCGGTGTCGCGATTGGTGACGAACATCACCGGCACCGGGGCCACGACATGCGAGCGGATCCAGCGCAAGACCTCCTCGCCTGACAGATCGGGTACCTGCCAGTCGAGCAGAAACAGGTCGTAACTCTCGCGCGAGGCCTCATGCGTCAGCGCCTTGCCGCTGGCGAACGCATAACAGGCGTGCCCGGCGCTGACCAGATGCGACACGATCAGTGCGGATTGCTCCGGGTCGTCTTCAAGAATGGCGATGCGCATGAGTTGTTTTGAGGCCCGTGAACGACGTACACATTTACGCCGGTACTAGTGCGGCACATCCGCAGCATTGCGCGGTTTTGTTAATTTTTGTGACGTGTGGACGAAATTTACCCTGTTTTTGCGGTTCTTTCAAAGTTGACCATGCGCCCCCCCTGTGACCGCACAACGCTGCCGCAGGGTTTGCACCTAGAGCGTGCCCTTGTCGCGGTTTGGTACACTCCAGCGCCCCATCAAAATCCCGTTTTTCCTCAGGAGACAGCCATGAATCACAAACTCGTCCATTTGTTGGCGGGCGCGATCCTCGCGTGCGCAGCCTCTTTGCCCGTCGCGGCGCAGGAAACCAAGATCAAATTCACGCTCGACTGGCGCTTTGAGGGGCCGTCGGCGTTGTTTCTCGCTGCACAAAACAAGGGCTACTTCAAGCAGGAAAAGCTCGATGTGACCATCGATGCCGGTGCTGGCTCCGGCGCGGCCGTCACGCGCGTGGCCACCGGCGCCTACGACATGGGCTTTGCCGACATTTCCGCACTGATCGAATTCATCGGCAACAATCCCGGCGCGGTAACCAAGCCGCAGGCGATCTACATGGTTTACGAATCGACGCCATCGGCAGTGCTGGTGCTCAAGAAAAGCGGCATCAAGTCGCCGGCCGACCTGGCCGGCAAGACCCTCGGCGCGCCGGTGTTCGACGCCGGGCGCAAGGCCTTTCCGGTACTTGCGCGCGCCAACAACCTCGACCCGGCGAAGGTGCAATGGAAAACCATGGATCCGCCGCTGCGCGAGACCATGTTGCAGCGTGGCGACGTCGATGGGATCACCGGCTTCACTTTTACCAGCTACCTCGGACTGGTGGCGCGCGGGGTCAAGGAAGAAGATATCGTGATGTTCAAGTACAACGACTTTGGCGCCGAGCTTTACGGCAACGCGGTCATCGCCACTCCGCGCTTCCTCGCCGAAAACCCGGCCGCAGTACGCGGCTTTCTGCGCGCCATCACGCGCGCCATCAAGGATGTGATCGCCAACCCGGACGCTGCGATCGCGTTTGTCAAGCAGCGCGACCCGCTGATCGCCGATGCCATCGAGCTCAGACGCCTCAAGATGGCGATCGAATTCGTCGATACTCCGGTGGTGCGCCGCGAGGGTTTGGGTGGCATCAACAAGGTGCGCTTCGACAACACGATCGATCGCGTGGTCGGCGCCTTCGGCATCAAGAACCAGGTCAGCCCGGACGGCATTTTCAATTCGTCGTTCCTGCCCACATCGGCCGAGCGCAGGCTGTAGCAACATCGACAGCGCCGGCGCTTCTCGCTGGCGCCTGATCGGCAGCGCGCAAAAAAAGCCGCATCCCGTTCGGGCATGCGGCTTTTTTGCGCCCCGCTTACCGTCCGAAGCGTGGCTCGGTCACGCTGCCGCTGATCTTGAGGTTGGTCCGGCCCCGTGAACCCGATGCGCCCAATTCAATGCTGACCGTGCCGCTCAAGCTCTTGTCGGGCAGCACATCGAGTGCGCCGGCAATACTGAGCAAACCGGAGCTGCCGCGAAGCTGGCGCAATTGCAGGCGGCCTGCGCTGGCAGACAGGTTGCCGGTCAGCTCCGGCAGCCGCGTCTGCCCTGCTCCCGGATCGTTGCCTTGCACCAGGCGGGCGAAATCGACGGTCTTGAACACCACCTTGCTCATCACGAAACTGCCGTCGATTTGCGGTGCTTCGAACAGCCTTGCCAAGGTAGGCGATGCCATCGAAACCTCAAGTTTGCCCTCGAACGGGCCGGAGACCGGGGTCGCCGCGAAGATGGCGTTGCCGATGGTCTCGGCGTCAATACCGCTGACGTCGATCGTGCCGGAGTACTTCCAACCCGCACTCCAGGTCAGCTCGCCGGTGCCGCGCACGCCTCCGCTTCCTGCTGTCAGCGCCAATTCATCGAACTTCAGGCCCGCGCGGGTCGCAATGCCTTTGGCGCGCACGCTGTCCCAGCTGACTTTCGGTCCGAGCGGCCAGGCCATCCCGCGCGATTCGATATCCACCAGCCAGCCTTTTTCATCCGCCGCAAGCAGCACCTGCGCGCGTCCGTCAGGCAGGGCGAAGGTCGCCTGTTTGAGTGCGCCGCCAGGACCCAACAGCAGGGTGGCATCGAATTTCGGCACTGCCACCGGTGTGCCGCTGATGTTGACCGCCAGAGCGCGTACTCGCTGCAGGGTGAAGCCTTGCACCGCAGCCCGGCTCGGTTCGGCGTTTGCCAGCGCTGCCAGGCGTTCCACCTGCGCCGGATTGAGGTCCAGGCCGGTGATATCGACATTGCGCCAGATCTTGTCGTTCGAGGCCAGCGAAGCCGGATCGGCACTGGCCACCACCAGCGGCAACTTGATGTCGCCGAAGGCAACGTTGGTCAGGCGCAGTTCCGCCGGGAACGGCGTGAACTTGGCTTCGCCTACCGTCACCTGCGCTCCAAGACGCGCAGACAGCATTTTTTCGATCGCGGGCTTGTCGGCGGACAGTGTGAAAACATAGGCGACCGCGCCACCGATCACCAGCAGCAAGACCGCGGCTATGATCTTGCCGGCGCCGATGCTCCTGCCGCGCCCGCTACTGGCCGCCTCATCCTTGGCGAGTTTGCGGGCTTCCTTCTCGGCTTCTTTGCGCGCCCGGGCTTCCTGTTTGGCGCGCTCTTTTGTCGCCTTTTCATCCTGCTTGCGCGACTGGGTTTCGTGAGCGATTCTGGCGCTGTCGGCGCCTTCCAGGTCCGCTGGTAACTCGGCACTCGTGCTGTGTGTCGCTCCAGATGTGTTTGCCTCGAGCGCGGACAGGTTGGCAAATGCCCCCATAGGGGCCGGCCCGTTGGCCGGCAAGGCGGGCGCAGCCGCAGCTTCAAGATGCGGGGTCAGAGCCTCTGTGTAACGCGCTGCTTCCTCGTCGGCACGTCGCTGCTCTTCGCTTGCCTCGGCGGCCTGGCGGGCGGCGATTTCGCGCCGCACCGATTCCTCTTCCTGGCGCCCCCGTTCACGTGCTTGCTGCTCAGCTTCTTCGCGCTTGGTGCGTTCCGCGATTTCCAGGCGCTTGGCTTCTTCTTCCAGGCGTGCGCGCTCACGGGCCTCGGCGTGCGCGCGGGCCGCGCGCTCCGCTTCCTCCCGCGTCTCGCGTTCTGCTGCTTCCCTGGCCTTGGTCTCCGCCGCTGCCTGGGTCGCGCGAGCAATAACTTCCTGTGCCTTGCGGGACGCATCCTCACGGGCCAGTCGCGCAGTTTCTTCCTGGGCCTTGCGTGCGGCTTCTTCCCGGACCTTGCGCTCGGCTTCTTCACGGGCTAGGCGGGCGGCTTCTTCCTGGGCCTTGCGTGCGGCTTCCTCACGGGCTTGGCGCTCGGCCTCTTCGCGTGCTTGGCGGGCAGCTACTTCCTGGGCCTTGCGGGCGGCTTCCTCGCGAGCCTTGCGCTCGGCCTCTTCGCGGGCTTGGCGGGCAGCTACTTCCTGGGCCTTGCGGGCGGCTTCCTCGCGAGCCTTGCGCTCGGCCTCTTCACGGGCTTGGCGGGCGGCTTCTTCCTGGGCCTTGCGGGCGGCTTCGTCGCGGGCCTTGCGGGTGGCTTCCTCGCGGGCCTTGCGGGTGGCTTCTTCAAGCGCCTTGCGTTTGGCCTCTTCGGCCAGGCGCGCACGCTCCCGAGATTGCGCTTCCTCCTGGACCTTGCGGGCAGTGTCTTCAAGTGCCTTGCGTTCCGCAGCTTCGCGCACCAAGGCTTCGGCCATGCGCTTGGTTTCTTGCTCCCGCGCTTGCGTCGCCGCGGTCTCGGCGGCCTGCCGCTGCGCCGCGGTTTCCTGGACAGGATTGTTCTTGACTACCGCGGCAAAGGCGGTGAAATCGAGATCGTCTTCCGTAACTTCCACCACACGCATCGCAGCAGCCGCCGATCCCGGCACCGCCATTATCGAGTCCGGTCCGGCCTTGGTGATGAACTCGCGGATCAGGTCGAATGCCAGCAGGTGTTCGAAAATGGCGCGCAGCTTCACCGGCGGCACGCGGTTGAGCTTTTCCTCCAATTGCTCGAGCGTCGACTTGCCGTCAACCAGGATCAGAGCCTGACGCTCTTCACTCGAGAGCTTCAGGCTTTTCTTCGAGATTTCCAGCGACCCTTTGCCGGTTTTGGAAAAAATGGTCCGATTATCCATGGTGTTCGGGAATCGAAGGCCTTTGCATGCTGCTTTGGTTGTAAAGTTTACGACGCTCGCGGCCCCCACCTGTCCCAAAGGGCGGCGATGCGCCGGGGACTGCGGCCAAACCTTCGAAAATGACGAATCGCCAGGTCACGCCAGCGGGAGCACGAATGCCGAATTGTGTGCCAAACAGCCGATTTTGGTCAGCCGGCGTGGTGAGCGCAAGCGGCATCGCGGTTGCAAGGCGCAGTTTCGCACACGCACGACCAATCCCGTTGTCGGCGCAATTGCCGCAAGACAGACAACATTCATGAAAGCTTCATTCCAGTGACCCGTTTTCTCTTGATCCGGCATGGTGAAACCGAGTGGAATCGAGCACAGCGAATCCAGGGGCAAAGCGAAAGCGAGCTCTCGCCTACTGGGCTGGCGCAAGCCGAGGCGCTGGCGGCACACCTGTCGCAAGCGGTGGCGGACGCTCTGGTAAGCAGCGATCTTGGCCGCACCATGCGCACCGCAGCACCATTGGCACGGCGTCTCGGCCTTGTGGTGGAAGCCTCGGCGGCGCTGCGCGAGCGTGGGTTCGGCGTTTTCGAAGGCATGACACCCGCCCAGATCGCGCTTTCCTTTCCGGCCGCTTACGTCAGCTGGCAAGCGCGCGTGGCGGATTTCGTGATTCCGGGTGGCGAAAGCTTGGTCGGCCTGCGCCAGCGCGTGAAGGCGGCGCTTGAAGCAATCGCCCGGCGTGGACACAGGCAGGTGATCGTTGTAACCCATGGTGGGGTACTCGATGCGGTGTACCGGATCGCCGGCGGCATCGATGATGCAGCGCCGCGTGCCTGGGTTATGGCCAACGCAAGCATCAATCGCATCGAAATCGATGGTGGACACTGGCGCATGGACGCCTGGGGCGAGGTGGCACATCTGTCGGGCACTGCCGACGATCCGGCGTGAGCAAGCTGGGCCGACTACACAACATGTAGGGGGTGAGGCGCCTGCGCAGCCCTGCAGGCATCGCCGCTGCTACAATCTGTAGTTGCTTGGCGCATGGCTACCCGCGGCACGCATGCATGCGCCGTCCAGTCTGCCGCCGCATCGACTCCTCAACCGAAACCGCATCCCGCCATGTTCAGTTTTTCGCACCGCCTCGAAACCGCAGACCCCGAACTTTTTGCCGCGATCGCGCTTGAAAACCGGCGCCAGGAAGACCACATCGAGCTGATTGCCTCCGAGAACTACGCTTCGCCAGCAGTGATGGCGGCCCAGGGCTCGCAATTGACCAACAAATATGCCGAAGGCTATCCCGGCCGCCGCTACTACGGCGGCTGTGAATTCGTCGACATGGCCGAAACCCTGGCGCTCGAGCGTGCGCGCAAGCTGTTCGGCGCCGAAGCCGCCAACGTGCAGCCGAATTCAGGCTCGCAGGCCAACCAGGGTGTGTTCTTTGCGATGCTCGAACCCGGCGACACCATCATGGGCCTGTCGCTGGCCGAAGGCGGTCACCTGACCCACGGCATGCCGCTCAATATGAGCGGCAAATGGTTCAAGGTGGTGTCCTACGGGCTCAACGCGCAAGAGGAAATCGACTACGAGCGTATGGAGGCGCTGGCGCGGGAGTACAAGCCGAAATTGATCATCGCCGGTGCCTCCGCCTATGCGTTGCGCATCGATTTCGAGCGCTTCGCCCGCGTCTGCAAGGCCGTTGGCGCCTATTTCATGGTCGACATGGCGCACTATGCCGGCCTGATCGCAGCCGGGGTGTATCCGAATCCGGTGCCGCATGCGGATTTCGTCACCACCACCACGCACAAAACCCTGCGCGGCCCGCGTGGCGGGCTGATCCTGATGAAGGCGGAATACGAGAAGAAAATCAACTCGGCGATCTTCCCCGGCATCCAGGGCGGTCCCCTGATGCACGTGATCGCGGCCAAGGCGGTGGCTTTCGGCGAGGCGCTCAGGCCGGAATTCAAGACCTACCAGCAGCAGGTGCTGAAGAACGCCGACGCCATGGCACGGGCCCTGGTTGGCCGCGGGGTGAGGGTGGTTTCCGGGCGCACCGAATCGCACGTGTTCCTGCTCGACCTGCGGGCCAAGAAAGTCACCGGCAAGGCGGCCGAGATCGCGCTCGATCTGGCGCACATCACGGTCAACAAGAACGCCATTCCCAATGACCCGGAGAAGCCGATGGTCACCTCCGGCATCCGCATCGGCAGCCCGGCCATGACCACCCGCGGTTTCGGTGAAAGCGAAGCAGTCGAAGTCGCGCAGCTGATTGTCGAGGTGCTCGATGCGCCGCAGGACGAGGCCAATCTCGCGCGCGTTCGCGAAAAGGTTGCGGCCCTGTGCAAGCGCTTCCCGGTCTACGCTGCGTGATGTTTCCACCGGATCATTTTTCAGGCTGGAAATCGAGCGGCTTTGCCGGCAATTTCCAGCGCGTCCGGCACTGGCAGGCATAGACCCTTACTTTTTGCCCACTGCTTATGCGCTGCCCTTTTTGCTCCCATGCCGATACCGCGGTGGTCGATAGCCGCGAGGCCGACGATGGTGCGGTGATCCGGCGTCGGCGCCGCTGCCTGGCCTGCGACAAGCGCTTCACCACCTATGAGCGGGTGGAATTGCGCATGCCGGTGCTGGTCAAGAAAAACGGCGCGCGCGTCGACTACGACCGCGAAAAGCTGCGCGCCAGTTTCAAGCTTGCCTTGCGCAAACGCGAAGTGCCGGCCGACCGTGTGGATGAGGCGATCGCACGCATCGAGGAGCGCCTGATCGCCATGGCCGAGCGCGAGGTTGCCACCCACCGGGTGGGCGAACTGGTGATGCGCGAATTGAAAAAGCTGGACAAGATCGCCTACATCCGCTTCGCATCGGTCTACCGCAGCTTCGACGACCCGGAGGAATTCGAAGAGGCGGTGGCCGAACTCAACCCCGCGCGGCGCGGGCGCAGGAACTAGGAAAACGCTGAATAAGTCTCTGGAATGCAGGCTATCGAACGGAAGTTATTTTCAATTCAACTGGTTGCAGAAGCGGCTTTCTCAACCTACGGATTTATTCAGTGTTTCCCTGGCAGCAGAGCGCCGCCACCGGCAAGGCCACACCCCGATGTTCACGCCGCTTGACCAGGCTTTCATGCGACGTGCGCTCGAACTGGCCGAGCGCGGCCTCTACACCACCACGCCAAATCCGCGCGTCGGCGCGGTGCTGGTGAAGGATGGCAAGACCATCGGTGAAGGTGCGCACCTGGCTGCCGGCGAGGCGCATGCCGAAGTCAATGCGGTGCGCGATGCGCAAGCCCGGGGCGGCCTTGAAGCGGCGCGCGGATCGACCATCTATGTGACCCTGGAGCCCTGCAACCACCATGGCCGCACGCCGCCCTGCGTCGATCTGCTGCTGGCCAGCGGCGTGGCGCGGGTGGTGGTGGCGATGGAAGATCCCAATCCGAAAGTGGCGGGCCAGGGCTGCGCGCGCCTGCGTGCGGCCGGCGTCGACGTGCGGGTGGGGCTTTTGGCCGGCGAGGCGCGTGAGCTCAATATCGGCTACGTTTCGCGCATGACCCGCGGCCTGCCCTGGGTGCGCCTCAAGATTGCCGCCAGCCTCGATGGCAAGACCGCGCTTGCCAACGGCGCGAGCCAGTGGATCACCGGCCCCGAGGCGCGCCGCGACGGCCACGCGTTTCGCGCGCGCGCCTGCGCGATCCTCACCGGCATCGGCACGGTGCGCGAAGACAATCCGCAGCTCAACGTGCGCGACGTGCCGACGCCGCGTCAGCCCATCAAGGTGATTGTCGACAGCCGCCTGGAGATCGCGCCGGACGCGCGTTTGCTCAGCGAAGGGCGCATTCTGATCGCCTGCGCTGTCGACGACGCCGCCGCGCGCCTGCGCCTGCAGGCGCAAGCGCAAGCGCGCGGCGTCGCCCTCGAGGTGATCACACTGCCGGACGCCGCCGGCAAGGTCGATCTGGGTGAACTGGTGCGTGAACTCGGGCGCCGCGACCTCAATGAAATTCACGTCGAATCCGGCTTCAAGCTCAACGGCTCGTTGTTGCGCGCCGGCTGTGTCGACGAACTTCTGGTGTATTTCGCAGCCAGCATCATCGGCGAGCGCGCTCAGGGCATGTTCAATTTGCCGGCGCTGGAAAAGTTGGATCAGCGCCGCATGCTCAAGATTCATCGGGTCAGCCAGCTAGGCGACGACTTGCGCCTGATCGCGCGCATCACATAGAAACAACGAAAGGCAGTCCCAAGCCATGTTTACCGGAATCGTCGCGGCAATCGGCCGCATCACCAATGTCAATCCTCTGGGCGGTGCCGATGCCGGGGTGCGTCTTGCGATCGATGCCGCAACGCTCGGGTTGGACGATGTCGCCATCGGCGACTCCATCGCCGTACAGGGCGCATGCATGACCGTTGTGCGCCTTGCGGGCAACAGCTTCGAGGTGGAGGTATCGCGCGAAAGCTTGTCGAAAACGGCCGGCCTGTCCGCGCCCGGCGAAGTCAATCTCGAAAAATCGCTCACGCTTTCGACCAAGCTGGGCGGGCATCTGGTGTCCGGCCATGTCGACGGTCTCGGGCGCGTCGAGAAGTTCGAAGCGATTGGCGAATCCTGGGAACTGGTGGTGCGCGCGCCGCAGGACCTGGCCAAATTTTTAGCCTACAAGGGGTCGGTCACGGTTAACGGAGTCAGTCTCACCGTCAACCGCGTGACCGATGTTGCCGACGGTGCGGACTTTTCGATCAATCTGATCCCGCACACGGTGGCGGTCACCACGCTCAAGCATCTGGTACCTGGTGCCATGGTCAACCTCGAAATCGATCTGATCGCCCGCTATGTCGAGCGCATGCTTGGCATCAAATAAGGCGGCGCGGCTGGCCCGCTACTGGCGCCCTGAGGCATCGAACAGCGCCAGCGCGATCGTCTGGCATTGCGCAATCACCGCCTGCCAATCCTGCCAGCGCGCAGCCAGCTGCTTGTATTCCGCCAGTTCGATCTCGTCCAGATCGAACGGCAAAGGGTGCGCGAGCTGAATCTGCAGTTGCAACGAAGCGCAATCGGGACCGCTTTGCGGGTACAGCGCATCGAATGATCGCAGCGCTTCACGCGTGGCGGCGCTGCCTAAGCGGTCTGATAGCGCGGCGAAATCCAGATAATCGCGGGTGGCGTTGCGGCGCAAGATCAGTACTGCCTTGATGCGCAGGATTTCAGCCAGGGTGGGTAGGGTGATATCCAGTCCGGCCGCGCCGCTGCCTATGTGCCGCTGCTCGGTTTCCAGCGGCGTGGTGCGGATCAATTGCCTGATGCCTGTCTCGATACCGTCGAGCTTGCCAAGTATCTGCACCGGTCGCTGAATCCGTGCGGTTTTCCATCCGGCGACCGCTTCGAGCGCTTCAAGCACCTGATCGAAACGCGTGCGCAGGTCGGTCAACACATGGTCGGCATCGACCGACATGCGATGCCGCGCATGGACGGCAGCCGCGGAACCGCCGACCAACACGGCATCGGGGAAAATTGCCTGCAGGTGCGCAGCGGCGCTGAGGACGGCGTCCCAGTCAGGCAGCGGCGCGTTTGACATAGAGTGCCCAGAAGCGCTGACGCTGCGCGTAGCGATCCTGCGTGTATGCGGCACAAACGCGTCCGATCTTGCCTACGATCGCCGGTTCGCGCCGTGCGGCGTCGCGCATGGCCTGCCAGTCGGCGAGCGTGCCGCGCGCGATGATGTCGTCGATCGCCGCCAGGGTGTAGTTCGAGTGATTCAGGTGCCGGTGTTCCATACCTGAAATTGTGCGCCTTGTGTGCTGCGCTGACAAGCACCAGGCCCGACAGCGCCAAGCTTGGCCGCATCATGCAAGTCGGGTGTGCGCTCGGCCAAGCCAAAGCTGGAAGTCACGCTCAAGTCTGACGCAGAGCGCACGCCGGCGTTGGCATTGGCTTCGATCTCGGCGCGCAGCCGTTCGGCGATCGCCTGCGCCTGTGCGGTGTTGACCCCGGGCAGGAAAATGCAGAACTCATCGCCACCATAGCGGCACGACAGGTCGGCGTCGCGCAGGCCGGAAAACAGCTGCTTGGATACCGCCTGCAGCACCGTCGTCAACCGCATGACGCGTCCCTGGGTATCGAGCACCATCACGCCCTCGGTGAAGGTGTCGAAGGCGGTGCGCACGCGGTCGGGAATCACCGCCGACGGGTCGAGGTCGGTTAAGTGCGGGCCGCCGCCTGTCGCCAATACTGTGCCTGGCAGGCACAGGGGCTGGCGCCGCCGCTTCGCCGCGAAACTGCGCGCCGAACTCAAGCAGCACGGCATGCGCGGGCGCTGCCTCGAACTCGAACTCACCGAGAGCCTCCTGGCCGACAACTCGCCGCAGATCAAGGCCACTCTGGCCGAACTGCGCGCGCTCGACCTGCAATTGGCGATCGACGATTTCGGCACCGGCTATTCCTCGATGTCCTAAATGCGCGACTATCCGTTCACCGCGCTGAAAGTCGACCGCGCCTTTGTTTCCGGCCTCGGCACCGCGCCCGGCGCCGACGCCATCGTGCGCGCCATCCTGGCCCTGGCCAACGGGCTTGAACTGGAGGTGGTGGCCGAGGGGGTGGAGACTGCGGTGCAGCAGGCGTTCCTGGCAGCCGAGGGCTGCCAGATCGGCCAGGGCTACCTGTGGAGCCGGCCGCTGGCGCCAGCCTGGTTGCGGTGTCGTAGCGCTGGCACGGGTTCCACAGCGGGGAAATGGTCTGCCGTGCGTGCCGAGTGTTGATGCGCACTTTGCCGGAAGATGGATGATTTTAAGTTATCTACACTTGTGATAATATAAATCATCGAAAGCGAAAAACGGGCAAGAATCCATGACGACGATCAAGCATCGGGTTGCCGAGAGCGGCACGGTATACACACTCACCGGCACGCCCGGCGAAATCGGCAGGCAACTGGCGCGCTCCGACGCCGAAGAGGCGATCGCACTGACCTTCGCACACAAGGATGCACAGGTGGCGCAGGCGGTGGCAGAGACGTTGGGAAGCCTGGCGCCACTGGTGGCGGACACAGTGCGGCGGCGCCAGAAAGAGGGCTTCGAGCGCATCGTCGACGCCTTGGTGCCGGCGGTCTCGCCGCCGCGACAAATGCTGATCGAAGCGCGCATGGCGGCGCAGGCGCGAACCGCAGTGCTGACAAGCGGCGAGTGGTTGACTGCCGCGCAGGTGGCAGACTTGGCCGGCTTTTCCACCACCAACCCGAGCGCCCAGCCCAACCGCTGGAAGAAGGACGGTCAGATTTTCGCGATCCGCCATCAGGGCAATGACTATTTTCCGGCCTGGGCGCTGGATGCGCGGGCCAATTATCGGCCTAGCAAGCACTTGGCCGCGGTGTTGCGCGCGATCGGCGACCGCAAGGATGGCTGGGGCCTGGCGTACTGGTTCGCCGCGGTCAACAGCATGCTTGGCGGCAAGCGACCGCAGGACCTGCTTGCGGTCGCGCCGCAGCGTGTGCTTGCTGCGGCGTTGGACGAAATGGCCGAAATCGCGCATGCCTGAAGCGCGCCGGCGTCGCATGCCAAAAGGCGCGGCGCACAGCGATGCCTGATTCCGCAGATCCGCCGGCTGCCCTGCATGTGACGCCGTTCCTGTGGCCGGCGGGGCGACCGATTCATCGGATTCATCTGCAAACCTTCGCGCCGGCCGACTTCAACCCGGGCGGCAAGGGCAACGCCCGTTTCAGTCCGATCGCAAGCGCACAGGGCCGCCCGATCCCCACGCTTTATGGCGGCAGTGATTTTGAATGCGCGGCGATGGAAACCCTGTTCCACGACGTGCCATTCGCCCCTGGCTTCAAGAACTACGACAAACGAAAGCTCTCGGGCCAGACGCATTCGATACTCCTGCCCACTGGCCCGTTGAAGCTGGCGGATTTGAGCAACGTGGCGTTGCGCAAGCTGGGCGTGCCGCGCGCGCAATTGATCGACACCGAAAAGGACCGGTACCCGACAGCCCGCAAGTGGGCGGCGGCGATTCACCTGCAGCAGCCGCAGTTGCAAGGCATGGTCTGGGTGTCGCGGCAGGACGATCGCGCGCGGGCGCTGGTGCTGTTCGGTGATCGCGTGCCTGCGGGTCTGCTGCTGCCGCAGGGCGAGAGCCGCGACTTTGTCGACGCTGCAGCGGTGACTCTGGAACTGTTGATGTTGGCCGACTCGATTGGCGTAGCGGTGGTCGCCGGTCGCAGCTGAACATTGCGGCAACAGTTGCGCCTGGCGCGCCCACCCTGATGCGCTGCTTGGCAAGGCCGGCGACGCTTGTGGCCCGCAGAGCGCCACAATTGACCCGCCGCATGTCATGATCAGGCGCAAACATATGACTGTGCATTGAAGCGAACGAGGAGCGCGAAACATGCTGGTGCGGGCGGGTTTGTGGTTGGGCTGCGGGCTTGCGTGCCTGGCTGGCGTCGCCGTTCAGGCAGCCACGGTCGAGCGCTTTTCACCGCAAGGCGAAGTGCGCGCGGTGCGCCAGGTGGCGGTGCGCTTCTCGGAAGACGTGGTCAGGTTTGGCGACCCGAAAGCGCCGGCACCGTTTGCCATCGAATGTGCCGAAGCCGGCCAGGGGCGCTGGCTGGACGCGCGCAACTGGGTGTTCGACTTCGGCCGCGATCTGGGACCGGGGCTGCGTTGTGCTTTCAGGCTCAAGCCCGACCTGCGCGCCTTGGCTGGCGGTGCCGTAAGCGGCAGGAGCGAGTTCGGATTTTCCACCGGCGGGCCGGCGGTGCTGTCGACCCAGCCGTATCAGGGCGCGGCGAACATCGACGAAGAACAGACTTTCATTGTGCGCTTGAATGGTGCCGCACTCGAGGCCAGCGTGCTGGCCCATGCCTGGTGCGTGGCCGAAGGGATAGGGGAGCGGATTCCGGTGGCGCTCGTAGGCGGCGCCACGCGCGCCGAGTTCTTCAAGGCATTGAAGCGCGAGCGCGAGGCGGCCGACGACAAGCTGGTGCTGCTGCAATGCAGGCAGCGCCTGCCGGCTGGCGCCAACATCAGCCTGATCTGGGGGCGCGGTATTGCGACCAACCTGGCAAACGCCGGGCAGCGCGTGTCCACCACGCAAGACCAGCAGCTCAAGTTCAAGGTGCGGCCGGAGTTCAAGCTTGCCTTCAGTTGCGCGCGCGACAACGCGCAGGCGCCTTGTTCGCCCTATCAGCCGATGAGCATCGAGTTTTCCGCTGCGGTGGCGCGCGCTCTGGCCGATGGTATTCGCATCAAGACCGCCGCCGGGGAGCGCAAGCCGGCCTGGACGCAGAACGACCAGGATGCGGTGGTCAGTCGCGTCACCTTCAATCCGCCGTTCGCCGAGAATGCCGATCTGACCGTGACCCTGCCGGCGAAATTCGCCGACGACAGCGGACGCGCGCCGGTCAATGCCGCGTCGTTCCCCTTGAAGACCCGCAGTGGCGAAGGCTCGCCGCTGGTCAAGTTCGCAGCCGGCTTCGGCATCATCGAACGCTCGCAGCCGATATTGCCGGTGACGCTGCGCAACGTCGAGCCCGCTCTGAAGCAGGCCAGCCTCAACATCAAGGCGGGCGCGGATGCGCTGGCCGCGACCAGCGTGCCGGCACCCAAGGGAACGGCGCTCAAGCGGGTGCTTGTAAGCGACGATGCGCAGATTATCGGCTGGCTCAAGCGCCTGCGCAGTAGCGGCCAGGACGAGTTCAAGTCGCGCGAGAGTGCGCTGCTCAAGGGCGCGCCGAACCTGAAATCGGCGACCCTGCCGGCCCCCGGCGGCGGCAAGCTGTTCGAAGTGGTCGGCATCCCCTTGCCGGAGCCGGGCTTCCACGTGGTCGAACTCGAAAGCGAGCGCCTGGGCGCGGCATTGCTGGCCCAACCCAAGCCGATGTACGTGCGCGCCGGGGCCTTGGTCACCAACCTCGCGGTGCACCTGAAAATGGGCCGCGATGTGAGCGCGGTTTGGGTCACCAGCCTGGATGGAGGCAAGCCGGTGGCCGAGGCCGCGCTTCGCATATCGGACTGCGCGGGCAATCAAGTGTGGGTCGGCAAGACCGACTCAAGCGGTGTGGCGCTGATTCGGCAGAGCCTGTCGCGCGAGGGGCGCTGCGAAGACATGGCGGCCTATTTTGTGTCGGCGCGCAAGGGCGACGACCTGTCGTTCACCTTGTCGGACTGGCAGAACGGCATCGAACCCTGGCGTTTCAATGTCAACCAGGGCTGGAGCGGCGATCCGGGCCTGGTTGCGCACACGGTGTTCGACCGCCCGCTGTTGCGCGCCGGCGAGACGCTATCGATGAAGCATTATGTGCGGCGTGAAACGCTTACCGGATTCGCCGCGGTGGACGGCGCCGCGGCACCATCGGGGCTGCGCATCACGCACCTGGGCAGCGGCACCGACTACGACCTGCCACTGGCCTTCGGCGCGCGCGGCAGCGCCGCCAACACCTGGAAGATTCCGCCGGACGCCAAGCTTGGCGAATACAGCGTGAGTTTGAGCTTTGCCGCCAATGGCCGGCGCGCCGACCAGCGCCGCATGCAGCAGACCGGCAGCTTCCGCGTGGCCGAGTTCCGCCTGCCGCTGATGCAGGGCGCGGTGACGCCGCCCAGCCAGGCGCAGGTGCGGCCTGCCGAGGTGCCGTTCAACCTGGCTTTGTCTTACCTGGCGGGCGGGCCGGCGCCCGGCCACGCGGTGAAGCTCAGTGCGGTGCTGCGCGACCGCGCGGTGAGCTTTGCCGACTATGAGGAATTTTCCTTCGGCATGGCCGATCAGCGCGGCGACGGCAGCCAGGAGATCGAAGGCGAAGCGCAGGCGCCCGCAGGCGGCGGCGACAAGCTTGTGGCGGACAAGAATCAGATCAAGCTGGGGGTGGACGGCACGGCGCGCTACGTGGTCAAGGGTTTGCCGAAAATCGAGCGCCCGCGCGAGTTGTTGACCGAGATGAGCTACCGCGATCCGAATGGCGAGGAGCAGACCCTGCGCGGGGTCGTCACCCTGTGGCCGGCGGCGGTGCTGGCCGGGATCAGGAGTGAAAGCTGGGTGCAGGTCAGGAAAGTGGCGCGGCTGCAGGTGCTGGTGCTGGGCCTGGACGGGCGCCCCAGGGCGGATGCACCGGTGCGGGTCAGGGGCCTTTTGAAGACCACGCTGTCGACCCGCAAACGCACTGTCGGCGGCTTTTACACCTACGACAACAAGACTGAAGAGAAAGACTTGGGCGTGGTGTGCAAGGGCAGGAGCGATGCGCGCGGCCTCCTGCTGTGCGAGGCTGGCCTGAACGAACCCGGCAATGTGCTGCTGGTGGCCGAGGCTGAAGACGCCGCTGGCAATGTGGCTGCCGCGTCCAGTTCGATCTGGGTGGCCGGCGGCGAATCGTGGTTCGGTGGCGAGAACGCCGACCGCATGGATGTGTTGCCGGAGAAGAAACGCTACAACCCGGGCGAGAGCGCCAAATTCCAGATCCGCATGCCGTTCCGCAGTGCCACCGCCTGGGTGGCGATCGAGCGCGAAGGGGTGATCGAGACCCTGGTGCTGCCGCTCACCGGCCGCGACCCGGTGATTGCGCTGCCGATCAAGGCGGGCTATGCGCCCAATGTGTTCGTCTCGGTACTTGCGGTGCGCGGCCGGGTGCGCGATGTCCCCTGGACCTCCTTGCTGCAATGGGGCTGGCGTGCGCCGATCGAATGGTGGAACGAACGGCGCGAATGGGTGGATTTGTACAACAAGGGCCAGGCCGGCGCGCTGGTGGACCTGGCCCGGCCGGCGTTCAAGTTCGGCATTGCCGAAGTGCAGGTCGGCAGTGCCGCCTACGAACTCAAGGTGGCGGTCAGCGCCGACAAGCCGGTGTACCAGACGCGCGAGACCGCGCGCATCAAGGTTGCCGTCAAGGGGCCGGACGGCAAGCCGGCGCCCCCCGGCACCGAAGTGGCCTTGGCCGCGGTGGATCAGGCGCTGCTGGAACTGCTGCCCAACGGCAGCTGGAACATCCTTGAGGCGATGGTCAAGCGGCGTAGTTACTTCGTCGAGACCGCCACGGCGCAAATGCAGGTGGTGGGTCGGCGCCACTACGGCAAGAAGGCGCTGCCCCCGGGTGGCGGCGGCGGGCGCGCACCGACGCGCGAATTGTTCGACACGCTGCTTGTATGGAAGCCTGACCTGAAGCTGGACGCCAATGGCGAGGCCAGCCTGGAGGTGCCCTTGAACGACGCGTTGACCAGCTTTCGCATCGTCGCCGTGGCCGATGGCGACCCTGGCCTGTTTGGTACCGGCAGCGTCACTGTGCGCGCCACCAAGGATTTGCAGATTCTTTCAGGATTGCCGCCATTGGTGCGTGAAGGCGACCAGTTTCGCGCCGGCGTCACCCTGCGCAATACCACCGCACGGCCGATGAAGGTGCTGCTCAGTGCCAGGGTGGCTGGCCTGGATGCGCAGCCGTCGGCACAGGAGGTCAATGTCGGGCCGGGCGCCGCGCAGGAGGTGTTCTGGCCAGTGGTGGTACCGGCCAATGCGACAAGCCTGGCCTGGTCCATCGAGGCGAGCGAGAAAGCAGCCGGCAAGGTGGCAAGCGACGCGCTCAAGTCGGCGCAGAAGGTGGTGCCGGCGGTGCCTGTGACGGTGCAGCAGGCAAGCCTTGTGCAGCTCGATCGCGGCTTTGTGCTGTCGACGGCAGCGCCCGCGGACGCCCTGGCCGGACGCGGCGGGCTGCGTGTGGCCTTGCAGCCGACCTTGTCCGGTGCGCAGGACGGCGTGCGGCGCTTTTTCGAGGAGTATCCGTTCAGTTGCCTGGAGCAAAAGACTTCGCGCGCCATCGGCCTGCGCGATCGGGCAATGTGGCAAGGCGTTGCCAACGGCATCGCCAACTATCTGGATGAGGATGGTCTGGCGGCCTACTTTCCGGGCTCGCGCGGCAGCGACACCCTGACCGCTTACGTGCTGGCGCTGACCCACGAGGCGGGTTATGCGCTGCCCGACAATGTGCGCGAGCGCATGGAGGGCGCGCTGATCGCCTTTGTCGAGGGGCGCATCCAGCGCCAATTCTGGTCGCCGACCAGGGATCTCGAGGTGCGCAAGCTGGCCGCGATCGAGGCGCTGTCGCGCAATGCCCGTGCCACGCCCAAGCTGCTCGAATCGATCACCCTGCAGCCCAACCTGTGGCCCACCCACGCGGTGATCGACTGGCTGGCGATTTTGCAGCGTCTGCCAGGTGTGCCCAGACGCGACGAGCATTTGGTTGCGGCCGAGCAGGTGCTGCGGGCACGGCTTTCGATGCAGGGCACAAAAATGGTGTTCTCGACCGAGCGTGAGGACTACTGGTGGTGGCTGATGGTGGGCGGCGACCTCAACGCCGCGCGCCTGATCGCGGTGGTGGCCGAGCGCCCCGGCTGGCGCTGGGATCTGCCGCGCCTGGCCAGCGGTTTGCTGGCCAGGCAAGTCAAGGGTGCATGGCAGACCACCACTGCAAACGTCTGGGGCGGCCTCGCGCTGGACAAATTCGCGGCACGCTTCGAGTCCGAAAAGATCACCGGGACAAGCCGTGCGGCGCTTGACGAGAAGGGCGAATCCAAGGCGGTGCAGACCCTGGTCTGGGCGGCGCAGCCCCAAGGCGGCACGTGGAACCTGCCCTGGCCCAAGGCGGAGGCCGGTGCCAATGGCGCGCTCAGGATCAGCCATGAAGGCAGCGGCAAGCCCTGGCTCACCATCCAGAGCCTGGCGGCGGTGCCGACGAAGGCGCCGTTCGCGGCCGGCTACCGTCTGACCAGGACAGTCACTATGGTCCTGCAAAAGACACGCGACGTTTATACGCGTGGGGACGTGCTGCGCATCAAGCTCGACGTCGAGGCGTCGGCCGACATGACCTGGGTGGTGGTGGCCGATCCGATTCCGGCCGGCGCCACCATTCTGGGCGGCGGCCTGGCGCGCGACGCCAGCGTGGCACAGCCAAGCGAGCGCAAGAGTGGTGAGGCCTGGCCCAGTTACGAGGAGCGCAGTTTCGAGGCGTTTCGTGCCTATTACGAATATGCACCCAAAGGCAAGTGGTCGGTGGAATACACCGTGCGCCTGAATCAGGACGGCGAGTTTTCGCTGCCACCCTCGCGCATCGAGGCGATGTACGCGCCGGAGATGTTCGGTGTCTTGCCCAACGCCAGGCAGAAGGTGCAGCCTTGAAAACCGGCGCGCGCTGGTGCATGCCTCTCTGCGCCATGCTGCTGGCAGGGTCGGCGGCGGCCGCCGATTTGCCGGGCTACCGGGAGGTGCGCCGTGACTGGCGTTCATCCGAGGCGTGGCTGCTCGACCGCAACGGCCGCGAACTGCAGCGCCTGCGGGTGGACGACAGCGCGCGCCGCTATGCGTGGGTGAGCGCAGACCAGGTGTCGCCGGCGCTCAAGCAGGCGCTGCTGGCTTCCGAGGACCAGCGCTTCTACGAGCACGAGGGCGTGGATTGGAAGGCGGCGCTGAATGCCGCAGCGGGCAATCTCGGCAATGCCAATGTGCGTGGCGCCAGCACGCTCAGCATGCAACTGGCGGGCATGCTCGATGCCGAACTCAGGCGCGACAAGGCGCCGCGCAGCTTTTCGCAAAAAGTGCGCCAGGCCAGGGCTGCGCTGGTGCTGGAAAAGAGCTGGAAGAAGGAGGAGATCCTCGAGGCCTATTTGAACCTGGTGGGCTTTCGCGGCGAACTGCAGGGGGTCGCGGCGATGTCGCACGGCCTGTTCGGCAAGGCGCCACACGGCCTGAACCGGCGCGAGGCGGCGATTGCGGCGGCGCTGATTCGCGCGCCCAATGCCACGCCCGGGCGTGTTGCCGAGCGCGCCTGCTGGCTGCTCACGGTGCAGCACGGCGCAGGTGGCAAGCCGGCGGCGGCCGACACCTGCGACGGGCTCACCGTGGAAGTGGGTCAAACCCTGGCGCGTGCTTATGCGGCGTTTCCGCTGGCCGATGCGGCGCCGCATGTGGCGCGCAAGCTGCTCACCCGGGCCGGCCTGCGGGTTGCAAGCACGCTCGATGCAGGCGTGCAGGCGGCGGCGCGCAATGCCTTGCGCGCGCGCCTGGCCGAGCTTGGCGGGCGCAATGTCGAAGACGGTGCGGTGGTGGTCATCGATAACGCCAGCGGCGAGGTGCTGGCCTATGTGGGATCCAGCGCCGACCTGTCGCAGGCGCCCCAGGTGGATGGCGCGGCGGCATCGCGCCAGGCAGGTTCAACCCTCAAGCCTTTCCTTTACGGGCTGGCAATCGAGCAACGGCGCCTCACTGCGGCCTCGGTACTGGACGACTCGCCGGTCGAGTTGAGGACCGATGGCGGGCTGTATATACCGCGCAACTATGCCAAGTCATATCGCGGCCCGGTGTCGCTGCGCGCCAGCCTCGCCGGCTCGCTCAACGTTCCAGCGGTGCGGGCGTTGACCATGGTGGGGACGGACCGCCTGGTCGAACGCCTGCGCGCAGTGGGGCTTGCGACGATCACCGAGTCGGGCGATTTCTACGGCTTTTCGCTGGCCCTGGGCAGCGCGGACGTAACGCTCGCTCAACTGACCAATGCCTATCGCGCGCTTGCCAATGGCGGGCTGTGGTCGCCGCTGCGATTCGAAGCGCGGCAGGCGCAGGTGCCGCCACGCCGGGTGATGGAAGCGAACGCCAGCTACATCGTGGCCGACATTCTGGCCGATCGCACCGCGCGCGCCGTCGCTTTCGGCCTGGCCAATCCGCTGGAGACGCCATTCTGGACCGCCGTCAAGACCGGTACCAGCAAGGACATGCGCGACAACTGGACGATCGGGTTTTCGTCGCGCTTTAGCGTCGGGGTATGGGTCGGCAATGCCAGCGGGAGCCCGATGCATGATGTTTCGGGGGTGTCGGGCGCAGCGCCGGTGTGGCGCGACGTGATGCTTCATCTGCACCGGCGGGTCAAGGCGGACGAACCGGCGCCGCCCGCGGGGGTGCTTGTGCAGGCCTTGCGCTATGAGCCGGCGATCGAACCGGCGCGCAGCGAGGTTTTCATCGCCGGCAGCGAACAGGCGGTGGTGCGACTGGCCGCGACTGGCCATGCCCAGCCACGCATCACCGCGCCGGTGCCGGGTTCGATCATCGCGCTCGACCCGGATATTCCGCCACGCAACCAGCGCCTTTTGCTGGGTGCGCAAGCGGCGGCAGATGCGCGCTTCGAACTGGACGGCAAGGCGCTCGGCAACGCGGCGCGCGGATCGACCTGGCTGCCTTGGCCGGGTAGGCACACACTGAAGCTTTTGGGTGCACAGGGCGAGGTGCTCGACGAAGCGAGCTTCGAGGTGCGCGGCGCGGTACCGAAGGCGGCGCCCCGCTGAAGCCGCCCCGGATTCGGGCGCGCGCCGAGCGCGCCTAGCGCGCGCCGGCCCGCAGCAATATTTCGACCACCCGCGCCTGAGCGCGCGTGCGCGCATGCGCAAGCGGCGTCACGCCCTGTGCGTCGGCCAGGTTGACCTGGGCGCCGGCGGCGATGACCATGGTCACGATCTCGACATGCGCCGGCCCGCCGTCGCCCAGGATCACCGCCTCCAAGAGGCAGGTCCAGCCGAGGCGGTTGATCTGGTTGATGTCGACCTTGGTGGCCAACAGTACGCGCACGGTCTCGACATGGCCGTAGTGACAGGCCGGCGTCAGCGCAGTGCCGCCGAAGCGGTTGGTGCTTTTGAGGTCGGCGCCGGCGTCGAGCGTCAGGCGCAGGATCTCGCTACGGCCGCGCGCGCCGGAGAGCAGGTACGGGCTGTCGCCAATGCCGTCGCGGGCGTTGACATTGGCCCCGGCCTGGATCAGGGCGCGCGCGGCCGCGATCTGGTTGGCCTGCACCGCCGCCAGGAGCGCGGTGCGCTCGCCGGTGCCGCGCGCTTCCAGATTGGCGCCGGCGCGCAGCAGGCGCACGATCCGTTCGACGTCGCCCGCCGCTGCGGCCTGGATCAACTCCGGCTCGGAGGCTGCGCGCGCGGCCGCCGCAAGGCTGGTGCAAAGGATCACGATGGTGAGGGCGGTCTTGAGGTGCATCGGGTTCTCCTGTCGGGGTGTGGACAAAAGTATAAGGGCGCGCGGCGCCGGCTATTGCTACAGTGCGTTCAAGCAAGCACCGGGAGCCTTGATGTTTTACGGCCTGACAAAAGAATCCGCAGCGGCGGTCGAAGCGGCGATCGCCACCCTGAGCGCCGCGTTTGCGCGCACCTTCGCCGCCGACATGCTGGTCACCTTTGACCGTAATCAGGGGTTTCTGGACGACCCTGATTTCATGCAGGCTTTCAGCGCCAGTGCACAGTCACCGACTGAGCAAAGCCTGCTGTGGCGGCTGCACGTTTTCTGCTGGTGCGCGCGCAACGGTCTGCGGCGCCAGGGTGACTTTGTCGAGTGCGGCGTGTTCGAAGGGTTTTCGGTGGCGGTGGCGGCTGCGCTTCTGGATTTTTCGCAGAGGCGGCGACGCTGGTACCTGTATGACACTTTCGCCGGCATTCCGCCCGACCAGATCGGCGCCGGCCATGTGAGCCCGCAGGCCTATGCCGATCCGGCCTTGTTCGGGCGCGTCGAGCGGCGCTTCGAAAAGTACCCGAACATCGAGGTGATCCAGGGCCGGGTGCCCGAGGTGCTAGCCGAGGTGGCGCCGCAGCGCATAGCCTTCCTGCACCTGGACATGAACTCGGCGCAGGCCGAGGTCGGCGCACTGGAATGCCTGTACGAGCGCGTCGTCGATGGCGGCCAGATCCTGCTCGACGACTACGGCTGGCTGACCTACCGCGAACAAAAGGCCGCCGAAGACCTGTTTTTCGGCCGCTATGGCGTGCCGGTGCTTGAATTGCCCACCGGGCAGGGCCTGGTCGTGAAGTAGCGGGAACCGCGGCTGAAATGTCGCGGGCGCGGCGCCGCCAGGCTTCTGCCGATGGTCGCAGGTCGCGCCCTGCTGCGTTAGAATTGTGCCCCTCGCCTTGAGCAGAAAAGGAGCCGCGATGGCGCAACGATTTTCCGTGGTGTCAGGCGAATCACCCGCAGCCGCCAATGCGATCAGTCCGATTACCGAAATCGTGGCCGAGCTCAAGGCCGGGCGCATGGTGGTGGTGGTCGACGACGAGGATCGCGAGAATGAAGGCGATCTCCTGATGGCGGCAGAGTTTGCCACGCCCGAGGCGATCAATTTCATGGCCAAGTTCGGCCGTGGCCTGATTTGCCTGACCCTGACCGAGGAGCGCTGCCGGCAGTTGAATCTGCCGCTGATGGTGTCCAACAACGGCGCCAAGCACGGCACCAATTTCACCGTGTCGATCGAAGCAGCCGTTGGGGTCAGCACCGGCATTTCGGCCGCCGATCGCGCGCGCACCGTGCTGGCTGCGGTGATGCCGGGCGCGCGCCCGCAGGATATCGTGCAACCCGGGCATATCTTTCCTTTGATGGCGCAAGCCGGCGGCGTACTGATTCGCGCCGGCCACACCGAGGCCGGCTGTGACCTCGCCGCCCTGGCCGGGGCCATGCCGGCGGCGGTGATTTGCGAGATTCTCAAGGACGACGGCAGCATGGCGCGCCTGCCCGACCTGGTCCTATTCGCACGCGAGCATGGGCTCAAGGTCGGTACCATCGCCGACCTGATCCAGTACCGCAGCCGCAATGAAAGCCTGGTGGCGCGGGCGGCTGAACGCAGCATCACCACCGCGCACGGTGCCTTTCATGCGATTGCCTATGTCGATCGGGCCGGCGGCGGCGCGCATCTGGCGCTGACGCGCGGCACGCTGCGTGCCGATGAGGAAACCCTGGTACGGGTCCACGAACCGCTCTCGGCGCTTGACCTGCTCGATGTCGGTGGCGGCACGCATTCGTGGAGCGTCGATGCGGCGCTGCGCACGATCGCCGCGCATGGCAGCGGCGTAGTGGTGCTGCTCAACGCCGGTGAAAGTGGCGCGGCCTTGCTGGCCAAGTTGAACGAACTCAATGCCGGCGTGCGACCGAAGCCGAAGATGGATCTGCGCACCTACGGTATCGGCGCGCAAATCCTGCGCGACCTGGGCGTGGGCCGCATGAAGCTGCTGGCCAACCCGCGCAAGATGCCATCGATGGCCGGGTTCGATCTCGAGGTCGCCGGTTATCTGGCGCCGCAGGCCGCATGATGGCGCACGGTGGCAGCGGGCCGATCGACCGCGCCGGCTCAGGCGACGCGGCTTGGTGCAAGGGGGATGCATGAGTGCTCCCGCCCGGCCGCCCGAAGGTAGCGCCCATCCTCCCAGGGCGAGGATGTTACGCAGTGACGGGAGGGTAGTTCAGTGAGTGATGACCAGGTTGCGTTTGACGCTGCGCTGTCCGGCCAGGGCTTGCGCATCGGCATCGTGCAGGCACGCTTCAACGCATCGATTGGCGATCGATTGCGTGCCGCATGCGTGGACGAATTGCTGCGGCTGGGCGTTTCTGAAGACGATATCGAGATCGTCAGGGTGCCGGGGGCGCTGGAAGTGCCGCTGGCGCTCAAGCTGCTCGCCGATTCCGACGGCTTCGATGCACTGGTGGCGCTGGGTTGCGTGATTCGTGGCGAGACCTACCACTTTGAACTGGTCTGCAACGAATCGGCGCGCGGCATTACCCAGGTACAGCTTGAGGGCATGATTCCGGTGGCCAATGCGATTCTTACGGTGGAAAATCAGGACCAGGCCGAGGCGCGCATCGACAAGGGCGCCGGTGCCGCGCGCGTGGCGGTGGAAATGGCCCTGCTGGCCGAGGACCTTGCGCGATGAAGAGCGCCCGCCGCCGTTCGCGCGAGTTCGCGGTCCAGGGGTTGTATCAATGGCAGCTCAATGCCGCCGATCCGACCCTGATTGCCGACGACTTGAAGGCCACCCGCGGCTTCGAGCAGGCCGACGAAAAGCATTTTCGCGCGCTGCTGTACGGCGTTATCGAGCATGCGCCTGACTTGCATGCCACGCTAGCGCCGTGCCTGGACCGCACGCTCAAGCAATTGTCGCCGGTGGAGCATGCGATCCTGCTGGTGGGCGCCTTCGAACTGGCACATCACCCCGAGATTCCCTATCGCGTGGTGATCAACGAGTGCGTCGAACTGGCCAAGACCTTCGGCGGCACCGACGGCTTCAAATATGTCAATGGCGTGCTCGACAAGCTGGCGGCGGCGGCGCGTGAGGTCGAGGCGCGGGGCGCGGCGCACTGAGAGCCTGAGAGTCTTTCGCTCATGCCCGCTCATCACGCCACAAGACGCCCGCTCGTCGTTGCAAATGCTCGCCATAGCCCGAGCTATGTCTGCGCTTTGCGCCTGGATCGCTCGCCTTTTGGCGCGCCGCTCTGGCACGCCCGAAAAACTCTCAGGCTCTGAGCTGGCAGGGGCGGGCCGATCGATGTCATCCGAGTTCACACTGATCAGCCGGCATTTCACGCGTCCGGTCAAGCGGGCCCGCCTGGGGGTTGGAGATGATTGTGCCCTGCTGGCAGCGACGCCCGGCCATGAGATGGCGGTATCGACCGACATGCTGGTTGCCGGCACGCATTTCTTCGTGGGTACCGAGCCGCGTCGCCTCGGGCACAAGGCGCTGGCGGTCAATTTGTCCGATCTGGCGGCGATGGGCGCGCTGCCGCGCTATGCCACCCTGGCGCTCTGCCTGCCCGACGCCGGTGACGCCTGGGTCGAGCAGTTCGCCGCCGGCTTTTTCGCGCTGGCTGAACGCCATGGTATGGAACTGGTCGGCGGCGACACCACGCGCGGCCCGCTGGCCATCTGTGTGACCGTGTTCGGCGAGGTGCCGAACGGTCAGGCGATCCGTCGCGATGGCGCCGCGATCGGCGACGATGTCTGGGTTTCAGGCACCCTGGGCGATGCGGCCCTTGGTCTGATGGCGCTCAAGGGCGAGGCCATGCCGGACGCTGCCGATCGTGCGTATTGCGTCGGCCGGCTGGAGTCGCCGGAACCGCGCGTTGACTTGGGCCTTGCCTTGCGCGGCGTTGCCACCGCCATGATCGACCTGTCGGACGGCCTGGCCGGGGATCTGGCGCATGTCGCGCGCGCATCCGGAGTCGGTGCGCGCATCAATGTCGATGCGCTGCCCTTGTCGCCGGCGCTGCGCCGGCAAAGCCATGCGCGCAACCTGCGCTGCGCACTTTCGGGCGGGGACGACTACGAGCTGTGCTTCACCGCAGCGGTGGAACAGCGCGAACTGGTGGTCGCGGTCGGCCGCTCGGTCGGCCTGACGCTCACGCGCGTGGGCAGCATGTTTGCCGCCGCTGACACAAGCCCGCAGGTGATGCTGGTGGACAGCGACGGCCGGATATTGCCGACGATGAGCGGATTCGACCATTTTGGTGCCGGCCCTTGAAACCCACGCTGGCCTGGATGATGGTGTCGCCGGCGCGCCTGATTGCCTGCGGATTCGGCAGCGGCCTGATGCGCCGCGCGCCGGGAACCTGGGGCACACTGTTCGCCTGGGCCACCTACGTACTGCTGCTGGAGCCGCAAGCGGAGGGCGTGCGGCTGGCGTGCATTGCTGCCGCATTCGCCATCGGCATCTGGGCCTGCGGGCGCGCCGGCCGCGATCTCGGGGTGGCCGATCACGGTGGCATCGTGTGGGACGAGGTGGCGGCGTTCTGGCTGGTACTTGCCCTGGTGCCGGCAGCCTGGACGACACAGTTGGTGGCGTTCCTGTTGTTCCGCTTTTTCGACATCGCCAAGCCGCCGCCGATCGGACATTTCGACCGGCTCTGGAAAAACGGCTTCGGCGTGATGTTCGACGACGTTCTGGCGGCGGCGTTTTGCCTGATTATTTTTGCGCTCTGGACCAAGGCAATGGCATGACGGACTTGCAACTCGACGCTCTGGCGGCAAAGGTCGGCGCCCGCCTGGGACAGCTTGGACTGATGCTTGCGACAGCGGAGTCATGCACCGGTGGCGGCATCGCTGCTGCCGTGACAGCCATCGCGGGCAGTTCGGGCTGGTTCGAGCGCGGCTTCGTCACTTACTCGAATGGCGCCAAGGAATCGATGCTGGGCGTGGCTGCCGCGACCCTGGCCGTACATGGCGCAGTCAGCGAAGCGGTGGCCCTGGAAATGGCCAGCGGTGCGCTCAGGCACTCAGGCGCCCAGGTTGCGCTGTCGGTTACCGGCGTGGCGGGCCCGGGCGGAGGCACGCCCGCCAAGCCGGTCGGGACGGTGTGCTTCGCCTGGGTGCGTGCCGACGGCGTGCAGAAGGTGCAAACATGCGTGCTGGCCGGCGACCGCGCCGCAGTGCGCGCGCAGTCGGTTGTGCACGCGTTGACGGAGCTGCTTGCGATTCTCGAAAATTAGCGCTAGACTCGGTACTGTATGCAAAAACAGTGTATTTATATCCAGTCAACAGCGCCAGCGCGAGAATGCTGGTAAACCGGAGAATCCAAATGGGAAGCGTAACCGCAATAGGATCCGCGATGGACGACAACAAGAGCAAGGCCCTGGCCGCCGCACTGGCGCAGATCGAAAAGCAGTTCGGCAAGGGCTCGATCATGAAGCTTGGCGATGGCGGCGTCGAGGACGAGATCGGTGTGGTCTCGACCGGGTCTCTGGGTCTGGACATTGCCCTGGGAATCGGCGGCCTGCCGCGTGGCCGGGTGGTCGAGATCTACGGGCCGGAATCGTCCGGCAAGACCACCCTGACCCTGCAGGTGATCGCCGAGATGCAGAAAGTCGGCGGCACCGCGGCTTTCATCGACGCCGAGCATGCGCTTGACCCGAATTACGCGGCGAAGCTGGGCGTCAACATCTCCGATTTGCTGATTTCGCAGCCCGATACCGGCGAGCAGGCGCTGGAAATCGCCGACATGCTGGTGCGTTCGGGTTCGGTCGACATCGTCGTCATCGATTCGGTCGCGGCTCTTACGCCCAAGGCCGAGATCGAGGGCGAGATGGGCGACCAGTTGCCGGGCCTGCAGGCACGCCTGATGAGCCAGGCGCTGCGCAAGCTCACCGGCAACATCAAGCGCACCAACACCCTGGTGATTTTCATCAACCAGATTCGCATGAAGATCGGTGTGATGTTCGGCAATCCCGAGACCACCACAGGTGGCAATGCGCTCAAGTTTTATGCCTCCGTGCGCCTGGATATCCGCCGCACCGGTTCAATCAAGGACGGCGAGGAAGTGATCGGCAACGAAACCCGCGTCAAGGTGGTCAAGAACAAGGTGGCGCCACCGTTCCGGGAGGCGCATTTCGACATTCTTTACGGCACCGGCATTTCGCGCGAGGGCGAGATCATCGAACTGGGTGTCGAACACAAGATCGTCGACAAGTCCGGTGCCTGGTACAGCTACAAGGGCGATCGTATCGGCCAGGGCAAGGACAACACGCGCAACTGGCTGCGCGAAAACCCGGCGGTGGCGCATGAAATCGAGGCGCGGGTACGCGAGGCCGTGGGGGTCAAGGGCGGCCCGGCCAGCCAAGCGGCCGCCGCCTGAGGCTCGCGCATGTTCGGCACCCGTCGTATCACAAGGGCGACGGGCGGCGATGCCGGGAGCGAGTCGGCATCGCCCCAGGTCTTGCGTGCACGCGCGATCGGCTGGCTGGCCAGGCGCGACCATAGTCGCGCGGAGTTGCGCCAGAAGTTGGCGCGTTTGCGTGCGTCGGCTGCCGATATCGAAGCTTTGCTCGATGCGCTGGAAGCGGAGAGCCTGTTGTCGGATCAGCGCTTCGCCGCCGGTGTGGCACGGGTGCGCGGCGCGCGCTTCGGCAGCCAGCGCGTAGCCAACGAATTGCGGCAAAAAGGTGTCGGTGCGGAAGTGGCGGGACTGGTCGCCGGGCTCAAGGCCGGTGACCTCGAACTTGCGCATTCGGTATGGGAGCGCAAGTTCGGCGCGGCGCCGGCAAACGCCGCCGAGCGCGCGCGCCAGATGCGGTTTTTACAGGCACGCGGTTTTCCCGTCGACGTGATTCGCAAAGTGGTGCCGCCGGCCGGCGCCGACGCCGACGATCAATAGGGCCAACACAATAGGGCCGACGCCCGGGCAGTGCTGCGGGCTGTGCTATCATTTCTGGCTTGATTTTCGAGCTGCGTATGCTTGCGTGAGCGGATGTTTCGCACCGCGTCGGGCGTCTAGCATCCCGCCATCGAATGATGCTACCGAATGCCGCCGTCGAATGCCGCCACAAGGGTGGGCCGCGGGCGGCTGAGTCCGTACCCATGCCAATCGGCGCCCCCGATCCGTTTGGGTTTCCCGGTACCAACATCCGCCGCCAGCGTCGACGGCCATCGCACAATATTCGCGATTTCGGGCCAAATCGACCAATGCCGTTCACCGGCAACCGCCATGGATTGGGCGCGAGCGTTGCGCAGCGGGCATCAATGCTGTTTCAAGCCGCTGCCGTCGCGCCAGGCGGCCTGGTTCGAGCGATGGTATTTTCCGCCAGGGCGCCTCAAGCTCGCTTCGGCACAGCGAGCCGTGCGGCGCGAATGGTTCGTAGCGAAGCTTGGTTGGGAGTTTTCGGGGTAGCCCGGGTGAAAAGGGGACGACGTTGAAGATCCACGAGTATCAAGGCAAGGAAATTTTGCGCAAATTCGGGGTGCCGACGCCACGCGGCATTGCGTGTTTTTCGGTCGATGAGGCAGTCGCCGCCGCCGAGAAGTTGGGTGGTCCGGTGTGGGTGGTGAAAGCGCAGATCCACGCGGGTGGGCGCGGCAAGGGCGGCGGCGTCAAGGTTGCCAAATCGATTGCCGAGGTGCGCGAAAAAGCCGGGCAGATCCTCGGCATGCAGCTCAAGACGCATCAAACCGGGCCCGCCGGACAGAAAGTCAATCGCCTGCTGGTTGAAGACGGTGCCGACATCAAGAAGGAATACTACGTCGCCGCACTGACCGATCGTGCCTCGCAAAAGGTGGCGATCATGGCTTCGAGCGAGGGCGGGATGGATATCGAGGAGGTCGCGCATTCGACTCCGGAGAAAATCCTCAAGGAATTCATCGACCCCGCAAGCGGTGTGACCGAGGCCCAGGCGGAGCGCCTCGCGCGCGGCATCGGTGTCCCTGAGGCTTCGATTGCGCAGGCGAAAGAAGTGTTTCGCAAGCTCTACGCCTGCTACATGGAGACCGATGCATCGTTGGCCGAGATCAATCCGATGATCCTCGAGGGCAACGGCAACATCAAGGCGCTGGACGCCAAGTTCAATTTCGATGCCAACGCGCTTTTTCGCCATCCCGAGATCGTCGCCTATCGCGACCTGGATGAGGAAGATCCTGCCGAGATCGAGGCGTCGAAGTTCGATTTGGCCTATATCCAGCTCGACGGCAACATCGGCTGCCTGGTCAATGGCGCCGGCCTGGCGATGGCGACCATGGACACCATCAAGCTGTTCGGCGGCGAGCCGGCCAACTTCCTCGATGTCGGCGGCGGTGCCACGGCCGAGAAGGTGACCGAAGCCTTCAAGATCATGCTCACCACGCCGGGGCTCAAGGCGATTCTGGTGAATATCTTCGGCGGCATCATGCGCTGCGACACCATTGCTGCCGGTGTGATTACGGCCTGCAAGGCGGTGAGCCTGGCGGTGCCTCTGGTGGTGCGCATGAAGGGCACGAATGAGGAATTGGGCAAACAGATGCTGACCGACTCAGGCCTGCCCATCATCAGCGCGGACACCATGGCAGAAGCGGCGCAAAAGGTCGTAGCCGCGGCAAAGTAACCGGGTCGGGCTACCGCCTGGAGCGGAGCGCCCGACATCACGGATCCCACAGGCATAGAGGGAAGCATGAGCATACTGATCAACCAGAACACGCGAGTCATGACGCAGGGCATCACCGGAAAAACCGGCCAGTTCCACACGAAAATGTGCAAGGAATACGCCAACGGGGCCAATTGCTTCGTCGCCGGGGTCAATCCCAGGAAGGCCGGTGAAAGCTTCGAAGGCATTCCGATCTATGCCAGTGTCAAGGATGCGAAAGCACAGTCTGGAGCGTTGGTGTCGGTGATTTACGTGCCGCCGGCAGGTGCGGCGGCGGCGATCTGGGAGGCGGTCGAGGCCGATCTCGATCTGGTCATCTGCATTACCGAGGGTATTCCGGTGCGCGACATGCTTGAGGTGCGCAACCGCATGAAAGCCGAAAACCGCCGCACACTTCTGCTGGGGCCGAACTGCCCGGGCCTGATCACGCCGGAGGAAATCAAGATTGGCATCATGCCCGGCCACATTCATCGCAAGGGCCGTATCGGCGTGGTCTCGCGTTCCGGTACGCTCACCTATGAAGCGGTGGCGCAATTGACCGAGATCGGTCTGGGGCAGTCGTCGGCGGTCGGCATCGGCGGGGATCCGATCAACGGCGTCAAGCATATCGACGTGATGCGCCTGTTCAACGATGATCCTGATACCGATGCGGTGGTCATGATCGGCGAAATCGGCGGGCCGGACGAAGTCAATGCCTCGCGCTGGATTCGCGACAACATGAAGAAACCGGTGGTCGGTTTCATCGCGGGCGTCACGGCGCCCGCGGGCAAGCGCATGGGCCATGCGGGCGCGCTTATCTCAGGGGGCGAGGACACCGCGCAGGCCAAGCTGGCGGTGATGGAAGAGTGTGGCATCAAGACCACAAAAAACCCGTCGGAAATGGCGAAGCTGCTCAAGGCGATGCTTTAGCACGCGGCAGGCCGGCCGATTCGCAGTTAACTGGAGGAGGAAAAACGCATGGGTTTCGACACCCCGGAATTCTGGCTGGCCTTGGGCCAGATTATCTGGATCAACATCATCCTTTCTGGCGACAACGCCGTGGTGATCGCCCTGGCTGCGCGCTCGCTGCCGCCCAAGCAACAGAAAATGGCGATCATGTGGGGCTCCGGCGCAGCCGTGGTGCTGCGCATCGTCCTCACCTTCGTGGCGGCTTACCTGCTCAAGTTGCCCTATCTGCAAATCATTGGCGGCTTGCTGCTGTTGTGGATCGGCTTCCAGTTGCTCAGTGGCGAAGAGGGGGAAGAGGAAGGCGAGACCAAGGCATACGGCAGCCTGTCGGCGGCGGTACGCACGATTCTGATCGCTGATCTGGTGATGAGCCTGGACAACGTGATCGCGGTGGCCCTGGCGGCCAAGGGCAACTTCACGCTTTTGGTTCTGGGTCTGGCGATCAGCATTCCACTGGTGGTTTTTGGCAGCACTCTGATGATCAAGCTGATGGAGCGCTTCCCGGTGATCATCACTCTCGGTGCGGCATTGATTGGCTGGGTTGCCGGAGACGCGATTTCCCATGATGTGGCCTTGAAGTCGGTATTCGAGAACAACGCTTATCTGGCGTATGGCCTGAAAGCCGGCTGCGCGGTGTTTGTCGTCGTGGTTGGCAAATGGCTGGCGGCCAAAGCCTCGAACAAGGGCCACGCAGCGAAAGCCCGTTAGGTAAGCACTGAACAGGTCTGTCGGTCGGCAAGGTCGCGCCTGCACGATGTTGAAGCGAAAAGGCACTTCGTTGGGGAATCCGAATTCCAGGGAAGTGTTCGGCGTTTACCTGGCACCGAGGCGATTCGACCACCTTCGCCACAGGGGGGAGCGGGGTCGGGCCACGCGCGGTGGCGGGTTTGTCAATCTGGATGATGCAAAAGTTGACCATCTTGATATAGAACTGCAAGAATGCGTATCATCATGCTGTTTATCTTGCGATATTTTATGTCCAGAGAGTCTTTTGGCGTAGAATCATAGGGACATTTTGCCGCAGTTGGCTGCAAGGTTTCGGGAATGCAGGCCGGTTGCCGATAGTGCGCCGCGACGGCTCGCATAAGGGCTTCGTGGTGGAATTACGCCGAGCTTAATAAGAGCACACGTGGCGACAGGGGGTTCGAATGGCCAAGCTCAAAGGTGGTTTTTGGAAAACCGATTGGTTTTTCGGGTTGGTTATCGCGCTCGTCTTTTTCATTGCGGCGTATCCCTATGGCAGCGAACTGCTGCGCAGCCTCGAGCGCAAGGCGTACGACTGGGGGGTTGCGGCCTCCAGCAAATCTCCGAACGACAAGATTGCAGTGATTGCGATCGATAACGAGAGCATCAAGAACATCGGTCGCTGGCCCTGGAGCCGCGAGGTGCACGCCAAGATGACTGATATCCTGGTCGGCGCGAAGGCCCGGGTTATTGGCAACAGCGTTCAGTTTTTCGAACCCCAGCAGGATCCGGGCTTGGTTTACATCAATAAACTGTTGGCTGCGTACAACAAGGCGGTCGCGCAAGGGAGCCCGGGTGGTGCTGCAGCGCCAGGTGCAGACGCCGGGCCGGCGTTCGCCGATTTCGCGCAGTTTGGCATCTTGCTCAAGGAAGCCGACGCGGCGCTCAACACGGATCGCGCGCTCGCCCGCAGTTTCGCCGCAGCCAAGAACGTCTTGTTGTCGACTGACTTGACCGTCGGCGAGCCGCGTGGCAAGCCTGACAAGGATTTGCCGGCATACGTCACGCAGTTCACGCTGGTCGACAAAAAGGGCGCAGACATCATCCCCACCAATCAAATGCAATTTCCGATCGAGAGCCTGGGCTCGGTGGCGGCTGGCCTCGGGCATTTGACGCAGACGCAGGATCCCGATGGCGCGATTCGGACCGAGCCGCTGTTGTTGCAGTACTACGATCGCTATGTGCCGTCGTTTGCGCTGATGGTTGCCGCGAAGTCACTTAATCTCGGGGTTGACGATATCAAGGTTACGTGGGGCGAGCAGCTGCGTCTTGGCAAACTGGCAATCACTACCGACAGCAGTTCCCGCATGTACACGTATTTCTACAAGGACCGTGGCGACAAGCGCGCTTTCCAGATCGATTCCTTCTATGACGTGATTTCTGGAAAGATCAACGCCGCCGAGCGCTATGCAGGCAAGATCGTGCTGATCGGCGCGACCGCCTCCGGTGTCGGTACCAGTTTTGTGACGCCGGTGTCCTCAGCGCTGACCCCGGTCGAGATCTCGGCGCACACCGTCTCTTCAATTCTTTCTGAGCATTTTTTCGTCACGCCTGCATGGGCGGTCTGGCTCGAGCTGCTGGTGTTCATCCTGGTTGCAGCCTACTTGATCGCGTTGCTACCCAGACTCAAGGCGCGGCCTGCGGCATTGATCACCTTGGGCGTGCTGGTGGCCTTGCTGGCGACGCACTTCGCCTTGATGGTTTCCGCCGGCATGTGGATTCAATTGATGGTGCCCGCAACGTTGCTTCTGGTCGGGCACTTGCTGCTGACGACCAAGCACTACATCGTGACCGAAGCCGGAAAGCAGAAGTCGGATGTCGAATCGGCGGAGTCGAATCGCATGCTGGGGCTTGCATTCCAGGGGCAGGGCCAGCTGGACATGGCTTTCGACAAGTTTCGCAAGGTGCCGTTTGACGGCGCGGTCATGGACAACCTGTATAACCTGGCGCTGGATTTCGAGCGTAAACGGCAGTTCAACAAGGCGCAGGCTGTCTACGAGCACATGGCGACCTATGATCCGAAGTTCAAGGATCTCGAGCAGAAGATCGTACGCGCCAAGAACCTGTCGGAAACGGTGATTTTGGGCGGCGCATCCGGCCGATCCAATGCCAGCATTCTGGATGGTGCGGGCGCTGGAGAAAAGCCCATGCTCGGTCGTTACCAGATCGAGAAGGAGCTTGGCAAGGGCGCGATGGGCGTGGTTTATCTTGGGCGTGACCCGAAGATCAGCCGCGTGGTGGCGATCAAGACCATGGCACTTTCTCAGGAGTTCGAAGCCGACGAACTCGATGAAGCCAAGGCACGCTTCTTCCGCGAGGCCGAGACCGCTGGCCGCCTCAACCATCCGCACATCGTGACCATCTACGATGCGGGTGAAGAGCATGACTTGTGTTTCATTGCGATGGAACTGCTCAAGGGCAAGGATCTGGTGCCTTTCACCAAGCCGGAAACGCTGTTGCCGATTCCGCGCGTGGTTTCGATTGCGGCACGCGTGGCCGATGCGCTGGGCTATGCACACCGACAAAACGTTGTCCACCGCGACATCAAGCCGGCCAACATCATGTACGACCCGGAACTGGATAATCCGAAGGTCACCGACTTCGGAATCGCCCGGGTTACCGATTCCTCCAAGACCAAGACCGGTATGGTGCTGGGTACGCCGTCTTACATGTCGCCCGAGCAGTTGTCGGGCAAGAAGGTCGAGGGCGGCTCGGATCTGTTTTCGCTGGCTGTCAGTCTTTACCAGATGTTGTGTGGTCGCCTGCCATTCGTCGGCGACTCCATGGCGCAATTGATGTTCAAGATTGCCAATGAAGAAGCGGCAGATATCCGTACCCTCAACCCCGAGGTTCCCGAAGGCCTGGCGGCAGTCTTGCGCAAGGCGATGGCCAAGGAGGCCGGCGAGCGCTTTCTGACCGGTGAGGAGTTCGCCGCCGCGCTGCGTCCGTACGGCGAGACGCCGGCGACTTCCACTGGCATGAACATTCCCGCTGCGGCGCAACGCCCTGCAACACAGCCCCTGGCGGTACCCGCGGCGGCGCCCGCGGCTGTACCAGCAATGGCGGCAGCAGCGGCTGCGACCAATCCGCACGCGGGCGAGACGATGGTGCTGCAGGCGCCAGTCGATGCCGACAAGACGGTCATCATCCAGGCGCCGACGTCGCCGCCCCCGGCGGTGCCAACTGCGGCACGCAAGCCGCCGCCCGACGTGGATATTTCCCTTTAAGGCATGGGCATGAATCTGTCAGATGCGATCGAGATCGTTGGCCATTCCGACCCCGGAATGGTACGGTCCCACAACGAGGACTCGATTGCCAATGATGCGCGAAACGGGCTGGCTATTCTTGCCGACGGCATGGGGGGGTACAACGCAGGCGAAGTAGCCAGTGGCATGGCGACCACGGTGCTGATGACCGAATTGCAGTCTGCCATCGCACAGCGCGCGCCGTTCGAGTACGATGCAGACAGCGGCGCGGAGTTCCGCACTCACGCCGCACGTATGCTGCGTGACCAGATTGCGAAAGCGAACCATTCGATTTTCTCGGCAGCTCAATCGCAGCCGCAATATTCCGGAATGGGCACCACGCTTGTCGTGGCGATTTTCTATGACAACAAGGTAAGCGTCGCACACATTGGCGATTCGCGGCTGTACCGTCAGCGTGGCAGCGAGTTTGTGCAAGTCACGCGCGACCATTCCTTGTTGCAGGAACAGATCGACAGCGGCATGCTCACCGCAGAGGAAGCGAAGCATTCGCAGAACAAGAATCTCGTCACTCGCGCGCTGGGCATCGATCCGACCGTGGAAGCGGAGATTCACGATTATGAAACCAGGCCCGATGACATCTATCTGTTGTGCTCGGACGGCTTGTCAGACATGGTTGAGGACGAGGAAATCGGCCTGACACTGGAAACCCTTGGGGGCAATCTCAATTTGGCGGCGCAGCAGCTGGTGCAGATGGCCAATGACAATGGCGGGCGTGATAACGTGTCAGTGCTGTTGGTCAGGATTGGCAAGGAATATCCGGCTGCAAGGGGTTTGTTCGGCAGGTTTTTGGGGTGGTTCAAGTAAACTAGAGCGATTGCAAGTCGCTACGCATCAACAGCGAAAGAGAAAAAGGAACGGGCTATGGCGAAGCTAATTCTCAGCATGGACGGGCTGGTGCTCAAGGAAATTACCTTGACCAAAGAGCGCACCACCATCGGCCGCAAGCCGCACAACGACATTCAGATCGATAACCTCGCGGTCTCGGGTGAGCACGCTGTGATCGTCACGATTCTGAATGACTCGTTTCTGGAGGACCTCGGTTCCACCAACGGAACACTGGTCAACGGGCAGCCGATCAAAAAGCACTTTCTGCAGCCCAACGACGTGATCGAGCTTGGCAAATACAAGCTCAAGTACATCAACGAAGCGCCCAAGGCTGCCGCTGCCGCAGACTTTGAAAAAACCATGGTGCTGCGGCCGGGCACCATGCCCAGGCCTGCGCCGGCGCCGGTTCAGACGTCCGCCGCGTCCGCTTCCATGGCGACCGCGGCGACCGCGGCGACCGCGGCGACTGCGGCGATTGCGGCGGCGCCTGCGCAAGCCCCCGCTCCGGCCGCACCCGCCAGGCAAGGCGCCATCCAGCTGCTTTCCGGGGCCAACGTCGGCAAGGAGTTGCTCCTGACCAAGGCCCTGACCACACTGGGAAAGCCTGGCGTTCAGGTGGCAGTCATTACGCGGCGACCGCAGGGCTACTTCATCACCCACGTTGAAGGTGCGAATTTTCCGGTGGTCAACGGCAAGACACTTGACGCCCAGGCACATCCGCTCAACGATCACGACGTGATCGAAATTGCGGGGACGAAGATGGAGTTCTTTTACAAGTAGACCCGCGTAGCCGTCGTCGGCCTGTGCCAGGGCACGGATGGCAGCAGGCGCAATGCCAGAAGGGAGGCGGCAGTGAAGCAGCACATCGTCCGCATCGGGCTCGGGCTCCTGGTCCTGTTGCTGTTTCTGGTCCACGCGGCCGAATTCTTCAACATTCGCATCATCAGCCAGCTCGACGCGATCATCTATGACGCACGTGCCAGGCTGACCATGCCGGGTACGCTCGACGAGCGCATCGTCATCGTCGACATTGACGAAAAGAGCCTGGGCAAGCTGGGTCGCTGGCCATGGAGCCGTGACAAGATGGCGGCACTGGTCGACAAACTGTTCGATCAGTATGGCGTTGTGATGGTGGGTTTCGACGTCGTGTTCGCCGAGCCGGATGTCAGTTCGGGCATCCGCACGCTCGAGAGCCTGGGGCGCGACGGGGCTCTCAAGGACAACGAGCAATTCAAGGCTGAAATTGAAAAGCTGAAGCCTGCGCTCGACTACGATGCACGCTTTGCCAAGGCCCTTGCCGGCAAGCCTGTGGTTCTCGGCTATTACCTTTCCTCGGAGGAAGACGCGGAAAAAAGCGGTGTTTTGCCACCGGCTGTGATGCCCGGCGGCACGTTCAAGGGGCGCACCATCGATTGGTTTCAGTGGAAAGGCTTCGGGGCCAATTTGGAGTTGTTCCAGAAATCGGCGCTGGGCTCCGGCTTGTTCAATCCGATTGTTGATCTTGATGGTGTGGTGCGGCGTGTGCCGATGCTGTCGGAGTACGAAGGGCAATATTACGAGTCATTGGCCCTGGCGATGTTTCGGGCGCTGCTGGGCTCGCCAAATATCGAGCCGGGGTATCCGCCGGAACGATTTTTGTCGAAAAACTATCAGGGCCTGGAGTGGCTTGAACTGAAAGCCAACGCCGGTGGCGGGCTGCGCTCGTTCCGGATTCCGGTCGACAAGACTGTCAGTGCATTGGTACCGTATCGCGGTCGTGGCGGACCCAAGGGCAATTCGTTTCGCTACATTTCACTTGCCGATATCCATGAAGACAAAATCGCCAAAGGAGAGCTGAAGGGCAAGATTGCCTTGTGGGGCACCACCGCGCCTGGTTTGCTGGATTTGCGTTCGACTCCGGTCGGCGAGGCGTACCCTGGGGTCGAGATCCATGCCAATCTGCTGTCCGGCATGCTGTCGCAGAATTTCAAGGAGCGGCCGCCCTTTACCCTTGGTGCCGAAGTGCTGCTGCTGTCGATTGGCGGCATCACGCTGGCGCTGTTGCTGCCGTTTCTCTCACCAATGAGGGCCACGCTGGTGACCTTCGCCGGCATGGCCCTGATCATCGGGCTCAATACCTTCATCTATACGCAGATGAATCTGGTATTGCCGCTGGCGGCGTCGCTGTTGATGACAGCGGCGCTATTCATCTTGAACATGGCTTACGGATACTTTGTCGAATCGCGCAGCAAGCGGGAGTTCACCGCACTGTTCGGCCAATACGTTCCGCCAGAGCTGGTCGACGAAATGGCGCGTGATCCGACCAAGTACAGCATGGAGCCCGCCGCAGCGGACTTGACGATACTGTTCTCCGACGTACGCGGATTCACCACGATCTCCGAGAGTCTTTCTCCTGGCGATCTGGCGGCTTACATCAACGATTACCTGACTGGCATGTCGGCCACGATTTCGAAGAACCGGGGCACACTGGACAAGTACATCGGCGACGCGGTGATGGCGTTTTGGGGCGCACCGGTGCCGGATGCGGAGCATGCACGCCAGGGCGTGATTACGGCGCTCGAAATGCAGAAAGTCGCCCATGAGCTCAACGAGAAGTTTCGCGGCAAAGGCTGGCCGACCCTGAAAATCGGCATCGGAGTCAACTCCGGCAATGTCCGTGTCGGTGACATGGGTTCGAAAGTTCGCAAGGCGTATACAGTGATGGGTGACCCGGTGAATCTGGCTTCGCGATTGGAAGGGCGGACCAAGGAATACGGGGTCGGGATTCTGGTCGGCGAGGGTACCGAGAAGGTGGTCAAGGACGTGATATTCAAGGAGCTTGACAGAATTCGCGTGAAAGGCAAGAACGAGCCCGTGGCCGTTTATGAGCCGATTTGTCTTGATGCAGAAGCCGACAAGAAAATCAAGGACGAACTCAAGCTGTGGCGCGATGCGCTCAAAGCGTACCGGGCGCAGTCCTGGGATCAAGTGGAAATGAACCTCCTCAACCTGCAACGGATGAATCCGGATTGCTACCTTTACGAAAAGTACGCCGATCGCGTGGTACAGTTTCGCAAGCATCCGCCCGGTCCGAACTGGGACGGAGTCACCACGTTCGACGAGAAATGAAGCGTCCAAGGGCGGATTTTTTCAGATGAAAGTCAAGGTTCTGGGTTGCTCGGGCGGGATCGGCGGAAAGCACTTGCGCACCACCGCGTTCCGGGTCGACAACGATGTGTTGATCGATGCCGGAACCGGGGTCGCCGATCTGTCGTTGACCGAGTTGTCGATGATCGACCATATTTTTCTCACCCATTCGCATCTTGATCATATCGCGACCATTCCCTTCATCGTCGATACGGTCGGCGCAATGCGCGACAAGCCGCTGACCATCTACGGCATCGAGGAAACGCTGGAAACGCTTGCCAAGCACATCTTCAACTGGAGTGTATGGCCCGATTTCACCGTGATTCCCAGCGCCGACGCACCATTTATGCGTTACCAGCGGATCAAGTTGGGGCAGCGCGTCAATCTGGACGGTCGCACGTTCACGCCACTGCCGGCCAACCACACGGTTCCGGCGGTTGGCTACCAGATCGACAATGGCAACGCCAGCCTGGTCTTTTCCGGTGACACCTACATCAACGACCCTCTCTGGAAGCTGGTCAACAAGATCCCGAATCTCAAGTACCTGATCATCGAGACTGCGTTTTGCAACCGTGAAAAGCAGCTTGCGGTGGCGTCCAAACATCTTTGTCCAAGCCTGCTCGCCGAAGAGTTGGCCAAACTCGAACGCTCGGCGGAGATTTTCATCACCCATCTCAAACCTGGCGAGATCGAGTTGACCATGCAGGAGATTGAAGAGTTCGCTGGCGACTACAAGCCGCGCATGCTGCAAAACGGCCAGGTATTCGAGCTGTGATGGCAGCCATGGCTGAGAGCTCTGTTTCCATCGATATCCTGCGGGCATTTGACCCGCTGGGCTCGTTGTCAGGCGCGCGTTTGGAAGAGTTTGCCGACCTTTGCTTTGTCGAGCGGGTCGCCAGCGGGAGTGACCCGTTCCTCATGCGTGGTGGCGCGGAACAATTGGTGTTTCTGGTCAAGGGTGAGCTCCTGTTGCTGTTTGCCGATGGCGGTAGCGAAACGGTGCTTGCCGGAAGTCATGTCGCGCGTTCCGCCTTGACGCGTGCCAACGGAGTCGTCTCGGGGCGCGCGGTGACCGACCTCGAGTTGATACGCATTGATCGCGACCTGCTTGACATCATGCTGACCTGGGATCAACTGGCCGAGTTCGACGCGACACGTACCGGACGATTGAAGGCGCTGGTGCAGGACGATACGCCGGCCTTACCGCAGTGGAAGGTCATGTCCGGCGTTTTCAGCATGTCCAACCTCAGAACGGGTGCGTTTTCCAATCTCCCTTCGGCACACATCGCGGAACTGCTCAATCGCTTCGCCAGGCTTGAGGTCCAGGCCGGCGACATCATCGTGCGCGAAGGCGAGGAAGGCGATTACTACTATGTCATCGAATCCGGTCGGGCGTCGGTAACCCGGCTGGTAGGCGGGGTGGTGGTGACGCTGGCAGATCTGAAAAGCGGCGATGCCTTCGGAGAGGAGGCCCTGGTCTCGGATGCCAAGCGCAACGCCACGGTGACCATGAAGTTGCCTGGCGTCCTGCTGCGGTTGGCCAAGCATGATTTCGTCGCATTGCTGAAGGAACCGTTGATCAACAGGATCAAGTTCGAGGCGGCAAACGCCAAGGTCGCGGCCGCTGCTCAATGGCTGGACGTACGCTATCCGTCGGAGTATCAGTACGACCGGCTTGCGGGAGCGATCAACATCCCGCTGGCCGAGATTCGCAATGCCTTCAACGTCCTCGATAAATCCCGGGAATACGTGGTTTACTGTCAAAGCGGAAGGCGCAGTTCGGCTGCTGCGTTTCTGCTGGCGCATCGGGGCTTCAAGGTATTCCTGCTTGACGGTGGTCTGTGGGCCGCCCGCAAGATTGAGTAACATGGTTTGGCGCGTATCTTGCGTTTTATCGACATGTTGGTGCCGAACATCCGGCGAGCCGACGGTTCTTGCAAGTTGGGGTGAGTCATGAGCGCTGTTCTGAGTCCAAAGCCGGCGGCACAGTCCGCAGATGTCAGTCTCAAGCTCAATTTCCAGAAGAACCTGCAAACGGTCACCAACCGCATTCACGCGACCAACAATGTCGACGAGATCATGCTGGAGGTCAGCCAGGAGATTTGCAATCTCTTCAATGCCGATCGTTTGACCATTTATGCAGTTGGCGAGGACAAGGCTTCGATCATTTCCAAGATCAAGACCGGGCTTAACTCGTTCAAGGACCTGAAGCTGCCGATTGCCGAGCAAAGCATCGCCGGTTACGTTGCGCTGTCGAGAAAGCTGATCAACCTGCGCGACGTCTATGACGAATCGGAACTGAAGTCATACAACACCAACCTGCGGTTCCTGCAGGAGGTCGACAAGCGCACCGGCTACCGCACCAAACAGGTGTTGTGCGCCCCGGTGGTGGACGCGCAGTCCAGCGAATTGATAGGCGTTGTGCAGATCATCAACAACAAGTCCGGCCAGGCGTTTGGCCAGCTTGAGGAGGAAGGGGCGATCGGGCTGACCCAGACGCTCGCCATTGCCTTCCGGCAGCGCCAGAAGTCGGCGCAGCCGGTCAAGACCAAATACGACTATCTGGTGGCTGATGCCGTATTGTCGGCGCAGGAGTTTGAACTTGCCACCCGTTCCGCTCGGCGCAAGGGTGTCGATGTCGAAGAGGTGCTGATCGGTGAATTCCAGGTCAAGGTCCCTGCCATGGGTGCTGCCCTGGCGAAATTCTTCGGAGTTCCGCACGAACCCTTCAAGGCAGACCGGATAAAACCCGCCGATTTGCTGAAGAACCTCAAGCGCGACTATGTCGAGTCCAGTCAATGGTTGCCGATCGATGATGCCAAGGAAGGTCTTGTAGTCATGTGTCTCGATCCGGAGCGGGTCAAGAGTTCGCGCATCGTCAACAACATTTTTCCACGGGCCAGCAAGGTGATCTACAAGGTCACCACGGCGATTGAGTTCAAGCAGACGCTCAATGCCTTTTTCGGCGAAGCAGGCGACACCAGCTCGATCGACGATCTGCTGACCAACATGGGGGACGAGGACGAGATCTCGGTGGTCGCAAGCGACGGCGACGACGTCAACGCGGCGGCCGACAACGAGTTGGTCAAGCTGGTCAACAAGATCATCGTCGACGCATATCACCAGGGTGTGTCGGACATCCACATCGAGCCATATCCGGGCAAGGCCAAGACCGAGATTCGCTTTCGCAAGGATGGGTCGCTCGCGCCTTATATCGAGATACCCGCGAGTTACCGTGCCGCCATCGTGGCTCGCATCAAGATCATGTGCGACCTCGATATCTCGGAAAAGCGCAGGCCCCAGGACGGCAAGATCAAGTTCAAGAAGTACGGGCCGCTTGATATCGAATTGCGCGTTGCGACCATTCCCACCGCTGGCGGTGTTGAGGATGTGGTGATGCGGATTCTTGCCGCAGGGGAACCGATTCCGATCGACAGCCTGGGCGTGACGCGGAAAAACCTCGAGTCCTTGAAGAAGACCGTCAGCAAGCCCTATGGCTTGTTTTTCGTGTGCGGCCCGACCGGCTCCGGCAAGACCACCACTTTGCATTCGGTGCTGGGTTTCCTCAACACGCCCGACACCAAGATCTGGACTGCCGAAGACCCGGTCGAGATCACGCAGAAGGGATTGCGTCAGGTGCAGGTCAACAAGAAGGCGGGGCTGGATTTCGCGGTGGTCATGAGGGCTTTCCTGCGCGCTGATCCCGACATCATCATGGTTGGCGAGATGCGCGATGCCGAGACCACCAGCACCGGCATCGAAGCATCCCTAACCGGTCACCTGGTGTTCGCTACCCTGCATACCAACAGTGCGCCCGAGGCTGTGATTCGCCTGCTCGACATGGGCATGGATCCGTTCAATTTCGCCGACGCCCTGCTTGGCATCCTTGCGCAACGGCTGGCCAAGCGCCTGTGCAAGGAGTGCAAGGAGGCCTACAACCCTGATCCCAACGAACTCAAGTCCTTCATCACCGAATACGCCGAGGAGCTGATCAAGACCCCGGCCTGGAAGCAGGATCCGCAAGCACAATTCAAGAAGCTCTACGATTACTGGATGCAGGAGTACGGCAAGGACGGCAAGATCACGGTTTATCGAGCCAAGGGTTGCGAGAAATGCGGCGGCAGCGGCTACAAGGGGCGCGTCGGCCTGCACGAATTGATGGTGGCCAGCGAACGCGTAAAGAAACTGATCCAGGAACATGCCCGGGTTGCCGACATTTTCGTGGCGTCAGTGGAGGAAGGCATGAGCACGCTGAAGATGGATGGCATGGAAAAGGTTCTGATGGGCGTCACCGACCTGAAGCAGGTTCGCACCGTCTGTATCAAGTAGGCGCCGGGTCCGAGTTCGCCGTGCTCACCGTCGAGGATCTCTTCACCCGGCTGGAGCAGCTCAACGCTGTGGGCGCGGCGTTGTCGCAGGAACGTGATATCAACGCCCTGCTCGAAAAGATCCTGCTTGCGGCCAAGGGCATCACCAATGCCGACGGCGGCACTCTGTATCGCCTGATCGACGGGGAAAAACTGCAGTTCGAAATCGTACTCAATGATTCGCTGAAGATCGCCCTGGGCGGCACCTCCGGCAATCCGATTTCCTTCTATCCGATCAAGCTGTATGGCGAAGCCGATCAGCCCAACACTTCAATGGTGGCCGCCTACGCGGCACTGACCGGCAACGCGGTGAATATCGCCGATGCCTACACGGCCGACGGCTTCGACTTTTCGGGCACGCGCAATTTCGACAAGAAAACCGGATATCGCTCCACCTCGTTCCTTACCATTCCGATGCGCGATCACGAGAACGAGATCATCGGCGTGTTGCAACTGCTCAACCGGATCGAGCCGCTGACCGGCAAGGTCACCGAGTTTTCCGACGCCGACCAGCGCCTGGCCGAGAGCCTGGCCTCGCAGGCCGCGATTGCTCTCACCAATCGCAGCCTCATCCTGCAACTGGAGCAATTGTTCGAATCCTTCATCAACGTCATGAATACGGCGATCGATGAAAAGTCGCCTTACACCGGCGGTCATTGCCAGCGCGTGCCGAGCCTGACCATGATGCTGGCCGACGCGGTCACCAATACGACTGAGGGGCCGCTCAAGGATTTCAGGATGACCGAGAAGGACCGCTACGAGCTCAAGATCGCCGGCCTTCTGCATGATTGCGGCAAGGTCACCACCCCGGTGCACGTGGTCGACAAGGCGACCAAGCTTGAGACCTTGTTCGATCGGGTGCACATGGTGGATACCCGCTTTGAAGTTTTGAAGCGCGATGCCGAGATCGCGATGTTGAGAGGGGAAATACCATCCGCAGAGCGCGCCCGGCGCGTGAAGCAGTTCGATGACGATCGCGCTTTTCTGCGCAAGGCCAATGTCGGTGGTGAATTCATGCGCGAGGAGGACCTCGCGCGGGTCAGGCAGATCGCCGGCTATCGCTGGGTCGACGTCAACGGCTGCGAAGCGGCTTTCCTGAGCGAGGAGGAAGTCAAGAACCTCACCGTGCGCGCCGGCACCCTGACGCAGGAAGAGCGGGAAGTCATCAATTACCATATCGTGGCGACCATCAAGATGCTGGAGACCCTGCCGTGGCCCAAGCACCTGCGGAATGTTCCCGAGTATGCAGGCGGGCATCACGAGCGCATGGATGGCAAGGGCTACCCAAAGGGCTTGAAGCGCGAGGAAATGAGCGTCCAGGCGCGCGTCATGGGCATTGCCGACATCTTCGAAGCGCTTACTGCCCGCGACCGGCCCTACAAGAAAGGCAAGACTCTGACCGAATCGCTCGAGATTCTTGGCAAGTTCAAGCTAAACGGCCATATCGATCCGGACCTGTTCGATGTCTTCATCCGCGAAAAGGTCTACCTGAAATATGCGGAGCAGTTCATGAATCCCGAGCAGATCGATGATGTGGACCTGAGCCGCATCCCCGGGGTTTCCGTCTGAAATTGCCTGCGCACGCGCCAGCAAGGGCGCGCGCCAGCTAGCCGCTAGCCGGCGGTGCCGGGGGACGGCGCGTAATGTAGACGATCAGGGCCTCAGTGGCGATCTCGACAAATTTCTCGTTGTAGCCCATTTCCTTGAGTTCCCACTGGAAGGTGTTGCCCAGCGCGGCTTTCTTGAACACGCCGAGTTTTTTTTCATCCTTGAACTGGGCTGCCTTTTCGCAAACTTCCTCGATGATCGTGGTCAGGCGCTTTGGGCTGACCATGCGTTGCGGATCATTGGCAAGCGTAGGCGGGAAACGTTTCGAGATTTCCTGCGCGAGGGATTTGGCGAATTCCTCGAGATCCTTGCCGCCGAAAAGGTTAAGAGCCACGATGCGGTACCGTCTGCTGAGTCGTTTTTCTATGATAACCGCATTCTTGCCAACTGCCGGCCGGTTCGCGCTCCTGCCGAACGCACCGCCACGCCACCAGATTTTGTCATTACCTCCTCCGCAAGCATTTGCGACCCCATTAGAGCTGATTACAGCGTGCATAACCGGGGCTTATGTGAATGTCGGTTGCGCAAACACGCCGCCAATCGCACAATCGGCCCAGGGCTTCCCTGGAACCGAAAATGCGCGCGCCGCCGCTGGATTTACGTCTGCTTGAAGTCTTCGAGGCGATCTTTGTCGAGAAGAGCCTGACCAATGCGGCCCTCAAGCTGGCGATGACCCAGCCTGCGGTCAGCCAGTCGCTGACCAAGATGCGCGCGCACTTCGGTGACCAGTTGTTCGTTCGCACGGTCGCCGGGATGGAGCCGACGCCACGCGCCAAAGAATTGTTCGCGTCGGTTGCGGTGATCTTGAAGGAAGCGCGTGAATCACTGGTGGCGCGGCCGGCGTTTGATCCAAAACTCTCCGAGCGCGAGTTCGCGATCGCAACCACCGATCTGGGCGCCGCAGCCCTGATTCCGCAACTCATCCAGGCGGCGCGCCAACGTGCGCCTCTGGCGCGGATTGTCAGCGTCAGTGCCGACGGCCGTGAACTTGCCGAGGAAATGACTGCGGGCGACATTTCTCTTGCGATCGGCAACTTTCCGGTGCTGCAGGCGGGCATCTATCAGCAGGGCCTGTATCAGGAAACCTATGTGCTGCTGGCCAGCAGCGAGCGTGCCGCGCAGGGGTGCATGACCGTTGAGGACTTTCGCGAAGCGCATCATGTGATCGTCAGCGCCGGCTCCTCTGGCCATTTCCACAGCGAGATCGAAAAGCGCCTGATCGCCATGATTCCGCATGACCATATCGTCGCCACCGTTTCAAGCTTTCTGGTGGCGCCGCTGGTGGCGCGCGGAACCGATCTCCTGTTGACAGTGCCGCGCCGGGTCGCCGGCATTTATGCGCCGCTTCTCGGCCTGGAGGAAATGCCCTTGCCGCTGGAGTTGCCGGACTACCCGATCACCCAGTATTGGCATGCGCGTTTTCATCACGATCCGGGCATCGTCTGGTTGCGCAACCTGGTGTTTGAACTGTTTTCCGACCGCGACGCCAGCGAACCCGCAGCCCAGGCGCCGACAGGCCGCGTGGCGCAGCGCGTCGCATGAAAGCAGCCCGCTACGCACGACCTTCGCAGTTGGGCGATGCGCTGGCAATCCTGGGTGCGGGCGGCTTTTCCGTCCTGGCGGGCGGTACCGATTTCTACCCTGCTCGGGTGGGTAAACCGGTGGACGTGGATGTTCTGGACATCACATGCATCGAAGAATTGCGCGGCATCAGTGTCGACGCCGGCGCCGTGCGCATCGGCGCTCTCGCGACCTGGAGCGATTTGCAAGACGCGGACCTGCCGCCGGTGTTTGACGGTCTCAGGGCGGCGGCGCGCGAGGTAGGTGGCATGCAGATCCAGAATGCAGGCACGCTGGCGGGCAACCTTTGCAATGCTTCGCCTGCCGCTGACGGGGTACCACCCTTGCTGGCACTGGATGCCGATGTCGAACTGATGGCCTCCGGCGCAACGCGTCGCTTGCCCCTGCGGGACTTCGTGCTGGGGAATCGCAAAACTGCGCGCGCGCCAAACGAGTTGCTGGTAGCGGTCCACATACCTGCCTGGGGAGCGCGCGCGCGCGGCAGCTTTCAGAAGCTCGGCCAGCGCAGGTATCTGGTGATCTCGATTGTCATGGTGGCAGCCAGCATTGGGCTGGACGCTCAGGGCCGCATCGCGCGCTGCGGCCTTGCCGTTGGGGCCTGTTCGGCGGCCGCCCAACGCCTGGATGCACTTGAGGCGAGCCTCATCGGCGTGCGCGCCAGCGACGCCGCAGCGATGGCTGTGTCCGAGCACCTGTCTGACCTGACGCCCATCGACGACGTGCGTGGATCCGGCGCCTACCGCCGTGACGCCGCCCTGACCCTGCTGCGCAGGGCGATCGCCCAGGCGGTGGCATGAACAAACCGCTTGAAGCACGGCCAGGCGCGACTGCGAAGGTTGCGCAAGGCATTGCGCTGACACTCAACGGCGCCGCCGTGCAGTTGGATTGCGCGCCGTCCAAACGCCTGGCGCATGCCTTGCGCGAAGACCTCGGGCTCACCGGCACCAAGATCGGCTGCGACGCCGGCGACTGCGGTGCCTGTACCGTGTTGCTCGACGGCCGGCAAGTCTGTGCCTGCATCACCGCGGTGGCGCAAGCCGAGGGTTGCGCGGTGACCACCGTGGAGGGATTGGCGGCGGATGGCCGGCTCAACTACCTGCAGCGGGCGTTTCTCGAACACGGCGCCGCACAGTGTGGAATCTGCACGCCCGGCATGTTGATGGCAGCCAGTGATTTGCTCGCACGCAAGGCACAGCCAACCGAGTCCGAGGTGCTTGACGCCCTGGGCGGCGTGCTGTGCCGCTGCACCGGCTACCGCAAGATCGTGGAGGCGGTACTCGCGGTTTCAAGCGGCGACATCGTGGTTCCGGACATACCGGCAGGCCAGGCGGTTGGCAGCCGCCTGGCACGGCTGGACGGACCGGCCAAGCTCACCGGTGGCGAAAAATTTGCTGCCGACAAGGCGCCCGCCGGTTCGCTGTTCCTGCGCATCATTCGCTCTGCGCATCCGCGCGCACTGTTTACATTTGGCAACCTCGACGCCTTCCGGCGCAGGTATCCGGCCGTTGAAGGCATCATCAGCGCCGCCGACGTGCCGGAAAACTCCTTTGCCGTATTCCCGACGCCCAAGGACCAACCGGTGCTGGCCGCGGGGCACGTGCGTTTCCGTGGCGAAGCGGTGCTGGGCCTGATCGGCGAGGAGTCGGCCATTCGCGCGATTGCCGAAGAAGAAATACCCATCAGATGGCAGCCGTTGCCGGCCCTGGAGACTGTGGAGCAAGCCTTGACCGCCACTGGCGACTGGCTGCACGACTTTGCGCCGGAGAACGTACTGTGTCGTGGCCGGGTGATCAAGGGGGACGTACAGCCTGCCCTCGCAGCATCGGCGTTCACCGCCGAAGGTGAATTCCGCACCAGTCATGTAGAGCATGCCTACATCGAGCCGGAGGCCGGCTACGCGGAGCTGTTCGAGGAAGGCGGTCGCACCCGCATCCGCGTCTTCGCCTGCACCCAGACCCCCTACATGGACAAGGAGGAAGTCGCACGCGTGCTCAAGTTGCCGCTTGACGCCGTGCAGATCGTGCCCTCGGCCGTTGGCGGCGGCTTCGGCGGCAAGCTCGACGTTTCGGTGCAGCCGCTGCTTGCCGTCGCGGTGTGGAAAATGCGCCGTCCGGTGCGTATGGTCTACACGCGTCCCGAATCCATGATCTCGACCACCAAGCGCCATCCGGCACGGATTCGCGTACGGCTGGGTTGCGACAACGATGGCCGCTTGACGGCCGTCGATTTCGCCGGCGACTTCAATACAGGTGCTTACGCGTCCTGGGGTTCCACCGTGGCCAATCGCGTGCCGGTACACGCCAGCGGACCCTACGCGGTGCCCAACGTGCGCGCCCTGACTCGCGCGGTCTACACCAACAACGCCATCGCCGGCGCCTTCCGCGGCTTCGGCGTGCCGCAGGCCTGCATCGCCACCGAGGCGCTGATGGACGACCTGGCAGAGCAATGCGGCCTGGATCGCCTGGAGTTCCGGCTGCGCAATGCCATCCGGGTCGGCCATGAAACCGCCACCGGCCAGCAACTCAAGGCCAGCGTCGGCATGGCGCGCTGCCTGGAAGTGCTCAAGCATGCATGGGAGGCGGCCCTGGCAAGCGTCGCGGCCCGCAATTCTGCCGCAGCAGGTAGCGCCAGACGATACGGCGCCGGCGTGGCCTGCATGTGGTACGGCATCGGCAACACGGTCATCGCCAATCCCTCGACCATGACCATCGGCCTGCGCAGCAATGGCCGCTTCATGCTCTACAACGGCGCGCAGGAAATCGGCCAGGGCAGCTACACCATCATGCCGCAGATCGCAGCCGACGCGCTTGGCGTGCCGGTAGCTCTGATTGACCAGATCCATGGCGACACCGATCAGACCGAGGACGGCGGCAAGTCATCGGCATCGCGGCAGACATTTGTGTCGGGCAATGCGGTGAAGTTCGCGTCCGAAGATCTCCGGCGAAAGCTGTGCGAAAGCGCCGGCGTACCTGTCGACGCCTGCATCGAAATCCAGGGGACGACGCTCATCGCCCGTTCTGTCGCGGGCGAGCGGCAACTTGACCTGTCCCAATGCCGGACCGATGCTCGCGGCGACATCGCGCTCGGCCGCGGCACCTTCAATCCGCCCACTGTGCCGCTGGATAGCAATGGCCAGGGCGTGCCGTACGCCACCTATGGTTTCGCCGCCCAGATCGCGGAAGTCGAAGTCGACACTGAACTCGGCACCGTCAAGGTGCTGCACATCCATGCGGCGCACGACGTCGGTCGGGCAATCAATCCGACCCAGGTCGAAGGCCAGATCCACGGCGGTGTAGCCCAAGGATTGGGCATGGCGCTGATGGAGGAGTACAGCAGTGGCAAAACCGACAACCTGCACGACTATCTGATCCCGACCATCGGCGACATTCCGCCGATCACCACCCATCTGGTCGAAGATCCGGAGCCGATCGCGCCCTACGGTGCAAAAGGTGTCGGCGAGCCGGCGCTGATCGCAACCGCTCCTGCCATCTTCGGCGCGATCCGGCAGGCCACCGGTGTACGCGTCGATTTCGCGCCCTGTACGCCTGACCGCTTGCGCCAGCTGCTGAAGAAGGTGGGCGTGACATGATTGCGCGTAGTCCCGTTGCGCTTGTCACCGGCGGACGCCGCGGCATCGGCCGCGGCATCGCTTATGCCCTGGCCGATGCCGGCTTTGATCTGGTCATCAACGACATTGAATTCGACGCCGCCACCAGCGCAACCCTGGAAGCCATCGCAGCCAGAGGGCGGCGCGCGAAGTTCGTGCTGGGCGACATCGCCGCCATCGAATCGCATGACGCAATGCTTGACCAGGTGTGGTCCCTGTTTGGAACGCTCGACGTGCTGGTCAACAACGCCGGGGTGCAGGTCAAGGTGCGCGGCGACATGCTGGAAACCGCGCCTGAGAGCTATGACCGGCTGCTCGACACCAACCTGCGCGGCACCTTTTTCCTCACGCAGAAAGTGGCGCGGCGCATGCTGGCGGAGCAGCGCGAAGCCGATGCGCCGCCGCGCGCGATCGTCACCATATCGTCGGTCAATGCGGCCATCGTCGGTCCCAGCCGTGCCGAGTACTGCATCTCCAAGGCCGGCCTGACCATGATGACCCAACTCTATGCCGAGCGCCTCGCCGGCGACGACATCATGTGCCATGAGGTGCGTCCCGGCATCATCGAAACCGATATGACCAAGCCGGCCAAGGCGCGCTACGACAAGCTGATCGCCGAGGGCCTGACGCCGATCAAACGATGGGGGCAGCCTGCGGACATCGGCAAGACCGTGGCCGCTTTGGCCACGCGCGCCCTGCCTTTCAATACCGGCGCGGCGTTTTATGTCGATGGCGGCATGCATATGAAGGTCTTGTGATGAGCACCACCCACGCCGACCCCACCACCGGCATTGAAGCCGCGCCTGCGGAGCCCAAAGCGGGCGGCAAGATCATCTGCAACGCCTGTCCGGTGCTGTGCAATATCAGCGAGGGGCGCAGCGGCGCTTGCGAGCGCTATGCCAATTTCAAGGGCGTGTTGACGCGACTCGATCCACTGGTGCTGACCGCCCGCACCCTCGACGACCAGGGCGAACTGGTGGCGTTCGACGGCAAGCCGTGGGACGGCAATCCGCTCGACAATCCGCCCATCGATGCCGAGCGAACGCCGGTGTTCGTGACCGGCATCGGCGCTACGACCACATACCCCGACTACAAGCCGGCGCCGTTTATCGTTGCCGCCAGGCACCGGGGAGTCGATACCGTCACGGTGGTTACCGAAGGCGTGTTCAGTTACTGCAGCTTCAAGCTCAAGATCGACACCGACCGCTACATCGGGCCGGAACAGGCCAGCGTGCGCCATGACGGTGAGGTGGTCGGGCATGTCACCACCGCCGAGTATGGTTCGCAAATGCTTTCGCTGGGCGGGGTCCATCATCTCACCGGTGGTTCCAAGCGCGAGGGCAAGGTGACCTGCCAGGTGATGCTGGACCTGGGCAACAAGAAGCAGGTCGAACTCGATATCGAGGGCGGCTCGAAACTGGTGGTGCAGGCCGGCAAGCCGCCGGTCATCAACGGCATTGTCGAAAAGCGCATGCGGGTTGGCTGCGGCTCGGCCACCATCGGCATTTTCGCGCCGCAGTGGAAGGATCATGTCGACGAAGTGATCGTGGTGGATGACCACATCACCGGTGTGCTCACCGAGCATCAGGCCGGCAAGTACATCGACATGCAGCCCTCCGGGATTCGCATTCGCGGCAAGAAGTCGACGCCGGGCCGCTACTTCCAGGTGGCCAATCCCGGCATGGGCTGGGGCGGCACCGACATCACCGACCCGCTTGGCATCATCGAGCGGGTCGACGAGAAGGTCGCACGGCCCGGCATGCGCGTGCTGTTCGTCTCCACCACCGGCGAGGACTACGCCTATTTCGTGCTCGGCGACCAACTGCAGTTCGTGCCTGCGGCGATGCCGGCCGCGCTGCAAAAGGTGGTCGACCGCATCGGTGAGAACTGCGAACCGGCCTTGTGCACGGTGCTGTTCCTGGGCGGCGCCGGCGGTTCCCTGCGTGCCGGGGTGACCGACAACCCGATCGCCCTGACGCGCTCGATCAAGGAATTGCTCACCAATGTCACCGCCGGCGGTGCGCCGGCCTATGTGTGGCCGGGCGGCGGCATCATGATGATGGTCGACGTGATGCGCATGCCCGACAATTCCTTCGGCTACGTGCCAACCCCGGCGATCGTGGCGCCGATCGAATTCGTCATGAAACTTGCCGACTATCAGGCAATGGGCGGCTACATGCACCGGGTGCGGCGCATCGAGGACGTGCTGGCCTGCGAGAAATTCCGCCTGATGCAGCAGGATGTGCGCAATCCGTGGCCGATCGGCGAAAAGCCGGTGGTGGGTTAGCGAAATGATGGCACCGCAACGCCAGATTCTTGCCCCAGGCCGCGAGCATTGGCGGCATGGTCCGATAGACCTGGTGATCGAGGCATGGGGCGAAGCGGCGGCTGTGGCGCAGGCCCGTGCCGACGCGTGGGCCAGGTTTGAGCAGGTGTTGGGTGAGTTGGTGCGGGAGCTTGCGGCACTGCGCGCACCGATTTCCGCGATGTGCGGTGTCGACGGCCCGGTGGCGCGGCGGATGGTGGCAGCGTGTGCTGTCCATGCTCCGCATTTCATTACGCCGATGGCAGCAGTGGCCGGCAGTGTTGCCGACGAGATCATCGAATGCTTCGCCCGACCTGGCGTGGCGCGTGCGTTCGTCAACAATGGCGGTGACATCGCGCTCCATCTTGCGCCCGGGGAGTTCCTGAAGGTCGGCATCGTGTCGCATGCCTATTTGCCCGGCATCGATGGGCACCTGACACTACCAGCACCAAGCCCGGTCCGCGGCGTCGCCACCAGCGGCTGGCGCGGCCGCAGTTTCAGTTTGGGCATTGCCGACAGCGTGACCGTTCTGGCAGCCACCGCCGCAGCCGCTGACGCGGCCGCGACCATGATCGCCAACGCGGTCGATATCGATCACCCGGTCATCCGGCGCCTGCCCGCATGCGAAGTCAAGGACGACTCCGACCTCGGCCGGCGACTGGTCACCGTCGCAGTCGGGCCACTGCCCGATCGTCTGGTGGCAAGCGCGCTGGATCGCGGTGCGGCCGCGGCGACGTCATTGCTGGCGCGCGGCCTGATCGTTGGCGCGGCGCTTGCTTTGCAACAACAATGGCGTAGCGCAGGCTGTGCCAACCCGGCATTGCCGCTAACGCTGGCGACACGACGCGCGGCCTGACCCGAACCCGAGGAGCCCTGGAGCGATGCCCACCATGATCAAAAAAGGAAAAAGGCTCGCCGGCGACGCCACGCGCAAGGCGAGCGGCGTGGCGACTGCGTTGGCGGTCAGGGCGGCCGGTCGGGTTGCCGGCGGCAGGGTGTCGAGCGTGGCGGACGAAGCCGGTAAATTGGCCGGCAATCTCGATCCGTCCCGCCCTGATCCGGGTGCGGTCAAGGTGGATGTACGCAAGATCGTGACTTTGGTCGAGGAGATTCGCCATGAGGGCGGCCCAAAAGCGAAGAGGCCGCACCTGCGCGGCGCCATTGCCGCGGTGGTCGCCAATCCTTTTGCCGGCCGCTATGTCGAAGACTTGACGCCGATGATGGAGGCCTTGAAGCCACTCGGGCATGAGTTGGCGGCTATTTTGATCAAGGCCCTGGGTGGTCCGAAAAAAGTCGATGCCTATGGCAAGAGCGTGATCGTGGGCGTGGCGGGCGAATCCGAGCATGCGGCGCTGTGGCATGTGCCGGGCGGCTATGGCATGCGCGAGTTGCTCGACAAGTCGCTCGCCATCGTGCCGTCCACCATCAAGGTGGCCGCGGCGGGTGCCGGCATCGATGTGCCGCTGCATCATCGCACCGCGGCCTATGTGCGCAGCCATTTCGACAGTGTCGAGATGCGGGTGCCCGACGCGCCGCGACCGCATGAGATCGTCTTCATCCTGGCCATGGGTGTGGGCGGCCGGGTGCACAACCGCATGGGTGGGCTTGAGACCGGCGCGATTGCGAAGTTTGATGGTCAACGTTGAATCATTTTGAAAAGGGGAAATTCATGCACCGACGCGCATTCATGCAGATGGGCGGCGCCTTGACGGCGGTTGCCGCATTTGGCGTAGCTGGGGCGGCTCAGGCGGCGACCAAACCGGGTGCCACCGATGCACTATTGGTCATCGACGTGCAGAATTGCTTCATTCCCGGAGGCTCGCTGGCGGTCAAGGAGGGCGACGCCATCGTACCGGTCATCAACAAGCTGGCCAAGGGCTTTGCCAACGTCGTGATCACGCAGGATTGGCATACCGCCGATCATGTGTCATTCGCCTCGCAACATCAGGGCAAGAAGCCGTTCGAGACCGTCAAGCTCAAGTACGGCACCCAGGTGTTGTGGCCCGACCACTGCGTACAGGGCACCGACGGCGCCGCCTTGCACAAGGATTTGTCGATCCCGCATGCGCAACTGGTGCTGCGCAAGGGGTTCCACAAGGACACCGACAGTTACTCGGCATTTCTCGAGGCGGATCGCAAGACCAGCACCGGGCTTGCCGGGTACCTGAAGGCACGCGGCATCAAACGGGTGTACCTGGCAGGCTTGGCCACGGATTTCTGTGTCGCCTGGAGCGCGCTCGATGCGCGCAAGGCGGGCTTCGAGGCCGGCGTGATCGAAGACGCCTGCCGCGCTATCGACCTCAATGGTTCGCTGACCAAGGCTTGGGCAGACATGGGCCGGGCCGGCGTCAAGCGACTGAAATCGGCTGATATTGCGGGCTGACAACCATGGCCTTCCTGCGCAACTGCTGGTACGCGGCAGCCTGGGCCGGTGAGGTCGGTGGCGGCCTGTTGGCGCGCACCATCCTCGAGGTTCCCATGGTGTTTTACCGCATGACCAATGGCCAGGTTGCTGCCTTGCTCGACCGTTGCCCGCATCGCTTGCTGCCACTATCGAAAGGCCGCTTGCGTGGCGACAGCATCGAATGCGGCTACCACGGCCTGACCTTCGACTTTAGCGGGCGCTGCGTGCACGCACCCGGTCAGGAACGAATTCCCGCGGCAGCCAAAGTGCCAAGCTTTCCGCTGGCCGAACACCTGGGGCTGGTGTGGGTCTGGCCGGGCGACCCGGCCTTGGCGGATAAAGCCAAACTGTTTGACCAGTTGCCGCGCTGGGCTGATTCGCAAGGCGAGGCGCCGGCCTGGGGCTTGAACTGCGGGCCGTATACCCATGTCAAAGCCAACTATCAGCTCTTGACTGAAAACCTGGTCGATCCGGCGCACGTGACCTACGTCCACGCCTCGACCCTGGGTACCGCGGCGATGGCCGATATTCCGATCGAGACCACGCAGATCGGCGACACCCTGCTGGTCACCCGCTGGACCCTTGATTCGCCGGCAGCACCGATCCTGCAACGCTTCGGCAAATGGGCCGGCAATGTCGATCGCTGGCAGTATTACTGGCTCTATCCACCGTCGATTGCGGTGGTCGATTTCGGTTCGCACACGCCGGGCATGGAACATTCCGAAGCGGCACGTGACGCCGGCGTCCGCATCTATTCAAGCCATTTCCTGACGCCGGAAACCGCGGGCTCCACGCATTACTTCTGGTTTCAGCTGCGCAATTTCGCGCAGACCGATCTCCAGGTGTCAAACCAGATCACCGAGCAATTTGTCATGGCCTTCGCCGAGGACAAAGCTGTGCTGGAGGCGATCGAGGAATCCGAGCGGGCACCTTGGGTGGCCGAGCGTGTCAAACTCGCGCTTGACACCGGCAGCGTGCGTCTGCGCCGTACCGTGGCAAGCCTGATAGCCCGCGAGCAGGCGCAAGCCACGCCAGGCAAGGTCGGCGGCGGCGGGGTGGCGACCGAAATTTCGCAACAGATCAATTGAGTTACCCAAGGAGAGAAAAAATGAAGCGTTTACGAAGCCTGGCATTTGGTGTTGCCGCCGCAGTTTTCTCAGCAGGTGCGGTACAGGCGCAACCAAAGCCGATTCGCATCGGCGAAATCAACAGCTATAAGTCGCAACCCGCGTTCCTCGAGCCCTACAAGAAGGCCATGGACCTGGCCGTCGAAGAGATCAACGCTGCGGGCGGCATCAATGGCCGCAAGCTCGAACTGGTGATTCGTGACGACGGCGGCAACCCGGGTGATGCAGTGCGCGTGGCCGAGGAACTGGTGTCGCGTGAAAAGGTCGATCTGCTCGCCGGTGGATTCCTGTCGCACATCGGGCTTGGCCTGACCGATTTTGCCAAGCAGAAGAAGATATTCTTTCTGGCTTCCGAGCCCCTGACCGACAAGATCGTCTGGCAGAACGGCAATCGCTACACCTTCCGACTGCGCGCCTCGACCTACATGCAGGCAGCCATGCTGGTGCCGGAGGCCGCCAAGATGGGCAAGAAGCGCTGGGCAGTGGTGTACCCCAACTACGAATATGGCCAGTCGGCGGTCGCAACCTTCAAGGAGCAATTGAAGAAAGCACAACCGGACGTGGAATTCGTGGCCGAGCAGGCGCCGCCACTGGGCCGCATTGATCCTGGCGCGGTAGTGCAGGCGCTCGCCGATGCCAAGCCCGACGCCATCTTCAACGTGCTGTTCGGTGCCGACCTCGCGCGCTTTGTGCGCGAGGGCAACATCCGCGGCCTGTTCAAGGGGCGCGAGGTGGTGAGCCTTCTGACCGGGGAGCCGGAATACCTTGATCCGTTGAAGGACGAAACGCCCGAGGGCTGGCTGGTCACCGGCTATCCCTGGTACGGCATCGACACACCCGAGCACAAGGCCTTCTTCATCGCCTATCACAGAAAGTACAACGACTATCCGCGCCTGGGTTCGGTGGTCGGTTATGCGACCATCAAGGCACTGGCAGCCGGGCTCAAGAAAGCCAATTCGACCGATACCGAAAAGCTGATCACGGCGTTTCGTGGTCTCACTTTCGACTCACCGTTCGGCAAGGTGACCTTTCGCGCGCTGGACCATCAGTCGACCATGGGGGCCTATGTCGGTCGCACCACCCTGCGTGGCGGCAAGGGCGAAATGAAGGACTACAAGTACTACGATGGTGCGAAGTTTTTTCCATCGGATGCGGAAGTCAGGAAGATGCGGCCTGCCGATTGAGACTTGAATCGGCCGCTTGGCCAGGCACAGTGCAATGGCCGCCCACGGGCGGCCATTGGCTTGATCCTGCGTAGCTCCGAGCTCTTGAATCGCTGATCACATGACCCTTGACGCGATAGCGGTCCAGTTTCTGGGCGGACTGGCGGGCGCTTCCACCCTGTTCCTGATTGCCGTCGGCCTGTCGCTGATTTTCGGCGTCACGCGCATCGTCAATTTCGCCCATGGTTCGTTTTACATGCTGGGCATTTACGTGGCCTACACCATCGTGGCGCGCTTCGGCGGCTCGGTGTTCGGGTTTTGGGTGTCGATCCTGCTGGCCGCATTGGTGGTGGCTGTCATCGGCGTGATTGTCGAGCTGTTGCTGTTGCGGCGCATCTACCAGGCGCCTGAGCTGTTTCAGTTGCTGGCCACCTTCGCGGTGGTGTTGATCGTGCGCGATGCGACGCTGGCCATCTGGGGGCCCGAGGACCTGCTGGGACCGCGCGCTCCCGGCCTCAAAGGTTCGGTCGAAATTCTTGGCCGTCAGTTCCCGCAGTACGACCTGGTGCTGATTTTCATCGGGCCGCTGGTATTGGCATTGCTGTGGTTTGTGCTGACCCGTACGCGCTTTGGCGTGTTGATCCGGGCTGCCACCCAGGATCGCGAAATGGTCGGTGCCCTGGGGGTCAACCAGGCGTGGTTGTTTACCGGTGTATTCGCCCTGGGCGCGTTTCTCGCGGCCTTGGGCGGCGCATTGCAGGCACCGCGCGAGCCTGCCAATCTCGGTCTGGATCTGGTGGCCATTGGTGAAGCCTTCGTGGTGGTGGTGGTAGGCGGCATGGGCAGCATCCCGGGCGCCTTTCTCGCAGCCTTGCTGATCGCCGAGATCAAGGCCATGTGTTTCGCGATCGGCCAGACTACGCTTTTTGGCGTGAGCTTTTCATTTTCCAAGCTGACCCTGGTGGTCGAGTTCCTGGTGATGGCGGCGGTGTTGATATGGCGCCCCTGGGGCCTCTTGGGGCGGGCCGGCGCGGCCACCCGCAATGCCGCCGAGATCGAGGCCCCGCTCACGCCGGCGGACGCGCGCACGCGCAGGTTCGGCTGGATCGTGCTGGGGCTCCTGCTGCTGTTGCCGGCGCTGTCGCAGGCTTACCCGTACACCGTGGTGCTGGCGATCGACATCCTGATTGCCGTGCTGTTTGCCACCAGCCTGCACTTCATCATGGGGCCGGGTGGCATGCACTCGTTTGGCCACGCAGCCTATTTCGGCCTTGGTGCGTACGGGGCGGGCATGCTGGTCAAGCACCTGGGCTGGCCGATGGAAGGCGCGCTTTTTGCCGCTCCCATGCTGGCGGCACTGGGGGCGATTGTGTTCGGCTGGTTTTGCGTGCGCCTGTCTGGCGTGTACCTGGCGATGCTCACGCTGGCCTTCGCGCAAATCGTCTGGTCGGTGGCGTTCCAGTTCGATGAGTTGACCGGCGGCAGCAACGGCATTGTCGGCGTCTGGCCGGCTCCCTGGTTGTCGGAGAAATGGGTCTATTACTACCTGACGCTCGCCTTGACACTTGCAGGGGTGCTGTTTCTGTGGCGCGTGTTGCTGTCGCCGTTCGGCTATGCGCTGCGTGCCGGGCGCGATTCGCCGCTCAGGGCGGATGCGATCGGCATCGATGTGTTTCGCATCCAGTGGGCCGGCTTCGTTCTGGCAGGCATCGTGTGCGGCGTGGCCGGCGCCCTGTTCGCATTCTCGAAAGGCTCGATCGCGCCCGAGACGATCGGCGTCGGCCGTTCGATCGATGGCCTGGTGATGGTGCTCCTGGGCGGGGTGCAGACCATGGCCGGCCCGGTGGTCGGTGCTGCCTTGTTCACCTGGCTGCAAGACCTGATTGCGCGCGAGTTCCAGTACTGGCGGGCAGCCCTGGGCTGCACCATCCTGATCCTGGTGCTGGCGTTTCCGCAGGGCGTGGCCGGGTCGGTCAAGCGGCTGTTCGGGAAGACCGCGCAATGAGTCTGCTCAAGGTCACGGGCCTCACCAAATCCTTTGGCGGCGTACGCGCGGTCGGCAACGTCAGCTTCGAAGTGGGGGCCGGCGAGCTGCTGGCCCTGATCGGGCCCAATGGCGCCGGCAAGTCGACCTGTTTCAACATGCTCAACGGGCAATTGGCGCCGGATGCCGGCAGCATCGAATTCGAGGGGCGGCAGATCGTTGGCATGCGGCCGCGCCAGGTGTGGCGCCTGGGGGTTGGCCGCACGTTTCAGATCACCGCCACCTTCAGCTCGATGACTGTGCGCGAGAACGTGCAGGTGGCATTGTTGTCGCACCAGGGTCGGCTTGGCAATCTGTGGCGGCGTGCGCGCGACATGCACGTCACTGAAGCCGACGCACTGCTGCAACGGGTTGGCATGGGTGGCCAGGCCGAGCGCCCGTGTTCGGTGCTGGCCTATGGCGACCTGAAGCGTCTGGAACTCGCCGTTGCGCTGGCCAATCGCCCGCGCCTGTTGCTGATGGACGAACCGACCGCCGGCATGGCGCCCAGGGAAAGGGTGGCCTTGATGGCGCTGGCTGCCGAGATCGTCAAGACCGACAACATCGGGGTGCTGTTCACCGAGCATGACATGGACGTGGTGTTCGCCCACGCATCGCGCTTGATCGTGCTCAATCGCGGCCAGCTGATCGCGGCAGGCGAACCGCAAGCGGTGCGGGCGAACCAGGAAGTGCAGCGCATCTATCTGGGGAGCCGGCACTGATGCTGAAGGTCGCGGCCCTCCACAGCTACTATGGTCAGGCGCACATCCTGGCCGATATCTCGCTCGAAGTGAACGCCGGCGAGGTGGTGGTGCTGCTGGGGCGCAATGGCGCAGGCAAGAGCACCACCCTCAAATCCATCGTCGGCCTGGTACGACCGCAAAGCGGCAGCATCGAATTCCAGGGACAACGCATCGAGCGCCTCGCACCCTATCGCATTGCGCGCATGGGCCTGGGTTACGTGCCGGAGGACCGACGCATTTTCACTGACCTTTCGGTGCTGGAGAACCTGGAGGTCGGGCGTCAGGCAGCGCGCGTCGGCGCGCCGACCTGGGATTTCGAGAAACTCGGCGCCCTGTTTCCGAATCTCAAGGAAATGCCGCAACGTCCGGGCGGGCGCATGTCCGGCGGCGAGCAGCAGATGCTGACCATCGCGCGCACCCTGATGGGCAACCCGCTTTGCGTCCTGCTTGACGAACCGTCCGAAGGCGTGGCGCCGGTGATCGTCGACCAGATGGTCGAGGCGATTCGCGGCCTCAAGGCCGCCGGGGTGGCGATCCTGTTGTCGGAGCAAAACCTGCATTTCGCCATCGATGTGGCCGATCGCGCCTACATTATCGAAAAGGGCGGCATCCGCTTTTCCGGGACCATGGCCGAACTGCAGGCCAATGCCGAGATCCAGGCGCAATACCTGGCGGTTTAGGCCGAACAAGGCCGCGCCACCTGCAGTTTTGGAGCGCGCGTGCCACGCGTCTGGATTAAGATGGCCCACGCCCGCGCGGGACTGCGGAATTGTCGAAAACGCACCGGCAATCGAGCGCCGCAACCAATCATTGGAGACGAGACAACATGCGACTTGCCAACCTGATCGTCGTGGCCATTGCATTGGTCAGCGCCGCCACCGCAGTGCAGGCCCAACCTTACCCGACCCGGCCGATTCGCATGATCGTGCCATTCCCGGCCGGCGGCGCCGCCGACCTGGCCGCGCGCACGGTCACGCAAGCCTTGTCACAGGTTCTTGGCCAGTCGCTGGTGATCGATAACCGCGGTGGCGCGGACGGCGCGATCGCCGGCGATGTGGTGTCGCGCGCCGCGCCGGACGGCTACACCATCCTGTTCGCCACGACCACCGGCCTGAATGCCGCACCAACCATGCGCAAGCAGCCGCCCTATGATCCGCTCAGGGATTTCACGCCGATTTCTCTGGTCGGCAAGTTCGGTTTCTTTTTGTTCGTGCATGAAAGCGTGCCGGCGAAAACGGTCGCGGAGTTCCTGGCTTACGTGCGTGCGAATCCCGGCAAGCTCAACTACGGCACCGGCAATGGCACCAGCATTCTCACCACCGCGCAACTGGCGCTGGCTGAACGACTCGACATGCTGCACGTGCCCTACAAGGGTGATGCACCCGCCACTGCCGACTTGATCGCCGGCCGCGTGCAGATGATGATCGGCACCCCGGGCAGTGCCTTGCCGCAGGTGAAGGAAGGGCGCCTGCGGGTGCTTGCAACCCTGTTGCCCAACCGCAGTCCCCTGGTGCCCGAAACGCCCACCGCGACCGAGGCCGGCTTGAACAAACTCACCATAACGCCCTGGGCTGGCCTCTTCGGGCCACCGAAATTGCCTGCCGAAGTGGTCGAGCGCCTGGGCGCCGCGATGAAAACGGTGGCGGGGCGTGCAGAGGTGCGTGAGGCGCTGGATCGAATTGCATTTCAGTTGCAGAGTTCGACGCCGCTGGAGATGGCGGAGTTGCTCAAGGTGCAACTGGAGATTTGGCGCAAGACGGTGCAGGAAGTGGGGATCGAGCGGAATTGACTGGATCTTGTCATCGTGATTGATCACGACAAGCCATGAAACTTGCCAAGATCGGTGCAAGTGGGTCTGAGAAAACCAGGCTCGCGTCACCGGCTGACCCGCAAGTGCTCTCTGCATTCAGGGCACCGGCCATCCCGCGCGGGTTGCGCCGGGTAGCGCCGCGACGTCGGGGCTTGCGACCAAGGGCGACGGGACGATGCCCTTCCCCGCGCGCGACCTATGCCCCGCCGGCCGCGTTGGCCGGGCTGCCCTTGATCATGCGCAGCGGGGTGTACAGAAGCACAGTCTCCCCGCGCTGATTGACCACCCGGTTCAAGGCGCGCACCAGGCCGCGGTTTCCCTTCGAGGTGCGACGCACCTCGACGATCTCGACTTCGACATGAATGGTGTCGCCCACCACCACCGGTGCCTTGTGGTTGAGCTCGGTGTGCAGGAAAGCCTGTCCGGTGAATTGCATCGACGGGGTGATGAGTCCCTCGGCGAAAATGTAGATCATGCATCCGGGGATGAATCGACCCCGGATGGTGTGCGGCGTTTCGGGAGCGACGCTCACGAAGCCTTCCTCGTTGAGCCATGAGAGATTGATGAAGCTCACCAGATCGGTCTCGGTGATCGTGCGGCCCATGGTGTAGAAGCGCAAGCCGGGCCGCAACTGGTCATAGTAGAACCCGTGCCCGATCAGGGTGCCCTTGCCTTCGATGGTTTCAATTGCCTGTGTCAAGTGAATTCTCCCGCTGCGGTTTTCAAGGATGACAAAATTTCGCTTGCGCTGGGCGGGCCTTGCATCGAGACCTGCGGTGTCGCAGTAAATGCGTGGTCCGATGCACGCGGGGCGCCGTTCTATTTGCCTGCGACCTTGCGAAAATCGGGTTTGCGCTTTTCCCGAAACGCACGCCCGCCTTCTTTCGATTCTTCAGTGTCGTAGTACAACCTCAGGGCCTGCATCGAGAGCGATGAAATGCCGCGGATCATCTCGGTATCGGCATTGAACGAGCGCTTGGCCAGCGCAATGGCGGTCGGGCTCATGCCGAGGATCTCGTCGCACCATTTCTTCACCTCGGCGTCGAGCTGGTCATGCGGCACCACCGCGTTGACCATGCCCATCGCCAGGGCCTCCGCGGCGGTGTAGCGCCGGCACAGGTACCAGATCTCGCGCGCCTTTTTTTCGCCCACCACGCGCGCCAGCAGCGCGGTGCCGAAGCCCGGATCGACCGAGCCGACCTTGGGGCCGACCTGGCCCATTTGCGCCTTGTCAGAGGCGATCGCCAGGTCACACAGGGTGACCAGGACGTTGCCGCCGCCGATGGCATAGCCGTTGACGCGCGCGATCACCGGCTTGGGAATGTCGCGGATGATGCTCTGCAGTTCCTCGACCGGCAGGCCGATCGTGCCGCGGCCACCGTAGCCGCCATCGCTGGTACCGCCATGCGCATCGGCGGACTGGTCACCCCCGGTGCAGAACGCCTTGTCGCCGGCACCGGTCAGGACGACCACACCAATATCCTTGTTCCAGCCGGCCTGGCTGAATGCCCGGATCATCTCCTCGACGGTTGTGGCGGTGAAGGCATTGAACACCCTGGGCCGGTTGATGGTGATGGTGGCGATGCCTTCGGCCTCGCCGTAGATGATGTCCTTGAATTCCATGTCGCGATTCTCCTGGAGAGGTTTCTTGAAACCGGTCTAGCCGGCCATGGTCAGACCACCGGAGACGCTCAGTACCTGACCGGTGATGAAGGCGGCATCGTCGCTGGCGAGAAAGCAGACGGCACCAGCCAAGTCGATGGGCTGGCCGACGCGCCCGAAAGGAATGGCCTTGGTCAGCGCCGCCACCAGTTTTGCGCCGCTTTCGCCCGGGCCCGCGAAATCGCGGAACAGGGCGGTCTCGGTCGGTCCCGGGCACACCACGTTGACGTTGATGCGCTTTCGCGCCATCTCGCGCGCCATCGTTTTCGAGAACGCGATGATGCCGCCCTTGCAGGCCGAATACACCGCCTCGCCCGAGGACCCGACCCGCCCCGCATCGGACGCGATGTTGACCACCCGGCCGCTACCGCGCGCGCTCATGCCCTTCAACACCGAGCGGTGCAGATTGAGCGGCCCCAAAAGGTTGATCGCGATGATCTTCTGCCACAAGGTCGGGTCGGTATCGAGAAAGCGTGCGGCGTGGTCCCAGCCGGCGTTGTTGACCAGTACATCCACCGGACCCAGGTCGGCCTCGACCTGTGCGACTGCCGAGTCGACCACGGCGGCGTCGGTGATATCGACCGTGTAGGCAAGTGCCCGGGCAGCGCCGATGCTCGATGCCAGTGCCTGCGCCGCGTCGCCGTTCAAATCGAAAATCGCCACCCGCGCGCCCTCGGCGGCAAGGCGTTCGCAGATCGCGCCGCCGATGCCGCCGGCACCGCCTGTCACGATGACCACTTTGTCTGTCAATCCCCGCATGATGTCTCCTTTTGGTTTTGGGCTGATCCGATGGCGCCTGCCGCCGGCCGCACCCGGTGCATCGCGATACGCCGGCAATGACGCCATCGGCGGCTGTGCTCCCGGGCCGATGGGCGCTACAGCCAGCGGGTGATTATGGTCGAAGATTGGTACCATGGATTCAGCCAATGCCGCGCTGGCGTCCCGCCTGCGGCCGGAAATCTACCCGAAGGAGGCGCCACCGATGCTATTCGATGAGGACCAACTTGCGCTGCGCGACATGGCGCGTCGCTTTGCGCGCGAGCAATTGAAGCCGGACTACCAGAAGCGCGAATCCGAGTCCGGCATCGATCGCGCGCTGTTTCGCGAGATGGGATCGCTCGGCTTGCTCGGGGTCGATCTGCCGGCGGAGTACGGCGGGATGGGCCTGTCCGGCGTCAGCGCCGGCATCATCATCGAGGAAATCGCCTATGGCGACTTCAACGTAAGCTATGCGCAGTTGTTGTGTTCGCTGATGGGCGCGATCATCCACCGCAATGCGCACCCCTCCCTGGCAGGCGAGTGGATTCCCAGGCTGATCGCAGGCGAGGTGCTTATCGGGCTGGGCCTGACAGAACCGCGTGGCGGATCGGATGCGGCCAATCTGCAGGTGCGCGCACGCCGCGCAGGCGACCAGTACATACTTTCAGGCGAGAAAACCTCGATCACCTTCGCCGATCAGATGGAAGCGGTGGTGCTGTTCGCACGCACCGGCGATGCCGGTGCAGGGGCGCGTGGCGTCAGTGCCTTCCTTGTGCCATGCGACAGCAAGGGCATCACGCGCACCCGCTTCAACGACGTCGGCAGCAAGATCATAGGCCGCGGCTCGATATTCTTCGACGACGTGCGGATTTCGGCGCAAAACCGGCTGGGCGAGGAAGGCCGAGGCTTCACGCAGGTGATGCAAGGCTTTGACTACAGCCGCATTCTGATCGCTTTGCAATGCATCGCGGCCGCGCAGGCCTCGATTGACGAGACCTATGAATATGTGAAGGAACGCGAAGCGTTCGGAGCGCCATTGGCGCAATACCAGGGCGTGACGTTTCCGCTGGTGGAGTTCGAGACTCTGCTGTCGGCCTGCAGGCAGTTGTGCTACCACGGCCTGGCGCTGCGCGACGCCGGCATGGCGCACACCGCCGAGGCGGCAATGGTCAAGTGGATGGGGCCGAAAACCGCGTTTGACGCGATCCACCAATGCATCCTGAGCTTCGGCCACTACGGCTGGTCGATGGACCTGCCGCACCAGCAGCGACTGCGTGACGTGATGGGGCTCGAAATCGGCGACGGCACCGCGCAGATCATGAAGCTGGTCGTCGCCCGTGAGCGCCTGGGCCGGATCGCCGTGCAGTATTCACCGGAGAATCGCAAATGAACCTTCCCGCAGCGCTTCTGGTCAGCCGCGAAGGCGCCACCGGCATCATCGAGCTGGCACGTCCGGACAAATTCAATTGTTTGTCGTTGGCGGTGCTTGGGGCGATGGAAGATGCGATCGATGGCTTCGAGCAACCCGGCTCCGGCGTGCGCGCGATTCTGCTACGTGCCCAGGGAAAGCATTTCTGTACTGGCGCCGATCTTGAGGAGGTCAAGGGATTGCGCGCCGATCTCGCCGCGTTGCAGAACTTGATGGCCATCGGGCACCGCGTGTTGCGGCGCTTCGAAGCCAGCGACCTGCCGGTGGTGGCAGCCTGCCAGGGCCTGGCACTGGCGGGCGGGACCGAATTGATGCTCGCCTGCGACGTCGTATTCGCAGCCAGTGACGCGCGCTTCGGCGACCAGCACGCGCAATTCGGCCTGATTCCCGGCTGGGGCGGGACCCAACGCCTGGCGCGCATCACGGGATTGCGACGTGGCCTCGACCTGTTGTTTTCGGCGCGCTGGATCGACGCCGCCACGGCGCAGCAATGGGGCCTGGTTAACTACGTGGTCGAGCCGGACCGGCTCGACTCCCTGGCGCTCGAATACTGCGCCAGGCTCGCAACCCGCAGCCGTGTGGGCATCGCGAAAATGAAACACCTGGCGCGCCAGGGCCTGGAAGGAACCCTTGATGCGGGGCTGAGAATGGAACAGATGGGCGCCCCGACGGCCCTGCAGGACGAGGATGTCAGCGCAGGCCTGGCGGCCTTCGAGGCGCGCCGTACACCTGCATTCAGGGCTTGATTGGCCTGGCGCCGGGGCGCCTGAGGTCGTCCGGTTAAAAGGACGAGGCGCGCGCCGGGCACCTGGCCTGCATGGGCGGCGCCACCGTCGGCGGGCCAAGCCGCATCAACCAGGCGTACTCAGACCGCCGTTGACGCTGAGCGTCTGGCCGGTGATCGCATCGGACTCCGGCCCCGCCAGGAAAGCCGCCGCGTTGGCGATATCCCGGCCATGTACCGGAAACAACATGCGCTTTTTCAACTGGGCGAGCATGTCGCTGCCATGCCCTTGCGCGAGAGCGGGCGAGCCGGGCCGCCAGCGTGGAATGGCATCAAAGACATAGCTCATCGCCAGCGCATTGATGCGGATGCCGTCGCGCCCGAGTTCGCGTGCCAGCACCCGGCACATCTGCATCATGCCGCCGGTGGCGCCACCGATGAAGGATTCGCCAACTGTCGCCACCCGGCCCGCGTCGGTGCCGATGGCGACGATCTTGCCGCCGCCCTGGGTGCGCATCACTGCGGCCGCCGCCTGGATCGCATAGGCGCGAGTGAGCCAGTGGGCGCGGATGTAGGCATCGAAGTCGGCGACTTCCATTTCCGCGAACAGCCGGAACGAAGGCGAATCCGTGCTCGCGCCCGCACCACTGGCGACCAGGATGTCGAGCCGCCCGCGGTTTGCGGCGATCCGTGCCACCATCGCCTTGACCGCCGGTTGATCGGTCAGGTCGGCGGCTTCAAATTCGGCGTGACCGCCGGCCGCGATTATTTCCTGCACCACAACAGCGCCGGCGTCGCGCTTGCGGCCGTTGACCACCACATGCGCGCCGCGCCGCGCAAGTTCAAGTGCGATGGCGCGTCCGATGAAGGCGGTGGCGCCGGTCACCAGCGCTATCTTGCCGGCGAGCGGACCTTGACTGTCTGTGGAGGCCGGAGTGGACATCTAGCGTCTGCGGATATTGATCGGGCGGATGCACCCGGTCAGCCCCCAGCCGCGGCCGTGACGCTGGAGATTGTTGGCGAAAGCGAAGGTGCCGTCGCGGCTGTCGGGGAGCGGTTCGTCAGTCACCGGCGCAGGTCCCTGATGGAATTCGCCGGACTTTACTACAGGCGGTGCGACCGTTGTTGGCCGCAGACCCGGTTTCCAAATTCCGTCAAGGGCGCACCGATTGATGCTGCCCTCTCGCAGGCCATGCGCGTGTGGCCCGGCCGGACCGTGCACATTGCCACCCCTTACACACAACATAAGCGGCGCGGTCTACCTGTGGTGGGCCAAGCGTGGGAAGCTTGCCGGCGCGTGATAAAGTAGTTTTGTCCACGCACCGATCCCGACGAGGCCCGCCTCGGTGGCGCATGGTTCGCCATGGATCCAACCCGACCGGACGCATTGTTCGCATGAGCAAACTCGCAGGCATTGACGTTGGCGGCACCTTCACCGACCTGATACTGGTCGACGACATCAGCGGCGAAGTCAAGCTCGCCAAGGTACTGACCACGATCGACAACCAGGCCTTCGGCGTGCTGGCAGCGATCCAGGCCGCCGGTGCCGATCCGGCAGGGCTGTCGGCCATCATCCACGGCACTACCACCACCACCAATGCGATGCTGGAGCGCAAGATCGCCAGGGTGGGTTTGATCACCACGCGCGGCTTTCGCGACGTGCTGGAACTCGGCCGCCGTACCCGGCCCACCGCCTATGGCCTGACCGGCACCTTCGTGCCGCTGATTGCGCGCGAATTGCGCATGGAAGTGGCCGAGCGCATGGATGCCGAGGGAATGGTGCTCACGCCCCTGGATGAAGCCGCAGTTGCCAGCGCCGCGCAGGCACTGGTCGCCGCCGGCTGCGAGGCGGTGGTGATCCATTTCCTGCACAGCTACATCAACCCCGTGCACGAGCAACGCGCCGCGGCAATCGTGCGGGCGTTGTGGCCCAATGAATTCGTTACCGCCGGCCACACCGTGGTGTCGGAATATCGCGAATACGAGCGCGGCGTCACCGCCACAGTCAACGCGGCGGTACAGCCGGTGCTGGCGCGTTACATCGCGCGCCTGGTAGGCGAATTGAAGGCACGCGGCTTCGCCAAGGAACTGCTGGTGATGCAGGGCAACGGCGGCACCGTAGCCTCGGGGATAGTGGCCGAGCACGCGGTCAACACCGTGATGTCGGGCCCGGCATCGGGGGTGATCGCGGCGGCCTATACCGGCGTTGCCTCCGGTGTGCCCAACCTTGTCACCTACGACATGGGCGGCACCTCGACCGATGTCGCACTGATCCAGGATGGCTTGCCCACGGTATCGACCGAACTGGAACTCGAATACGCGATGCCGATCCATGTGCCGATGGTCGATGTGCACACCATCGGCGCCGGCGGCGGCTCGCTCGCCTATGTGGATAGCGCCGGCATGCTGCATGTGGGGCCGGAAAGCGCAGGCGCGACGCCGGGGCCGATCTGCTATGCGCGCGGCGGCACACGGCCGACCATCACCGACGCCAACCTGGTCCTGGGACGGCTCAATCCCGACAAGCTGCTGTCGGTGTCGAACCCGGTATCGCTGGAACATGTGCGGGAACTGATCATGCAGCATGTCGGCCGGCCGCTGGGGCTCGATGTCGACGCGGCGGCGGCGGCGATCCTGACGATTGCCAACGACAAGATGGCCGGCGCAATTCGCATGGTGTCCTTGAGCCGTGGCCACGATCCGCGCGACTTCGCCCTGTTTGCCTTCGGTGGCGCCGGGCCACTGCATGCCTGCGCGCTGGCGCGCGAACTTGCCATCCCGAAGGTATTGATTCCGGCGCGCCCGGGCTTGACCAATGCGCTCGGTTGCACGGTGGCCGACGTACGGCACGATCATGTGCGCACCATCAACCGCGCCTTGAACGCCGTCGATTGCGGCCTGATCGCACAAGTGTTCAAGCAGCAACTCGATGCCGGTCACGCCACCATCGAGCGCGAGCGGGTCGAGGTGTTGCGCATCGATGCAATCCACAGTGCCGACATGCAGTTCCAGGGCCAGAGCCACATTCTGTCGGTAGCCATTCCCGACCCCGGCATCACGCTGCCTGCGCTGCGCGCCTTGTTCGAGGCCGCTTACTGGCAGCGCTTCGGTGTCGAACTACCCGAGATCCGCCCGGTGCTGGTCAACCTGCACACGGCGGTCATCGGTCGGCGCAAACCGGTATCGCTCAAGGCGATCGCCGCAGCCACGCCCAAAGCCAGCCTGCGCGAGGCCGAGGCTGGTCGGCGCAAGGTCTGGTTCACCGGTGGCTGGGTCGATACCCCGGTTTACCGGCGCGAGTGGCTGCCCGAAGGGGCGACTTTCAGCGGGCCTGCGATCGTCGAGCAACTTGACTGCACCAGCGTGATCGAACCGGGCGCCGAGGTGATGCTCGATGCCATCGGCAACCTGATATTGAAAGTCTGAGCGATGACGCAAACCTCGATCGATCCGGTCACCCTGGCCGTTTTGCAAAGCGGGCTCAACCAGGTATGCAACGAGATGGACCTGGCTTTTGTGCGTGCCGCGTTTTCGCCGGTGATTTCCGAGGCCCTTGACCGTTCCGACGGCATCTACCACCGCGGTGGCGACGGCGTTCGCGGCGGCGAGCTGATCGCCCAGGGCGAACTGGGCTTGCCGGTGTTCGTGGGCACCATGCAGTTCTCGGTAGAGGCGGTGATCGAGCGGGTCAAGGCCCGCAACATCAGGCTCGATCCGGGCGACGTTTTCATCCTCAACGACCCTTATCTTGGTGGCACGCACCTGATGGACGTGAAGTTCGTCAAGCCGTTTTTTTTTAAGGGGAAACTGTGGTGCTGGCTGGCCAACACCGGCCACTGGCCGGATACCGGCGGCATGGTGCCCGGCGGCTTTTCGGCCAACGCGACCGAGGTCGAGCAGGAGGGCTTGCGCTTGCCGCCGGTCAAGCTCTACAAGGAAGGGGTGATCGACGACGAGATCATGTCGATCATTCTTTCCAACATTCGGGTCGCCGATCAGCGCATCGGTGACATCAAGGCGCAAGCGGCGGCGCTTGCCACCGGCGAGAAGCGCCTCACAGCGTTGCTCGATCGTTATGGTGCGGACCTGGTGGATCAGGCGGTGGCCGAGTTGAAGCGCCGCGCCGAGGCGCAGATGCGCGCCAGGATCGGCACCATCCCCGATGGCGTGTACGAGGGCCGGGCGTTCGTCGATTCCGATGGCGTCGTCAATGAACCGCTCACCATCGCAATGAAAATCAGCAAGTCCGGTGGCACCGATGCCGCCACCCTGACATTCGACATGAGTGGCTCCTCACCCCCTTGCCGTGGCCCGATGAATAGCGTCATCGCCACCACCAAGTCGTCGATCTATCTGGCGGTCAAGCATGTGTTTCCAGAGGTGCCGATCAATGCCGGCACCTTCGCGCCCTTGCACATCGTCGAACCGCATGACACTTTTCTTTATGCGAAGTATCCGCGTCCGGTCTCGGGCTGCGCCGCGGAGGTGAGCCAGCGCATCGCCGAGGCGGTGTTTGCCGCCCTGGCCCTGGCGATACCGCGGCAATTGTTCGCGGCACCCGCCGGCACCAGCGGCAACCTGGGCGTCGGCGGCACCGACCCGCGATCGGGGCAGGCCTATGTGATGTACGTGATCTCCGGCGGCGGCTATGGCGGCAATCCGCATGGTGACGGCATCTCCAATGGTTGCTCGACCATCGGCATATCCAAGACCACACCGGTGGAAATCATGGAGCAGCGCTACCCGGTACTGTTCGAGGAGTTCTCACTCAATGAAGGCTCGGGTGGCGCGGGTGAACACCGCGGCGGTTTCGGCGTCAACTACAAAATTCGCATTCGCCGCGGCGAGGCGGTGGCGTCGATGGTCATGGACCATGGCCGCACCGGTCCGCAAGGCGCGCTGGGTGGCGACGAAGGCGGGCGCAACCGGGTGCGCATCATGCGCGGCGGTGAACCTTACGTGCCGCCGCATCTGTCGAAAGACCAGAGCATCCTGCTCAACGCCGGCGACGTCATCGAGGTGTCGACGCCCGGCGGCGGCGGTTACGGCCTGCCGGCGGCGCGCTCCAGAGCCGAGATCGAGCGCGACATCATGCGCGGCTACTACACCCGTGAAGAAGCGGCGCAGCGCTTCGGCGTGGCGCTCTGATCAACCGCCCTTGAGAGGCGGCGCGTTCAGCTCTTCGTAGACCGAGCGCGCCACCGGCAGCAATTCCTCGCGCATGACGTCGCCCGAAAGCGCGTAGCCGCGGCCGTCCTCGCTCCAGTAAAACACGCTCACATTGCCGAAGCGCTCGAAACGAAACGCCGATTCTGCGGCCGCAGGCTTGGCGGTGGCCAGCGGCACCACGTAGAGCGTGAGGCGCTTGCCGGCTTCATTCTGATACATGAATTGCGCCACCGGCCGGTCGTCACCCGGCAACAGCCGGCCGCCCACCAGGCGAAAGCCGTGGCGCGACAGGGTCGGCGCGCGCACCGGAACCGCCAGGCGTTTGGACAGCCATTGCACCAGATGCGCTTCCTGGTCGGCGCCCACCTCGACCGGATGGCGCACCTCCGGCACGTACACGGCATGGGCATTCGCCGCGCGGCGCGCCATGAAGGCGAATGCATCGGAGGCGGGGGTTGGTGTGGTCCACGCGTGGCCGAACCAGCCCGCGCCGACGCACAGCAGGGCCAGCAGCGCCTGTCCGGCCAGGCGCTGGAAACGTGCTTGATTGGCGGGCGTGCGCACACGCGTCGCGGCCAGCAATCGCGCCGGCACCGCTTCATTCAACAGCCCGTCGTAACGCGTGCGAATCAGGTCGCGCTGCATGCGATAGGCCGCGGCGCTGGCCTTGCGGGGGGCGTCTACCTCGACCCAGGCCGCGACGTCGGCGGCGGTTTCGACCGACAGCTCGCCATCGATCAGGCGATGAATGTCGTTTTCGGAAAAACTCATTTGATCACCTTCAACTGCCGCGCAGCATCGGCCTGCGGCGCCACGCCGTCCAGCAGCAGGGCCACACGGGCGCGCGCGCGCGACAGGCGCGACATTACGGTGCCGGCCGGCACGCCCAGCGTGTGCGCGACTTCGTCATACGACATGCCCTCGAGCGACACCAGCAACAGCACTTGCCGCTGCTCGTCCGGCAACTGCGCGAGCGCACGCTCGATGCCGTTCAGGCGCACCAGGGTGTCGGCCATGCTGGCGTCGGCCAGGTTGAGTTCGGCCAGCACCGCAGGATCGGTTGCCACCGCGTCGCGTGCCTGGCGGCGGATCTGGTTGACAAATACGTTGTGCATGATGGTGAACATCCAGGCGCGCAGGTCGGTGCCGGGTCGCCACAAGGCCCATTTCGAAAGTGCGCGTTCGAGCGTGTCCTGCACCAGGTCGTCGGCGCGCGGCCGCTCGCCGGTCAGGGCCCTGGCATAGCGCCGCAGGCGCGGAATCAACGCTACCAGCGTTGCGTGATCAGTTTCGGTAATGCGCTTGCTCCCTTGCGGCGCGCCAGATGTTGCTGAACCGGTCGCCGGGCTTGTCGCCCGGCATGCGGTCGCGGCCGCGGCAGACCGGCGGCTCGCCCTTGAGTGCCCGCTGTTGGAGGTTCTTCGCCGTCGTGGCGTGTGCTTAAAGTGTACTCGCTGCCAGAGGGAGCGTTGTCGCATGCCATGTGTGGCGGCCGATTGGTTGGCCGGGGTCCGTTGTGTTCCGGCTTGCCTTGGCCGACGATCGCGCGGTTGATGGTATGGGTATGGAGTGTCATGCCGGACGCGCCGGTGAAGATGCCGCCGTCGGTGCGGGAGGGCGCGCCGGCGCCGGCGGCAAGCGGCCCACGGGCGTTGTCAAAAAGGATTGATTCATTGGGTCGTCTGCCGCAAGTCGGGCGAACTGCCCGTTACGTGACAAACGATCCACCGGCCGGATTATTCCATCCGGCCGGCGTGGCCTTGCGGCAAGCCTACTTTGGATTGACGCGCGCTTGGTCGATGGCGCGGGCAAGCGACGCGTACTCTTCACAGCCGCGGCCGCAAATCCTCTCAAGCCGGTTCAACTGCGCTACCGCAAGCTGCATGTTGCCGCGCAGCAGGTAGGCCTGGCCGATGTACTCGGTGGCGCCGCGATGCTGCGCATTGAGCTTGAGCGCGGTGCGATAGTGCTGCATCGCGGCTTCCCAGTTGCCCGCATTACGCTTGGAAAATCCGAGGTAACTCTGCACGTTCGCATTCTCCGGGTCGCGCAGGGCGGCCTTGGACAAAAGCGCGATGGCCGTCGGCCAGTCGTGCGCTTCGACCGCTACGCGGCCGGCCGCGTAGTCGGGATCAACGGCGGCGTTGGGAGCGGCCTTGGGCGCGTCCTTTGAATCCGATTTTGGCTCGGGCTTTGGTGCCGGCTTGGGCGCCGGTTTGGGTGGAGGTGGTGGTTCATCGGTTCCGGCAGCCAGGCCAAGGGCCGGCATGCCCGCGAGCAGGGTAACCAGAAGGGTAGCCATCATGTTGGACATGCGCATTTCAAACCTCCTTTGATGGTGTGCAAGCATGCCGGCACAAGACGGCAACCAAGCGATTCGTCGAAGCGGCAACGGCACTTACGCGGCCGGCAATGATGCGGATGCCTTAAACTTTACAACCAATCTCAACCAGATTGATGAAAACCAAAGGATAGTTCATGTTCGGTGATACGTTTGCAGGCAAGGTGGTGCTGGTGTCCGGGGGCAGCAGCGGCATCGGATTGGGCATTGCGCGCGGCTTCCTCGCTGCCGCTGCCAAGGTGACGGTTACAGGCCTCACAGAAGCCGAACTGGGCGAGGCGCGCGCCGCCGGCATCACCGCCTTCGCCCTGGATGTGGCCGATCTTGCGGCCTGCAAGGCGCTTATTGCCAGCTTCACCGCGCTCGACGTGCTGGTCAATTGCGCCGGCATGATCCGCCGCGCCAATGCGGAGCACGATCCGGAGGTGTTCGCCCAGGTCATCGACGTCAACCTCAACGGCACACAGCGACTGTGCGCGCTGGCGCGCCCCTTGCTGGCAAGGTCACGCGGCGCGATCGTCAACACCGCCTCGATGCGCAGTTTTTCAGGCGCCTCCATGACACCGGCCTACAGTGCCTCCAAGGGCGCGGTCATGCAGTTGACCAAGTCGCTGGCCATCGCCTATGCGGACGACGGCATACGCGTCAACGCCATCGCACCGGGCTGGGTGGCAACTGCCCTGACCCAGCCCCTGCGCGACAACCCGGAAGCCAACCAGGCGGTGCTCGATCGCACGCCAATGAAGCGCTGGGCCGACCCGGCCGACATGGCCGGTCCGGCGATGTTCCTGTGCTCGCCCGCCGCCGCGTTCGTCACAGGTGTGATTCTGCCCGTGGATGGCGGCTACCTGGTGATGTAACTGCCGGCCCGCGCACCGCGCCGGCAGTTGTTACGCAGCTTGGCCCGGCCGCGGCGGCCTTGATGCCGGTTCCCGGACTGGCCGCAAGTGCGGGAACCCGTTTTGTTCCGTGATTGGGCTGGAGCAAGCTTTGGGTATAAATGAGATTCGGCAATTGCCGCCCTTGAAAACTCGATAAAAATCGTTGCGGCCCGATGAACGCTCGGTGCTGCCGGCGCGCAAGCGCTGGGACCGGCGCGCGCGCCCGCGAGTACTACATGGCGGGCGTACGCACCCTGATGGCCGGCAATCTGTATGACCAGGCGATTCTCGAGGCCGATCGCAACCCGGGGACGCTGGCCGACGATGCACAGACCCTCAAGTTCCTGGCGCGCACCGCACAGGCGGCCAACCGCGCCGACGCCGCGCAGCGCTATGCCAGGCGTTTGCTGCGCATGGTTATGCTGGAGCGACTGTGTGACGCGTTGGCGCGCGAAGGCCTGGCGCTGGCGGCCGAACCAGAGGCCGCGTTGCCGGGCATCGATGCTGGCCGCAGCGGCTGGCAGCGCATGCACATGCGCCTTGCCGGCAACGACGCGCGCGGCCCGGCCGCATCCTTCGACGAGGAGGCCTATTTGCTGGGGTTCAATATCTTCCAGGCCGCCGCCAATCTGGCCTACGCCTATCGCGTGGCCGAATCGGCGGTGGCACAGGTGCCGCAATCGGTTCGGCCGAATGGCGCAAGCGTTTCGCCCAGGTGGCCGAATGGCGCGGCTGGAGTACCAGACCTTCATGCTGCAATAGCGGAAAACGAAAACGCTAATGCCGTGATGCAGTTCACGCGCTCGGCATGGCGTGGCGTGCTAACTTGCAACGCATAAGCGCAGGCGGCGATCGCCGCCTGTGGTGCTCTCCGGGGGGATACCAGATGCGCAATTGTTTACTGGGCAAGTCTCGGTGTTTACTGATGATTGCAGCGCTTGCCGGCCTTGGCATGGCAGCAGGCGTGCCCGCGCAGGTGATCAACATCACAAATCCGAGCTTCGAGGCGAACCTTGTGCCGGCCGGCGAGTTCCAGGTTTTCAATCCGCTTGGTTGGGCGCGCTACGACCCCGGCGGTATCGTCAACCAGAGCAACAACGCCGTCGGCGGCCTGAACCCGGCCGGGACCACTTTTTTCATCGACCCGGTGCCGCATGGCAATAGCGTCGCACTGATTTACCTTGAGCAGCGCGCCGGCACGCAGAACCCTGGCGCTATCGTGGGGCTGTCGCAAACCCTGAGCGGCAACCTGCTGCAGCTGAATACGCGCTACCAACTGCAGGCCGCGGTCGGCAATATCGCCTCCGGCAGCGGCCTGGGAGCCTCTGCCGGGTTCGGGTTCGCCGACCTTTCGGGCTTTCCAGGCTATAGCGTCCAACTGCTGGCCGGCGGCGTGGTGGTGGCCGAAGACAACAACATGCTGACTATTGGCGAAGGCCGTTTTGCCACTTCCACCGTTGAACTGCTGGTGGGCAACAGTCATGCGCGGGCCGGGCAGACGCTGGGAATCCGCCTGCTCAACCTCAACGCCACCGGCAACCTGGTCGAGCGCGCGCGCGAGGTCGATTTCGATGCGGTTTCGCTGATTGCTTCGGCCGTGCCCGAGCCCGGGTCTTACGCCATGTTTCTGGCTGGCCTCGGACTCTGCATCACCGTTGGTGCGCGGCGCCGGCTGCGTGCACAGGCATAGGGCAGCGCCGTTCCCTCAGGGCTCGATCTGCAGCAATAGCGGGCCCTTGCCGCGCGCGATGCCCTGCCAGCCAACGGCATAAGCGCGACCGCGGTTGTCGCGGCTGATCGATCCGTACAGCAGCACATCCTTCAAGCCTTGAGTATCCAGGGGGAAGGCGGACGAGATGCTGCTGCGCAGGTCCATGACCACCCATTCGTGCCCGCGCTGACCGGCTGCAATCGCGGCAATGCTGCTCGAATCACCCAATGAAAACAGCGACGCGGTGTAGGCTTCACCGCGCGGGTGAATCCATCCCAGGCCGCTTACTTTCAGTCCCTGTCCAGGCGCCTTCGGGTTGGGCGGGTCGATCGAATACAGTGAGCCACGCGAAGTAAGAAACAGGATGCGGCCATCGCGGATATAAGACAACGCGGTGATGCCGTGGTTGCCTCGCGGCGGCCCCTTGCCCAAATAGGCGTCGAGCGGAGTCGCCGCGATCTCGCGCAACTCGCTGTTGAGTTCGATCAGTGCTGCTGAAAGCGAACCATTGGCCTCGCGCCGCACGCGCGGCACAAACACATGCCCGCGCGCATCGGCGATCAGGTTGCGTGAAATGTGGCCGCCGACCGACCCGATCACCTTGCGTTTGCTGGTGCCGATCAGGGTGTCGTACTGGTAGAGCACATGGTCCCAGTAACCCAGGGCGTAAACGTAGCGTCCGATGCCGGCCACCGCGATCAGTGCTTCCGGCGCTGCCAGCAAATGCTGCCATTTGCCGCTGGCGGGGTCGATGCGCCACAGGTGGCCACCCCAGCGCGGCAGCGCCGAACCGTCTTCCTTTTCTCCTTCCTCGTCGGAGGAGGCGAAATACAGCAGGCCGTCGCCGGCGCTGACGATGCGCGAATGGATCTTCACCTGCCCTTCGCCCGCGCGATGACGGCCCAGGGCCTTGAGCTGGTCGGTCACCGAGCCGTGGTCGCGCCAGGTGTCGCCTTCCGGGTCGAATTGGTACAGGCGCGCGCTGCCACCACTGCAACAGGCCGAGACGCCGAACCAGAGGTTGCCGCGGCGGTCGCGGCCGGTGGAACCCCAGATTGCCATGGCGCCGGTGAAGTCGGGCACCTGCAACACGCGCAGCCTGGGTGCGCGGAACGGGTCGCCGGCGGGCGGCGTGAACAGGCTGCCGGTCAGTTCCTCGTAGCTTAGCGCGGGCAGGAGCAGGTCACGGGTACGGGCGCGCTCCTGAAGCAGGAGGGTGATAGTGGCAGCCAGCGCGATGGCCGCTAGGAACCCCAGCGTGGCTATCGAGAAGCGCAGTCTTGCGGCAGGATGTGACATGGCTACTATGTTGCCACGAGCGCCGGCGTGTGCGCGGCTCGGCAGATCGCTTGCGTATCGCTCGTGTCAAGCCGAACCGGCGGCAAGTTCAGCACCCCACCAATGCCGCACCGATGACACCTGCCGAATCGCCCAGCAGGTTGCTCACGATCGGTGTGGTCAGTTCGTCGCTGAACACGCGCCTGGCGATTTCTTCAACACCGCGTGTATACAGGGAGTCCAGGTTCGACAAGCCGCCGCCGATCACCACGATGTCGGGGTCGAGCACGGCGAGCAGATTGGCTACGGCATGGCCGAAGCGGGCATGGAAATCGTCGAGGGCGGCTACACATTCAGGATCACCCGCTTCCGCGTTGGCGATGATCCGTTCGGCGCTCAAGTCGCGGCCGGTGCGCAGGCGGAAGCGCTGTGCAAGCCCGGCGCCGGAAATGAAGGTCTCGACGCAGCCGCGGGCGCCGCAATAGCACGCCGGTCCCGCCGGGTCGATCACCATGTGGCCCCATTCACCGGCGATCGCCTGCGGGCCGGTGCGCACCTGCCCGCCCAGCACGAGCCCGCCGCCACAACCGGTGCCCATGATCACGCCGAACACGCAGTCGTGGCCGCGGCCGGCCCCGTGCAGCGCTTCGGCCAGTGCGAAACAGTTGGCGTCGTTCTCGATGCGCAGCCGGTGGTGCAGCGCCGTTTCGAGCATTGCAGGCAGTGGCTGCCCGTTGAGGCAGACGGTGTTGGAGTTCTTCAGCATGCCGGTCTTTTTCGAAATCGCACCCGGGGTGCCGACGCCTAACGTATGCGGGGCACTGTCGATGCTGTAGGCCAGGCCGGCGTACAGGCTGGCGATGCGCGCAACGATGTGCGCAGGCCCGCCCTCGGCTTCGGTGGCGATGCGTTGGCGCTTGAGCTCGCGACCCTGCGAATCGAGTGCGATGCCCTCGATTTTGGTGCCGCCCAGGTCAATGCCGATCTTGAACATGTTGTGCCGCCCATCTGGAATCATGATCCGCAGCTTTGACTGTCGTAGGCGAAGGGCTGGAAGCGATTGCCCATGTGCAGGCCGCGCCTTTCGACCTGGTGTTGATGGAAATCCGGATGCCGCAGATGGACGGGCAAGGCGCAACTCGTGCGATTTGCGCCCTACCCGCCCCGCTTGACCGCATACCGATTGTTTTGATGAGCGCCAACGTGATGCGTGAAATGTGCGCAGCATATCTTGCCGCAGGCATCAACGATCACCTGGCCAAACCGATGACGATCGAGGCGCTGGAAGCGAAGATCGACAGCGTGATGAGCGTGGCTTGAATCGCAGCCGCCATGGCTTTCTCCGGCGCGATCGGACGCGCCCGGTGACAGACCAGAACGCCTTAGCGCAGGGCCTCTGGGGGCTTGATGCTGCCGATTACTTTCAGTCCGCTTTTTCCAGCCTCACGCGTCGGCGCAACCACCACGACCTCGCCTGATTGCGGGTAAATACCGGTCACGGCCGTCACCACGACCTGGTGAGTGATCAACACGAGGGGCTTTTCCCCGGGCTTGATCCTGCCGATGCGTGCCAGCACATCTGCGGTTTGCCTGGGCGCGCTGTCGCGGTCACGGATAAAGGAATTGAGCGCGGGCCAGTCGCGTGCGGCACCAAACGCCAGGGTCGCGGTGTCGCGGCAACGGCACCACTGACTGGTCAAGACCTCGCCCGGTTTGAGCCCGAGAGTTTTCAAATGCGCACCGATGCGTCGCGCCTCGTCGCGCCCCGCGTCCGAAAGGTTGCGCTGGGTTGAACAGTCGTCCTGCTTGAAATTCTCCGGATCGAAATTGCCGGGCGCGGTCGCGTGGCGTATCAGCAGGGCGACCCCGCCCTTCCTGATGGCTTCGGTGGCAACGTCGGCGCGGGCAGGCGATGCATGCAGGGTCATCCCGGCGAGCAGGATGAAGAGATAACGGGTGATTGCAATGCGCATGGGGTCAGAGTCGCAGGTGTGGGCCGGCAAGCCGGCTACGGATAATTCTGGATCAATTCGAGGCTTGATGAACAAAGCCGTTTCCCGCCGGCGCTTTGGTGTGGCGCCGATGATGGAGCGGGCACCGGCTTTCGAATACCTGGGGCGCTGGCGGTATTGGCCCTGCTTGCACTTGCGGCCCATCTGACTTTTGAGTCCGGCGGCGGCGCACGCAAGGCGCGTCGATGCCCTGCGCACCGGCTACGGGCCCACGGTGGTGCTCGGGGACATCGGCTTCACCCTGCCCGAGCGCGGTGCGCTGGCGCTGCCGGGAAGCAACGGCGTCGGCAATATCCCCCTCCTGGCCTGCAGCATCGGGCACAGCACGTTCCACGCCGCGGGCATCGAGAATCGCGGCCGGTCCATGAGCGCTCGCGCCTGGGCATCGGCTTTGTGCCGCAGACGCGCGACATCTTTCCTTCGCTTGCGGTGGAAGAGAATCTGGCGGTGGCGGCTCGCCCCGGGCGCTGGCCGATGGCGCGGGTATACGACATGTTTCCGCGCCTGGCGGAACGGCGCAGCCATTTCGGCAAACAGATCTCCGACGGCGAACAGCAAATTCGCTTGATCGGGCGCGCGCTCATGGGTGACCCATCGTTGCTGCTGCCGGGCGAACCGCTGGAGGGGCTGGCGCCCCTGATCGCGCAATCCATCCTCCTGACCAGCCGGCGCCCGATCGAAGAAGAAGCCTTGAGCGTGATCCTGGTGGAACAATCGGCCAAGCTGGCCCTTTTGGTGACGCAACGGCGCTGGTGCTCAAGCGCGGCCGGATCGCGTATGCGGGCGCGAGCGCGGAGTTGCTGGCCGACCCGGAGAAGCAAAGTGCGCTGGTGATGGCGGGTTGAGGCGCGGATCATGCAAGGATTCACGTGATGCGCGTTGTGGCCCGCGTCAACTACGGCAATTCGTCGCCCTCGCGCGGCGCTTCACCGCCCTTGCGCTTGAGCAGACGTTTGAATGCGGCCAGATCCGCGCGTGATTTTCGCGCCGAAAAATAAGCCGCCGTGTTTAGCACCGCGAGTTTTTCCGCAACCGCGGTGGCGACGAACTGATTCATGCTGGTGCCTTCGCTGCGCGCCATTTTTTCCACCGCCGCCTTGATGGAACGCGGCAATCGCAGCGGGTAGGTTGCGCTGTCACTCATGGTTCATCCTTTCAACAATGCCAGCGCTTCGCGCGGCAACAGCACTTCAATTCCAAATTTTGCAGGAGCAGTGCCGAAGTCACGCCGGTTGAACGTCACGATGGCTTGCGCCTGGTAAGCGCGCAGCCAACACACCTTGACGGCATTGCTGCGGCCGGCACGGTTATACAGTTACGCTGAGCCAAGCGTCCAGCGATGCGGCAGCAGTTCTTCGATCTGGCGGTTCTTGTGAGTCGGTAGCCGGGCCAGCACATCCTTCAAGTAGGCATACGGGTCGTGCCCGTTGAGTTTGGCGCTCTGAATCAAACTCATCACAGCGGCGGCACGCTGCCCGGCACGCAGTGAGCCGGCGAACAACCAATTGCCGCGTCCAATCGCAATCGGTCGAATCTGGTTCTCGATCCAGTTATTGTCTATCGGCAGTTGCCCGTCACCCAGAAACTGAGTCAGTGCAACCCAGCGCTTGAGGCTGTAGTCCAATGCTTTGGCCGTGGCCGATCCGTCCGTGATCTGTCGGCGCTGCAGCAGCATCCACTGGTGAAACGCTTGGGCCAGTGGTTTCGATTTTGTTTGTCGGATTTGCAGCCGCTCTTCAAAGCCCAGATGTTTGACCTCGCGCTCAACGTCGTACAGCTGTCCGATGTACGCACAAGCCTGCGCGGCAATCTGACTCTTGTTGCTGACATGCAAGTCAAAGAACTTTCGTCGCGAATGGGCCAGACATCCGGCCTCGGTGATGCCGCCGGCAAAGCTGGCTTTGTACCCACTGAAATCGTCACACACCAGGCTGCCTTTCCATTTGCCAAGGAAGGTTCTGGCATGTTCACCGGCTCGGGATTCGCAGAAGTCGTAGACCACCGCTTTCAAATTCTCAAAGGCACCCGGCGCATAAGCCCACAGGTAAGCCCGGTGCGTCTTCTTGTTGCCGGGCTTGAGCATGGCCACCGGTGTCTCGTCGGCATGCAGCACCGCATGCTTGAGCATGGAGTCCTTCAAGGCATCCACCAGCGGTTGCAACTGCACACCGCATGCGCCCACCCAGGCGGCAAGCGTGGAGCGGGGAATGGCAAAGCCTGAGCGGCCAAAGATGGCCTCTTGCCGATACAGCGGAAGGTGATCCGAATACTTGGCCACCAACACCTGGGCCAGCAGGCCCGAGGTCGGGATGCCCTTGTCGATGATTTGTGCAGGAACCGGTGCCTGGATCAAGGTCTCACACTTGGTGCAAGCCCACTTGCCGCGGATGTGCCGCTCTACCGACAGCACACCCGGTGTGTAGTCCAGCTTCTCGCTGACGTCTTCACCGATGCGCTTTAACTGGCAGCCACATCCGCAGGTAGTGGAATCGGGCTCATGGTGCATGTCAACACGGGGCAGCTCTGCTGGCAAGGATGCGCGCTTGGGTTTGCTGGCCGGCTCTTTGTCGGTCTTGGCTGTTGGTGCCAAGTCTTGCAGCTCCTGCTCGATGGCTGCGATGTCGGCGTCGATGGTCTCATCGAGCAGGCTGGTCTGACCTGCATCGAGTTGCTCGCGGCTGCGGCCAAACTTCCAGCGCTTGAGCACGGCCATCTCGTGCGTGAGCTTGTCGATCTTGGCCTGGCGGTAAATGATCTCGCGATCTTTGCTGGCGATGAGTTGATCGTTCAGTGTGATTTGCTGACTTTGCAGAACAACCTTTGCAATCAAATCGCCGGCCAATTCGCGCAGCTGTTGTGCGTTCAAACCGGATAGGGATTCAAGGGCTTCGACCATGAATAGTAGTGTCCCAGACCCATGTATTTTTGCCAATGAGAGCATCCCCCAATTGACCCAAAAATGATTGCAAAGGCAGAATCAAACCACGGTAATAATCCCGCCTTCACCAATGCGCGACCAGGGTAATCCGAGCACCAATGCATCGAGTTGAGGGCGGCTCAAACTGACCCGCTCAGTGGCGCTCCCGACAGGCCAGATAAAGTGGCCCTGGTGCAGTCGCCTGGCGGCCAGCCAGATGCCGATTCCGTCATGCACCAGCACCTTCATCCGGTTGGCCCGTCGGTTGGCAAAGAGGTAGGCGGTATGCGGGTGGGCGGCACCAAAGACCTGGACGACTCGGGCTAAGGCGCTGTCAGTTCCCGCGCGCATGTCCAGGGGAATCGTTGCCAGCCATACGGCGTCAATGCGGATCACGCTAACCACTCACGTAGCCACTGCGCGCAGGCAGCTCCTCCCTGCAAGGGCCAGTTGACGACGATGGTGGTGTTTGCACGCTGGACTTGGATGCGGATATCAGCCGGTGCTGGTGGCTCTGGCAGTGGTGGTGTTGACGGCGCCGTCAAAGTGACCGGCACGAATGCAAGTGGCTGAACTACCAGAGTGCCCTGACTATGCTCACGCAACCACCGGTGCACGATGTTGGCGTTGACGCCGTGTTTGAGAGCGACGGCTGCAATAGAGGCGCCAGCTTGGCCGCACTCACCAACAGCTTGGAGTTTGAACTCGGGACTGTAAAACCGGCGCTTGGGGACTTTGGGGCGAGCCTCGCTCGCCATGGTGTGCATGATGTTCATCGTGCACACTATCGCCAGGGTTCAGCACTTGCTCAAGATGTGTTCTCCGCGCGCTTACTTCAGGGCTGCATTCGAACTGTATGAAATATATTATGTTGCGGATTTGACGTTCGTCTCGATCCCTTTGAATTCAGGGCTGCATTCGAACGGCCAAAGGCGCGCACGTTGTCGCGTGTCACGAGGTCTCGATCCCTTTGAATTCAGGGCTGCATTCGAACTGATCAGCGCCGATCACTGACGGTAATAGATTTCGTCTCGATCCCTTTGAATTCAGGGCTGCATTCGAACGCAAAGACCTGATTAAAGGTCGCGGCGGAAAGTTCGTCTCGATCCCTTTGAATTCAGGGCTGCATTCGAACTTGCATATCATTTGTGAACCGGAAAGCTTTGTTATGTCTCGATCCCTTTGAATTCAGGGCTGCATTCGAACTGTGACACCGCATCGCTGTACGACAGCGCAATGATGTCTCGATCCCTTTGAATTCAGGGCTGCATTCGAACGCGCTGAGATTGAAAAGGTTCGCGCCGAAGCGGAAGTCTCGATCCCTTTGAATTCAGGGCTGCATTCGAACGAAGAAGGCGATGCACTCGCGCTGATGCTTACGTCTCGATCCCTTTGAATTCAGGGCTGCATTCGAACCGAGCATCAGCAACAATTATCTCGCGAAGTATTTGTCTCGATCCCTTTGAATTCAGGGCTGCATTCGAACATCGGTAGCGCCCACTCGCTCGGTGCCGTTGTCGTGTGTCTCGATCCCTTTGAATTCAGGGCTGCATTCGAACCGACTGATCGTCGGGCAGCGCCGACTCAATCTGTCTCGATCCCTTTGAATTCAGGGCTGCATTCGAACGCAAGACCGTAACGCAGTATGACAACGCGGGCCGTCTCGATCCCTTTGAATTCAGGGCTGCATTCGAACGGCAGTTAGAGGAAGGGGATGCACTCGCGCTGATGCGTCTCGATCCCTTTGAATTCAGGGCTGCATTCGAACGCGTACCGCAGGGAAGCTCGGTGATGTTGGCAGTGGTCTCGATCCCTTTGAATTCAGGGCTGCATTCGAACAAAATTGACGCTGCGGTGTCACTGCTCGGAGCATCGTCTCGATCCCTTTGAATTCAGGGCTGCATTCGAACATCAATCCAGCAGCAGCACCGGATACCAAGGCATCAGTCTCGATCCCTTTGAATTCAGGGCTGCATTCGAACTCACCGAGATACTGGAGTTTCTAAATTTGGACGAGTCTCGATCCCTTTGAATTCAGGGCTGCATTCGAACATTCAGGCTGACCATGTCGGGTCCGAACACGAAGTCTCGATCCCTTTGAATTCAGGGCTGCATTCGAACGGTGGAAGCCTACATGTACATTCGCGCTAAAGAGTCTCGATCCCTTTGAATTCAGGGCTGCATTCGAACGCCACACAATAAGCGTAAAGCCCGTGAAAGGGAGTCTCGATCCCTTTGAATTCAGGGCTGCATTCGAACGCACTACTAAGGAGCAGCAACATGAGACTCAAACAGGTCTCGATCCCTTTGAATTCAGGGCTGCATTCGAACGTTTATGTGGGCAAGTAGCATTCAAGCTGACTATGTCTCGATCCCTTTGAATTCAGGGCTGCATTCGAACGGAAAGAGCAAGAGCAAACCGCAGGCTATGACCTGTCTCGATCCCTTTGAATTCAGGGCTGCATTCGAACAGATTGCCACTGGGGGCTTTCAGTGGCGTAAGACGTCTCGATCCCTTTGAATTCAGGGCTGCATTCGAACAGGCCAAGGAATACGATTCGATTTTCGGCTTGTACGTCTCGATCCCTTTGAATTCAGGGCTGCATTCGAACGTCATTCTCGCTGAAGGTTGACGCGGCAATATCGTCTCGATCCCTTTGAATTCAGGGCTGCATTCGAACCGACCTCTACTGCTAGCACAGCACTACCCGACGGTCTCGATCCCTTTGAATTCAGGGCTGCATTCGAACTGCGGTGCACAAAAAGCTTTCGAGAAATCAAACGCTTGAAG
>ENA-ORBV01000041-ORBV01000041.1-microbial-mat-metagenome-genome-assembly--contig:-NODE-41-length-213997-cov-10.160079_pt1 | contig 213997 bp, 205 predicted proteins | sample MGYA00237777_ERZ505514 | MGnify/ENA primary metagenome ERZ505514 (study PRJEB26160, sample SAMN06269048) | microbial mat metagenome | isolation source: Oligotrophic lake microbial mat | place...
GATGAGCAGTTTCGGCGACGGCGAAACGCTGTCGCGGTGCACGCCCGCGAGCGCGAGCGCCGCGCTGTTGGCGACCGACACCGTCGGCAGCGTCCCCGGCCAGTAGCCCCAGGCGCAACGGATCAGCAGCGGATGTTCGCGCGTGACGGCATCGAGGTCGTGCCGGTCGGGCAGGCGCCCTTCCTCGAACATCGCCGGCGACAGCGCGTATTCGGGCGGCTCGCCCAGCGGCATGGTGAGAATCCAGCGACCCGGGGGCGTGGCGGCGGCGATGCCGCGCAGGCGCTCGCATAGTTCGCGAATCGATTTGCAACCGGACACCGAAGGCAGCAGGCCCTTGAGTCCCTCGCGATCGAGATGCGCGTGCCCGTCGATCAGCCCCGGCATCAGCGTGCGGCCGCGCAATTCGGTGATGCGGGTATGCGGACCGGCAAGCTGCACCAGTTCGGCATCGCCCCCGACCGCGATGATTTTTTCGCCGCGCAGCGCGATCGATTGCGCCGGCGCCCCGGCGAGGGTGAGGATATGGCCGCCGCGCAGCAGCCGGTCCGCGTAGTGGCCCGCGCTCAAACGTTCACCGCGTCATTCAGGCTTGATGCCCGCGTCCCGGGTGATGCGCGAATACTTGGCCCAATCGCTGTTGATCACCTCGCCAAACTCGGCCGCGGTCGTCGGCGTGACCTCGATGAAGGTGTCGGTGAGACGTTTGCTGACCGCCGGATCGGCCAGCGCATGGCGTATCGCCTGGTTGATCTTCTCGATGACCGGTGCCGGCGTGCCGGGAGGCGCCATTACGCCGTGCCAGCCCTCCAGTACAAAGCCCGGAAAGGTTTCGGCGATCACCGGCAGTTCGGGCAGCGGCTGTCCGCGCCTCGGTCCGGTCAATGCAATCGCGCGCACCCGGCCGCTGCGTACCTGTGGCAGCGCGGTATTGAACAGGTCGATCATGATGTTCACCTGCCCGCCGAGCAGATCGTTGAGTGCGGGGGCATTACCCTTGTACTGCACGTGCGTGAAATCCGCCTTGGTGAGCGAGCGCAGCCAGGTGCAGCCAAAACCGGGCAACCCGCCGCCCGAGGCGCAATTGACGCCGGTCTTGCGCGCGTAGTCGACGATTTCCGGAATGGTCTTGGGCGCAAATTTCGGGCTGGCGATCATGACGTAGGCCTGCGAGGTCATCTGGATCACCGGCGCCAGATCCTTCAGCGGGTCGATCATGCCTTTGTAGAGCAGGGGGTTGGTCACCACGTTGGGCACCACGTACAAGATGGTGTAGCCGTCGGGCTCCGACTTGGACGCCGCCTCATGGCCGATATTGCTGTTGCCGCCGCCGCGGTTCTCAATGATGACCGGCTGGCCGAGGAACTCCTGCATCCTCGGCTGCAGGCTGCGCGCGATGATATCGGCGGGGCCGCCGACCGCGAAGGGCACGATCCAGCGTATGGGCTTGCCCGGAAACGACTGCGCCGATACAAAGGCCGGCAGCAGCGCCCCGACAATGAGCGCACAGCGCAAAAAAAGGCGCATGGGACTTCCTTTCACAGGTCAGATGATTCGCGGATGAGGGCGCGTGCTCACGGCAGGCACTTGCCATGAAATGCCAAGTTTACGAACAAAGTGTATCACCCGCTAACGGCGGGGCGGAACCGGGCGCAGGGGTTTTGGCCTGCATTGCCGCGCCTATGCCCTGCGCCGCCTGTTGCAGCAGCGCCAGGTAGCGGCGCACCGCCTCATCAACCGGCAAGGCCTTGGCGAGCCAAACACAGTTGAGGCAGGCGATCAACCGGCGGTGCGCGAATATCGGCACGGCGATGGCCGACTGCGCGTGCCGTTCGTCGCCGTTGGGGCCTATGGATGCCGGATCGCGGATCGAGTAGGCGCGCGCCCGTGTGGCCGACAACTCGGCCAGCAGCGCAGCGCGACGCATGCCGCGCAAATTCGCCGGTGCGCGCAACAGCTCCTCGCGTTCTGCGACATCGCAAAAGGCGAGATAGGCGCGCCCCATGGCCGAGCGGACCATGTCGGGACGGTAACTGATGATGCGGCGGTTCACTTCCAACTCGCCGGCGCTGTCGTTGCTCTCCAGCGTCATCATTTCAAGGCCGTCGCGCACGCCTATGTCAGAGGGCCACGGCAGCTTGCTCTTGAGCCCGAGCAAAAAGGGCGCGGCGGTGAGCGCAAGTTCCACGCGCTCGCGCGAACGCGCATCAAGAAATGACACGGCCTCGCGCGGCATGTAGGCACCGTCAGCGAGGCGTCTGACAACCCGGCCCGAGGCCTCCAGGGTTTTCAGGATGCGCAGCAGCGAGGCTTTCGGCACCCCGGTTTGCTCGTGAATGTCCTTGAGCGAGGAGGCGAAATGGCGCTGCACATGCGACAACACGGCGAGGCCGCGACTGAGGCTCTCTATGGCTTTGACTTGCGCGCCGGTGCGGCCGGAACGTGGCGTGGGCGATTTCATATGCACGCCATCTTACTTCGCCAGGCCACACGGTGCCGGCGCAGGTTTCACTGAGTGGAACCGCCGTTTGATACGGGCGGCCGTCTCCGGTAATGTAGCGTGCAGCAACTTGATGTCGCCGCGTCACCGGGTCACCGTGTCACCGCGTCACCGCGTCACCGCGTCACCGTGTCGCCGTGTCGCCAGCAAAGCAGTGCACCGCCAAACACGATGGAGGTTCCCCTGAATTCGATTCCCAGCGCCAGCTGGCCCCGTGCGGATTTTTCGCGCGTGCCCTACGAGGTGTTCACCAGCGCCGAGATTTACCGGCAGGAGAACGCGCGCATTTTCCGCGGTCCGGTATGGAATTACCTGTGCCATGAGGTCGAACTGCCCAACACGGGTGATTTCGTCACCACCTGGGCCGGTGAGACCCAGGTGGTGACCACGCGCGCCGGCGACGGCACCCTGCACGCATTCGAGAATTCATGCGCCCACCGCGGCGCGGCACTCACCACCGAAGTGCGCGGCAACATGCAGCGCATCACCTGCCCCTATCACCTGTGGACCTATTCGCTCAAGGGCGATCTGACCGGCGTGCCCTTGTCGCGCGGCGTCAAGGGCAAGGGCGGCATGCCCGAATGCTTCGACAAAAAAGACCACGGCCTGAACCGGCTGCGTGTCGCCACCTGTGGCGGACTGGTGTTCGGCAGCTTCTCGGTTGCGCCGCCGCCGCTGGAGGAATTTCTCGGCCCGCATTCACTGTCGCAAATCCAGCGCCTGCTGGTGCAGCGCAAGCCCAGGGTACTCGGCTACCTGCGCCAGCGCATTCCCGGCAACTGGAAGCTCTACAACGAAAACGTGCGTGATCCCTATCACGGCTCGCTGCTGCACCAGTTCCAGGTGTCCTTCGGCCTGCAGCAGCCGACCATGCGCGGTGGCATCAAGCTTGACGCGGATCTCAAGAACACCTGGAACCATTCCATTCTCAGCGCAACCGACAAGGACCTGGATCGCGACAATCGCAAGGTGATGGCCGAGGCCTACGAGGGCACCGGCAAGTTCAATCCCGACATGAAAATGGCCGACCCGGCATTGACGCAGGTGCCGCTCGACCTTGGCGACGGCTACAAGACCACCATCCTGTCGATATTTCCGGCGCTGATCGTCGCCCAGGTGGACAACACCTACGCCATCCGCCACCTGCGGCCCAAGGGCCCGGACATGGTGGAATTGCATATCACTTACCTCGGCTTCGAATCGGACACGCCGCAGCAGACGCATGACAAGCTGCTGACCGCCAATTTCATCGGGCCTTCGGGTTATATATCGCTCGAGGACGGCGAGGCCCTGCGTCTGGTGCAGTCCGGCGTTCGCCACCGCCGGCCCGGCGACCACGAGGTGCTCGAAATGGGTGGCGTGGGCGCAATCGAGGACACCGATTACCTGTCGCAGGAGATTTCCATCCGCGGCTTCTGGTCCTACTATCACCGCATCATGGGGCTCGATGCGCCCGAGGACGCCGGAGTGCGGCCATGAACGACTGGACCATGCAGGCGCGGGTGCAGGATTTCCTGTTTGGCTACGCGGCGTGCCTCGACGCGGAACGATTTGACGACTGGACGGCGCTGTTCGACGCCACCGACTGCCGCTACGAAGTGCAGTCGCGCGAAAACCGCGACCTCGGACTGCCGCTTGCGATCATGGCCTGCTTTAGCCACGGCATGATCCGCGACCGCGTCGCCATGCTGGCCAAGGGCGTGCTGACCTATCGCCGCTACAAGCTGCTGCGCCAGATCAGCAATGTGCGCGTGATTCGCAACGACAACGGTACGCTGGCGGCAAGGGCCGGTCTCGTCGTCTATCAGTCGAGCGAGGAAGGCGTGTCCTCGCTCTACATGGTGGCGCGCTACGAGGCAAGCCTGGCCGGCATTGACGGCGAGCTTCGCATTCGCAACATGGCGGTGGTGGTAGATTCCTTCGGCATCGACACCATGCTGGCGGTGCCGCTCTAGCCGGCCGGCAAACCAGACACTTCATTATCACGGGGAATTGCAATGAAAATAACCATGCTGGGCACCGGCGCCGCCTTTGTTGATCCGGAGCGCGCGCAATCGGGCATTCTTGTCACACTGGACAACGGTCGCCATTATCTCTTTGACTGCGGCGCCGGCATCACGCGTAACATGGTGCGCGCCAATGTCAGTCCGGCCGAGGTCACGGCGGTGTTCCTCACCCATTTGCATCACGACCACTGCTGCGACTTTCCGCTGTTCGTGATCACCGGCTGGATGTGGGACCGCGAGGATTCGCCCACGGTCATCGGCCCCAAGGGCACGCAGCACTTTGTCAGCAGCCTGTTCGAGGGCGGCGCGTTCAAGGCGGACTTTGACGCGCGCAGCCACTATGCCAGGCGCAAGACCAATCTTGCGGCGGTGCGGCCGAAAGTCATTGAATGCTCGCCCGGCGTCGCCTACCAGGACGAGCATGTGCGCATCGTCTGCGATTGGGTCGATCACATCCCGCGCCAGATCTCGGAGTGTTTCGGCATCCGCTTCGAGGCCGAGGGCAAATCGGTCGCCTTCAGCGGCGACACTGCGCCCTGCGACAGCATGGTCGAACTGGCGAGGGATGCCGACCTGCTCATCCACGAGTGCACTTTTCCGGAGTCTTTCATCGAGCACCGCAAGAGAACCGGCGTCGGCATTTTTTCGCATACCAGCCCGACAGAACTCGGCCTTATCGCCGCGCGCGCGAACGTCAAGCGCCTTCTGCCCACGCACTTTGGCCATTTCGATTCGACCAGTGCGCTGATCAAGCGCGTGTCCAAACACCATGTGCCAGTCGAGCAAATGGGGCCGCACCTGATGGACGAGGTGGTGCGCGATATCCGCAAGAACTACAGCGGTCCGATGCAACTGGCCACCGACCTGTTGCGCGTGGACATCTAACCACTATGGAGATCATCATGAAACGACTCAATGCCGCAGCCTTGGCCGCCGGCCTGATGGCGGGTTTACTCGTCGCCTCCCACGCTGGTGCGCAATCGAAGTGGCCGGAGCGACCGTTGAAGCTGGTCGTTCCCTACGTGCCCGGTGCGATGGGCGATATCGTCGCGCGCCTCCTGGCAGAGCCCCTGCGTATCGAGCTCGGGCAGTCGGCCATTGTCGAGAGCCGCCCGGGCGCCGGTGGCAACATCGGGGCGCGCGCAGTCGAACAAGCGGCGCCCGACGGCTACACCTTTCTTGTCGCCGCCGCCAACAACCTCGTCATCAACCAGTTCATCTACAAGGACCTCGGCTTCGATCCGCTGAAGCGGCTCGAGCCGGTGACCATCCTCGTCGATGTTCCGTCGGTGGTATTCATCCCTGCGACGGTGCCGGCAAAAAATTTCCAGGAATTCGTCGCCTGGGCACGCGCCAATCCGGGCAGGGTCAATTACGCCTCACCGGGCAGCGGCACGCCACCGCACCTCTCGGCCGAGGCGATCAACCAGGCTTACAAGCTGGGCATGGCGCATGTTCCGTACAAGGGCGGCGGGCAGGCGGTGGCGGCCCTGCTTGGCAACGAGGTGCAGTTTTATCTGGCCGGCGCGGGCGTCGCCGGCACCCACGTCAAGGACGGGCGCTTGCGCGCCATCGCCGTGTCGCATCGCACGCGCATTGAGGCGCTACCCGATACGCCGACCTTCACCGAGGCCGGCATCCTCGGCATCAACGCGACCAACTGGTGGGGCGTGGCTGCACCCAAGGGCACGCCGCCTGCGGTCATCAACCGCATGCGCGAGGCGCTGTGCAAGATCCTCGCTGACCCGGCCATCCTCGCCCGCATGGCCCAGCTCGGTAATACACCGGTATGCAACACGCCGGCGGAGATGGCGCGGCAGATGAATGAAGAAGCGCCTTACTGGCAGCGCGCGGTGCAGACACTTGGCATCAAGGCCGATTGAGGCGTTTTTTGTCCGATGCGCAACTGCCTGCGGTGCGGGAATCCGGGCTCGGGCTTTTTCGAGATGCTCAATCAAGTGCCGCCTGCAGTTGAAGCCCGGACCGGCAAAGACGCGCCGCCGAAAACCGGGGATTCGCGCCTGACCGGCTTGAAACCCGCGCCAGTCGGGCATTTCCAGCCGATGGTTGATTTCGCCAGGCCTGTCGTCAATCGCTGCTGCGCGCCTGCTCCATCGCCACCGAGCGCACCTGAAAGCGCCCGTCCTCGCGAAACAGCCAGGTCTCGAAATAGCCGGCCGTTACGCCGCGCATCACGGCGCGGGTCGGGCGCGGCAGCGGCGAGGCGAGGCGCACGCTCTGCATTGCACGCTGCTCGAGCTCGCGGTGGCCGTTGGAACGCTGCACGCTGACGCTTTTCACGCCGCCGCCGGCATCGACGGCAATGGCGAGTACCACCACCGACTTTAGCCGCGGCGGTGGTGCGCCCTCGAATATGTGATCTGCGTTGGCCTTGTGAATGTGTTGCGCCGCGTCGCGCTTGTAGGCGTCGAGCGTGGCCGCGGCCGACACTGCGGCGGCGGGCGGCGGCGCCACGGCTGCGCTTGCCGCCGGTGCAGGCGCAGGTGGGGCCGGAACATGGAGTGCCGCCGCCGCTTCGAGTGCGGGCGGGGGCACCGCCGGCGGCGGCGGCGTCGAGCAGGACCCCAGTGCCACCAGTGGCAACAGTGGCGACAGTGGCAAAAAGCGGCAAAACAGGGTTTTAACCGGCAAGTCCATCGGTATCTCCAGGTTGCGTCACCAATGGAGTAACGCATCCCGGTGTACGCCCGATGACATGCGACCGGCCTGCTGCTACTTCGGCTTTCAACTTCCGCTTACAAGCTTACATACTTACATACTTACATACGGGGCACCGGCCGACCGGCGCAAGTCCGGGAACAAGATCAGGTCCGGCGATGGAACCACATGAACGACAGTACCGCGGCACACAGCAGCAGAATGGCGGCGACGGCGCTGAACAGCGCGCTCACCTCGGTTTCGCGCCGCTCCAGCGCAAATTTTGAACTCAACTCCTTGTACACCTTTTGCAGGTCGGCGGCGGTGCCGGCCTGGAAGTATTCGCCGCCGGTGGCCTTGGCCACGGCCTTCAATGCCGCCTCGTCGAGCATGGCGTAAAACGACCAGCCCTCAAAACCGATCTGCGCCCCTTCCTTGGTGCCAAAGCCGACGGTGAACACGCGCACTCCGCGCGCCGCGGCGAGCTTGGCCATCTCTACCGGGTCCGGCCCGGTGGTGCGGCGGCCGTCCGACAGCAACACGATGGCGCCCGCAGTGTAAGAACCGGGAGGCACCGGTTTGAATTCGCGTTTTTTTGCCTTCGGTGCATCGCTTTTCTTCGCCAGCGGCGCCGGCGCATCGCCATAGCGCGAAAAACTGTTGCCATAAACCGCCGTCTCGACATCGAGGCCGTCGTCCGGAAAAAGCATGGCGAGCGACATGATCAGCCCGCTGCCGGTGGCGGTGCCGCGCTGCAACTGGAAACGGTCGATGGCGGCAATCAGATCCTCGCGCTTGTCGGTGACCGGTTGCACCACGGCTGCGGTGCCGGCAAAGGAGACAATACCCATGCGCACATTGGCCGGCAATTCCTGGATGAACGCGCGTCCGGCAGCCTGCATCGCGGTTATGCGGTTGGGCAGCACATCAGCCGCCTGCATGCTGCGCGAGACGTCCATGGCCATGATCAGGGTAAGGTAATCGGCCGGCAACACCACCACCGCGCTCGGCCGCGCAATGGCCAGGATGGCGGCGATCATGGCGGTCAGGAACAGCGCCGGCGGCAGGTGGCGGCGTATGCCCTGGCCCGGTCCGAGTGCATCGCGCACCAACATCAGGCTGGCATAGCGTACCGCGCCCTTTTTTTTGCGGCGCAAGGCCCACAGGTAAGCGCCGACCAGGGCCGGCACAAACAGCAATAACCACAGCAGTTCCGGCCACAAAAACCGCATCCGGGGCTCCGTCAGGTGGGCGCTTCGCGCACACCGGTGGGGCGTACGCCGAATCGTTACTGTATCACTGGTGCAAGAGATGTACCCGCCCGCATATCGTGATACCGTTTGCTTGGAAGCCGTGACAAGAAACACCGGCAATCGCGCTTCAAACGTGACGCCATCCTGACGACGATCGATGAAACGAGCAGCCCTTTACAGCAGTACGCAGCGCAGCGCAGGCACCCAGGGCCAGGCCGGGGCGCCGCCCGCCGCGCCGGCGCCGGCCGTGGCAAAACCGCCCGGGGCACTGCGCCGCTTTGCCGCCCGCCATGAACGGGCGCTGCTGTTTTTCGGCGGCCTCCTCGTCGCGCTGGTCGTGGTATCGGGTCGCGAGGCGATGCAGACACCACCGCGCGAGCTCGAGCAGGAAGACATCGACGCTGCGGTGCTGCACTCCATCGAGAACAAAAGCCTGCCCTCGCGCGCCGCCAAGGCGGCCGAGGCGGTGCGCCAGTCGGTGGTACGGGTGCGCGGCTTCGGCGATGTGCCCAAAGACCCGAAAAAACCCAAGGGTGAGACCGAGGAAAAGGAAGTGGGCGTGGGCTCGGGCGTGGTCATTCTAGAGAACGGCACCATCCTCACCAACCTGCACGTGGTGCGCGGCATGAAACGCGTCACCGTGACCTTCTCCGACGGCATGGAGTCCGAGGCCGATTTTGTGGCGGCGCAACCGGAGAACGACCTCGCGGTGATCAAGGCGCGAAAAATCCCCGACGACCTGCCGCCGGCGACCCTGGGCTCGACCGCCAAGCTGCGTTCGGGCGACGAGGTGGTGGCGGTGGGCTTTCCGTTCGGCATCGGACCGTCGGTTTCGGCCGGCGTGGTGTCCGGTCTCAACCGCGGCTTCGAATCGCAGGAGGGCAAGCACATGATGACCGGGCTCATCCAGTTTGATGCCGCAGCCAATCCGGGCAATTCCGGCGGGCCCCTGGTCACCATGGACGGCGAGGTGGTGGGCATTGTCACCGCCATTCTGAACCCGACCAAGGCGCGTACCTTCATCGGCATCGGCTTCGCCGCCACCATAGAGAGCGCCGGCAGCGCGGTCGGCCTGCCGCCGTTCTGACCCTTCACCGTTCACTCCTTCACTTAATCACCTTTCACACCCCAGGACAACCACCATGACCCCAACCCCGACCGGACGCGCCGAAGTGGCCACACTGATGGAACAGGTGCTGTACGAGGTCAAACGCGTGGTGGTCGGCCAGGACCATTTTCTCGAGCGCGTGCTGGTAGCGATACTGGCGCAGGGCCATCTGCTCGTCGAGGGCGTGCCCGGCCTCGCCAAGACGCTCACCGTCAACACCCTCGCGCGCACCGTGCGCGGCGCCTTCAAGCGCATCCAGTTCACGCCCGACCTGCTGCCCGCCGACCTCATCGGCACGCGCATGTACAACCAGAAATCGGGCGAGTTCAGCACCGTGCTCGGTCCGGTGTTCTGCAACCTGCTGCTGGCCGATGAAATCAACCGCGCACCGGCCAAGGTGCAAAGCGCGCTGCTCGAAGTCATGCAGGAGCGCCAGGTCACCATCGCCGGCGAGTCGCACAAGGTGCCCGAGCCCTTCCTCGTCATGGCGACACAGAACCCGATCGAGACCGAGGGCACCTACCCCCTGCCCGAGGCGCAGATCGACCGCTTCATGATGAAGGTGCTGATCGGCTACCCGACCGAGGAAGAGGAATTCGTCATTGTCGAGCGCGTCACCGGCCCGGCAACGCAGGTGGCCGCGGTCGCCACCACCGAGCAGCTCGCGGCGTTGCAACGCGAGTGCCGCAAGACCTACGTCGATCCGAACCTCATTCAGTACGCCGTCAAGCTGGTGTCGGCGACGCGCAACCCGGCGCGCTTCGACCTGCCCGATCTCGCGCGCTACATCCAGTTCGGCGCCAGCCCGCGTGCCACCATCAACCTGATCGAGGGCGCGCGCGCCCTCGCCTTCCTGCGCGGCCGCGGCTATGCGCTGCCCGAAGATGTCACCGACCTCGTGCCCGACGTGCTGCGCCACCGCCTGGTGCTCTCCTACGAAGCCTTGTCCGATGCGCAGACCGCCGACGGCCTGATCAAGCGCATCATGCAGGCCGTGCCGGTGCCCGACAAGCCGCTCGCCACCCATGTTCACGTCGCCGCGGGTTAACACCCTCCTCGGCCGCATCGCCGGCCGGCTGCGCGGAAGGCGCGCCGCCAACGAGGCGGCGCCCGCTGCCGCCACCACTGAGACCGCGGCACCGGGCGCACGCCGGCGCCTCGACGCCGAAAGTATCCTGCGGCGCCTTGAATGGACGGTGATCAAGCGCCTGGACGGTCTGCTGCAGGGCGATTACCGCACGCTGTTCCGCGGCTTTGGCATCGACCTCGCCGACCTGCGCGAATACCAGGCGCACGACGATGTGCGCTACATCGACTGGAACGTCACCGCACGCCTGCAGGTGCCGCATGTGCGCGAGTTCCAGGAAGATCGCGAGGTTGCCGCGTGGTTTTTGCTCGATTTATCCGGCTCGGTGGACTTTGGCTCGGCCGAGGTATCCAAGCGCACGCTGTCGGCCGAGTTCGTCACCGTGCTCGCGCGCCTGCTGACACGCTACGGCAACCGCGTCGGCGCGGTGCTCTACTCCAACGGCACCGACGCGGTGATCCCGGCGAGGAGCGGCCGGCGCCATGTGCTGCACCTTCTGGACAGCATGCTGCTCGCCGACGCACCCGACACCGCGGCAGCGGGCAAGCAGACCGATTTGTCCGAGCTGCTGCAAAAGGCACAGCAGGTGGTCAAGCGCCGCTCGGTGATTTTTATCGTGTCCGATTTTCTCAGTACGCCGGGCTGGGAGCGCGGCCTTGCACTGCTCGCGCGCCAGCACGAGGTGGTGGCGGTGCGCCTCTACGACCCGCTGGAGCAGACCATGCCCGAGCTCGGACTGATCGTGATGCAGGACGCCGAGACCGGCGAACAGATTTTTGTCGATACCCACGACGGCGGCTTTCGCAAGCGCTTTGCCACGCTCGCCGCAGAACGCGAAGACAGGCTGCGCACGTCTTTCGCCGAAGCCGGTGTCGATTGCCTCGAACTTGCCACCGACGATGGCGTGGCCGCGGCGCTGCTGCGCTTTACACGCCTGCGCAAACGCCGCAGCCAGTTGGCCGCCGGCGGCGGCGCCGTGAAGGGCAGGTAGGGCCATGCTGGACCCGCGCTCCATCACCCTCGCCTGGCCGCTGATGCTGTGGCTGCTCGCCACCCTGCCGCTGGTGGTGGCCTCGTATCTTGTTGTGCAAGCGCGGCGGCGGCGCAGGCAGCGTACCTACGCAAAGCTCGCGCCTGCAGCCGGCATTGAATCGAAATACCGCCGCCATGTGCCGGGCCTGCTGCTGCTGCTCGCGCTCGCCTCGTTCATCTTCGCCATCACGCGGCCGAGTGCCGTCATCATGCTGCCCTCGCGCGTCGAGACGGTGATGCTGGCCATAGACGCCTCGGGCAGCATGCGCGCCACCGACGTCAAGCCCGACCGCATCAGCGCGGCGCAAAGTGCCGCCAAGACCTTTATCGCCGACCAGCCCGGCCATGTGCGCATCGGCGTGGTGGCGGTGGCCGGCGCCGCGGCGGTGGTGCAGGCGCCCACCGAAAGCCGCGAAGAACTGGTGCAGGCCATAGACCGCTTTCAGTTGCAGCGCGGCACGGCCCTGGGCAGCGGCCTGATCATTTCGCTGGCAACACTGCTGCCCCAGGGCAGCATTGATGTCGAAAAGCTGATCAACCCGCCGAGCGGCCCGCCACCGCCGGCCGGACGCGAACTTGGCGGCGGCAAAAACACGACCGGCACGGCGGATGCGGCGGGCAAGGCCGGCAAAGCCGCGGCGGCAAAGCCGGCGGCGCCGGTCGCACCCGGTGCCAACCGCAGCGCCGCCATCGTGCTGCTCTCGGACGGCGTCAGCAACGTCGGGCCCGACCCGCTGAAGATGGCGCAGGTGGCGGCCGACCACGGCGTACGCGTGTTCACCGTCGGTGTCGGCACCGCCGATGGCGCGACACTAACCACCAACGGCTGGTCGGCGCGCGTGCGCCTTGACGAGGACACACTGAAAAAAATCGCCGCGACCACCGGCGGCGAATACTTTCGCGCCGGCACCGCACCCGACCTGAAAAAAATCTACAAGGCCCTGAGCGCGCAACTCGCCTTCGAGCGCGCAATGTCAACCGAAGTGACCTCGCTGTTTGTCGCCATGGGCGCCGCCTTTGCCATGCTCGGCGCACTGTTGTCGCTGCTGTGGTTCAATCGTATTTTTTAATCCGCGTACGCCAAAGGAGAACACCATGCCCGCCGCCACCAGAATCCTGCACCAGGTACGCACCGTGGCCCTTGCAAAAATTGCAACGCTAACCACACTCGCCACACTCGCCACACTCGCCACCCTGGGCACCATGGCCCCGGCGCATGCCGCCGAGGACCCGGGCACGGTGGTGCTGGTGGCCAAGCCGGGCATGCGCGACCCGCTCTACAGCGCAACGGTGCTGGTGGCACGCCCCACCGGGGACGGCCGCTACATCGGCTTCATTCTCAACAAGCGCACCAATGTCAGCCTCGCCACGGCCTTTCCCAACCACGAGCCGTCAAAGAATGTGCGCGAGCCGCTGTACCTGGGCGGTCCGGCCGGCACCAACGCTGTGTTCGCGCTGGTGCAATCGGCCACCAGCCCGGGCAAGGACGCGAGCCAGCTCGCCGAGGACCTGTTCGTGGCGACCTCGCGCTCCACTGTTGACCGCATCATCGAGACCGACGCCGAGCACGCGCGCTTTTTCATGGGCGGCGTGATCTGGCGTCCGGGCGAACTCGACAATGAACTCAAGCGCGGCCTGTGGCATGTGGTGATTCCAAGCGCCGAGCTGATCATGCCCAAAACCACAGAGGGCATGTGGGAAGAAATGGTGCGCAACGCCGAGATCAGCGCCAAGGCGATCTAGGCGGCGCCGCGCCGCCGACGCGGCGGCCGGCGCAACCCGAACCGGACCGGCCGGGCACCGCGGGTATACTGTGACATTGACCGGCGCACACGCGCCGGCCCGACCGCCCCACTGCAAAGCCCCTCATCATGACCGCCAAACAATGGCGCACGCCCCTCGTCGTGCTGGTCTGCGCCGGCCTTATCCTGACGCTCTCCACAGGCACGCGCGCCGGCTTCGGCCTGTTCCTCAATCCGATGAGTATGGAACTCGGATGGGGCCGCGAAACCTATTCGTTCGCGATGGCCATTCAAAACCTGTTCTGGGGCCTCGGCACGCCATTGGCCGGCATGATCGCCGACCGCTGGGGCGCCGGCAAAGTGATTTTCTGCGGTGCGCTGATGTACGCCGCCGGCGTGATGTTGATGCCCGAGGCGACGACCGGCTGGCAACTCACCCTCAGCGGCGGCGTACTGATTGGCCTCGCGCAATCGTGCACGACGTTTGCGACGGTATTCGGCGTGCTCGGTCGCGCCTACCCGCCGGAAAAACGCAGTATGGTGCTGGGCATTGGCAGCGCCGCCGGCTCCTTCGGCCAGTTCGCCATCCTGCCCTACGCGCAGACGCTGGTCTCGGCTTTCGGCTGGCACACCGCACTGCTTTTCATCAGCTTTACCGTGGCGCTGATCGCGCCGCTCGCCTTTGCGCTGGTCGAGCGCGCCGCCGCACCGGCCCGCGCCGACGAAGCGAGGCAATCGGCGATGCAGGCCCTGCGCGAGGCGATGACGCACAAGGGCTTTTTGCTGCTGATCGCCGGCTATTTCGTCTGCGGCTTTCAATTGTCCTTCATCACCATCCACTTTCCGGCCTATGTCGCCGACCTCGGCTTCAGCGCCAATGTCGCGGTGACGGCGCTGGCGCTGGTGGGCCTGTTCAATATCGCCGGCTCGTTCATGTCCGGCGCGCTCGGCCAGCACCACCCCAAGCAATACCTGTTGTCAGCCATTTACTTCGGCCGCGCCTTCATCACCGTGTTGTTTATCCTGATCCCGACCAGCCCGGCGACGATTTACATTTTCGGCGCGACGGTCGGCCTGCTGTGGCTGGCCACGGTGCCGCTGACGAGCGGCCTGATCGCGCAGATGTTCGGCGTCGCCTGGATGTCCACGCTCACCGGCATCGCCGTGCTGACCCACCAGTTGGGCAGCTTTCTCGGCGTCTGGTTGGGCGGCATCCTGTACGACCGCACCGGCTCGTACAACGTGGTGTGGTGGTTGTCGATCGGCCTCGGCGTGCTGGCCGGCCTCGTCAACCTGCCCATAGACGGGCGGCCGATCGTGCGGGCGCGCAGCAGCGCACCGCAGCCGGCCTGAATCGGGCCCCGGAAAAGCGCACCATGCTCGATCTGCCCCTCGTCTTTCTCGACCTCGAAACCACCGGCGGCAACGCCACGTTCGACCGCATCACCGAGGTCGGCCTGATCGAAGTCAGCAAGGGCGTGCAAACCGACGTCTGGAGCAGCCTGGTCAATCCGCAGACGCGCATCCCCGGTTTTATCGAATCGCTGACCGGCATCAGCAACGCCATGGTGGCCGACGCGCCGCGCTTTGCCGACATCGCAAAACGCCTTTTTTCGCGTCTTGAGGGCAAGGTGCTGGTGGCGCACAACGCGCGCTTTGACTACGGCTTTCTCAAGACGGAGTTCGAGCGCGCCGGTATGGCCTACCGCTCGCGCGTGCTGTGCACCGCCAAGCTGTCGCGCGCGCTCTTTCCCGAGCACCGCCAGCACAACCTCGACAGCCTTATTACGCGCCACAACCTTGCGTGCAGTGCGCGCCACCGCGCCCTCGGCGACACGGAGGCAATGTGGCAGTTCGTGCAAACAATCCACGCCAGCCTGCCCGCCGCCTCCATTACCGCCGCCGTCAAAAAGCAGTTCGCGCGTCCCAGCCTGCCGCCGGGTCTGAGCGAAGAGGCCATCGCCGCCATACCCGAGGCGCCGGGTGTGTACCTGTTCTACGCCGACAATGCACTGCCGCTTTATGTCGGCAAGAGCATCGACATGCGCGCGCGCGTGCTGTCGCATTTTTCCGGCGACCTGCGTGCAGCGAAGGAAATGCGCATCAGCCAGGAGGTGAAGCGCGTCGAATGCATAGAGACCGCAGGCGAGCTCGGCGCCCTGCTCAACGAGGCGCGGCTGATCAAGGAGTTGCTGCCGACGCTCAATCGTACCGAGCGGCGCGCCAGCGGCTTTTTCGGATTCGAATGGAACGACGACATCAACAGCGGGCAGCCGCTGCAACTGGTGGCATCGGGCCGCAGCGAAACCCTGCGCCTGGAAAACCTGTTCGGCACATTTCGCACCAGGCGTCTGGCGCAGACGGCGCTTGAACGCATCGCCGCGGCCGAGGGCCTGTGCCCGGCGATACTCGGCCTCGAAGCGAAGCGCCTCAAAGGCAGCGCCTGCTTTGCCCACCAGTTGCAGCGCTGCCGCGGCGCCTGCTGCGCCAAGGAGACCATCGCGGCGCACAACCTGAGACTGCTGCAATCGCTGCAGTCACTACGCCTGCAACAATGGCCGTGGCGCGGTGCCATCGGCATTCGCGAAAAACGCGGCGAACGTTGCGACGTGCACCTGTTTGACCGCTGGTGCTTTCTCGGCACCGCAACCAGCGAGGCCGAGGTGTACGAAAAACTCGAACTGCGCCGCGCCCCGCTGTTCGACCTCGATATCTACAAGATCATGAAAAAATTCCTGGCGGCGACAAAGAAGCCCGACCTCATCGAGTTCGGCGCAATGAGCAGCTTGTGGTATCGCAGCGAGGCCGGGCACGCAGCCTGAGCCCGAGCCCAGGCCCGAACTACGCGCGCCAGCATGGCTGCCGCGCCAGACCCGGTTTACTTCGCCGATAATTGACGCAACGCGCTCGCCCAATCCTCTACGTGATGGGCCGTCACCAGTTTGCCGTCTTTCACAGTGTGAATGTCGATAGCCATTATTTTAAAACCCTTGCCGCCGTGCGGCACACCGAAAAAGGGGCCGGCCGGGGTGCCAGAGGCTTCGCTGCGCACGATGATGCGATCGCCGGCGACCAGCACCTCCTTGATGTTCCATGCAAGGTCGGGGACACCTTTACCGAACCCGACCACTTGCTGGATGAACTCTTCCCGGCCTTTGCTCACGCCCTCGCCCGAAAAAGAGCGCCATTCAGGCAGCGCGGCCTTTTGCACCTGCCCAGCGACGTCTTTGGTGGACGGCGCGTTCAGCACATCATAAAACGGCGCAATAATGGCGCGCGCGGCCTCGGTGCTGATCGCCTGTGCGCTGCTGCTGCCTGGGGTGATTGCAACCGCCAAGAAAAGGGCAAGCACAAAGCTGCGGCCAAAACCGGAGGGCGTAGGGTTTTTCATCGGAAACTCCTATAGTCGGGTTGTCAAAAAGGACCCGCCAAGTGTGGGCGTGCGGCGTGCGGCGGGCCGCATGGGATGTGAATATTTCGACAATAATGGTAGAAAATGGACATCCAAAACCGAGCATGAGTTCGAGCACCCTGCGCCATCTGGATCCACTTGCGTCAGTTCAGATCGAGCGTGTGCCGTTCCGGCATCCGTCCATTCCCGGCCTGCTCATAGAGACAATGACTCTTGCGAATAACCGCCAACGTCTGCCGCCGCGCGCATTCGTTTCACCCGAGCGCGTTGAGTTTCATCAGCTCATCATGGTTTTTGAAGGGAAGGGAAAGCATTTTCTGGACTTCGAGGATATCGATTGCCGGCCCGGAACGGTCCTGTTCCTGCGTCCGGGCGGCTTGCAGCAATTCCAGCCGCGCGCTGCGTTCGAGGGGTGGACGGTACTCGTCGACCCGCAGTTCCTGTTGCCCGCTGCAGTTGCGGCCCAGCGCGATCTTGAGCTCTCGCGCGTCGATGCTCCGCTCGACGCGCTTGCCCTGCCCGGTCATTTGCAACTGGATGCAGCGACGACCCGGCTACTGCGCCGGCACGTCGAGCTTCTGGCCGCAGAGCATGATCGATACGACGGATCGGCAGACGCCAGCGTGCTATTGCGCAATTTGTTTTACGCGCTGATGCTGCGCCTCGGCCTTGCATCGCGCACGCAACTGGTGCGCCGTGGCACCAGTCTGCCGCAGGCGCGATGGTTCGAGGCGTTCCGGTTGCAGGTGGAGCAGGATTTTCATCGCACGCGGCGGGTGGAAGACTATGCCCGAAAGCTGCGCTGTTCCGTAAAAACGCTGGCGCGCACCTGCGAAGCGGCGGCAGCTACCAGTCCCAAGGCATACATCGACCAGCGAATTGCGCTTGAGGCCAAGCGACTGCTGGTGCACACGCCTCTTCAGGTGGCGCAAATCGCCGAATACCTCGGCTTTGATGAGCCGGGTAATTTCGTCAAATTCTTCCGTCGCATCACCGGCGGGACGCCGCGGCGCTTCGGCGCCGAAAGACAGGCAAAAAGCAGCGCTGATTCGGCGTAAGCGGTTTTCGCAATCTCAGCGCCAGACGGTCGTTTCCAGCTAGTGTGCCTCAGTCTATTTTCGCGCCCGACGCCTGCACCACGCGCGCCCACTTCGCCGTTTCTTCCTGGATAAAAGCGCCAAACTGTTCCGGCGTGCCGCCCATCGCGTCTATGCCTTGCGCGGCGAACTGCGCCTTGACGCCGGCATCGGCCAGCGCGCGATTGGCTTCGCGGTTGAGGCGCTCGATGCTGTCGCGCGGCGTGCCCGCAGGCGCGAGCAAACCGAACCAGACCGAAGTCTCGAAGCCGGGCAGGCCGGATTCGGCGATGGTCGGCAGGTCGGGCGATGAGCCGGTGCGCCTGGCGCTCGATACCGCCAGCACCTTCAGCGTGCCCGCCTTGATGTGCGGCAGCGCGGTCGAGGCCGGCGCGAACATCGCCTGCACGCGGCCACCGAGCAAATCGGTCATGGCCTGAGGGCTGCCCTTGTAGGGCACGTGGCTCAGCTTGACACCGGCCATCGTATCCCGCCCGGCTGCCCGCCACACTGTTCGGTATCGAACACAGGCGCAAGGGTAAAACAGTGATGAACACAGCACGCCGCCCCATGAAAAAGGGGAGCGGATCCGCTCCCCTTTTTTAGGTCTGGCGATTAACCCGGTTTCGCTGATTACTTCGCGGCAAAGCAGTAGAACCGGCCGTCGCCGCCCGAGCTCTTGAGGTTGTCGTAACTGCAACCGCGCGACGGGTGCGAGTGGTTCCAGGACTTGGCCGCGACGTCCTCGCGCAGGCCCTGCCGGTCGGAGTGGCCGACCTGTGCCGCGCCGGCGCCGCTGCTCGTCCAGTTCTTGCAGGTGGTGTCGTTGCTGCCGGTGAAGGCACGTCCCTGCGAATCGGAGCCGGTGAGCACGTCGTGCATGTTGGGCTTTTCCGTGCGGCCGTTTAGAATGACGCCTTTTTCGGTGAGTATGGTTTCCTTGGTCAGGTTGCCGGCGTTGTGCAATTCATCGACGTTCTTTGCGATCAGCACGCCCTTGGCGTTGTACCAGGGGCCCTTGCCGATACGCTCGCGCGCATTGACCGCCTTGGCGCCGCCCTCGGCGGTGGCGCTGAGGTAGGCGTGCCAGGTGCGGCTGCCCGCGCCCGCCGCACCCGCCAGCGACTGGCACAGCTTGTCGGCACCGGCGAGGCCACCGAGATCGGCGCCCTTGCCCGATCCGGCGCTGCTGACAAAAAATCCCATGGGATGCGCCACGTCCTTGGCGTATACATTGGAGGCGAGCCCCAGCGCGATACAGGCCAGGCTGGTGGTGGTGAATACGGTCATTGCGGATTCGCGGGACATGCGGTTCTCCTCGGTGGTGATGCAGGCGGCCATACTAAGCCAAGTCGCGCACTTGCGCCGGCGGTACTGCAGGCGTCGGCAAATGAATGCGTCCTGCGGGCGTCTGTCTGCGACGATATTGTTCGGTACAATGGATTTTTTGGCGAACAGGGTATTTCATGCGCCCATCCACCCGTGCCGGGCAACTCGCCGCCAGCCGACGCCAGGCGATTGCATTGCCGCACGCAAGATTGCGACGATCCGAACACGGCTTCCTGCTGGTCGCCGCCATCGCCCTCATCGTGGTCATCGCCGGGCTGGTCGTCTCGCTGGCATTTTTGTCGGCCAGCAATTCGGCCTCGAGCGGGAGCACCGCCGCTTCCGGGAACGCCTTTTTCGCCGCCTTGTCCGGACTGGAAGACACGACCTACGCCACCACGGCGACCGCTATCACGGCGCGCGGCACCTGCGCTGCGCTCACCGGCAAGTCCGACGTCGCAGTGGGGGCCGCCACGTTTTCGGTGACTTCTGCAGCGACCACCTACAGTACAACGCCGGCCACGCTGACTGCGGCCATCATCGCCACCGCAACACGCATCCCGCTATCTAGCGTCAGCGGCTATGCCGGCGGCGGCGGGCGCGTGATGATAGACCGCGAACTCATCGACTACAGCGCGACGAGCGCGGCGGCGGCAACCTGTTCACCGGCAAGCGCACCGTGCATCGTGGTGAGCCGGCGCGGCGCCGACGGCAGCGCGGCGGCAAGCCACGCCTCGGGCACCAAGGTCGGTCAGTACCAATGCGACGTCGCCGTCGCCGGCGCGACACCCACGCTGGCAGCGGCCAACGCGCGCCGAAACCTGTCGCAGTCGCTGCAATTACAGGAGATCTGGGCTGCCGGCGCGCCAGGCGGGGCCGCCAACAACCGGCCGTGGCTGGTACAAATGAAACAGAACACCTGGGCCAATTGGGACACCACCCTGACCACGTCCAACGACACCGTCACCGCCATTTCAATGCTGTCCTATGCCGACGGCTTTGCCGTGGGCACAGCCGGCGCCGTGGCGGCGCTGCGTCCGCTGGTCCTGCGCTGGAACGGCAACGGCTGGCCGTCCATCAACACTGGCCTCAACATCAACCGCACCCTCAATTCGGTGTCCTGCGTCAGCGCCAATGACTGCTGGATGGTCGGGCTGGCCGGGGGCGCGGCGGCGGACCGGCCGTGGATATTGCGCTGGGACGGCACGGCTGTCAGCGCGGTCAACACCAGCGCGCTTAACCGCAATGAAGCCCTCAACCGCGTCTACTGCGTCAGCAGCAACGAATGCTACGCCGTAGGCACCGCCGGCACCGCCGCCGCCGGCGACAGGCCCTTCGTCGTGCGCTGGGACGGCGCGGCCTGGACGACGCCCTTCCTCAATTTCGCCAATGTCGTCCTCTACGGCCTGCACTGCCCGGCCAGCAATGATTGCTGGGCAGTTGGCGGGCCGGGCACGGCGGCAGCCGGTCAGCGGCCCCTGACGATTCGCTGGAACGGCACCACCTGGAGTTCTTTCAACAATGCCGCGCTCAATCTCAACACCCAACTCAATGAGGTGTATTGCGTCGCCAGCAACGACTGCTGGGCTGTGGGCAACCAGGGCGGCGTCCCGGCGCGACGGCCGTTCTTGCTGCGCTGGAACGGCAGCGCCTGGTCCACCTATGACAGCACCGCCCTCAATATCAACACCAACATGAACGGCATCAGTTGCACCCGCAGCGACGATTGCTGGGCGGTGGGCAATGCCGTCGGCGGCGTAGAGACCATATTGCACTGGGACGGCAGCGCCTGGACGCGCTACAACGACGCCGGCGGCCTCGTCGATGGCCGCAACCTGACCTGGGTCAAGGGCATTGGTCCGGCAAGCAAGCCCGTTGCCGGGCGCAAGGAGGTATTTCCCTGAGGCGCGGCGGGCTGCGCCTCAGGCGTCCGCCTCAGGCCGGCTTGCGATAGAGCTGGCGCATTTCCTCTTCGTGCTTCACGTCGTCAATCTCCAGCATCACACCGTCCAGGTCTACCGGTCCCTGGGCGCGCTCGAAGCGGCCGGTGAGCGTGACACCGTTCGCGAGCTTGCCCGCCTCGTACAAGGCCCAGATCTCGCCGCCGTAATCGGTGGTCAGCAACTGCGGCGCGAACTGCCCGAAATAGGTGGCGAGGTTGGCGACATCGCGCTCGAGCATGGCCTTGGCGCTGTTATTGCCCGCTGCATCGATCGCCTGCGGCAGGTCGATGATCACCGGCCCCTCGGCACCGACCAGCACATTGAACTCCGACAGGTCGCCGTGCACGATGCCGGCGCACAACATGCGCACCACCTGCCCGATCAAAAAACCGTGGTACTCAAGCGCCACGGCGGGCTCGAGTGCGACGTCATTGAGGCGCGGCGCGGCATTGCCCCCGGCGTCGGTGACGAGGTCCATCAGCAGCACGCCCTCAAGAAAGTTATACGGCCGCGGCACGCGTACGCCGGCGGCGGCCAGCCGGTACAGCGCGTCCACCTCGGCGCTCTGCCACGCCGCCTCCTGCTCCTTGCGGCCGTAGCGCGTGCCTTTTTCCATGGCGCGGGCACGCCGGCTGTTCTTGGTCTTGCGCCCCTCGGTGTAGCTGACGGCCTGGCGAAAGGCGCGCTTGTCGGCCTCTTTGTACACCTTGGCGCAGCGCACCTCGGCGCCGCAGCGCACGACATAGACGATGGCCTCCTTGCCGCTCATCAACTGGCGCACGACCTCATCGACGAGACCTTCTTCGACGAGGGGAACGAGACGCTTGGGAGTTTTGATGACAGCCGTTCTGCGCCGGTAGCGGCGCGGCGGGCCCGCGCGCGGCGGGTGGAGCGAATTTGAATGGGCGCAGGCATTTTACGCTATTGGCGGCGAAGCCGGACACACCGAATACTCGAATACAATGGCGCGCTGGAGCGAATCCAGATATCCACAGCACACCGGAGCCAGCGCGTGCAGCAGAACATCATTTCCGTGCAAAACCTGACCAAAACCTATACCTCTGGTTTTCAGGCGCTCAAAAGCATCAATCTCGACATCCGCCGCGGTGAAATATTCGCGCTGCTCGGCCCCAACGGCGCCGGCAAGACCACGCTGATCAACATCATCTGCGGCATCGTCACCCCCAGTTCCGGCACGGTGCTGGCCGACGGCCACGACACCCTGACCGACTACCGCGCCGCGCGCGGCAAAATCGGCCTGGTGCCGCAGGAGCTGACCACCGACGCCTTTGAGACGGTGTGGGCGACGGTGAACTTCAGCCGCGGCCTGTTCGGCAAGCCGCGCGACCACGCCTTGTGCGAGCGGCTGCTGCGCGAGTTGTCGCTATGGGACAAACGCAACAACAAGATCACGACGCTCTCGGGCGGGATGAAGCGCCGCGTGATGATCGCCAAAGCCTTGTCACACGAGCCGCAGATCCTGTTCCTTGACGAGCCCTCCGCCGGCGTTGATGTCGAACTGCGCCGCGACATGTGGGAGCTGGTACGCGGCCTGCGCGAGAGCGGCGTCACCATCATCCTCACCACGCATTACATCGAAGAGGCCGAGCAGATGGCCGATCGCATCGGCGTCATCCGCAAGGGCGAGCTGATTCTCGTTGAGGAAAAGGCCGCGCTGATGCAAAAGCTTGGCAAAAAACAGTTGAAGCTGCAGTTGAAGACGCCGCTCGCGCGCCTGCCCGATGACCTTTCCGGCCACGGCCTGGAGCTCGCCGCCGACGGCGCGGAAATCACCTACACCTTCCGCACCCACGGCGCGCAGTCGGGCATCGCCGACATCCTGCGCCAGCTCAATGGACACGGCATCGACTTCACCGACCTGCAATCGTCGGAGAGCTCGCTCGAGGACATTTTCGTCAATCTGGTGCACGCACGATGAACCTGCACGGCGTCCGCGCAATCTACCGCTTCGAAATGGCGCGCAGCTTCCGCACGCTGATGCAAAGCATCGCCTCGCCGGTGCTCTCGACCTCGCTTTACTTTGTCGTGTTCGGCGCCGCCATCGGCTCGCGCATGGGCGACATCGATGGCGTCAGCTACGGCGCCTTCATCATCCCCGGCCTGATCATGCTGGCGATTCTGAATGAGAGCATTTCCAACGCATCCTTCGGCATCTATATGCCGAAGTGGTCGGGCACCATTTACGAACTGTTGTCGGCGCCGGTGTCCTGGCTCGAAGTGGTCGTCGGCTACGTCGGCGCGGCGGCGACCAAGTCGGTGATGCTCGGCGTGCTGATGCTCATCACCGCGCGCCTTTTTGTCGATTACCGCATCGAGCACCCGCTGTGGATGTTCGCCTTCCTGATGCTGACGGCGGTGACCTTCAGCCTGTTCGGTTTCATCATCGGCATCTGGGCCGACGGCTTCGAGAAGCTGCAGATCGTGCCGCTGATGATCGTCACGCCGCTGACCTTCCTTGGCGGCAGCTTTTATTCGATCAGCATGCTGCCGCCGCTATGGCAGAAAATCACGCTGTTCAACCCGGTTGTGTACCTCGTCAGCGGCTTTCGCTGGAGTTTTTATGGCGTCGCCGACATCAGCATCGCGGTCAGCGTGGGCATGACCGGCCTTTTCATGCTGCTCTGCCTCGCCGGCATCTGGTGGATTTTCAGGACCGGCTATAAGCTGAAAAACTGAAGGCAGCGGCCGGGGCCGTGACACGGCAGTACGGCAACGAGCCGGCCCCGGCGATCAGCACGTTCCCGGCGCGACTGAAGCCGGGGCCGCCAGCCTCTTCAGGCGGCGCGCTGCGGCAAGTACCGCCATCCTGTCATCTGCTAACGCATGCCGAAGAACGACAGGACTGCCAGAATGATGACGACGGCGCCTACCAGATATACGATGCTGTTCATGAGGTTGCCTTCCAGTTGAACGTGGGAACGAACCCGTTCCGGCGGGTACTTCGCCACGGGCCAGCCAACATAGCCCGGCGGCGTTGGCCGGTCGGTTCGCAAACGAACAGAAGGCGCGGGCAGTGCGGATTTGCTTCGCGACCGGCGTCTGAATAGGGTGGATTTTCACGACGGCCTGAGCGCTGAAAGAGCCGCAGGCGGCAGGTCGGCAGGCCCTTGCGACGCCCGCCTGCAGGCGCTGTATATGCTGGCGTCGCACTGCAGCGGCGCGCTCCGCGCCGCTGCAGCGTATCAAACGCAAACGAAAGGGAAAAAAATGAGCAACCACCAATGGAAACAACTCGCCCTCGGCATTGTTGCGCTGGGCTTTGCGGCGCAGGCCTCGGCCGCCGGGTTCATCACCAAGATCGAGCCCAGCACCAAGAGCGCCACCCTCGAGGGCGGCAAGGCGGTGGTGAATTTCACCGTGACAGACAGCGCCGATGACACCGACACCTGCGGCATCTGGATCGATTATGGCGACGGCGGCAGCCCCGATACGCGCATCATCACCAAGGCCGACGGACTGTTCCCGCGCAGCCTCGAACACAGCTTCAACAAGGCCGGCGGATTTTCGATCAAAGCCAAGGGACAACGCGTCAAGACCACCCTGGGTTGCAACGGCGAAGCGGAAACCTTTGTGACCATCAGCGCACCCGTCGCTGCGGCCAAGGCACCGGCGAAGGCGGCTGCCGCCGCGCCGGCCTGCCCGGATGGCTGGCAACTCGAGGCGAAGTCATATAACAAGACGACCGGCGCCTTTGCCTGCGGCGCCGGGGCACCGTCGAGCAAACTCGCCTGCGGGCCCGGACTGGCGTACTACGAAAAGGCCGGCGTCATCGGCTGCCGCAAGGGTAAGTAGCCCCGCCGCTTGCGCCCGGCATGCCCGGGCGAGTTCTTCAAAAACATGGCGGGGCCGGCATTGCAAATCCTATCGGTTTGCTCTCACCGAATGCGGAATGAGGCGGTCGCTTTCCTTTTTGACCACGGCGTAACATTCGCACGAGCGCTTTTCGACGCCGGCCCGGTTTTTCACGGTGATTTCTCCGCCGTGGTAATCAATCAAGCCGGCTTTTTGCAGCGCGCTCGCGGCCTTCACTACTTCAGCCGAACCGATACCGAGCATGTTGCCGATCAACTTCTCGGTCATGGTGATGCGATTTGACACCAATCGATCCAGGCTCAGCAACAACCAGCGGCATAACTGTTTGTCCACGGTGTGATGCCGGTTGCACGCCGCCGTTTGCACCATTTGCGTCATCAACGCGGAGGCAAACATCAGCAGCAAGCGGCTCAGCGCTCCGCCGGTGTGAAATTCATCCTTGAGCACCTGCGCCTTCAGACGGTAGGCATGACCGGCGTTTTGTACGATCGCCCGGCTCGGTGTTGATTCGCCGCCCATGAACAGCGCCACGCCGATCATGCCTTCATTGCCGACAATTGCAATTTCCGCCGACGCACCGTTGTCCATCACATAGAGCAAAGAGACGATGCAGTTGAGCGGAAAATAGGCATGGCTCATCGTTTGATCAGATTCATACAAGACCTGGCCCAGCTTCAGGGGCACCAACTCAAGATCACCGGCCAGACGCCCGCACTCGCTGCTCGACAGTGCCGCGAGAAGGGTGTTTTGTTGCGGCCTGTATTGATCTATGTCGATTACATTTTTCAATCTGGACTCCATCCGGACCCGATCCGAGCCCCGGCGTGAATCAGCGCCGCCCGAACCAGCCCGAGGGAGCCGAGCCGGAGCGGGACAGCTATCTGAACGCGGTCCCATGATGCAGGCGACGCCGGACATTCGGTGATTGGCTTGGCGTAAGGCGCGAAATGCGCCGGGCAGGCCCACGACTGAAATCACTGCAAGCAGGGGACCTGACGTGATCTCGCCCGTGGGGCGTTGGTATCGGCGAAATGCTAAAGGACGCGCCGCGTAATGACCGTTCGCCACCGAACAAAGCGGCGGATCTGGCTTGAACGTGCCGGCACAACGCGGGCTGCATTAGCCGCGAACAAAAGAAACCGCAGTGTGCAGACGTATGGCCTTCCGAAACCGCCAATCCGACCCCTGCTGTTGATTTGGCCCTGTCGGTTGATCTGGCGCGCGCCGCGCGCAGGAAGATAGGCTGGAAAGCCCCGCCAGCCGGGCGTTTCCAGCCATCGTTGCCGCCTTCGCCGGGCCAGGATGCGCGTTCGCCAGTCCGGCGGCAATGCCCAGGTTTTTAGTCCGGGTTCAGGCCGGCCCCCGAAAGAAATTCGATTTTCCGTTTACTGGGCATGGTGTTGTCCTGTTCAGACAGTGGATTTGGCTGGTCATGGGGAAGATCCTCGCAGACCAAAAGGGGGCAAACGGGGATTTCGATTCGCCAATTGCGAAATTTTTTCCCGGACGCGTAATGAAACAGCGCGCCGGCCGACAAATGGGAATTATTTCGCCGGTGCGCGAATCCGTTTATCCCGTTGACACCTCCTGGTATTTAACCGCATCAAATCACCTCTATAAGGAAAGCACTATGAATTTGCTCAAATCCGCCGCGCTGCTCGTCATTTCAGCCTTTTTTTCGGTCGCAATGGCCGGTGAAATCAAAGTATTCAGCCAGCAAGAATTCGACCAGCTCACGGCTGCGGGAAAGCCCGTCATCGTCGATGTCAGCGCGACCTGGTGCCCGACGTGCAAGGCGCAAAAGCCTATTCTCGACAGCCTGATGAAACAGCCGTCATACAAGGATGTCACGCTGCTTACAGTCGATTTCGACACCAACAAGGCACTACTCAAGACCTTCAAGGTGAGCATGCAAAGCACCTTGATCGCGTTCAAGGGCACTGCCGAAGTCGGACGTTCGGTCGGCGACACGAATCCGGCAGGCATCGAAGGCCTGGTCAAGAAAACCGTCAACTGATGGAGTTCGGCCCCGGATCCTACGGCTTCGGATTTCTGGCCGGCGTCCTGTCCACGCTATCGCCCTGTGTCCTGCCTATCATCCCCATCCTTTTGGGTTCGGCGGCCAATGCCCATCCGCAAGCGCCGCTCGCCCTCGCGGGCGGGCTTGCCCTGTCTTACGCAATACTCGGCACCGCGCTGGCCTGGGCGGGGGCTGCGGCGGGCGTGGACACCTCGCTCTTTCGCTACGGTGGCGCGATAGTCCTCGGACTGCTGGGACTTGTCCTGGTCTCGGGAAGCTTGCAGCAGCGCTTTGCCCTCGCCACCGCCGGGATGGGTGACGCCGGCAACAATGTGATAGCCCGCATGAAACTTGACGGGCTTGGCGGGCAGTTTGCGATCGGGCTGGTTCTGGGCGTGGTGTGGAGCCCCTGTGTGGGCCCGACGCTGGGGGCCGCCATCCTGCTTGCAAGTCAAGGAACGCAGTTGCCGCAGGCCGCCCTGTTGATGGGCATTTTCGGTATCGGCGCCGCCCTGCCCGTGGTGGCCTTGGCCTACGTGTCTCGCAACGCGATGATGCGCATTCGCGGCAAGCTGATGCGCGCCGGGCAAGCCGGCAAAACGGTTCTCGGCATTTTCATGCTGGTCATTTCATTCACGATTCTCGCCGGCCTCGACAAGCCGGTGGAAGCATGGCTGGTGGACCGGTCGCCCGATTGGCTGACGCGCCTGACCACGCGTTTCTGAATCTGGTCATCGACAAACCCGGGCCACCAGCTTCATATTGGTAGGGCGGGATTTGCATCGGACTGCTTGCGCATCGGCTCGCGCAGCGCCGCCCTCCTTGTTGAAGAGGATTGTCCTCGACACCCAAAGGGCACAAGGACAGCGAAGCCGGGCAAGCACGGCTGAAAACCCATTGCGCCAGGCGGACCTCTCCAGCCATCGCCCGAATATCGGGCCGGCGCCGCGCCTACCAGCGCAGCAGGCGCGGTCCGGCGATCGCGCCTGCCATGCCGGGGACAAGCATACCCAGCACATACCAGACCGCAACGAAAGGCGCCTGCATCTCATCACAATGCAGCGCGTACGCTGCGGCGCCCGTTGCACCGGCGAGCAGCCCCGCCGTCGCACCGGCGAGCGCAAACCGGGTTGGCGCAAGCCCGCGCATGGCCCACATCACCGCGATAAAGCCCGGCACTGAAACGAGCACCACATACGCGGTGCAACTCGCCCAGGTGCCGCCAAGGATCAGCGCGGCGCGCTGACCGGGTTCGGCAGCGGCAAGATTCCAGGCGGCGACGGCCCAGACCATCAGGACTGGTGCGGCCAGGGCGTAGGGCGCAAACCCAAGGGATGCGCCGGGTCGCGACAGGCGCGATACCGCGGCGAGGGCCGCGGCGGCCAGGGCAAGAGGGAAAGCGAGCTTCATCCAGAACATCGGCAACAGCGCCGCAGCGCGCAGGTCCGCGCGCAGACCAAGCGCAAGGACCATGAGCAGCAATGAGCCGGCCCCGCCCCAGGCGAGCGCGGCCGTGTAGCGCCGCGCCGTGGCGCGCTGCGCCACCGGCTCCGCACCCGCGGCGAGCATCGCAACCAGGTCGTCGGTTTTCATCCGGCACCCCGCATCGATAGTGCCAGCGCCTTCAGCCCGCGATGCACGCCGACCTTTACCGCCGACTCGGACATGCCGGTCAGTTTCGCCGTCTCGGCCACCGACAAGCCTTCGAGTTTGACGTGAACAATGGGCAGGCGTTGGCGCTCGGGCAGTGTCTCGAGCAGCGTGGCGATGTCGCACCGCGCGTCACTGGCCGCCTCGTCGGAGGCCGCAAGGATATCCATGTCATCATCAAACTCCACGTTCATCGCCTCATTACCGGCCCGGCGGCGGAACAGATCGGCGAGCTTGTAGCGCGCAATGCCGTGCATCCAGGCCGTCAGCGGCTGGTCCGCCTCATAGGTATGGCGCTGGTTGTGCACGGCAAGCAAGGTTTCCTGCACCAAATCCTCCACATCATCGGGCAACTGCGTCAGGCGCCGGCGGAAAAAAGCCCGCAGGTTTGCGCTGAGCTCCTGCAAAAAGGTCCGGTACGCCGCGGTGTCGCCGGCAAGCCCGCGCAGCATCAGATCGCGTAACCGGCTTTCGCTTGCAATCAAGCACTCTCCCCCATGTATTCGTTGCGCAGCGGCATCCGGTTACAGCCTGATGAAAAAATATAGTTACGGATTTTTGCATGAAGCTGTAACCGGCCGCCAATTTATCGCGAATTAACAGGCAGTCATCGCGCAGCGGACGGTCCGGGCGCGGGGCGACAACCCTTCAATTCAGGAGATTCCACATGAACCACCGCGCACTCGCCGTTTCCACCTTTGTCCTTGCCGCCCTCGCCTCCGGCGTTTCGCAGGCCGCCGATACCGCGAAAAAAGACGGCATGAAAGCCGATCTGGAAAAATGCTACGGCGTCTCGATGGCCGGCAAGAACGACTGTGCCGCAGGCCCCGGCACCACCTGCGCCGGCACGGCCAAGACCGACTTCCAGGGCAACGCCTGGAAAATGGTCGCCAAAGGCACCTGCACCGGCATCAAGACGCCCAAGGGCGCCGGCTCACTCGCCGCGATCAAGGCCTGATCCGAAGCTACGCGCATGAACCCCACGCTTTCCGCCGGGTTGGGCCTCAAGCCCGAGCACTATGAGGCGGCGCTCGCCTGCCCGGCGGAAGGGCTGTGGTTTGAAGTCCATCCTGAAAACTACATGGTCGAGGGCGGACCGCGCCTCGCCTCCCTCGAGGCGATCCGCTCCCGCCATCCCATCGCGCTGCACGGCGTGGCCTTGTCGCTCGCCGCCGACGCCCCGCCTGACGAAGCGCATCTGACGCGCCTGAAAGCGCTCACCGAGCGCCTGCAGCCGGCAATCGTGTCAGAACACCTCGCCTGGAGCACCTGGCGCGGCAACTACTTCCCCGACCTGCTGCCATTTCCGCGCACCGGCGCCGCGCTCAAGCGCATGGTCGAAAACGTCTCGCGCACCCAGGACGCACTGGGCCGCAGCATCGCCATCGAAAATCCGTCCAACTACCTGCATATTCCCGGACATGAATGGGATGAAATCGATTTCCTCGCCGAACTCTCGCGCCGCAGCGGTTGCGGCCTGCTGCTCGACGTCAACAACGTGTATGTCGGCGCCCGCAACCTCGGCTATTCGGCCGAGGCCTACATCGACGCATTTGCGGCGCACGCGGTGGTGGAAATCCACCTCGCCGGCCACCGCCTTGATCCGCAGCATGGCGCGGCGCTGCTGGTCGATTCGCATGACGCCCCGGTCGATGCGGCGGTATGGGCGCTCTACCAGCGCCTCATCGTGCGCATTGGTCCGCGGCCGACGCTGATCGAGCGCGACGGCAATATCCCGGCCTTCGATGCGCTGTTGGCCGAGCGTGAAATCGCACACGGGCATCTGCTGCGCCCGCTGCGGGAGGCGGCGTGACCCCCGCCGGCACACTGGCCGATTTTCAGGATGCGTTCGCAACGGCGCTGTTGACATCGCACCCGTCGGCGCATCCGGATGTCACCGGGCTTGCCGCCCAACCCGGATTTGCCGTTTATCGCAATACCGTAATGAAGGGCGCCCTCGATGCTTTGCAGGCGAACTACCCGAGCGTGCTGCGCCTGGTCGGCGAAGAGTGGTTTCGCGCCGCCGCTGCGGAGTTCGTGCGCATGTCACCGCCGGAACATCCGGCGCTGGTGCGCTACGGTGCGCAATTCGCGACGTTCCTGAGGAATTTTCCGCCGGCGGCGGAGTTACCCTACCTGCATGAAGTGGCGCGCCTTGACCGTTGCTGGACCGAGGCACACATCGCCCCCGGACTCGTGCCGATGGCGCCCGAGACAATAGCGGCGTTAGCGCCCGACGCCCTCGGCGCCCTCCACCTGTTACCGCACCCGGCGGCACGCTGGGCGTGGTTCCCGGAGCAACCGGCCTACACGATCTGGCGGCGCAACCGCGAGTTATCGGATGACACAAGCGAATTCCCGTGGCAGGGCGAGGGCGCCGTGCTGACAAGGCCGCACGACAGCGTGCAGTGGCGGGCACTGGACGCCGCCGGCTGCGCTTTTCTTGACGCCTGCGCGAGGGGGGCACCGCTTGGCGAAGCCTGCGCGTCGGCGCTCGCCGTCAACGCCGCGACCGATATCGCCGCACTCATGGCATTGCTGATCGACGCAGGTGCCCTGGCCGACCCTGCATCCACCCCATCCCGTTCAAACAACAAGGAATCGCCATGACCAGCGTCGCCCCCGCCATCGGCTTCATCGCCAGAACCCGCGAGCAATGGAACAACTGCGCCGGCATCCTGTCCGATGTACTCAATCACAGCACGCTGGCGCTGGTGAACCGCATCGCCATCGCCGGCATATTCTTCATGTCGGCGCGCACCAAGGTTGACGGCTGGCTCAGCGTCAACGACAGCGCCTACACGCTGTTTCGCGAGGAATACAAGCTGCCGCTGATCCCCCCCGATATCGCCGCACATCTTGCAACCTATGCCGAGCACCTGTTCCCCATCCTGCTGGTGTTGGGGCTTGGCACGCGCCTGTCGGCCCTGGCGCTGCTCGTCATGACGGCGGTGATCGAGATATTTGTCTATCCGGAGGCCTGGCCGACGCACCTTAGCTGGGCCGGGCTGCTGCTTTATCTGGTCGCGCGCGGCGGCGGCACGCTCTCGCTCGACCATGCGCTGAAAATCCGCTGACGTACATGCGTCGGTGGCAGGACGCCATAAGCCCCGGCGCGCTGAAACCGCGCCCTACAAAAACACTGCGGAGAAAACACTTTGGGTCAGAAACACCTTGGGTCAGTGTAACTTTATGGAAAAGTCGCTCTGACCCCGTTTCGTTTCCCTTTCGTTCTAGTCGGCCTTCATGCCGATGTCCTGTATCACCTTGCCCCAGCGTACATAGTCCGCCTTCATGCGCTCGCTGAAATCCTCGGACGACCCGCCGAGTGGAAACAATCCCTGTGCCGTCAGTTGTGCCGCGACCTCGGGTGTTTTCAGGATGCGGTTCACTTCCAGGTTCACCTTCTGCACGATCTCCGGCGACGTCCCCACAGGGGCGAGCAGGTTCCACGAGGTCGTGCCGTTGAAACCGGGATAGGTCTCGGCGATGGGCGCGACACCAGGCGCCGACGCAACGCGCCGCGGACCGCCGAGGCCAATGACCTTGAGCTTGCCGGCGCGCGCATGAGGCATGGTCTGCGCGAGGCCGGTGTAGGTGATGGGAATCTGGCCCGAAATGATGTCGGGCAATATTTGCCCGCTGCCCTTGTAAGGCACATGCACGGCATCGACCCTGGCAAGGCTCTTCAGCCATTCCATGGAAAGGTGGTGGATGCTGCCTATGCCGGCGGAGGCATAACTGTATTTGCCCGGATTGGCCTTGAGCAGCGCCACCAGTTCGGGCAGCGTCGAGGCCGGCACCGCGGGATTGACCGTCAGCACGAACTCGATCTGCGCGATCGGGATGATGGGCACGAAATCCTTGCGCGGGTCATAGGTCGCGTCCTTCTGGATATGCGGCGTGATGGTCAGCGGCGAATCGTCGGCCAACAGCAGGGTGTAACCATCGGCGGGCGCGCGCGCCACCATCCCGGCGCCGATGCTGCCTGCGGCGCCCGGGCGGTTGTCGATGATGACCTGTTGGCCCCAGGCTTCGGTCAGCTTTGCAGCAATGGTCCGGCCGACGATGTCGCCGGAGCCGCCTGCGGCGAAAGGCACCACAAACCGGATCGGCCTGTTCGGGTAGGACTGCGCCTGTGCCGCCGTACCTGCGCCCAGCACAACCAGCGCCAACACCATCGATAGCATTTTCATACCGCCTCCTTCGTTGGTTTTTGCCGGACGTTTCGCAACGCCGGTCTATTTCGTTGCCGTTTCGGTTTTTTTGCCCGCTGCTTTTGCTGCCGATCGCTTCTCCGGCACCGTCGGGCCGGCGAGGATTTGCGCCTGACGCTGCAAGCGTTCCAGCAATTCGTCAAAAATTACCTGCTCGGCCGCGCTCATCACCGACACCAGCCGGTCCTGGCGCTCGATAGCCGCCGGCAGGATGCGCTTGTAGATGGCGCGGCCGGCCGCGGACAGCACAATCTGCGTGCGACGCGCATCGCCCGAATCAGTTCGCGTTTGCGCCAGTCCCTTGGCCACCAGCGCCGCCGCGGTACGGCTGATCCAGCCTTTGTCGGTATTGAGTGCCGCGGCCAGCCTGTTGACGCTCGCCGGCGCGCAAATCGCCAGCGCCGCGAGGAGGCGCCACTCGGCGAGCGGAATGCCGAACTGCCGCGCGTAGAGCCGTACGGCGCCCACGCCCAGCGTGTTCGACAGCACCAGCACGCGATAGGTGAGCAGCGTCCGGAAATCATAGCGCGGCGCGCACATTGGCTTTGTCATGGCGCACATACTACTTGACACTTCGTTGTCATCGCAACTAGCATTTCGTTGCCATCACAACAAATAAACTGCGCTTTTCCCTGCAGCCTTTCGCCGCCCGGCCCTCGCCCGCCGTGCGCCGCAACAGGACCGCCCCAGGAGACCGACCATGAACGCCCGAACCCCGCCCCTCGCCGAACCCGACTTCCACAGCCTGGTGCGCCCGGACAGCGTTCACCGCTCGCTCTACCTTGACCAGGCGGTGTTCGAGCTGGAAATGCAGCGGATTTTCGGCCGCGCCTGGCTTTACCTCGCGCACGAGAGCCAGATCCCGAAGGAAGGCGATTACGTCACTGCCTGGATGGGCCTGCAGCCGGTGATCGTCATCCGCCACAAGGATGGCAGCGTGCACGTACTGCACAACCGCTGCGCCCACCGCGGCGTGATGGTCATCACCGACGAGCGCGGCAACACCGGCAACACCATACGCTGCGGCTACCACGGCTGGACCTTCCGCACCAACGGCGAGTTGCTGCTCGCGCCCATGCGCGACGCCTACGCCGGTCGCTATGACATGACCGACCATGCTACTTTCGGCCTGGTGCCGGTCACCCGCGTCGAAAGCTACCGCGGCTTCATCTTCGGCAGCCTCGCGCGCAAAGAAGATCCGCTGCCCGACTTGCCCGAATTCCTCGGCGAGGGCGCCGCCTGCATCGACCTGCTGGTGGACCGCGCACCGGCCGGCGAGGTGGATGTCTCGGGCGGCGTGCACAAATACATCATCCGCGGCAACTGGAAGGCACAGATCGAGAACCTCAACGACAACTACCACCCGCCCTTCTCGCACGCCTGCACCACCGACGAGAGCCAGCGCCAGTTCAAGCGCCGCTACGGCGATGAGTCCGGCGTTCATCTTGACACCGCCGACCAGGGCTCGAAGTGGGATTCGGTGGCGGCGGTGGCCTTTGACTGGGGTTCGTCCTATTGCGGCCCGCTGCCCTTCAACCACGAGGGGCGTGGCGGACCGTTGTTTGACGCGCACTGCGCGGCGCTGGCGCAAAAACATTCGCCCGGGCGGGTCAGGGAAATCATGACCGACCGCTTCCACAACGTGATCGTCTATCCGAGTGTGGTGATGCAGCTCGCATCCAGCCATGTGCGCACCATTCGGCCGATTGCGCCAGACCGCACCGAAATCCGCGTCTACCCCATCCGCCTCAAGGGCGCACCCGAAGAAATAAACCGCCAGTTGGTGCGCTATCTCAATGTCACCCATTCGGCGGCCTCGCTGATCCAGTCCGATGACGTGGAGATGTTCCGCCGCGTGCAGGGCGGGCTGGCGAGTGAAGCCCTCGAATGGGTCTGGTTCAACCGCCACATGGGCGATGACGCCACGCGGCGCGGCGGCGGCACCAGTGAAGTGATCATGCGCAACCAGTACCGCGCCGGGTACCTGCGCTACATGACCGGGAGCCAGGCATGAACGCACCGCTCAACGCCCCCGCCGTGCAACTGGCCGCAGTCAGCGACTTCCTCACCCACGAATCGCGGCTGCTCGACGAACGGCGCTTCGAGGAATGGATGGCGCTTTTCACGCCCGAGGGCTACTACTGGGCGCCGGCTCGCATCGGGCAGACCGATCCATGGGAAGAGGTCTCGCTGATATACGACGGGCACGACATCATGAAGGACCGTATTCAGCGCCTGCGCCATCCAAAAGTCTATGCGCAGTTGCCCCATTCGCGCGCGGTGCGCCAGGTGACCAACATCGCCATCGATGAAGTGGATGAAGCCAGCGGCGAAATCGGCACGCGCGCGGTATTTTTCATGTTCGAGCACCGCCCCACCCTGCCGACGCCGATTGAGCGCATTTTCGCCGGCCATGCCTACCACCGCCTGCGCCGCGAGGGCGACGGCTTCAAGATCGTCTGGAAAAAAGCCGTGCTGGCCAATTGCGATGCGGGATTTGATCCGCTGTTTCTTTATTTCTGATGCCAGCTTGAAGCGGCCTGCCCCGGTCGTATTTTCCGCTCTCCGCACCCGGTACCTGCTGGAAACCCGCGCCGGCTGGACGTTTCCAGCCATCGCCTCGAGGCGACCAAGGCGCTCGGCCTTGCCATTGCGCAGAAACCGCTGCTGCGCGCTGAACGGAAATGACCGCTTATGCGAATTCCCTACCTGCCCGCCAATATAAACTCTCCGATTCAGTTGTAAGAAATCCCCATTTGCCGCGACTAATCCGACAAGACCCCCTGGAGAGCCCTTCATGCACGCCACCGTTCACCTGCTCACCCGCACCGATTTCCCAAGCCTGAAGCGTCGCACCATAGAAACACTGCAGATCAACCTTGGCTATCGCTGCAACCAGAGTTGTGTGCACTGCCACGTCAATGCGGGGCCGAATCGTACCGAGGAGATGACCTCCGAGACGATTGACGCCGTTATCGACTTCCTCGCGGCCAGCCCCGATATCACCGCCATCGATCTCACCGGCGGGGCGCCGGAACTGAATCAGCACTTCCGCCGCCTGGTCATTGCCGCGCGCTCGCGTGGACTGCGCGTCATCGACCGCTGCAATCTGACGATACTGGAGGAGCCAGGCTTCGAGGATCTGGCGGCCTTTCTCGCCGATCATCGCGTCGAGGTGGTGGCCTCCCTGCCCTGTTATCTGGAAGAGAACGTCGACAAGCAGCGCGGTAAGGGCACTTTCGAGGCGAGCCTCGCCGGGCTCAAACAGTTGAATGCACTGGGTTACGGACAAGCCGGCAGCGGCCTGACGCTCAACCTGGTCTTTAACCCTCAGGGCGCAAGCCTGCCGCCCGCGCAAGACGCACTGCAAGCCGCCTATAAACAGCATCTGGACGAGCGCTACGGCATCGTATTCAATCATTTGTTCACGCTGGCCAACATGCCGATCCAGCGCTTCGGCAGCATGCTCATCTCCAAGGGCCAGTTCAACGCCTACATGACGACGCTGCGCGAGGCGCACCGCGAAGAAAACCTCGAAGCCGTGATGTGCCGCAGCCTGATCAGCGTGGACTGGCAGGGCTATATCTACGACTGCGATTTCAACCAGCAGCTTGGATTGGCTATCACGGGCAAGAGCCACGCCCGCCTGCACATCACCGAAGCGGCCGCCGGCGTACTCGAAGGCCTGCCGATCCGGGTGGCGGAGCATTGCTACGGCTGCACGGCGGGCCAGGGCTCCAGTTGCGGCGGCGCACTGGATAACGATACCGCCCCCGCCCCGAACTGCGGCGACTGAACACCCGCAATTCGATAGAGGATATCGGCATGAGTGAACTACAAGGGCTGTTCTTCTGGGGATTTCTGCTGGTTTTCGGCGTCCTCATGTATCTCGTAGTGCCAAGCTCGAACAACGAAGCCGGCTTCTTTCGCGGCCACGACGACAAAGGGCGGCCGGCATCGGAGTGGGCCCTGATGATGAGCATTTTCATCAGTTGGATTTTTGCCAAATCGGTTACCAACGCGGCCAACCTTGGCGCGACCTACGGCATCGTCGGCGGGCTCGCCTATGCCAGCTACTGGCTGTCGATTCCCGTTGCGGGGCTGGTTATCTACCGCCTGCGCACGCGCGAGGGCGCGACCGGCCTGGTGCCCTATCTGATCGGCAAATACGGGCGCGGTGCGGCACTGGCATTTTCTGCGGCGATCCTGATCCGGCTGTTCAACGAGGTCTGGAGCAATACGGCGGTGGTCGGTGGCTATTACGGCGACAGCGGCTCAGCCGGATTCATCGGTTCGGCCCTGTTGTTTACCGCGGCGGTGCTGCTCTATAGCCTGAAGGGCGGATTGCGCAGTTCGATTTTCAGCGATGTGATCCAGGCCGTCGTATTCATGCTGTTCCTCGGCGTGGTATTGGCCTATGTGCTTCCGGCGCATACGCCGGGCGTTCTGCTGTCGCAGGGCACGTTTGCCCTGGATTCGGGCGCGGATCTATTGTTGGTCGCGCTGTTGCAGGCGCTGTCCTACCCGTTTCACGATCCGGTACTGACCGATCGGGGCTTCATCACGCGGGAGAAAACCATGCTCCGGGCGTTTATCGTCGCCGGCATTCTCGGCTTTTTCGCCATCTTCGCGTTCAGCCTGGTGGGCGTGCATGCGGGCCTCGAAGGCATCAAGCCGAGCGCCAACGTGCCGGCCGAAGTGGCGCGGGGCCTGGGTTTTGCAGGGCTGTTCGCGATGATCGTGGTGATGGTTACATCGGCCGGATCGACGCTCGACTCAACCTTCACTTCGCTATCAAAACTCGTCGCACGCGAACTGCCACTGCTCGCCGGCCGGATGCCCTCGGCCAAAGCCATGACCATCGGTTCGCTGACCATGGTGGCTTTCGCGCTGCTCGGCAACCTGCCGATGATCGCCGGTACCGATATTCTGAAAGCGACGACCATCAGCGGCACCATGGTCATCGGCCTGGCACCGATCTTTCTGTTCTCGGGCCGGGTTGGGTACTCGCCGCTCTCCTTTCACCTCGCCTTCTGGACCGGCATCAGCCTGGGTGTGCTGCAGGCCATGAACCTGATTCCGTTGAGCTGGGCGATCGGCGGCGGCAAATACGGCGTTCTGCTCGGAACCAATCTCTACGGCCTGGCGCTGTGCACGGCCGGTTTCTTCCTGCCACTCGCCCTGCCGCGCTACCGCATTAACGCCGCAAAGAGCGCCGCATGAGCGAGGCAGGCAGCGTGTGCCCGCTGCGCTACCGCTACGGACCACCCGCCATCGCCAGCGCACCCGGGCGACAAGCCGACACCCTTTACATCATCGGCGGACTGTATGGCAATCTCCATGCCCTGGCTACCGTCGAGGCCATGGCGCGCGCCGAACCCGGGCCGGTGACCCTGTGTTTCAACGGCGACTTCAACTGGTTCAACATTGACGACGCCGGCTTTCGCGCAATCAACGAGCGCGTGCTGCGGCACGACGCCATCCTTGGCAATGTCGAGGCTGAACTTTGCGAAGACTCGGACGCGGCCGGATGCGGCTGCGCCTACCCGGCGTCTGTCGATCGGCATATCGTCGAGCGCTCCAACCAGATTCACGCAAGACTGAAACGCACCGCCGTCCGGCATCCCGATCTGCGCCGCCGCCTCGCCGAATTGCCCATGGTGGCGCGCTATCACGTCGGCGACGCCCGCATAGGCGTAGTACATGGCGATGCCGAATCGCTTGCCGGATGGCGCTTCGACGTCGCAGCACTCGATGATGAAAAAGATCAAGCCTGGCGTGCCGATGCGTTCGCCAAAGCTGAGGTGGACGTATTCGCCAGCACCCACACCTGCCTGCCGGCGACCCGCCTCTTCGATTTGGGCGGCCTCAAGCTGGTCGCCAACAACGGCGCCGCCGGCATGCCAAATATGCGCGATACCCGCTTTGGCATGCTGACCCGGATCGGAACGACGCCCCCGCCGCATCCGCGTCTCTATGGCAAGCGCGTACGGGATGTGTATGTCGATGCGCTAGCAATCTGCTACGACGACCCGGCCTGGCAGCAATCCTTTCTCAACAATTGGCCTGAAGGTTCACCCGCCTGGCTGTCGTACTTCGAGCGCATCGCCAATGGGCCGCACTTTTCACTGCAGGTTGCCGCCGACGCCGTGTCTGCCTGAATAGTGTCAGCCTGACCCGGCGCCCTGCCGTGCCGCAAGTGCGTTGAAGCCCCCGACGATCAGGTGGTGGGTCGCCAAGAGAATCGTCCAGACCAGGGGCAATCGTGGGAAAATTGCAATCCACACGCCGCGCATCGAGAAAATCCCCCGAAACGCTCGAAAAGCACGACCACTGAGCGGACGCGCTTAAGTGGCGGCGGCGTCCCCACCCAGCACGCCATCCGCATAAGAGGCATCGCCATGCAATCGCCGGATCAACCCGTCCTCCGCGACATCGTGCTCGTCGGCGGCGGCCACAGCCACGTCGGCGTGCTCAAGCGCTTTGGCATGCGCCCGCTGCCCGGCGTCCGCCTGACCGTGATCTGTCGCGATACGCACACACCCTACTCGGGCATGCTGCCGGGCTATATCGCCGGACATTACGGCTACGACGAAGTCCACATCGACCTGTCGCGACTGGCGCGCTTCGCCGGCGCGCGCTTTTTTCGCGACGAAGTGGTGGGCCTTGACCGCGGCACCGGCAGGGTGCTCTGCCGCAGCCGTCCGCCGGTGCCCTACGACTGTCTGTCGATCAACATCGGCTCCACGCCGCAGATGGCCGACGTCACCGGTGCGCTCGAGCATGCCGTGCCGGTAAAGCCGATCAACGGGTTCAACGCGCGCTGGCTGCTGCTGCTCGAGCGGGTGCGCAATCACGCCGGACCCACGCGCATCGCCGTGGTCGGCGGCGGCGCCGGCGGCGTCGAGTTGACGCTGGCAATGCAGTTTCGCCTGCGCAACGAGCTGCGCGCAGCCGGGCGTAATCCGGACGAACTTTCCTTCCATCTGATGACCCGCGGCGCAGTCATCCTCAAGACCCACAATACTTCGGTGCGCCATGCATTCGAACGGGTGCTGGCCGAACGCGGCGTGACCGTGCACTGCGACGCCGAGGTGACACACGTGTCGGCGGCGCAGTTGCGAACGACGCGCGGTGAAACCGTGGATGCCGACGAAGTCGTCTGGGTCACGCGCGCGGGCGGCGCGCCCTGGCTGCGCGAAACGGGCCTCGCCCTGGACGAGGGCGGGTTCATCCGCGTCAAAGACACGCTGCAGACGCTGACCGACGCGAAGGTGTTTGCTGCAGGCGACATCGCCAGCATGGAGAACCACCCGCTGGAGAAGGCCGGGGTGTTCGCCGTACGCCAGGGGCCGCCGCTCGCGGCCAACCTGCGCCGCAGCGTCGAGGGTCTTGCGCTCGCGCCTTACCGCCCGCAACGCAAATGGCTAGCACTGATCAGTACCGGCGATCGTTACGCGGTGGCGTCGCGCGGCGCGCTCGCCTTCCAGGGCACCTGGGTGTGGCGCTGGAAGGACTGGATCGATCGCCGCTTCATGCTCAAGTTCAGCCGGTTTCCGGCCATGGAAACGCCGCGCCCGGACACCGGCGCCGCGTCGGTCAAGCTCGATCAGGAGGAGGCGGCACAGGCGCTCTCGGCGATCGCCATGCGTTGCGGCGGTTGCGGCGCAAAAGTCGGCGCGACGGTGCTCACGCGCGCGCTCGGCGCGCTGACCCCGATCGAGCGCGACGACGTGCTCATCGGCCTGCATGCGCCGGACGATGCCGCAGTGGTGCGCGTGCCACCGGGCAAGGCGATGGTGCACACCGTGGATTTCTTCCGCGCCTTCGTCGATGACCCCTACATTTTCGGCAAGGTCGCCGCCAACCATGCGCTGGGCGACATTTTCGCGATGGGCGCCGAGGCGCAATCGGCCACCGCCATCGTCACCGTGCCCGCCGGGCTCGAAGCCAAGCAGGAGGACCTGCTGTTTCAGATGATGACCGGCGCGATCGAAGTACTCAACGACGCCGGTTGCGCGCTGGTAGGCGGCCACACCGGCGAGGGCAAGGAACTGGCGCTGGGATTTGCCGTCAACGGCCTGATCGATGAAAACATGGCGACGGTGATGCGCAAAGGCGGCATGCGCCCCGGCGACGTACTCGTCCTTACCAAGCCGATCGGCACCGGCACGCTGTTTGCGGCGCACGCGCAGCTCGCAGCGCGCGGCCGCTGGATCGACGCGGCGCTGGTGTCGATGTGCCAGTCGAACCGCCTCGGCGCGCAGTGTCTGCGCGAGCACGGCGCGACGGCATGCACCGACCTCACCGGCTTCGGCCTGCTCGGGCATCTGGTGGAAATGACCAAGCCTTCAGGCGTGGACGCGGAGCTGGATCTTGCGGCGCTGCCCGTACTCGAAGGCGCCGAGGAGACCAGCGCCGCCGGCATCCTCAGTTCGCTGCAACCGGCCAACGTGCGCTTGCGCCGTGCGCTGCGCAACCAGCAGCAGGCGCTGGGCCATCCGCGCTATGCGTTGATTTTCGATCCGCAAACCGCAGGCGGGCTGCTCGCCAGCGTCCCCGAGGCGCGCATCGCTTCCTGCCTCGATGCGCTGCGCGCGCTCGGCTACGAACATGCGGCGGTGATCGGTCGCGTGCTGCCGCAAGGCGAGGCAATCGAGCCGATCGTGCTCAAGCTGCGCTCGTGACGCAGCCGACGCTGTTCAAATTGCTCGCCGTGGCGGCGCTGCTCGCGCTGCTTGCGGCGGCCTATTGGCTGTTGCACGAAACCGGCGCGATGTCGATGATCCTGAACCGGTCTGCGCTGCAGGCCCACATCGCGCAGTTGGGGGCATGGGGTCCGCTGTCGGTGATCGGTCTGATGGTTCTGGCGATCCTGGTGAGCCCGATTCCGAGCGCGCCCATCGCCATGGCTGCCGGTGCCGCCTATGGCCACGTCTGGGGCACGCTTTATGTACTCGTGGGCGCAGAAATCGGAGCGCTCGCCGCTTTCGGCATTGCGCGCTGGTTGGGCGGGGAAACGCTGCGGCGCTGGTTTGGCGACCGCCTGACGGTGGGCTTGCTCGGTTCGCAAAACGCACTGATGGGTATCGTGCTGGTCAGTCGCCTGCTGCCTTTCATTTCATTCGACATCATCAGCTACGCCGCCGGCCTGTCGCTACTCTCGTTCTGGCGTTTCGCCATCGCGACACTGGTCGGCATTGTGCCGACCAGCTTCCTGCTGGCCCATTTCGGCGGCGAGATCGCCACCGGCGAATCCGATCAGATCATGATCTCGGTGCTGGCGCTGGGTACCATCACCCTGATCCCTGTGGCGGTGAAGCTCGTTCGTGACCGCCTGCGCCGGCCACCGACATAAGCGCCGGCCATTCATTAAATTCCGGCGTCAACGGTGGCCGGCCCAAAAATGCAACGAAATTCGCAGAAACGATACTGGACCGCTTCAAGCCACTTCCCGCTGTCCACTGATCGCATCACGAACTTCCGGATATAGATTTGCGAGACGCTCGACATCCGCCGGCCGATCGACGTCCCACAAGGTCGCCGGTTCGCTCCAGCGCCAACCCAACGCGCGAAGACGCTGCCGCGTTTCTGCCATGACCCGCTCCGTCCCCCAGTCGACGCCCGCAAAAAGTTCATGCGACGGCGCTTTGATGCCGATCAGTACATAACCACCGTCTTCCGCCGGCAGCACAAGCGCATCGTGAGTACGCAGGGACTGCGCCGCCTCACGCAGATGCGCAACGCCAAGTGCCGGACAATCGGTGCCGATGACTAGCGTTCCTGCCGGCGTGGGTGACTGCTGCACCGCCGCCAGCATGCGCGTGCCAAGATCGCCTTCGGGCTGGGCGCGCACCGTGATCGGACCGAGAGCGCGGCAGAGAACGATATCGGGGTGGCCGGGGTCGCCCGCGCACCATAGAACCACCGGACCGATATCGGCCTCGAGCGCCGTGCTTACGGTCCGGCGCAGGAGCCAGCGCTGCAGGCGCGCCGCACCGCTGGCGCCAAGCGCGGGGATCAGCCGGGTCTTGACCTGGCCGGGGACCGGCGCACGCGCCAGTATGGCCACGCCGACCCGCTCCGGCATATCAAGGCGTGGCGCATAGCCATATTCCATGGCAAGGCGGTGCGGATCGGCGCCGAAAAAGTAGCGCAAGCGCAGACCCCACATCAGGAGAATCGTACGCATTACCCCGTTGGTCTCCCAGCGTCTCCCGGAGGTTGTGACTTGTGGCGCAAGGCAGGCGGGACGGCCGAGGCCGAGAAGCCGTTTGGACAAGCCGATATCTTCCATCAGCGGCACTTCGGGGAAGCCTCCGGCCCGCTGGAACACCTCGGTGGAAACGAAAATCGCCTGATCGCCGGTGGCGATACCGGTCAGGCGCGAGCGCCAGTTCATCATCCGGGCCACCACCGGCAGCAACGCGGAATCGCCCTTGATCTGAACATCGAACCGCCCCCAATGACGCCCCGAGGCAAGCGCCTGCGCGATCAAGCGGTCGGCAGCTTCGGGAAGCCGCGTGTCGGCATGCAGGAACAACAGCACCCGGCCGCTCGCCACGGCGGCGCCGGCGTTCATCTGCCGTGCGCGGCCGCGCGGCGTGTCAATGACGCGATCGGCATAGCGCGCGGCGATATCGGCACTACCATCGGAGCTCCCGCCATCGACGACGATGACTTCCGCGCCACGCGCTTGAAAAAGCACGAGCGCTTCCAGCGCGGCCGTGAGTCCGGGCGCTTCGTTCAATACCGGAAGGACGACCGACAGCGGCGGAGGGGAATCGCCGCGCCTCATTTCCCCCCTTTCACGCGTGCCGCGTCATTGAGCCGCCAGTCGTAGTCGAGGAACTCGATGCGGTAGTCGCCGGCCCGTATGCGTGCCCGTGCCTCCGGCGCCGCAGCCAGTTGGTCGGCAAAGCGGGCAAAGGTAGCATTCAGCGTATCAAAGCCTTTATGGCCCTTTTTGAAGTCCTCGCCATACCAGTCGAATATTCTGGACACCTGCAGGCGGCCACTGGCGGTATCGAAGCGGTTTCGCGTCTGATCGCTCATGAAGCGGCGCATGCCATCTTCCAGTTGGTCGTTCAACCGCCCGGCGGTGAACGCTTCCTGGCGGAGCATGGGGCAACCAATGGATGCGCACACGAGGGCGAAATGAATGCGCGGATCGTCAAAGGCACCCGCTGCGCGGATCATGCCGTGCTCGAGCTCGTCGAGGCTGCGCTCCCGGCCGAGCAGCATGAAGAATTTTTTCTTCCAGGGCGACTGGAATACCGAGCCGATGTCCTTGATCGAATCGAGGTTCGGATACCTGGAGAGCACCAGCTCGACGGTAAAGGCGTTATAGGCATTGATCAGGAACGCGAGTCGTTGCGGGTCTGACCACGGCCGGAACTGCGCCTCCGCTACCGATGATATTGAATCGAGGTATTTCTTCAGCGCGACCTGTTCAGTTCGCACACCCTGGTAATCGACCGCGCTGGCGTTGCCCTGCGCCGCCACCTTGACGTGCCGCGAAAGCAGCGCCTGCCAATCCGCGTGCGAATGGTCGAAGGCATGCGCCAACCCGCTCATCAGCGTCAGCATCGCGCCAAACGCGAGCAGTCTGATCGAGGCCACGCCGCTCAGCCGCGCCGCCAGGCATGAAAGCGCCCCACCCAGGCGAGCAGTTGCTGCGGCGCGTGCGCCTTCTTCCACACGCCCGCTACGTATTTGTTGGCCTCGGCCATGGTGGGATAGATGTGGATGGTGCCAAGGATCTTGTTCAGGCCGATATTCTGCTTCATGGCGAGCACATATTCTGCAATCAGATCCCCGGCGTGCTCGCCGACGATGGTTACGCCCAGAATTTTGTCCTTGCCCGGCACCGTCAGCACCTTGATGAAGCCGTGCGCCTCGCCGTCGGCGATGGCGCGGTCGAGGTCGTCGATGTCGTAGCGGCTGACTTCGCAGGCGATGCCTTTTTCTTTTGCTTCCTGTTCGTTCAGGCCGACGCGCGCCACCTCTGGCTCCACGAACGTCGCCCATGGGATCACGGTGTAGTCGGCTTTGAATTTCTTCAACGGATCGAACAGGGCGTTCACCGCCGCATACCAGGCCTGGTGCGCGGCGGTGTGCGTGAACTGGAACGGTCCGGCCACATCGCCCGCCGCGTAGATATTCGGATAATTTGTCTGCAGGTAGGCGTTGGTTCCCACCGTGCGTTCGGCCCGAATACCCAACTCCTCCAGTCCGTAGCCCTTCAGGTTGGCAACCCGGCCAACGGCGACCAGCACCGCGTCAAAGGGAATGCGCACGTCGCGGCCCTCATATTCGGCAACCAGTATCTTTTCGCCGTTCTCGGTGAGGAACTGTTTGGCGCGATGATTGACCAGGACCTCGATACCTTCGTCGCGGAATCGCCGCGTGAGGATCTCGGAGACTTCGGCGTCTTCGCGAATCATGATGCGCGGCGCCATCTCGACCTGCGTTACTTTGGCACCGAAACGGGCGAACGCCTGGGTCAGTTCCGAGCCGATCGGCCCGCCGCCGAGCACCACCATTCGCCGGGGCAACTCACGCAGGTTCCACACGGTGTCCGAAGTCAGATAGCCGACTTCTTCGATACCAGGAATCGGCGGCACGAAGGGCCGCGCGCCGGCCGCGATGACGATGCTGCGCGTCGACAGCACTTCAGTCACGCCGTTCGCTCGTTTCAGCTCCACTTCCCACGGCGAGATGATCTTCGCCGTACCCTCGACCACATCGACGCCCAGCGCCGTGTAGCGCTCGACCGAGTCGTGCGGCTCGACCTTGCGGATCACCGATTGCACGCGCTCCATCACCGTTGCGAAATCAAACTCGGCTCTGGCCGTGGCGATACCGAACTCTTTCGAGCGGGCCATGTGCGAGAGCAGCCTGGCCGAGCGGATCAGCGCCTTGGACGGCACGCAGCCGGTGTTGAGGCAGTCGCCGCCCAGTTTGTGCTTTTCAATCAGCGTCACCTTGGCTTTCACGGCTGCCGCGATATAGGCCGTTACGAGGCCGGCGCTGCCGCCGCCGATAACAACCAGGTTGCGCTCGAAGCGCAGCGGTTTTGGCCAACGGGCATAAACCTTGTTCACGCGCACCATCTCGACCAGTTTGTTGGCAAGCAACGGAAACAGCCCCAACAGCACGAAAGACCCGAGCAGGGCCGGTGAAATGATGCCCGACAGCGACTCGATGCGGGCAAGCTGGGTGCCTGCGTTCACATAGACCAGCGTCCCTGCGAACATGCCAAGCTGGCTCACCCAATAGAAGGTTCGCGCCCGCATCGCGGTGAGGCCGAAGAGCAGATTCACCAGAAAGAACGGAAATACGGGCACCAGCCTCAGCGTGAAAAGGTAGAACGCCCCTTCGCGGCGAATGCCGTCATCGATGCCTTGCAGGCGCTGCCCGAAGCGCTGGGTCACCCAGTCGCGCAGCAGGAAGCGGGCGGTCAGAAAGGCCAGCGTGGCGCCGGCGCTGGAGGCAAAGGACACGAGCAGCGTTCCCCAACCGAGCCCGAATACCGCGCCGCCGGCGAGGGTCATCAAGGCTGCGCCGGGAAGGGACAGCGCGGTGATCAGCACATAGAGCGTGAAATAGATCGCTGCGGCGAGACCCGGGCTGCCTGCGCGAAAAGCCTCGATCGAAGCCTGCTGCGCCTTGAGCGCTTGAAGATTGAAATATTGCCCCAGATCGAACACGAAGTAGAGCGTGAAGAGCAGGCCGATCGCGGCGAAAACCACCAGTTTGCGTAGCACCGACTACTCCCTTTGTTTGTCTTGCAGCAGAATACCTGAATGATCCTGCAGTGTTCTTGGTCGAAGATTGAAGAAGAAAACTTACAAATACATCGACGACCGGTTGGGAAAGGTGGCGGTTCAACCCGGCTGCATTGCCGGCGAGTGCCCTTTCGATCGACACGCCTCGGCGGCGTGGCACATGGTAACCGCGCAAAACCATTCAGAATTATCGCCCGCCATCGCCCCGGTGTAATGCCCTAGTGAAAATCCCGGCTAGCCGTATTGAGCCGGCCGAGCAGCCGGCTATGGTCGAACAGCCGCCGCGCGACAAGGTGCACCACCCCGCCCTCGCGCTCGATCACGCCCTCCACGCCCATCAGGCTGGAACCGAGCAACTCCTGGCGCTGGCGCGCAGTGACGTCTTTCCACACCACGACGTTGACGCAGCCGGTTTCATCCTCGAGCGTGACGAACACCACGCCGGATGCGGTGCCGGGGCGCTGGCGGCAGGTGACAAGACCGCAGGCGCGAATGCGGCGGCCCTGCGGCAGCTGGCCGATTTGCACCGCCGTCAAGAAACGCAGCTCACCGAGGCGGCGGCGCAGCAGCGCCAGCGGATGGCGGCCGAGCGTGAGGCCGGTGCTTTTGTAGTCGGCGACGATATCGGCGCCTTCGGTCGGTGCGGCAAGCCGCGGCGCCGTTTCATTGACCGCCACATCGGCAAACAGCCCGGCCTGGGCGCCGGTTTTTGCCCCACGCCCCAGCCCGGCGACGTCCCAGTAGGCGCGGCGGCGGTGTTCCGACAGTGCGACGAGCGCGCCCGCCGCAGCGAGGGCCTTCATGTCGCGCGTATCGAGCCTCGCCCGCGCCGCGACATCGGCGACATCGGCAAATGCGCCTTGCGCCCGCGCTTCGACCACACGCTTCGCGCCCTCGCCCGACAAGCCATTGACCATCAGCAGGCCGAGGCGCACCGCCACTGCCTCGCCTTTTTCACTCCTTTCATTTTCTTCACTCCCCTCACCCAATGGCTCCAGCACACATTCATGCGCGCTGTGCTGCACATCGACGGCGCGCACCTCGACGCCGTGGCGTGTTGCATCCTGCACCAGTTGCGCCGGCGCATAAAAGCCCATGGGCTGGCTGTTGAGCAGCGCGGCAAGAAAGGCCGCCGGCTGGTGGCGCTTGATCCAGGCCGAGATATAGACCAGCAACGCAAAACTGGCCGAGTGCGATTCGGGGAAACCGTAATTGCCGAAGCCGAGGATCTGCCGGTAAATGGCCTGGGCGAACTCGGCCTTGTAGCCGCGCTCGCGCATGCCGCTGATGAGACGCGTCTCGAGGTGCGCGAGCCCGCCCTTTCGCTTCCAGGCCGCCATGGAGCGGCGCAGGTGGTCGGCCTCGCCGGGTGAAAACCCCGCGGCCACCACCGCAAGCTGCATCACCTGCTCCTGAAAAATCGGCACGCCGAGCGTGCGCTCGAGTACGCCTTTTACCGCCTCGCTCGGGTAAGTGACTTTTTCCAGACCCTGCCGGCGGCGCAAATACGGATGCACCATGCCGCCTTGTATCGGCCCGGGGCGCACGATGGCCACTTCGATGACGAGGTCGTAGAACACCGCCGGCTTGAGCCGCGGCAACATGGACATTTGCGCGCGCGACTCGACCTGAAACACGCCGACCGAGTCGCCCTGTTGCAGCATGGCGTAGGTGGCCGGGTCCTCGGGCGGCACGTCACTCATGCCAAAGGGCAGGCCGCGGCGCGCGGCGATCATGTCGAGCGCGCGGCGTATGGCGGTGAGCATGCCAAGCGCGAGCACATCGACCTTCAACAAGCCCAGCGCATCGAGGTCGTCCTTGTCCCACTGGATGACTGAACGATCGGCCATCGCGGCGTTCTCGATCGGCACCAGTTCAGCGAGCGGCCCGCGCGAAATGACAAAGCCGCCGACATGCTGCGACAGGTGGCGCGGAAAACCCATCAGCGTGTCGGCGATGATGGCGAGCCTTCGCATCAGCGCCGACTCCGGGTCAAAGCCCGCCTCGCGAAAGCGCGCCGTGAGGTCCCTGCGGTCGTCCCACCAGGCGATGGCGCCCGACAGGCGCTCGACCTGGTCGTTCTCGAGGCCGAGCGCCTTGCCGGCGTCGCGAAGCGCGCTCTTCGGGCGGTAGCAAATCACCGTGGCGGCAAGGGCGGCGCGCTCGCGGCTGTATTTGTTGTAGATGTACTGGATCACCTCCTCGCGCCGCTCGTGCTCGAAATCGACGTCGATGTCGGGCGGCTCGTTGCGCTCTTTCGAGATGAAACGCTCGAACAGCATGGACATGCGCGCCGGGTCCACCTCGGTGATGCCAAGCGCGTAGCAGACCGCAGAATTGGCTGCCGAGCCGCGCCCCTGGCACAGGATGTGGCTGCGTCTGGCAAAGGCGACGATATCCTCCACCGTCAGAAAAAACGGCTCGTAACCGAGTTCGGCGATGAGCTTTAGTTCGTGCTCGACCAGCACCCGCACCTTGTCCGGCACGCCATCAGGAAAGCGTTCGGCAAGGCCGCGCAGGGTCAGCGTGCGCAGGTGGCCCGCCGGCGTCTCGCCCGGCGGCACCAGCTCTTCGGGGTATTCGTAGCGCAGGCTGTCGAGCGAGAAATCACAGCGCGCGGCGATGTCGAGCGTGGCCTTGAGCAGCTCCGGCGGATAGACCTGCGCGAGGCGCACGCGCTGGCGCAGGTGGCGCTCGGCATTGGGCTGCAGCGCATGGCCGCAGCGCGCCACCGGCGTGCCAAGGCGGATGGCCGTCAACACGTCGTGCAGCGGCGCGCGCGAGCGCTGGTGCATCAGCACGCCGCCGGCGGCGACGAGGGGCAGCGCGCTTTTGTGCGCCAGATCGCGCAAGGCGGCGAGCCTGGCGCGGTCATCGGGGCCATTGTGCAGTTCGACGGCGATCCAGCCGCGGCCTTCGAAACGCTGCGCGAACCAGTGCGCGTCGGCGGGGTCGGGGCTTTCATCGGGCAACAGCAGCGCGAGGCAGCCGGGCAGGCCGGCCTCAAGGTCGGCGCGCACGAGGTGATAGCGGCCCTTTTTTTCGCGCCGCCGGCCGAGCGTGATCAGCGAAGAGAGGTGGCCGTAACCGGCGCGGTCGCGGGCGAGCAAGACCAGGCGCGGACCGTCGGCGAGTTTTATCTCACTGCCGACGATCAGCGGCAGGCCGGCTTCTTTTGCCGCGACATGGGCGCGCACGATGCCGGCAAGCGAGCACTCGTCGGTGATGGCAAGGGCGGCATAGCCGAGTTCGGCCGCGCGCGCCACCAGTTCAGTGGCGTGCGAAGCGCCCCGCAGGAAGGTGAAGTTGGAAAGGCAGTGTAGTTCCGCGTAGGCGAGCAGGACTGAGTACACGCTCTGTCATTCCGAGGCCGAAGGCCGGGGAATCTGCTTTTGCTGCAACAGCAGATTCCTCACTGCGTTCGGAATGACAATTGCTGCCGTTGTCGCCATTTGCCGATGCCCGCGTCAGGCAAACAAGCCGTGCAGGTACCATCCCCCCGCCGGCTGGCGTTCGCGGTAAATCCAGACGTAAGACGAAGCCTGGGTGCGCGCGACAAAGTAATCGCGCTTGATGCCGGCGTCGTCCCACCAGCCCGACTCGATGCGCTCGGGGCCGGCGATGAGCGCAAGCGGGCCTTCATACCGGGGCGCGGCACCGAATTCAGGTAGCGGCCGCGGTTCGGGCAGGAGCCACAGCGGCCGGTCACCGAAACTGAGCGTCATCGGCTTTGCCCCGGGTTCGGCCTTCACGCTGGCGCGCTCGGGCCGGTGCTCGGATGCGAGCGCGAGGCCGCTGACCCGCTCGCTGCCAAGGCGCGCGCGCAGGCGTTCGACCAAGCGCTGCCAGTCGCCCTTCTCTCCATTCGTTCCCGATCCCGCACCCAAACCCAAACCCGCAAACAGCGCCTGCGACTCGCCCGCCAGCGGCTGGATGTCAGCGGCTGCCAGGCGCATGGCACGCACCGGCTCGGACAGCACGGTGGCGCCAAGGCGCTCGCGCAGGAGCAGCGTGAAATGTTCGGCGTCGCGCGACGGCGACACCAGGCCGATGACGATGTCGGTGGCGCGCTCGCGATGCGCAAGGTGCAGGCTGAAACGCTGCACGCCTGCGGCGCGCGCCTGCAAAAAACCGCCGAGCTGCACCAGCAGGCGGCGCGCGGCGAATACCAGCGCCTCGGCCTGACTCACTTCGGCCGGCAACTCGAGGTTGGCGGCGAAGCACTCGGGCGGCACGAACCAGATGCGCGGATCGGCAACGCGGCCCAGTGCCTGGTCGAGGCGCTCGCACAGTGCGTGACCGAAGCGCTGGGTGAGACCTTCGCGCGGCTGGGCGAGCAGGTCGCCCATGGTGGCAAGGCCCATCTTGTCGAAGGCATCGCGCCAGCCGCCCTGCGGATCGATCAGGGCGACCGGCAACTTGGCAAGCATCTCGCCAGTCACGACGTCCGTTCGCCCTGAGCCTGTCGAAGGGCGCACGGGCTTGTCGCAGGGCACGAGGGCCGCTTCGACAGGCTCAGGACGGGCTTCGATGTTTCGACCAGGCTCAGCATCAGCCCGAACGGGAGTGCCCTGCCCTCCCGCGCGCGCCAGCCAGCTTGCCGCGAGCGGTGTCGGTGCGCAGGCGAGTTGCACGCTGTAATTCATTTGCGCGAATCCCTGCTGCAAGGCCGCGAGCACGGGTGCGAGGCCCTTGAACAGCGTAAGGCTGGCCGACACCTCGAGCAGCACCGTGTCGGGAAACTCCAGCGCGACATTGGGCGTGAACTGGCCGCACCAGGCGGCGAGCGCGAGCAGCGCCTCGGTCTCGCCGGCGGCGTCGCGCGGCCGCACGCGCAGCCGCGGCGCAATGGCCGTGGCGGCAGCCACCGTCATGCCCGGCCGCACGCCGCGCGAGAACGCCTTCCGGTCGCAGGCGGCGATGCTCCGCCCCGCGGCTACGGCGAAGGGCTCAGGCGTGGGTGAGCCGAACAGTTCCAGCGACAGCCGCGGCAGGTGACAGGCGATCCAGAGCATGGGCACGATTTGCGTTTTCTTGGGCGCGTTGCTGCGCATGAGTTGAACTGAAGGGCGTGGTGAGCGCCGGGATGAGAACAGGCCGCCTCAGCGGTCCGCCGCGGCGCTTGAAGACGTCCACCGACAATCCGCCGGCGGCGGTCTGCAATGACATGCGCAATGGCGCGGGCGAAGATTCATGCGCTGCGGCGCTTTTGCGGAAAATGAAACTCGCTGCAGTGCCGCCCTCGGCCGCCACCTGCAGGCGGCGCAACTCGGCAAAGCGCGGACGGTCGGGCCAGCACAGCACGGCGCCACAGGCGTTGGAGCGCAGCGCCTGCTCGGCCGCCCACAGCGCATCGCGGCCATTGGCGGTGCGCACGATGACGATGCGCGACAGATTGATGCCGGCGGTGGCGAGCGCCGGCGCGTAAGGCAGGTACGGCGGCGCGATCCAGGCAATCGTGCGTCCCGCCGCACTCAAATGCGCAAGTGCCGGGCCGAGGATGCGCAGTTCGCCTATGCCCTCATGGGCGGGCAGGATTTCGGTGAGCGCAGCGCTGGGCCAGCCGCCGCCCGGCAGTTCGGCGTCCAGCGCGGCAAAGCCGCTGGCGATCCCGGCTGCGCCGCCGGCGGAGGCAGACGGGCCGCGCCAGACGCGGCCGGTCTGCAAGATGGTGGCAAGAGAGGTCATGGTCGTACATGGCGATCCGTAAAGCCTGCATACAGCGACCGGCGCGGGAACAAGGCGGTTCCGTGGATGACGTCGGGGAAAGCGCTGGCAGACATGCGGCAAGCCTACCGAACGATCGTTCGGCGGTCAAATCAATCTTGAAATTTCCCGTCAGGCTGTTTTCTTGCCGGGGAAAATGGCTGGAAAGCCTTGCCAGGCGCGGCTTTCCAGCGGCTTGACCACGGCCACGAAGGACCAGGTCGCCGGCAAATCGAGGCCCTCGGGAAATTGCGGCGATTGAATTGAACAGGGTGCATACCGGGGACTTTCGTGCAAAAGGACTGGACCGATTTTATAGGGCTGTATGCATGCAAGGCAAAACAAACGCCATCGAACGGCACGCCGGCGCAAATCGCGCCTCCGGCCGGCACCTGCGCGTTTGCCCCTATACTGCGCTCGAGCAAGCCAGCCACGACCATGCGCCTACAGGAGCCCGCACTCACATGAGCGACGAAACCATCAAGGTGAAAATCACCGACACCGGCAAGACCATGGACGTGGTGGTGTTCGACAAGCGCGCCGACCTGATACAGATCGTGCTCGGCGCCGGCGTGCACAGCGTCAAGTGCGACCTCAAGCCGACGCGTAACGGCCTGTCCTATGCCGGCAGTGCGATGGGCCGCGAAATGATCTACGAACGCAGCCGCGACCAGGTGCAGGCCGACATCGACAAGCTCAATCCGCATCTGCGCAATTCCAGGGGGCGTTGAGCGCCCCGGCGACCCGGTGTGCGATAGCGCACATACGCGGCACCGGACGCGCAGCTAGTCTGGCGGTGACGGGTTCTCGTGCGGGGCTGCATCAAGGCCGCGCCGTCAAACCCGAATTTTCACCATGGAGGGTATTGCCATGCAGCTGCTGCTGGTTTTCGGTGTCGTTTTCGCCATTGCGGCCGTCGCCTTTGCACTGCAGAACAACGTGCCGGTGACGATTACCTTCCTGCTCTGGCGCTTTGACAGCTCGCTCGCCATGGTGCTGCTGCTCGCGCTGGGCGTGGGGGTTCTCGTGGCCGGACTGGTCTCATCGCCATCGGTCATCAAGGGCGGCTGGGTACGAAAACGGCTGCAACGCCAGGTCGCCGAACTGGAAAAGGAAAAGGCCGACGCCTTGCGCCGCATCGCCGACCTGGAGTCAGGGCAGGCAAACAAGGATTTTGCCGCTGCGCCCGCCGAGGCGCCACCCAAGGCCTATGTCGGCCTGAAGACACTGCTGGCGGGCGAGGACGGGGACACGCACACGCGCGGCAACTGAGCGGGCGCCTCGGCGCCGGTTTGCGCGCCCGCGCACGGACAATTGCAATAAAATCGCGCATGGATTTTCTTGCCGATTCCCCATCCCCCACGGTCGTAGCCCGGGTCTTGCTTCCCGCCGGTGAGTCGGCCAACGCCACAGCGCGCAGGCCGGCGCCGGATCCGGCCGGTCCGGCCCCAGTTACACAGTAAGGTCCGGATGCCCGACGCGCAACGCCCGCCCGCCAGCCTCGAAACCCCGGCCCTGCTGCTCGACGAGGCGCGCATGGACCGCAACATCGCACGCATGAGCTCGCGCCTTGCCACGCTGGGCGTGGCCTTCCGGCCCCACGTCAAGACCAGCAAGTGCATCGAGGTGGCGCGGCGCATGATGCGCAGCGCCGAGGGCCCGATCACCGTATCAACGCTGCACGAGGCCGAATACTTCGCCGGCTTTGGCGTGCGCGACATGCTCTATGCCGTGGCCATCGCGCCGAACAAGCTGGCGCATGTTGCCGCGCTGCTGGCAAAGGGCGTGCGTATCACCATCATTCTCGACAGCCTTGAGGCGGCGCGGCAGGTGGCCGACTTTGCGCGCAAGGCGGGCGTGCGCTTTGCGGCGATGATAGAAATCGACTGCGACGGTCACCGTTCGGGGCTCGCGCCCGCTGCTGCGGCGCTGGTCCCGCTGGGCGCGTTCATGCACGAAAGCGGCATTGCGCTCGCCGGCGTGATGACCCACGCCGGCAGTTCCTACAACTGCGCCGGCACCACAGCCATAACGGCCATGGCCGAACAGGAGCGCCTGGCCGTGGTGACGGCGGCGGCCCGGCTGCGCGCGGCGGGCCTGCCCTGCCCCGTCGTCAGCGTCGGCTCGACACCGACCGCCTTGTTCGCCGCCTCACTCGAGGGCGTGACCGAGGTGCGCGCCGGCGTGTTTGTGTTTTTTGACCTGGTGATGGCCGGACTGGGTGTGTGCAGCACCGATGACATCGCCCTGTCGGTGCTCACTTCGGTCATCGGCCACCAGCGCGAAAAAGGCTGGACGATCGTTGACGCCGGCTGGATGGCGATGTCGCGCGACCGTGGCACGGCGAGCCAGCCGCTCGACCAGGGTTACGGCCTCGTCTGCGACGCCGCCGGTCACGTGCTCGAAGATTACATCGTCGCGCAGGCCAACCAGGAGCACGGCATCATCGCCCACCGCTCGGGCGATCCGGCGCGCGTGCTCGATATGGCCGTGGGAACGCAGTTACGCATCCTGCCCAACCATGCCTGCGCCACCGGCGCGCAGTATCCGCACTACGCGCTGATCGGCGCAAACGGCGGCATCAGCGCGACCTGGGCACGCAGCAACGGCTGGTAGGCAGCGCTGACCGGTGCTCTACGCTGCGATCGCAGCAGCGTCGATTGCCTCGTGGACAGGACTGCGCAGGCGCACCCGGCGCGGATTTCGGGCACCACGGCGGCGCCGGCAAAGCGCACGGTTTAAGATGCGGCTTCACGGCAAACACTTTTTTGACGGGGCATCGCCCGCAAAGCCACGCCTGGCGGGTATTTCCAGCCGATCATGCATTTTCCAGGACGACCGGGATGTGACCACCGCGTGACAGCGGGCGCCGGCCCGAACGGCTGGGCGGTGGTTCAGGCTATAGTGCGGCGATCATTTTTTGACAGAGCAAACCACCGTGCATCCTGACACCCTGCCCGCCGACATCGTTGCCCGCATGATGACGCGCCGCGGCCATCTGCATGTGTTTGACGCCATTGCCGCCACGCGCACCGCGCTGGTGGTCATCGACATGCAAAACGCCTTTCTCACGCCGGGTGCCCCGTCAGAGGCACCGGTCGCGCGCGACATCGTTCCCAATGTCAACCGCCTCGCCGCTGCGGTGCGCGCTGCGGGAGGCACGGTGGCCTTTACGCAAGGCGCGTTCAAGCCCACAGGGCCGGATTCGTGGCCGCTGTTTTTTGACACCATGGTCAATCCGGCCTACTCGGCGGCGATACTCGATGCGCTGACCGAAGGCAGCCCGGGGCATGCGCTGTGGCCTGAACTCGACGTGCAGCCGCAGGACATCTGCGTCAGGAAAAAACGCTACAGCGCGTTTTTTCCGGGCGCCTGCGCACTGCCGGAGCTGCTGCGCCAGCGCGGCATCGACACGGTGATCATTGCCGGCACGCTGACCAATGTTTGCTGCGAAGCTTCGGCGCGCGACGCGATGATGGCTGACTTCCGGGTGGTGATGGTGTCCGATGCCAATGCCGCGCGCTCGGACGCAGAGCACCTTGGCACGCTCGCCACCTTCATCCAGTTTTTTGGCGATGTGCGCAACACCGGCGAGGTGATTGCGCTGCTGGCGGGTAAAACGGTACCCGCCTAGCGTCCCCTGGCTGCGCGTATCACGCGCACATCATGCGCACATCACGTCAAGCAGCGCGGGACGCCCCGCCCTGACGGCGGCAATGGCGCGATCGAGCGCTGCGGGCAGTGCCGCAGCCTCTTCGACGCGTTCACCATGGCCGCCGCAGGCGGTGATGACGCCGTCGTAATGCGGCATCGGTTGCAGCGACACGAGGGGCATGCCCTCCGTGGCCGCAATACCCTGCGGGTACATTACCCGTGTGGCGCGCTCGACGGCACCGTAGGCGCTGTTGTTCATGACCAGCGTCAGCGTCGCAATGCCGTGCATGGCCGCGGCATGGTGACAGGCGAGCGGATTGGCAAACGTGTAGCTGCCGTCCCCCACCGCTGCGACCACCAGCGCACCGGGTGAGGCGAGCTTTGCCCCCATTGCGGCCGGCACGCCCCAGCCAAGGCCGCCGACCGGGCTGGATCCGAAATAACTGCCCGGCCGCGTAAAGTCCATGGCTGCGGCGACCAGTGAATACTCGTTGACGACAATCGACTCGCCGCCGGCGCGCGCCAGCGCCGCCGACAACGCGCGGCTGACCTGGGCCATGCCCATGGTTGCGGTACCGGTGCCGGCATTCACCAGCGCATCGACTGCCGCGCGCCGTTCGCGGCCGGCGGCGGCGATACGCCCGCGCCGCGCGGCGATCAGCGCGGCGTCAACACCCGCGGCTTCAAGCGCCGGCGCCAGCGCACTCAGCACGCGCAGCGGCGTGCCGGTGATGCACACGTCAGCACGAAAACCGCGCGTCGGGTAACGCGCAAACAGCGGGTCGCTGCCCGCCTGTATCACCGGCACACCGGCGCGCGGCGTCTTGCCGGCGGGCATCCACGGCACGTCGCAATCGAGCACGAGTATGGCGTCGGCGTCTTCAAGCCAGGGCCCGGACTCGTAACCGGCGTGCATGGCGTGACCGTTTGGCAACGACAGGTAGCGCGGACGAAACTCCACCACGGGCAGGGCAAAGCGTTCGGCCAGCGCCGCGAGCAGCGGCACGGCCGCCGGTTCGCGGCCGGCGCGTGCGGTGATGATGAGCGGATTGCGCGCCCGCGCCAGCATGGCCGCTGCCTGCGCGATGGCCCCGGCATCGGGTGCCGGGGCGGCTGCGGGGTGCTGCGTCGTGGTTCCGGAGAATGCCGTACCGGCTTCGGCCAGCACTTCACGCGGCAGCGACAAATACACCGGGCCCTGCGGTTCGCTCGCGGCAATGGCAAGGGCGCGGTCGAGCACGGACTCCAGTTGCGCGCTGCCGCGCAATTCGTAATCCCATTTGACGTGCTCGCGCAGCATGCCGGCCTGGTCGAACATTTCCTGCGCCCAGTGGATGTTGAGCGAGCGACTGCCGGCGGGGCCCGATTCGAACAGCGGCGTGCGCCCCGCGGCGAGCAGCATGGGCACGTTTTCGCGCGCAGCATTGATGAGGCCGCACAGCGCATTGGCGGTGCCGACATTAACGTGCACCATCAGCGCCTGCGCCCGCCCGCTCACCATGGTCACGCCGTAAGCCATGCCGACGGCGACATTCTCGTGCGGCACCAGCAGCGTTCTGGGCACGGCAAAGCCGTCGCGCCGCGCGCGCGCCAGCGCCTCGACCAGCGGCGGAAAATCGGTGCCTGAATTGGCGAACAGAAACTCCACGCCGCGGCTTGCCAGCAGGCGCAACAAACCCTCGCCGACGCTTGCCACGCTGCTGCCGTTATCGACATTTCCTGTCATGTCTGTCCCATCATGTCTGTCCTGTGATTGCGGTGCCGGTCTTCGCCCCCGTTCAATATACAATACAGCTTCGCATAAAGTGGTAAGCACACGAATGAGTCACCCCATCAAAGCCATCGACTGCGTGGTCAATCCGATTACGCCCGAGATCATGCGGCTGCGCCCGGCGTGGTCGCGCGCCTTCTGGCAGGACAAGTTCGGGCGCGATGACTCGGTGGCGGGGGGCGTCAGCTACGAACAGATGCTGGCGCTTATGGACAAGGCCGGCATCGAGCGCGCCATGCTGATCGCCACCAAGACCGGGCAACTGGGCATTCCGGGCAGCTGGCACCTGCCCTACAAGATTGTCGCCGACGCGGTGCAGCGCCATCCGGAGCGCTTCAGCGCGCTCGCCGGGCTGGACCCCACCGAGGGCATGAACGGCGTGCGCGCGTTCGAGCACGCAGTGCGCGAATACGGCTTCATCGGCGCGCATTTTTACCCGCACTGGTTCGAACTCCCTCCCGATCATGCGCGCTGGTATCCGTTTTATGCCAAGTGCGTCGAGCTCGACGTGCCGGTGCAGTTGCAGGTCGGCCAGTCGCTGGTGTACGACCCGGCCCGCCCGCTCAAAAGCGTCGGCCGCCCGATCACGCTCGATGCCGTGGCCTGCGATTTCCCCGAACTCAAGCTGATCGGCATCCACATCGGCATTCCGTGGACCGAGGAAATGATCGCAATGGCCTTCAAGCACAAGAACGTGTACATCGGCTGCGACGCGCACAGCCCGAAGTACTGGCCGGAGTCCTTTGTGCGCTATATCGACAGCTACGGCCAGGACAAGGTGATTTTCGGCAGCGATTATCCGGTGCTCGATTTCGACCGCGTTCGCACCGAGATCGAAGGCCTCGGACTGCGCGAAGAACCCAAACGCAAACTGCTGCGCGATAATGCGCGGCGCGTCTACAAGCTCAACTGACAACATCCGGATTTTAGAACAAGGGTTTTAGGAGAACGATATGAAAAAAGCAATCGCGGCATCCATCGGCGCCCTGGCAGGCCTCGCCCTGCTCGGCAGCGGCGCGGCGCTGGCGCAGAACAAGATCACGCTGGGCGTGGTCACGGCGCTCACCGGTCCGCTTGCCGCTCCCGGCGTCTTCCAGATGAACGGCTTCAGGCTGGCCGAGGAGGAAATAAATTCCGGCGGCGGCATCACCGTAGCAGGCAAAAAATACACGGTGGAACTCAAGGTCTATGACACCCGCGGCAATCCGGCCGAAGGCGCATCGGCGATGCAACGCCTCGCCACCGTTGACAAGGCGCCGGTGGTTCTGGGCGAGCTGTCATCGGGTGTTGCCGCGGCAATCGGTCCGATCGCGCAGGACTACAGCCTGCCCTTCATACTGACCGTGCCGACCGGCCCCAACCTGACCGAGCAGAACAATCCGTATGTGTTCCGCGTCAATGCCAACAACCTGCAGCTCAACATGGCGGTGGCTGACTTTCTCGCCAAACAGGGCTGGTCGCCGCTCAGCTTCATAGCGTGGAACAATGACGCCGGCCGCGGCGGCGCCACCGGCATGAAGGAGCTGCTCGCCAGCGCAAAGAACGGCTACACCGGTTATTTCAACGTCGGCGAGGTCGATTTCTCCAGCCACATCACCAATATCCGCAACAACAAGTCGCAGGCGGTGATGCTGTTCATGGACGAGGAACCGGGCAGTCTCGCCATCAAGCAGATTCGCGACGCCGGCCTCAAGGTCAATCTTGTCGGCACACTGGCAATGGGCTCGGACCGCTTCCTCAAGCGCCTGGACGCCAAGACCCTCGACGGTATGGTGCAGTACAACGCCTTTCCACCCAATGCCAATACGCCGCGAATCAAGAATTTCAGCCAGCGCTACAAGGCCAAGTTCGGCGAGGAGGCGCACGGCTTTGCGGCGCAGTCCTATGACGGGCTGATGGTCGCGCTCGCAGCGATGCAAAAAGCCGGCAGCGTCAGCGACGGCAAGGCGATACGCGAGGCGCTGAGCACAATCGAGCACCAGGGTGTGATCGGCACCATCAAGTTCGACCGCAAGGGCCAGGCCAATCCGGCCGTGTACGTGACGCAGTGGTGCGCCAATGGCACGCGCAGCATCCTGCACCCCGAAAGCGCCAAGGCCCCCTGCGGATCGGGCTGAAACGCCCGCGCGCCCCGCTCCTTCGGGCGCCGCGCCGGCTGTTCCTGACCCCGGGTTTTTCGACACCCGGGAATGCCACCGGATTTTCGCCACCACACCACGCGCAGCATGACTGACGCCATTCTCGAACAGGTGATCAACGGTCTCATGGCCGGGTCGATCTACGTGCTGGTGGCGCTCGGCATGGTGTTGATCTACGGCGTCATGCATGTGGTGAACTTCGCCCATGGCGTGCTGTTCACCACCGGGGGCTACCTGGCGCATTTTTTCTATTCCAAGATCTTCGCCAGCTACCCGCTTGCCATTGTGATGTCGATGTTGACCCTGGCACTGATAGGCATCGCCATCGAACGCGGCATATTCCGCCCCCTTGCCGGCAACCTGCGCAACCAGGTCATCGCCTCGCTCGGCCTGATCCTCATCATCGAGAACCTGCTGGCGGCGCTATGGGGCGCCAACGCGCTGCAGTTTCGCGTCGGCACCACCGAGATGCTGGTCAGCATTGGCGAATTGCGCTTCAGCGCGCACCGCCTCGGCATCATCGTCATCACCCTCGCCATGGTGGCGCTGCTCGGCCTCTTTCTCAAGTACACGCGCTTTGGCACCGCAATCCGCGCCACCAGCCAGAGCCGCGAAGCAGCGATGGTCGTGGGCATTCCGGTCGAGCGCGTGCAATGGTCCACCTTCGCCATCGGCACCATGCTGGCGGCCCTGGGCGGCGCGCTGATCGGCCCGCTGTTCCTGGTGTTCCCGCAAATGGGTGACGTGCCGCTGGTCAAGGGGCTTGCCGGCATCCTGCTCGGCGGCATGGGCAGCGTGCCCGGCGCCGTGGTCGGCGGCATGATACTCGGCGTGGTCGAGTCGGTATCGACGCTGTTCGTGCCCACCGACTACCGCGATTCCATCGCCTTTATAGTCATGGTCGGGATATTGCTGGTTCGGCCGCAGGGCTTGTTCGGTACGCGCATGCGCGGCGAAGACTGAACATGCGCCGCGCCGCCACCCTCACCGGCCTCTTTGTGCTGCTGGGCCTGCTCGTCGCGATGCCGCGCCTCGCCGCCGGCGAGCCCTACCTGCTGCATGTGCTGGTGCTCTCCTGCCTGTTCGCCATTCCCGCCGTGGGCCTCAACCTTATGCTCGGCTACACCGGCCTCGTCTCGCTCGGCCACATGGCTTTCGCCGGCTTCGGCGCCTATACCGCGGCGGTGCTGATGGTCGATGCCAAAATCGGCTTCTGGAGTGCGCTCGCCATCGCAACCATCGCCTCGGGTGCGGCCGGTGCGGCCATAGGCGTGGTGTGCCTGCGCTTTCGCAGCCACTTTTTCATGATCGTCACGCTGGCCTTCGGCCTGATGCTGCACTCGGTCATGAACAACTGGGACGATGTGACGCGCGGTGCCGCGGGCTTTGGCGGCATTCCGCGTCCCGCCCCCCTGCCGGCGTGGTTTGGCGAAGCGGTCTTCCCCTTCGGGCCGCTGGCAAATTTCTATTACCTTGCGCTTGCCGCGGCGGTACTGGTGTTCGCGCTGCAATACCTGGTGGTGCGCTCGGATTTCGGCCGCATCCTTGGCGCCATTCGCCAGGACGAACGCCTGGCGCGCGCGCGCGGCGTCAATGCGCTGCTGTACAAGACGGCGGTGTTCGCGCTCGGCTCGGCCATCGCCGGCTTTGGCGGCGTGCTGCAGGTGTCGTTTTTGCGCGTCGCCGCACCGGCAAGCTTCAACCTCGCCGAGAGCATCAATGCGGTGCTGATCGTCATCATCGGCGGTGCCGGCTCGCTGGCCGGGCCGGCGCTCGGGGCGCTCTTGTTCGTCGGCCTGCCCGAGTACCTGCGCGTCGCCAGCGAGTGGCGGCTGGTGATCTTCGGTGCGCTGCTGGTGGCGATCACGCTGTTTGCGCCGCGCGGCCTCGCCGGGGTCGCCGCCGATGTCTGGCGCAAACTGACCGCGCATCGCAAGGGGGGCGCATGAGCCGGCTTGCCATTCGCGGCCTGACCAAGCGCTACGGCGGCATCACCGCACTGTCGGGCGCAGGCTTTGACATCGAGCGCCCCGGCATCTACGGCCTGATCGGTCCCAACGGCGCCGGCAAGACCACCCTGTTCGATGTCATCGCCGGCAGCGTTGTGCCGGATGAGGGAGAAGTGCTGCTCGACGGAAAAAATGTCACCGGCTTCGCCTCGCACCGCATGGCGGCGCTGGGCATCGCCCGCACCTTCCAGGAGTGCCGCATCCTCACCGAGGAGACCTGTCTCGACAATTTGTTGTTCGCCGCCCAGCCCAAGGGCTTTGGCACCAGCATGGCGCAGTTCCTCAGCCGCTCACAGACGGCGCGGCGCGCGCGGCGCGACGAGGCGATGCGCCTGTTGGCGCTGGTGCGGCTCGAGGCCTACGCCGACACTGTCGCCGCAAACCTGTCCTTTGGCCAGCGCAGGCTGCTCGAAATCGTCTCCACCTTCATCGCCGCGCCCGGGGTTTTTTTGCTCGACGAACCGGCCTCGGGCGTCAACCCCTCGCTGCTGGTGACCTTGTCCGATTGCATACGCACCATGTATGCCGAGCGGCCGCGGGTGTTTTTGCTGGTCGAACACAACATGGAATTTATCATGTCCCTCGCCAGCGACATCATTGTCATGCACCAGGGTGCGGTGCTCGAGCGCGGTACGCCAGGGGCGGTGCAGGCGAGTGCGCGCGTCATTGAGGCCTATCTTGGATGAGCAGCAGGGGATGAGCGCTGTTTTGCAGATCGAAGGGCTCAGCGCCGGTTACGGCGGCCGTCATATCCTCGACGGGGTCGCGCTCAGCGTTGCGCCGGGCGAGATTGTCACCATCATCGGACACAACGGCGCCGGCAAGTCCACGCTGTTGCGTGCGGTGTTCAATCTGGTGCCCTGGCGCGAGGGCGATATCCGCCTCGAAGGCGCGGATGTGACCCGTCTCGCACCCGACAAACTATTGTCGGCCGGCATCGCCTACGTGCCGCAAAACCGCAGCGTGTTTCCGCGACTGACCATAGACGAGAACCTGCGCATGGGCGGCTACCTGCTGCGCGACAAGGCGCTGCTCACGGCGCGCATCGCGCAGGTGAAGGACTTGTTCCCGGTGCTGCAGACGCGCGCCGCGCAACTGGCCGGGTCGATGTCCGGCGGCGAGCAGCGCATGCTCGAGATCGCCCGTGCGCTACTGATAGACCCGAAGCTGATCATGCTCGACGAGCCATCGATCGGCCTTGCGCCCAAAACCGTGGACGCGGTGTTCCAGATCGTGTGCCTGCTGCGCGACCAGGGCAAGGCGGTGCTGATGGTCGAGCAGAACGTCAAAAAAGCATTGTCGATTTCGGATCGCGGCTGCGTCATGGAACTGGGGCGCATCCACATCGAGTCGGCGGCCGCGGCGCTGATCGACGATGAGCGTGTGGCGCGGCTTTACCTGGGAAAGCGCTAGACCGGCACCGTTTGCATCGTGGCTGATTGCGATTCGTCGGCCGGGGCATCGGCCCAGGCATCGGCTTCAATCCGGGCTAAAAAGCAGATTCCTCACTGCGTTCGGAATGACAGCATGCGCACGGCCAGCGGAACATTGCACAAGCGCTTCTCAGTCACCCTTGTTCGCACGCAAATCCACCAGCTTTCTGGTTTTCCATGACGCCGACTGGTCAACGATGTCACCGGCGGCGACAAAGTCCACCGCCGGGGTCACGCCGGAGGCATCCTTTATTCTTGTCGCAAGCCGCCCGCCCAGCGCCACATCCGGCTCTCCCGCCACACGCAACTCCAGAACATCGGGCGACAGCGGCTGACCGGGTTCGGCGCTTGACACCACGAGCTGGAAGGCGCGGGCGCCCAGCTCGGCTTCGAGCGCCTCGAACAACAGATCGGGATTGACCAGCATGCCCTTGATCTTGACCAGCGCGTCGGCGCGGCGCGGCAGCATGACGAGGCGCTCGGTGGCCGAGCCGCAATGCGGGCATCGCTCGCGCGTGCGCACCGATATGTCGCCAAGCGCATAGCGCAGCAGCACCGTGCCGCTGCGCTTGAGGTGGGTCAGCAGTACCAATCCGGCTTCGCCGTCGGGCAGCGTTGCATGGGTTTCTCGATCGACGATATCGATTCGAAACTGGTCGGGCGCGGGATTGTGGTAACCGGTACCCGCCGTGCACTCGACCATGCCGCCCTGCATTTCGGTCGAGCCATAGGAAATACTGATCTGCGCCTGTGCCGCGCCGGCACGCGAGAGAGCGTGCAACAGCGCCCCTCGCGCCGATTCGGGCACCGCCTCGCCGGTGACAAAGACCAGGCGCACCGCGCCAAAGTCGGCACCCAGTTCAGTGGCGCGCTCGATGACACGGTTCATATAACTGGGGACGCCCCACAAAATGGTGGCACGGTGACGCTCGACAATGCGCACCACCTCGTCAAGACCGTTGCCAAGGTCGAAGTACGGCGACGGGTTACCCGGCAGCGCCGATACCACCGGGATATTGAGGCTGGCCGCCGCGTGCAGCGCGCGTATCCAGGCGCCGTGCGGCACACGCGTCACCGGAAACAGGTTGGCGATGGAATCGGACGCTGTGACCCCGCGCAGGCGAAGCATGTTTCGCTGCAGCGCCAGAATGTTGTAAAAATCGTAGCTGGTGGAGACAAAAGGCGTCGGCCGCCCCGAGGTCGAGCCGGTGGTGTACATGGTGTCCCACACCGTGCGCATTTCCTCGGGCAGGCCCGCGCTATCGATTACAAAGCGCTGCGGCTCACGCATGAAGTCGGCCTTGACGGTCACCGGCAGCCGCGCCAGGTCGGCGAGTGAACCGAAGTCGGCACGGCCGAGGCCGTTCGCAGCGAGCACTGCGCGGTAATAAGGATGGCGCTCGCAAACGACGTCCATCATCTGTGCGAACGCCACCTGCTGCGCCGCATCGATTGCCGCACGATCGCCGAACAACACCCCGTCAGTCATCTGGTCACTTCACGCTGAAGGGGCAGGTGCGGCTCACTGTTGCTTGATGCCCGCCGCCTTGACGATGGGGCCCCAGCGCACGATTTCGTCCTTGATCAGTTGTGTCACGTACTCGGGCCTGGAGGCGCGCGCCTCGAGGCCGATGCCAAGGAAACGCTGCTTCATCTCGGCCGAGTTCATGACGCCGGCGATGGCGGCGTTGAGTTTTTCGATGACCTCCTTTGGCGTGCCTGCGGGGGCGACGAAGGCGTACCAGGTCGAATACTCATAGCCGGACACGCCGGCTTCGGCGATGGTCGGCGCCTCGGGCACCAGCGGCGAGCGGCGGCTGCCGCTGACGGCGATGATGCGCGCCTTGCCGCCCTTGTAGGCGGGCACGATACTCGGCACGTCGGCGAAAATCACCTGCACACGGCCGCTGATTAGATCAGTCACCGCCGGCTGCACGCCCTTATAGGGAATCAGCGCGATGTCGGTGCCGGTGCGTTGCTTGAAGGCCTCGCCCAGCATTTGCGCGAAGCTCGCGCCCGAGGCGTAGTTGAGCTTGCCGGGCGATGCCTTGGCGAGGGCGATCAGTTCCTGCACGGTCTTCACCGGCAGATCGGGGTTCACCGCCAGCGCGAACGGGCTGTCGGCGACAAAGGTCACGCCGGCAAAGTCCCTGGCCGGATCGTAAGGAAGGGTCTGGTACAGGTGTGGATTGAGGCCCAACGCGCCCAGCGTACCGAGAAACAGCGTATAGCCGTCGGGCGCAGCTTTGGCGACGCTGTCGGCGGCAATGATCGAATCGGCGCCCGGCTTGTTCTCGACCAGCACGGCCTGGCCCCAGCCCTTGCGCAATTCTTCACCAATCGCCCGCGCAATGACATCGAGCAGGCTGCCCGAAGGAAAGCCGACGACGATGCGCACCGGCTTGGCCGGGAAGGCCTGCGCCTGCGCCGCGGCGGTGCCGGCGAACAGCACGGCAGACAACGCCATGGCGAGTGTGAGCACGAAACGGGGAATGAACGAACGGGGTGACGACATCGGATGGTTCCTCTGCGGGGACGTGTAAATCGGAGACCGTATTTTAACTTTGACAGGAGCAAATAGCTTGCTTGCGATGCAACAAGCAACAAGGGACCAGTGCGCGCATCGCGCAGCCGGCCCTCTGCATTTTGGGAATCACTGAACAAGTCCTTCATTCCCGCGAATCCCACTGCGGGGACCAGAGCGGGAGTCCATTTGTTTTTGCAACCACACGGAAACGGATCCCCGCCTCTGCGGGGATGACGAATTCATGCCTTGATCAGCGCTTCCTTTGGTTCCACCCCGACTCCGCCGCCGCGCAGAATCGCCTCCTGCTGAAAACGGCATCGCCCACAAACCCGCGCCTGGCGCCGGTTTGCGGGCGATCACCCTGTTTCGTGGTCTGCAGTACGGGCCGCCGGCACTTATTGCAGTTTGATGCCCGCCGCCTTGATGACGCGGTCGTACCCGGTGATTTCGCTGCGCACGAAGCGCGCGAAATCAATCCGGTACGCACGACATGCGTGGCGTTATTGCGCGCTACTGTTGCGTGCCCTCACCCTCAAGACTTGCGGATTTTTCCGGCCTACTGCGGCACGACGTTCGCCTGCTTCACCAGCGGCGCGAAGCGGCGCAGGTCATCGCGCAGTGCAGCCGCGAGTTCTTCTGGCGTCGAGGTCGCACTCTCCAGCCCCATGGCGGCAAGACGCTCGCGGATGTTCGGCTGGCGCAGTACGCGCACCACCTCCTGATTCAGCCGCTGGACGATCTCCCTGGGGGTTCCGGCGGGGGCGAAAATGCCGTACCAGCCACCCGCAGCTTCCATGCCCGGCATGCCAAGCTCCTTGAAGGTCGCCACCTCTGGCAGGGAGGGCAGCCGGTTCGGACCGATCACCGCCAGCGCGCGCACCTTGCCGGCGCGAATATGCGGCACTGTAGTGGCCGAATCGAACATGTATTCGATCTGTCCGGAAAGCAGGTCATTGACCGCCGGGGCGATGCCCTTGTACGGGATGTGTGTCGCTTCGGTGCCGGTCTCGTTATTGAACAGCACGCCGGCCAGATGCGGCAACGTGCCATTGCCCGAGGAGCCGTAACTCGCCTTGCCCGACTGCGCCTTGAGCATCGCCACCAGTTCGCGGACGCTGGACGCGTTGGTCCTGGGATGCGCCACCAGGATCATGTTCAGGCGCGCGGGGATGACGATCGGCTCGAAACTCTTGACCGGATCGAACGGAATCGATTTATAGACGAACGGATTGAGCACCAGGGTACTGGAGCTGGTGATCATCAGGGTGTAGCCGTCGGCGGCGGAATTGGCGACGTACTCGGCCGCAAGGTTGCCCCCGGCGCCGGCTCGATTGGTAACCACCACCGGCTGGCCGAGAGCCGGGCTCAGCTCCGCGGCCAGCGCGCGCGCCATGGCGTCGATGGACCCGCCCGCCGGTACAGTCACCACAAGATTGACCGGTTTGGTCGGGTAGGACTGCGCGAGGACCGCCGCCGGCAACAGTGCGATGAATGAAAGAAGTACGACTCGGCAAGCGCATGGCATACAGTATCTCCAATGTGATCGGGTTGACTGCGCAACGATTGGCGCCGGAATGCCCTGCGCCAACATCAGGAATTCACCGGGTTCCCGGCGCCAATCACGGCGTCACCGGCTGAAGCAACTGGCGCACCGGCACCACCGGCAGGAATTCGGTCAGCCGCGCCCCCTTGGGGAAGGCGAGGCAAAACGCGGGACGCGCCTGCATACGCGCAAACCAGCCGGCAAAGGCCGGCCGGCGGCCGTCACGCCAGAGTTCGTCCAGTCCGAGATCGGCGATCCGGTCGATCAGCGGCGCGACCACGATATCGGCCAGGGTGTACTGGCTGCCCAGCAGCCAGGGCCCGCCAGGCGCAAGGTCGGCGTCCATACGGTCCACTGTTCGTGTCAACTGTTCCACCGATGCCTCGACATCCGCCAGCGGAAAGCCGTTCGGGCCCATCCGCCGATAAAAATGCTTGCGCAAGGGACGCACGTCCGCCTGCTCGCGCCGGAACGCCTGCTCATCCAGCCCCTTGAAGCGCGCGAGAAATGCGCCGTTGAATGAAGGCACCCGCACCGCCGAGGTGGGAACCTCCTCCACATAGCGCATCCACGCGCGCATGCGGGCGCGCCCGAGCGGGGTCGCGGGCGTGAGCGGCACCTGCGGGAACTGCTCATCGAGGTATTCACAGATCACACTGGAATCGACCACCGGCCGGCCGTCATGGACCAGCGTGGGCACCACGCCGTTCGGGTTCAGTGCGAGATACCAGTCCGAGAGCTGCTCCTTGCGATCGAGCGCCACCAGCCGGCTGGTCCAGGAAAGATTCTTTTCATGCAGGCAGATGCGTACCTTCTGGCTGCAGGTCGAATGCAGCGCGTGGTACAGCTCAATCACGCCGGCGTGCCGGACCGGGTGGCGCGTTCGCCAAGCCGGCGGGTTTCTTCGGCATAGACCGCCGTATCCGTGTACCCGACCGGCCCCGGCCGGCCGGCGCCGATCATGGTCTGCATGAAGACGTCCGCCGTGCCGCAGTTCTCGAAACCATGCGGTACACCCGCCGGACAGGAAACCAGTTCCCATGGGCCGAGCTCGGTGGACACCCGGTTGCCCGCGGCATCCTCCAGGAACACCGTGAGCGTCCCCTGGAGCACGAAAAACACCTCCTCAATCTCATGGGTGTGCGCCGATCCGCCCTGACCCGGCGGCAGTTGCATGATGCTTACAGTAAAGCCGGCGGCGGGCACGATGCCGGGCTCGTCATGCTTGCCCGAACCACCGGCGCCGACCATGCGGAACTGCGCGCGGCGCCGGCCCTCCAGTTGCGAGTCTGCAAACGCGTTCCAGTCGCCGGTGATGCCGCCGAAACGCGCGACCCGCCGCTCGAGCAGGGTGGACAGCGGGGTATCGCGAATCTCCGCCGAAGGTTGATGCCGGACTGTGTTCATGGGTATCCCGTTTGTGCGCCGGCCGGATTTCCGCCCGGAACCGCAATTCTTGACCGGATGGTCAATAGATGGAAATTTATACCGGCGCAAGGCAAAGGTCAACCCGACACCCGACGGGACGCATAGAAAAATCAATCGCGCTCCTTTCGCGCGCACCCGCCGGCCGCAGCGCTCCTGCGCCCGGTGGCGGGCTGGCGGCGTCGAGTGCGGTGGTAGTTTGTCCGCAATGCCGCGCCATTGGCAATGGGTGATGCCCCCCCCCACCCTCCGCCCCGGGGCTTGATGTGATCCCCGCGCTCTTTACGCGATGTCGGAAACCGGGTGATACGTCATTGGCAGGACGCTGTGTAAAGGCCAGGCCCCGGGGGGCACCGGTGGCGAGCGTTTGCTCACCGCGTGCGCGATTCGCGCAGTTCACATTGCTTCAGCCGACGTAGCGCACCAGAGTCTCGTCGCGATGCGGGATGTGCCGGCGCAGCAGCGCGGGCCACTGGGCGCGGGGCATCACCTGTCAGTTCCTCTGCGCGCTGCAAGGTGTACTGGAGCGGCTGGAGCGCAGAAGCATTTACATCGAGCAAAGTGGCTCGAAAGCCGCACCGGACGGGCGTTTCCAGCCATCGGCCAATTTCCCTGCAGAGAAAATGACGGTGCGGGTAGCGGCTCCCTCGCCGATATCCGTATTGTCTTCCCCGGCCATCGGCAGATGCGATACTGACCCGGTTTATGCGCTCACACTGAGCACACTGAGCGCAGTGGGCGGTTTGAGTTCAGTCAGCAATTGCGGACGGGAAACACAAAAGCCCTGGACAAAGTCGACCTTGATTGTGCGCAGCAATTCGATCGTCGCCGGGTCCTCGACCATTTCAGCGACCGTGCGCGCGCCGAGCGCCCTGGCCAATTTGCTGATCGCCACCGCCTGGCCTAGATAGACCGGAAAGGAAAGCAACCGCCGCACTATGGCGCCGTCGATCTTGAAGAAATTCACGGTAAAGAGCTTCAGTATCTCCGCCGAGATCCGGTTGAAACCCACTCCGCTGATGGCGATGAGGCAGCCGGATGGGCGGATATTGCGCGCAAAGGCGACCGCATCGCCCTGATGCGCGATCAGATCAGATTCGGCAACCTCAAGGCACAGGGCTCGGGGTGACACACCGGAATGGCGCAACTGGTTTTCGACAAAGTCCGGGAAATTGGGGTCACTGAGCGTGGCAGCCGAAATATTGATGAAGAATATTGCGCCCTTTTTCACCTTTTCATCCCCTTCGGGCGTGAGGATCCATTCGAGTACGTTCTTGATGACCCAACGGTCGAGCTGCGGCAGCAGGCCATGCTCCTCGGCCAGCGGGAAGAAGGCGCCCGGGGGCACCAGACCGCTCTCTTCTTCCTTGAGGCGGATCAATATCTCATAGTGGCAGGGCCCGTTCTCCGGGGCGTTCAACGGCTTGATGAGGTGACAGAAAAGCGTGAATTCATTGCCGTTTATGGCCGCAAGCAGGCGATTCGTCGCTTCCTGCCACTCGGCCGCCACTGCCACTTCGGCGCTGCCGGGCTCAGACGCCGGCTCGGGCAATATTGCATTGCCCGTACCCGGCGCGGTGAACGCCCCTGGTGCGCGCACCAGGTCGGCACGCTCCGTTATGTCGGTCTTGAACAAATAAAAGCCGGTATAGGTCCCGTCATGCGCGAATACGGGAAGGCTCTGCACCGCGAGCCGGAACACCGTGCCGGTGGGTGACCAGTGCGTTCTTTCGTAACGCACCGTGCTCCCCTTCGCCACCTGCAGCGCATACGCCTCGATTTCCCCGAACACCTTGCGGCCGAGCACGTCGCGCATGTGGCGGCCGTCAATCTTGTCGTCAGGCAGGCCAACCCATCTGGCATAGGCGGGGTTGTGATACTGATAACACATGTCGGCGTCAACGAATGCCACCATCACCGGCAATGACCCGTCGCAGTACACCAATCGCGCATTGGCGACGGCCAAAAGGCCCTCGAGCTCGACGCGTTGCCGTGTTTCCTTGCCAAGGCGATATTCCGCAAGGGTCAGGCTCTCGGCACGCGCGGCCGAGGTTATCTCGATTCGCGCCGATCTGGCCGACATGGCCAGAATGGATGAGAACAGCACTCCGGCGAGAAAGGCAATCCACTGCAGGTCGACCAGGGTGAAAAAGATCGCCACCACCAGCATGCAACTGGTGAGGATCACCGCCATGGCGGCGATGTAGGGCTTTGCATTGCGCCACACGGCCATTTTTCCGGTACTGCCATCGGTCCCGGCCGCTGTTGACTGGGTCAGGAACAGGTGCCTTGCCGCAGCGGTGCCTGCGCGCATGACTGCCAGGGCAGGGTTGCCTGCATTCGCGCGTTCAGGCGCACCTGCCGATACCGCACCAAGAAGAGCCATGATCTTCCCTTTTCGTAATTGCCGAGTTGACGGATTGTGGGGATATTTGCGCTGCCAATCTGTCTCCCAGCACACACAGGCTGATTTGACCGGGCTGTCTGCACGCAAGAAACAGGAGCGAACCTCGAAATTGGCTCGCCGCGCCGGTGCAATGCCCGCGATCTGGGTGTCCCGCATATCGACCGGCTTGCCGGTACGCGGGCGCGCCGCCGCCAGCAACGCCGCTTCCGCTGCCGCCACGCTGTCGAAATCCGGCAGCCGGTTCTGCAGATCCTCCTGCAGGAGCCGGGCGAAGCTTGTCTCCAGCGCCTGCCGCCGCCGGCCCTTGGGCAGCGGCGCGAGGCCGAGCCGGGCCTCGAACAGGGTAATGCTGGGGATCCAGACCGATTCGGCGTTCTGGCGATCGAGCCAGGCCACGAGCAATGCATCCGGCGCGGTACGCATCAGGGCCGACAGCACGTTGATGCGAAAATAACCGGCGCCTCCAAGCTCAAAACAGGAAGTACCGTTAAACTCCGGCTTCGCCCGTGGCCAACTGAAAAGCGAGTGTTGCCCCTCATGAAACGCGAAGACCCGGTACGTATCACCCAGGAACTTGACGCCGGCAACATCATCAAGACCACCACCTGCTACATGTGCGCCTGCCGCTGCGGCATCAAGGTGCATGTGCGTGACGGCGAGGTGCGCTACATCGAGGGCAACCCGGAACATCCGCTCAACAAGGGCGTGATCTGCGCCAAAGGTTCGGCCGGGATCATGAAGCAGGTGTCACCGGCGCGGCTCACCAAACCCTTGATGCGCAAGGCGGGCGCGGCGCGGGGCGCCGGCGAGTTCGAAGCAATCAGTTGGGACAAGGCGTTCGAGGTTTTGACGGAACGCCTGGCAAAGATCCGCAATACCGACCCGAAAAAATTCGCCCTTTTCACCGGCCGCGATCAGATGCAGGCATTGACCGGCCTGTTCGCGCGCCAGTTCGGCACGCCCAACTACGCGGCGCATGGCGGCTTTTGTTCGGTCAACATGGCGGCCGGGATGATCTACACGATTGGCGGCAGCTTCTGGGAATTTGGCGGGCCGGATCTCGACCATGCAAAACTCTTCGTGATGATCGGCACCGCCGAAGATCACCACTCCAATCCGCTCAAGATCGCGCTGTCCAAATTCAAGCGCAGCGGCGGCCGCTTCATCTCGATCAACCCGGTGCGCACCGGCTACTCGGCGATTGCGGATGAATGGATTCCGATCAAGCCCGGCACCGACGGCGCCCTGTTCATGGCGCTGCTGCATGAGGTGATCGCCACCGATTCAATCGACCACGCGTTCCTCAAGCGCTTCACCAATGCGCCGCAACTGGTGGTCGAAGAGACCGGCGGGCGCGAAGGCATGTTCGCCTTCGATCCGGCCGCAGGCGCGCCCGGCGACGGCCGCAACCCCCACAACAAACTGATCTGGGACAAAACCAGCGGCAGCGTCAAGGCGGCGTATCCCGAAGGTATCGCCGACGGTTGCGACCCCGCACTCGAAGGGCGCTACAAACTGGCCGACGGCACCCGCGTCGTGCCCTCATTCCAACTGCTGCGTGAACGCGTCAAGGACTGCACGCCGGAGTGGGCCTCAGCGATCACAGGCATCCCGGCGTCACGCATCAAAAAACTCGCGCGCGAACTGGGCGAGGCCGCATTCAAGCAAGCCTTTGAATTGCCAATCGCCTGGACCGACGCCTGGGGCAAAGAGCACCGGACCACGCAAGCGCGCCCGGTGGCGTTCCATGCAATGCGCGGCCTGGCCGCTCACTCCAACGGTTTTCAGACCGTGCGGGCGATGAGCATTTTGATGAGCGTGCTCGGCACGATTGATCGCCCCGGCGGCTTTCGCCACAAGGCGCCGTATCCGCGCCACATCGTGCCGAACTATCGCGCCTTTAACGACCCGGCGATGATCAAGCCGAACACGCCGCTCAACGCCGCGCCGCTCGGGTTTCCGGCCGGCCCGGACGAGCTGGCGATCAACCCCGACGGCTCGCCGATCCGCATCGACCACGCGTTCTCCTGGGAGCACCCGCTGTCGGCGCACGGCATGATGCACAACGTCATCACCAATGCCACGCGCGGCGACCCCTACCGCCTCGACACCCTGATGATCTTCATGGCCAACATGGCGTGGAACTCGTCGATGAACACGATGCAGGTGCGCGACATGCTCAATCGCAAGCATGAGGACGGCGAATATCAGATTCCATTCCTCGTCGTCTGCGATGCGTTCCAGAGCGAGATGACGGCCTTCGCCGATTTGATCCTGCCCGACACGACTTATCTCGAACGCCACGACGTGATGAGCATGCTCGATCGCCCGATCTCGGAGTTCGACGGTCCGGTCGATTCGGTGCGCATCCCGGTGGTGCCGCCCAAAGGCGAGTGCAAGCCGTTCCAGGAAGTGCTGATTGAGCTGGCCGGCCGCCTCAAATTTCCCGCCTTCACCAATGCCGAAGGCGGGCGCAAGTTCAAAGGCTATCCGGACTTCATCACCAACTTCGAATCGCAACCCGGCATTGGTTTCCTGCTCGGCTGGCGCGGCAAGGATGGCACCGAGCATTTGCGCGGCGCGCCGAACCCGAAGCAGTGGGAGATGTACGAGAAAAACAATTGCGTGTTCCAGTACCACATGCCGGAGAACACCCACTACATGCGCAACTGGAACCGCGCCTATCTCGACTTCGCCAAAGAACAAGGCTGGCGGCAGAAAAATGATCCGGTGCAGTTGGCGTTGTATTCGGACACGCTGCAAAGTTTTCGCCTGGCCGCGCAGGGCAAGACGCAGGGGCGTCAACCACCCGAGCACTTGCGCAAGCGCATCGACACCTATTTTGACCCGCTGCCGTTCTGGTACCCCGCGCTCGAAGTGACCGCGAGCGATCAGAGCGAGTATCCGTTGAATGCGATCACGCAACGCCCGATGGCGATGTATCACTCGTGGGATTCGCAAAACGCCTGGCTGCGCCAGATCCACAGCTACAACACTTTGCAGGTCAATCCGCTCACCGCGATTGCCGCCGGCGTCGCCGACAACGGCTGGTGTTGGGTTGAAAGCCAGTGGGGCCGCGTACGCTGCATCGTGCGCCACAGCGAAGCCGTCGAACCCGGCACGGTGTGGACCTGGAACGCTATCGGCAAGGCGAGCGGCGCCTGGCACCTAGAGCCGGGCGCAGACGAAGCGCGCAAGGGCTTCCTCCTCAATCACCTGATCAGTGAAGAACTGACGATGCCCGGACCAAACGGCGGCAACAAGATCAGCAACTCCGATCCCATCACCGGCCAGGCCGGCTGGTACGACGTGCGCGTGCGCATCCGCCCGGCGGAACCGGATGAGACGCAAGAAACTTTTCCTCAAATCGCCGCCACGCCGCATGTGCCCGGGGTGCTTGGAGAAATGCGGGCCGGCCTGCGCGGTGGACTGCACAAGAGCATCGCCTATTTCGCAGGATTAAAGAAATGAGCGCCGCCAGCAACGCCGCCAGGAATGGCTCCCACAGCGCTTCTCAGCCAGTTTCCCCGCCCCAAACCCCTGCCAAACAATTGGCCCTGGTCATCGACCTCAACGTCTGCGTCGGCTGCCACGCCTGCGTCACCAGTTGCAAGCAATGGAACACCTCAGGCTCGGCCGGCCCCCTCGCTGACCTCAACGCCTACGGTTCCAGCCCCACCGGCACCTTGTTCAACCGCGTGCAGACCTGGGAGGCGGGCGAATTCCCGGCCACCGAGACGGTGCACTTCCCCAAGAGTTGTCTGCACTGCGAAGACCCGCCCTGCGTGCCGGTGTGCCCGACTGGTGCGTCTTACAAGCGTAAGGAAGACGGCATCGTCCTCGTCGATTACGACAAATGCATCGGCTGCAAATATTGTGCCTGGGCCTGCCCCTACGGCGCGCGCGAACTCGACGAAGAGCGCCAGGTGATGACCAAATGCACCCTGTGCGTGGACCGTATCTATGACGAACATCTCGCGCCCGAAGACCGCAAGCCCGCCTGCGTCAAAGCCTGCCCGACGAATGCGCGTTTGTTTGGCGACGTGAAGGACCCGGATTCCGAAGTCTCCATCGCCATCCGCGAACGCGGCGGCTACGCGCTCATGCCCGAGTGGGAAACCAAGCCCGCAAACATGTATTTGCCGCGCCGGATCAAAGAAGCACAGGAGTTTTAAGCGATGCATCCTGCGTGGTCTGTCATCTTCTTCACCGTCCTCGCCGGCATGGGGCAAGGCCTGTTCCTCATGCTGGTGCGGGCCGATGCCAATGGCGCCGAACCGCTGGCGCTCGCCATCGGCGGCTTCGCCAGCGTCGCGCTCATGGCCATCGGCCTCGCGTGCTCGTTCCTGCATCTCGGCCACCCGCTGCGCGCCTGGCGCGCAGCAGCGATGTGGCGCACCTCATGGCTCTCGCGTGAAGTGATCGTGCTGCCGGCCACCATCGGCGTCGTCGGCCTCTGGTCGCTCGTGCACCTGACGGGCTGGCGCAGCCTCGGCGAACACACCAGCGCCTGGTTGGGGGGCATCGGCATCGTGTTCTGCTTTGCACTGTGGGGCTGCACCGGGATGATTTACGCGTGCATCCGCTTCCTGCGTGAATGGGCGCACTGGCTCACGCTGCTCAACTTTACGTTGCTGGGCTGGATGTCCGGCGCGACCCTGTTCGCCGCCTACTGGCACGCCCTGCACGGTGCAGAACAAATCCCCAGCCCGGTCCAGGCCGCACTCGCGCTCACGCTGAGCGCCGCAGTGGTACGCATCGCCAGCCTCGCCCGCAACAAAAACCTCAAGCCGATGTCAACCGCACAAAGCGCCATCGGCGTACAGACCAAGAAGCTGGTGCAGATGTCACAAGGCGCGACCGGCGGCAGCTTCAACACGCGCGAGTTCTTCCACGGCAGGAGCGAGATGGTCGTGCGCAACGTCAAATGGATCGCGCTGGGCCTGGCGTTCGCGTTGCCGGCGGTGCTGCTTGTGGTGGCAACCAAGATGCCGGCGTTCTGGTTGCTGGCGTTGGCTGCGGTGTCGCAGTTGCTCGGGTTGCTTGCCGAGCGGTGGTTGTTTTTTGCGCAGGCCAATCACCCGCAGAATATTTACTATCAGGCGGTGGCTTGATTGGGCCTCGGCTGCACCGGTGCTTGGGCCAACGGCTTCGGCGATTGGTCGCTCTCAACACGCCAACGTGCGAGTTGCGGCCGGATTGACCACAGATGTCAGGCAGTTTTCTTGCGCACAAGCCCGCCCGGTTTTTTCAACCGCTGGTGTCGGCGACGCAGCAAGAACTGTCGGGGGCCCAGCACCGGCTCGATGATGCCAAATACCGGCTCCGCCGTCTGCTCGCGCAAGTCACAGAGCTCGCGTCCCTGAATCGTTTTGGGCCGATGCTCCATCCGGTGACAACGACCTCGACGCGTACCGGTACCTGTTCGATGATTTCCGCACTCCATCTTAAACGAAAGGTCTATGGATATGGCAGAACCGCAGATCAAAGCGCAGGACATCCTCAACGCGAGCAAAGGCATGCTGCAAAAGCAGCTATATGTGATCTTCACCAAGCCGGCGGCGGGAATGGGCGCCGTCATGGCGCAAATACCGGTCCATCTCGAGTATCAAATCAAACTCGAACGGGACGGCATCATGTTCGGCGCGGGTCCCTTCTGGACCGACAACGAGCAGGATTGGGAGGGCGAGGGGATGGTCATCATCCGCGCCGCGTCCATTGCGGAGGCCCGCAAAATCGCCGCGGCCGATCCGATGCACAGCAGCGGTGCGAGGACGTTTACCGTCCGGCCGTGGCTTCTCAACGAGGGCACGGTCACCATGAAAGTCGATTATTCGTCCGGGAAGTATTCGGTTCTATAGGCAAAAACGCTTCCCGGTCATCGCCGCATTTTCAGCTGAACGATTTCGGCGACAAGTGCCCTGTCGCTACGTTGCCCGACCTGCGGCCATGAAACCTCCTGCCCGGGGGGCGTGGTCCCGGTCCGGCACGACACCAACGTCCGGTAAGAGTCGATAGCGCCAGTTGCGCTTTGGGGAAGCGGACATGCACTGCCGTTTTCCACCCTGGCCGCACCCCGTCCGCTGAGACCCGGAATGCAGACGATCGGGCGTGCAATGGCTGGAAACCCTTGCCAGGCGGGGCTTTCCAGCCTATTGATCTGTTGAAAAAGCGTCTTCAGGGCCAGTATTTCTTGCTGGCGATGCGTGCGCCCTCGGCCATGGCGGCAAGCTTGGCCCAGACCACCTGCGGGTCCACCGCCGCCTGGCCGACCCAGGTGCCATAACCGCAATCGCTGCCGGCGATGACGTTCTCGCGGCCGACGAGATCGGCGTAGCGGCCGATGCGCTGTGCGATCAGTTCGGGGTGCTCGATGAAATTGGTCTTGGATTCGAGCACACCCGGAATCAGCACCTTGCCCTCGGGCAACTTCACTGATTCGAACACCGTGAACTCGTGGGCATGGCGCGGGTTGGCCGCTTCAAAGGAAATCGCGCCCGGCTTGGCCTTGAACACGACATCGACGATATCGGCAAGCGGCACATCGCAATGATGCGGCCCTTCGTAATTGCCCCAGCACAAATGCAGGCGCAACTGCCCGGCCGGAATATTCTCGAGGGCGTGGTTGAGCGCCTCGATGTGCATGTGCATGCGCTTGCGGAATTCCGCCGTGGTGAGCTCGGCGTACTGGATGTGCCGGCCCATGGCGAGGTCGGGGCAATCGAGTTGCAGCACAAAGCCGGCCCTGGCCACCGCCTCGTATTCGTGGCGCATGGCCGAGGCGATGGCCTCGAGGTAGGCCTCCTGCGTCTTGTAATGGTCGTTGCGGAAAAACAGCGACACCACGCCCGGTGATGCGGCGCTCATGAAACCACCCTGCACCTTTTTGCCGGCGAGCGCCGCCTTGAGATTGTCGGCGTCGGTTACCGCCGCCACAGCATCGCGCACAGTGATGGGCGCATTGCAGGCCGGGGTCTTGCGGCGCGAGCGGCCGGGGTCGCCGAACACGCGTTTTTCGAGTGCCGGAAATGCCGCCAGGTCCTGATAGACGAAGGTGTTACCGGTGCCGCCGAAACCGTCGAGGCGGTCCTTGATGTAGGTGGCGTAGCTGGGTTTGCTCATCTCGCCGTCGTTGACGAGGTCCACACCGGCGTCGACCTGCGCCTGCACCACCCCGGCCACCGCCGATTTGACGCGCGCCGCAAGGGCGTCGTGATCGACCGGCACGCCCTCTTCCTTGGCATACATCATCCTGATCAGGTCTTCCGGCCGCGGCAGGCTGCCGGTATGGGTGGTCAGGAAGCGCGCGGTGCTGCGCATGATGTGGTGGTGTCCGGTCAGGGCACGGCGTGGGTGATGAATTCCTCGGGCACCGCCTCGCCCCATTGCGAATCGAGACCTTCTTCCGCAGGAAGGTAGTTGGTCATGGCGTGGATGTTGAGCATGTCGGTATCGGCCCAATGCTCATGCACGCGGTTCCACGGATCCATCCAGTAGTCGTACACCTGGCTGCCGAGGATATGGCGTCCGATGCCCCAGACATGCTTGTATTTGTTCTTTTTGACAATGTGCTCATGGCCGAGCATCACGTCGTCGATATTCTGCGTCTCGAAGGACAGGTGGTTGATGCCGGCCTTGGGGCCTTCGATACACAGGAATACGTGATGGTCGACATAGGTCTCGCCCTGGTCGCAACGGTTGAACGAGGCGATAACGTTGTCTCTGGTGCCGCCATAAACCTCGTCCGAGCAGACCAGGCCGAACATCTCGCGATACCACTTCGTCTTCTCGGCGGCATTGGGCGTCATGATCACCGCGTGGGCGGCGCGCTTGACCTGCGAGGGGCCGCGCGCGAGGCGCATCAGTTCGCCCTGGCGCAGCTTGACGTCGCCGGTATTGACCTTGTTCTCGCGGATGGGCAGCTTGGGCAGTTGTTGCATGCCGCACATCACCTCCATCTGGTAGCCGTGCGGATCGCTGACGCGCACGCGCTTGCCGCCGCCCGGCTCGTCGATGTTCTCGATCCCCGAGGCGCCGGGCGCCTTGGCGAATTGCTTCAACTGGTCTTCGTTTTCGACAAACCAGGCGAGGCCGACGAATTTCGACGGTCCGAGATGGGTGACGTGGATGTGGTGGTTGGGGTCGGTGCCGCGCATGTACAGCGCGTCCTTGGTGCGGTCGGCGCGCAGCATGCCGAAAGCCGTCAAAAACTCCTCGGCTTCATCGAGGCTGGGCGATTGCAGCCGGCCAAACGCCAGGTCGGAAACTTTTACGTAAGACATTGTCACTCCTCCTTGTCACACGATTTTCAAAACATCATCAGCATATTAAAAGCCTGAACCATGGAGAACACAGAGAACACGGAAGGAATTATGCGTAAAAAGACGCCGAATTCTTGCTTTTTTTCTCTGCGCGCTCTGCGTTCTCCGTGGTGAAAAGCTTTTGACGTAAAAACTTAGACGCGCTCGATGATCACCGCGATGCCCTGGCCCACGCCTATGCACATGGTACATAGCGCGTAGCGGCCGTTGGTGCGCTCGAGCTGGTTGAGCGCGGTGGTTACCAGGCGCGCGCCCGAGGCGCCGAGCGGATGACCGATGGCGATGGCGCCGCCGTTGGGGTTCACGTGCGCCGCGTCATCGGGCAGGCCGAGGTCGCGCGTCACGGCGAGGCCTTGCGCAGCAAAGGCTTCGTTCAGTTCGACCACGTCCATCTGGCCGATTTTCATGCCCAGCAGCGACAACAGCTTTTTCGAGGCGGGCGCCGGGCCAAAGCCCATGATGCGCGGCGCGAGGCCGGCGGTGGCCATGCCGAGGATGCGGCCGCGCGGCGTCAGGCCGTGCTGCTTTGCCGCCGCCTCGCTGGCGATGATCATGGCGCAGGCGCCGTCATTGACGCCGGAGGCGTTGCCGGCGGTGACGCTGCCATCGGGCTTTACGACGCCCTTCAGCTTTGCCAGCGTCTCCAGCGTGGTTTCGCGCGGATGTTCATCCACAGCCACCATCTTGGGGTCGCCCTTTTTCTGCGCAATCGTCACCGGCACCAGTTCGCCCTTGAAAAAGCCTGCGGCGTGGGCCGCGGTATAGCGCTGCTGGCTGCGCAGCGCAAAGGCATCCTGCGAGGCGCGGTCAACCTTGAACTCGACAGCGACGTTCTCGGCCGTTTCGGGCATCGAATCGACGCCGTATCTGGCCTTCATCAACGGGTTGATGAGGCGCCAGCCGATGGTGGTGTCCTCGATTTTTGCCGAACGCGAAAACGCGCTGTCGGCCTTGGGAATGACAAAGGGCGCGCGCGACATGCTCTCGACGCCGCCGGCGATGAGGAACTGCACCTCGCCCGCCTTGATGGCGCGCGAGGCGGTGCCCACGGCCTCGAGGCTGGAGCCGCACAGGCGGTTGACGGTGACCCCGGGAATCGTGTCGGGCAGGCCCGCCAGCAGCAAGGCCATGCGCGCGACATTGCGGTTGTCCTCGCCGGCCTGGTTGACGCAGCCGTAAATGACATCCTCGATTGCGGCCCAGTCAACCCCGGGGTTGCGCTCCATCAGCGCCTTGAGCGGGACGGCGGCAAGATCGTCGGTGCGCACGCCGGACAGGGCGCCGCCGTAACGGCCGAAGGGGGTGCGAACCGCGTCGCAGATAAATGCTTCGTTCATCAATTACCTCTCAAAACTTGTCATGAACCATCCGCCCGGCGGCACGCCGATGCAAAAAATCGCCGCCCGCGACACACTTGTCATGGCGGGGGGCACAGTATAATTCAGGCTGTTCTCCGCACGGTACCCGCCGCACGGTACATTTTACATTGGTACATTCGCACCTTTGCACCTTTGCACCTTTGCACCTTTGCACGATTTTGCCCCATCGCCTGCCACCATTCTTACCCAGAAAATCAAGGAAATTCACCATGCTCAACGACGCCGCACTCGACCAGATACTGCGCACCGCCCGCACCCAAAACGGCTGGCTGCCCACGCCGGTTTCCGACGACCAGATCAAGGCCCTTTACGAGCTGATGAAATGGGGCCCCACCACCGCCAACACCCAGCCCGGCCGCCTGGTGTTCCTGCGCACCCAGGCCGCCAAGGAGCGGCTCAAGCCGCACCTGGCGCCGCCCAACCAGGACAAGAGCATGACGGCGCCCGTCGTTGCCATCATCGCCTACGACCTGGAATTCTACGAGAACATCCCCAAGGTCTTCCCGCACCGGCCTGAAATGAAAAACAACTTCATCGGCGACGACAAAAAAGCCATGGTCGAGACCACCGCCCTGCGCAACAGCTCAATGCAAGGTGCCTACCTGATAATCGCCGCGCGCGCCCTTGGCATTGACTGCGGCCCGATGTCCGGCTTCAACAACGCCGGTGTGGACAAGGAATTCTTCTCCGGAACCAGCTTCAAGAGCAACTTCATCTGCAACCTCGGTCACGGCGACCCGGCCAAGGTCATGGGACGCCTGCCGCGCCTGTCCTTCGATGAAGTGTGCAAAATGCTGTAAGCGGCTTTCACCGCTCTTTGCACACCAAAAGGGGCTTTTGCCCCTTTTGCTTTTACCGGGGCGCTTGCGTCCCTTTTTTACATCCTTTGATCGCCGCCCGTCAGTCCTTCGGCATCGGCGTCGACGCCCAGGCCGCCATCTGCCAGCCCTGGGCTCCCTTGACGTATACGTTCAGGTACATGCTGTGCAATTGCTTGGTTTCGCCGCCCGCCAGCACCTGCATGGCGACCTTGCCGTGCGCGACGACGGTGTTGCCGTACACGGTCATGTCAATGCTCTCTCGCGTAGCCGCGGTGTAGCTGACCTTGCCCGATGTGAGCACGCCCATGTATTCGCTTTTGTTCTCGCTGCGTGCGGTCGAATGCGTGTAGCGCAGCGTGTCGGCGAGGAGCTTGTCGAGGGTGATGTAGTCTTTTTCGACCATCGCCTTGTAGCGCTTGTCATCGACGGCGAGGACTTCCTTTTCAATATCGTTCATTACGCATGCTCCTTGTCAAACCGGTGAAAGCCGGCGGTGAAAGTCCGGGGTGTGGAATTGGCGGGTGGGAACTGGAGGGCGGGAATTGGCCGGCAGACAGCCGCCACGAAGGCTCAGGCCGCGTTCTCGCCGAGGTAGGCCTCGCGGATATGCGGTTGCTTCATCAGGTCGGCCGGCAGGCCGGTGGAGACGATGCGCCCGCCCTCAAGCACATAGGCGCGCTGCGCCACCGCGAGTGCCCGCGCCGCATTCTGCTCGATCAGCAGGATGGACATGCCGGCGGCGTGGATGTCCTGTATCACCTCGAACACCTGCTGCACCACCGCCGGCGCGAGGCCGAGCGAGGGCTCGTCGATGAGCAGTATCTTCGGCCGGGCCATCAGCGCACGGCCGATGGCGACCATTTGCTGCTGGCCGCCCGAGAGCGTGCCGGCGGCCTGCCAGCGCCGCTCTTTCAGGATCGGAAACATGGCGTAAATCATCGCGAGGCCCTCGTCCCGAAAAGGCCGTGCCGCCTTGCGGTAGCAGCCCATGTCGAGGTTTTCCTCCACCGTCATGCCGCCCCAAAGCTTGCGCCCCTCGGGGATGAGCGCGACATCGCTGTTGCACATTTCGCGCGCCGAGAGCCGCGTCGCATCGACACCGCGGAATAGTAGTTTGCCCGAGCGAACGGGCTGCAGCCTGGCAACGGTGTTGACGAGGGTAGTCTTGCCGGCGCCATTGGGGCCGACGATGGAAACAAGCTCACCCTCACCCACCGTGAAGGAGACATCCCACAGCGCCGGCGCATCGCCATAGCTGACATTGAGCGATTGCGCCTCGAGCAGGGGCTTCATCGGCGCGTCATTGCTGGACATAGTCGGACCCCAGGTAGGCGCTGACCACCTCGGGCTCGCGCATGACTTCGCGCGGCGCGCCGGAGGCGATGACCTTGCCGTAGTTGAGCACCATCAGCCTGTCGGTGAGTTCGAGCACGGCGCGCATGTTGTGTTCGATGAACATGATGGTCGCCCCGCGGTTGCGGATTTCGCGCACCAGCGTGACGGCGTTATTGATCTCCGATGGCGTGAGGCCGGCCAGCACCTCGTCGAGCAGCACCAGCCGCGGCGCCGAGGCAAGCGCGCGGGCGAGCTCGAGGAATTTGCGCTGGTGCAGGTTGAGCTCGGTTGGCAGCGCGCGGGCGCGCTCGGCGAGGCCGACGAACTCGAGCCAGTACATGGCCTGGCGTTCGGCCACCTGACGTGTCAGGCGCGCGGTACCGAACATGCCCGGCAGGGTTGCGTTCTCTAGCACCGTCAGTTGCTTGAACGGCCGCGGGATCTGGTAGGTGCGGGCAATGCCGGCCTGCGCCGCGCGATGCGCCGGCAGGCTTGCCAGGTCTGCGCCTTCAAAAATGATGCGTCCGGCGGTGGGCTTGTAAAAGCCGCTGATGACGTTGACCATGGTGGATTTGCCCGAACCGTTGGGGCCAACGAGGCCGAAAATCTCGCCGCGCCGCAATTCGAGGTCAACACCGGCCAGCGCCTGCACGCCGCTGAAGGCCTTGAAAATGCCCTCGGCGCGCAACAACACTTCGCCCTCCTTGCCACGTGCGCTGATCACCGCCGGCGCCGACGCCACGGGTAGCGGCGGCAGCTTGCGCCAGCGCTTGATGCGTTTCAGAAACTGCCCGAACAAGCCGTCGGGCATGAACAGGATGACGAGGATCAGAATCACGCCGACCGCAGCGCGCCCGGCGACGGCGTAATCGCCGGCGGTAAAGGCATAGAGCAGCGCGGTGATCGCCGTCGCGCCCACTGCAGGACCGAACCAGTGGCGCGAGCCGCCCAGCACGCTCATCAGCACGACGTTGAGCGGCACCACGATATTGAACACCTCGCCGACGGTGACATAGGAAATGAACACGGCGTGGATGCCGCCGGCCACACCGGCGAGGCCGCAGGAAATGCCGAAGGCGGCGAGCTTGTAGCGCAGCGTCGGTACGCCCTGCACCTCGGCGACATCCTCGTCATCGTGGATGGCAAAGAGGCCCGCGCCCAGCTTTGAACAATAAATCTGGTAGGCGGCCCACAACGTTATCAGCGCGAGCGCCAGGGCGAGCAGGTAAAAGGTCGCCGACGGCGAGGGTCCGATCGCCGGCACCGGCACCGCCGAGAGATAGACCCCGGGGCCGCCGTCTATCGGCGTGTTGAGGATGATCGTGGCGATGACAAAAGTGACCGCCAGCGTCAGCAGGGCAAAGAGTTCGCCGCGCAACCTGGGTACGCGGAACACCACCGCGCCAAGGCCAAGCCCGAACAGCGCCGGCACCACCGCGGCGAGCGGCAACGTCCACAGGAAGGGCCAGCCGAACTTGCCGGCGAGCACCGCCGTGGTGTAGATGCCGAGTCCGAAGAACGCACCGTGGCCAAAGGAAAAGTAGCCCGAGTAACCGGACAGGATGTTCCAGGACGTGGCGAGCACCACCCAACTGAAAACGAGGTAAAGGAAAGACTCGTAGAAGGCTGGCAGCTTGAGCAGCGGCAGCGCGCCCAGCAGCACGGCCGCGATGATGAAGCCGGCGATTATTTTTCTGTTCATGTCAGAGCTTGCCCGGACGGAACAACAACACCAGGATCAGCAGCGAGAACGACACCAGCGGTGCCCAGGCCGGCGCGGTAACCGCCATCGTCAGTGACTCGGACACACCGATGACGATGCCGGCGATGAGCGGGCCGAGCGGGTTGCCAAGTCCGCCTATCATCACTGCGGCGAACACCACGCCGATCCAGGTATAGATCTGTGCCGGTGCCAGCGTGAAGGACAGCGCGAGGCAGACACCGGCAACGCCGGCAAATGCCGCAGAAGCACCGGACAGCAGCAGGGCCAACAGGCGCTCATTGACGCCGAAGGCCGAGGCCATTGCCGCGTCCTCGGACATCGCGCGCATCGCCTTGCCGACATGGGTGTAACGCAGCACCGCCCAGGTGCCGGCGGCGAGCGCTACCGATATCAGCAGGGTCAGCAACTCGGGCAGCGGCACATAGAGGACACCGATCTTGTATTTGATATCGGCGTAATGCGTTTCGAGCTTGCGGTAGTCGGCGGTCCAGATCCACTGGATGCCGCTCTCGATGATGACGGTGAGGCCGAAGGTCACCAGCAAGGAATTGAACGGACTGACCTCAAAGCGCGCGAACACCCAGTGCATCGCCATGCCGAGCACGAAAAAGCCCGGCGCGACGAGCAGCAGGGTAAGCAGCGGGTCGAAACCAGCCGTGCTCGAGAGCTGGTAGGTCAGGTAGGCGCCGAGAAAAGCCAGGGCGAAGTGCGCCAGATTGATCTGGCGCAGCATGCCCCAACTCAAACTCAGCCCCAGGCCCAGCAGCCCGTAAAGGGCGCCGATGAACAACCCGGACAGTATCGATTGCCCCAGTAGCGTCAGGCTGGGCAAGGTCATGCCACTCACGGCGCGATCAGCTTGACGCCGGGCGCCGCCCATTCCTTGGGCCAGACAACGACCCATTTGCCGTTCTGGACCTGCTTCACGCGCATCAGGTCATCGCCGTAGTTGTTCGGGCCGTTGAATCGCAGCCTGCCCTGGACGGTATCGACCTGGTTCTTTTTCAGCCAATCACCCAGCACCTTGTCATCGAGGCTCTTGGTTGCCGTTACTGCGGCTTCGATCACCTGCCAGGCGGCAAACGACGCCGCAGCCTGGGTCTCCACCGTGGTGTCGGGCAGGCCTGCCTTGACGGCACGCTCGTTGAAAATCTTCACCAGTTCGGCGGTGCCGGCGTTGGTGGTGAACGGCGGATGCTGCTCGAAAATCGTCGCGGCGAGCGCCAGATTGCCCTCGGGGGCCTTGGCCAGCGGGCCGGGCGCCGGATACAGATGCGAGTTAAGAGGAGCCTTATAGTCTATTTTCTTCATCGCATCGAGCAGCAGGTTGCCCTCGAGTGCAATGTCGCCGACCCAGATGAAGTCCGGGTTGGCGTCCTTCAGGCGCGCAGCGATCGGGCCGAAATCACGGTTGCCGAACTCCCACTCGAGATAAAGCACTTCTTTCAGGCCGCGTTTTTTCGCCACTTCGCGCGCGCCCACCGACATGAAATGCACCGAGGGGAACTTGCTGGTGACGATGGCGATGGTCTTCGGCGGCTTGGGCCCTGCGGCCAGCGCGTCGAACAGCGTGCCCGGGTAGGTGGTGGCGGCGTCGGCGCCGATCGCCCAGGTCGGGAAATGCCCGTCGTACTTGGCGAGACTGGGAATGCCGAAGGTGTGGTGCACGAGGATCTTGTTGTAGCGTTGCGCGACGCCCATGGCCGAGAGAATGGCGCCGGTCGCGTAAGGTCCGAGCAACAGGTCGACCTTGTCGACGGTGATTAGCTGCTCGTAAAGCGTACGCGCAAGGTCGGGCTTGGACTGGTCATCCTTGACGGTCCATTCGACCGGGCGGCCGAGCAAACCGTTCTTCTTGTTAAGTTGCTCGACATAGATTTCGCCCGCCAGCTTGTGGATCAGCGCGGTGGCGGCGAGCGGGCCGGTGAGGGCGAGCGTGCTGCCAATCTTGACCGCAGGACCGGCAGTCGCTGCGATGGCGGAACCAGCCGCCAGGGCCATGCCACCGGTGAGTACTACGGCTGCCAGGCTACGCAACGACACCAAGCGGATGCTGTTCATTTTGACTCCTCCTTTGACAAACACTGCAGAAACCCTGCGAATATTTTTTTGGATCATAGCATCCGAAAACGCAATCCCGGACGGACGGCTACTTCACCTGGGTGCCGGCCGCGCGCATCACCGCGCCCAGCGTGGCAACCTCATCCTTGATATAGGCGTCGAACTGCTCCGGCGACATCGGCATTGCCTCGGCGCCGAGCTTGGCCAAACGATCGCGCACCTCCGGCTGCTGCATGATCTTCGTCACCTCGGCGTTGAGCTTGTTGACGATATCGCGCGGCGTTTTTGCCGGCGCCAGCAGGCCTATCCAGAAATTGAACTCGAACCCGGGGATGCCGCTCTCCGCTATCGTCGGCACGTCGGCAAGCACACTGATGCGTCTGGCGGTACTGACGCCCAGCGGACGCATGCGGCCATCGCGGATCGACGGGATGGACGCCAGCACCGGCGTGAACATGAAATCGACGCGTCCGGAAATGGTCTCGGCAATGGTCTCTGGCGTGCCCTTGAACGGGATGTGCGTCGCCGATGTCTTGCTGGCAACCAGGAACTTTGCGGTGTTGACGTGGGTCGCGCTGCCGACCCCGGCCGAGGCAAAGTTGAGCTGCCCCGGCTTCGCGCTGGCGGCGGCGATAACGTCCCGCACGTTCCTGAACGGGCTGTTGGCGCTGACCACCAGCACGCTGGGCAGGTTGGCCAGCGGAATCACGCCGGCGAAGTCGGCCACGGTATCGTATTGCAGGTTGCTGTACATCGCCGGATTGACGGCGTGCCCGGTGGAGACGACCAGCAGCGTGTAGCCGTCGGCATCGCTTTTTGCGACCTGGGCCGCGCCTATACTGCCGCCGGCGCCCGGTTTGTTCTCGACAATCACCGGCTGGCCCCAACTCGCCGTAAGCCGCTCGCCTATGGTGCGCGCCATGATGTCGGTGGCGCTGCCGGCGGTGAATGGCACGACGATCTTGATCGGCTTGGACGGGTAGGCCTGCCCGGAGCCTGTCGAAGCGGTCTGGGCTGCGGCCATGCCGGACAGCGCGATGGCGCCGGCGGCAAGGCCGGCGGCAAGGATACGCGGGACGTTCATGTTGTACTCCTCCTCTTGAAACTGTGGTCAGTCGGTCTGCTGTTCTGGTGCTGCTTTTTCAGGACTGCTATGCCTGCATTTGGGACTGTTCGCGCTCCTTTATCACCGGCGCGAGGCCGGCATCCGTGCCGGCCATCACCTGGTTGTGCTCCAGGTCGAGCAGGCGGTTGAAGCGCTGCTGGCCCATGGTGAGACCGATGAAAAATCCGAGCTCGGTCAGTTGTTCGTTACTGAAATACGCATGCAGCGCATCCCAGGCGGCATCATCGAGATCAGTTCCCCAGGTGATGGCCTCGGCGAGGCGCAGCGCGGCCTTTTGCCTGTCGTCATAGCGCGCGGCTTTCTCCAAATCGAGCAAGTCCTTGAGATCCTCCTCGACCAGACCTTTGCTGCCGCTAACGAAGGCGCGTGTCGAGCGCTGGTTACCGCAGTAATCGCATTGCACCGACCTGGATACATACAGCCGGCACAACTCCTTGATGTTGTGCTCGCACACGCCGTTGACGAAGGTATCACGCCAGGCGTTGGCGAAGGACCAGAATACGTCCGGCACGTTGGCGCGCACGGCATGGCTCTGCAGCCTCGGCGCACCCTCGCGGCGCGCCCGCTCAAACTCGGCGAGCATAGCCGGATCGGTGATTTTCGACACATCGAAATACGCAATGCGCGGGCGCTTTTCCATGTCTTGCTTCAGTTTTTCCACTGCCGGCTTACGCGGCCGTTATTCCCGAAAGGCGTTCGACCAGTTTTACCGTCGCAATGTAGTCATCGTCCGCATCGCCCATGGCGATGCACGCCTGCATCATCTGCGCCACCACCGCCGTCATCGGCAGCACCACCCCGCTCGACTTGCCGGCACCGAGAATCAGGTCGAGGTCTTTTTGCATTTGCACGCAGGTGAAGGTCGGCGTGAAGTCACGGTTTTTCAATTCGTTGACCTTGGACTTGACGATGGGCGAGCCGACGGCGCTGGCGGCGACGATGTCGAGCATCTGCGCCCATTCCAGACCGCCCTTGGTGCCGAGTGCCAGCGCCTCGGCAAACATGCCTGCAGTGCCGGCGATCATCAGGTTGATGACGAGCTTCAGCGTCCGGGCCTGCTCTCCCTCGCCGACATAGAACACGTTCGGCCCGAAACACGATAACAGCGGCGATACCTTTTCAAAGGCGGCGCGCGGCCCCGAGGCCATCACCGTCAGTGCGGCCTTTTCCGCCATATGGTTGTTGCCGGATACGGAAACGCGCAGGTAGAGCACGCCACGTTTTTCAGCGGCCGCGGCGACCTCGGCCGAGATCTGCGGCGACACCGTGCTGGTATCTATGTAGGTGGAACCGGGCGCGGCGCCGGCCAGCACGCCGTCGTCGGCCAGCGCGATGGTGCGCAGCGCCGCATCGTGGGGAATCGACGAGAAGGTCACGTCCATGCCGCGCGCCGCTGCCGCCGGCGATGCCGCTGCGCTTGCGCCGCGCGCAACCAGCGCGGCGACGCCGGCGGGTGCGACATCAAACGCCGTGATGGCGTGGCCGGCGGCGAGCAAATGCCCGGCCATCGGCAGCCCCATCCTGCCCACGCCCACCCAGCCCACATTCATCGCCGTCGTCATTGCGCTTTGCTCATCGGGTCAATGTGCCTTCGCGCGCAACTCGTCCATGATGCGGTGGCCGGAGGCGACCAGTTCCGCCGACTTCGCCTCCAGCCCCTTGAACAACAGCTTGCCGCCGCTTTTCTTCACCTCTCCGCCAACCAGCACGGTGTCGATGTTCGACAGGCTGGTCTGCGTCACCACCGCCGTCACCGGGTCGTGCAGCGGCTGCATGTTAAGGTCGGAGGCGCGAATCAGCACGATGTCGGCCTGCTTGCCCGGCGTCAAGGAGCCGATGCGCGATTCCTGCTTGAGCATTTTCGCGCCCTCAATGGTGATCCAGGCCAGCGCTTCGCGCGCGGTGATGGTCGAGGTATCTGGCAGCTTGTTTTGCGTCGCCTTGGATTCGGCGTTGTCAAACGCGCGTTGCGAGGCCATGGCCATGCGCGCCACCGTGAACATTTCACCGCCGACGCAGGACTCGAGGTCCACGCCGAGCGAGGGCTGCGCGCCGAGCTTTCGCAGCCGGCCGGTGATGGCAAAGCCGTGGCCCTGGAACATTTCGGTTTCGGGCGTCAGCGAAAAGGTCACGCCCTTGTCGAGCATGAATTTCAGTTGCGCATCGGTGAGGTCGTTGCCATGGACGATATTGTTGTTGTCGCCGAGCAACCCGTCTTTTGCGAGTCGGTCCCAGCCATCGGGCACGCGCGCCGCGGCGCCGGCGCAGTGCATGCTGGCGATAAGCCCGAATTCGCGCGCCAGCTTGAAGTCATCGACCGCCACATCGTAAGTCGAGTAATGCGGACCGAGGATGGCGAGGCCAAGCGACAGCAGGTCGTTCTTGCCGGCAAAGCGCGTCTTCAGCAGGCGCTCGACTTCGCTTCTCGGGTGCGCCACCTCCCAAAAGGGCTTTTGCCCCGGCTTCGGGTCGGGCTTGGGCGAACCGTGGAAAAACGTCGCGCGTATACCAGACTCGGCGATGCCGTCTATGCCGCGGTCGGTGTGCGCCGGCGTCGGATTGTTGTGGCACCAGTCGGCGAGCGTGGTGGTGCCGCAATTGATCTGGTTGAGCGCGCCAACGAGGCTGGCGATGTAAATGTCGTCAGGCTTGAACAGCGTCGCCAGGCCGGCGTGCATGTTCTTGAAATACTCAAGCACGGTCCAGTTGCCGGCGACACCACGCAGGCCGGTCTGCCAGGTGTGCATGTGGGCGTTGATGAAGCCGGGCACGGCGATCATGCCGGCGGCGTCGATGACCACCGCCCCCGGTGATTCGAGCTTCGTACCTATGGCGGCGATGCGATCGCCTTCGATCAGAATGTCGCCGACGAGGTCGCCGGCCCTGGCGTCCATCGACACGATGGTCGCGCCCTTGATGATTTTGCGGGTCATGGCTGGCTTTTCCTTGGGGATCAGGACTCGAGTCCGTCGCTCATCTTGACGTCCTCGGGCTTCAACTCGAGGCCGGCGCTCCTGGCGATTTCCTGCAGCAGTATGGCGAAATCGACATTGTCATGGCCGCGACCAACGACATTGGCCACCGACTCGCGCGTCGCTGCGGCGGCCGGCATCGGCACGCCGTGGGCACGGGCGGCGGCGAGGCCGAGGTCCATGTCCTTCAACAACAGCTTGGGCGTGAAGGTGACATTCTCGAATGTCAGGTTGGTCAGCACCGGCGTCTTGTACTTGGTGTACATCGAACCGAGGACGCTGTTGTTAATCGATTCGAGAAACACATGGCGCGGGATGCCGGCTTTCTCCGCCATCACGGTGATTTCGCACAGCGACTGGATGATCACGCCGAACATGGTGTTGTGGGCGATTTTCCAGACGCGGGCGAGTTCGCCCTCGCCCAGATAGGTGGCGCTGCGGCCGAACATCTTGAGGTAGGGCTCGGCGAGGTCATACTGCGCCCTGGGGCCCGATGCAACGACGGACAGCTTGGCCGCCTTGGCCACCTTGGCGTTGCCCGATACCGGCGCGCACAAATAGGCGATGCCGCGCGCTTCCAGTTCCTTGCGCACTTGGGCCGAGCCTTCCTGCGAGATCGACGAGCAGTCGACGACGAGTTTCGGCCTGGCCTTGCCCGAGAGCAGGCCGCCGGCCTCGAACAGCACCTCCTTCAGGTCGGCGGTGGTCGAGACCATGGTGAAGACGATATCGCAGGCGGCGAGATCGGTCTTGCCATCGACGATGGTGGCGCCGAACTCGGCCAGCGGCTCGGCCTTGGCGCGGGTGCGGTTCCACACCGCGACCTTGCAGCCGCCCTTGAGCAGGCGATAAGCCATGGCGTAGCCCATGCGCCCCATGCCAATCCAGCCCAGTTTTATGTTTTGGTTCACTGCCATGCTGCGAATCCTTTCAGTCTGCGTTCGTCTATTTTTTTCTACTCGGGCCACCGTTCGGGCTGAGCCTGTCGAAGCGGCCCACAGGCCGTTCGACAAGCTCAGGGCGAACGGGGGATCTTGAATTCTGAATATCCGGAGGCGTTCAAATCAAACCGCGTCTGCTGGCGAGATGACTTTTTGCACCTTGCCGCCGGTCGCCTTGTGCAGCACGAAATCGAAGTCGGCGGTGTAGAACGGCGCCTTGAGCCCGGCTTTTTTGGCCTCGGCTTCGGATTCGTTGCGCTTGAAGTCAACGATCAACGACTCCTTGACGCCGAACACCGCATCCGAATCGAGGTACTTGCCGCCCTTGACGAACAAGTGGGTGACGCAGGATTCGTAACCGTCGGCAGAGACGATGAAATGGATGTGCGCCGGACGGAAGGGGTGGCGGCCCATGCGCGTCAGGATGACACCGACCGGGCCGTCGGTGGGCACCGGGTAGAACTCCGGCTTGATGGTGCGGAACCAGTAACGGCCCTCGGCGTCGGTGTGCAACTTGCCGCGCAACTGTTTTTCCTCGAAGGTCGGCAGTTGCACGTCGTAGTAGCCGACGTCGTCCGAATGCCAGATGTCGAGCAGCGCGTTGGCGAGCGGCTTGCCGTCGGTGCCAAGCACGCGGCCGCGCACCAGCGTCGGCTGCCCGTCCCAGCCCTCGGAAAGGTCGTCGCCATTCTTGATTTCCTTGGCGCCGTGCACGAAAAACGGCCCCAACACGGTGTTCTCGGTCGCGCCGTCGGGCCGGCGGTGGTTGATGGCATCGACCAGCATCGACAATCCCAGCACATCCGACAGCAAAATGAATTCCTGCCGCTTGTCATCGCACTTTTGCCCGGCGGCGGTGAGGAACTTGACCCCCTCGAACCACTCCTCCTCGGTCAGTTCGACCTCGCGCGCGAAAGCGTGGATATGCTTGATCAGCGCCGTGATGACGGTCTTGAAGCGCGGGTCGCTGTCATCGGCGAGGCGCGTCAGCGCCGACTCGGTCAACATGTCTTCGGTGGATCGGGCCATGGTGTCTCCTCAGGTTGTCCTCAGACCGGGCGGCGGCCGTGGAAGGCGTCGTCCAGCAGTTTGCGAATCGATGCGCGGTCTATCGGCCGCGGATTGTAATAAGGCGACTGCACCGCAATGTCGGCGGCGCGGTCGAGTTCGGATTCTTTCATGCCGATGTCCTTGAGTGCGACCGGCGCACCGAGGTTCTTGGCGAGGTCGTACAGGCCGGGCGCTGCGGCGGCAGCGCCGGACAGTCCGAGCGCACGCGACACGCGCGCCATCGCGTCCGGCGCGGCGACAGTGTTATAGGCGGCGGCATGCGGCAGCACGATGGTATGGGTTTCGGCATGCGGCAGGTTCCAGGTGCCGCCCAGCGTATGGCACAGCTTGTGGTGCAGCGCCATGCCCACGGCGCCCAGCACCGCCCCGCACAGCCAGGCGCCGTAAAGACAGTCGGAGCGCGCGCCGACATCAGCCGGCGTTTTGATCACGCGCGGCAATCCTTCAGCCAGCGCGCGTATGCCCTCCTCGGCCATCATGCCCATGATCGGGTTGGCGTCCTGCGCGTACAGGCCTTCGAGGGCGTGGGCGATGGCGTTCATGCCGCTCGTTGCCGACATACCTGCGGGCAGGCCGAGCGTGAGCAAGGGATCGTAGATCACCGTGCGCGGCAAAACCTTGCGGTCGCGCCCGGTTTTTTTCATGCCGGCCTCGGTGATGCCGTAAATCGGCGTCATCTCGGAACCGGCGTAGGTGGTCGGAATGGCAAGAATGGGCAGCGCCGATTCGAGCGCGATGGCCTTGCCGAGGCCGGTGGTCGAACCGCCGCCTATGGCGACGGCGCAATCGGCGCCGAGGCGCTTCGCTTCGTCGCGCGCCTCGCGCGCCGTTTCAATCGGCACATGCATCACCGCGCGCGCGAATATGCCGGCGCAGCGATCGCCAAGGCGCTGCGCAACGTCCTCGGCCGAGGCCTTTTGTTCCGGCGTCGAGAGCACCAGCGCGCGCGATGCCCCGAGCAATTCGATTTCACGCACCAGGTGCTCGATCGAGCCGGGGCCGAAGACGACGCGGCCGGGCAACGCGGTATAGACAAAGGCGTCCATGTCGTCCCCGGTCAGGCCGCTTTGGCGCGGCCTTCGCTGAGCGCGACACCGGTCAGGCGCTGCAATTCATCGAAGCAAAGGCCGGGAACGAGGTCGTAGGCGCAAAGCCCCTGCGGCCTGATGTCGATGACCGCAAGGTCGGTGTAGATGCGGCTGACCACACCGACGCCGGTCAGCGGGTAGCTGCACTTGGTGACGATTTTCGATTCGCCGCCCTTGGTCAGGTGCTCCATCATGATCCAGACGCTTTTGGCGCCGACGGCAAGGTCCATCGCACCGCCGACCGCCGGAATCGCATCGGGCGCGCCGGTATGCCAGTTGGCAAGGTCACCCGTGACCGACACCTGGAAGGCGCCGAGCACGCAAATGTCGAGATGCCCGCCGCGCATCATGCCGAAGGAATCGGCGTGATGAAAAAACGCGCCGCCGGGCAACAGCGTCACCGGCTCCTTGCCGGCGTTGATGAGGTCCCAGTCCTCTTCGCCCTCGGGCGGCTTGGGCCCCATGCCGAGGATGCCGTTCTCGCTGTGCAACATGATTTCGCGCCCCGGCGGCAGGTGGTTGGCAACCAGCGTCGGCAGGCCTATGCCTAGGTTCACATAGGCGCCTTCGTACATATCCTGCGCGACACGCTTTGCAATGTCGTCGCGGCTGCGCCTGGTCATGCTCATGCCGCCGCCTTCACTGCGTCGCGCGACACCCTGACCACGCGTTGCACATAAATGCCGGGGGTGATCACGGCCTCCGGGTCAAGCGCGCCGAGCTCGACGATGTCATAGACCTGGGCGATGGCGAGCTTCGCCGCGCTGGCCATGATGGGGCCGAAATTGCGTGCCGCCTTGCGATAGGTGAGATTGCCCCAGCGATCGCCCTTCTCCGCCTTGATCAGCGCGACATCGCCGAAAATCGGGTATTCGAGCACGTAGTTGCGGCCGTTGATGAGGCGCGTTTCCTTGCCCTTGGCAAGATCGGTGCCGTAGGCGGTGGGCGTGTAGAACGCCCCTATGCCGGCGCCGGCGGCGCGCATGCGCTCGGCGAGGTTGCCCTGCGGCACCAGTTCCAGTTCGATCTTGCCGGCACGGTACAAGTCCTCGAACACATACGAGTCGGCCTGGCGCGGATAGGAGCAGATGATTTTTTTGACACGGCCGGACTTGAGCAGCGCGGCAAGGCCTTGATCAGCGTTGCCGGCGTTGTTGTTGACGACGGTGAGGTCGCGCGCACCCTGTTCGATCAGCGCATCAATGAGTTCGCGCGCAATGCCGGCACCGCCGAAACCACCGACGAGCACGGTCGCACCGTCCTTCACTCCGGCGAGCGCCGCCTGGAGCGAGTCGACAATCTTGTTCACCACGGTAGTGTCCTCCTCCGGAGCAGCGGTACCGATTTGCGCGGGATATTATTGTGTCCTGCATTGAACATTCGTCCGTAATGCGTATTCGCGGTGCGCATGACGAATGTTCTATATGCGAACAAATGTTTGTTATGTGAACATGTTAATTGGCACGCAGCACAGTGTCAATTCCGCACCGCAGCATCGCATTGCGCTGCCCGGCCCAATCAATGCAACCCGGCTCAATCTCGAGCGCAGTATTTGCGGCGGCCTTGCCGCAAACATACGCACATGGGGCCCACACGCAGGCCCACCAAGAGATATCTTGTCCGACAACCGGCGAGTTTTTCGTCGCCTGACAGCGCCGCACCGCAGGCAACTGCGGTAATCTTGCCGCCTTCGCTTTGCCCTCTCTCGCTCCCGGGAAAACCATGTCGAACAAAAAAACACCTGAGCAATTGCGCAGCCACCTCTGGTATGGCGTCAAGGACCTGCGCTCCTTCGGCCACCGCTCGCGCACCGCGCAAATGGGCTTTGACCGCAGCGACTACGCTGGCAAGCCGGTCATCGCCATCCTCAACACCTGGAGCGACATCAACGCCTGCCACACCCATTTCAAGCAACGCGTCGAAGAAGTGAAGCGCGGCGTCTGGCAGGCCGGCGGCTTTCCCGTCGAGATTCCGGTGATGACGCTCTCGGAGCCCTTCCAGAAACCCACCACCATGATGTATCGCAATTTCCTCGCCATGGAAGCCGAAGAGGCGCTGCGCTCCTACCCGGTGGACGGCGCGGTGCTGATGGGCGGCTGCGACAAGACCACGCCGGCGCTCATCATGGGCGCGACCAGCATGAACCTGCCCGCCATCTTCATGCCGGCAGGCCCGATGCTGCGCGGCAACTGGGGCGGTGCGACACTTGGCTCGGGCTCCGACTCATGGAAATACTGGGCCGAACTGCGCGCCGGCAACATCAGCGAAAAAGACTGGCAGGAAATCGAACAGGGCATTGCGCGCTCGCCCGGCCATTGCATGACCATGGGCACCGCCTCGACCATGACCAGTGCGGCCGAGGCCATCGGCCTGACACTGCCCGGTGCGGCCTCCATTCCAGCACCCGACTCGCGCCACGCGGCAATGGCGACGCTAACCGGCAAGCGCATCGTTGACATGGTGTGGCAGGACTTGAAGCCAAAGGACATCATCACCGCCGATGCCGTGCACAACGCCGTCACCACGGTGCTCGCGCTCGGCGGCTCGACCAATTCCATCGTGCACATGATCGCCATGGCGCGCCGCGCCGGCGTCGCGCTCGACCTCGACATGTTCGATGCCCTCGCGCGTAAAACCCCGCTGATCGCCAATCTGCGCCCGGCCGGCAAATACCTGATGGAAGATTTTTATTACGCCGGCGGCCTGCGCGCGATGCTCGCCATCCTGCGCGACCTGTTGAAGCCCGATGCCATGACGGTCAACGGCATGACACTGGGTGAGAACATTGCCGACGCCAGGGTGTTCAACGACGATGTCATCCTGCCGCTTGCCAGGGCCCTCGTCAGCTCCGACAGCCTGGCCGTGCTGCGCGGCAACCTCGCACCCGACGGCGCGGTGATCAAACCGCCGGCCGCCGAGCCGCACCTGCACCAGCATGCCGGCAAGGCGGTGGTGTTCGCCGACTATAACGACATGGCGGCGCGCATCGACGACCCCGACCTGCCGGTCACCAAGGACTCGGTCATTGTGCTCAAGCATGCCGGCCCGCAGGGCGCCGGCATGCCCGAGTGGGGCCAGTTACCGATCCCGAAAAAACTGCTCAAGGAGGGCGTGCGCGACATGCTGCGCATTTCCGATGCGCGCATGAGCGGCACCTCCTACGGCGCCTGCGTGCTGCATGTCGCACCCGAGTCCTACATCGGCGGGCCGCTGGCGCTGGTGCAAGACGGCGACATCATCGAGATCAACGTGCCGGCGCGGACGCTGATGCTCAAAGTGGAGGATGCCGAACTGGCAAAACGCAAAGCCGCCTGGAAGCCGCCGGCGCCGCACTACGCGCGCGGTTACGGCGTGATGTTCGCCAGGCACGTGTCGCAGGCCAACGACGGCTGCGATTTTGACTTTCTTGAAGGCACCGCGCCGGTGCCCGACCCCGAAATCCACTAAGACTGTCTTCAGCGCGGATTTTTATTGCGCGCCGGGCTAAGGTTCCGGCACGGCGTGCCGATATCCAGCATATCGCCTTGTGCGCAAATGGAATCGGAATCGCCTTGAGTACAGACCCCGCGCCGGACGCCGGAAACGCAGACGCGCTCCCCGATACCGTGTTGTCTGCGGCTTCGTCCGGGGCAGAGCCCGCAGTTGTCCCCGAAGCTGTCCCCGCAGTTGTCCCCGAAGTTGTCCCCGAAGCTGTCCCCGAAGCTGTCCCCGAACCGTTGATCGCGCCAGAGTTCGACACCGCGCCCGCCAAAGAACCCATCGCAGCCGCAAACCCGGCGCAGGCGCAGCCGCGCGAAGCGGCGGAGCAGCGCGATGAAGACGAAGGCGGAGGCGGCGATGTGGAGGACGCGGTGGAGGACGCCCCCGCTGCGCCGCTGCGCTTTGGCCGGCTGGGCGTGCTACTTCACAAAAAGTCACTGATCATCGCCGGCGCCGGCATCACGCCGGTCCTCGTCGGCGCCATCGCGTATCTCGTCCTGAGTCACCATCCAGAGCCCGCCGCAGAAGCCGCGCCGCAGCAATGGACCGCGGCCATCAGCACAAGGTCCGGCGCACCGGCAGCGCAGCCACCGCAAGCCGCATCGCCGCCGGCCGACGCCGCCCTGCCCGCGGCAGAGCAGACACTGGAGCAACAGGCCGCAGAACTGGCCGAGGTGCACAAACAACTTGCCGAAGAGCGTGCCAGACGCATCGCCGCCGAGAACAGCGCCGGAAAACTGCGCCTCGCCGGGGCATCGCATCCGGCTTTCAGCAAACCCAAGGCAGGCCCCTCCGGCGGCAAGCCTTCGCGCCGCCTTGAGGACTGCAATGTCGAGAGCGGCAGCTTCGCCGCCACGCTCAAGGCCTGCATCGAAGAATTCAACCGCATGCCGCAAAGCCGCCAGGGCAGCGGCCCGGGGCGCAGCCCTGAGTAAACCCCGCAGGGCGACCCGCAGTGCCGGAGATTACTCTCCCTTGATGTTGTTCTTCTTGATGATCTCGGCAATCTCGCCGCGTTCCTTCACCAGCACGGCACGCATTTCATCGACGGTCGAAGGACGTATATCGAGACCGATTTTCTCCAGGCTCGTCTTGACCTCCGGCGAGTTCAGGACGGCACGGATTTCGGTATTCCACCGGGTCACAATTTCGGCTGGCGTACCCGCCGGTGCCAGAAAACCATACCACGCCGTGTCATCGCTGAAATTGGTCACGCCGTCCTCGGACAAGGCCGGGACACCGGGCGCCAGCCGATGGCGCTTTTGCGCCGCGACGGAGATGGCCTTGAGTTGCCCGCGCGTGACAAAAGGCATGATCGTATGCGTCGCCAGCAAGGCGATGTCAACGTGTCCGGCGACGAGGTCGGTGACCGCCGGACCGGTGCCCTTGTAAGGCACGTGCAGGAACTGCGCGCCCGTTGCGACCTGGAACAATTCGAGCGAGATATGCGAAGGTGAGCCGACGCCGGCCGACGCAAACGTCACCTTGCCCGGCGCGGCCTTTGCCTGGGCCAGCAACTCGCGCAGATTATTGAACTTGGTCTTGGGGTTGGCGACCAGCGTCGTGCCGCCCCAGGCGGCGATGCCGACCGGGACCAGGTCCTTGGCCGCGTCGAATGTCGCGGATGGATAGAGCAGGCCGGTGATGGAAATATTGCGCGCGGTCACGAGCAAGGTGTGGCCGTCGGCCGGCGCGCGCGCGGCGAGCTCTGCGCCGATATGCCCCGACACGCCGGTGCGGTTCTCCACCACCACCGGCTGCCCGAATTTCTGCGATATTTTTTCGCCGACCTGACGCGCGATGCTGTCCATGCCGGTGCCCGGCGAGAACGGCACGATGAACTTGATCGGTCGCGACGGAAAGTCGGCGGCCGGCGCAGCGCTGGAGGTGGCCAGCGCCGACAGCGCGAGCAGCATGGAAACAAGCATTGGTCTCATGGCATTCCTCTTTGGTGAAGGGCAGACGTCGCGCGCACAGCGCGCACACCGCACATCGCGCACAACGCGTGCAAACGACGCGCTCGCCACGCCAACGGCGCAGTGCATGCGTCACATCGTTGTCAGACGGAAAGCATAGGCGATTCCCGACGGATGGGTAACTTTTTTTTTGCAATACCCGGCGCGTTTTTCCAGGCCGCGATTGCGGCTTTGAGCAAGACCCTCAATGTGCGTAATCCGCACGCAAAACATGCTTACGCATCGCAGTTGTTCTGTAGTACGGTGTTGCGGTACGGTGTTGCGGTACGGTGTCATCGTGAACACTGTTTCGCGAACCCTCGCCCCTCAGCCATACAGAGGCAATCTGAAAACCACTCCCGGCGTATTCCTCATCACCGGCGGCAGCCGCGGCATCGGTGCCGCAACGGCCGTGATAGAGGCTATCGCGAGGCATCATGGGCACGGCGGAAATCCGCGACTATCTGCTCGGCCAGGGCGTGTTCGCCGCTTACACCACACCCGAGGAAGCGGGCCAGACCATACGCCGCGAACTCGCCTTCTGGACCAAGGTGGTCAAGGACGCCAACATCAAGCCGGATTGATCGACCGGTCAATGACGATTGACGATTGCCACGACACCCCCGCTTGGACTAGGATTGGTGTTGGTTGTTAGTTAGTGTGCACACCAAATTTTTTCCCGCTGCAGCGACGACAGCCGCGGCACCTCCCGCCTAAGGAACTAACCCATGAGCACAGCCGCATCGCTACGCAGCAAATGGAAAGACGGCACGCCGGTATTCGGGCTGTGGGCCGCACTGCCGACGCCCTTTTCGATCGAATTGATGGCCTATCCTGGCGTCGGCTATGTCTGCGTTGACCAGCAGCACGGCGTCATCGACTACGCCATGGCGGTGGACATGTTCCGCGCCGCCGAGGGACGCGGCCTGGTGCCCTTCACGCGTGTGCCGGCGAATGAAACCTGGATGATCTCCAAGGCGCTCGATGCCGGCGCGCAAGGCGTCATCGTGCCCCTGGTCAACACCCGCGCCGAGGCCGCTGCGGCCGTCGCCGCCTGCCGCTACCCGCCCACGGGCGTGCGCTCTTACGGCCCGATACGCGCCACGGTCATCAGCGCGGCGCGCGACATGGAAACCCTCGGCGATTCGGTATTGTGCTTCATCATGGTCGAGACGCGCGAAGCGCTTGAGAATATAGAAGAGATCGCCAGCACGCCGGGTCTTGACGGCATTTACATCGGTCCGGCCGACCTCGCGATCGGCCTCGGCCTGCCGCCCGATCTCGACAAGACCGAACTCGAGCATGTCGCCGCGGTCGAGCGCATCCGCGACGCCTGCAAGCGCAACAACATCGTCGCCGGCATCCAGTGCGCTACCGGCAAGTTCGGCCGCGACTATGCCGAGCGCGGCTTTGGCCTGGTAACCATCGCCAAGGACAGCGCCATCCTGCAGGCCGGGGTACGCAAGGAAATCCAGGTCGCCAACGGCGGCGCCGACAAGGTCGCGAAAATCGGCTACACCTGACACCTCACACCTGACACCTGACACCTGAAACCTGAAACCTGAAACCTGAAACCCGATGCCCGGCGGCCAGGCCCAAGGCAATCGCGCGGTTATCCGGCACCCCGCGTGCACCAACCATCCTGACGATATCTGAGAGCACCTGAACCATGGGCACACCTTCGCATCACGACACCACACTCCACGCGCTCGCCGCGTTCACCTGCAACACACCGCCGGAGCTCGAAGCCCGCGCGGCGCTGGCGGCAAAGTCCGCGATCATGGACTGCCTCGCCGTCGCGCTCGGCGCGCTGCGCCACCGCGCCGCGCAGGCGGCGCGGCGTTACGCGCGCAACGCCCCGGTCGCCGCAGGCGCCACGCTGTGGGGCAGCGGCGAGCGCGTCAGCGCCGAGGCGGCGACGCTGGTCAACGGCGTGCCGCTGCGCGGCTATGACTACAACGACTTGTACATCGGCCGCAGCGGCGGCCACCCGAGCGACATCATTCCGGGCGCCATCGCCATCGCGCAATGGCGCGGTCTCAGCGGCCAGAGCCTGCTTTCGGCCATCGCCCTCGGCTACGAAGCGCAACTGAGCCTGTTCGATTTTTTCAGTCTGCACGCCAACGGCTGGGACTACCCGGTGGTCACCGGCCTCGGCGCGACCTGCTGCTACGCTCGGCTGATCGGCCTGTCCGGGGCGCAGACGCGCGAGGCCCTCGCCATCACCGCCGTTGCGCATTTCGTCAGCGACGAGGTCGAGTCGGGCGAACTCAACGCCCGCGGCGACCTCACCATGTGGAAACGCTTCAACGCCAGCAATGCCGCACGCACCGCAGTCGGCGCCTGCCTGCTGGCCGAGGCCGGCGTCGAAGGCGCGGTGCGCCCGTTCGAGGGCAGGACGGCGTTTTTCTCCAAGCTCGGCGCCGCCAATGCCGATGTGCCCGGACTGCTCGCGCGCCTGGCTGCAACCAAACAGTTGACGCGCGTCGCCGATGTCACCTTCAAGCGCTGGCCGGTCGGCTCGCGCGCGCAAAGTGCGATACAGGCGGCGCTGCAGGCGCGCGCCGCGTTGCTCGCCGGTGGCGGCGATCCCTGGACCGTCAAGGGCATTCGCGTACTGGCCGACGCCGAGGTCCATGAGCACCTCGTCGGCTGCCGCGCCGATCCCTTCCATCCGGTGTCACGCGAAACCGCCGACCATTCGCTGCCCTACGTCGTCACCGCGGCGGTACTCGATGGCCAGGTCAAGACCGACGCCTTCAGCGCGGCGCGCGTGCTCGACAAGAAACGCCTCGATCTGCTCGCCAGCAGGGTCACGGCCGAGTCCGCGAAGGAACTGAGCAAGGGCGCTGCGGCGGGCTTTTTGTCGCGCGTCGAAATCACCGATGCTGCGGGCCGTCTGTTTGTCGGCGAAGCCAAAGCCCCGCCGGGCCACAGGCTGCAGCCCTTCGCCAGCGCCGACTTTGAGCAAAAGCTGCGCGAAAACGTCGAACCGCTGTTCGGCGCGGCCGCTGCGGCCAATATCATCAAGGCGGTGTGGTCGCTTGAGACCGCCACCACCATAGACCCACTGTGCGCGCAACTTGCGCTGGGCGATGCCGCCGCAATAGACGGCAGTCCAGCCGACTGAACCCGCCGATCAATCCAGGAGAAGCCGTGTCCAGTCTTTCGCACGAGAATGAATTCACCGGCGCCGCCGTCGCCATTATCGGCGGCCACCTCGGCAGCGGCCCGGCCGTGGTGCGCGCCTTTGCCGCACGCGGCGCGCGCATCCTCGTCGGCGAACTGGCCCACCACGCGCTCAGCGACGCCGAGCGCGCCGCCTGTGCGCCGTCGATCGCCACCGCCGCCATCGATGTCGCCGACATCACATCGATCGCGCGGTTTTACGAGCAGTGCGAACAACAACTGGGCGGCCTCGCCATCGCCGTCATCATCGCGCCCCCGGTCAAGACCAACAACGCACTCGACATCCCGCCCGCGGAGTACCGCCGCGTCATCGACCAGGAATTGCTCGGGCCCATGCAATGCATTCTGGAAGCCGGCCGGCGCATGGCGGCCAAAGGCTTCGGGCGAATCATTTCTTTTTCGTCGATGTCCGGCAAGGCCGGCGTGCACAAGCACGTCGCCCCCTACGCCGCAGCCAAGGGCGGACTCATCACCTTCTCGCGCGTGGTGGCGGCCGAACTGGCACCGACCGGTGTCACCGTCAACGTCATCGCCACCTCGCTGTTTGACGTCCAGGTCGCCGGCATCGCCGACAAGACCGAGCTGCTCAAGGGCATCCCGGTGGGTCGCGTCGGCCGTTCCGAGGAAGCCGCGCATGCCGTAATGTATCTGGCCTCAAAAGACGGCGGCTATGTCACCGGCGAGGCACTGAACCTCTCCGGCGGCAGGTTCATGGATTGAGCGCCGGCCACACGCGCTCAAGCAGCCAGGCAGCAAAGTAGCAGGCATATCAACAGGAGAAACTGCGATGTCACACAGCGATAGCGAACAGCTGGTCCGCCTTGCCCCGCAGCAGGCGGTACGCGCCGAAAGGCTCGTGGATCAGCGCGAAAACCGTTTTCGCGTCCACACCCGCGCCTACACCGACCCGGCGGTGTTCGCCGCCGAAATGGAGCGCATTTTTTCGAAGACCTGGGTGTTCGTCGGCCTCGAATGCGAAATCCCCGACACCGGCGACTTCAAGACCGCGCATATCGGCCTGCAGCCGGTGATCGTCAGCCGCACCGCCGAGGGCAAGGTTGCGGTCATGGTCAACCGCTGCGTGCACCGCGGCTCGGTGCTGGCGCGCGAATCAAAGGGCAATGTGCGCGAATTCAACTGCCCCTACCACGGCTGGGTGTACGCCCTTGACGGCAAGCTCGTCGCCATATCCGAGCAACGCGACCCGGGCGGCTATTCGGAAAAATTCGAGGCGCCCGGGGGCCTGATGCGCTTGCCGCGCGTCGAGATCTACCGCGGCTTCATTTTCGCCAGCTTCAACGACAAGGTGCAGCCGCTGATGCAATTCCTCGGCCGCGCCAGGGACCTCATCGACCGCCGGCTCAACATGTCGCCGACCGGCGAAATCGAACTGCGCTCGAGGCCCTACATCGTGCGCTACCAGGGCAACTGGAAATTCCAGATCGAGAATATTTCCGACTCCTACCACTTCATGCACACGCACAAGGGCTTTGCCGCGCTGCAGGCAAAGTACGGTGACACCACCGGCGACTTCGGCCTGCACAAGGGTGGTTCGGCGCGCGAAATGCGCGCGGTGCGCTTTCGCGGCAAGTGCTGGGACATTCCCGGCGGCCATTCACAGCTCGAACGGCCGGCCGCCCACCTTGAAGAAGACCTCGCGGGTGAGTTCGCCGGTTACTTCCAGGGGCTGCAGGCGAAGTACGGCGCCGAGCAGATGCAGATCCTCGCCGGCAAGACCTCGGGCACGATTTTTCCGAACATGGGCATGATCCACCAGCAGTTGCGCACCTGGCGGCCGATCGCGCCCGACCTGACCGAGGTCGAGATCTATCCCTACGAACTGAAGGGCGCGCCGGCCGGCTTCAACCAAGGCATGCTGCGCAGCCAGGAGCGCTTTTACGGCCCGGCCGGCCACGGCATGGGCGACGACGTGGATATTTTCGCGCGCAACCAGCAGGGCCTCGCCGGCAGCGCCGTCGAATGGCTGATCGTCGAGCGCGGCCTTGACTCCGACGTCAGGCAGGAGAACGGCGACTATCTCGGCCTGCCCTCGAGCGAGGCGCCACAGCGCGCGTTGTGGCGCGAATGGAACCGCCTGATGTGCGCCAGCGAAGGAGAACTCTAGTGTCCCAGACCACCTTCACCCGCGCCGAGGCCGAGGACCTGCTGACCCACGAGGCACGACTGCTCGACGAACGCCGCCTTGAGGAATGGAACGCGCTGTTCACCGCCGAGGGCATGTACTGGATACCGCTCGACGAGGAGGCGCCCTTTGAGCACAACGCCGCCATCGTGCGCGACACGCCGCTGCGGCGCGAGGAACGCGTCCACCACCTGCTTCACAACTACTTTCCGGCACAGTCGCCGCCATCGCGCACGCTGCACTTTGTCTCCAACGTCGCGGTCGAGGCAGGCAGCGACGAATGGGCCGGCTGTGTGGTCGTGCGCTCCAATCAGATTGTTTATGAAATGCGCACCGGCGACTACAAGCAGGTTGGCGTCGGCGAGCTGCGCCCCATCGTCGCCGCGGTCGAGCACATTCTTCGCCCTGAAGCGGGGGCGCGCGGCGGCATGGGTATCGCGCGCAAGAAAATCGTGCTGATCAACCACGACTCCTGGCTGGGCAACATGACCTTCCTGATGTAGAGCCAGCGGTAGAACCCCGGGGAACACCCGGGGCAGGTCGGGGGCCTCCCGTTCAGTTCGGGTGCAACGCCCCGCGCAACCGGAACGCCGCCTCGAACACGCTGTCCTCCGCCGGCACCGGCGCGTCGGCGCGCAGCAGGGACTGCAGCCAGGGCCCGGTATGGTGCGAGGGATTGCGCTCGCCGAGTTCATCGCGCAGCGCGAGCAGGCCCGCGGCAAAGCGCCGCCAGTCGGCGGGCAGGTTTTTTTGCAGCCACAGCACCGCGGCGATGTCGGCCAGCGCCTCGCCCCAGCGTTCGACGCTGCCGCTGCGCAGCACCGACACATAGCCTTGCAGCGTCATGCCCTGATGCGCCATCCCCGGGGGCAGGATGCGGTCAAAACGCCCCAGCACGTAGCCCTCGCGCTGCTCGATGCAGTGGGTGATTTCGTGCACGGCGATGGCCCTCAGCCATACCGGCACGTCGGCCTCGGCCATGCGCTCGAAGAACGGCAACAGGATGTCCGCCGGTTTGGCGTTGTAGAACACCACGCAGGCGCCGCTGGCGGTGCTGAGGCCGGCCGCCATCAGCGGCCGCGTGACGCCGTTCTTGCGTGCATCGAGCACCTGCAGCTCCAGGCCCTCGCTGCGGGCGAGCTCGGCGACGCCGGCCAGCGCTTCGCGCAACTGACCGTCGGTCGGATAGGGCGCGGCATGCAGCGAGGACGCCGACAAGGCGAACAGCAGCAGCACCGCGACGCATGGCGCCGGACGAAAAACTGCCGTAAACATTTTGCGCATGATGCCCTCCCGCAACAAGCATAACCGGGCGCAGGGTTTAGCGGGCTTTGGTTCGTTCCCGCACACACGCTGCCGGTCGTATGATGACCGCTTGAAAGCCGCCTGAAAGCCGCCTGATGATCAAATAGCGATCATCAGGCGGGTAATGGCATGTCATCGGCGCCATCGCGGCAAAGTTGAGGGATGGTGGCGCGAAATGGCGGCTTTATTGCGCCGCGACCCTTGCGCCGCGACCCATGTGCCGCAACCCATGTGCGGGGCGTGCGCAGGACGCACCCGGGGTCAGGCCGGCGACAAAATCGCCCGCAACAGCATCATGGCGCCGGTTCGGTGATAAAATTTTGTCCGCGTCTGAGCCGGTCAAAACGCAACATGCTCCGCCGCCCGAATTCCTTTCATGCCATCCCCGCACAATCGACAAAAAAGGATCCAGTACATGCTCACCGACGCCGAACGCAAACAAGCCATGCAAACCCTGCTCGATGCGGAAAAGAACCGCAAGCAGGCGGCGCAGATGTCGGTCACCTTCCCGCACATCGAGATCGAGGACTCCTACGCCATTTCGACCATGGTGGCGAAACACAAGATTGCCAACGGCGCGAAGCTGATCGGCCACAAGGTCGGCCTCACCTCCAAGGCAATGCAGGCCTCCTCGCAGATCAACGAGCCCGACTACGGCCACCTGCTCGACAACATGATGATCGCCGACGGTGCCAAGGTGAACCACGCCGACTACTGCGTGCCGCGCGTCGAAGTTGAACTCGCCTTCGTGCTGGGCAAGCCGCTGAAGGGCCCGGGCATCGGCCTGCTGGACGTGCTGCGCGCCACCGAATACGTCGTGCCCGCGCTCGAGATCGTCGATGCGCGCATCGTCAACCCGCGCAAGATTTTCGACACCGTCGCCGACAACGGCGCGGCTGCGGGCATCGTCATCGGCGGCCGCCCGGTCGGTCCGATGGACGTTGACCTCAGGTGGGTCGGCGGCATCATGTACCGCAATTCCGAAATCGAGGAAACCGGTCTTGCCGCCGGCGTGCTCGGCCACCCGGCCATGGGCGTGGCCTGGCTCGCCAACCGCCTGGGCAAAAACGGCGTCACGCTCGAAGCCGGCCACATCGTGCTCGCCGGCTCGTTCACGCGCGTGGTATTCGCGCAAAAAGGCGACACCCTGCACGGCGATTTCGGCACCCTCGGCAGCGTGTCGGTGCAGTTCATCTAATCGTCTAGTTACGCAGCATTGCATGGCAACAGCGGCGGCCCGCCGCGGGCCGCCGCCACAATCATCATCGGGGAGACAAGGTGGACATTCCAGTCAACAAGTTCAAGCAGGCGATCAAGGCCAACCAGCAACAGATCGGGCTGTGGTGCAGCCTGTCCAACCACTTCGCCGTCGAAGTCGTTGCCGGCGCAGGTTTTGACTGGCTGCTGTTCGACACCGAGCACTCGCCCAACGACATCGAGTCGGTGTTCACGCAGTTGCAGGCGGCGGCGCCCTATCACTCGCACCCGGTGGTGCGCGTGCCATGGAACGATATGGTCACCATCAAGCGCTACCTCGACATCGGCGCGCAGTCGCTGCTGATTCCGTTCATCCAGAATGAAGAAGAGGCCAAACGCGCCGTCGCCTACACGCGCTACCCGCCCGCGGGCGTGCGCGGTGTCGCCGGCACCACGCGCGCGACGCGCTTTGGCCGCGTCAAGGACTACCCCAGGCGCGCGCAGGATGAAATCTGCGTATTGCTGCAAATCGAAAACCAGGCCGGCCTCGACAACCTCGAAAAAATCGCCGCAGTTGACGGCGTGGACGGCGTATTCATCGGTCCGGCCGACCTGCACGCCTCGCTCGGCTACATGGGCGAGACCAACAATCCGAAGGTGATGCCCATCATCGACGAGGCCATCCGCCGCATCAGGAAGGCCGGCAAGGCGCCGGGCATCCTTACCGGTGTCGAGGCTGACGCAAAACGCTGGATAGGCGAGGGTTGCCTCTTTACCGCCGTCGGCGCCGACGTCGGCCTGCTGGCGCGCGCCGCCGACGCGCTGGCCGCGAAATTCAAAAGCTGAACCCAAAGGCTTGCAACACTAAAGATCACAGAGGGCACTGAGACCCCGAAAAAATCAGGATGCGCTCAGACCCCGTCATTCCGAGCACCGCGAGGAATCTGCTTTTTGAAGCAATAGCAGATTGCTCGGCCTTCAGCCTCGGAATGACATGTGCTTTGTAACGTATTTTCTCCGTGTTCTCTGTGCCCTCTGTGGTAAACGCTGTTGATCTTTCACCTGCCACCCGCCCAGAAAAACCATGAAACCTGACATCCTTGTCGTCGGCCCCATGCACAGCAGCGCGCTCAAGCGGCTCGATGCCGAGTTCAGCACGCACAAGCTGTGGCTCGCCCCCGACAAGGACGCCATGTTGAAGGCGGTCGGAGGCCGCATCCGCGGCATTGCCACCGCCATCAAGTACGGCGCGCCCGGCGCGCTGATCGACGCGCTTCCAAGGCTCGAGATCATCTCCTGCTTCGGCGTCGGCTACGACGAGGTCGATGTCGATACGGCCAGGCGGCGCAAGATCCCGGTGACCAACACGCCGGCGGTGCTCAACGACTGCGTTGCCGACATCGCCATCGGCCTGATGATCGCGGTGGCCCGCAACATCGTCCGGGGCGACGGCTATGTGCGCGCCGGAAAATGGCTCAAGGGTCCGATGCCGCTCGCCACCAGCGTTTCGCACAAGCGCCTCGGCATACTGGGCTATGGCCGCATCGGCGGCGCCATCGCCAGGCGCGCCGCGGCCTTCGACATGGACATCCGCTACCACAGCCGCAACAAGGTGACCGGCGCGCCCTACGCCTATTTTCCCAGCGCACTCGAACTGGCGAAAAACTGCGACTTCATGATCGTCATCACGCCCGGCGGCAAGGACACCTTCCACCTCGTCAATGAAGAGGTCATCAAGGCGCTCGGCCCGAAGGGGTTTTTGATCAACGTCGCACGCGGCTCGGTCATCGACGAAGCCGCGCTGTTGCAGTGCCTGCAGGACAAGTCGCTCGGCGCCGCCGCACTCGATGTGTTCGAGCAGGAACCGAAAATGGACGAGGCCTTCTGGGCCCTCGACAACGTGCTGCTGCAACCGCACGTCGCCAGCGCCACGCACGAAACGCGCACCGCCATGGGCAACCTCACCGTGGACAACCTGGTGGCGCATTTCTCCGGCAAGCCGGTGTTGACGCCGGTGTATTGAACGGCGGCTGCTCCACGGCGGCGATGGTGACAATATTTACAATATTTACAATTGTGACAATAGTGACAATAGTGACAAATTTGTCACCACAATCGACCTGAAATGTCCGCCCGGCGCGGGTTCTAAAAAACGATTTCGTTGAATTTACGCTAAAGGCCTGCCCATGCGCGTCCCCTTCGACACCCTCAAAGCCCAGCTCGTCGCGATATTCACCGCCTGGGGCATGAGCGAGGCGCATGCCCGCACCACCGCCGAGCGCATGGGCGCGGCCGACATCCGCGGTATCGACTCGCACGGCGCGACGATGATGCAGCTCTACTCGGAGCAATTCGCCGCCGGCCTCATCAACGTGCGGCCGGAGATTCGCGTACTGCGCCAGTCGCCGGTCACGGCGCTGCTCGACGCCGACCATGCGCTTGGCCACGTACCGGCGACGCAGGCGATGGAACTGGCCATCGCCAAATGCAAAAAAAGCGGCCTCGCCGCGGTGGCGGTCAAGCAGTCCAATCATTACGGTTCGGCCGGCGCCTATGCGCTGATGGCGGCCGAGGCCGGCCTCATCGGCATGTCCTTCACCTCGGTCTGGCATGCGGTGGTGGTGCCGACCTTCGCCGCCGAGCCGATGTTCGGCACCAACCCGATCGCCTTCGCCGCACCGGGCAAAAAGCACCCGATGTTCTACCTCGACATGGCCACCAGCACCGCCGCCGTGGGCAAACTCAAGGTTGCCAACCTCAACGGCAAGAGCGTGCCCGAGGGCTGGGCACTCGACGCCGCCGGCAATCCGGTCACCGACCCGGCGCTCGCGCTGCAAAAAGTGCTGCTGACGCCACTCGGTGCAACCCGCACCATGGGCAGCCACAAGGGCTACGGCCTTGCCGCAATGGTTGAAGTGCTGTGCTCGATGGTGCCCGGCGCCTGGTATGCGCCGACGCGCGAGGCGCGCCATCCGGGCGAGCAGCACAACAACATCGGGCACTTTTTCCTTGCCATCGACCCGGATGCCTTTCGCGACGAGGGCGAGTTCGAGGACGACCTCGACGACATGATCGAAGCGCTGCGCGCGACGCGCCCGACCGAAGCGGGCCGGCCGGTGCTGGTCGCCGGCGACCCGGAACAGGCGGCGATGAAAGACCGCCTCGTCAACGGCGTGCCGCTGCCCGACATGCTGACCGGCCAGTTGAAGGCCATCGCCGCAAACGCCGGGGCACCCTGGCTTATTTAGGCTGTGCCATACTGGGATTTGCAGGCGCACCCCTTTTGCAGGCGCACCCCTAATTGGCGGCAGGTGGCGGCAGGTGGCGCCGGGACAAAACGGCCCCGACAGAGGCCGCGCCCGGCAAAGGCAGTTCTTTTCGACACAGGAGGAAACATGATCAGCAAAACCCTTGGCTCCATTGGCAGCATTGCCATCGCCGCCGGCATCAGCGCCTTCGCCGGCAGCGCCGCAGCAGCAGACCTTCGCATCATGACGGGCCCGCAGGGCGGCGTCTGGGTGCCGCTTGCCGGTTCGTTCAAGAACATGTGGGAAAAAGCCATCCCCGGCCTCAGCGTGCAGACGCTGCCCGGGGCCGGCATTGCCAACATCCGCGGCATCGACGAGGGCAAGGCCGACGTCGGCTTCGGCAACAGCATCACCTCGGTGGACGGCATCAACGGCGCGCCGCCCTATCCGCAAAAGGTGACCAAGGTCTGCCAGGTCGCCAACCTGTATCCGCAGTACTTCCAGATCGTCGCGCTCGCCAGCGCCGGCATCAACGGCCTCGGCGACATGAAGGGCAAGTCCCTTGCGGTGCAGCCCAAGGGCAACACCGCCGAGCTCATTTCGCAGCACATGCTGCGCATCGCCGGCCTCAACACCCAGACCACCAAGGTGAGCTTCGTCAACTCGTACACCGACGCCGCCTCGATGCTCAAGGACGGCCACGCCCAGGTGTTCACGCTCGGCACCACCATCCCCGCCTCCTCGGTGATGGATGTCGCCGCCGGCCGCGACATCAAGATGATCCCGGTCACGGCGGGCGAGGTCGCGGCAATGAAAAAGATCAATCCCGGCTATACCAAGGGCGTGATCAAGGCCGGCACCTATCCGAAGCAGGACAAGGATGTCGATGCCATCGTCTATTCGGCCCACCTCGTCGCCGCCTGTTCGCTGCCCGAGCAACAGGTCTATACCATGGTCAAGACCATCGTCGCCAACATGCAAGACCTGGTGTCGATCAACAAGGCAATGGAGGGCCTGACGCCCAAGATGATGGCCGAGGATGTCGGCGTGCCCTTCCACCCGGGCGCGGTGAAGTTCTATAAAGAAGTCGGGGCAATGTAAGGCGGCACGCCGCACATGCCTCCGTAAAACATCCCCCCGCCGTACTGCGGGGGGATTTTCTTTTCAGGACCCATGCCATGACCCTTCCGGGCGCAATCCGCTGCACCGCAGGCATCGTCGCCGTTTCGATGTCGCTCTACCACATGTGGGCGATCGCCTTCTCGCCGCCCGAGGCGCTGATTTTTCGTGGCACCCACCTGTTGTTCGCGCTGTGCCTTGTATACCTGCTGTTCCCGGCGGCGCAAAAAGACGGCGTGCGCCGCCTGCTGTGGCTGGACGGCCTGCTCATCGCCGCCAGCATCGCCATGGTCGGCCACATCTTCCTCACCTACGAGAGCATCACCAACCGCATCATCTACATCGACGACCTCACCGTCTGGGACAAGTCCATGGCGGTGCTCGCGGTGCTGCTGGTGCTCGATGCCACGCGCCGGGTCATCGGCTGGGCGCTGCCGGTCACCGCGCTGGTCTTTCTCGCCTACACCGTGTTCGGCACCGAGATCAAGGCGCAGATACTGCTCGAGCAGCTTTACCTGTCCACCGAAGGCATTTTCGGTTCCACGCTGGGCGTGTCGGCCGCCTACGTCATCGTGTTCGTGCTGTTCGGCAGCTTCATGGAAAAATCCGGCACCGGCAAACTGTTCATGGACTTCGCCCTCGCCATAACCGGCCATACCGCCGGCGGCCCGGGCAAGGTTTCGGTGGTGAGTTCGAGCCTGTTCGGCACCATTTCGGGCAGCGCCGTCGCCAACGTCATGGTGGACGGCCCGATGACCATTCCGCTGATGAAGCGCTCGGGCTTCACGCCGGCCTTTGCCGCCGGCGTCGAGGCCACCGCCTCGACCGGCGGCCAGATCATGCCGCCCATCATGGGCGCCGCCGCCTTTGTCATGGCCGAGTACCTCGCGGTAAGCTACTTTCAGGTCACGGTGTGGGCCTGGATTCCGGCGCTGCTGTTCTATGTCGCGGTGTTCGCGGCGGTGCACTTTGAGGCCAAGCGCGTCGGCCTGATGGGCGTGCCCAGATCCGAATTGCCGCGCCTCGGTGCCGTGATGCGCGAACGCGGCCACCTCTTCATCCCCATCCTGATCGTGCTTGGCGGCATGTCGATGTCCTACTCGGCGCCGCTGTGCGCCCTCGTCGGCGCCATCTCCTGCCTGCCGATCGCGCTGATGCGCAAATCCACGCGCGAGGGCATCGGCTGGCGCAGCGTCATCGAGGCCATGGAGGGCGGCGCAAAAGACGCGCTGGCCGTGGCCATGGCCTGCGCCTGCGCCGGCATCGTCATCGGCGTCATCGCACTTACGGGACTTGGCATCACCTTCACCCAGGGCGTGGTGGCGTTGTCGCAGAACAGCCTGCTGCTGGCGCTGATGCTCACCGCGGTCGCGGGCATCGTGCTCGGCATGGGCATGCCGACCACACCGGCCTACATCGTCATGGTGTCGCTGCTGGTGCCCGCCTTGATCAAGCTCGGAGTGGCGATTCCGGCGGCGCACATGTTTGCGCTCTACTTCGCGGTGTTGTCGGCCATCACGCCACCGGTGGCGCTGGCGGTATTCGCCGCCGCCGGCCTCGCCAAGGCCAATATGTGGCACGCCGGCTGGCAGGCGGTGCGCATCGGCTCGGCCGGCTTCATCGTGCCCTTCATGTTTGTTTATGAACCGGCGCTGCTGATGATAGGCGAATGGACCGCGGTGGCCAGTGCCGTGGTGAGCGCCACCGTCGGCTGCATCACGCTCGCCGCCGGCCTGTTCGGTTACCTCGCACGGCCGTGCAGCGCGTGGCAGCGCGCGGTGCTGGTCATCGCCGCGCTGCTGCTGATCAAGCCGGGCTGGGTCACCGACCTCATCGGCGTCGCCCTGCTCGGCACGGTACTGGCCGTGCAGTTGCTGGGCAAGCCGCAGCGCGCCGGCGCGACGACCCCGCACTGAACCATGCCGCAGGTCACACGGCCGGTTGCGGTCGCCGCCGCAATCGCCGCCGGAGTGATCGGCGGTTGCGCCTTTGCCAAGATATCGCCGGCGCTGCCGCTGCTAAAGCGCGAACTGGGGCTGACGCTGATCGAGGCCGGCTGGCTCGCCTCGGCCTTCAATGCGCTCGCCATGGTCAGTGCCATCGTATTCGGTGTGCTGTCCGGCCGCGCCGGCGCATTGCGATTTTGCGTGTTCGGCCTCGGCTGCATCGCCGCCGGCGGCGTGCTGGGCGCACTCGCCCCCGGCGCGGGCGTGCTGATCGCCTCGCGCCTCATCGAGGGCATGGGTTTCATCGCCATCGTCGTCGCCGCGCCCGGCCTTATTGTCATGGCCACCGCTCCGGCGCAGCGCGGTGTCGCCTTCGGCTTCTGGTCGAGCTACATGCCCTTGGGCAGCGCCATCGTCATCGTGCTCTCGCCTCTGGTGCTGGCCCACACCGGCTGGCGCCCGTTGTGGCTGCTGGTCAGCGTCTGCGCCGTCGCCGTCGCCGCGCTGCTCGCCTCGCAGCGCCGCCACTTTGATGCGGTGAGGCCCGCCGCATCGGCGTCCCTCGCGCACGTTCGCAGCGCGCTGTCGCAACCGGTGCCCTGGCTGCTCGGCCTGGTGTTCGCGGTGTACACCACGCAAAACGTCTCGATGCTGATCTGGCTGCCGACCTACCTGCAGGAAGTCAGCCACGTCGGCGCCACCGCTGCGGCCATGCTCACCGCGCTGGCGATTTTCAGCAATTGTTTCGGCAACGTCTTCGGCGGCTGGCTGATCCAGCGCGGCGTCTTGCGCGGGCGCATTATCGTCAGCACCTTTTGCATCACCAGCGTGTTGTTTGCAGGCATTTTTGCCACCAGCCTGCCCGACGGCCTGCGCTACGCGCTGATGCTCGCCTACAACATGGTCACCGGCATGGTGCCGGCGGCGGCGATCTCCGGTGCGGCGCGCTACGCCCGCACGCCGGCCGAAGCGGGACCGCTGCAAGGTCTGGTGATGCAAATCGCCAATGTCGGCATATTCTTCGGCCCGCCGCTGGTCGCAGCGGTGGTGACCTGGCGCGGCACATGGGACGCGGCGCTGTGGGTGATGCTGGCGTGCGCGCTGGTGGGCGTCAGCGGCGGCATCCTCATCGGTCGTCACGAACGGGTGGCGCCCGCGCCTGCACCAAACTCCTAGTTTTGTGCTGCTTTTCGCGTACAAAAACTGCCAGGATCACCCTAAACCTGCGCCATCGTGTGCCGATATCCAACATACAGGTGATGCAGCGCGGCCAAGTGCCGCCCAAAGCGAAAAATCGGCCGAGAAAGCAGTGCTTATCGCGATTTTGCCCGGCGTCCGGCTTGGTACATTGCTCCCTGTGCCGCGCTAAGTCATGGGTCATGGGTCATGGGTCATGGATCATAGGTCATGGGTCATAGGTCATGGGTCATGGCTCATGGGCGGCGCGAACGACCGCCGGGAGCACGCCAACCAGCAAGCCCCGTCAAGACCGCCAAGGCCGCGACGGAAACAACCGGAGACGCTAGATGAATGGCAAGAGTTCTGACCGCGGCAATGCGCTGACGCCGCACCCTGGCCCTGAGGCGCGCCTGCCGCAGGGCGTGCGCAGCATGGCATCGGTGGTGGTGCGCAAATCCGACCAGATGGTGATGCACATGACGCGCGAAACGGCCGATTCGCTCGGGGCGGCTGCGCTGCGGGCTTTCGGGGTGACGGCGATACTCTGAGGGGAAGGCGGCTTCGTGCCCGTGGTTCGCGCGTTTCTTTGCCGACGCGCAAGAAGTTTCGCCCCCCTTGCGGGGGGTGAAACCGCCCCACTACAAAGCAGCGCCACCGAAGGCAAAGAGAAGCACCAAACCATCGCGCGTGCCAAGCGGAGTCACATCTTGATGCCCCCCTTGCCGGGCGCACCCCGGCCGGCAGCATCACGATGCGCACATCGACTGGAAACGCCCGCCTGGCGGCCGTTTCCAGTCGATGTGCTATAGCCCGGGCCGGGACTGTTCCTGAAAAAAATACAGCCGAAAAAAAGCCCCGCAGCGGACGCCGCGGGGCCCGATTGCGTGCGCTCAGTTACGGCTCAGCGCGTTTTGCCGACCGCCGTATACAGCTCGGCCAGCGGCACGACACGGCCGTGCAGCGGCAGTATCTTGTCAATGTCGAGCTTCAGCCGCTCGATGTTGCTGACCAGCGTGAGGTGGTTGCCGTTGGGCGTGGCCGGCGGCTTGGAACCGGGCGGGCCCGGCGTAAAGGCATCGGCTTCGATCAGCAGCCGTTCTTTCGGCATGTATACCATCAGGAAGGTGTCGTTGTGGTCGCCGCCGGTGATGCGGTGCACTTCGAGCGTGCGCGTGCCGTCACTCATCTGCATTTTTTCGCCCACACCCATCACCTTGGCCTTTTTGGCTGACTTGGTCAGCAGGTCCGGGTTGATGGTGTTCTTCGTCGCCAGGGCTTTTTCGAAGTAGGCCTTGTTGCCCGCCTGGGTGACGATGGTCGCGCCCAGGGCGGCGGCGGTGCGGATGCCGCCGGTATGGTCGAAGTGGTTGTGCGAGTTGATGACAAAGCGGATCGGCTTGCCGGGGGCGAGTTTTTTCACCTCGTCAATGACCGGCGCGCTGCGCCCGTCGTTGAGCGGCGCCTCGACCATGACGATGTGGTCCTTCATCTCGATGGCTACGCTGTTGTGCGAACCGCCGGCGACATGCCACACCCCGTCGGCCACTTTTTCGGTGGTCACGCGCTCGACCGCCTTGGCCACGGCGTCGGGCACCTGGATGTCGGCAGGCGCATTGGGCGTGACGTTGGTGACAATGACTTCGAGCGTGGGGTGTCCGCCCTGCGCCATGCTGATGCGCCCGGGGAACTTGATGCCGCCGGTATCGCGGTATTCGCTGAACAGCGCAACCGAGGCCACCTCGCCCAGCACCGGATCGGGCAGTCGCGACTCAACGCGCTCGAGCACAAAGCTGTCGTTGAAATACGCCGTGGCCTTGAGGCGCCCGGGCACGGTAAAACTCACCGCGGCGAGCGACTTGCCGCCCCTGGAGGCAAAGCTCAGTTTGGCGTTGTGTTTCATCGCCGCCTTGATCACACCGTGCGGCGTCACCCACAACTGGTGCACGCGGTCGGCGACAAAGCGCGGGCCGGGCTGCGCATTGGTACCGGCCATGTTCCAGGCCATGTCGCCGCTGACGAACTGGTCGTTGCGCTGCTGGCCCGACAGCGGATAGCCGCCGCCACCCTTGGGCTCGGCACGGCTGAGGGTGATTTCCTCGCGCATCGACGCGGTGTCGTAATTGATGGTGCGGGTCAGGTTGTGGACATTGATTTTCGGCCAGGGCTTGCCCGGCACGAAGGCCTGGCCGTAGGTCCAGCCCGTACCCTCGGCGGTATAGCGCAGGGTTTTCGGGTCGCCCATCGCGGCGGCGGCGCGCTTGAGCACCCCGCTCGCATCGTCGGCGAGCGCAGCACCCGGCGCCATCAAGCTGAATGCGGCCACCGCCGCTCCGGCAAGAACGAATCCCGCCATGGATTTTTGCTTGAACATCACTACCCCCCCTCGAATTGAGTCCGACCCGATGGACGGACATTGCAGTGTTAACAGTGCAGCCTGCGGATTCTATTCCCGTGCCCTGCTGCGGGGTATCACGCTTCGCAATGCATGCGCCGGGGCATCGCTTCCACGCGCGGCCCCGCCCCCGGCCCGGATAGCGGCGTCTATTGCCGGTCGGCAGCGGGTGCCTCGGGCAGCGGGAAGCGAAAGGTCTTGTAGCGCGGCCACTGGGTATTGGCGACGAACTGCCCCTCCCACCAGCCGGCATCGGCCGCGCCGGCGCTGGCGACGCCATCGGCCTTGCGGCAAATTTCCAGGCCGGCTTCGGTCAGGCGGTAACTGGTCGGCGTGGCCTGCAGCCATTGCTGCTTTTTCCAGTAATCGAGGGCGCGGCCCTTGATCAGGAAATCGACTATTTTTTTCGGCATGTCGAGCAGCGACAAATCTCCGCCGCCTCCGCCGACACTGGCGAAACTGGCGACACTGGCCACACTGGCGATGCGAAACGCCGCCACCGTATAGGCGCGGATTTCCGCCTGCTTTTGCGGAAAATCGGCGGGCGCGAACAGTTTCACGGGCTGGGTGGGCATGGCGGTGCGCTTTGCAATGAAAACAATGAGGAGCAGGGCTGGTACAGGAGCGCCATTCTATGCCTTATCATGACGCTCTTCGCCAACGGCTTTGCACCACAGGAACCCCATGTCCGATTCGCTCAAGACCGTGACCGACTTTCTCGCCTCGCTGCGACCGGCTGCCGGCGGCAAACCGGCGCCGCGCGCCGAACTGCTGGCCGAAGACGCGATTTTCCAGACCCTTGGCAAGATCGAGGGCCGCACCGCGGTGATGGAGCGCATGGGCAACGACGGCGCGGGCGCCGTCTATCGCACGATGCAATGGGGAACACCCGTGATGGACAGCACCGAAGCGCGCATCACCGGCCACATGCCTGCTGGCGGCGGCGTCATCATCACCTTCGGGTTCAAGGGCGGCCTCATCAGCGCGGTGCTGCAACAGCCGCTGCCCGGCGCGCCGGTGCCGGCCACGCCGATAAAAATCACCGACGAAATGCGCGCCATGGTGGCGAGCGCGCAGACTGACGGTTTCCCGATGACCGTGGCGCACGTGGATGTAAGCGGCCAGCCGATCATTTCGTTTCGCGGCTCGACGCAGGTGTTCAGCGACACGCAGCTTGCCATCTGGGTGCGCAATGCCGACGGCAATTTCCTCAACTCGCTCGCCGCCAACCCGAAAATCGCACTGATGTACCGCAACGCCAAGACGCGCGCCCTCTACCAGTTCCAGGGCCGCGCCCATGTCTCGACCGACGCCGCCGCGCGCGAGCAGATTTTCTCCAACATGAACCAGAGCGAGCGCAACCACGACTATGCGCTGACCGGCATTGCGCTCATGATCGACCTTGACCGCGTCGAGGGCTGGGCCGGCATGAGCCCGGACGGCCAGGTCGGCCGGGTGCGCATGCTGGGAGACGCAACATGAGGCTGCAACGATATCTTGCCGCAGCCCTTGCCGCGCTGCTCGCCGGTGCGGTCATGGCGCAATCGCCGCACACCCACAATCACAGCTTCGGCGACGCACAGAGCTGGGCGAAGGTATTCGACGACCCGGCGCGCGACGCCTGGCAAAAACCGCACGAGGTCATCCAGGCGCTCGCGCTCAAGTCCGATGCGGTGGTGGCCGACATCGGCGCAGGCACCGGCTATTTTGCCGTGCGCCTCGCGCACATGCTGGACAAGGGGCGCGTCTATGCCGTCGACGTGGAACCGCACATGGTTCGCTACCTTGGCGACCGCGCCAAAAAAGAGGGTATCGGCAACCTCTACGCCATCCGCGGCACGCCCGGTGACCCACACCTCCCGGCAAAAGTGGACATGGTACTGGTGGCCGACACCTACCACCACATCGGTTCGCGCCGGGCCTACTTCGCCAAGCTCGCTGCTTCGCTCAAACCGGGAGGCCGCGTTGCCATCATCGACTTCACTGCCACCTCGAAGATCGGCCCGCCGCAGGCTGCGCGCATGACGCCGGAGAGCGTCAAGGCGGAAATGACCGGGGCGGGCTACCGTCTCGCCACGACCCACGATTTTCTGCCCAACCAGTTTTTCCTGATATTCGAGCGAAACAAATAGCATTGCGCTGACGGCGGCATCAAGGTCGCGGTAGGCTCGACGCAAATCACTCGACGCAAATCATGGTGGGTGCACACCGGATTGCAAAAAAAAACAGTATCACTAAAAAGACAAACACAAGGAGGCAACATCATGACAGTCGATTCCGCGCGCGCCTGCGCCACCCACAGCAGCAGTTGCGACTGCGCCCCGCTTGAAATCAGCGCCGAAACCTTTGGCAGACGCCGCGGGTTCATGCAGGCCCTGGGGGCCATCAGCGCCACCGCCGCCCTGCCCGCCTGCACCAGCATGGGCGGCTCGATGGCCGCACCCAAGCGCATTGACACCCACCACCACTTTTACCCGCCCGAATACCAGAAGGCCTGGTTCGACTGGGAGAACCAGCGCAAAATCCCGCACTTCAAGCAGCAAGAGGACTGGAGCATCGCCAAGGCCATTGCTGAAATGGACAAGGCCGGCGTGCGCACCGGCATTCTTTCGCTCGCCTCGACGCCGGGCGTCTGGTTCGACAAGGGCCCGGCCGAGGCCGTCAAGATGGCGCGCACCTGCAACGACTTCGGCGCGAAGATGGTCAGGGACTACCCCGGTCGCTTCGGCCTGTTCGCGACGCTGCCGATGGTCGATGTCGAAGCGAGCCTGAAAGAAATCGCTCATGCCTTTGACGTGCTCAAGGCCGACGGCGTCGGCCTGCAGACCAATTACGGCGACGTCTGGCCCGGCGACGCGAAGTTCAAGCCCGTCTTCGACGAACTCAACCGGCGCAAGGCCGTGGTCTATTTCCACCCGCTCGTCGCCGCCTGCTGCGGCCGTCTTTCAGTCGGCACCTTTCCTGCCGTCATCGAAGTGCCGCACGACACGACGCGTGCAGTGGTGAGCCTGATGCTCTCGGGCACGCTGGCGCGCAACCGCGACATCAAGTGGCTGTTCAGCCACGCCGGCGGCACGGTGCCGATGCTGGCCGGGCGCATGGACTATTTTTTCAAGTTCCGCCCCGATGCCAAGACCATTGCGCCCGAGGGTTTCGAAGCGGAGTTCGGGCGCCTTTATTACGACACCGCCAATGCGCTGCATCCCGCCTCGATGGCTGCGCTGCTCAAGCTGGTACCCGAGTCGCAAGTGGTGTTCGGCACCGACTTCCCCTACGTGCCCATCGACGCCCAGGCATCGGCGCTGCGCAAGCTCGGCCTGCCGGACGCAACGGCGACGGCAATCGAGAGCGGCAACGCAATAAAGCTGTTGCCGCGCCTGAGGAACTGAAGCTCATTTCAGCACCACCCCTGCCTCACCCCGACCCTCTCCCGAAGCGAAAGTGGGTATTCTTCCCTTTCCTTGGGAGCGGGGCAGGAGATGAGGCCGTTTTCTCCCTTCCCTCCCCACGAGAAGGGCCGGGGATGTGGGAAAAATGTGCGACTACTTATTTTCAGGATACGTTCCAACTTTCCAGGTTCCGACCAACACGACAAGGAGGCTTCATGACAATGACCCGACGCGCAGCCCTTTCAGCCGCTTGCGCCACGATGGCGCTGCTCGCCCTGCCCGCCGCAGCCCAGCGCTACCCCGACAAACCGCTGCGCTACATCGTTCCCTATGCCTCGGGCGGCGGCACCGACATCCTGGCGCGCTCCCTCGCGCCCAAGGTCGGCGAGGCGCTCGGCCAGTCGCTGGTCGTTGAAAACCGCGCCGGCGCCGGCGGCAACATCGGCGCCGACGCGGTGGCCAAGGCCGCGCCCGACGGATACACCATCCTGATGGGCGCCAACACCATCCCGATCAATGCCAGCCTGGGCAAACTGCCCTTCGACCTCATCAAGGATTTTGCGCCGGTGGCCATGCTCGCCTCGGCACCCATGGTGCTGGTGGTACACCCCTCGGTCAAAGCCAACACGGTGAAAGAACTCATCGCCGAGGCCAAGGCCGCGCCGGGCAAACTCAATTATTCAAACGCCGGCAACGGCACGCCGCAACACCTGTCGGCGGCGCTGTTCTCGCAAATGGCCGGCATCGACATCACCCACATCGTGTACAAGGGCGCGGGCCCGGCGGTGACCGACCTCGTCGCCGGGCAGACGCAGGTGGCCTTCATGACCATGGCCGCGGTCAAGGCGCACATCGCCGCAGGAAAGCTGAAGGCCCTCGCCGTCGCGCCGGCGCGCCGCTCGCAAGCCATGCCCGAACTGCCCACCGTCGCCGAAGCCGGCGTGCCCGGGTTTGAAGTGGACCTCTGGTACGGCGTCTATGCGCCGGCCAACACGCCGCGCGACGTGGTGACGCGACTCAACACCGAGTTCAACCGCGCCATGACCGCACCCGATATCAGGGACCGCCTCGCCACGCTCGGATTCGAAGCCTGGACCGGCGCCCCCGACATGCTCGCCACGCAGACCCGCAACGATCTCGCCAAGTACGCCGACATCGTCAAGCGGGGCAACATCAAGGCCGAACAATGAGCGGCGTCGCAACAAGGAATTTTCGCGATGTCGAAGGCGACGCCGCGCGCGCCTTCAAGGTGTTGCAGGACGGCGGCATCGCCATCCTGCCGATGGACGTCGGCTATTCGCTGATCGGCGGCTCGGGCAAGTCGCTGAAAAAAATGTTCGACACCAAGCGCCGCGCCGCGAGCAAGCTCAACGCCATGGTCGCCAATGACGACATCGCCAAGGCCATCTACAAGCTCACTCCGCGCGGACGCGACGTCATCGACTGCATCACGCTCGAATACGACCTGCCGCTGGGGGCGGTGGCGCCCTGCCACATGGACCACCCCATGCTCAACAAGCTCGACCGTGATGCGCTCGCGGCGAGCACCAAGGACGGCACGCTGGTGATGCTGGTCAACGCCGGAAAATTCCATGCGGCCGTCACCCGCCGCTCCTGGGAGGCGCAATTCCCGCTGTTCGGCTCGTCGGCCAACATGACCATGACCGGCACCAAGTTCCACGGCGACGACATTGAACCGGAAATTCGCGCCATCGCCGACATCGTCATCAATTACGGTTTGATGAAATACCACCCGTGGCGCCAGTCCTCGACGCTGCTCAATGTCGAGACCTTTGAAGTGGTGCGCTTTGGCTCGTGTTACGAGAACATCGCCGACATCGTCAAGCGCCACTTCAGCGTGACGCTGCCGCCCAAGCCGGCGGGCTGAGCGGGCCCGCACCGCCACAGGGGCATCGCCCGGAAACCCAAGCCCGACGGGGTTTTCCGGGTGGTTGCCATTTCAGGATCGAACCGCGCGTTGAATCAGGGTTCCGTCTGATCGATTGCTGGGGCTGTTATTCGCTTATTTCAGCGGCTGCAACCACACGCTGCCGGCAATCATCGGGAGGGCGTGCCATAGCAGGTAGGTGCCGGCGACGGTGAACACCACCGTCGCGAACCAGAAAAAAGGCCGGCAATGCAGGTACGCGTGCGCCGTCTTGCAGCGCTCGCGCAGTCCGGCATGGTTTTCGAGGTAACGCGCGACGATTGCCTTGGCCTGGTTCAAGCCAGAGTGGCGCACGGTGCGCACGGCCTGTGCCGCCTCGGTGAAATGGCCCTCTTCGAGCGCAGCCACCGCCTCTGGCGGAAAATTGCTTTCCTCTGAATTAACTTGCGTCAGAATGACATTGGACATGTTCATGTTGGCCTTCCGGTGTCGGGCGACGCATGTGCTCACCCGCGATGGGGATCAGAATGGCAGACTTGGCACAAGTGCGCGGTGCGCCAGCGCACACCCCGCCTGCGTCAGACCCGATTTAAACGCGCGACGGCCGGGCGGCCAGTCACACCAAGGCAGGGGCAAAAGGTGGCGCGGTGAGCCGGGGGATTGAATCGAGCGTGGTCCGTTTAATTTCGCACGGCCCCTGTTTTCCTGACCCTCGCAGGCCTCGGCAATACGCAAGCCCGGTGTCCGCCTTGTGCCGCGCCTCAGACGATAAGGACAAGCTGACTTGCACGCTTTGCGTATATGGTCATGATATACGGATATGCTTGATTTCGGACAGGTAGAAGGCTTTGACTGGGACACCGGTAATGCCCGTCAGAACGAACGGCACGGCGGTTCACAGGCGGAGGCGGAGCAGGTTTTTTTCGATGCGATGCTGCTGGTCGTCGCCGATGTCGCGCATTCCCGGTCCGAACCGCGCTTTCACGGATTGGGGGCGAGCGCAGCGGCGCGGCTGTTGCATGTGACGTTCACGCTGCGCCAGGACGGCACGCGAATACGCATCATCTCTGCGCGGGACATGAGCCGCAAGGAAAGGATCGTTTATGAACAGAAAATCCAAAGTCGTGCCGCAACTCAAGACCGAGGCAGCCGAGCGCGCCTACTGGGAGGCAAACGACAGTGCCATGCTCGTCGATTGGTCCAAAGCCGGGCACGTTCGCATACCAAATCTCAAGCCGACGACGCAAAGCATTTCGCTGCGCCTGCCACTCCACCTGCTCGAGCGCATCAAGACTGCGGCCAATGCCCGCGACGTGCCTTACCAATCGCTGATCAAGGTCTGGCTCGAAGAAAAAGCCAAACAGTCAGCCTAGGCGGACCTCGCGTGGACACGCTCGCGCAGCGTCGCCTCCAGCGTGATTTAGGGCACGCCGGCGAGCGCCTTTGACAACGGGCGGGCGTCCTTTGCGGCGTTGGTGATTTCGTTGAACTTCACCACATCGATGCCCGGCACTGTGGCTTGCATGCTCAGCGCAATGCGGTCGATGACAAAACCCTCGCCCTGTTTGGCGAGGCGCACACTGGCGTGGGTATCGATGTCGCTGCTGACGAGGCCGGCCTTGTCGCAGGCAAACGAGAACACCGTGATGAAGCAGACGGCATGCGCCGCGCCGAGCGACCCTTCGGGGTTGCTGCCTTTGCGCTCGTCGCCGAAACGGCTGGCAGAGCCGCAGGGATGGTCATTGGGCGCGCCGCTTTCGGTGCTGATCTTGCCGACGCCGTTCTTGCCGGTGCCGACCCATTGCAGGTTTGCGGTTTTTTTCGTTCACGAAGAGCTCCTGGCTGATTGGAATGCTTCGATCCGGCACCCGGGCAAGGACGCACCGCGCCCGGGTGAGAAAAGCCGGCTACGCACTGCTACATGCGCATCTCTTCGGCGACAGGGCGCGTGCCGTAGTACTTGTGGATTTCAGCCGCCCATTTCTGGTCTGCCATGTCGGGCCACTTGTCCTTGTCAAAACCCGGCGCGCTCTCGAGACGTTTCTTGTCCACATCGAGCACAAAGCGTTTGTTGTTGGTGTCGAGGGTCAACGCGCTCCAGGGCACGGCGAACAGCTTTTCGCCCATGCCAAGAAAGCCGCCAAAAGACAACACCGCGTAGCTGATTCGACCGGTGCGCATATCGAGGAGGATCTCCTTGACATCGCCCAGGTCCTCGTCCTTGCGGTTATAGACGTCGTTGCCCATCAGGGTGTCTGCGCCCATCAGTCCGGGACCGGGGCCATGCTTCGGCGCATCCGGCGAGGGAACGTGACCGCCGACGCCGGTGCCGTTGTTGTCGATCTTGTACATGCCATAGGTGTCGCGCTCTACGTAGTTCATTTGCATCTCCTGGAGATTTGCGGTTGATTGCATTTGATTGCATGCCGTTGCGTCCCGCGTCATGTCTTAACCGCAGGAGCCTGCCGCGACGTTGCCCCCCGTACCAGCCATTCCATCGTGCCGGCTGCCTGGCAGTGCTGATGACTGCGGCTTGCCCGGCCTGGTGGAGATTGCCGATTGAGGGAGGTCCGTCTGTGCAAGCCCGGGCAAGAATAGCCATCGGCTTGCGCATGCACCGTACGTTATCCAACTTAGCCGGGGCTTTTTCGGCGCGGCCGGTTTGCAAAGTGCGGGCAAGCACAGGCATTGCCACGACAAAAGAATATTTATGTTCGCAATCGTACATACACGGCAACCCGAACAATCAACACTGATCCGGCGCGAAACGGCGAAACGCAGCGCACAAGAACCGTCTTCAACACAACGCCAAAGGAGTCAGACACCATGGAACAACGCGCCACCTCAGTACTCGGGCACCCCTCGGGTGCACTCGTGCCATCACCGCCAAACAGCAGCGGTCTCAACGAGAGCCTCGCATCGGGGGTTTCCTGGGCGGCTGTCGCGGCCGGTGCGTTTGTCGCCGCGGCCCTTGCCGTAATCCTGCTCGCGCTCGGCAGCGGGCTGGGCTTGTCTTCGATATCGCCGTGGGCCAATAGCGGCGCGTCAGCCTCCGCCCTTGGCGCGGCCACCATCATCTGGCTGATCGCCATGCAAGCCATTGCGTCGGGGATGGGCGGCTATATCGCAGGGCGCTTGCGCACCAAGTGGGTCAACGTGCACACCGACGAGGTGTTTTTCCGCGACACCGCGCACGGCTTCCTGGTTTGGGCCGTCGCGCTGGTCCTCTCGGCGTCGCTGCTCGCTTCGGCCGCCACTTCGATACTGGGCAGTGCCGTGCAGGCAGGCGCAACCGGCTTGTCGATGGGCGCCGCCGCGGCGGTTCGTTCCGGCGGTCGCAGCGCCGATACCGATACCAATGCCTATTATGTCGATTCCCTGTTCCGCAGCGACTCCGCGCAGGCGGCCGGCAGCGATGCGGCAACGACGCCGGAGATCGAACGCATTTTTGGCCGCGGCCTCGGACCGACCGCTTTGTCCGACGGCGACCGCGCGTATCTGGCGAAAAAGGTGGCCGCACGAACCGGACTTTCGACGACCGAAGCGCAAAAGCGTGTTGACGATACGATTGCCCAGGCCAGGCTGGCGGAGGCCGAAGCACGCCGGGCGGCCGATGTCGCGCGCAAGGCTGCGGCACACAGCCTGCTCTGGATATTCCTGTCCCTGCTGATCGGCGCCTTCTGTGCCAGCTATGCCGCGACGCTGGGCGGCCGGCAGCGTGACGGTGTCATCACCTAGCCGTCTTATTAACCATTTGCCGTCGCACATCCTTCAATTTCCCCGGAGCTCGCCATGCGATCCATCCTGCTGTTGTTTTTGGGCATCCCCATTCCGATCATCATCCTCATCGCGTTGTTCGTGAATTGAGCACGCGGCAGGGGTCATTAGCGCAGGTGCGGTGAAGAAGCGGCCTCGCACCGCCGCTGCGGGCGAGGTTTGCCGTGGCATATGCCCCTTTTTTCTATTCACCCGATTCACCCGAGTTTCCCCATTCGCCCATGGAGAACAAGATGGAAACAAAAAGTCACCCGAAGCTTGCCCAGAATGCGATCGGGCTTCTGATGGAAGATCATCGCAACGTCCAGAAAATGTTCAAGGATTACGACAAGCTGCTCGATGAAGCCGAAGTGGAACATGCCGGTGCCAAAGCGCTGATCGAACCGCTTGGCACCACGCACCCGCGCGACGATTTGTTCGATGCCAAGGTCACCGTACTGGGCGAATACATCAGCCATCACGTAAAAGAAGAGCAGGACGAGTTGTTTCCCGAGGTGCGCAAGGCCAAACTGGACCTCGATACGCTGGGACAGGAAATGCTCAAACGCAAGCACGCCCTGCAGTCGGAAATGGGTCTCGCGCAAGCGAGCGACGGTGAAGACAAAATGCCGCTCCTGCGGCCTGCCGCATCAAAACGGAAAAAGCCCGCGGCGGCCGTGCGCAAGTAATGGCCATGAGCAAACCTCCGCGCAAGAAAGCCAATCCTCCGCAACCGGGCAATCGCACCGGACTTGCGCCCTCGCCCGCCGATGCCAACCGGTCGGAGCAGGCGGCGGCGGTTCTGGCACAGGAACCAGGTTCCATACTGACCACCAACCAGGGCGGGGTTGTCAGCGACAACCAGAATTCACTGCGCAGTGGCCCGCGCGGGCCGTCGCTGCTCGAAGATCACATCCTGCGCGAGAAGATCACCCACTTTGATCACGAGCGTATTCCGGAACGCGTGGTTCACGCGCGCGGCGTCGGAGCGCATGGCACGTTCGAGCTTTACAAGTCGATGCGCAAGTACACCAAGGCCGGCTTCTTGCAGGACGCCGCGGTTACTACGCCGGTGTTCGTGCGCTTTTCCACGGTAGCCGGCTCCCGCGGCTCGGCCGACACGGCGCGTGATATCCGCGGCTTCTCGGTCAAGTTCTACACCGCAGAGGGAAATTTCGACCTGGTGGGCAACAACGTCCCGGTGTTTTTCATCCAGGATGCCATCAAGTTTCCGGACCTGATTCATTCAGTCAAGCCCGAGCCGCACAATGAGATTCCGCAGGCGGCATCGGCCCACGACACGTTCTGGGATTTCATCTCCCTGGTGCCCGAGAGCACGCACACCATCATGTGGATCATGTCCGACCGCGCCATTCCGCGCAGCCTGCAGATGATGGAGGGCTTTGGCGTGCACACTTTCCGCTTCATCAGTGAAGCGGGCAAGTCCTGCTTTGTCAAATTCCACTGGAAGCCGGTGCTGGGCGTGCATTCGCTGGTCTGGGACGAAGCCGTCAAGATCGCGGGCAAGGACGCCGACTTTCATCGCCGCGATTTGTGGGATGCCATTGACGGGGGCCATTACCCGGAATTCGAGTTCGGTGTGCAAATCGTGGCCGCCGAAGACGAACACAAATTCGATTTCGACCTGCTCGATCCGACCAAGCTGATTCCCGAGTCGCTGGTGCCGGTGCAACTCATCGGCAAGCTGACGCTCAACCGCAATCCGGACAATTATTTCGCAGAAACCGAACAGGTCGCGTTCCACCCCGGACATGTCGTACCAGGCATCGATTTCAGCAACGATCCGCTGCTGCAGGGACGGCTGTTTTCCTACACCGACACGCAAATCACGCGCCTTGGCGGCGGCCCCAATTTTCACGAGATCCCGATCAACCGGCCGATTGCGCCGGTCAGCAACAACCAGCGCGACGGACACATGCGCCAGACCATCACCAAGGGGCGTGTCAGTTACGAGCCCAATTCCCTCGGCGGCGGCTGCCCGATGCAAAAGCCCTGGGAGCAGGGCGGGTTCGCCAGCTTCCCCGACCCGGCTGAGGGTGTGAAGATCCGTGCCCGCAGCGCCAGTTTTGCCGACCATTTCTCGCAGCCGGCGCTGTTCTGGCGCAGCCAGTCGGCAACGGAGCAAGAGCACATTGTGTCCGCGTTTTGCTTTGAACTGGGCAAGCTTGGCGTTGCGGCGATACGCGAACGCATGGTGTCAGTGCTGACCCAGGTCGATGCGGGCCTCGCGCAGCGCGTTGCCGACGGCCTCAACATGGCCGTTCCCGCGCCGCCGCCAGGCGCGGCGCAAGTGCCACGCACGGACGAGCCACAATCGGATATGGCCCTCAGCATGGCCGGCGCGGCAAAAACTTCAATCGTCGGCCGAAAGATCGCCTGCCTTGCCGCCGATGGCGTCGACGCCGCCACGCTTGAGGCGCTGCGCACGGTGCTCGAAGATCTCGGCGCGGGCGTCAAGATCATTGCCCCGCGCATCGGTGACATCAGCACGGCCCAGGGCGGTACGATCACGGTGGACCACAGCCTTGCGACCACGAGTTCGGTGCTTTTTGACGCGGTGTATGTGGCTGGCGGCAAAAGCGCCGAAACGCTCTGTCGTAACGCGCATGCGGTTTTGTTCATCCGGGAAGCCTACAAGCACGGCAAAGCGCTCGCCGCGAGCGATGAGGGCACCACGCTTATCGCCAAGGCCGCCGGCCAGCCGGGCACAGCGGAGGGAACTCCAGTGGGCACACAAGTGGGAGCATTCGCCGGGCCGGGCGTTCTGACAGCGTCCGGGAAAAAGTCCAACGCCGAAATGGCCCAAGCCTTTGCCACCGCAATAGCGCAGCACCGTTTCGCCGAGCGCGCCGATGCCGATTCAGTCATTGCATGACGCTTTCGCCCGCCGGCCCATGACGAAGACCGTGAAATGTACGGTAACACGCCGCGTCGACCCGAGCACGTCCCGGGAGTAAAGATCATTGGTCACAGCAACAGCGGCGCCGAATCGCGGCTTGAACCCGGTCAAGGCCGGAGCAAGAATGGACTTCGCGGTGCGCATGACTTGGCACTTTCAAGTCGGCAGTAACGCGCCGCAAAGGCATGGCAACAGCCACTTTCATCCATCGCAATAACCCACAAGGAAACCTCATTGACACCACTTTCAATCCTATGCTCCCCGCCTCCACGCCTAAAAAACCCGACGGGGCACCCGGCGATGCCGCCGCCGGCGGCCACAACGCCGTCAACAAGGCGAGCAGTCTCGTCGATGAGGCTATCGGGCAAATCAAACCGGGTATCGCCCGCGTCGCCGCGACAGCACATGGCGCCGTTGACAAGGTCGCCGAAGCCGCCGAACCGGCCGCCACATGGATCAACGAGAAAGCCCGGACTCTGCGCGAAACGCAGCAGCGTATGTCGGCCGAGGCGGGCCAGTACGTGTCGGACAATCCGCTAAAGACCGTGGCCGCCGCAGCGGTGACCGGCATGCTCATCGGCCGCCTCATACTCTGAGCGCTGAGCGCTGAGGCCTGCAAGCTTCAGGCAGCGGCCACCCACCGCCGTGCCTGAGGGCGCCACGGCGCCCACCGGAGCATCGTCGTTGATTCGAGCCAGATCCGGGCAACGCTCGCCTGCCCCGTTGACATCGTGCCACCGACGTTGGGGGCGTCGGCGAAACCGTTAAACACGATGACGTCTGAATCGGGACCCGTCACCCCCCGCGATCATCACGCTGCGCTCGATGACAATGTCTTAGCGGTCGCCTCACTTCGGCCGCGGCGGGAGGATGGCGCGGTCGGGTTGCGCCAGTTCGCCGGCGCGCATTTGTGTCGCCGCGGCGACCACGGCACGCGCGACATTGCGCACTTCCTCCTGCACGGCGGTGTCCGCATCGAGCGCGTCGTGACTGTTGTAATAGGGCTCGTAATAGCCGATATAACGATCGAGCCTGGCCGCCTTGCCGGCGGCGATGAGGCCCATCCAGTCGAGCCAGTCGGTGAGGTTGCGCCGGTGCGACTCAACGCCGGCGACATCGCCGTGCACTACCACGCCGTACACCCGCCCGGACAAATGTTTGGGGTAATTCCAACCTGCGGCCTCGATGGCCTTGGCCTCGGCCACATGCTTGCCGTGGGTGCTGCTCGGGTCGGCGTTGCCACCGTCGGCGCAGACCAGCCGGTCTATCATCAGCTTGAGCGGCGAGGGCGACTGATACCAGTAGGTCGGCGCGAGAATGATCACCGCGTGCGCCGCGACCCAGCGCTCGTAGATCTCGGCCATCCAGTCGTCGGCCTGGTCGAGGGCGTGATTCGGATAGCAACTGCAAGGCCAGTGGCACAAGGGCATCGCGCTCGCTACGCAGCCCTTGCACGGGTGGATGTTGCGGCCGTATTCGGAGGTCACCAGGCTGAGGTCGAGCAGGTCGGCTTGGGCACCGAGGCCCAGCACGACATGGCGCGCGCTCTGCGCCATGCGCCAGGTCTTGGACACTTCGCCCGGGCAGGTGCCGTCATTACGCGCGCTGCCGCAAACGATCAGCACGCGCGGGGGCGTGTCTTTTTGCTGCCAGGCTTTTTGCGCCGCCTTGAGGCGTTTGGCCGTATCGAGCCATTGCAGCGAAATCGGGTAGGTCGGATCGGCATAGCCTTTGCCGGCGGGCCGGGTCAGCGGTGCCTTGCGGCCGTCCTGGTAGGCCTCCCAGGCGATATCCTCAAGGCGGGCGATGGCCTCGTGCTCGGCGGCGTATGCCGGATCGTAAAAGCGCACGTTGAAGCGCGCATGGAACTCGCTGCGCGTCAGCGGCGCAGAAGCCTGTCCCTTGCGGATTTTCGTCATGCGTTTCCGCTCAGGCGCCTACTTGCCCTTCTTCTTGTCGAGCGCGAGGCTCGAATGATCGCCGGCCTGCCCGGCGAGCGGCATGGCCTTGGCTTTTTCCGCCGGGGTCATGACGGCATTCGGCGCCGCCTGTTGATGAAGCGTGGTCGGACTGGGCGTGGGCGCGGCCGTGACTGGGGCCGCCTGCGCCGCAAACACCGCCTTGGCGTCAGGCACCGACGGATCGCGCTGTGCCGAACCCTGTGCGACAAAGCCTGCGCTTGGCATGGTCTGCGAGGGCTGGCCATTCGACTGCAGTGCCGCCTCGTCGCGTTTCTGGCAGCCGGCCAGCAGCGTCAGCAACACCGCCAGCGCGCAAACGGCCGGCAATGTTCGGGGAAAGGCATGCGTGCGTCGGGTCATCTCTGTCTCCGGTCAGTCATGGCAGAACGACAGGCAACGGCCGGTCGCCGTTCGGGAAATCAATACCGCATTGTATGCGCTTGCGCCGAAGTGTTCTGTACGATGCCGAACAAAACGTCACCGGCGCCGTACATAAGCTGGAAACCCAATACCGGCGCGGGTTTCCAGCAGATATGGCGCGGGGCGCGGACTCTCTACACTCGGCAGACGGCGCGGCGGCCAATACAATGTTATGGCCTTGCTGCTATCGCCCCTTGTGCGCTGCGGCGGGCTGGGTCGTGGCCGGGCGTCTCTTTTTTGCCACCAACTTCACCACATGCAGCGCAGGTGTTGCCGCCTTTGCCGGCGGCGTCCCGTTCTTGAACACGCCGCGAAAATTCATCAGCACGAGGCCCGCCTGCAGGACCATCAGCGCATAGGCCTGCGTGTGCCAACCCCACACCGCCCACAACCCATTGCTGGCAAGGAACACCCAGAAGCCCGCCTCGCGCCTCGGTTTGGATTGCGATGCCACCAGCCAGGCCGCAACAACCGTCAGGACCATGGCGGGCCATTGGATGAGGTCAAGCATGTTCATAAGTTGCTGTCCTTGCCGGGGGTGAGCCACTCTTGGCGGGCAGGCCGGGCGCCAACGCCATTGCGCTGGCCGCGCGTGCCGGCCCGACAAAATGACGGGGCTGCGCCAGTGGGCCATAATCGCGAACACCCGCGCGAATTTCTGTGCGATGCCGAACAAAGCCCGGCCATCCACCCGGGCATCGCCCGCAAAAGCCCGACTGGAGAGGGTTTCCAGCAGGTATGCCTCGAGGCGATGAGGCGCCCGCCCGGTACCGCAACGAAAAAACCAAAGTCTGATCGCGCTGTTCCCCCGGCGCTAGCTTGTCTGCGCTGCAGGCTGATTCTGTTTGAGGCAGTCGTAAAAACGGCGCAATACGCGGATCAATTGCGATGGCTCGACCGACTGGCGCTGGAACAGGTATATCTCTGCCATTTCCTCCAGGCTTAGAGCCTCGCCAGGAATATGGCCCATCGTCCAGGTCTCTAACATGCGCTGCTGGCACCTCGAAATGGTGATGAGGCGGCAGTCGGAATGACGCGGATCATCGAGGATTCGCGCATAACGCTTGAACACCATCGCCTCGGGTCCCTCCGTAATCCGGGTCAGAGCGACATTTCTTTACCGATGCACAGGGCTGGCGTTGATGGCGAAGGCCTCAGCCTGTGCGCCGCATCGAGCCGATGCTAGAACGGCAGCAGGCGGCGCAATGACCTCACGCCCTCTTGCACCGCGTCGGCCGGCGTCGGGGCGGATGCCGGGGCGCGATCGGCCGCCGGCGGCGCATTCTCAGTGCCGCGCTGCGTCGCCCCGGAACGGCCACGCCGGCCACCATCATCTTCCGACAGCATGGTCATCGCGGTTGACTTGAGCCGCACTTTCACCGCCCAGATCTGCTCCCAGGTTTGTTTCGGATCCCCGGGCCGCGGCGGTTGCACGAGGTTCAGTTCGTCGCCGTAGGCAATGAAATTGAGCATCGCCCCCTCGCCCTTGAAAATGCCGGCGGGCACCTTGCACTCGGTCACTTGCGGCGACATCACGACTTTTTCGCGGATCAATCGATCGACTTCGGCAGGCGCGATGAAATCCATCAGCGTCTGGCCCATGGTCTGGATTTCACTCGAGGCCCACATCACCACGTCGTTTTGCGACTCGCCCTGCCCTGCGGCCGAGGCAAAGTAACCGGTGGCGGTCGGTACGGCCTTCCAGTTCACCGCGTAGGCGCCGGCCGCGGTCCTGGCCACCGCATCAAACGCAACCGCCTCCATGAAGTCGTGGCGCTCGCCGACGGCAAAGCGGATTCCCGGCGAATAATTGCCGGCGACAACATGGTCGCCCTGCAGCGACGCGTTGCCCGGCACGGCACGCGAATCTTCAGCGTTCGGCCAGTCACCAAAGCTGCGGTTGCGCCCTGAAGACGGGCCGCGCGCCCGCGCAACGTTGATGTTGCGAAACGCGCGCCCCGCTTCCTGTGCATTCATTTTGGCGAAATCAAGAATCACCGGCTGGCCGGCACGCACCTGCTCGCCGCAGCCCCAGTAAATCAGCACACGTCCCCTGGGGCGATCCGGTTCGCGCTCTTCGTCGTCGCGCTCGCGGCCCGCGCGCTCGCCGCGCGGCGTCACCAGCGGCAGGCTTTGCCCCATGGCGAGGCCGGCCGGAATAGTGTGCGCGGCGCGCGGTTCGCCGCCCGCCACCTGCGATGAACCAAGATCGAGCTTGATGCGTTTGCCACCGGCCATGCCCTGTGGCATCAGCGCGCCCATGCCCGGCGGTATGTCGAAGCCCATGCCGCCCGCAGTCTCGACGCTCATCCAGTACACGGCAACCGGCGGCTTAACCTGCTGCGTCTGCGCCAACGCGCCGAACGCCAGCGAAACGGCAATGGCAGCGCCGAAAGCGCCAAGCGGGATGCGATGGTTCATGGCTGGTCTTTCCTCACATTGTTACGCGAGACGCTATTTTGCCGCGAATGGCCTTGGCCGTGCCCGGCTTTGGCCGCAAGTAGATGCGCACCGGGTGAGACGGCGGCGACCCGGACGTTCTTTGTGCACGCTACGAATATTGCGATATCGCAAAAACGTTCCCGCATCGCCAATGCCTCCGACCCGTGATTGAGTTTATGCGCGCGCTTGCTATGATAGATTCCGGATCATGAGATCATCTTCACCCATATGTCTTCTTCAATGTCGCCTTCAATGTCACCTTCACCTACATGCGCGATACGACACTCATTGTAACCAACGACCAGGCGCGGGGCCTGGTCTCGATGGCCGAAGCGATCACCCTGGTCGAAGCCTCCTATCGCGATCTGGGTGAGGGCCATGCCGAGGTAATGCCGCGCCGGCGCATCCATTCGCCGCTCGACGGTGCTGGCAAGAACTGGGGCGAGCCGCGCTGGTCCTGGCTCAATGTCATAGGCGGCACGGTTCCGGCGATAGGCGTAATCGCCTTGCGCGTCGATGCGGCACAGGTTGCGAAGCCGCAGCGCGACGGCAGGGAACGCTTCGAGTTCCGCGGCGACGTATCGGGTTTCGTGCTGGTCTGGGACATGCATACCAATGAATTAATCGGCATCGTGCACGATCACGCGGTGTCGGCGCTGCGTGTAGGCGCGACCTCGGGCGTCGCCGCCAAATACCTCGCGCGCGAAGACGCCGAAACCATTGCCATACTCGGCTCGGGCAAGCAGGCCGCCGCGCAGGTGGAAGCGATGAAAGCCGTGCGCCCTTCGCTGCGCCGGCTGCGTGTCTATTCGCCGACGCCGGCCAACCGCACGCGCTTTGCCGAAACCATGGGCGAGCGATTCGGCCTCGAGGCGACAGCCGTTGAGAGTGCCGAGCGCGCGGTGCGCGGCGCCGACATTGCCATCGCCGCCTCGAACGCGGCCGGCCCCATCCTGTTTGGCGAGTGGCTGGAACCCGGTTGCCACGTCGTGGGCATGCTCTCACCAAGCCGCTTCGACCCGCGGCGCGAGCTCGACAACGAATGTGCCCGTCGCGCCGACCTCATCACCGTCAACCTCAAGGCACAGGTCGAACTCGACGACCAGACCGAGTTGACCGAGCCGCTGCGCCTCGGCCTGATTACCTGGGACAAGATCAGCGAAATCGGCGAACTGGTCACCGGTGCCGCGCCGCGCCGCAGCACGCCGCAGCAGATTACCTATCACAACAACAACGGCGGCATGGGCAACCAGTTCGCCGCCGTGTGCAAACGTGTGCTCGAAGTCGCGCGCGAGCGCGGCATCGGTACCGAGCTGCCGATGGAATTGTTCATGCAGCGGCGCAACAACGATGTGTCCTCGCCGTGACCATGGCCGGGGAAGCACTTGCGCTGTGGCATGAATGGAATTCGGTGCACTCATACAAGGTGCGCATCGTGCTCGCGGAGAAAAACCTCGCCTGGACCAGCCATCCGCTCGAGCTGCTGCGCTTCGAGCACCTCACACCGGATTACCTCGCCATCAATCCGGACGGCGTGGTGCCGACGCTCATGCACGAGGGGAGCGCGCTATTTGACTCGACGCCGATTTGCGAATACCTCGACGAGTGTTTCGGTTTCACCGAACCGCCGCTGATGCCGGCCGATGCCTACGGCCGCCTGCAGGTGCGCCGCTGGCTCAAGTACCACGACGATATTGCCCATGCCGCGGTGCGCGATGCGAGCTTTCAACTGCTCTACAAGCCGGTGCTGGCGGCCATGCCACGCAATGCGCTTGAGGCGCTGGTCGCGCGCCACCCGCGGCCGGAGCGCCGGCGCAAATTTCTCGACGGGGCCAACCCGTGCATCGACTGGGACGTGCTGCTCGCCAGCATCCGCGCCAGCCTAGCCGTCGCACAACGCATTGATGCCCGGCTCGTCGCCAACGGCGGCGTGACACAATGGCTCGAAGGTGCGGCCTTCACGCTCGCTGACGTTGCCATGGCGCCGTTTGCCGAGCGCCTGGCCAATCTCGGTTGCGGTTTTGTCTGGCAAGGGCTGGATGCCGGTGATGCCTGGTCGCAGCGTTTGCTCGCGCGCCACAGCGTGCAATCGACGCGCCCGCCGCCGGCCTTTCGCCTCAAAATACCCGACGCAGCAACGATAGAAGAACTGCGCACGCGCCTCGCCGTGCGCGCAGCAGACTAGCCAGCAAGCCCATTCCATCTTTTTCGAAAAGGAAGCACGCATGCCCAGCCGCCTCGTTGCCCTCTTGTTCATCCCCCTGCTATCGGTTTGCGGCGCATCCGCCCTGGCACAAGGCTGGCCGTCGCGACCGATCACGCTGATCGCGCCCTCATCCCCGGGCAGCACGCCCGATACGGTTGCGCGCATCCTGGCGCAAAAACTCAGCGAGCAACTGGGCCAGCAGGTGGTGGTGCAAAGCCGCGCCGGGGCCAGCGGCAACCTCGGTTCCGAATCGGTCGCCAAGGCGGCGCCCGACGGTTACACCCTGCTGCTGGGCTCGATTGCCAACACGCTCAATCCGCACATGATGAAAGGCCTCGGATTCATGCTGGACGACCTTGCTCCGGTATCCTCGGTGGCGGCTGCACCCGACATCCTCATGGTCAATCCAGCCGTCCCAGCCAACAATCTGCAGGAACTGATCGCCTGGCTCAAGAGCAAGCCGGGTACCGCCATCGCCATCCCCGGCTTTGGCAGCACGCCGCACCTGTCGACCGTGATGCTGCGGGCGATGACCGGCATCGAGCTCAACATCGTTCCCTATCAGGGCGGCGGCGCCGTCTTGCAAGGCCTGCTCGGCAACCAGGTGCCGGTGGCCTTCGGCACCTCGGTGTCAGTGATTCCACGACTGCGCGCCAAACAGTTGCGGGGCCTCGGCGTCACCAGCGCCAAGCGCCTGGCCAGCATGCCGGACCTGCCGACCCTGGCCGAGCAAGGCCTGACGGGGTTTGATATCACCGCGTGGTTCGGCGTGTTTGCGCCGGCGAAAACACCCCAGGCCGTCATCGACCGCCTGTCCGAGGAAACGCGCAAGGCCCTCGCTTCGCCCGATGTGCGCAAGCGCCTGACCGATCTTGGCGCCGAGCCGCTGGGCAGTTCACCGGCGGAATTCTCCGCCTTCGTCAAGACCGAATATCTGAAATGGGGCAAGGTCGTGGCCGAGGCCGGCATCAAAGCCGAATGAGATATCGGCTGGAAACGGCCGACTGGCGCGGCTTTTCAGCTATTGTCGGTCCGGCGAACAGGGTCTAGTTGACCGCCACCGCCCGCGCCTCGACCGGCGCGGCCATCGCCATGCGCCATGCCTCGAATGCCTCCCGGGCCATCGGCCGCGCGATGAGGTAGCCCTGCACCAGGTCGCATCTCGCCAGTCGCAGGATCGCGAGCTCGGCCTCCGTCTCTACGCCCTCGGCGGTGACCTCGAGGCCGAGGCTGTGTCCCAAGTCGACAATCGATCGCAACAGCGCCTGGCGGCGCGGATCGGCATCCACGCCGTCGACGAAGCTGCGGTCGATTTTCAGTTCGTTCACCGGCAGCCGCTGCAGGTAGGCGAGCGAGGACTGCCCGGTGCCAAAGTCATCGACCGACAGACCGACGCCGATCGCGCGCAGTGCATTCATCACGCGGATCGGATCCTGTCCGCCGGCAAGCAGCCCGGTCTCGGTAAGCTCCAGTTGCAGGCGTTTGGGCGCCACCTTGTGCTTGCCGAGCAGGGCGGCGACGCGTTCGGGCAGCCCCTCGTCCTGCATATCCAGGGTGGAAACGTTGACTGCGAGCATGAGATCGATGTCGCGCTCCTGCCACTCGGCCAGCGTGAGCACCGCCTGTTCGAGCATCCACTGCGTCACCTGCCGGATCCGGCCGGTGCTCTCGGCGAACGGAATGAACTCCCCCGGTGGCAGCCAGCCGCGTTCCGGATGCTCCCATCGCACCAGCGCCTCGGCGCCGAGCAGCCGCCCGTCGACCGGGGACACCTTGGGCTGCAGGAACTGACGCAACTGGCCGCCGCCGATGGCCGCCTGCAGGTCGGACAGCAGGCTCAGATGCGTTTGCCGTACCGCCTCGACGCTCGGGTTGTAGAGCATGTGCGACTGGCGCTGGCGCTTGCCCTCGAACATGGCCTGTTCGGCGCGGCGCAGCAGCGATTCGGCTTCCCCGGCATGCGTGGGAAACAGCGCCATGCCGACCGACACCGACAGATCGAGCGCATGCCCGTCCCAGCTGACCTTGTGCTCCACCGCCGCGCGTACCCGCTGCGCCACGACCGTCGCCTGCTCGCCGTCCTCGAGCGGCACCAGAAAAACAAATGTGCCCCCGCCGAGCCGGCCGACGCGGCCGTCCGCGGTGAACAGTCCGGACAGGCGCGCTGCCGCGTTCTGCAGCACTGCGTCTCCCGCATCGAAACCGAGAATCGCGTTGACGCTCTTCAAGCGGTCGACGTCCATGCACATCAGCACCGCCTGCGCGTTCTGTTCGCGCCAGAGAGCGAGCAGGCTGCGGGCTTCGTCGATGAAGCGCGCACGTTGCGCGAGACCGGTGAGGCGGTCGGTGTGGGCCATGCGCAGCAACGACTGCTCACGCTCGCGGACGGCCTCGGCCAGGGTGTTCAGCACCGCCGACACGCGCCCCACTTCGTCGTCGCTGGTCACCGGCACACGTGCCCGAAAGTCGCCCGCGGCCAGTTGATGCGCGACAGCCTCGGTGCGCTGCAGCGGCCGCACGATGCTGCGCGCGATGCCCAGGGCAAGCAGGCCCCCGAGCAGCAGCGCGACGGCGCAAAGGGCCCAGACAACCCTGCGGTCGGTGTCGATCCGGGCGCGCAGTGTCTCAGCCTCCTGCGTCGTCGCGAGGCGCTGCTGGCGGTTGAGGTCGTTCAAAGCGCCCGAGAGTTGACTGAGCGCCTCCTCCACTTGCAGTCCCATCATCGCGTGCGCGGCCGGCATGTCGTCGGCTTCGATCAGGTCCGCGGTCAAGAGGTAGATATCGCGATAAGTGCGCAGGCGCGCCAGCACCGTCCGCACCGCCTCGCCGCGGCCCTGGTCGAGGTGGCGGGCGTCCAGTGCGGCCAGGGCGCTGTCGACCTCACGGTTGGAGGCGTCGATCTGCGCATAGGCCGCGACGCGGGCTTGCCGCGGGAGGCTGATCAGGACCAGCAACTTGCGGGCGACGGCGTCGGAGGTGCGGCGCGCATCATCGACCCGTTCGGAGATTTCGTATTGCTCGGCGGCGAGGCGCTCGTAGCGCCCGGCCAGGTTACCCATCTGATGCTCCGCCAGCCATGCAATGCCGAGCGTGAGCGACAGCAGGACCAGGAACGCCAGCGCGAGGCGGTTTCTGATCTGCAGGCGGAAAAAAAGATGGCGGGGCGGTGGCATGGGCGCGCTCGGACGTTAAGCTTGTTATCGGCCGGCACGGACCCGGACTTGAGGCCGGCGCTCCGGGCGCCGTCCTCGACGCAGTGGCGGGTCCGCCCGCAGGGGCTCAATCGCCAAGTCCAGGCTAATAGCGTCAGAATGACTTTTCTCGACGCAATTGGGCACCTGCGCGATGTCGCCTTTGAATCGCTCGCTCCGCAAAGTCCAACCGCAGCCCTTGGCAGCGGAAGCCGTAAACCGTAAACCTGACCTTGTGGATCCGGCGCTCGAACCCTGTGGTTCCGGCGCTCGAATCCTGTGCAATCTCACACTGACCCTGTTTTCCCTGTTTTCCCTCTTTTTCCCTCTGGTCGCGAATGGCATGAGGCGGCAACCCCCGGCGCGCTAGGCCGCGCGCTACGGCGGGTGTCATATTCTGGAAACGGCCTACCGGCGTGGGTTTCCAGCAGGTCTGCGCGGTTTTTTATTCGCTGCGCGGGGGTGCTTCCAGAAGGGCTTGCGCGCGGCAAGCCGCGTGATGGCTTGTTGTGCAACGAGCAGTTCGCGCGCGTCGCGTCCGGCAAACCAGCCCGCGGCAAACAGTACAAAGTCGGCTGCCGGCGAGAGGTCGCCAATCAGGCGCAGCGCGCTTTGCGCGTCGTTGACCTGGCCGAGCGCCTCCTGCAGCACTTCGAGGCCGCGCAAATAAGGGGCCACCGACGCCGCTTCAAACAGCGCGGCAAAGGTTTCCGCGCCGTAGCGCAGTTTTTTTGCGGCGATGCGCGCGCGATGGCGCTGCCCGGCGGTGCGTGAGGCGAGCTCGCCGCCATCGCGCAGCAGGCGTTTGTGGCGCCGGCGGATTTGCGCGGCGGCAAAGTCTGTCAGCGTCGGTGCGCCCCCGACCGGCGCCGGCGGCGTGCCGAGCCAGCGTGACAACGCGAGCAAGGCCGCGCACCAGTCGGCGCCCGTGAGCGTTGCGCGCGCGTTTGCGCGCGCAACGCTGCGACGGCGCCGCGCGCGTGCGAGCAGCGCCGCGCCGCCCGCACCGCTCCAGGCGGCGAGCAAGGGCGGCAGCGTCTCCCCGATCAACACGTCCCAGTCGCGCGCCTCACCCAGTGCGTTGGCGATCGGCCTGAGCGTATCGGCCAGTGCCGCCGCGGCTGGTTCGGCCTGCCCGGCGAGCTTGAGCGCCGAGCGCATGCGCCGCAGCGCCACGCGTGTCTGGTGCAAGAATTCGGTGTCGCGCGGCTGGCGCAGTACGCCGGCGGCATTGGCCTCGGCCTGGGCGAGGCAGGCGTCCACGACCACGCGCAGCGCCCGTTCCGGGCCGAGCGCCGCGCCGATCGAGGGCAGCGCGAACTTGGCCGGCTGCAGCGGCGCGTTGCGATAAAGCCGGTAGCCCTGCTCGGCCTTGCTCACGCTGTCCGGGCGCAGCCGCACCTGCCGTTGCAAGGCGGCGGCAAGTTCGTAGAGCGCCGCCGCATCGCCTTCCTTCAGTTCGAGTTCGACCTCGCAGATCGCGCGCTCACGCCGGCCGCTGGCGATGCGGCCCTGGTCGAGCGCAATCTCGATACGCGTTCCGGGCACCGGCTCGAGCAGCCAGGCGGTACGCATGAAGTCGGTGCTGAACACCGCCTGCAGTTGCGCCGGCAGGTCGTCCGCCTTGAACGCGTCGAGCGCGCTGCCGGCGAACAGCGCGAGCGCGAGCGCGCCCTGCGACAGCGGATATTCCCATTCGCTGCGCTGGTGCAGGCCGGCCGCAGCGCCGCCGCCGGCCTTGAGCGTCTGCAGCCATTTGCCGCCGGCGCGGCGCAGGCGCAGCGCCATGCGCGCCTGCGACAGACGCAGGTCGGGCGTGTCGAAATAGGTGTTGAGCATGCGCCGACGCAGCGGCCGCAACCCGGAGAGCAGCGCATGGCGCCTGAACGCGGCGGCGTCCTCGGGCGAGAGCGCCAGCTTGAGCTCGAGTTCGATGGCCATGGTCGTGGTTGGAACGCTTCCCCGGGTACGGATTCGGGCGCACGGTGGCATGAGCCGGTGCGCGGCCAAAAGCGGGATTGCGCCCACTCTTCACTACATTGTCCATGCAGTATAGCTTGCGACGTTCGCGGCGCCGGCCGGGGGACTGCCGTTGGTGAAGTGCCGTTGGCAAGGTTTGCGGCCATTCTCCGGAACAGGCGGGCTTTTACCGCAGGTAATTCCGCGCGTAGCGAGGAATCTGCTTTTCGGCTTTCCCTTAACAACAGATTCCTCAGCCTTCGGCTTCGGAATGACAATGCTTGCTCAGGCGTCCTCGCGTACGACCACGTTGCGCTTGAGCACGATGGGCGCACCGCCGAGGCTTTTTTTCACCATCCATTGCGCCAGCGACGCATCGAGGTAATCGGCGTGCCCCGGAAACCAGCCGATCAGCGCATCGGCAAGGCGGCGGCCTTCGGCAACGTCGCCGGCGGCGACCACCGCCATCACATCGCGCACCGACTTCAGCACGGCGGCGTGCTCGTCGTTATGGCAGTCCTTGGCCGGGAAGTCGGTTTTTTCCATCCACACCCGCTCTTCCTCGAAATGCTTTTCCGCATGGCGCGCAAACGCATCCAGGCACGCGGCAAAGTCGGCGTCAGTGGCCTTGACCATGGCATTGACAACTTCGACAAACTCGCGGTGCGTGTCGTCCATGGGCTGGAAACCGAGCAAAAAAGCATCGGTCCATTCAAAGTTTTTTTCGGTGGACATGAGTGTGGGCAGTCAGAAAAAATCGGTAAAAATAACCACTTCGAAGCATAGCACCGGCCATGAATACAGGTGGCACCGTCTGGAAACGTCCTTGCAGGGCGCACTGCGGCCGGTAGGCCGAAGCCGTTCGACGGGCGCCGGGACTTCTCGGCGAAACCCCCGTCTTACCTCCTCGCGCGCGTTTTCAGCATGCACACCCTCAGCGCCTGAGCATCCAGGGCAGTACCAAGATCACCACCCCGGCCGCCAGCATTGCCAGCACATGCAGCCAGAACAACACCGGCGCGTCGCGCCGGCGCAACGGCACACGACGATAAATCAGCGTCTCGCCCCAGGCCGCACCAATCAGCGCGCACAACAGCAGTACGACGCCGAGTGCGGCAACGATGTCGCGCATCTGCAGCGGCAGCCAGGCCACCGCCAGCAGCGCGAGCGCGCAGGCGATGGCAAGGCCGATGCGCAGCCAGAAGCCAAAGGGCTCGCTCGAGCGCCGCACGGTGTAGTACTTGCCGCCGTACTCGCCTTGCATGGCGCCGGTCAGCGCAAAATAAATGACGATCAGCGCACCGGCCGTCAGCAACCATGGATAGAACATGGCGCCGAGCATAACGGAATCGGCCGCAACGGTGGCGCCTGCTGTCTGGTGGGTGCGGGTGTGAGGTCAGTCCGACGCCACACCAGGCCTCAGCAAGCTTGAGCCAGCAGGTCGTGCCGGCCTTGCACGCTATGTGCGCGCAGTCACCACCGCATCGGCGAGGATTTCTATTTTCATGCCGGGGACGACCAACGCCGCCGCGACAATGCTGGCGCGATCGGGTTAGGGCGGCGCGAAGAACTCGCGATAGACCTCATCGACGGCGTTCATATCGTTGACATCGGTCAGGTAGATCAACACCTGCGCCACATCCGCCATGTCCGCGTTCGCGGCAAGCACGGCACGACGCAGATTGCTGAAGGTGAGTCGCGCCTGTTGCGCTATCGGGCCGGTGTCGATGCTGCCGTCCCCGCGCACCGGGCCGTGGGTGGTGAACAGTATGCCGCCGGCGCGCACCGCCCACGAAAAAGGCTGCGCCGGTTGCGGCAGGCCGGCGTCGATGATGTCCTTCACGCTGCCGGCCCTCACTCAGCCTGGATGCCGAACTCCTTGATGACGCGGCCATACAAAAAAAGTTCAGAGTATCAGGCCGCAGCGAGGCTGCGCGTCTCCACGGCGACAATGGCCTTGGCCTGGTTGAAGTCGCTTGTGTAGCCCGCGCCGAAAAGGCAGCACGCGAGCAAATTGACGATGGGCAGCGGCAGCGGCGCGGTGCCGGCCATCACCTTGCGTATGTATTCGGCGGTGGCCCTGGCTTCGGTGTTTTGTTCGAGTTGCGCCAGTTTGTCGGCGGGCGTGTGTTCCTGCTCGAACAGGACCTGGCCCGCGCCGTCGCGGAAGAACTCGATTTTTGGCCGCCGCCGCGGGTTGGCGTAGGGCTCGCCCTCGGTGCCGCGCATCAGCAGCGCCGTGTCACCGGTGGCGATGAAATATTCGTGCAGCTTGAGCAGAACATCGGGGTGGGTCACGCTGACCAGCTTGAGCGAGCGGCCGATGCCAAAGGGATCGATGAGCTTGGCCACCGTGTGGCCGCTGTTACGCACGCCAAGGCGGCTGCGCAGCGCGAGCAGGCTGGCGAGGCCGGGCGCGAGCACCGCGGTGGGCACGAAGGCGAGCTTGTCGGTGTCGAGCGCGCTCTGCACCTGGCCGAGCGTGGCGCAGGGCAGGATGCCGAGCTCGCGAAAAATATAGGCGCTGGCAACGCGCCCCTGACCCTCGAGCGTACCGTGCACCAGCACCGGCAGGCCCATGCGTTGCAGCAGCAGGGCCACCAGCGGTGTCAGATTGGGTTGGCGCCGCGCACCGTTGTAACTGGGGATGACCACCGGACGGGTATCGCCCGAACCGGTCGGCGCCTGCAGGTGGTGTACGCGCTCGCTGGCCGCCTGGGCAAAGCCCAGCAACTCGGGCACCGATTCAGTCTTGACGCGCAGCGACAGCAAGATTGCGCCCAGCTCCAGGTCGGGCACGCCGCCGTCGAGGATCGCGCCGAACAACTGCTGCGCCTCATCGCTGCCGAGGTCGTGGCTGCCGTTGGTGCCGCGGCCGATTTCCTTGATGTAGTGGGCGAAGCTCATGGGCTGAGGGGACCGTAAAAACCGTATCGGTGATGTACGGTATCGAACATGTTCGGCGAAGACCACTGAAAATTTTTCAAGGGCACCGGCCCGACGCGAACTGGTGAATATTGTGGGTACATGAACTTCTATTAGCAACGCGTGTGCCAGCAGGATCAATACGCCTTATAAGGCGAAATACGGGCTATGGGCGCGGCTGCGGGCCGCAGCGCCGCCGCCATCAGGTCGCAATCGGGTCGCAATCGGGCCCATCCGGAGGCATTGACGCCTCGCGCTGGTGCAATGGATTTGTTGCGTTGCGGAATATGACAGCAGCGTTGCAATGCCATGCCGCCACGGCGACGCAGGCAGAAAGTGTGAAGTCAGCCGATAAGCCGGGTTCTGTTCAGGGGCTTGCGCCCCCCTGACGATCATTCATCTGGGCCCCGGGTTGCCCCGGGGCTCAAGCCACCTACCCGCAGACTCCGTGGGTCACGTCAACGTCTGCCTATTTGGTGTTGCTCCGGGTGGAGGTTACCGCGTTTCACCCGCCGCTCCCGCTTGCGCGAGAGCGGCGACTCGTCTCTGTGGCCCTATTCCTCGTCTCACGACGTACGGCCGTTAGCCGTCACCCTACCCGATGGAGCCCGGACTTTCCTCTGTATGGAAAATCTCCATACAGCGACCGTCTGGCCGACTTCACCCGCGCATTGTACGCGCTGCCACGGCGATGCCGGGTGACGCCGGGTGACGCCAGGCGGCCGTTGGGCCCGCCTCAATCGCCAAATCTGGCCGAAAAACCGGTATTTTCATTGCAATAGAGGCCGCGTGTAAGTTCCGGCGCGCACCCGCGACCAACCGGCGCGGGCAGATTGCATACACAATCACACCCACATCGACAGCCACATCGCAGGGGAGCGAGCATGGAACAGGCAAACGCGACAGCATCACCACAATGGATCCGCATCCATCCGCTGGTGGTGCGCATCACCCACTGGGTCAACGCCTTTGCCATCCTGATAATGGTCGCCAGCGGCTGGCGCATTTACAACGCCGCGCCGCTATTCCCGTTCAAATTCCCGGCTGAACTCACGCTGGGTGGCTGGCTCGGCGGCGGACTGCAATGGCATTTCGCCGCGATGTGGGTGCTGGTCATCAACGGCCTGGTCTATGTGATTTACGGCCTCGCCGCGGGTCACTTCAAACGCAAGCTGCTGCCGATCACGCCCTCGGGCATCCTCAGCGACGTGCGCGATGCGCTGCGCGGCAAGCTCGCGCACGACAATTTGTCCGTCTACAACAGTGCGCAGCGCGCCGCCTATGTCGCGGTCATCCTCGCCGCCATGGTGCTGGTGGTGTCGGGTCTTGCCATCTGGAAACCGGTGCAGTTCTACACGCTCGCCGCGCTGATGGGCGACTACGAGGGCGCACGCGTCGTGCATTTTTTCGCCATGGCGCTGCTGGTGCTGATCGTGCTGGTGCATGTCGCCATGGTGGCGCTGGTGCCGCGCACCTTCCCCACCATGATCACCGGGCGCTTGCGCATCCCCGGCAAAGGAGGCCAGTCATGAAAAAAACCACGCGCATGGGCGAGAGTTTCATCGCCCACCGCAGCCCCGCGGTCATGCGGCTCGAACGGCGGCTGTTCCTGCGCCAGGGACTCTCGCTCGGCGCGCTGGCGCTGCTCACCGGCTGCGACATCACCGAGGAGGAGAATGTGCAGAAAACCCTTTCGGCGATGTCGCGCTGGAATGACCGCGTGCAGTCGGCGATTTTCAGCCCGACCCGGCTCGCACCGGAATTTCCGGAGAGCATGATCACCAAGCCCTTCCCCTTCAACGCCTTTTACGGCGAGGATGAAATTCCCAAGGTGGATGCCGGCGATTACCGGCTGGAAATCACCGGCCTGGTGCGCGAGAAAGCCGCCTGGAGCCTGCCCGCGCTGTATGCCCTGCCGCAGACGACGCAGATCACGCGGCATATCTGCGTCGAGGGCTGGAGCGCCATAGGCAAGTGGAGCGGCGTGCGCTTTTCAAACTTTCTCGAACGCATCGGCGCCGACCTGACGGCAAAGTATGTCGGCTTCAAGTGCGCCGACGACTACTACAACAGCATAGACATGGCGACCGCGCTGCACCCGCAGACGCAGTTGACGCTGCGTTACGGCGACGAAATCCTGCCGCCCAAATATGGCTTCCCGATGAAGCTGCGCATGCCGACCAAACTCGGTTACAAGAATCCCAAGCACATCAAGGCAATTTTTGTGACCAATACCTACCCGGGCGGTTACTGGGAGGACCAGGGTTACAACTGGTTCGGGGGATCGTAAGCCTTTACAGCTTTACCAACCCGTAGATTCAACCCGTAGTACCAAGCTGTATTTTCAACAACCAGGAGATTCAAATGAACAAACTGATGACGATGATGGCCGCTGCATGCATGAGTTTTGCAGTTGCCGGTGCGTATGCCGCCGATGACATGAAAAAGTAAGCCGTCCACCTGCCCGGCGCCGGGTCTGTCTCTGCTCAGCATGCAGCACAAAATCCAGTTCAGTCGCATTTTCCGATCCTGACTCAATCCAATTTCACATCCGTTCGTGCTGAGCCTGCCGAAGCATCAGGGCGAACGGTGATAAAGAGATCAGCACATGAATAATCCAACCTTCAGGCAGGAACTCTCCGACCTTACGTTCTACTTGAGCGCGGCCCGCCCGACGAAGTGAAAAAGACCGCCGCATGACCGATCCGCAGACCGGCCTGTTGTCGTTGTTCGGGCTGACCTTTTTGCTCGGCTTGCGCCACGGGCTCGACCCCGACCATCTCGCCGCCATCGACAACCTGACGCGTTACAACGCCGAGCGCGCACCAGCACTCGCGCGCTGGTGCGGCGCCCTGTTTTCGCTTGGCCACGGCGTGGCGGTGACCGCAGTCGCGGTAGGCCTCGCCGCACTGTCGGCCTCGGACGCACTGCCGGCATGGCTCGATGGCGCCAGCCAGATGATCGCCATCGTGTTCCTCATCGCCATCGGCGTCGTCAACCTGCGCGCCAGCCTCGGCAAAGCACCCACACCTGTGAGTACCCTCGGCTGGCTGGCGCCGCGACTGCTGCGGCGCGCCACCTCGATATCGCAGCCGATGCATATCTGCCTGATCGGCATGGCCTTCGCGGTATCCATGGAGACCATGAGCCAGGCCGCCTTGTTCTCGGTCGCCGCCCAGGGCAAGTTCGCCTGGACCATCGCCGGCCTGCTCGGCCTCACCTTCACCGCCGGCATGCTCGCCACCGACACCGCCAGCGGCTGGTGGGTGTCGCGCATGTTGCGCTCCGGCCGGGCGCGCAACATGTCGCGCGCACTGACGCTGGCCATCGCGCTGCTAAGCCTCGCCGTGGCCGCCACCGGTATAGCGCGCATGTTCTGGGGTGGGTTCGACCACTGGTATGACGGACATGCAACGCAGATCGGGATTGCGACACTGCTGCTGCTGGCCGCGGTGTACCTGGCGCGGGCGAGGGCGCAGAGGGCCTGAAACGCAATATTGCTGGAGAGCCTCGCCAGTCGGGCGTTTCCAGTCGATGACCATAGCGACAACTTGATCTCGCGATTGCGTTGTTCTTTTCTTTGCGATCGGTGGCGATTCTTTTTGCTTGGGAGGTTTCACCCCCCTGCAGGGGGGCGAGTTACCTTTCTTGCTTCGCCAAGAAAGGTAAGCCAAAGAAGGCGACCCGGAGGTGACGGTCGCTGCGCCACTGCCCTGCGATGGCGCCGGGCAACGCAGGCGAAGCGGGAGTCCTCCGGTACCGCATATCTGAGCCCCACAGTTTTATCGTGGGGCGAGTTCGGGACCGGCCCGCTTTGCCGCGTAGCGCAGGGGACCCCGAAGGGGCGGCATCGGGGATGTGCTTTCTTTGCTTACTGCTTTGACCGAAGGAAGTCCCCGGAGCGGATGCACAAGCAAAGAAAGTGAGTCGCTCCCGCAAGGGAGCGAAACACCCCCACTACAAAATAGCGCCACCGAACAATAAGAGAAGAACCAAGACACCGGATTTCCATCTTCAAGCAGGAACAAAAATGACTGGAAACGTCCTAGGGACGGGCCTTCCCAGCCATTAACCCTAGCGGGATGTCATCTTCGAAGTGGCAATCGCGATCCTGGTCCACAAGACGTCGATCGCATCGAGCAGCGCATCGGCGCTGGCGAAACGATCCTTCAGGCTTTTCGCCATCATTTTGTCGAGCAGCTCCTGGTATCCGGCCAGTTCGTCGGGCAGGCGCGGCACCGGTGCCAAGATGTGCTTGTTGAGTATCTCCGACATGACCTCGTCGTTGTAGGGCCGGCGCTGCGTCAGCATTTCGTAAAAAATGATGCCCAGGCTGTAGATGTCCGATGCCTCGACCGTGGATTCTCCCAGCGCCTGCTCGGGCGACAGGTAGTAGGGCGTGCCAAACACCACACCGTGCAGTGTTTCATCGAGATTGAGGTCCTTTTGCCGAGCCACGCCGAAGTCAACCAGACCTATGGTGCCGTCGGCGCGCACCATCATGTTGGCCGGCTTGATGTCGCGGTGGATGATGCCGCGGCGGTGGATTTCGCGCAGCGCACCGGCCGCCTGCGCCAGCAACGACATGGTCTGGCGCGGTGTGAGGCCGGCCTTGATCAGTTCGGACAGCGTGCCTCCGGTGAAGTACTCCATGGCAATGTAGGCGTACTCCTTGCCAAAGCCCTGGTCGAATATCTTGACCACGTTGGGATGGTCGATGGAGGCAAGGATGTCGGCCTCGCGCATGAAGCGGGTGATCATCTCCTCGTTGTCGGCGGCGCTGACAATCTTGAGCACCACCTCGGCGTCGTCGCGTTCGCGCTTGACGAGGTACACGCTGGACATGCCGCCTTCGCCGATTTTCCCGATGATGCGATAGCCGGCGATGCTGATCGGCTTGGTCGCCGTGCCGTGGATCTGCGAGGTGATCAAATGCAGCGCCTCGTTCAGCGCGCCCTTGGCCGCGACCGCGGTGTTGTCGGCGTTGGCCCGCAGGGCGTCACGCACGCTTTGCGGCAGCGCGAACTCGCCCGCCGTGGTGGTGCCGTCCTTGCCCATGCCGACGATCTCGGCAACATCGATGGTCTCGGAGCGGCCGCGCAGCGACAACTTGGTGCTGGCGCCCTCGGTCACGGCGGGCCCGGCGGCGGCGACGGTGGCGCGGCTGGCGACCACCACCCAGCCCAGTTCCTTGGTCTGGCCCTCAAGCCGCGAAGCGACGTTGACCGAATCGCCGATGACTGTCCACTCCTGGCTGCCCGGGGGGCCGACACGGCACATGATGACCTCGCCGGTGTGAATGCCCGCGCCGACCGAAAACTCCGGCAGCGCACCGCCGTGCTTTTGCTTGACCCAGTCGCGAAAGCGGTGGGCGACGATGGCGATGCCCAGCGCCGCGCGCAGCGCCCGCCTGGCGTGGTTCGGGTCTTCAGCGGTCGCCTCGAACAGCACCATCACACCGTCGCCCAGCAGCTTGGTGATGCGCCCGCCCTGGGCGAGGATGGGCTGGCAGGCGCGCTCGAAATAAGTGTTGAGCAGCAGCGCCGTGTCGGCCGCCGACAGGCGCTCGGAATAGGTGGTGAAGTTGCGGATGTCCGAGAACAACACCGTGGCATTGAGCATGCGCCCGGTGCGGCCGCGCGGGTCGGGCGCATCCTGCTCCGACGGTCCGGTGTTGCCGGCGAGTTCGGCGCGATACTGGGTCTGCAACTCGTCAACCTTGAGCGTCAACCGCCCTTCGAATACGTCTTCGATATCAGCGCGGCGTTTCAGGCGGCTGGTGACCGCCTCGAGCAGGTCATCGCGGGTGAACGGCTTGGTCAGGTAGTCGTCGGCGCCAAGATTCATGCCGCGGCGCATGCTGGCACGGTCGTCAAGGGCGGTAAGAAAGACGAAGGGCAGGTCGGCAAAACGCTTCTCGGCGCGCAACGCGGCGAGTACGCCGAAGCCGTCGAGCTCGGGCATCATGACGTCGCACAACACCAGTTCGGGCAGAAACTCAAGCGCCCTCTCCACGCCGATGTGGCCGTTCTCGGCGGTGGCGACGTCGTAGCCCTCGCCCTTGAGCATCAGGCTGATGTTGATGCGGATCTGCGCCTCGTCCTCGATGATCAGTATTTTCTGTTTCATCTGCTGTGCGGATTCAATCGGATGGCCGGTTGGTCACAACGGGCGCGAAACTCATGCCGCCCCCGCCGCAGGCATTCGCACCGGCAGGCGCACATCAAAGCGCGTGCCCTGCCCCTCGACGCTGTTAAAACCGATACTGCCCGAATGCGACTCGACCGCCTTCTTGACGATCGCCAGGCCGAGGCCGGTGCCGAGGCGCTTGTCGACGTTGGACGCGCGGAAAAAGCCCTCAAACAGGTGCGCCTGGTCTTTTTCCGGAATGCCGATGCCCTGGTCGGCGACGGAAATCAGCAATTCGCCGCCCTCGCGCCTGACCGACAAGCGTATCGACTTTCCCGGCGCCGAATATTTGGCGGCATTGGTCAGCAGGTTGTCGAAGATGTGATTGAGCAGGCGCTCGTCCATCTCGACCGGCTCGTCATCGTCAAGATTGTGCTCGAATTCGAGGACGTGGCCCTTGCCATTGGCGACGCGGAAGGCGCCGGTGACCTGGTCGCAAAACGCCCGCAGGTGCATCACGCCGCCATGGTATTTGAGCACGCCGGCGTCGGACTTGCCTATGGTCAACACATCATCGAGCAGCGCCGACATGCGCTGCACGGCGCTTTTCATGCCGCCGATGACACCTTTGCGGTCCCCGGCGCTGAGGGTTTCGGAATAGTGCTCGATCAGTTCGGCCGAGGACAGGATGGTCGCCAGCGGGGTGCGGAATTCGTGCGACGCCATCGACACAAACTTGGATTTCATGTCGGACAATTCCTTTTCGCGTTGCAGCGTCGCCATCAGTTCGGTCTCGGCGAGCTTGCGCTGGCTGATGTCGATGTTGGTACCTATCATGCGCAGCGCCAGTCCCGCAGCGTCGCGCTCCACCACCTGGCCGCGGCTGAATATCCACTTCCAGTCTCCGCCGCCGGTCAACACCCGGTGCTCGAGGCGATACTCGATGTCCTCGCCCCTGAGGCTGCGGCGGCTGGCCGCGAGAATGGCGGGGCGGTCGTCGGGGTGGGTGCGTTCAACCATGTCGTCAAACGACATGTAGGTTTCCCCGGGCCTCATGTCGAGCATTGTTGCCCAGACCTCGTCGAGGTAGATAGTGCCGCGCTCGGCCGTCCACTCCCAGATCACCAGTTGCGATGCGCGCATCGCCAGCGCGAGCCGCTCCTTGGTCCGCGTGACCTGATCGGTGAGGGCGGCGTTGTGCGCATCGAGGGCCAGCTTGTCGAGCAGGGCGCGGTTGGCCGAAAGGTAAAGCCACAGCACCATGGCCGAATAGAGCAGCATCATCATCGCCACCGAGATGCTGGAAGCACCACCGCGTGCGAACAACATGCCGATCAGCGGCGTCACCAGCGGCACCAGGAAGCCGACAAAGGTTTTCGGGCTGGGTGCGAGCGAGGCCGGCAGGCCTAGCGAAATGACGCTGATGAGGAAGGTGACCGTGAGTTCCTGGAACTGGTCGCGGCCGGAATAAAAATACACCGACACGATGCCCCAGGCCGCGCCGAACACCACCGCCAGCAAGCCGTAATAGCCTTCCCAGCGCGCCGCCTCGGATGGCGGCGGACTGGCACGGCGGTAGAGAGCGGACATGCCGGCACGCGCAACACGCATTACGGCAAACCACACCAGCAGCGAGCCGAGCAGCGGCGGGTAGATGAAGCCCCACAGCGCGAAGGCCGAAATGACCGCAATCAGCAGCAGCGGCAGCACATCGCGCTGGTCAAAGCGGTAGAGCAACGCCACGCGCTCGGGCAGGAAACGCCCCGAGTTGGACACGTCCTTGAACCCGCTCAACAGCGACGGTGCGCGGCCGCCAGCCATGACGCTGGCGGTACGGTCCCGGCCGGATGACTCGGTCTTGGTGATGATGCACTTCCCCCTGTAGCGCGCCGGTTGCGCTTTCGCATCGCATGCTGCCGCAACGGCCGGTCGAAATAATCCCTGACGCAACGGCATGAGCCAAGCCGTCCCATCGGAGGCATTCTAGCATCACGCTGCGGCGCCCTTCATCGCGAAACGTCCGTAAATCCGGCACGCGCAGGGCTACACCGATACAATGGCGGGGTGACCGAACACGCCTTTAGCTGTTTGGCATAAATCACCAACCCAAAGGCACACGAGTGCCTGCATCACGGAGGACATTTTTGATGAAATCACCAACGTTTTTGGCGGCCGGCACCCTGGCACTGGTCTTGGGCTCAGGCCTGTTCGGCGTAACCGGCGCCCTCGCCCAGGACTTCCCCTCCAAGCCGCTCAAAATGATCGTGCCGCAGCCCCCGGGTGGCGGATTCGACCTCACCGGCCGGGTCGTCGCACAACGCCTCGCCGAAGTGCTCGGGCAACCGGTTCTCGTCGAAAACCGCACCGGCGCCGGCACCCTGGTCGGCACCGATGCGGCGGCCAAGGCCGCGGCCGACGGCTACACCCTGCTCGTTGGCGGCTTCAGCAACATCGCCGCCAACGTCGGCCTCTACAAGAAGCTGCCCTACGACCCGCTGGTCGATTTTGTACCCATAGGCATGGTCTCGACCGTCGGTTATGTGCTCATTTCGCGCAAGGACCTGCCGCAGACCTCGCTGCGGGAAATCATCGACTACGCGCGCGCCAATCCGGGCAAGCTTACCTATGCCTCGGGCGGCGTCGGCACCGGACAGCATATCGCCGGGGCGGTACTGGGCGGAGTGACCGGCACCAACCTGCTGCACATTCCCTACCGCGGCGCGCAGGCCGCCTACCAGGATCTGCTGTCCGGACGCGTGGACCTGTTTTTCGACAATGCGTCCACGGCCAAGGGCTATGTCGATTCCGGTCAGGTCAAGTCCTTCGCCATTTCCACGGCGGCGCGCTGGACCGGCCTGCCGCAAGTTCCCACGGTCAATGAAACCGGCGTCGCCAAAATGGAGCTCGAAGCCTGGTTCGGCATTTTCACCCGCGCCGGAACGCCGCCGGCCATACTCGAGCGCCTGCGCACGGCCATGACACAGGTGATGAATACGCCGGAGGTCGCCAACGCCCTCGGGCGCACCGGCAACCGCATCCTCAAAATGCCGCCGGCCGAGGCCGAGGCCTTCGTCAAACATGAGGTGCTGACCTGGTCGGCGGAAATCCGCAAGGCGGGGATCTCGGCCGAGTAGTCGGTCCTTCGCGTCGTCGGTCCCGCGTAGTCGGTCTAGCGGTTCGCCTGGCGCTTCAAAAAGCGCATCAGCGCGCCGATGACGGGGAGCTTTTCATAGAGCCCCTCGGCCGCGTCCCAGTAATCGCGGTGCAGGCAAATACGCCCGTCGGCGGCAAATTCGAGCTGGCTCACACCGCGTATCAACTGGGTGCGGCCGCCTGCCAGGGCTTTCCTGCCGAACCTGAAATCCCAGGCCACCATCGCCCCGCGATGGCGCTCCCAGCGCCCGGTGATGGTGAAGCGCGGCGCGTCGAGGCGGTCGAACATGTGCTGGTAGATGCGGGCAATGTCAAGGTGCCCGCTGACATCGTTGAACGGGTCCTTGAAGCGCGCATCCTCGGTGTAGTACCGCCCGATCTGCGCCACCGACTCGCGCGTCAGCGACTGGAAATAAGCCTCGATTTCGGCAACGCTTACAGTCACGGGCGGGGCCCCCTCACAATCCGGTTCCCTTGTGCACCAGCCAGAAGTACCAGCGATAGGGCAGCAGGCGCAAAAACTTCACCGCGCGCGTAAAGCGTTTGGGAAAGTGGATTTCAAATTCGCCGCGCTCGAGGCCGGCGACGATTTCACGCGCCGCCTCGCCGGCCGGGATCAGCGCCGGCATCGCAAATTCGTTCTTCGCAGTCAGCGGGGTCTCGACAAAGCCGGGGCAGATGAGGTGCACGCCAAGCCCCTTGGGTGCGAGGTCCAGATACAGCGTTTCGGTCAGGTTGATCAGCGCCGCCTTGGTCGCACCGTAGATCAGGCTGGTGGGCAGGCCGCCGTAACCGGCGACGCTGGCCACCACCGCCACCGCACCGGATTTTTTTGAAAGCATATCGGGTAGCGCTGCGGCAAGGCCGTTGAGCACACCCATCAGGTTGGTGTCGATCAGTTGCCCCGCCTGGGCGAGGTCGAGTTCCCAGGCACGCACCGGGGCATGCGTACCGGCATTGAACACGGCAAGATCAACGCCGCCCCAGGCCGCGATGATCTGCGCGTGCGCCGCAGCGAGCTGTCCGGGGGCGGTGACATCGGCCGGCAGCACCAGCGCATCGGCATTTCCCGCGGCCAGCTTGTCCAGCGCATCGCGGCTGCGCGAACTGAGCGCCACGCGCGCACCGCGCGCCAGCAGCAACGCCGCCAGCGCCGCGCCGATTCCGGTGGAGGCTCCCACCAGCCACACCCGCCGCCCGTGCCAGTCATCAATACGCGTATTCAGCGCCACATCACACCTTTTTCACCGTTGACTCCTTCATGCCTTCACTCTTTCACTCGTTCACCAGCCTACGTCTTGCGCTTGCGAAAACTGATGGTGATATCGCCAAAGCGGATACCGAACTTGTTGATGGTCGAGCGGTTGAGCATGGTGTCATCATCAACAAGATACATCCAGTCGTCCACATCGACCTCGTGACCGCCCTGGTCCGGCGGCAGTTTCAGCACATAGCCCCAGCGCAAGGCGTTGCCGGCGGCTTCGCCCGAGGCCACGCCGAGGACATCGCCGGCGCTGCCGCTGTAGCGGTCGCCGTTTTTGCTGATTGTCCAGACGCGCTTTTCCTTTTTGCCGTCGGACCAGTCGAAGCTCTCGTCGAGCACGCCCTTGTCGCCGTCCCAGGTGCTGACGATGACGACATGAAAACGGCGCAACACCTTGCCCCAACGGTCCTGCACCATGCCCCAGCCATCGACGGTGCCGTTGAAGTAACGCTTGAGGTCGAGCTGCGGCTTTTCGCCGCGATAGGCTTCGATGCCCGGCGTGGCGCAGCCGAGCAGCAACAGCAAGGTGGTGATGCAGGCAAGAATGACGCGCATGTCAGGCTCCTCGGGTGGACGGTTGCCGGGTGGATGGATGATCAAGGCGCGCCGCCCACAGGGCCGCCACGGCAAGCAGTTTAAGCGCACAGGGAACGAGGCAATAGGCGAGCGACAGCGCCGCCGCACCACCGGCGGCGCCGGGCACATAGCCCATCGCCCCGAGCAGCGGCAGCGAGATGCCGGCCGCCAGCGCGAGATTGAGTTTGGTGACGAGGTTCCACAGACCGAAATAAGCGCCCTCGCTGCGCGTCAGCGCGGCCTCGCGGTCTTCATCCATGACATCGGCCAGCAGCGACGGCGGCAGCGCAAGGTCGGCGCCGAGCGCGACCCCCGACATGACACAGACGGCGGCAAAGGCCGCAGCATCGCCGGCCCCAAGGCCGTAGGCCCAGACAAAGGCGGCGATGGACAGCAGCATGCCGGCCAGCCACGCGCGCGCCTTGCCGGCGCGCCGCGCCAGCCACACCCACAGTGGCATGCCGGCCGCGCCGCTGATGAAATACAGCGCCAGAAACAAACCGGCGCGTTCGCCCAGTTGCAGCACGTCGGCCATGAAGAACATCACCAGCGTGGCCGGAATCGCCGACGCAATGCCGTTGAGCACAAACACCAGCAGCAGGCGCCGGAACGCGGCGTTGGCGAGCGGCTGCAACAGCGCCGCCATCATTCCGCCGGCGCGGCGCCCCGCGGAAACTGCCGAGGCCCGCTCGGGCGCACACGCCAGCGTGACCCAGGCGCAGACACCGAGCAGCAACACAAACAAGGCGGCGAAGCGCGACAATTGCTGGGCGCCGCCGCTGCCGAGCAGGGCCGGCAGGGCGGCGGCGCTGACCACGCCGACCAGCGTGAAGGTCTCGCGACTGGCGGTGATGCGCGTGCGCTCGCTGCGATCATCGGAGAGCTGCGCACCCCAGGCCTGGTAACTGATGGACGCCATCGAAAAGCCCAGATAGACGACGACGAGGCAGGCAAGCAGCCACCAGGCCAGCGCCGCCGGCGACAGCTCCGGGGGGTTGAACAAACCGAGCATGCCGCCAGCGAGCAAGGGCAGCGCGGCGGCGACAAAGTGCTTGCGCCCCGCGGCGCGGTCGGAAAAATAACCCAGCAAGGGGTCTTGCACCGCATCGACCAGCCTCGCCGCGAGCAGGATGCCGCCGACGAGGGTGAGGCTCATGCCAAGGTCGTCGCCATAAAATTTGGGCAGGTGCACGTATAGCGGCAATGCCGCCATGGCAAGGGGCAGCCCCAGCAGGCCGTAGGCAAACAATTGCCATGCACCCAGCTGCCTGCCCATCTATCTCTCCACCTGTCTCTCCATCGGTCTCTCCATCGGTCTCTCCATCGGTCTCTCCATCGGTTGCGCCGGCGGCGTCATGGATACGCACACATGCGAAGGTGGCGCCGGCGCAATTACTTGTCCCCCGTCAGCGCACGGCGCAAGCCCGGTTCGGTTGTGCGTGCATCGAGCCATATTGCAAAGAAAGCCCGGGCAAAGGCCGGGTCGCTGATTTCGCCGTTATCGACACCGTTGAAGAAAAAGCGCACGCCTTTTTCCGGCAGGCTGACGCCAACCAGTTCATCGCCCGGCTTCACATCGGGAAAAACGCGCTTCATCTGCGCCGCCCATGCCGCTTGGTTGCCCTCGAGGCCGTAGCCCATTTTCTGCCACTGGTTGACACTCTCCTCGGCCAGCCTCGCGCCCTTGATGTTGCGCGCGTAGCGTATGCCAAGCGCAAAAGGCGCCTTGTCGTCAAAACGCACGCCGCCGCTCCACAGCCTGGCATCGTAAATGAGCAGGCCGAAATAACGGAAGGTGCCGCTGCCCGTCTCGCGTGCCTCGGGTACCAGCCTGGCCGCCTCGGGCGGCAGCGTCAGCGCCAGCGCGCCGTGGGCCGTGAGCAGCATGCACAGGAAGCAAAACCGGACGAGCAGCGCGCGCATCAGGGTACAGCCTTCACCATTTCGAACTGATAGACGTCGGTGCAGCCGCTGTCAAAGCCGGCCTCGCAATAGCAGTAGTAGAACTCCCACATGCGGATAAAGCGCTCGTCAAAGCCCTGCTCGCGCACCGCCGGCAGCTTCGCCATGAAGGCGGCGCGCCAGCGGCGCAGGGTTTCGGCATAGTCACCGCCGAAGGCGCTGGCACCCTCGAGCCGCAACCCGGCGGCGGCGGCCTCAGCACGAAAACGCGCCGGTGAGGGCAGCATGCCGCCGGGGAAAATATATTGCTGGATGAAGTCGGTGCCCTTGCTGTAACGCTCGAACAGCGCGGCGGTGATGGTGATGGACTGCACCAGCGCCGTGCCGCCCGGGCGCAGCGCCGCCGACACGGCCTTGAAATAATCGGGCCAGTAGCGCTCGCCGACCGCCTCGAACATCTCGATCGACACGACATGGTCGAACTCGCCGCGCAAATCGCGATAGTCCTGAAAACGCAGGTCCGCCTTGCCGGCGAGTCCGGCCTTTGCCAGCCGGTCGGTGGCAAAAGCCAGTTGCTCGCGCGACAGCGTGAGTCCGGTGACATGGCAGCCGAAGTCACGCGTTGCGATCTCGGCGAAGCCGCCCCAGCCACAGCCGATTTCAAGAATGCGCGCTCCGGGCGCCGGCGCGAGGCGCTCGAGGATGCGCCGGTACTTGGCCTCCTGCGCCTGTTGCAGCGTGAGGCTGCGTCCGCCCGCCGCCTGGTCGAACAGCGCGCTCGAGTAGGTCATCGACGGGTCGAGCCACAACGTGTAGAAATCGTTGCCAAGGTCGTAATGCGCGGCGATGTTGCGTTTGCTGCCGCGGCGCGTGTTGCTGTTGAGCAGGTGCTTGATGCGATACAGCAGGCCGCCCCAGAAGCCGCCATAGAGCGCGGTCTCGATGACATCGCGGTTGCGCGTCAGCAGGGTCAGCAACAGCGCCGGGTCGGCGCTGGTCCAGTCGCCGCGCAGGTAGGCCTCGGCAAAAGCGGTGTCGCCGCCGGAGACCACCTGCCGGAACACGCGCCAGTCGCGCACCGTGAGAGTGGCGTGCTGCACGTCGGCGCCCCCGCTGCCCAAGCGCAGGCTGCGCCCGTCCGGCAGGTTCACCGTCAGCACGCCGTGGCGGATGCGTTTCAACAGACCGAGCACGGTGCGCGCGGCGACGGGCATCAGGCCGAATTGAAAATCGGCTGCGGGCGCGGCAGCATGGCCGGGCATGGCGGGCATGGCGGGCGATGCGGCGGCCGGCACATCAAGCCCGTCGCGGGCGGAATCGTAGGTGGTGGTGGCGGAGCGGTTCATCTGCTTACATCCTCAACGGGTGGAACGGGCTTGGAAAAAAAAGGGACGCGCTTGACCCACAGCCGCAGCGCCTGCCAGTGGATGCGCGCGACCATCAGCAGGGTCATCCACGGATAAGCGACAAAGGCACGCGCCAGCGCGGCGGTGGTGAGCGGCGCGGCACGCCCGGAAATGCTCGTATGCAGCAGGTCGCCCTCTTCGTCGGCATAGTCGATGCGCGCCAGCACCGTGGCATTGGCATCGCCGCCGGCTTCACCATGGCGGAACAAAAAGCGGTACTCACCCCTGAGGGCGCAAAACGGCGACACGTGAAACACCTTGCGCGCCGCCAGCGCCGCACCGGCTGCGAGCGTGCTGATCGGGCTGCCGTCCGGCTGCGCCAGCAGGTAATGGTGGTGCTCGCCGAAGGTGTTGCTGACCTCGCACAGGATGGCGCGCAGCGCGCCGCTGCGGTCGTGGCAGAACCAGAAGCTCACCGGATTGAAGACATAACCGAGAACACGCGGAAAGGTCTGCAGCCAGACTTCGCCGTCAACGTCCTCAAAGCCCTCGCGCGACAAGAGGGCGCGTATCCATTCGAGCGGCGGCGAGCCGTCGCGCGCGCCGTGGTCGCGAAACATGAAACTGAACAGGTTCCAGCGATTGACGCCGAACAGCGGCCGGCGCAGCGACTGCGGATCTGAGAGCGGCACGCGCAAAAAAAACACCGGATAGACAAAGCGGTTTTTTGCCGGCCGCAGCCGCAAATGCATGACCTCGCCGAAATAAAGGCGTGCGCCCATCACCCGGCGCTCATCTCTAAGGCAGCGGGCGCGACGCTTTGCGGCGGCGGCCCCGCTTCGGTACCGGACTGCCAGGGCGCACGCACGCCCATGGCATTGACCACCGCCAGCGCAGATTTGAGCCCGTCTTCATGAAAGCCGTAACCACACCAGGCGCCGCAAAACCACAGGCCGTCGCGCCCCTGTATGCCGGGCAGCCGCTGTTGCGCCCGGATCGCCGCCAGATCGAACACCGGGTGCTCGTAGTCAAAGAGCGCAATCACACTGGCCGGATCTGGATCGCGCGGCGGATTGAGCGTGACAATCACCGGCCGTTTGAAGGGCAGCGGCTGCAGCCGGTTGAGCCAGTAGGACACCCCCACCGGACTGCGGTCGGTGGCGGCGCGCGGGGCAAGGTAATTCCATGCCGCCCAGGCCTTGCGCGCGCGCGGCAGCAGCGTGATGTCGGTGTGCAGCACGGCGCGGTTGCGCTGGTAGCCCACCGCAGACAGCACCTCGCGCACGTCTTCGGACGGATTGTCGATAAGGCGCAGTGCCTGGTCGCTGTGGCAGGCCATCACCACCTCGTCGAAGGTCTCGCCGCCTGTTGCCGTGAGCACCTGCACCCCGGCAGCGGTGCGGCTGACCGATCGCACCGCGGTGCCGGCGTGCACATGGCCGATGCCGGCAACAAGTTTTTTGACGTATTCGCGCCCGCCGCCCTTTACCGTGTACCACTGCGGCCGGTTGCTGATTTGCAGCAGACCGTGGTTGTCGCAAAAGCGCGCCAGCGTCGCCACCGGGTAGCCGAGCATGGTCTCGGTCGGGCAGGACCAGATCGCGCCGATCATCGGCAGCAGGTAGGCCTCGCGAAAAGTGCCGCCATAGCGGCCCTTGTCGAGAAAATCCGCCAGCGACTGCGCGCCCGCCGCGCCGGCGTCACCGGAGCGCGCCATTGCCGTCGCCGCCTTGTTGAAACGCATGATGTCGCGCAGCATTCCCCAGAAGCCGGGCCGCAACAGGTTGCGCTTTTGCGCGAACAGCGAACCGGCATCGCACCCGGACCACTCAAGACCCGGATCGGCGGCATCGCCCAGACTCACCGCAAACGACATCTCCGAGGCCGCCGTTTCGACAGCAAGAAATTTGAACAACGCAACCAGGTTGGGATAGGTGCGGTGGTTGAACACCAGAAAGCCGGTATCGACCGGGTGCGTCACGCCGTCGAGCGTGACATCGACGGTGTTGGTATGGCCGCCAAAGTAGGCATTCGCCTCGTACAGCACGACATGATGACGGCGCGACAGCATCCAGGCCGCGGCGAGGCCGGCGATACCGGCGCCGACGACGGCGATGCGCTTGCGCGGCGGGGATGCTGAGGGGGTCATGGTTTCAGTCGGTACATGCCTGCACATACGCGGGCGGCGCGCAATTCTCCGCGCCGGCTGCTGCGCTGATCAGCGCGCAGCGCGCTTGTCCTGGCGGATCAGCGCGTAGGCCGAATGGTTGTGGATGGACTCGAAGTTCTCCGACTCGATGCTGTAGGCGTCGATGCGCGCCTCTCCGTTGAGCGCGAGCGCGATGTCACGCACCAGGTCTTCGACGAACTTCGGGTTGTCGTAGGCGCGTTCGGTGACGTACTTCTCGTCGGGGCGCTTGAGCAGGCCGTACACTTCACACGATGCCTGTTTTTCGGCCACGGCGACCAGTTCCTCGATGTCCATCGGGGCGTTGAGCACGGCCTCGATGGTGATGTGCGAGCGCTGGTTGTGCGCGCCGTACTCGGATATCTCCTTGGAACAGGGGCACAGGCTGGTCACCGGCGCCTGCACCGACAGCGCGGCGTCGTAATGCCCGGCGGCATCGACCTCGGCGCGCAGTTTGACTTCGTAATCGAGCAGGCTGGCGACGCCCGATACCGGGGCGAGCTTTTCGATGAAATACGTAAAGCGCATCTCGATGTAACCGGCCCTCGCCTCCAGCCGTTCAAGCATGGTGTGCATGAGCGCACGCAGGCCGGCCATGTCGAGCGCCGCCTTGTTGGCGTGCAGCACCTCGAGAAAGCGCGACATGTGGGTGCCCTTGACGTGGTGCGGCAGGCCGACATACATGTCTATCACCGCCACCGTCGCCTGCTCGCGACCGCCGCCACCGCGCACGCGCAGCGGAAACTTCACCGACTTCACACCGACGCGGTTGATGGCGACGGCGCGGCCGTCGGGGGAGGCCTGCACGTCAGGCAACAGCGTTCTGTCCGGAGCATTCATGGTGGTACTGGTCCTTGAAAAAAGGAGACGTTTGGAAAGCGGAAGGGTGCGCCGGTAGTCACGGATCAGCGCGTGGCAAGCAGACGCTCGATGCTGGCGACAAACTTGGCATCATTGGGCTGGACGTTGTTCTCGAACGACTGCACGGCCTCGCCCCTGCGATCGATCAGGTACTTGTGAAAATTCCATTGCGGCCGCTTGCCGGTGCGCTCGGCGAGCCCGGCGTACAGCGGGTTGGCATTCTTCGCCGTGACCCCGGTCTTGGAGAACATCGGAAAGCTCACGCCGTAATTGAGCTGGCAGAAATCGGCGATGTCCTTGTTGCTGCCCGGCTCCTGGCCGGCGAAATCATTGGCGGGAAACCCCAGCACCACCAGCCCCTTGTCCTTGTAGCGACGATAGAGTTTTTCCAGGCCCTCGTATTGCGGCGTGTTGCCGCACCGGCTGGCAGTGTTGACCACCAGCAGCACCTTGCCCTCGTACTGACACAGCCGCGTCGGTTCGTCCTGCAGGTTGGGCAGGGTCACGTCGAGCAGCTTGGAGCAGGCAGCATGGGCCGGGCCGGCCAGCATCAGCACACACAGCAAAAGTAGTCCGAAACCCTTTTTCATCGCCGTTCTCCGAGGCACGTATCGGCTGCGCCGTTGCGCTACCGCTATTTTGTACTAGTCAATATATAGTATTTGAGGCAATATACGGGCTGAAATGCCTTAAGTCAATGTTTTGTCCTAGACAATATTCGTAAACGCAATGTCCAAACTGAGTCAGCCCTTACTTACAAGCCTTAGCATCAGTGCCGTGGAACGCGACACCGGGCTATCCAAGGACACCTTGCGCATGTGGGAACGACGTTACCGGTTCCCGCAACCCGGACGCGACCAGTTCGGCGAACGCGTCTATCCGGTCGATCAGGTCGAAAAACTTCGCACCATCAAACGTCTGATGGATAACGGCCACCGACCGGGCAAACTGGTCGGCCACTCCCTTTGTGAGTTGCAGCAAATATATACGGGGCTCGCCGGCAATCGGACGCAGGAACTGGAGGCGCCGGCGCATCTGCAGAGTTTTCTCGAGCTCATCAAGCGCCACCGCGTTCACGACCTGCGCCAGCAACTGTCGCAATGCCTGATGCGCCAGGGCCTGCAGCGCTTTTTGACCGAGACCGTGGCACCGCTGAATCTTCTCGTCGGTGACGCCTGGATGTCCGGACAGATCGCGATTTTCGAGGAACACCTGTACACCGAGGTCTTGCAGGGTTTGCTGCGCACCGCCATCAGCGCCATGCCCGACCAGGGACACCCGCCGCTGATCATGCTGACCACGCTGCCCACAGAACAGCACAACCTCGGGCTGCTCATGGCCGAGGCTATTCTGGCGATGGAGGGTGCGACCTGCATCTCGCTCGGCACGCAGACGCCGGTGCGCGACATTGCGCTGGCAGTGGCCGCGCACAAGGTGGACATCGTCGCCGTGTCTTTCAGCGCGGCCTTCCCGCCGGCGCAGGTTTGCGACGGCCTTGAGTCTTTGCGCAGCCAGTTGTCACAGGTCGCGCCCGAAACGCCGATATGGGCCGGCGGCAACAACACCGGCCTGGGCCGTCGCGACATCGCCGGCGTGACCGTGCTGCACGGCCTGGAGAGCGTTGCGCCGGCCATCGCCGCATGGCGCTCGCGCCATGGTCATTGACACGTCTGAATCGTCGCTGCGAGCGCCCGGTATGCCCGACACCACGACGCCGGCGCAGGGGAAAAGCCTGCTGCTTCTGGACGGCAACAGATACCCGGCCCCGCTCCCCCGGCAAACGCCATGGCACACGACAAAACCAGGCTGCCTGAAAAAAACTGCGCCGGCTGCAGCCGCCCGATGATCTGGCGCAAGTCCTGGGCGAAGAACTGGGCCGCTGTAAAGTACTGCTCGGAGCGCTGCCGCACTGACGCGAAGCGGCGGCCGGCGCAGGCTGCTCCCAGGTCCACACCCTATGCGTAATCTCTCCCTGATAGTTGGCGACCAGTTGACGCTCGCCAACCCGACCCTGCGCCGCGGCGAGACCGCCTGTCCAATTGCGATTCTGTACTGGGACGTTCCCGACCAACAGGAAAAAATGCCCGCTGCAAAGCCGCACACCGCGCTGATGGCAGAAAACCTCCACCGCCTGCCCGACGCAGGGCGCCTCGCCATCCGGCGCGATGCAAAACCGGTGCTGGAGCAGGTTGACACGCTGTGACACAAATCCAAATACACTTGAAATACGTACATCCGGCGCCGCCGGGTAACCTGTCCGTAACCGCGCTGACGCACCCCTGACCCACACACCCCGTACAGTGACCTTCATGATCTATCCTGAAATCTTCAAGTCCATGGAACGCGTGCGCTGGAGCATGGCCGAGGATGTGCCATGGGACGCCTTTGACGCAACGCTGCTGTCGGACGAACAGGCGCAGACCATCAAGATGAACGCCATCACCGAATGGGCGGCGCTGCCGGCGACCGAAATGTTCCTGCGCGACAACCAGCACGACAGCGACTTCTCGGCCTTCATGTCGGTGTGGTTCTATGAGGAGCAAAAGCATTCCCTGGTGCTGATCGAATACCTCAGGCGCTTCCGGCCGGAACTCGCGCCGACAGAGGCCGAGTTGCACGCGGTGCGCTTCCAGTTCGACCCGGCGCCGCACCTCGAGACGCTGATGCTGCATTTTTGCGGGGAAATCCGCCTCAACCACTGGTACCGTCGCGCCGCCGAATGGCACACCGAGCCGGTGATACGCAAAATCTACGACCTTATCGCACGCGACGAGGCGCGCCACGGCGGTGCGTATCTGCAGTACATGCGCCGCGCCATCGCCCAGTCGGGCGATGGCGCGCGCACCGCATTCGCCAAGGTCGGCATGCTGATGGCAAGCTCCGCGCGCTCGGGCAAGCCGCTGCACCCGACCAACCTGCATGTCAACAAGGCATTGTTCCCGCGCGACACGGTGCAGTCGCGGCTGCCCGACCCGTCGTGGCTGGAACGCTGGCTGGATGAGCAGATCCGTTTTGACGCCGCATGGGAAGCCAAAGTGGTCGAGGGCATACTGCGCAACCTCGGCATACTGTTTGAACGCAAGTTCGATTCGGTGCGCGAGCTCAACCGCTACCGCAAGGCGCTCGCCCCGGCGCGGACCCAGGCCGCCGGCGCACTGGCCGAATCCGTTTAGCGCGACGCACCCGCCCGCCCCTATAATCGGCGGACTCGGCCGCGTCGTTTCCCGTGTCGCGTGTCGCGTGTCGCGTTTCCCGTGTCTCGTCCCACGCGCTGCCGGCGCCACTCCCGGAGAATGCATTGGTCATCACTTTTTATTACGGATCGGGTTCGCCCTATACCTGGCGCGTCTGGTTCGCGCTCGAGCACAAAGAGATCGCCTACGACATCCAGTTGATGTCCTTTAACGATGGCGACCTGAAAAAGCCGGAGTTCCTCGCCATCAATCCGCGCGGCAAGGTGCCGACCATCGTTGACAACGGCTTCGTGCTGTCAGAATCCGCAGCCATCCTCGAATACCTCGAGCAGTCACGGCCCGATTCGGGCAAACCGCTGTTCCCCGGCGACGCGCAGGATCAGGCCATGGTGCGGAGCAAGGTGTGCGAGGCCGACAATTACTACGCGCCGGCGATGAACAAACTCGTCGCCGGCGTGCTGTTCACCAAGCCGGAAGACTGGAACGAGGAACGCATCGCCGCCGCGCGCGGGCAATGCCTGGAAGAACTCGGAAGGGTTGCCGCCGCCATGCGCGGCGACTTTCTCGCCGGAGCGCTGTCGGCCGCGGACTTTGCGCTCTATCCGATGCTGGCCATTTGCCTGCGCTGTGATGTCAGGAAGCCCGGGCTCACTCTGGCCGCGGCACTGCCACCCGAAATCAGTGCCTGGGTGGCGCGGATGCAAGCCCTCCCTTACTATGCCAGGACGCGCCCCGCGCACTGGACCTGAAACCGGACAGACTGGCCCTGAAACTCAACAGCACATGGACAAAACCGCATGAGCGACCTCGACATCTACAAAAAGCAGAACTTCGGCAACCGCGTCGGCTTTGGCGAGCGCACCGCCCTGGTCATTGTTGACTTCACCGTCGGCTTCAATGACCCGGCGCATTTTGGCGGCGGCAACATTGACGCCGCAGTCAAGCGCACCGTCGGCCTGCTGGCGCATTTTCGCAACACCGGACGCCCCGTGGCGCACACTCGCGTGGTCTATGCCGATGACGGATCCGACTCGGGCGTGTTCACCATCAAGGCACCGGCGCTGAAAACCCTGACCGAAACCGCGGTCATAGGACAGATCGTGCCCGAGCTGACGCCGGTGGCCGGCGAACTGATTGTGCGCAAGACCCAGGCCTCGGCGTTTTTCAACACCGGGCTTGCCGCCTGGTTGTTGCAACGCCGCGTCGATACCGTGGTCGTCGCCGGCTGCACCACCTCCGGCTGTGTGCGCGCCAGCGTTGTCGATGCGGTCGGCAACAACCTGCGCACCATTGTCGCCACCGACTGTGTCGGCGATCGCGCCATGGGTCCGCACGAAGCCAACCTGTTCGACATGGGTCAGAAATACGCCGACCTGATGGCGCGCGACGACATTATCGCCGCCTTGCGCTAGAACACACCGAGCGGACTCGCCGCCCGCGCCGGTAGTCGTTACAATCGGGCTAGGGAAACACTGAACAAGGCCGTCATTCCCGCGAATCCCACTCCGGGGACCAGAGCGGGAATGACGGCCTTGTTCAGTGTTTCCCCAGTCCCGCACCACCAACATCAAAGGAGCACAGCATGCCAGCCGGCGTAGCCAAAAAAGCCAAAACCCGCGATTCTCTCGGATTCCGCCACACCTTCGGCGTCATCGCGCCCTCCACCAATACCTCGGTGCAGCCGGAATTCGAAATGATGAAACCGCACGGGGTGACCAACCACTTTTCGCGCATCGTCATTCCCGACACCAGGGTCGTCGATGACAAATCCTTCATGGTGCTGATGAACAACATCCGCGGCGCGCTGATGGACTCGGTCGATTCGGTGATGTCCTGCAACCCCGACTCCATCGTCATGGGCATGTCGGCCGAAACCTTCTGGGACGGCCGCGACGGCGCGACCAAACTGCAGCGCAAGGTCGAAAAGCACTCCGGCGTCAATGTCGCCATGGGCTCGGACGCCTGCCAGGCGGCGTTGCGCAAGTACGGCAAGGTCAAGCGCCTCGGCATCATCACGCCCTACATGCCGGTCGGCGACAAGCAGGTGCACCGCTTTTTCACCGACTGCGGCTTCGAGGTCGTCAACCTCAAGGGTTTCAAGTGCGCCAGCCCGGTGCTGATCGCCCACGTCAGCAAGACCCGGTTGCGCGATGCCATCATCGAAGTCAACCAGGGCAAGGTCGATGCCATCGTGCAGGTCGGCACCAACCTTGCGATGGCCGAGGTCGCCGCCATGGCCGAGTTCTGGCTGGGCAAGCCCGTGATCGCCATCAACACCGCCACCTACTGGTGGGCGCTGCGCCAGCAAGGCATCAAGGACAAGGTCCACGGCCTCGGCTCGCTGCTGGCCGAGCACTGACATGGCGGCGGCACAAAGGCATGTATTGATCGCCGGCGCCGGCCCGGTCGGCATGATCGCCGCGCTGGTGCTCGGGCGCGCCGGCATGAAAGTCAGCGTGTTCGAGCGGCGCAACGAACTCGCCGAAGACCTGCGCGCCTCGACCTTCCATCCGCCGACGCTCGACATGATCGCGCGCATCGACGCCAAGCTGATTGCCGATCTGCATACCCAGGGCCTGGTGGCACGCGAAACGCAGTTTCGCGATCGCAAGACCGGCGTCATCGCGGCCTTCGACGCCGGCGTGTTGAAGGGCGACACCGACCATCCCTACCGCTTGCAGTGTGAGCAATGGAAAATGACGCGGCTCATACGCGAGCACCTCGCCGCCATGCCCGATGTCAGCCTCACGCTTGAAGCGAAGGTGCTGGGCGTGACGCAGGATGCCGACGGCGTGACGCTCGGCATAGAACGCGGCGGCGCCACCGAAACCCATCGCGGCGACTGGCTGATCGGCGCCGACGGCGCCTGGAGCGCGGTGCGCACCGCCCTTGGCATCGAATTCGAGGGCTTTACCTACCCCGAGCGCTTTTACGTCGCCAGCACCACCTTTGATTTCACCGAACACCTGCCCGGCCTGTGCCTGGTGAACTACATTTCCGACCCCGACGAATGGTGCGTGATCCTGCGCGTACCGGGCATGTGGCGTGTGCTGTTCCCGACCCGCCCCGAGGAAACCGACGAAGATGTCGTTTCCGACGCCTCCACCGAGGCGAGGCTGCAGGGCGTATGGAAAAAACCCGGCCGCTACGAGACCATTCACCGCACCCTTTACCCGGTGCACCAGCGCGTCGCGAGGACCTACCGCGCCGGGCGCGCCTTTCTTGCCGGCGATTCGGCGCATATCAACAACCCGATCGGCGGCATGGGCATGAACGGCGGCGTGCACGACGCGCTGAACCTGTGCGACAAGCTCATCCGCGTGGCGCGCGGCGAAGACAGCGCGGTGCTCGACCTGTACGAGCGCCAGCGCCGGCAAATCGCCATCGACTTCATCAACGCCAACACCGCGCGCAACAAAAAGACCATGGAAGAGCGCGACCCCGAGGCGCGCAAGCGCAACCAGGACGAAATGCGCCGCACCGCCGAAAGCCCCGAGCTCGCACGCGCCTTCATGCGCAAGACCGCGATGATAGACGCCCTGAAAGCCTCCGCGGCGATTCAATAAGCCCGAGTCAAGAGCCCGCTTCACTCCTTCACTTCTTCACCCCGCACTCCTTCACCCCGCCTCACCAGGAGACACCATGTCAGCCAGCAAGCGCCGCGCATTCGCCGAGCGAATGAAGCAAAAAAAACTCATCGTCGCGCCGGGCATTTTTGACGGCATCTCGGCCAAGATCGCCGACCGCATGGGCTTCGAGTGCCTCTACATGACCGGCTACGGCGTGGTCGCCTCGCACCTTGGCCTGCCCGACGCGGGCATCGCCACGTATACCGAAATGTCCGGCCGCGTCGCCGCGCTTGCCGGCATCACCGCGACACCCCTCGTCGCCGACGGCGACACCGGCTACGGCGGCCTGCTCAATGTGCGCCAGACGGTACGCGGCTACGAGGCCGCCGGTGCCTGCGCCATACAGCTCGAGGACCAGGAGTTCCCGAAAAAATGCGGCCACATGCTGGGCCGGCGCGTCATTGCGCGCGAGGACATGGCGGCCAAGATCAAGGTTGCCGCCGACAGCCGTGACAGCAAGGATTTTCTGATCATCGCCCGCACCGATGCGCGCACCACACTTGGCCTCGACGAGGCCTTGCGCCGCGCCGAAACCTATTTGCGCGCCGGTGCCGACCTGTTGTTCGTCGAATCGCCGGAGAGCGTCGAAGAGATGCAGCGCATCGGCAAGACCTTCGACGTGCCCCTCGTCGCCAACATGGTCGAGGGCGGCCGCACGCCGGTACTGACGGCAAAGGAGCTCGAGGACATCGGCTACCGCTTCGCGATTTTCCCGGCCATCGGCTTCCTGTCCATGGGTGCTGCGCTGGAGAGCGCGTATTCCGGACTCAAACGCGACGGCTCGAGCACGAAACTGGATGTGCCGCTCTACCCTTTCCAGGATTTTTCCGCGCTGATGGGTTTTGACGACGTCAGCAATTTCGACAAGACCTACGCCGACGCGGCCGAAACCTTCAAGAAATGAACCCCGCGCATTACCGCCCCTACGGCTGGCGCGCGAAAATCGGCCTGATCGTGCCACTGACCAATACCGTCAACGAGGCCGAGTGGGCGCGCATGACCCCGCAGGGCGTCAGCGTCCATGTGACGCGCATGATGCTGCATGCAGGCGCCGACATGGTCCAGCTCGAGAACGACATCGCCGCCGCCATCGCCACGCTGACACCGGCCTCGGTCGATGTCATCGCCTACGGCTGCACCGCCGGCTCCATGGTGTCGCCGCTCGATCGCCTGACCAATCGCATGCGCGAACTGGGTGGTGTGCCCGCCGTGGCGACGGCACCGGCGCTGGTACACGCGCTGCGCGCACTTGGCGCGCAACGCATTGCGCTGGCAACGCCCTACCACCAGGCCCTCAACGATCACGAGGTGGCGTTTTTTGCCGAACACGGCATAGAGACGCTGCGCGCAAGAGGCCTCGGCATGGGCGCCGGCGGCCCGCATGAATACGTCAACATCGCCCGTATCCACAAAGATGCCATGCTCGCCCACGTGCGCGCCGCCGACCACCGCGGCGCCGAGGCCATGGTCATCAGCTGCACCGATTTCGCCACCCTCGAGGTCCTGCCCTCCCTCGAGCGCGAACTGGGCAAGCCGGTGATCAGCAGCAACCTCGCCACCTGGTGGCAGGCCCTGCGCACCGCGGGCATTGAAGAGCATTTCGAGGATCGGGGACGGTTGCTGCAGCAGCACTGAGTACGAATCAGCAAGAACGGCGCCACCGCCACTGTCATTCCGGGCGCAGCGGGGAATCTCGCCTGGGGCTGTGTGAACGGCAGACTCCCCGCTGCGCCCGGGGTGACCAGCCGGCGTGTACGGTGCTCATGTACCGTATCGCAAAATCGGCCGGGTACATCCAGTACAATTGACGTTCACCGTCGCCACGCAATACCGACCGATGAACCTCTACCCCCGCCCCGAATTCGAAGCCAAGCGCTGCCACACCGGCGACCTTGCCGCGCGCGTGGCGCAGTTGCCGCGGCCGCTGGTGTTCACCAACGGCGTGTTCGACCTCCTGCACCGCGGCCATGTGACCTATCTCGCGCAGGCGCGCGCCCTCGGCGCAAGCCTGATCGTCGCCGCCAACAGCGATGCCTCGGTCAAGCGCCTGGGCAAGGGTGACGACAGGCCGCTTAACAGCCAGCAGGACCGCATCGCCGTACTGGCCGCGCTCGCCTCGACCGATCTTGTGACCTGGTTCGACGGGGACACGCCGCTGTCGCTGATCCTCGCCTGCAAGCCCGACGTGCTGGTCAAGGGCGGCGACTGGAAGCCCGAGGACATCGTCGGCGCCAAGGAAGTACTCGGCTGGGGCGGCAGCGTGCACTCGATTCCGTTTCAGCACGAGCGCTCTACCACGGCCTTGCTGGCCAGGATTCGCGGCTGAATCCGGAGGGGCATAGGCTGAAAACCCGCACCAGGCGGGCGTTTCCAGTCGATAGCCGTCATACACACCGGGCTTTTACATGCCTCCCCTTCGATGCCGCCGGGTAGCGCAGGGAACCGCCGAGGGCGCCCGACGGCGCTTAATCAACGATAAACAGCGTCGCACCCTGCGCAGTTGAAGAGCGATGTTCGCCATCAGCATCCGCCACCTGGTAACTCATGCCCGGCTTGAGTGTGAAGCGCCGCCCGTCCTTGAGCTCGGTGTCGAGCTGGCCCTGCATGCACAGGATGATGTGGCCCTTGGCGCACCAGTGGTCGGCGAGATAACCGGCCGAGTATTCGACCACGCGCACGCGGATGTCGCCGAACTGTTGCGTGCGCCATATCGCCTTGCCATGCTCACCGGGGTGTTCGGTCGGCGCTACGGCCGACCAGTCGGTGGTGCAAAACGGGATCGCCGCAAGCTTCATGACGGCGCCCGGGCTTCCTCGGCGGCGCAGGGCTTGACCTCGCTACCCGGGAACATGGCTTTCATTTCCCCCAGTTTTGCAGCGAAGGCCTCGGGCACTTCACGCATCTGGAAAAACACGCGCGTGACCTGGCCTTCGCGCCTGCCCGATTGCGCCGAGCGCACGCGCTGGACGCGCAACTGCTCGAGTCGCGCGCGCGCCGCTTCCTCGGTCTTGAACAGGCCGAACTGGATGGCGTTGCGCCACTTCGGATCTTCGTTGACGATGAAATAGTCCTCGACGCCCAGGCTTTTGAGTTCGACGACTTTCTGGTTGGCCGCCTGGCGGTTGGCGAGGGGCGGGATGAACACCCACCAGCCGACGCTGTCATCGACACGGCGTTGCGTCAGCCTGGTGCCGGCGGCGAGCGGTGCCAGCGCCTCTTCGACCTTTGTCGCATCGGACGCGGCGAAGCCGCCCCATTCGATGCAGGCCACCATCTTCGGCGCCTCTGCCACTTTGGGCGGCGCAAGCCTCGCCTTGTCTTTTTCGCCGAGCAACTTGATTTTCTCGGGGCTGATCTGTTGCGCCATCAGGTGCGCGTCGCGCGCGTCACCGCGGCCGAGGTAGGCCCACGCACCCAGCGCAAGGTTGGCGAGCAGCAGGACGATGGCAAATGTTTTCAAACGGGCTCTTTCATTGCGGCGCCGCCGTCAAGCCGGGCCCGGGCCCTGCGCGATGCGCAGCAAGCCCTCCAGCGCAAGATTATCCACCACGCTTGCCCTGATGGTAAGCCTCGCCGCAATGGCGGCCGCAGCACCGCCGGTGATGAGGCAGGCTGCGCCCGGCGGCAGGCGCGCGTGGCAGCGTTCGATGGCGCCGGCCTGCGCCTCGAGGCAACCCGACTCGATGGCATCGGCGGTGTTGCGCGGATCGGCGGCGTACCGCCCTTGTTGCAACGGCAGGCCGGCGGTGTTGGCGGCGAGGGCTTTTTTCATCAGGTCCACGCCGGCGACAATGCGTCCGCCGAGGAACACGCCGTCGGCGCCGATTGAATCAATGGTGGTGGCGGTGCCCGCGCTGACCACCAGACAGGCACTGCGGCAACGTCCCCATGCGCCGATCATCGCCGCCCAGCGGTCGGCGCCGAGTTGCGCCGGTTGCTCGTACCGGTTGCTGACACCGCAGGCCGCGGCCGATGCGACCAGCCATTGCGCCGTGGCGGGCCAGCGCGCGAGCAGCGGCTCGAGCGACGCACGCACGGCCCCGCCGGCGACATTGGCAATCACGATCGCCTGCGGCCGTGGCAGGCCGCGCCATGCCACATTGAGCGTGACGATATCCGACAAGGGCAACGAAGCCTGCGCAATGACGACGGGCGCTAACGTCTCGGTGTCGGTGTCGGTGGTGGTGGTGTCGGTGGTGGTCGCGGTGGCGAACAGCGCCCACTTCAAACGCGTATTGCCGCAATCGATGGTCAGGATCATCGCGCCTGCACCATGCCCTCGCGCCGCAGGCTGATATCGCCGCTGACAATGCGCTCGACACCCTGCGCCGAACGCAACAACAAGGCACCGTCCTCGGCCACCCCGAGGACATCGCCCTGCAAACCGGGCCGGCCGTCAAGGTGCAGACTGACGCGCTGGTCGCGATGGGCGTTACGCCGCTGCCACTCGTCGCGCAACGGCGCAAAGCCGCCACCGGAGAACGCGCCCAGCATGGTCACCAGTTCGCCCAGAATGAGGCCCAGCAGCAGGCTGCGCGAGGGTGCCGGGGCGACGAGGCTGGCAACGTCGGTGACGGGCTGGTCGATGGCATCGCGCACCGCCGCGTCCAGTCTGGTGTTGACGCCGATGCCGATGACCGCGGCGCCGGGGCCGTTGGCTTCGCCGCTGGTTTCGATCAGGATGCCGGCGAGTTTTTTGTCCCCGTGCAGGATGTCGTTGGGCCACTTGAGCTGTACACCGGCGATGCCGGCGCGCTCGAGCGCTCGCGCCACCGCCACACCGACAGCAAGTGACAGCCCGGCAAGACCGGCTGCGCCGCCCTCAAAACGCCACAGCAGTGAGAAGGTCAGGCTGCCGCCAAGGCCGGACTGCCAACTGCGGCCGAGGCGGCCGCGCCCGGCGAGTTGCAGCTCGCAGGCGATGGCACTCGCGTGCGCTGCACCGGCGCGGGCGCGCTCCATCAGCAGCGTGTTGGTCGAGGCGCAACTGTCGAGAACCTCAAGGCGCAGTTGCGGCGATGTGACGGCGGCCGCCCGCAGCACATCGGCGGCGACCAGCAGGTCGGGCGGCGTGGCGAGACGGTAACCGCGGCCGCGCAGCTTGTGCAGCGCGAGGCCCTGCGTTTCGATCGCGCGCACCGCATGCCACACCGCGGCGCGCGACAACCCCAGCGCCACGCCCAGTTGCTCGCCGGAGTGGAAACTGCCGTCAGCCAAAAGCCGCAGCAAGGGAAAGAAGTGTTTGTTCATGCGCGTGGACGAAGGCCAAGGCGCGATGTTAGCACCGTCGTTGCGGCGGCGAGGCCCCCGGGCCGGCGCGGCCTTGCCCGACAACGCACCCATACCGCGACGGTGCAGCATACCCCGCACCGACATCTCGGCCACGCTGTTCCTGTCCGCGCCGGCCTGATATGACGGCGGTGAGCTGGTGATCTACGACACCAACGGCGTGCAAGCGGTCAAACCGACCGGGCGGTGACTATTGCAATTGCATGAAAATCGCACATTGATGCCCACATTTCCGCTATCGCCGGTTGCGCGCCGTAGCCAGCGCTGATATGCTTTCGTCATAAGTTGTGACCGGCACCGGCCAACCCTCCCGTAACCGGCACCCTGGTCGCGACGCATAACAGCAGTATCCAGCAGCATCCATGCCGCCACCGACGGGTTGCGGCAATCAGGCGGACGAACCCTCCCTTCGTCCGCTTTTTTTTTGCGCCGTTCCTGACACAACGGCCGCTACGGCCACACCAACCACTACGGCCACACCGCAGCCGGCAGGTGCTGCGCCAGCAGTTATAATCTTTGCCACCGGTCGCCCGGGCTTCACCTGGCGACGCGCCGGAACGTGCCACCGCAATCTGTGGCGGCACACCAGACCAAGCGAGGACTCCGGATTGAACCCAAAACTGATCAAGGCACTGGCGCTGTGCGCGCTGTTGTTTGCCGCCGCCGCCGCGCCGCTCAGGACAGGCGCCGCCACTCAAATCCAGTTCTGGCACGCCATGGAGGGCGTACCCGGTGAAACCCTGGTGCAACTGGTGGAACGTTTCAACGCCGGTCAGAAAAACTGGCAGGTGGTCCCGACCTACAAGGGCGGCTATCAGGAGACGCTGCAGGCGGGCGTAATGGCCGCGCGCGAAGGCAAGGCACCGCACCTGCTGCAGGTCTATGAGGTGGGCACGGCCGGCATGATGGCCTCGCCCAAGCTGTACAAGCCGCTGTCGCAGCTCGCCGCCGAACACCGCATGAAGCTCGAGACCTATGGTCCCTCGGTGTCGGCTTTTTTCTCCGATGCCAAAGGCCAGCTGCAGGCGCTGCCCTTCAACAACTCGACGCCGGTGCTCTATTACAATCGTGACAAGTTCCGCAAGGTCGGGCTCGACCCGGACAAACCGCCCAAGACCTGGCCCGAACTGCAGGTTGCGCTGCTGGCGCTGTACGACGGTGGCGAAGCCTGCCCCTACACCACCTCGTGGCAATCCTGGGTGCATCTCGAAAACGAGAGCGCCTGGCACAACTACCCCTTCGCCAGCGAGAACAACGGCCTCTCCGGCACGCGCGCCGTGCTCGAGTTCAACAGCTACCTGATGGTCAAGCATATTTCGCTGATGTCCTCATGGGTCAAGTCCAGATTGTTCCACTACTCGGGCCGCACCAACCAGGCCGACATCCGCTTCGCCACCGGCGAATGCGCGGTGCTGACCGGCTCGTCCGCCGCCTATTCAAGTTTCAAGCGCGCAGCGGGCTTCAAGCTGGGCGTGGCGCAACTGCCCTACCACGATGATGTCAACAAAGCGCCCTACAACACGCTAATCGGCGGCGCCGCACTGTGGACGATGTCCGGCAAGACTGCCGGCGATTACGCCGGCGTGGCGCGCTTTCTCGAGTTCCTCGCCACCCCGGTGGTGATGGCTGAATGGAGTGAAAAAACCGGCTACGTGCCGGTGACACGCGGCTCCTTTCTGGCACTCAAGAACACCGGGCATTTCAAGGAAAACCCCGAGCTCGAAGTCGCCGTCAACCAGCTCATCGGTGTCAAGCCGGGCAATTACGCCAAGGGCGTGCGCCTGGGCAATTTTTCGCGCATTCGCGACATCATCGACGAGGAACTCGAACGGGTCTGGGACGGCAGCAAGGCGCCCAAGTCGGCGCTCGATGATGCCGTCAGCCGCGGCAACCTGTTGTTGCGCGAATTCGAGAAGGCATCGCGCAACTAGGATCAAGATACCCATGCGTGCCAGCCTGCTGCGCGTCGTCATGAACCTGTGGCCGCCGTTCTGGGCGGCCGGCATACGGGTGCGCCACATCGCACCCGATTACCGCGAGGCCGAGGTGGAAATGCGGCTGCGCTGGTACAACCGCAATTACGTTCGCACGCATTTCGGCGGCAGCCTGTACGCCATGACCGATCCGTTTTACATGCTGATGCTGCTGCACAACCTCGGACACGATTACACCATCTGGGACCAGAGCGGGCATATCGAATATGTGCGCCCGGGCCGCGGCCTGGTGCGTGCGCGCTTCAGCCTCAGCCGCGAGCAGATCGAAAACATCCGCCTGCGCGCCGACGCCGGCGAAAAGGTGCTGCCGCAGTTCTGCGTCGCCATCACCAATGCCGGCGGCGAGACCGTCGCGCGCATCGAGAAAACCCTCTACGTCAGGAAAAAGCGATGACGCCCTGGCCTTATCCGCGCATGATCGCGCACCGTGGCGGCGGCACGCTCGCGCCAGAGAACACACTGGCGGCGATACGCACCGCGCCGCAATACCGTTACCGCGGTGTCGAGTTCGACGTAATGCTCTCGGCCGACGCGCAGCCGGTGCTGATCCACGACGAGACGCTCGAGCGCACCACCAGCGGCCGCGGCGAGGTCGCCACGACGCCGCTGTCGGTGCTGGCAACCCTGGACGCCGGCAGCTGGAAGGCGGCGCGCTTTGCCGGCGAGCCGGTGCCGACCTTTACCGCTGCAGCAAAGCTGTGCATCGAGCTTGGCCTGTGGGCAAACATCGAAATCAAGCCCGCGCGCGGCCATGAGACCGCCACCGGCGACATCGCCGGCCGCATTGCAGCCGCCGCCTGGCAGGGCGCGAAAACCCTGCCCTTGATCTCCTCGTTCCGGCCTGCGGCGCTGGTCGCGGCGCATCAGCGCGCTCCGGACTTTGCGCTCGGCTGGCTGGTCGGGCGCATCGAGCCGGGCTGGCAGCGCGAGCTGGCCAACCTCGGCTGTGTGTCACTGCATTGCAACCAGGCCCACCTGACGGCGGCGCAGGCGCGCGAAGTCAAGGACGCCGGCTACTGGCTGTTTTGCTACACCGTCAACGATCCGGTGCGCGCGCGCGAACTGTTCGACTGGGGGGTGGATGCCATGGTCACCGACCGCCCTGACTTGTTGGCACCGGACTGAGCAATAATGCACGTTCCGGCCGGCATGCCTGACAATTCCTTACACTCTTTTACGATTCATTAGCCACTGTCTTTGCCGTATCGACGTTAATCGGCCTGTGGGAGGCGTTCTCCCCGACAACCTTAAAACCGAACAGGAGATTCCAGCATGAACAACACCAAAATCACCCTCGCCGCGCTGCTCCTCGGCGCCTTCAGCCTTTCCGCCATCGCCCAGACCACACCGGCCAACCCGACCGCGACCCCGCGCGTGGACCAGCGCCAGGCCAACCAGCAACAACGCATAGACCAGGGCGTGCAATCGGGCCAGCTCAACCAGCGCGAAGCCGCCCGCCTCGAAAAAGGCCAGGCACGGGTGCAAAAAATGGAAGACAAGGCCAAGGCTGACGGCGTCGTGACCAAAAAGGAACGCGCCGCGCTGCATCACGCCGAGAACAAGCAAAGCCGCCATATCGCGCGCGAGAAACACGACCGCCAGCGCGCCGCCAAGTAAGCCTGCTGCAATTTAAAAAAAGCCCGGCGATGCCGGGCTTTTTTATCGGAGAAATGGCTGGAAATGCCCGTCCCTAGGGCATTTCCAGCTATCGTCCTATTTTCGAATCCCACTTGGAAGCTAGAACGGCAGACTTACCCCCGGCTTAACCGCCAGCAGCGCCTTGCGAAAATCCGCCTGGATGCGCTTTAACGCCGCTTCGTTATCCGCCTCGAAGCGCAACACGATCACCGGCGTGGTGTTGGAGGCGCGCGCGAGGCCGAAGCCGTCGGCATACTCGACGCGAAGGCCGTCCAGGGTGATGACATCGAGCGCACCGGTGAACGACGCACCCTGCTGCATGCGCGCGATCAGCGCATGCGGTTCGCCTTCTGCCAGCTTGAGGTTGAGTTCGGGCGTGGACAGCGCATCGGGCAGTGCGTTGAGCACGGCACTCGGGTCGGCACTGCGCGAGAGGATTTCCAGCAGGCGCGCACCGGCGTACTGGCCGTCGTCAAAGCCGTACCAGCGCTCGCCGAAAAAAGTGTGGCCGCTCATTTCGCCGGCAAGCGGTGCGCCGCTTGCCTTCATTTTCGCCTTGATCAGCGAATGACCGGTCTTCCACATCACCGGTACGCCGCCGTGCCTGCGGATCCACGGCGCGAGCTTGCGCGTGCACTTGACATCGAAAATGATCTGGGCGCCGGCATTGCGCGACAACACGTCGGCGGCGTAGAGCATCAGTTGCCGGTCGGGGTAAATGATGGCGCCCTCGCGCGTCACCACGCCGAGGCGGTCGCCGTCACCGTCAAAGGCAAGACCCAGTTCGGCGTCCTGCGCCTTCACCGCGCGTATCAGGTCCTGCAGGTTCTCCGGCTTGGAGGGGTCGGGGTGATGGTTGGGGAAATCGCCATCAACCGTACAGAACAATTCCGTGACATCGCAGCCGAGGCGGCGATACAACTCGCCCGCGGTGGCGCCGGCGACGCCGTTACCGCAGTCGATGACAATCTTCATCGACCGCGCCAGCGTGACGCCACCGACGACGCGCGCAAGATAGGCTTCGCGCACATCCGCGCTGGAAAGCGCGCCGGCGCCGGCGGAAAAATCAGCGGCGACGATGCGCGCGCGCAGCGCCTGAATATCCTCGCCCGACAGCGTGGTACCGCCCAAAACCATCTTGAGGCCGTTGTAATCGGGCGGGTTGTGGCTGCCGGTGACGGCCACCGCGCTGTGGCAGCCGAGGTGATGCGCGGCGAAGTAAATCATCGGTGTCGCCGCCATGCCGAGGTCGATCACATCGACGCCGGCGGCGCGAATGCCCTCGGCCAGCGCCGCGACCAGAGCCGGCCCGGAGTGGCGGCCATCGCGTCCGACGGCGGTTGCCGTCTGGCCCCGCGCGCGCGCCTCGCTGCCCAGGGCGCGGCCGATCTGGCGCACGCCGTCTTCGGTCAGCGTCGTGCCGACGATGCCGCGAATATCGTAGGCCTTGAAAATTTCAGGTGGGGGCGGCGTGCTCATGGCGTGGTGCGGATCAGGCCTGTTGATCAAAGAAGCCGAGTATACGTTGCGGCAGCCAGTCGATGTGCCCGGGACAGGCACCGCTGACAAAACCGACATGCCCGCCCTCGTCGGGGTAGTCCAACTGGACCATTTTCGAGACCTCCCGTATGTGCGGCAGGTAACAAACCGGCAGAAAGGGATCGTTCCTCGCGTTGAGCACCAGCGTCGGCACGGCGACATCGCCGAGGCCGTGCCTGGAACTCGCCCGCGTCCAGTAATCGTCGGTGTCGCGGTAACCGTGCAGCGGCGCGGTGACGACATTGTCGAAGTCACGCAGCGTGCGCGCGGCGAGCATCGCCGCGCCATCGACCATGCCGGGAAACTGCGCGAGCTTGCGCAGGGTCTTTCTTTTCATCGACGACAGGAACATGCGCGTGTAAACCATGTTGAAGCCGCGGCCGAGCGCATCGCCCGCACCGGTCAAATCGAGCGGCGCCGACACCGCCGCTGCGGCATCAGTCAGCGCCGTCGCAGCGGCGCCCTGCTCGCCAAGGCATTTCAGCAAGGCGTTGCCACCCAGTGATACGCCCACGCTGTAGAGCGGGGCGATGCCGGCGATCCGGCGCATGCGCGCGAGAACCCAGGCGATCTCGGCCGCATCGCCCGAGTGGTAGGCGCGCGGCAGCCGGTTGAGCTCTCCCGAGCAGCCGCGAAAATGCGGGAACGCCCCGCGCCAGCCGCGCGCCGCCAGCGCGCGCGCCAGCGCGCGTGCGTAATGGCTGCGTGAACTACCCTCGAGGCCGTGGAACAGCACCACCATCGGCGCGCTGACATCGCCATCGAGCAGGTCGACGTCGATGAAATCGCCATCGGGGCTGTCCCAGCGCTCGCGTCGCAACAGCGGTGCCGACGGCCGGGTGAGCAGCGACGCGTAAATGGTCTGCAGGTTGCCTCCGGGCAACCAGGCCGGGGCGGCATACGTCGATTGCACCAGACCCGCCGTGGCGCGCGGCGCGGCCCTGGCGGCCTCGGCGGCATTGGTGATCTTGCTGACCTTGCTGACCTTGCTGACTTTGCTGACAGGTGTCAATGCAGTATCTTGGCCGGATCACCGCGGCGCGCGGCCGGCTCTGGTGTGCCCGCCGGGGCGGGCGAGGCGTGATGCAGAATCATGCGCCAGCCGCTCGCGGTGCGCAAATAGACATTGGTGGCGATGACCGGGTGGCGTGCACCTTTCTCGCCGGGGACAAGAATGCTCTCGTGCACGCTGTGCACCGCCAGCATCACGCCGCTGACGTGGGTGGGGTTGGTGAGATGCACCTGCAGGCGCTGGCCGGAGCGGCAGATCGCGGCCCAGCCGGCGCGTACCTGCTCGTAGCCGGCAAGGCGCTGGCCGCCGGGGTGGACGCAGACGATTTCCTCGTCATCGGCCCACACCTCCATCATGGCATCGAGGTCGCTGCGCTCCAGCGCCTCGTAGAATGCCGCCTCGGCATCCTGGGCGGTCGGAAAGGAAGTCTTTTTCATCGCCGGGCGATGGTAGCGGAAAGCAGGCCTGCTTGGCTACCGGCGCATGTCAGCGCGCACTCTCGTCGAGCGCCCAGGCCGCGATGAGATCGAGAATGGCGTCGGCCTCGCCTATGGGCGGGCTGACGGCGATCACGACACCGGGATGGCGCTGCTGCAACGCGGCGATTTTTTTCGGCAGGTCCTGTTTCAGATGGCCGCCCTGCGCCATGAACAGCGGAATGAGCCGGATACCCGTGACGCCCTTCGCCGCACACGCCGCCACCGCGTCCTCAAGCGACGGCGTCATCAACTCGAGATAGGCAAGGCGCACATCCAGGCCAGGCCGCGCCGCCAGCATGCGTTCGCGGATGCGCTCGAACGGCTCCGCCCACTGCGGGTCGCGCGCGCCATGAGCGAAGAGAATCGTAGCGAACGTCATGGCGTAATTGTCATTCCGAGGACACGGTCCGGGGAATCTGCTGTTCTGCCGGAGAAAAGCAGATCCCTCGCTTCGCTCGGGATGACAGCCGATCGGATGTCCGCCGGCTGGTGGCGAAGTTCACGCTGCGAGCACCCGCTCGCACCACAGCGCCGCCGCGAGCAAGGCGTCATCCGCACCCGCGGGCGCGGCCAGTTGCAAACCGTAGGGCAAACCCGCGGCGGATTTACCCGCCGGCAACGAAATCGCCGGAAATCCGGTCAGCGACCACAGCGTGCACCAGCTCGGATCGCCGGTGGTGGCGAGGCCCGTCGGCGCAACACCGCTCGCAGCGGGCGAGGCGATGACATCACAGTCCTCGAACCAGTCGAGCGCCTGCTCGCTGATCACCGCACGGCGCAGCAGTGCCGCGGCGTACTCAACCGCAGTGATGTTGCGTCCTTCGTCGAGCCCGGCATTGAGCGTTGCCGAAAATTGCGCACGGTGTTTTTTCTGGCGCGCCGCGTTGTCGCGCGCAGCCTCGAAAAACATGATGTTGCGGTGGCTGGCCTGCGCATCATGACAGTCGGCCGGCAGGCTGAAGGGTTCAATTTTCGCGCCGGCGGCTTGCAGCCGCGCGAGGACCGCCTCGAACTGTACCGCCGCATCCGCGTCGGCGCGGTTCCACGGATAGTTGCGCATCACCGCGATGCGCGGCGGCCCGGCGCGCTGGTGTACACCGGCGGCAATGGTCTCGCCCTCGGCCAGCACCGATGCAAACAGTGCGGCGTCGGCGACATTACGCGTGAAGGTCCCGAGTTGGTCCAGCGTGGCGCTGAACTGCAGCGTGCCGGTGAAGGGGATGAGGCCGAAGCCGGGCTTGAAGCCGACCACACCGCAAAAAGCCGCCGGCCGGATCACCGAACCATTGGTCTGCGTGCCGATTGCGGCCGGCACCATGCCCGCCGCCACCGCCGCGGCCGAACCCGAGGATGAGCCGCCCGGTGTGTGCTCCGCATCCCAGGGATTGCGCGTCTTGCCCGGGTGCATGTAGGCAAATTCCGTGGTGACGGTCTTGCCGAACACGTAGGCACCGGCCGCCTTGAGCCGCTGCACCACCGCCGCATCACGTTCCGCCCGGCGTCCGGCGTAGGCGGCCGAGCCGCGCGCGGTCGGCCAGTCGGTGGTGTCGATGATGTCCTTGACCCCGATCGGAACGCCGTGGAGTGGCGCGTCTGCGGCCGCACCGGCCGCCTCGCACGCGGCGGCCAGGGTGAGCGCATGGCCCTGGTCAAACGCGGCCCAAGCCTCTATGGCGCCGTCGCGTTCGGCGATGCGGGTGGCCAGTGCCAGCGCGTAATCGCGCGGCGCGAGGCTGCCCTCGCGCAGGCGCGTCGCCGCCTGGCGCAGGGTGAGCAGCGGGAGTTTATCCGCCGGAATCGGGTTCATTGACGAAGTGTAGTGAATTTCAGAACAGAAAACTGAAATGAAACAGGCGGCATTGCCGCCTTTTTCAGCACAGACGACGTTTAACGGCCGTACAGCATCTGCGGCAGCCACAGGCCGATGGCCGGGAACTGGTAGAGCAGGAATATCGCCAGCACCTGTATGCCCATGAAGGGCAGCATGCCCGAGAAAATCTGGTTGAGCGTGACATGCGGCGGCGATACGCCCTTCAGGTAAAACGCCGCCATCGCCACCGGCGGCGAGAGGAAGGCGGTCTGCAGGTTCAGCGCCACCAGCAGGCCGAAGAACAGGGGGTCGATGTTGAAGTGCGCCAGCAGCGGTATGAAAATCGGCATGAAAATGACGATGATCTCGGTCCACTCCAGCGGCCAGCCGAGCAGGAAGATGATGACCTGCGACAGGATCATGAACTGCACCGGCGTCATGTCGAGCGATAACACCCACTTCTCGATCAGGTCCTGGCCGCCGAGCAACGCGAACGCGGCCGAAAAAATGCTCGATCCGACGAACAGCCAGCACACCATTGCGCTGGTCTTGGCGGTGAGGAACACCGACTCCTTGAGCACATTCATGTTCAGCCGGCGATAGGCCGCCGCCAGCAGCAGGCCGCCGAGCGAACCCATCGCCGCCGCCTCGGACGGTGTCGCCAGTCCGAACACGATGGTCCCCAGCACCGAAAGAATCAGCACCGCCAGCGGGAAAAACGAGGCGAGCAGCATCTTGAAAATTTCCAGACGCGCAAAGGTGAAGATGGCATAAAACACCGCCAGCGCCGCGCCGCCGGCTGCGAGCGTGATCCAGAATGCCGTCGGTACGGGCAGCCGCTCGGCGGGGGCCGCAGCAGGGGCGGCGCCGGCCGCCGGGGCGGCGGCCGGAGCCGGCGAAATTGCCTTGGGTGCGGCGTCAGCGCCCTTGGCCGCATCACCGCCCTCTTGCGGCGGCTCCTGCAGGCCGCCCTCTTCTTTCGGTTCGGCCAGGCCCTCGGGCTCCTGCAGACCGCCCTCGGTCTGCTCCGTTTCGCCGGTGGTGGACACCGAACCCATTTCCTGCAAGCCGGTGGTTTCGACCACCACCGGCTTGGTGACGGCGAAGTAGGTGAGGCCCATCAACAGCGCGAAGGCAAGCACCGGCAACACAGCGATGAACAACTCCCGCAGGATGGTGCCGACCGGCACCGCAGCATTGCGCTTGCCCTTGAGGGCGCCGATCAGGCCTGGCACCACTTTGCGGTTCACCGTGTCCGATATCACCTTCGCGTAATCGGGCAGCGGCACCTGGCGGTCAGCCTCGGACAGCGGCGGCGCGAGGCTGGGCTTGATCTTGGCGACCAGCATTACCCACAAGATGTACAGACCGGCGAGCATGATGCCGGGGAAGAAGGCACCCGCATACAACTGCACCACCGACACGCCCGCAGTCGCGCCATAGACGATCAGCATCACCGAAGGCGGAATCAGGATGCCGAGGCAGCCGCCGGCGGTGATGGCACCGGCGGCGAGCTTGACACTGTAACCGGCGCGCAGCATGGCTGGCAGCGCGAGCAGGCCCATCAGCGTCACCACGGCGCCGACGATGCCGGTGGCGGTGGCGAACACGGCACAGGTGATGAGCGTCGCCACGGCGAGCGAGCCGGGGACGCGCGCGAGTGCGAGATGCAGACTCTTGAACAGTTTTTCAATCAGGTTGGCGCGCTCGACGAGATAGCCCATGAACACGAACAGCGGAATGGAGATCAGCACGTCGTTGGACATCACCGCGTAAGCACGCTGCACCATCAGGTCGAGGGTCTGGCGTGTCGCCAGTCCGGGGTCGGCGCCGTGGTAGGCGAGCCAGGCGAAAATCACGCCCATGCCCATCAGCGTGAAGGCCGTGGGAAAGCCCAGCATGATGGCAACGACAACCAGCGCCAGCATCAACAGGCCCATGTGGCCGTTGCTCATTTGCGCGGGCGCCGGCATCAGCACGAACACCGCGATGACCACCGCGGCCATGATGGACAGGCCGAACCAGACTTCCTTCCTCATTTGCCCGCCCCCTGCTTGACCACCAGGGCATCGAGCTGTTCGATATCCTCGTCTTTCACGTGCACCATTTGCTTGAGTTTTTCCACGTCCACTTCCTCGACGTCGGCCTCGCGCGACGGCCACGCCCCCTCACGCAGGCAGACGATGCAGCGGATGATCTCGACAATACCCTGGACGAGCAAAAACGCCCCGGCCACCGGAATCACCGTCTTGAACGGATACACCGGCGGGCCGTCGGCGGTGATGTTCGAATGTTCGTTGATGGCCCAGGATTCGCCGGCATAGCGGTAACCGGCCCAGACCAGCGCGACCACGCCGGGGATGAAAAAGACGAAGTACAGCACCAGGTCGAGCCCGGCTTGCAGCCGCGGCGGGAAAAACCCGTACAGCACGTCGCCGCGCACGTGGCCGTTCTTGGACAGGGTGTAGGCGCCGGCCATCATGAACAGCGTGCCGTACATCATGATCATGGCGTCAAAAGCCCAGGCGTGCGGGTTGTCCAGCGCGTAACGGCTGAACACCTCCCAGGAAATAAGCAGGGTTAGCGCAAGAATGAGCCATGCAAAAGCCTGGCCCACCCAGGTGCTGATGCGATCGATGAATAACAACAACTTCTGCATGGTGATGACCTTTTGGTGGCTTTGCTGGCCCAGTGGTGGCTTTGCTGGCCCAGGCGACACGAGGGAAAATTCTATCCCATCGGGCCTGTCACAGCCCTGACATCAGGCGATTTCCGGCAAAAAAAGACGAAAGACCCCGCTGCCGGCCCGGGCAAATCGGCAAAAAAAAACACCATCCGGACAAGCCGGGTGGTGTTTTATCGGAACAGCGGCGGTCAGGCTTTTTTAGGTGCGGCCTTCTTCGCGCCGAAGTAATGGTTGTAGGCCATGCGGCGGTTGACGTTGTTGTCCATGTCCCATTTGACCGCGCGCTCGGCGAACTTCTTCTGCGAAGCGACGATCTCGGCGAACAGAGGATTGCCGTCAGATTTTTTAGTCACGACCTGGTCATAGACTTCGAGCTGTCTTTGCAGGATCGAATCCGGGGTCTTGTAGAACTTGACCTTGTCCTTGGTCTGCATCTCGACATAGTCCTTGGAATAGCGGTCGATGGCTTTCCAGGTCAGCTCCTGCGAAGCGGCCGAAACGGCGTTGGAGATGATCGCCTTCATCTTTGCCGGCAGCGCATCGTACTTGGTCTTGTTGAAGGTGATCTCGAACTGCTCCGAGTTCTGGTGGAAGCTTTGCAGCATGCACACCTTGGACACATCGGGGAAGCCAAGCAGCCTGTCCGAGGACATGTTGTTGAACTCCGCCGCATCGAGCAGACCGCGGTCCATGGCCGGCACGATCTCGCCGCCGGGCAGCGCGTTGACCGCCACGCCCATCGCGGTGAACACGTCGATCGAGATGCCGACGGTGCGGTACTTGAGGCCCTTGAGGTCGGCTTCCTTGGTCACCGGCTTCTTGAACCAGCCGAGCGGCTGAGTCGCCATCGGGCCGTAGGGGAAGGACACGACGTTGGCGCCGACCGAGGCGTAGAGTTTTTCCAACAGTTCCTTGCCGCCGCCCCAGCGGTGCCAGGCGAGCAGCATGTTGGCGTCCATGCCGTAGCCCGGACCCGAGCCCCACAAGGCGAGCGCGTTCTGCTTGCCGTAGTGATAGACAATAACGCCGTGGCCGCCGTCGAGCGTACCTTTCGAAACCGCGTCGAGCAGGCCGAAGGCCGGCACCACGGCGCCGGCGGGCAGCACCTCGATTTTCAGGTCGCCGCCGGTCATGTCATTGACCAGTTTGGAGTAGTCGACCGCGTACTCGTGGAAAATGTCCTTGGCCGGCCAGGTGGACTGCCAGCGCATCGAAATCGGGCCCTGCGCCTTGACGATGGACGGGAAGCCCAGGGTCGCGGCGCCCGCAGTGGCTGCAGCGGCACCGGACAGGAACTTCCTGCGTGAGGAAACTTGGGATGAATCTTTGCTCATGACTTCTCCTTGTGGGTGATGACCTGTGAGATGAACTCGCGGGCGCTTTGACGCCTTGTTTCTATGGGATGGCCGGCCGGTTTGACACCGCTCTTCAGAGTCTGTTTTATTAATCCCTGCGCGTCGAAATGCTATACCGCGACAGGGCCAATAGCAAGGGCGCGGGACGTCATTCCGGATAGTGGAAAACGACAAAAACCTCAATTCCGGCAGCAAGCCGCCCGGATGCGCCGCCTCGAAAGCGCGGATTGCGGCGGGCAAATCAGCCTGCCGCAGCCGGCGGGCTCAGTCGAGGTAGAAAACGAGCAGATAAAGGGCCAGCAGCGCACCTGCCCACAGCGCCATCGTCCCCGAAGTGATGGATTGCGCCAACGGCCGTCCGGCGCCGTGCCAGCGTTCTGCCCAGCCCAGCAGTTGCGCCCGAATCCGGCCCACGCCCTCCCCCAACGCGCCGAGGCCTTTTGTCAGGCCGCGGGTGCAGGCTCTAAGCAAGGCCGGACCGGCACGCCGGTATAACCAGTCGGTGTCCAGCGTTATCGCAGGCGTGCCGCGAAGCAGCGGCAGCAGCAGAAAAAAAGCCAGCGCCGAGAACAACAGCAACTGCAGCTGACCGAGGACGTGGGGTGCATCATAGGGGACATAGTTCGTCGCGTAAGGCAACAAGGCATAGAGCGGTGTGTAGAAAACCCCCACACCAATGCACAACAGCGCAAACAACAGCATGGCAAGACGCATGTTCAGCGGCGGCTCCGGCGGGCGCAGGCCGGCGTCCCGGCCAAAAAAGACCATCCATGGAAACTTGATGCCGGCGTACAAAAACGTACCGGCGGAAGCCGCCGCGAACAGCAGCCACACGCCAAGCAGCTGACTCTCCGCAGCCGCCTGGGACAGCATGGATTTGCTGGCAAATCCGGAGGTCAGCGGAAAGGCCGAGATCGAGGCGGCGCCGATGACCGCGCAGGTCGCGGTGAAGGGCATGCTCCTGAACAGCCCGCCGAGGTCGGTGCACTTTCGCAGTCCCGTGACGTACAGCACCGAGCCTGCCGCCATCAGCAGCAGGGCCTTGTAAAGGATGTGCGCGAAGGCATGTGCCGCGGCACCGTTCAACGCCATTTCGGTACCGATGCCGATGCCGGCGACCATGAATCCGACCTGGCTGACGATGCTGTAGGCGAAAATGCGCCGCATGTCGTTCTCGATCAGCGCAAACACAATGCCGTAAAACACCATGAACAGCCCGACATAGACGAGCAATTCGGTGCCGGGATAGCCGCGCAGCAATACATACACCGCGGTCTTGGTGGTGAACGCCGACAGGAACACCGTGCCGCTCCAGGAGGCCTCCGGGTAGGCGTCGGGCAGCCAGGCCGACAAGGGCGGTGCTGCGGCGTTGATCAGGAAGCCGGCCAGGATCAGCGCGTGCGCCGGCGAATCAAGGCCGATGCGCGTGAACGCCACCGAGCCGGTATCGACAACATGGCCGGCGATGCCCGCCATCAGTAACACACCGCCCAGCAGGTGAATCATCAGATAGCGAAAACTCGCGCTGCGTGAATGCGGCGTACCGGCGCTCCAGATCACCAGCGTCGAACCGATGGCCATCAGCTCCCAGAACAAGAATACGGTGATGAGATCGCCCGCCAGAACCACGCCCACCGCAGACCCGGCATAGATCAGCGCAGCGGGAAGCTCCAGACGGCTGTCCCGGTTGAGTGCGAACAGCGCGCCACCGAAAGCGGCAAAAGTGAAAATGATGGCAAAAATGCGCGAAAGCTTGTCCACGGCATAGGGTTGCAGCGCGTGGCCCATGAATTCGGTACGCCACAGAATGCCCTCGGGTGCCGTACATACGAGCGCGAACGCAGCCAGCGGGGCCAGCAACACCACGACCTGGCGAGGCAGACCGCGCAAGCCTGCGGCGATCAGCCCGCCGCCGACCAGCACCAGGCCCGGATGCAGGAGTTCAGTCATCGCGCCCCTCGTAGTAGTCGTCGGGGCGCTTGAGCAACAACCCAAGGCCGCGTGCGAAGAGAATCAGCGCACCGCAGGCGAGAAAGCCGAACCAGGCGTTAAAGCCGAACACACCGTCAATACCGAAGTACGGTTCGTGCGCCACAAAAAACTCCGCGGCCACGGCAAGGACCAGCACCGCGATGAACACGCGCCAGAGCAGCTTGATGCTTTGCGGACTCGCGAGCCGGTGTTCAGCCATCACTCATACCCCGCCAGACGCCGCGCCAGTTGCAGCGGGAAATCGGCAAAAAAGAACAGCGCCACCGTGACGAACGCCGTCAACAGCAGGGCCACAACCATGATGGCCGGTGCCTCGCCATGCGCTTCGCCCTGCGGTGCGCAAAAAAAAGCGCGGTAGATGATCGGCAGGAAATAGCCGGCATTGAGCAGCGTGCTTGCGGCAATGACGGCAACCGCCACCCATTGACCGGAAGACATGGCCCCTGACAGCATGAACCACTTGCTGACAAAACCGACCGTGGGAGGGAGGCCGATCATGGAGAGTGCCCCGACGGTGAACGCCGCCATGGTCCAGGGCATGCGCCGGCCGATGCCCTCAAGCTGGCTGACATTGGTCTTGTGCGCGGCGGTGTAAATGGCGCCGGCGGCGAAGAACAGCGTGATCTTGCCCACGGCGTGGGCGACGATGTGCATGGCTGCGCCGACCACCGACAGCGGCACCAGCAAGGCCGCGGCAAAGACCACATAGGAGAGCTGGCTCACAGTGGAGTAGGCGAGCCGGCGCTTCAGATTATCCGAACGCAGCGCAACTATCGACGCGGCGATGATGGTGAAGCCGGACACGAACGGCAGCCAGTCAACGCTCTTCAGGCCGGCGATCTGCTCGACGCCGAAAACATAAACGATGACCTTGACGACCGTGAACACACCGGCCTTGACCACCGCCACCGCATGCAGCAGCGCCGAGACCGGGGTCGGCGCCACCATCGCCGCCGGAAGCCAGCGATGAAAAGGCATCAGCGCCGCCTTGCCTATGCCAAACATGTAGAGCGCGAGCAGTCCGCCGATGGCGGCGTTGGACATGCCTGACTTGAGGATGCCGCCGTGGATGAAATCAAGGGTGCCGGCGACGGACCAGGTGATGATGATCGCCGGCAGCAAAAACAGCACCGAGGTCCCGAGCAGCACACCGAGGTAAATACGCCCGCCGCGCCGCGCCGCGTCGTCGCCGTGATGGGTCACCAGCGGGTAGGTGATCAGCGTCAGGGCTTCGTAGAAAATGAACAACGTGAGCAGGTTGGCACTGAAGGCGATGCCCATCGTGCAGGCAAGCGCCAGCGCGAAACAGACGTAAAACCGCGTCTGGTGGCCCTCGCGGTTGGCGCGCATGTAGCCGATCGAGTAAAGTGAATTGACGAGCCACAGGCCGGAGGCGACCAGCGCGAACAGCATGCCCAGCGGTTCGACGCGAAAGGCAAGCGCCACCCCCGGCAGCATTTGCAGCAGCGACACCGCGGGCTGCGCCCCGTCCGCGACAGGGCCAAGCAGGCCGAGTACGCACGCCAGCAATGCCACCGCCGTGACAAGCGTTGCGGCCTCGCGCAGATCGGGCCTGCGATGACAGGCCGCGACCGCAAGCGCGCCGGCAACCGGAATCGCGATTGCCAGCAGGATCAGCAATTGCGCGCTCACGGCACGCCCCCGAGCAGCAGTTGCGCCGCAAGCCGCGCACCGCCCAGCGTAAAGGAGGTGTCAATGCCGAAATAAATGCAGCATCCGACCATCACCCAGGCCGGAACCAGCATTGCGGCGGATGCCTCGCGGCGGTGTGCCGCTGCAGCCAACGGCTCGCGCAGATAGGCCGCCTCGACAAAACGCCAGACGTACGCGGCCGCGATCAGCGAGCTCGCCACGATCAGTGCGGCAAGCCACCAGTAGCCGCGCTCGATCGCCCCGGCAACCAGATACCATTTGCTGATGAAACCCGCGGTGGCCGGGATGCCGATCAGACTGAGGCCGGCAAGCACGATGCCGAACGAGGTGAGCGGCATCGTGCGCCCCAGCCCGGCGATCCTGTCGATGCCGGTGCCGCCGGCGCGCAGCGCCACGCACCCGAGCAACAGGAAAATCGCCCCCTTGGTGATACCGTGGTTGAACAGGTGCACCACGGCACCGGTGAGGCCGGCCTCGTTCGCCAGCGCGATGCCAAGGGTGATGTAGCCAATCTGCGCCACGCTCGACCAGGCGAACATGCGCTTGAGGTCGCGCTCGAACACCGCCACCAGAGATGCGCTGACCACCGCCAGCACCGACAGCGCAATCAGTATCTGCGACAGCGGCAACTGCACAAACACCAGCTTCGCGCCGAACACGATGAAATAAAAACGCATCAGAACATAAACGCAAACCTTGGTCGCCGTCGCGGCAAGGAAGGCGGAGATCGCAGACGGTGCGTAGGCGTAGGCATTGGGCAGCCAGAAATGCAGAGGAAAGAGCGCCAGTTTCAATCCGAGCCCGGCGCTGATGAAGGCCAGCGCCGCCAGCACCGGACGGACCTCCTGCACATCGCGCAAGCGCAGCGCCATGTCGGCAATATTGAGCGTGCCGGTCAGCAGAAACAGCAGCCCGACGCCGATGACGTAAAAGGTTGCACCAATCGTTCCGAGGATCAGGTACTGGTAGGCGGCGAGCAGCGCGCGGCGATCGCGGCCGAGCGCAATCAGCGCATAGGTGGACAGCGATGATATTTCCAGGAACACAAACACGTTGAAGGCGTCGCCGGTGATGGTGATGCCCAGCAAGCCGGCGAAACAAAGGGAAAACAGCGCGTAGAAGAGGTAGTGCCGGTCCTGCGGCAGTTCAGAGGCAATGCTGGCGCGTGCGTAAGGGGCGACCAGCGATGCAACGAGGCTGACGAGCACCATCACAAACGCGCTCAGGGCGTCAACGCGGTACTCGATACCCCAGGGCGGCGCCCAACTGCCAATGGCGTAGGAGATCGGACCCGTCTCGTGCACCTGCGCTGCCAGCGCCAGCGCAATGCCGAGCGATGTCCAGCTCACCGCGACGGCAAGGATCCAGGCAAATGCACCGCTGCGCACCAGCACCATCAACGGCGCCGCCAGCAACGGCAGCACCACCTGCAATGCCGGGAGGTGCTCCGCTATCACCGTCGCTCTTCCTCGACGCGGTCCAGTTCGAGGATGTGATCCTCATCGATGCTGTCGTAGGTTTCGCGGATGCGCACGACGATCGCCAGTCCCAGCGCCAATGTCGCGACCCCCACCACGATGGCGGTGAGAATCAACACGTGCGGCAGCGGGTTTGAGTACAGCCTGAAGGCATCCGCAAGAATCGGCGCCGTCCCACCGAGCAGCTTGCCCGGCGCCACGTACAGCAGAAAAACGGAGCTCTGCAAAATACCGAGGCCGATGAGCTTTTTCACCAGGTTGCCGCTGGCAAACACGATGTACAGGCCCGCGACCAGCAAAAAAATCGTCACCCAGTAGATGTAGTGGCCGGCGAGACTCATGCGTCGTCGAGGTCGCGCCGGCGACCGGCGAACATGTAGAAAATCTTCAGCATCACGCCGGACACGGTGACGGCGACGCCCGCCTCAACCCAGAAGATTCCGCGCAACTGACCCTGCACGCTGTTCCCGGCGAGCACAAAATAATCGAGGTAATTGCCGCCGAGCAGGATGCCCATCAAGCCGACGCCGCCGTAGATCAGCACACCCGCGCTGATCATGCGCTCGACCAGCCAGTCCGGCGCGAATCGCCGCGCGGCGGGCAGGCCGAAAATGACGGCATAAAAGACCACGGCGGCGGCGGTGATGACCCCCGCCTGGAAGCCGCCGCCAGGACCAAAATCGCCATGAAACTGGACATACACCGCAAACAGCAGCACGAACGGAATCAGCAGTTTGGCGAGCACGCGCAACACCAGATCGCGTGTCATCGCCGGGGCTCCTCGCGGCGGCGGCGGCGAAGCAGTGCAATCACGCCGATGCCGGCGGCGAACACCACCACCGTTTCGCCCAGCGTGTCATAGCCTCGATAGCTCGCCAGCACGGATGTCACCACGTTTGGCACGCCGGTTTCGCGCAGCGACTCGGCGAGATAGCGGGACGCAACATGCACGTGGATGGCCGCTTGCGGATCGGAGAACGCCGGCAGGTCGAGGGTGCCGTACACCAGCGTTGCGCCGATTACCACGGCGACGAGCAGTGACAGCAACGGTCGGCGCTTCGGCTTCACGTCATCCGCCCCGGTAAGGTAAAGGGCGCCGAGCAGCAGCACCGTGGACATGCCGGCGCCGACGGCAGCCTCGGTCATGGCGACATCAACCGCATCGAGCGCCACCAGCACCGTTGCCATGAGGAAGCTGTAAATGGAGGACAGCACCACCACCGCGAAAAGGTTGCGCTGCACGACCATCGCCGCGGTGACGCCCACCATCATCGTCAGCAGACTCATGATGATCAGGGTTTCGATGAGTCCTCCCGCGCCAAAGGCTGCAGACCGCGCGCCAGCGCCGCCTTGGCGAGCGCATGCGTCGCGGCGGGGCTGGTGAAGAAAATCAGCAGGCCGATCATCAACAGTTTTACGGTGACGAGGGTGAAACCGGCCTGCAAGGCGAGGCCCAGCAACATCAGCAGCACGCCGAGCGTGTCGGTGACGCTGGCCGCGTGCATGCGCGTATAAAAATCGGGCATGCGCAGCAGGCCAACGGTGCCGACGACGCAGAATGCACCGCCCGCAACCAGACATATCCAGCTCAGGACATCGAGCAGCGCGCTCATTTCAGTCATTTGGACTGCTCCGCATCCTCTCCGGGTTCGCCGAGATCGCCGTAGCGGAAAAATTTCAACACGGCAATCGTGCCCACCACATTGAGCAGGCCGTACACGAGCGCGAGATCCAGAAACTCGGGGCGCCCGACAAGAAACCCCATCACCGACAGCAGCAGCATCGCAATCGTGCCTATGGTGTTGGCCGCCTGCAGCCGGTCGAACACCGTCGGGCCCAGGATCGCGCGTGCGAGGGCGAGCGCAAGGGCGACGAGCAGCGCAATCGCGCCGGCTGCGAACATCAGCGGACGCCCTCGACCCGGGACACACGCCGGTCCATTTCGCTGTCGATCGTGGCCTGCGCGCCGGCGCGGGTCAGTCCGTGCACCAGAAACTCCTCGCGGGTCGCCTCCACCGTGATGGTGCCTGGCGTCAGCGTGATCGAGTTGGCATGGGTGGCCAGCCCGCCCTGGGTCTTTTGTGTCGGTTTGAAACGCACCATGGTCGGACTGATCGGCAGGCGCGGATCAATAATGATGCGCGTTACATCCCAGGCCGATTTGGCGATCTCCTTGATCAGCCACGGCCAGTAAAAAAGTACCGCAGCCAGCATCTGGATCGGGTGACCTTCGCGATCAATGATCTTCATGCGCCGCGACAGCAGCACGACAACAAGCGCACACCCTGCGCCCGCAGTCAGCAGGAACGGCGTGAACAAACCTGAAAGCAGCAACCAGAACACATAAAGCACGAGGCTGAGGCTGGTCAGACGCAACATCAACTCACTCCCTTGGCTTGAAAGAGTGCGGCACTCGCATCACGCATTCCAGCCGCACTGGAACCGGAGAATCTTACAGGGCAGTCCGGGTACAAACAACATGTGCGCGCCCTTGTCGCAAGCATGATCGGACGGCGTTTTCGGTACGCTGCGCTTATTCGCTTCACCGGCACCCTCAATGCGGCCGGCATGCTCACTTTTCGCCCATCCACAGGCGGCTCGTCTGCCACATGAGGTCTTCCATGGAACGGTTGCGCGCGAAGGCCATGCGCATCCAGGTAGCGTCGTTGCCACGGCCCTCGGCGCAGACGCGCAGCGAGCGCAGCGGCTCGCCGCAATCGAGCACGCGCGCATGCGGGGCGATCAACTCAAGGGTCGCGAGAATATCCTCGCTAAGCGACCGGCTGGTCTGGCTGAACGCGTCAATGAACTGGCCGCCGAGGCCGAAGCGACATGCTTGAAAGCGGTTGTAGTTGTAAACGAGATAAAGATCCTCACTCGTCTCAAAAGGCCGGTCCTGCAGCAGGTGGCTGGACAGCGCCTGTGCATAAGCGCCAAGGGCTGCCGCTCGCTCGACAGTCAGCGGCGTGTCGCAAACGCGAATCTCAACCGTGCCGTATTCCGGCTTTGGCCTGATATCCCAGTAAAAATCCTTCATGCTTTTGACAATGCCGTACCCCTGCATGCGTGCGAAGTAGGCGTTGAACTCCTCCCAGGTGCGGCAAAATGGCGCACGGCCTGAAAGCGGGAAGGCGAAGATGCTGTTCAGCCTTGAGGAGTCGAAGGCTGAATCGACCCCCTGATAGTACGGCGACGATCCGGCAAGCGCGATGAAATGCGGGATATAGCGGGACAGTGCGTGCAGCAGGTACATGGCATCATCGCCGCTGGCGCAACCGATGTGAATGTGCTGTCCGAACACGGTGAACTGCTTGGCGAGGTATCCGTACAGATCGGACAGGTAGTGAAAGCGCGGATTCTCGTAAATCTGCCGTTCGCTCCAGTGCTGGAAGGGATGGGCACCGCCTCCGGCGATGGCCAGATTGAGGCGCTCCGCTCCTTCGCATAGTGCGCCGCGTATCGCCTGCATCTCGCTGAGCATGGGGTCCCATGCGGTGTGAACGCCGGTGGCCACCTCGATCATGCTCTCGGTGATTTCGGGCTTGATGTCCCACGGATGACCGCGCCTGCCGAGCAGCGCCAGCAGGTCGGAGGCACCACGGGTGAGGTCGCAATCGCGGGTGTTGAGAATCTGCAACTCGAGCTCGACCCCCATCGACAGCGCGGCAGACTTGCTGAACTCAAGCCCCGCACTCATCGTCCGCCCTCCCCGGCTTCGCCGGCCCGTCGTATGGCAAAACGCGTCGCGAGGGGACCAAACAACTCCAGTATGGCAACCGCGGTCAGCATCACGACGGCAAGCTCGGACCCGACCTCGGGAAAGCGTTTGGCGGTGTCGTGCACCATCACCACGGCAAGACTGGACATCGGCAGCAGCCCGATGGACAACAGCGAGGCCTTGCGCAGACTGAGGGCCGCCGCAGTCGAAAACATGAAAACGCCGATCGCCTTGCCGGCGAAACGCGCAGCGATCAGTACCACCGCGACGAACAGGGCCGAGGGCAGCAGGCTGGCCGTGACGCTCGCGCCCGAGAGCGCAAACAGTATCGCCACGAACAGCAGTCCGGTCTTGCCAAAGGACATCGAAATAAAGCGCCGCCGGCCGTCCAGGCTGCGCGTTAACGCCCCAAACGCCAGTAGCGACAGCACCACCGGCAGTTTGAGCGCCGCAGCGAGGGCCACCGTACCGAGCACGAGGGTCAGGATCGCAACAAACTGCGCGTCCTCGCGTTTTCCGAGACGCTCGAGCAGCATCAGGGTCAATGCGGCCGCGACGACGGCAAGCAGCAACGAGCCAAAAATCAGATACAGCGGATGCAGCAGGATGGTCCGCCAGTCACCGTGGTACTCGGCCTGCAACCACGCAAAGAGCATGCTCACGGCGACAAAGGCGTAAACGCTGTTGAGCGCGGTCAGCATCATCAGGCGTTCGGTTACCTGGCCCTGCGCGCGCAGGTCCCGCCCCACCGCCAGCACCACCGCGGGCGAGGTTGACACACCGATCGCCGCCATGGTCGCCGCGAGTAGCGGCCGCACGTCGAGCAACCACAACACCAGATAAATCGCGGCAAAAGACAGCGCCGCTTCGGCGACGCTCGAGGCGAGCAGCCAGGGATTGCGCTTGAGCCAGCCCAGATCAATGCGCTGTCCCAGTTCGAACAGCACCAGCCCGATGGCTGCGTCAAGCAATGGCCGCAACTGGATGAGTGAATCCTGCCCGATCAGGGCTGCGGCATTCGGGCCCAGCGCAAACCCGGCCGCCACGTAGCCGACAATGCGCGGCAACGCTAGCCAGCGCTGCACCAGTTCCCCCGCCACAATCGCGGCGAGCAGCAGCAGGGCAAAGCGCAGCATCGGATCGAATGTAGCTGCCCCATGCGGTAAAAAGAAAAAATCTGTCACCGTCGTCCCCTTTTGGCAAAGGACCGCGCGCGAGGGCGCGGCCGGAGTGTGGTTGAACGGGACGCTGCCAGGCCGACTTCGCGAACCTGGGCCGGGCACCTTGGCGGCGCCGGACTTCAGCGGTGCAAAAACCGGGGAAGCGCCCGGCCACATTATCCGATGCAATACTTCACTACTCTTCAGTGAGGCGTGCGTTATGAGGTGTGAAGTTTGCTTTCTTGGTCAATTGGAGCCTAGCAGCTTTTAACCCGGCCGAACACCTGCCGCGACCTTGCTGTTCTCAATACCAGCCACAACACAAGGGGCGACCTGCGGTGACCCACTCCGCTTCAAATCGCCAGGCGCTGAGGCACGCGGATCTGCTTCGCGCAGACACCGCTTGTTCAGGTCTTCAGCACCACCAGCACTTCGTCGAGCATCTTTTTGGCGTCGCCGAACAGCATGCGGTTGTTGTCCTTGTAGAACAGCGGATTGTCCACACCGGCATAGCCAGAGGCCATGCTGCGCTTCATGACGATGCTGGTCTTCGCCTTCCACACCTCGAGCACCGGCATGCCGGCGATGGGGCTGCCGGGGTCGTCCTGCGCCGCCGGGTTGACGATGTCGTTGGCGCCGATGACCATGACCACGTCGGTGGCCGGGAAATCGTCGTTGATCTCGTCCATTTCCATGACGATATCGTAGGGCACCCTGGCCTCGGCCAGCAGCACGTTCATGTGCCCGGGCATGCGGCCGGCGACCGGATGTATGCCAAAGCGCACGTTGACGCCTTTTTCGCGCAGCAGTTTGGTAATTTCGTAAACGGTGTGCTGGGCCTGCGCCACCGCCATGCCGTAGCCGGGCACGATGATGACGCTCCTCGACTCGCGCAGCAGCTCGGCCGTCTCGGCCGCCTCGATCGGCGACACCTCGCCGGCCGGCGCGGCGCCGCCGCCGGCGGGCGCCGGCGTGCCGCCCGAAGTCCCGAAGCCGCCGGCGATGACGCTGATGAAGTTGCGGTTCATCGCCTGGCACATGATGTAAGAGAGAATGGCACCGCTAGAGCCGACCAGCGCACCGATGACGATCAAGAGGTCGTTGGACAGCATGAAGCCGGTTGCCGCCGCCGCCCAGCCCGAATAGCTGTTGAGCATGGATACGACCACCGGCATATCGGCGCCGCCAATCGCCATGACCATGTGAATGCCGAACAAGAGCGCAATGACCGTCATGACGATCAGCGGCGTCATGCCCTGCTCCATGTTCTCGGCCAAGAGGAACTGCCGGCCAAAATAAATCACCACCACGAGGCCGGCAAGATTGAGCCAGTGGCGCGCCGGCAACAACAGCGGCTTGCCGCCGATCTTGCCCGACAGCTTGCCAAAGGCGACGATGGAACCGGACAGCGTCACCGCGCCGATCAGGATGCCGACGTAGATTTCCATCTCGTGTATCGCCTTGGCCGCGCCGGTGAAGCCGCTTGATGCCGCCGGATCGATGTAGGTGGCAAAGCCGACCAGCATCGCCGCAAGACCGACCAGGCTGTGCATCAGCGCAACGAGTTCGGGCATTTGTGTCATCTGCACCGTGCGCGCAGCATAAAGGCCGATGCCGCCGCCGGCGACCATGGCGCCGATGATCCACGGGATGCCCGCGGCCGATACGCGCGGGCCGAGCACGGTGGCGAGCACGGCGATGGTCATGCCTATCATGCCGTAGAGGTTGCCGCGGCGCGAGGTCTCGGGGTTGGAGAGACCGCCGAGACTGAGGATGAAGAGAATGGTCGCGCCGATGTAGGCGACGGTGGCGAGGTTGGCAGACATGGTGTTCGCCCTTGTTGTTATTTACGAAACATCGCCAGCATGCGCTGGGTCACTGCGAATCCACCGAACATGTTGACGGCGGTGAGCACGATGCCCGCCACCGCCAGCCAGCGTATCCATTCATCGGGACGCGTGGCGCCGCCTGCAACCGCCGCGGTCATTGCCGGCGGCGCGATCTGCACCAGTGCACCGATGCAGATGATGCTGCTGATGGCGTTGGTGACGCTCATCAACGGCGTGTGCAGTGCCGGGGTGACATTCCACACCACCATGTAGCCGACAAAACACGCCAGCACGAACACCGTGAAGTGGCCGAGGAATTCCGCCGGTGCATACGCGCCGATGACCCAGAATAGCAGCGCCGCAGCTCCGAACATGACGGCCAGGCGCTGGCCGGACATCGGCGCGCCGCCACCACGACCATGGCCTTTTTTCGCCGCTGGAGCGGCCGCTGCCGCGGGCTTTGCCGCCGGCGCCGCCGGCTGCTTGAGCGCCGGTGGCGGCCAGGTGATGTTGCCCTCCTTGATAACCGTGAGGCCGCGGATGGCGTCGTCTTCCATGTTGACGTTGGCGACGCCGTCCTTGGTCTTGCACAGTTCCTCGGCAAGGCGGAACAGGTTGGTGGCGTACAGCGTCGAGGACTGCTTGGCCAGGCGCGAGTTGAGGTCGGTAAAGCCGACGATGGTGACGCCGTGCTTCACCACCGCCTTGCCCGGCTCGGTCAACTCGCAGTTGCCGCCGCGCTCGGCCGCCATGTCCACGATCACGCTGCCCGGTTTCATGCTCTGCACCATCTCGGCGGTAATCAGCCGGGGCGCCGGCTTGCCGGGGATCAGGGCGGTGGTGATGATGATGTCCACTTCCCGCGCCTGCTTTGCGTACATCGCGCGCTGGGCCTGCTGGAAGCCCTCGCTCATGACCTTGGCGTAACCGCCGCCGCCCGCGCCTTCTTCCTCGTAATCGACTTTGACGAATTCGCCGCCCAGCGACACCACCTGGTCGGCCACCTCGGCGCGGGTATCGTTGGCGCGCACGATGGCACCCAGGCTCACGGCGGTGCCGATGGCGGCGAGGCCGGCCACGCCGGCACCGGCGATGAAGACTTTGGCCGGTGGTACCTTGCCCGCAGCGGTGATCTGACCGTTGAAGAATCGACCAAAGGCGTTGGCGGCCTCGATGACGGCGCGATAGCCTGCGACACCGGCCTGCGAGGTCAGCGCGTCCATTTTCTGGGCGCGGGAGAGCGTGCGCGGCAGTGCGTCGATGGCCAGCACGGTGGCTTTTTTCGCGGCAAGCTGTTGCATCAGTTCCGGGTTTTGCGCCGGCCAGACAAAGCCGATCACGGTGCCGCCTTCGCGCAGCAGCCCCACTTCCGCGGTCGTCGGTACGCCGACCTTGAATACGATGTCAGACATCGCCCAGAGTTTGGCCGCGCCCTCGATCACCTCGGCACCTGCCGCGCGATAGGTGTCGTCGCTGCAATTGGCGCCATCGCCGGCGCCCGACTCCACCGCCACCGAAAAGCCCAGCTTGATGAGTTTTTCCACCACTTCGGGCACGGTGGCAACGCGCTTTTCGCCCGCCGCCGTCTCTTTTGGAACGCCTATGACTTGCGGCATGAATTCCCCTTGCTTGACTAAGGACTTAACTCGTTGAATTTTAGCACGATGCAGGTGCCGGTCAGGCGTGGGGCAGGCGCAAAGCCGGGTGAGACGCATCTATAATGCCGGCTCCGCGCAACACCATCGATGAATGGAGCACAGATGAAAACCAAAGCCGCCGTGGCCTATAAAGCCGGCAGTCCCCTCGTCATTGAGGAGGTCGATCTGGCCGGGCCCAAAGCCGGCGAAGTGCTGGTCGAGATCAAGGCGAGCGGCGTCTGCCACACCGACGAGTTCACGCGCTCGGGCGCCGACCCCGAAGGTCTGTTCCCGGCGATTTTCGGCCATGAAGGCGCGGGCATCGTCGTTGATGTCGGTCCCGGTGTCACCAGCCTGAAAAAAGGCGATCACGTCATTCCGCTCTACACGCCCGAATGCCGCCAGTGCAAATCCTGCCTGTCACAAAAGACCAACCTGTGCACCGCCATCCGCGGCACCCAGGGCAAGGGCGTGATGCCCGACGGGACCAGCCGTTTTTCGATTGGCGGCAAGATGATCCATCACTACATGGGTTGCTCGACCTTCTCCAACCACACCGTGCTGCCGGAAATCGCCCTCGCGAAAATCCGCGAGGACGCGCCCTTTGACAAGGTCTGCTATATCGGCTGCGGCGTCACCACCGGCATCGGCGCGGTCATCAACACCGCCAAAGTCGAAGTCGGCGCCAACGTGGTGGTGTTCGGCCTGGGCGGCATCGGCCTCAACGTCGTGCAGGGCGCGCGCATGGCCGGCGCCAACATGATCATCGGCGTCGATCTCAACCCGGCGCGCGAAGCCCTGGCGCGCAAGTTCGGCCTGACGCACTTCGTCAATCCGAAAGACCTTCCGACAAAAGACGACCTGGTGCCGCACCTTGTGGAACTCAGCGGCGGTGGCGCCGACTACAGCTTCGAGTGCATCGGCAATGTCGAGGTTATGCGTCAGGCCCTTGAGTGCTGCCACCGCGGCTGGGGCGTGTCGGTGATCATCGGCGTCGCCGGTTCGGGTCAGGAAATCAAGACGCGGCCCTTCCAGCTTGTCACCGGCCGCACCTGGAAAGGCACCGCCTTCGGCGGCGCCCGCGGCCGCACCGACGTGCCGAAAATCGTCGACTGGTACATGGACGGCAAGATCAACATCGACGACCTGGTTACGCACGTCATGCCGATCGAGCAGATCAATACTGCGTTCGACCTGATGCACGAGGGGACTTCGATTCGCAGTGTGGTGACGTTCTAAAATCCGCAAGATGGCTGAAAACGCCCGTCTGGTGCGGCTTTCCAGCCATCTTAACTGCGGCGCCGCGCCCTTTCCAGCGGGAAGGTACCAGCAACGCAAGCGCCGTCGCCGGGATAGCCAGTCAAACCAAGTCAGGTTGGAGATTATTTAAATACCATCCCGACCCCGTGCCCTAGGCACCGATCTTGAACTGGGCGACCGCTTCGCCCGAATCGGCCCGTTTCTGCAACTGAGCAAGGGCTTCTTCCGCGCGTGGTGCATCTTCTTTTTTGCCGCCGGAGACGAAGAGTCGCCGCGTCATCCCCATCCAATCACGAGCATGAACAGCATGTCAGTAAAGAATGTTGCCGCCGCCCTCGAACTAATCACTTTCCCCACAATGCGCCGATCCTGAATTGACCAGCATAGCGTTTCTCGGAAGGCGGCCAGTCCTGGCTAAGCAGCACTTTGTTCCTGGTCAGCTTTGAGCCGGCACTGGCGGTCAATTTGGGGGCGGCGTCAACACTCAGGCGCATTGCCATAGATCGGGATTAAACGGAAAAAGTGGCGCAGTACTGTAGCCGTCGGACCACGACGTTCCTCCTGAAAAGTTGATGCTTCTTGAACCCGAAAACTTCACTTCGAGCGGGCACCGGATGCAGCTGATGACGGAATAACCGGTTCGTCGATTCATGCTGCGCTCATCGAAAGAAAATCTGTGCGCGCAGATCGCGCTGCACTACCTTGTAGAAGGCCTGCCATTGCTGATTGTCTTTGGCATTGCAAAAAGCTGCCGTTCTTTGCACAACAAGCTTTCGGTCAACCAGGACCACCGGCCCCTCGCGCCTGAAGCGCGACTCATACCTTATCGTGCTGTCACGGTAGGTCGCGCCCGACGGGATCTCTTCGATAGCAACGCTGGGAGGAAATTGAATTCGGTAATGCTCTTCGAGCATCCTAGAGCGGCACAAAAAGGGCAAGTTCGGCGCTGACAACGGCCTATCGCTGGCGGCCCACGCGATGTCACCCGGCGCCACGCCAACCGGCACCGTCATAGCACCGCGGCCGGGCAGATTGACCACCGCCTCGAGGTGAAACTTTCCCCGCACCCAGTACGGAATTTCAAGGTTTTCCGGATCCGGGTGGCTGATCGACCCGGTGCCGGTTTCATTGAACCGGAACAGCAGGTCCTTTACGACGGTCTCTTCCGGCTGTCCCTTTTTATAGAACTGTGTCGTTCGTGAATTGCGTTCGGTGACGCCGGACATACTTGTGCTCGAGCGGCCTTTAACCGATCCGTCAGGCTGGATATTCATCGTGACCATCACCTTCATGGTGTTGGCTTTGGCAAGCATTCGTGGTGTTTTTGCGGTTTTTCCCAGCGCCGTCAGGGTGACCGGTTTATCCAGCACCGAAAAAGGCAGGCTGCCAAACGGTGTGAAGCGATCGGTCGAATCAAGATACAGGTCGAGGCTCGGAATGTAGGTTATGACATGGTTGATGGGATAGTGCGAACCAATCTGCGGGAAAACATAGGTCGATCCGGCGTTGATCAATGCCGGACTGCTTTCGATCCCCACTGCGCTGAGCAATGACTCGAGCAAGACGACGTGGTCTTTGCAGTCGCCATACAAATTCCTGAGCACCTCTGAGGCCTTGTGCGGGACCAGGCGCCCACTGCCCAACGCCACCGAAACATAACGGATGTTCTGCGCAACCCAAAGGTACAGCGCCTCGACCTTGGCCCGATCGCCCGCCTTGCCTTCAGTCAGCTTCAGCGCGAGGCGTCGGATATCGTCGGTTATTTCCACTGCGGGATGGAAAAACGCATGTGCTGCTTTGCCAAGTGCGGTCATGTCCGGCATCGTCGAGACCAACAAGAAGTCCGAATAATGCATGGCACCGACTGCCTCGCGTTCCGGCGCAGTCACTGTGCCGCGCTGAAGGCGAAAGGTGTAGTGGGACAAGCCATCAACGGTTTTTTCAAAGCCCCCAGTCACGCCACGCGACTGGAAATACAGAGTCTTGCCAACCGGCAAGACAAACCGCACTTCCCATAGATCCCAGGGCACTCTGGCCGAGAAAACGAATGACTCGGTGAATTCACCAGGGTAGGGGGATACGCTCCTGTGTGAGCGCACCTTGTAGCTCACGAGACTGCCGACCTGAACTTTTGGGTAAATGATGATCTTGTAGCGCGTGTCACTGAACTCGGCGGCGCCCGCCTCGTTGTCCTCCTCACGATCACGGATCGAATCGGGTGGAACCGGGATCGTTGTGCCATCGGGCTGTACCGTCCAGGCCTCGATTGAGTCGATTGCTTCCTGACTGCTGATGTAGCTGATTTGGCCGGTGCCGCTGCCCTCAACGCCTTGCGGCGTCTTGATGCGAGTTGCATCCTCCATCGTCTGGACAAAGGTGCCGTCTTGCTGGACCACGTATAGCACCAGGCCGCGTTCTTTTGAAATTGGCGGTTCATACGCGCGCTGCCCCCAAGCGAAAGACGGGGAAGCTGCGCACAGCACCAGCAACGCGAGCGCGAACCGGCATGCACTGGTCCGCAAAACGGCTTCTTTACGAGGGATTTTCCGGCCCATGGTGTTACAAGTTGGTTGCATGCTTATTGCCCTTCGCTTAAGAATTCATCGACGATCTCATCGCCCACAACGCTCGCATACCCCGAGACCGTATCGGATCCATCGGATTGGCCGGGCTCGACCCGAAACGGCCGGAAGCCGGACTGCTCTGGATGCTCTGACTTGAAATGCCGCCAAGCCGCGTTGAGATGCCCAAAAGGCACAGCCGGGGCTCCATTCAATGGATCGACGACCATTTCACGCGCCTCTATTTCAGCGATGCTCAGGGTTCCCTGCAATAACGCCTGACTGGCAATGAACCATTGTGGGAAGTCATCTATCGCCCTGGCCTTGAGAGTTCTTTCTCTCTCGAGTGCTGCGGTGACACTCATCCCCAATACGATTGGCCATGCCATGGCGTAAGCAATTGCCATGACGACACTCATTTGCGCCTCACGCTGCGCATCAAAACACTGGCGGGGGCGCATTACGTCGATCAGCGCACGCACCCATTGGGGCCACAACTCCTCGATGTTCACGCGGCGTTGCAGGAGATGTTGGATCATCCAACCCAGGACAAGATACAGGCCGCCGCCGTTCATGCCGGACTTGCCGGTTCGTTGTGCATGGCGTGACGCACGCTATCGGACCCCCGATCAGAGCGCGTGTCCGCCATTGCGGTCACGATGCCACGACGGACGGTATAGGCACGGTCGGATGTGGCTTGGAGCCCCCTCGAATCAAAGGGTTGGTCGCAGGCGTCGCGCCGGAGTGTCTTGGGATGGCAAGGGATCTCACCAGAGAACCAGTGCGCAAACACCCGGGTCGCATACCCCGGGAAAAGCCGGCCCAGGGTAAGGCGCTGGTTGTTTTCGTCAATCCCCTCCAGCGCCACAAGATAAAGACGCTCCGACTCGATAGTCCAGTGACCGACGTATCCGCGCCAGCAATCGCCGATATAAAACCTGAGCGGCGTCACACCGCCAGCGCGGTTCATGCAAAGGTAGAAATCAAGCGGCTCGACGCCCATGTCAAAGCTTTCGCCCGAGTCGGACAGGGTCTCGCATAGTTGATATGTCATGGCTGGACCTGATCAGCAGGACTCTGTTTTGACGGCATTGGTTACAGGGGACTCAATGGCGCCTGATTCTCTTATGGGCGTAGCGTTTCCCGTCCATGATGACCACCCCATCTGTACTGCGTTGAACCAGGTGGCACGCATATCATGCAGCAACGTGGGCCGCCCTTACCAGAATCGTATCGGGTTGAACAGCATCGGTTTCCTCTTTCTTTTGCTTTCGAGGAATCCAATGTATCGGGTGGGTGGCTCATGGCATGAGCCTGGACACCTGTTTCGCAGTGCCGACGGCTTTTAGGAGCGCAGAACGACCAGTCTTCCCACTCCCCGACGTAGTTCTAACGTCCGCTGTCGGGAAGCACAGGCGGCTGTTAGGGGTCGATCTCGCCCCGTTTGCCTTCGTGGGGCCTGGCGGCGAATCTACCGGGCCGGGTTGGCGATTATTGAATACCCAACCCGACCCCGCGCTAATCGGATGCGCTACTCATTGGTCATACCCGGCTTCGCCGCCCATTCGAACAGAACTTACTGGACCGGCTTGGCAATTACTCCATCTGAGCCTCGAGCGGCTGAATCGCCTTGTACCGCTTGGGCTGTTGCGCAAGCTCCCACAGGTCCAACGCCTCTTGCATGCGCAGCCAGCTCTCGGGCGTGGTATTGGTCAGCTTCCCCACCCGGATCGCCATGTCGGCGGAAAGGGCGCGCTTTTCCAGCAGTATTTCCGACACGCTCAGCCGGCTGACACCCAGGCGCTTCGCCAGGTCAGTCTGGCTCATCCTGATAGCCGGCAGCACATCCTCCCGCAACACCTCCCCCGGGTGCGTGGGCTTGCGCTTGGGGTCTCGTAGGCTCTTCATCAGAGAAGTTCGCGAAGTTCTTCGCGCGTCATTTCGCAATCACGAAGTATTTTGGACAGAAGCCCGGGACCGAGAGCCTCACCCGAATGAACCGGAACAACGGTTGTGCGATCAGCGTTCCGCAGGAAATGATGACTGCCTTTCCCTCGGACCACCTCAAACCCTGCTTTTTTTTAAGGCGGCAAGCAGTTCCTTGCCTGTTAGGCTGGGGAAGTCGCTCATGCCCCGACAGTGACACGCTGGACACCGACAAAGTCGAGATCCTCAGTCGATCGGCCTTCAACCTCAAGACACAGCTCAATCGCCTCGCGTATCCGCAACATCAATTCGTCAAGGGATTTGGCCTGGGTGTGGCAACCCGGCAGCGCCGGAACAGAGGCGACAAAAAAACCCTCGGAATCGCGCTCGACAACAACATCAAATTGGTGGGTCATGGGTATCTCCGGCCGGCGGCATCAAGTGAACACTATTGCTTGATTATCACGCGCGGTGATTCTAGCACCCCTCACCCCGGCCCTCTCTGCGCAAGCGAGGGGGAGAAGGGATTATCTCCGGGCACATGCTGGGAACCCTCGCCGGTCGGGCGTTTCCAGCCATACTCCCAATCAAAAAAGCGGATTCCTCGGCCTTTGGCCTCGGAATGACATGGTGTTTAAGGCTGGCGCGTTACGAGTGCATCCCGTGTATCCCGTTTCAGGTTCGCGATTGTTTGAATCCCTATGAATCCCTATCCCGACCCAGGGTCCTCCATACGGCGCACCCTGCCACAATAAGTCCGAAATTACAGTATTTGTGTCAAGAACCAGACGCACGACGGACTGCGGCTCGGTAGGCGTCAATCTGGGCTTGAATTTCCTCCGGCGTCATGGGTGGCGAGGGGTTGGCGACAAGCGTTTCGCGTACCGCAGTCAAGCGTTCGACGCGCCGTATGCACAATGCCTCGCGCATCAACCGTTCCAGATCTTCCGGCGTAAGCAGCCCCGCCTGACGTGCCTCGCTGGCGAGACTGTCGGCTTTCAGGACGATGCAATAGGACGGGGTCAGGTTGGAGATTGCTTTTAGACAACCCGAAAGCCATCAGCCTCGTCTTGCTTCGACGAGCACATCGGCGCGTGAGACGACATCATCCGGATTGCGTTCGTGTGCAACCAGGCGCTTGTCAATCATTGCGCGATGCGCATCGTCAAGTGGCAATGAGGATGGGTCCTTTGCGAGGCTCGTCCAGATAATCTCGGCAATGCGCAGGCGCTCTTCGGCAGGAAGTCTAAGGATTTCGGCAACATCGGCATCACTCATGATCGTCAGCCTACCCGTCTTGATTCGTGCTGGCCATCACACCGGCCCGCTACACGCTCAGGCCATTGCGCCGTGGCACCGTTTCGATGAACTTTCCCATTGAGGCGATGACTGGAAACCCTTACCAGTCGGGCGTTTCCAGCCATCTGCCCGATCAAAAAAACAGATTCCCCGGCCTTTGGCCTCGGAATGACACGGGGTGGGCGCTTGGAGTGTCTTGCTGGACCGGGTTGGCAATTTTCCGATCTATGCCGCGAGCGGCTGAATCGCCTTGTACCGCTTGGGCTGTTGCGCAAGCTCCCACAGGTCCAACGCCTCTTGCATGCGCAGCCAGCTCTCGGGCGTGGTATTGGTCAGCTTCCCCACCCGGATCGCCATGTCGGCGGAAAGGGCGCGCTTTTCCAGCAGTATTTCCGACACGCTCAGCCGGCTGACACCCAGGCGCTTCGCCAGGTCAGTCTGGCTCATCCTGATAGCCGGCAGCACATCCTCCCGCAACACCTCCCCCGGGTGCGTGGGCTTGCGCTTGGGGTCTCGAAGGCTCTTCATCAGTGATGATCCTCTAAGTTAACGTCTGTCGCATCTCCGGCTTCGAACCGGAAGGTGATCCGCCAGTTGCCGGACACAGAAACCGCGTAGCTGCCTTTGCGGTCGCCCTTCAGTGCGTGGAAGCCGTAGCCGGGTAAATCCATGTCTTCGGGCTTCGCCGCGGCCTCCAGGCGATCAAGGAGGCGTTGTATCTTTCCCTCCTGCTTTGCATCGATCCCCCGACGGTCACTTTTCGTGAACAACCGGTCCAGCCCTTTATGGCGAAAGCGTTTAATCACGATTCAAATGTAAGCATGTACACGGCTTATAGTAATCCTATGCATTACAATATCAAGTCGCTTTCAGGCGGGACCTGCCCGCGTACAGCGGTACGCGGTGCTGTGCGCCGAGAGTGTTTTTCTGGCTCGCGTGATGACTGAAAACCCGCGCCAGTCGGGCGTTTCCAGCCATTGTCCACTGTATGACTTGTCATTCCGAGGCCAGCGGCCGAGGAATCTGCTGTCGAATTTTGCCAAAAAGCAGATTCCTCGCCGCACTCGGAATGACAATTAATGACAATTAACGACAATTCGATGTGAAAGCGGGATTTACGACCGCAGCTTCACCCCCGCCAGCGGATTACACCAGCGTTCCACCAGTTCGAATGCGCCCTGCACCAATAGCGCCAGCGCGGCGGCGGGAATCGCGCCGGCGAGCAGCATGGCGTTGTCGTTGAGCGCGAGCCCGGTGGCGATGCGCTCGCCGTAGCCGCCGGCGCCGATGAAGGCGGCGATGGTTGCGGTACCGACGTTGATCACCGCCGAGGTCTTGATGCCGGCGAGCAGCGTCGGCAGCGCCAGCGGCAGTTCGATGTGGCGCAGGCTCTGGCCCGGGCGCAGCCCGAGGGCCAGCGCCGCGCGGCGCATGCCGCCAGCCACTTCGCGCAAACCCGCCTCGGTATTGCGCACAATGGGCAGCAAGGCGTAGAGCGACAGCGCGATCAGCGTCGGTGCCGTGCCGATGCTGCCGGTCAGCGCGATCAAAAACACCAGCAGCGCCAGCGCCGGAATGGTCTGGATCACGCCGACCACGGCCAGGATGACGTGACCGGCGCCGGGCACGCGCGCCGCAACCACGCCAAGCGGCACGCCGATGACAATGCTCACGGCCAGCGATACAAACACCAGCACCAGGTGCTGGCGCGTCAGCGGCCAGAAGTCGGCGGCGAACAAGGTGTCGGCGAGGCTGCGCTTGCCCGCCATCGCAGCGCCGGCCGGTGCCGCCTTGTCGAGCAGGCTCGCGGCGGCGGCAAAACTCCGGCCCTCCAGTTCGGCTGCGGCGTTCATGCGAATCATCTGTGTCTGGTCAATGCGGCCTTCGAGCGCGCTGATCGCGCGCCAGGCTGCAGGCAGGCGTTGCGGCAGGTCGAGGCGGTACAGCAGCAACGCGTCGTAGCGCGGGAAGTATTTTTTGTCATCGTCGAGCACCCTGAGACTGAAACGTTCGATCTTGGCGTCGGTCGAATAAATATCCATCAGGTCGATGCGACCGGCGGCAATGGCTTCGTAAGCAATGCCGTGATCAAGCCCCGTCGGTCGCGTCGCCGCGAGGCCGTAGGCCTGCGACAGGCCCGGCCAGCCGTCGGCACGCCCGAGAAATTCCTGCGAAAGGCCAAGGCGCAGCCCCGGGTGACGGGCGAGGTCGCTGATGTTGCGCACGCCCAGGCGCTGCGCCTCGCTGTCACGCATCGCCAGCGCGTAACTGTTGTTGAACCCCAGGGGCACCGCAGCACCAATGCCCAGCGGGGCGAGGCCGCGGTTGATGTCGGCGATGGAAGGACTGCCATCGAGTTTGAGGATTTCGCGCGCAACGGTGCCGGCGTATTCGGGATAGACATCAATCGAGCCGGCCTTCAGCGCCGCAAACACGATGCCGGTATTGCCCAGACCCTGGCGGTGTTCGGCTGGAGCAACACCCTTCACCGCCGCCAGCAGCACCTCGCCCAGCACATAGGATTCGGTAAAGCGCTTGGAGCCGATGCGCAGCGGCTCCTGCGCCGCCGCACCTGAAACTGCAGCTAACACCAGCAACAGCACGCTCAGCATGCGCATCATGCCGCGACCCCGGCCGCCTCCTGCATGTCGAGAAACTGCAGCCGCGCGAGATGGGCGTACAAGCCGTCTTCGCGCATCAGGTCGGCGTGCTTTCCCACAGCATGAATGCGGCCGTGCTCGAGCACGACAATGCGGTCGGCGCGCTGCACCGTGGCGAGGCGATGGGCGATGACCAGCGTGGCGCGCCCCTGCGACAGGCGCTCGAGCGCGGCGCTGACCTGGCGTTCGCTTTCGGCGTCGAGGCTGGAGGTGGCCTCGTCGAGCAGCAGGATTTCGCGATCGGCGAGAATGGCCCGCGCAATCGACAGGCGCTGGCGCTGGCCACCGGAGAGCTTGATGCCGCGCTCACCGAGCTGGGTATCGAAGCCCTCGGGGAGGCGCGAGATGAATTCGGTGGCGTGCGCGGCTTCGCATGCGGCGCGAACCTCCGCGGCGCCGGCATCGGGGCGGCCGTAGCGCACGTTGTCGGTGACGCTGGCGGCAAAAATCACCGGGTCCTGCGGCACCAGCGCAATATGCCGGCGCACTGCGCGCGGATCGCACAGCGCGATGTCGGTGCCGTCAATCAGCACGCGGCCGGACTGCGGATCGTAAAAGCGCAACAACAAGGCGAACAGCGTCGATTTGCCCGAGCCCGAGGGCCCGACAAGGGCGACGCGTTCGCCCGGCGCGACATCAAGGGAAATGCCCGCCAGCGCCGGCACATCGGCACGGCTGGGATAGGCGAAGGAAATATTCTCCAGGCGTATGGCACCGGCGAGGCGCTGCGCCAGCACCACCGGGGCGGCCGGCGCGCGAACCTGCGGTTCGGTCTCGAGCAACTCCATCAGGCGCTCGGTGGCACCGGCGGCGCGCTGGATCTCGCCCCAGACCTCGGACACGGTGCCGGCACCGCTCGCCACCACCACGGCGTAAAAGACAAAGGCCGACAACTGCCCCGCGCTCAGGCGGCCGGCGATGACGTCGTGCCCGCCTATCCACAAAATCACGCCAATGGCGCAAAAACCGATCAGCATGACCATCGAGATCAGCCACGCCTTGACACGCACCCGCTCGACGCCCGACGCGCAGGCGGCGTCGGCATGGGTGCCGAACAGGTGCCGGTCGGCGTCCTCGTGGACATAGGCCTGCACCGTGCGGATTTCGTGCAACACCTCATCGACATACGAAGAAACGTCGGCGACGCGGTCCTGGTTTTCACGCGACAAGCGGCGCACGCGCCTGCCGATGATGAAAATCGGAATCAGGATGGCCGGCACACCAAGCACGATGAAGGCGGCGAGCTTGGGACTGGTAACGAACAGCAGCACCAGCGCGCCAATCATCATCAAGCCGTTTCTGAGGAACATCGAAAAACCGAAACCGACAACCACCTGCAGTTGCGTCGTATCGTTGAGGATGCGCGAGACGATTTCGCCGGTGCGCGCCGAATCAAAGTAACCGGGCGAGAGCTCGAGCACATGATCAAACACGGCGCGGCGGATGTCGGTGACGACGCGCTCGCCGGTGGACATCATCAGGTAAAAACGGCCGAAGGTCGCCACCGACAAGACCACGGCAAGCGCAACCACACCGGCGAGCGCGGTATTGAGATGAATTGAGTCGCTCGATCCGAAGCCGGCGTCGATGACGTACTTCAGCCCCTGTCCGAGGGCCAGCACCGTGCCTGCGGCCACCAGCAAGGCGAACATCGCCACGCCGATACGCAAACGATGGGGCAGCAGAAAGCGCACCAGGCGCCTGAGTTGCGAGACTTTGCCCTTGGGCGGTGGAACGGAAGGAAGGTCGGCCATGGGACTGATTTTACACTCGCAAACCGACAGACCCGCGATTATGCGGCCGTTCATCCTCTACAATGCAAACCCGCGTTGCGTTCAACAGGAGTCTGCCATGATCCCCGCCCTGCCCGCGTTGGTGCTATGCCTTGCCGTCATCGTTTTTATCGCCACCGCCCTCAAGGTTGGCAGTGCCCGCGTCAAATACGGCATCAAGGCACCCGCCACCACCGGCCATCCGGATTTTGAACGCGTGTTTCGCGTGCAGCAGAACACGCTCGAGCAGCTCGTGGCATTCATCCCCGGCCTCCTGCTGTTCGCGCAATACGTGTCGCCGAACTGGGCGGCGGGCATAGGCATGGTGTGGATCATCGGGCGCATCTGGTTTGCGCTCTCCTATTACGCCGCGGCGGAAAAACGGGGACCGGGTTTCATGCTCACCTTCCTCGCCCTGGTCGTGCTGCTAGGCGGCGCGGTCATCGGCATCGCGGCGAGCCTGCTGCGCTAAATCCTACGGGGCTTGCAGCGCATCTGTCCGCTGCAAAAACCCCGACGCAAAGGCGCAAAGGACGCGAAGAATGACCGAAAGAACTTCGCGCTCTTTGCGTGGTTGCGTCAAAGCGTTCCAGCATTCAACCCTGTCAATGGCTGGAAACCCGCACCGGATGGCCGTTTTCAGCCATCAACCCGAACGGGATTGACGACTTGCGGGACGGTCGACATCTGCCGGTCCAGCATGCTGATCCAGTGCTCGACCGGAATTGTGCTCGCTTCCTGCAGATGCGACAGGCAGCCGATATTGGCGGTGACAATCCTGGCAGCGCCGCCTTCGGTCAGCGCGGCCAGCTTGGCCTTTTGCAACTTTGCGGCCAATTGCGGCTGCAGCACCGAGTACGTCCCGGCCGAGCCGCAACAAAGGTGCGCATCGGCCACCGGCGCGAGTTCGAACCCGGCGGCGACGAGGATCTTTTCGGTGACGCCCTTTATCTGCTGGCCGTGCTGCAGGCTGCACGGCGGGTGAAAGGCGAGCGTCGCCTCAGCGGGGCGCAGGTCCAATGCGTCTAGCGCACCGGGGCGCTCGAGCTCGGCCGCGACGACCTCGGCAAGATCGCGCGTGATGGCGCTGATGCGTGCCGCCTTGTCGCGATAGGCGGCGTCGTGCGCCAGCAGGTGGCCGTATTCCTTCACCGTCGAGCCGCAACCACTGGCGGTCATCACGATGGCCTCGACCTCGCCGCGTTCGACTTGCGGCCACCAGACATCGATCAGCGCACGCATGTCGTCCAGCCCGTCGTTCTGGAAGTTCAGGTGATAGCGCAAGGCGCCGCAGCAACCGCCGCCCGCCGCTTCGAGCAGCGACACGCCAAGGCGGTCGAATACCCGCGCCGCCGCGGCATTGATGTCTGGCGCCAGCACCGGTTGCACGCAACCGGCGAGTACCAGCATCTTGCGCGCGTGACGCGCGGCAGGCCAGATACCGCGCCCCGGATTTGACGCCGGCACCTTGTGACTCAGGACCTCCGGCAGCAGAGGACGCAACAGGCGGCCGATGGCCACCATTGGTGAAAACAGCCAGGCGCGCGGCAACGCCACCGAAAGGGCACGCCGCAGCACGCGCTGATGCAGCGGACGCGCAACCTGGTCATCGACCACCTTGCGCCCGATGTCGGCCAGGCGATGGTATTCGACGCCCGAAGGACAGGTAGTCTCGCAGGCGCGGCAGGTGAGGCAGCGATCCAAGTGCAGTTGTGTGCTTTTCGTCGGGACAACGCCCTCGAGCACCTGTTTGATCAGATAAATTCGCCCGCGCGGACCGTCGAGTTCATCGCCGAGCAACTGGTAGGTCGGACAGGTCGCGGTGCAAAAGCCGCAATGCACGCACTTGCGCAAAATGGCGTCAGCCTCGCGCCCTTCGGGCGTGTCCTTGATGAAATCGGCGAGGGCGGTTTGCATCGTTTCAAGCTGTGACGGCGTGAAAGCGTGAAGGCGTGAGCAAGTCGGACCCGTTTATGGCCGGCAGCAGCACTATCACTCTTTCACTTTTCACTCCTTCACTCCTTCACTCCTCATTATTCATCTCTAATCGCATCACAGATTCGCATACATCCGCCCCGGATTAAAAATCCGCGCCGGATCGAACTGCGCCTTGAGATTGCGGTGGATGCGCAGCATGGCCGCCGGCAGCGGCTGGAACACGCCGGCCGCAACCCTCGCCTGGTCATCGGCGCGAAACAGCGTGGCATGACCGCCCGCCTTCGCCACGACAGCGCGAATGTGCACCGCATCGGCACCGCTCTTGAGCCAGCGCAACGCACCGCCCCATTCGATCAGCGATTCGCCGGAAAGATTGAGCGGGGCCGTGCTCGAGGGCAGCGACAGGCGCCAGAGCAACGCAAACGGCGCGTCGCCTTGCGCGAAAAACGCATCGGTCTGGTCTCGCACGCCGCGCCAGTACGCTGCGGCGGCATTGTCGGCCAGGCGTTCGCCACCCAGCGTTTCACAGGCCGCGCGTACCGCCGCCGCCGCGCCGCACAAACGCACACGCAATTGACCGTCGGTCCAGGCGCTGGCGGACACCGGCAGCGGCTTGCCGCCCCACTGGTTGAGGGTCTGGATGGCGCGCTCCTCGGGCAACTCGAACGATATCGTCGCCGAGGCCACCGGCAGCGGCAGCGTCTTCAGCGACACCTCGAGAATGATACCCCTGT